>PPYE01643445.1_pt1 | contig 210608 bp, 169 predicted proteins | sample 1559881 | NCBI WGS metagenome assembly PPYE01 (sample SAMN08240022, study PRJNA423297) | Human gut metagenome, whole genome shotgun sequencing project.
ACCACAACCACAAGGCCGCGGCGACGAAAGAAAAATCTACACACCCAACCCCCACCACGTCAAACCAAAACCACGTGAAGCAGCACACATTACCGTTTTGGGCCCTAGATTTTTATAATTATTGCCAATACTTTACCTTTGCTATACGCTTATCTCAACGTTTTCGCAGCGGCCATTGGGACCTCCCAATCGGCGAAATTCTGCGGTTTTTCTGACCATTTCGACTGAGGAGCTCTCATGGCAAGCATCTTGGATGCAATTTCTACTGCCTTGTACAGCTACATCCTGATCATTCTCCTGATCGGTACTGGCTTGTACTTCTTTATCCGAACGAAGGCACTTCCACTTCGCATGTTCTGGGAGTCGATTCGCGTCGTTATGGAAAAACCCGAAAAAGATAGTGACTTCTCCTCGTTCCGTGCACTGATGGTCTCCACGGCCTCGCGCGTGGGCGTTGGCAACATTGCCGGTGTCGCGACGGCGATCGCGCTGGGCGGTGCTGGAGCGGTCTTCTGGATGTGGGTTATCGCGACCGTTGGCTCGGCCTCGGCTTTCATTGAATCAACTCTGGCTCAGATCTATAAGCGTCGCTCCCCTCACGGCCATTCCTTCGGTGGTCCCGCGTACTACATCAGGGACGGCTTAGGCAAGGGATGGTTGGCAGTAGTCTTCGCAATTGCCTTGATCGTCACCTACATGGGCGGCTTCAATCTGCTTGCTTCTTTCAACGTCAACCAGGCGTTCAGCGCATACAGCTGGTACAACGCCAGCTACACTCCCTACATCATCGGTGGCCTGCTTGCTATCGCGATGGCCGGTTCAATCTTCGGCGGAACCCGCCGTCTTTCCGACATCACTTCCTTCCTCGTCCCGGTCATGGCAATCATTTACTTGGGCGTGGGAATCGTTGTTGTGCTGATCAATTGGCAGAACATCCCCTCGATGCTCGAATCGATCTTTGCAGGCGCTTTCGACTTCAAGGCAATCTTCTCCGGCTTCGCAGGATCGGCAGTCATGTACGGCATTAAGCGCGGCCTTTACTCGAACGAGGCCGGTGTCGGTTCCGCTCCCAACGCCGCAGCTTCTGCCTCGGTGTCCCACCCCGTCAAGCAGGGCCTGGTTCAGATGCTCTCTGTCTTTATCGACACCATGATTATCTGCACGATCACCGCCTTCGTGATCCTCTCTTCCAATGTTGAGCTCAACGGCAATGTGACCGGTGCTCCCCTGGTTCAGAACGCAATGGCCTCGACCATCGGTTCTTTCGCGGGCCCCTTCACAACCTTTGCCCTACTGCTCTTCGGCTTCACCACTCTGGTTGGCAACTTCTACTACGCCGAGGTGAACCTGCGCTTCCTCTTCGGAGATAAGCCCACTCCGCACTGGGTATTAACAATCTTCCGTGCTGTCGCTTCGCTGTTGGTATTTGCAGGTGCACTGCTGGAGTTCTCGGTCGCATGGAACATTGGCGATATCTTGATGGGCCTCATGGCATTGATCAACCTGCCCGTGATCATCATCTTGGGCAACAAGGCCATCCGGTGCGCCCTTGATTACCAGAAGCAGCGCAAGGCGGGACTGAACCCGACCTTCAAGGCTTCTTCTATCGGTATCACCCAGAAGCTGGATTACTGGCAGGACTAGCTGGGGACGAGGCCTAGGTAGGCCTTAGGCACTACCCCAGGGCCTCGCGCCCTCGACGCAGCTTTGGAAGAAAGGAATCCCGGTCGCCTCACGTAGGTGACCGGGATTCCTATACCCAAAAAGAATGGGAGATACACAAAAGGCCGGGCAATCAGCCCGACCCAGGTTGTGGAGCTAGGGGGATTCGAACCCCCGACCTTCTCATTGCGAACGAGACGCGCTACCAACTGCGCCATAGCCCCAAGGACCCACTTAGTCGAGCACGCATTGCATAGGTCGGCGCGGGGATTGCGGCAGGCGTCCAGGTGCGACGTTCTACGGGAGCCGGAATCTCTTCCTCGATAGCAGAGGCCACAGTCTCCTCCACCGCAGCCTGCGCCTCATTTTGAAGATCTTCAGCGAGATCCTCAGACTCATTCGTAACCTGATCCGCGCGCAGACTCTCATCTTCCACGCCTTCTTCCGAGGCATCAGAAACAGGCGAGTGGACAGCTTCAGCTTCGACCGTGGTTACTTCAGGCGACGCCTTCCCAGACGCTGACGACCGGGAGAGCTGGTCGCGAAGCCTGCGGAGCTGTGCGACTTCCTCTTCCCCAATGCGCTGGGAACGAATCGCGCATGCCCGCGAGAAGACAAGGGTTGCCGCACCCACAGCAAAGGGAAGAAGCGGCCACATCCATGACAGCGAAGTTGCTGCAGCACAACCAGCAAGGATCAGGGTTGCAAGAGCGGCCACCGCCACAAGCAGCACACGTCGGCGGGCAGCAGCGGCCTCGGCGCTCAAACGGGCAGCGCGACGAGCGCGCAGTGCAGAAATCTCACGCACTCCGCGACTGCGAGCGCGGGCGGCCTCTGCGGTCAGGACCGGAGCATTGTGTGCCACTGGAGAGCTCCTTCGTTGCACGGGACGGGTGCCGTTGAGTAGCGCGGGCGATTCGTCAGCGCATTCGTCGACGGGTACGACGCTAGCCGATTCGACGAGACGCAAGCTGGGAGAAAACCGATCGTTCTCTCGAGATTGCATCATCGCGCTTCGACGAGCAACAAGGTACGGGAGGGTGGCAAGGGTGACGATGACCGCCACTGCAACCAAAACTCCTCCGTATACCACCCTCTAACGCTAAAACCTCAGGGCCATGACGAAGTCCTATGGCGGGCGCGTGTCTGTGATCATTGGAAGAAAAATAGCGCAGCAAATTCACATCAATCACAGTTGTCACATACACACCATTGACAACATGAAGGGGAAATGTGCTAGCGCAAGCTTTGACCGTACACGGAGGCGATCATGCCGCCTTGCGGAAGAGACTCCGCATCCATCGCAAAACTCACATGGTCGGCCCACTGCCCCGCGATGTTCATATAGCGCTCACGGTAGCCTTCCTCGCGAAGACCCAACTTGCGACAAAGACCCAAAGAGCGCTCATTTTCCGGCCGGACATTAACTTCAATTCGATGCAGACCGAGTTCGCCAATAACCAAATCCATCATGTAGGCAACAACCAAAGAAGCCACGCCCATATGAGCAGCCTCTTGAGCAACCCAATAGCCAAGGATTCCTTGACTCATTGCACCCCATTGCACCTGTGAAAGGGTGAATTGACCAACCGGCTTCCCATCAAATTCGGGCATCAATATTAAAGAGTGCCCCTGCCGCTGATCGCGGTCTGCGCGCCGCATGTACTCCCACAGGGTTGGAAGTTCTTCCACTGCTCCCTCGGGCAAGGTTGCATCCCAGGGATTCAGCCAAGCGGAGTTCGCGCGTCGTACCGAATCAATCCGCAGATGGTCGCGCCCCAAAAGCGGGTGAATTGTCATGACCTCAGGAGGCACAGAGGACGACGCGCGAATAAAACCTTCCGAGACCGGATCTTCAATGCGCACACTGAAGAAGGACGGGTCACGCCCCCACACCGCAGCGGGTGCAAAAAGCTCGCGCAGTCCCATTCCGAATAGGTACCCAATCAGTCCAAAACCATGCAGCGCAAAATATCGCCGACGCGCACATTCGTCACGTCTTCGGGGACCACCGCAAGCGCATTCGATTCAGCCAGGGCCGAAAGAAGCAACGAGGCAGGGGCTCCCATCACCTTCGCCTGATATCCCGTGCGAGGTTCGCCCACTAGACGCACTCGCACGAACTCGCGACGACCTCGCGGCGAATACCATGAGCGATCTACACGCGCTTCAACGCTGGGACGGTTAAGAACAGTCCAGCCCTGCATGTGGCGAAGCGCAGGACGCACATAAACCTCGAAGCAAACTTGGGCGGAAACCGGGTCACCGGGAAGGCAGAAAATAGGCGTACCCGCGCGCCCCTGATCGTCACCGCCGACAGTTCCCACACCAAGGATGTGACCTGGCCATGCAGCAACCGAATCGAAGCGAACCGTACCAAGTGCCGACAAGACCTCTCGGACTGTATCGCCACTTCCGTACGAGATACCGCCCGTCGTCAAGATCAAATCGGCGCGAACCAACTGATCTTCAATAGTTTCACGAAGGACAGAACGCTCATCAGGAACGGCAGACACACGGAAGGTCTGCGCACCCGCATCAGTGATAGCCGTCGAAAGTGCGTGGCCGTTGGCATCGAATACCGTTCCGGGGCGAGCCTCACGGCCGGGCTCAACGAGCTCATCACCGATGGACAAAATCACCACGCGGGGACGCGGGTGAACCAGAACGCGGGAACGGCCAACGCCGGCAAGAAGAGCAACCTGGCGGGCACCCACACGGGTCCCCGCTCGAAGAACAACAGTTCCTTCTTCCACGTCCTCGGCCTTACGGCGGATGTTCTCTCCCACCGCAGGCTGAGTCTTCGCGGAAACTTTAGAAATGCCATGGTCGCTGAATTCCAGAGCAAGAACTGCATCCGCACCCTGAGGCATAGGAGCACCAGACGCGATACGGATCGCGCGGCCTCGGATCAGGGCAGCAGGGTGAATATCCCCCGCGCGGATCTCTTCCGTAACGGGCAGGACAACAGGAGCATCCGGGCGAGCGCCTTCAAGGTCAACTGCAGCAACCGCGTAGCCATCGCACGCAGCCAGGTCAGCAACCGGCAGGTTGAAGGGAGCCTCAACGTCCTCTGCCAAAACACAGCCCACAGCGTCTGGAAGTTGAACATCCAGAGGGGGCTGCTGCCCGACGGCAGAAATACAGTCTTGATAGAAATCAGCGACCGAGCGCATTACAGACCTAGAACTTTCGCCAGACGGTCTTTCAGCTGAGTACCGGCCTCGCTGACCAAGAACTCTGCCAACTTCGGACCGAGCTTCGGGTCTTCCAAAGCCAAGGCGATATTGGCCTCGAGGTAGCCGAGCTTGTCACCGGTGTCGAAACGACGGTCATTGACAACGACACCGTACAGGCCGCCGCCGTCCTCGGGATCACGATCGATCAGGCGAGCGAAACCATCAGTCAGCTGGTATTCGCCACCGCGACCCGGCTCAATCTTTGTCAGTTCATCAAAGATTGCGGGGTCGAAGACGTAGCGGCCAACAACTGCGTACTCACTCATGACCTCTTCAAGCGGTGGCTTCTCAACAACGCGATCAATACGCATGAGATCGCCGTCCTTGAGGGAAACACCTTCGGGGATCTCCAGAGGTGTAACCGAAGTCGACGCGTAGGCGGTCGCCTGTTCAGGAGTCACGCGCAAAAGTGCGACAACCGAACCACCAAGAGCATGGCGCACATCAATCATGTGCTTGAGCAGCGTGGAATTCGGGTGCATGAGGTCGTCAGGGAGCATTACAGCAAAGGGAGCATTTCCGACATGCTGACGGGCCTGCAAAACAGCATGTCCCAGACCCAGCGGGTGTCCCTGGCGCACCGAGTGCATGCGCGCAAGCTTGAGGTATTCGCGAGAGAGGGCAAGAAGCTCGTCCTTGCCTGCCTTCTCGAGCTCATTTTCAAGACCGGGGTCGGCATCGAAGTACGCTTCGATGGATTCCTTACCGGTTCGAGTCACGAAGAGCATATCGTCGATACCGGCATCCGTTGCCTCTCGAGCGATATATTCAATTGAAGGACGGTCAACAACAGGCAGCATTTCCTTAGGCACAGACTTTGTGATTGGCAGGAAACGCGTGCCGCGTCCGGCGGCCGGAACAACCGCGTGACGCACAGGTACATTTCGATCTGTCATAGTCACCAGAGTAGTCGAGGAAGGGGCATGGGAGCGAAATGACCATGCATAAAAACTCACTTCGTGCTGAAATTCGTGCGCGTAGGAGCCTGTACTGGGATTCCCGAGGCCGCGGCGAGGAACAGGGTGAGCGTGACGCTTTGACCGCACATTTCCGTCAAGCGCTCGATGTTTTTGGCGTCACTCCCAGCAGTAGCCACCCCCTTGCAGCTTTTTATCCGATGGAAAAGGAGCCAGATATTTCTGGAATCCTTGCCTGTTTTGACCCCGTTTTACTTCCTGTTCTTGCGTGCGAGGACGGCACGCTCTTGCGCGAACCCCACTGGGCTCTTCATTCCCGAGGTGACGAACTCACTCGCCCTAACCCGCGCTTCCCTGCCCAAAGCCGCGCCCCTATCCGCGGAGTTGAGGCTCTCGAAGCGGCATCGATTGTCCTGATCGCCGGTCTTTCAGTCGACGAGGCCGGCACTCGCCTTGGCCAGGGTGGCGGCTGGTACGACCGCGCACTGTTATATAAGGGCGTGTCAGCCCCAGTTATTGCATGCATTTTTGATTGGGAGTATCGAGGAAAAGAATTGCTCCCCCGCGAGGATCACGATATTCCGGTAGACGGAGTCATTACGCCATCGCACTTCATTAAACTGGGAATCAAGTGAATAGCTCCTGCACAGGCTAGGCGCAATATGTGAGGAAGACTGCGTATTTTGCGCTTCCCAAGGCACTGGTGTTGCCGATAGGCTTTCTCCTTGGTTGACGCATGAGCGTCACGCAACACGTGCGAGTTCGGTGATTCCTAACTGGACTCAGAGCTGAATATCAATAACTCAAGGAGTTTTCCATGCTCAAGGGCTTCAAAGAATTCATTTCCCGCGGAAACGCTGTTGATCTTGCCGTCGGTATGGTGATCGGTGCTGCCTTCACCGCAGTCGTCACCGCTCTGGTTGAGAAGTTCCTCAACCCCCTCATCGGTGGTCTGGTCGGCAAGCCGAACTTCGACAGCTTCCTGGAGTTCACCGTTGGCTCGGCAACTGTTCAGCCCGGCGCCATCATCACTGCACTGGTCAACTTCCTGATCGTTGCCTTTGCACTGTACCTCTTCGTGGTCATGCCGATGAACGCTCTGAACGCTCGCCGCAAGAAGGAAGAGGCCGAGGAAGCTCCCGCAGTTTCCGAGGACGTCCAGCTGCTCTCTGAGATCCGCGACCTGCTCAAGGCTCAGAGCAACAACTGAATCTGATTCATATATAAGGTGGCGGCAAGCATCATGCTTGCCGCCACCTCTTTTTATGTCATTCTGCGCCGACTAAATCCGCGCTTGAGAGTGCGGGGGGACATTAGCGGCGAGGCGGGCAGTATTCGACTGATCCGCCTCGCCAACTATATGCGCCTTATCCAGAGCATCCTGGCGTTCTTGGTCGGAAACTCGATCCTCCAGAGAGGTAGGAATCCCCTGCGAAATCAGCCTCTCATCAACCTCGTTGACGAAAAGCACACGCCTGCGCTTCCGTGCACGCGTCGCATGTTCTTCGGATCCCGCAGAGTTATCTCCACTTCCTAAATCCGACTCACGAGAGTGCGGCCGCGTCGCCTCAGAGGCGTCACTCACTTCTGATTCCTACGAATCACATGACGCAAGACCGCATCGGTCTGAGCACCACGGCGAGACAATCCGAGTGCACGCCAGAGCTCATCAACAGCTTCTTCTTCGCTGCGCTCAACGCCATCGGAGGCCACCCACAGCGCGACCTCATCCAATTGATCATCGCTATATGCTGCCAGCGGCAAACCGCGTGCAATCGCGGGACGCTCTCCACGCGCGCTATCAGCATCGTTTTCAGCCTCAGCCACGGCCTCGTTCTCACGAGCATCCTCAACCAACTCATCACGGCGCTGACGAGCCTGCGAGGCCTCGTCATCCTCCTGATCAGCGTGCGGAGCCTCGGCAGTAACAGAAGCGAAAGCGTCTTCTTCTTCAGCTACGCCAAACTCAGCGTCGGGGTCCTCGGGAAGTTCAAGTAACGGCGCGGCGGGACCGTTGATCTCATCAACTGCATCCAGCACCAGCTGAACAATGCGATCCGTTTCCTTTGCGGGGTCAATGAAGACAGCCATCGACAATGCGATATGCACCTTCCAGCCCTGCTCCTCAAGCATCGAAGGCCACAAGCGGTCACGCACACGTAATGAAGGCTGAGCAACATACTCATCGTCATCGGTAAGAACCGCGAGGAGCAGACGTCCCGGAACCTCGGGGTGTCCAATTGCAAGGGGGATCCGCAAACCACCGGGAATACCGATATTTGCAACAACCTCAAGACCCAAGCCATACAGGCGATCCGCTAGGTCGATGAGCAGACGATCCGGCTCGATCTCCAGGGTCGGCCAAGCATCAATACCCACGCCCGACTGTCCTTGAGCAATCTCTAGCAAATCGACCAGCATGAGCGCACCACGCTGGGACAAACGCGAAGTATCAATCTCTTCGGGTCGAATCGAAGAGACAACGGTCAGATCTCCGCGCACCGCGCGCAAGACATCAGCCATTGCTCCCGCACCCGCAGGGGAAGAGAAAACACCAAAGTGGTGAATAACGCGCCCGTGAGGAGTCTTCGCAAAACCAACCGAAATAATGACGTGGTCGCGGCCCAGGCCTCGTGCACCATCGGGGTCAACAACCACGAAAGGTTCCACACGCGCGGGATCAAAGAACGAGGCCAAGCCGGGCTCAGCGCCGATCGTACGCGTCAGTTGGGCGCGGATTCGCTCAGCGTGCTGTGCATTCAACGCGACGACAGCAAGAGAACGATCCGGAGTTGTCGTCGCGTGCTCAAGAACAGCCTCGACAACGGCATCAACTTCCACGGAAGTCGACTCAACGGCCTCACTTCCCGGAGTCGGCATTCCCGTGCCCTCTGTCCACACCGCGGTCACCGGGGCGCTGGCAGAAGTCCAAGGAACCGGAACACCCGTGTGGTCAACGCGGTATCGGGCAAGAAGCAGTGCCATCTGATCGTTCAAGCGCGTGGGGCGAACATCCATGCGCACCTGCGGAAGAACCTCGGCTAGGGCGTCGACGGCATCCTCACTGTGTTCCTGCGCAAGATCGGCAAAGACGACCACCTGCGATGCTCGCGAAATGATCGGAACCAGCTCTGCGATGGGGAGCTCATCGATGCCGTCCAAAATAACGATATCGACCTGTTGCTGCTCAGGCAGAATTTGAGGAACCAACGTCGGGACCGTCAAAACCGCGGGAATAAGCTTCCACGACAAGGGGAATTGCGCGTACAAAGACGTCAGCGGATGCTGGTCTTGGACGGCCAATTCAAGAGCACGCAAGGCTTGCGGATCATCGGCCAACGCCTGCGTACGTACCCGATGCAGACGCGAAATGACCTGCGGGACCAGAGATGCGACCTGGCGGCGATCCAAATCGCGGCCCTCGATCAGGGTTTGCTCCAAAACGGCAGGATCAAAGCCGCCCAAGCGCGAATCGGTTGCCAGCATCAAGCCCAAGATCGAGGCCCACCACGCTAGGTCGAGTTCGGCATCCAGTTGGTCGTCAGCGACATGACGCTGACGAAGATCTCGGGTCAGCGGTTCAAGGCCAAGCTCGGACAGAGCCTTCAATACCGCAACGCGACGAGGAAGTTCGTAACCACCTTCGGGATCGGCGCTGAGCCTTTCGCACAGTTTCGCCAATTCGGCAATCGGCATTGCCTCAAGATCACCGTGAGCCGTCGCAAACATGGGCGTCAGATGCTCAAGATCTTCCGCGACATCCTGGGTCAGTTCCACAGCTTGTGTCAGGTTCGAGGGCAATGTCGGCCAGCCATCGGAATCGCAATGCTGGCGCCACACATCACGTCGTTCCTGGACGGTCAGCAGAGCACGGTGAAGATCATTGACGTGGGTGCCCGGGCGGAGCATGTCCTGCGCTTGTTTGACCAAGCGGACTCGCTGAGAACGAGACATCGATATACCGTGTTCTTGACGCCACTTCTTCGAGGCGGTCGCAATCACCATATCGGCTGCAGAACGCTCGAAGACGCGGGGTTGGAAGATATCCAGAACCTCTCGAACCCCCTCGAACATCGACAGCTGCGCGTACCACTGACGCATATCAACAGCGGGAGTGATCCCACTTTCTCCCGCAACCGAGGACATGATGACTCGCAATTGCGGAAGCGTTTCCTTTGCCAGACGATCGACTCGCTCAAGAACATCGGGAACCTGCTCTTGGGAGCCAATGACGATCCCCTTCCAGGGACCAACCTGTGCTTGGCGCGAGAAAACTCCTAGGGCCGAGGCCTCGTGAAGAAGTTCGCGGGCACGCTCTCCCTGGTCGGAAGCGATCTCAAGAAGAACATCCTCGCCAAGGCGTACACGTGTTCGGGGTGCGGGCTTTGTTGCCGTCAGATCAGTCAGAACCTGAAGCGCATTGAAAGCACTGACACCGAAATTCTTGAAGGGGCGGTGCAAATAGGTGGTGTAAGAAGACAAGGTTTGACGGATGGTACGCAAACGTGCACGCATCTGCGCGACTTCGGCCGTATCTTCAACCGAGTTCGTGTCCTCAGCCGCGTGAAGAAGCTTCTCCCCTAGCAGCGCGTCGGTTGCATTCGAGCCATCAATACGTACCGCGGCTTCATCGATACCGAGCTCGCGAAGACGCCCATGAACCGCAAGAGCGCGCGAGGGCGAACCTGCAATATGAACCAGTGTGCGTCCATTCGCGGCACTATCGGCGATAATCGCAGAAATAAGGGAAGCATCATCTGCACCCGAAGGCGTATCGACAATGAAGGAATGGCCCTCTGCAACGGCCTCGACAACATCTTGTTGACGCGGGGTCAGATCGCCTGCACCGCGTTCCTCATCGGGATCACGGTCATTGGGATTGGACTGGGGAAGAGGACCAGAGATCGCACTTCTAGCCGCCGCATCCCCGGCAAGAGCACGAATCACGCGGTTCTTCATCAGAACGGCAGGATGGTCAAGCTCACGGAGTAGAAGCGCAGCAGGGTGTTCAAAAATCCCAATTGTCAGTTCTTCACGAACATCGAAGTTCTCAAGAACCGAGGCCGCCCGCCGGGCATGGTCCAAAACCACAGACGCAGAAAAACCGTGAGTCTGAGTCGACAGATGCGCAACTTCATCCATATCGATGCGCACGCCCTTGTCCGCGAGCGCATCTTCAAAAGCAGCAGAGAGTTCCATTCCATGACGCAAGGTGATAACGACATCATCACCTTCAACGGCAAGACGCAAAGGGCGAAGGAAAACGGGAGCGCTTTGCCTGGCCTCGCCACTGCCCCACTGCGCGTGACCGATGGCAATGTGGACAGGGGCAACGCCGTGGCGCATTGCCATTTCGTGGGCGAATGAAACCAGGGAACGTGCGCGCTCGAGCGCACGCTTATGGGCCGCACTTTCACGGATCAGGCTGGACAATTTCGTGGGTCGTCCAGCATAAAGCTGCGCCAATCCTCCCGGGTGCGCCTCAGAGACAGTCAGGCTTGGGAAAGAGTTCCCACCTTCCTGCGAAGTCAAAAGGCGCAGTTGCGCACGCCATTCTTGGACAACATGGTCGCTGGGTGCGCTCGGCGTTTCAGGAACGGTTTCTACCGGTTCCCGTGAGGAATCTTGCGTCGATCGAGAAAAGAAATTAACGGCCACAAAACCACCGTAATGGAAATGACTCCTTCGCCACGAGAGGGAACGCCGTAAGGCAACATTTTCCCAGCACTCGGGCTACCGAGTCCGGCTGCCCGCAGTGACTTAAGCTATCTCCATGAGCACTGTTGCAACTGATTTTGCGTCCAAGCTGGAACCGCTGGTCGAATTGGCCGAACGCGCGGGTATCTCCAGTGAGCACCTTCTCCCCTACGGATTTGATCTGGCAAAGATCGATTTGGCCGCTGTCGACACTTCCGCTCCCCAACGAGCCCGCTACGTCGTTGTGACGGCAACTTCCCCCACGCCTTTCGGCGAGGGGAAAACGACGACTGCTATCGGCCTCGTTCAGGGGTTGGCACTTGAAGGTGCTAGCGCAACTTTGACAATCCGCCAGCCCTCAATGGGGCCGACTTTCGGTGTCAAAGGCGGTGCAGCCGGCAATGGCAAGAGCCAGGTCCTGCCATTCGAGAAGATGAATCTGCACCTGACCGGCGATTTCCACGCGATCACAGCTGCACACAACCTGCTGTCTGCAATGATCGATAACCACCTGCATCAGGGAAATGAGCTCCACATCAAGGAACGCTCCATCACGTGGCCGCGCGTTCTGGACGTTAATGACCGCTCTTTGCGCCACGTCGTCACGGGCTTGGGTGGCGCAATTGATGGCGTGACTCGCCAGTCGTCCTTTGATATCACCGCCGCCAGCGAGGTTATGGTCATCATGTCCTTGGCCACCTCTTACGCAGACCTTCGCGAGCGTTTAGGACGCATTGTGATCGGTCAAAATGAGGCCGGCGAATATGTCACCGCCGAGGACCTGAAGGCTGCCGGAGCAATGGCTGCGCTCCTTCGCGACGCCCTCTGCCCGAACCTTTTGCGCACGACTGAGGGCAGCCCGGTCCTGGTTCACACTGGCCCCTTCGGCAATATTGCAACGGGATGCTCCTCGGTGATTGCGGACCGCCTTGCTGGGCAGCACAGTGATTACGTGGTGACCGAGGCTGGTTTTGGCGCGGATATGGGCGCCGAGCGTTTCTTCGATATCAAGTGCCCCGTGGGCGGTTTGCGTCCCGATTGCGCGGTGATCGTCACGACGGTTCGCGCGCTCAAGTCCCACTCCGGTAAGTACCGGCTTGCTCCGGGCAAACCTCTGCCCGATTCTATGACCGAGGAAAACGTCGAAGAGATTCGCACGGGAAGCGCAAACCTTCTCAAGCACATTGACATTGTCCGCGGTTTCGGCCTGAACCCCGTGGTTGCGGTCAATGTCTTCCCCACCGACCACGAGGCCGAGCTCGCTGAGATCGAGAAAATTTGTGCTGAGGCCGGGGTGCGTGTGGCGCGCTCCCTCGGTGTCGTTGAGGGCGGCGAAGGCGCGCGCGAGCTTGCACGTGAAGTAGCTGCTGCGTGTGAAGAATCCGCCGATGCGCAGATTCGCCCCCTCTACGAGGATTCTGATTCCCTTGAAGACAAGATTGCAAAGGTCGCTGCAATGTACGGGGCATCGGGAGTGGATTACACTCCTGCCGCCGCAAAGCGCCTCAAGGAATACCAGGCAGCCGGCTTTGGTTCGCTCAAGGTTGTGGTTGCTAAAACTCCGATGTCACTCAGCGCCGATCCGCAGGCGAAGGGCGCACCTACGGGTTGGACTCTTCCCATTCGCGAAGTTCGCCTTGCGGCTGGCGCAGGCTATGTCTACGCAATTTCGGGAACACTCTCAACAATGCCCGGTTTGTCGGCTCACCCGGCGGCAGAACGAATTGGACTGACCACTGACGGTGAAATCACCGGGGTGAAGTAAGCCTCAAGCAGCTGCACAGAAGGCTCCCTGTCGATCACTGCTTCATGCAGGTCAATAGGGAGCCTTCTTATTGATTGAGCTCAGACAGTACTAGATGACCAGAGGACATCCCGAACAGTGAAGCATCACCTCGGGTGCCTTATTCCCGTGGCACGCACCCAAACCTGAAGCGCACAGCGACTGCGCGCTGGTTGCATGGCCTCGGCGCTCCATGTCTTCAATGACGACAGTGGCGAATGCCTTCGACACCTGTGCCTGCGCTGCTGCGGCTTCCAGGGTGCACCCCCGCGCCAGCGCCTCTCTGAGACGCTGGACGGGAGACACAAACTGCGCAGAAGCCATCAGAAAAGCAGCCGTCCGATCTGGAAGACGCCCACAGCCAACAGCCAAGCGGTGCAGAGCTGGACGGCAACAGCGGCTGCGGTGAGCTTTCCGCCAATCTGGCGGACCTGTTCAGCAACTGTCGCCATACAGGGCGTGTAGGTCAGCACAAAGACCAAGAATGCGAAGGCACCGATCGGCGCTGCATCTCCCGCAGACTTTTGGAAAGATTCAGTCACCAACTGAGGCAGTGAACCAAGATCATCGCCGCCATCCTCGGCATCTCCGCCTTCTGTTTCGGGATCCATATTGTAGGAGGTAACGATCGACGAGATCACAGTTTCCTTCGCAACGAAGCCGGTCATCAGAGCACCGGTCATGTGCCACTCACCAAAACCAGCGGGCTTGAAGACAGGCTCAAGCACCTGAGCGGTGCGCCCGTAAAGGGAGTCCTCCATTGGGAGTTCCGAGTCGGCGAAAGAGTAGTTTCCTGCCATGGGAATAGCACCCATGAGCCACACGACGAAGGTCATGGCCAAGATGATCTTGCCTGCGCCCTTCACGAAGGCCCACGCACGCAGCCATGTGGTCCGCAAGATCACGAAAACGCGCGGAACCTGGTAGGCGGGAAGTACCAGGAACAGTGGAGATTCCGTGGTCTTCTTCGTGAAGAAAGGCTTGAGGACAAGCGCCCCCAAGACCACCATGATGAGAGAGAGAACATAGAGCGAGAAGATCACTGTTCCAGCGCTATCAGGGAAGAAAATCCGCGCGATCATCAGGTAGATGGTCAGTCGCGCTGCGCACGAGGTGTAGGGCGTAATGATGGTGGTGACGATTCGCTGGGCAGTGTTGGGAAGCGTTCGCGTTGCTGCCAGTGACGGCAGGTTGCAGCCAAATCCCATGATCAGCGGCAAGATCACGCGTCCATCCAAGCCGATCGCACGCATGACACGGTCACCGAGGAAGGCTGCGCGGGCCATGTAACCGGAGTCTTCCAGGATGGAAATCATCAAGAAGATGATGAACATCAGGGGAATGAAGGAAGAAACCACGCCCAAACCGGTGCACAGACCGCCAATGAGGAAGCTGTGGAGCCAGCCGTCTTGGAGTCCTCCGAGTGTGAGGAGGTAGGTAATGCCGTTTGCTAGAGAGGGGAATCCTTCATCTGTTGAGGAGAAAATGTGGTCGAAGAAGTCCTGGACGGGGCTGACCCATTCGCCTGCAACCTTGAAGAGGAACCACATGAGGACAAAGAAGATCGGGATCCCCAACCAGGGGTTGAGTAGGATTCGGTCAATCTTGTCAGAGGTCGAGAGGATGGGGTCACCTTCGGCTTTTCCGACGACTGCGGTCTCGACGCGATCAACCCACGCGAAGAGTTCATCTGCCTGGGTCAGTCCGCCGCATCCGCAGGTACAGCTTCCATCAGCCGCATTGACGGGAAGTCCCTTCGGACGCGTGTGGTGCTCGAGCGCGTGACGGACAATTCCTTCGAGAAGATCGGGATTGTCGTAGTGGCGCGGGTCTACAGCAAGAACGGGAATTCCCAATTCATCGGCAAGTTTATCGACCGGGTATTTCTGGCCGTCTTTCTCAGAAACGTCAACCATGGTGGCGACGGCGACAACGGGGTGACCGGCTTGTGCGACCTGTCCCAAAAGGTACAGCGAACGCGTCATTGCGCTAGCGTCCAAAAGGACAATAGCCAGATCAACTTTTCGTCCGGTTCGAGGGTCGGTGAATGAGCCCTCTGCACCAGAAAGAGTGTCACTGACAACTTGCTCGTCGGGAGAAGACGCGATCAAGGAATAGGTTCCCGGAAGATCGACAAGGTTTGCACCCAGCGCACGCCACGTACCGCGCTTCATTTCAACCGTGGTGCCGGGAGCGTTAACGACGTGCTGGCGGGAACCGGTAATCGCGTTAAATAGTGTTGATTTCCCAACGTTTGGGTTACCAACTAAGACAATCGTTCTTTCCCCACCATTTGAGGTCGGAGTGTCCAACACAGCGACATCTGATTTGGGAGAGCAGTGTGGGCAGCTCATGCGATTTCCTCCACTTCGATTGCCCGAGCACTACGGCGGTCAACGGCAACGCGCGCACCGGCGATATTAACGACTAGGCCCCCGAAAGCGGCCTTGTTCACAATGAAGAATTCGCTTCCAGGGCGAACTCCAAGTTCATACAGACGAAGTCGGTGTTCGGGGGAAACCTCCATGTTTCCGAGGCGAGCCCGAGTCCGTAGCGGAAATTCTGATAGTTGCATATCACCAAGGTTAGGCAAGCATTATCCACGCAAGTGACACCTTTGTCCCTCACGTAGAAATTGCGCGCCTATTGCACACTTAAACTCTGCAGAAACGCTTCAGAAGCACTCCCTGAACTGCGCTTTTATCTTCTCCATCACATTGGATTTATGATCATCTCATCTAATTTCCTGCTTGCTTTCAGAAGGGATCAATGATGAGCACCGTCCAGGAAGTGAAGGACATTATCGAACGCGCAGCGAAGATGCCGTGGGGGCCCGCGTGCAGTGCCGAGCTTGCACGTGCAGTGGTGCTCGTCGATTCCTTAGAGGGCGAAGAAGAGCTACGCATCGAGGCTTACATGGAGCTGGCTACCGCCTATCAGCAGGGAAATGAAGAATGGAAAGCGCTAGCCCCGACGGCATGGCTCGTCACAAAATTTGACGAAAATCCCGGTGCTTTTGAAGCGGATCAGATCGAATCCTTAGCATGGCTGTACAAGAACGCGACCAGCGCAACCGGACGCAACCCCGCAGTCTCGAAGGAACAAGCACTGGAGCTCTCCGAAGGCTTTGGGAAATTCATCCAGGATCAGGGCTATTCGATGCATGCGGTCCACGGAGTCCGTTTCTCCCTCGCGCTACGGATGGGTGATCCCGTGGCCGCCCATGAAGAATTAGTGAAGTGGCGGGCAACCCCACGCGATGATGTTTCCGACTGCGTCCAATGCGATCCCGAACGCCAGATTACCGAGGCCGTCGTCGCGAAAGATTGGGAACGCGCAGTTGCGACAGCTGTACCTTTGCTCGACATTCGCGAGGGCTGCGGAAATCAGCCTGCAGGAGTCCAAGCACTGTCGATGATTCCTCTATTGATGTCAGGACGCCCCGAAGCAGCGTGGGAATGCCACGTCCGTTCCTATCGCCAGCATCGCCGTAATGCGCAGTACATGGATCTTTTGGGACAACACATGGAGTTCCTTGTACTCTCCGGGCGTTGGCAGCGTGCGCTCGATATCCTGCGCGACTCCATTGCAGTGACCTCCCGCGCAGAAAGCGCAGCCCTTCTTTTTGATTACCTCAAGGGTGCTGCATTGGCAGCGCGCGAGGCCGTCGACCGAGGTTTAGGAAAACATGCTTTCCGCGCGCTTTGCACCGGGCAATCTCAGTGGTGCCAGGGGCCTCGTTTGGATGTCAATACTCCCTTGGAAGATGTTGCCTCAGGACTCAAAGAATGGTTGTTCTCTGTTGCCACGCTCTTCGATGCGCGAAATGGCAATGATTTTTACACGGCCTCTGCTGGCGAGGTTCTTGATGAAGGCCCCGTTAACAGTGAAGCAGAAGAACGCGCACAAAAAACCTGGTCTTTTGAGGTTGTGGGCGAGCGCGAAGTTCTTCCCGAAGCGATTTCAAGTAGTGACGTCGATGAAACACCGAAATACTCCACGCGTCGCATCAAGCAGGAGAAAGTGAAGACCACCGATGACACGAATCCCTACCCACGTGTCGATCTGAAGCCACTCACTCCCCCGGCCTCGATGCAAGAAGCCTTCAACCGTTTCTCAGCGCTCGCGGACACAACCGGTTTCGATCCGGAACGCCAGTTCATCGTCGACCACGCAACTGTCATGAACGAGTCAGTTCTGGATATCGATTTCAGTCACGCAGACGTCATGGACTACTACATTTTCGCTTGCGTCATCCTCAAATTGCACCAAAATTTTGATGCTGCTCGCAGGCTTCTCGACCAAGCAGAACAGGCGGTTTTTACACTAAGTGATGACACGGGTATTGTTTCTCCCGGCTTTTTCTCAAAGCTCAGGGGACGCCGCGCTCACCTCACTCGCCAGCAGCTCAACCTTGCATGGATCAACCTCCAACGTTCTTCCTGTGATGTCATGTATTTCTCCATTCGCGATGAGGAAATCCCCGAAGAAGTCGTGACTCATGCGATGGCCCATATCAAGAACGCTCGCGCTTTAATCGAAGAAGTGGTCCCCGAGCTGAATCGCAATCAGGGAACGGGGAAAGATATTCAGCTCGTTGGCCTCATTCTCAGCCAATGTGCGTCCATTGCGACAATGTGCAAAAACTTCGATGACACTGAGACAAGCTACAAACTATGGGAAAACCTCGAGAGGGCTTTTACCCGTTTTGCACCTTCAAAGAAGCATGTTGCGCTTGACCTTCTTTTGGAATATCAGGAATTAGAGCTTGGACGCGAAAAATACATGGCAGCTTGTCAATACGCTGACCAGGCTCTGCGTCTGAACGATCTGTGCGATCCCTATACCGCCCTCATCTCGCGAGGGACGATTTGCTCGGCTTCACTTCAGGCACACCAACCTGACGAGGCTCTTGCTCAAGCCAAGCACCTCAATGACGTCATCCATGCCTTCCCAACCGCGGTGTGGAATGTCAGTGTCGCACGTCTTTTTTCGCAAGCTCTTGCTGAAAAAGATCGATTCACCGAAGCAACTGAAATCCTTGAAGAGGCCTTCAGTACTCTCAATGATTCCCCGTATATCAGAATGCGCTTGGCCGAGGCTGCCCCAATTTTGGCGCACCTCTACCTCTGCATCGAGGAATATCAAGACGCCTACGACCTTGCGATGAAGTATTCCGCCGTGCTGCGTGAAAATGAGATGTATCGACTGGCTCTGAGCCTTGCCGACACCGCTAGCAATGCGGCGAAGGAGTTGGGGAATTACATTGCCGAGGCCGACGCTGCGGATCTTGCGGCAGAATTGAGCCACGAATGGAAAGAGTACTTCAGGGAGCATCAGTACCTTCGGCGCGAGGCTGCGGCAATGGTCAAGGGACCAAACGTGGGAGAGGACGATCTTGAGCGCGCTCTATCTGTATTGGAACGAGATCGTCAGCTCATCGCCTCAATCAAGACAGAGTTAACCGAGAAACAAATAGCCATATCGCATGCCGAAAACAACTACACCTTGGGGTGGGTAATGCTGAAGGCAGGCAAACCGGTTGAGGCTATGGATGTTCTTCGCGAATCAATCGCATGCTTCCGCGCATACGAAGAATATGACGAGGCCGGTTACCCGATGGAAGTTCTTGCACGCTGCTATTACGTCACGGGGAATTTCGATGGCCTGCGCGAGTGCGTCGACGAACTCACTGAGATGACAAAACTACCCTCGATGAAACCCACTAGGTTGAGGTCACTCATTCGCGCGATCCAAGAACTCATCGACGAGGAAGACCCCGGGGCTCAAGACCAGTCATAGATCCGCGTGGTTGTGGGGGCAAGGATCATATGCCCTTACCCCCACAAACACACATGGTTTTAGGACAGATCCGTTACTGCCAAAACCGAAACGGGAACGTTCCCAGCAACCGCCTTCGAATAGGGGCAAAGCTGGTGAGTACGCTCAGCCAATGCCTGCGCCTGCGAAAGCTCAAGACCGGGAATCAGAACACGGATGTCAACAGCGATGCCGAAGGATTCGCCCTCGGGACCGATTCCGACGCTCACAGCGACCTTCGAATCGGTAACATCGACTCCCGCTTCCTTTGCTGCCAAACCAAGAGCTCCCTGGAAGCATGCGCCGTATCCCATGGCAAAGAGAGCTTCAGGATTTGCGCCACCACCGGGTCCGCCAAGAGCCGGTGGCATACGCATATCCAGGGTGAGATCAGGCTCAAAAGAGTGGGCCTGTCCAGAACGGCCACCCGTCACCTCAGCGCGGGCGGTGTACACAATTTTCGATGGTGTATTGCTCATGCGGTCATTGTGTCGTTTTTGTCCGAATAGCGCACTATGTTTAAGCCGTAGGAGGAAAAAGAATAGAGTGGAGTGCATCGAGTACCACCGCCAAGGAAGACCATGAATACGCGCACTCGTGGATATCTCATCACGATCCTCGCCTCAATTGCCTGGGGATTTTCGGGAGTCTGTAGTGAATTCCTGATGAAGGATTATGGCGCGAACCCCTATTGGCTCACTGCGATCCGAATGCTTCTTGCCGCACCGACTACGATGGGCTTCCTTCTCTTTAAAGACCGAGGTTTCTCTGCCTTGCACAGAAGCCTCCTGCGAAACCGTCGCTCCTACCTGCCGATGCTCATTTATTCGGTTCTCGGACTAGCAGGCAGTCAATTGACCTACGTGGTCGCGATCGGCTATTCCAATGCGGGAACGGCAACGGTTATTGAATTCCTTGGCCCCATCCTGATTGTCGTTTTCGTCTGTATCACCGCACGCCGTCTTCCGAAATACACCGAGCTCTTTGCCATTACTTTTGCTTTATTGGGCACCTTTATTCTGGCAACCCACGGGAAGATCGACTCTCTGGTTATTTCCACCGATGCCTTGTACTGGGGTCTTGCCAGCGCGATCGGTTTCGCTCTCTACACGCTGATCCCCGTCAAACTCATCCGCCACTACGGCAGCGAGCTGGTCGTTGCTTATGGCTTCATCATTGGCGGGATCATTTTGGGGCTCGGTGTTCGAATCTGGTCCTACTCCATCAAGTGGGATTTCATGTCGGTGATGGCCGTGGCCGGACTGGTCTTAGTTGGCACGACCTTCGCATTCACGCTGTTCCTGCAGGGAGTCGGCGATATCGGCCCGGTACGTGCAAGCCTCATTTCCTGCCTTCAGCCAATTTCCGCGACTTTCTTTTCGTTCATTCTTGTTGGAACCCATTTCACGCTTGTCGATATCGCGGGTATGGCTTTAATTTTGGCAGGCGTTATTATTGTCAGTCTCAAGGATCTTATTTCCGCAAGGCGACCGGATCGTCGTTCTTCTACCGCAACGAGCGACGAAAAAGCAACATCAGAGGGGAAGTGAATGTCGACATTCCAAGTGGACCTCAGAGGGATGGTTGACCTTCTCTCCCGAAATTTGTATTCCGGTCCGCGCGTATACATTCGCGAACTCCTCCAAAATGGCCTCGACGCTATTGAGGCCCGTAGCGCACTGGATCCAGAGTGCCCGCGCCGCGTCACCATCACAATTGAGGGACGCACTCTGAGGTGCCGCGATAGCGGAATCGGGCTTACAGAAGAGGAAGCTGCGGGACTGCTCTCGACTATTGGTGCCTCATCAAAACGTGATGAATTGGGAATGGCTCGCAGTGATTTCCTAGGTCAGTTCGGTATCGGCATGCTCTCATGCTTCATGATTTCCGACTCAATCACCGTTTACTCACGTTCGGCTAAGTCCCCCGACTCCCCCACCGTGATCTGGGAAGGAAAGACGGAAGGCACCTACACCACACAGCCCCTCTCGGCCTCGGACCCCCACAACTTGGGTGAAGCCGGTACCGAAGTGGTTCTCGAGGCCCACCCCGGCGAACCCTGGATTGATCCTGATACCGTGCGAGCCCTGGTCGACGAATTCGCCTCGCTTCTTCCGATTTCGATTGAAGTACGTTCCGACTCTGCTTCAACTTTCCACGGGAATGAGACGCCGGTATGGGAACTGGAGCCTTCGCAACAACAGCAGTGGTGCGACGAGCATCTTGCCTCTTCAGGGATGGACATTATCCCCATCGATGTTCCCGCCGCTGGAGTTAAAGGTATCGCGGTGGTTTCGCAGCGCCCGAATACGCTCTCCAGCTCCAACCACACGGTATATGCAAAGAAGATGCTGGTGTCGCGGACCTGCGAAGGAATCGTTCCGCAGTGGGCGTATTTCGTTCGTTTTATTGGGAATGCAAACTACTTGCGCTTGACCGCCTCCCGCGAGCAACTCAGCGATGATGAACTCTTGGAAAATACTCGCGAGGCCATTGGAAGTGAGATTCGCGCTTGGCTCGAAGAGATGGCCAAGAACTCTCCTTCGCGTTTTAACGAGTTCATTTCCACCCACGCGATGGGGCTGCGTGCTGTCGCTATGCGCGACCCTTACATGCTTGACCTCACCGCGCGCTATGTTCCCATGGAAAGCACGGTAGGAGCCGCTCCCATACTGACGCTCCTCTCCTCTGAGGAGGCAATCCGCTACACGCGTACCGTCGATCAGTACCGGGCCTTAGCCGATGTTGCCGCTTCGCAATCCATAGTCCTGGTGAATGCGGGCTACGCATACGACGAAGAGCTCATCAATGCGCTGATGACGGATCCCCGTTACTCGACCTTGGCGCAAAAACTTCAATTGGTCGATCCCTCAGAGCTCCTCGACGCCTTCGAAGAATGCAGTTTGTCGGAGCAAGCTGAGGCGATGGACCTCATGCTGCTTGCGGCCGAGGCGATCGATCCCTCTGATTGTGAAGTAGTACTGCGCCGCTTCACACCAATTACTCTGCCAGCGCTCTACCTGCCTGACCCGGACTTCGCCGAACGCCATGTTCAGCGCAATTCTCAGGCTCAGGCCTCGAAACTGTGGGCGGGAATCATGGGGGTTACCGATCCCTTCGCAAATTCCAAGCCACCCAGACTGGTACTGAATCGTTCGAATTCATTGGTGACACGATTGATCGTGGCAAGCCGTTCCCCGCAAACCGCCGTCAGTGTCCTGCGCGGACTCTACGTCCAAAGCCTCTTGGCGGGACGCCAAACTTTGGGGCCCAAAGAAAGGGCTTGGGCGGCGCAGCTCCTCGGCTCACTGCTCGATTCTGCACTCGGCACGACCGACAACTAACCCTCCAACGCTCGGAAGGACCTCCCATGCCAAACGCTGAAGACGTACGCGAACTCCTCGACTTCACCTCCCAGCTTCCATGGGGACCGGCGCGTAGTAGCCAAGTCGCACAGGCGGTTGTCTGGGCGGACGCGCTGGAGGGCGAGGCTGAATTACAGATCGATGCCTACCTGGCTCTGACCCTGTCCTATCAGCAGGGCAACGAAGAATGGAAGGCACTGGCTCCGGTCTCGCTCCTTCTGAGCCGTTTTGAAAAGAACTCAGCGGACTTTACTCCCGAGCAGACCGAAGAACTCGCATGGCTTTTCAAGAGTGCGGTGGCCGCTGCAGGTCGAAACCCTGCGGTCTCAATTGAGCAAATTGATGAACTGATCACCTCGCTTGCGACCTTCGTATCGGGCCAGGGTTTTTCAATGCATGCTGTTCACGGGGTACGCGCCATGATTGGCTTGCGAACGGGGCGCCTGGACGACGCCCGCGAAGCACTGACCTTGTGGCGCTCTACGCCGAGCGATCAGATTAGCGATTGCGAAGGCTGCGACCCCATGAAGCAGATTAACGAGGCCGTCGCTCACAAGGATTGGGAACGTGCAGTTGCCACCGCGATGCCGCTTTTCGACGAGGAGGGCGCCTGCGGAGCTCAGCCCCACGGAATCCGCGCCAAAGCAATGATCCCGCTGTTGATGTCGGGGCGTCCCGAGGCCGCTTGGGAAGCACATATTCGCTCCTACCGGCACCACCGCGGCGTTGCCAACAGCATCGATTACATCGGGTTGCATCTCGAATACCTCGTGCGCTCAGGACGCTGGCAACGCGCCTTAGAGATCCTGCGAGACAGTATCGGCATGACCTCTTCCCTTGAAAGCGCCTCGCTTCTTGCCGATTATCTTCCGGCTGCTGCGCTGACGGCCATCGAGGCCACACGACGCGGTCACGGCAATGAACCTTTTGGGGCCCTGTGCACCGGCCAGTCGCAGTGGTGCCAGGGACCACAGCTCGATGTCAATACCCCGCTTTCCGAGGCCGCCGAAAAGCTCTCGCAGTGGGCATTGGATGTTGCCTCTCTCTTTGATCAGCGCAACGGGAATGACTACTACACCCGCTTAACGCGTGAGGTTCTTGAAGCTGGACCAGTCGACGAACAGACAGAGGCACGCGCACAGGGCGAATGGCAGTTAGAGCTGGTCGGTGAGCGCGAGGCTATGCCCGATCCTCTATCGACTATTGAAGGTGAAGAGTTGCCCGCGCTGCAGGTATCGTCCCGCACTGCTCGCACACAGGCCGAGACCATTGACCAGTCAAACCCCTATCCACCCATTGACTATTCGCTGCCTCCCTTGCCGGCCTCGATGCAAGAGGCTTTTGATCGCTACGCTGCACAAACGGATGTCATCGGCTACAACGTTGAGACCAATCTTTTGACGGATTGGTGTCTGGTCAACACTTTAAATGTCGATGAACTGCACTTTGACGAAAGCGATCCTCAAGCAGCTCTTTCCTTTGCGAGTTTTTCAAAAACTCTTCTGTCATTGCGTAAAGAGCACGAGAAGTTTGAGTCCGTCTATGAGCGAGTAGCGCCGGTTATTCATTCAATGACTGAAGACGCTCCCCTAGTCACGCCCGGTTTCTTCGCAAAGATTTTCGGGCGCTCCCAAGCATCTTTCAGTCGCAAAGACCTGAGTATCACGCAGCTGGAATTACTGCGATACTCCTGCGAGCTTGATCGCTATTCATGGCTGGGTATGGAAGCGCCTAGCGACCTTCAAAAGGACGCAGTGGCGCTCTGCGATTCTTTCGTTTCTCAGATTGCTTCCATGACGTCAACACTGAACCGAGGAGCAACAAAGACCGAGGATATTGCAGCAATCATTGATTGCCTATGTACCTGTGGCGAAATCTTCCTCGATTCAGAGAAATCAAAGCAAGCGCTCAATGCCCTTGACACGATCGAATCCCTCAAACCCGCTTGCCTGCACACTGGTACCAGCGAGGCAGCATTCATGCGCACTCTTAGCCTTGAGGGCGCACAGCTTTACCTTGAAACCAGCGACTACCGCCGAGCTGCTCAGCTGGCTGACCACGCTCTACGTCTAGAGACGCACTGCGACCCCTACACGGCTTTCTTTGCCCGATTGGTCATCTGCACTGCCAGCATCAAAGCCTATGAATCAGCCGAGGCCGTTTCCCAAGCCCTGCGCCTGAGCGAAATCATCACGCGCACACCGCTGCGCTCCTTGGGATTGTCTGCTGCGACAATCATCTCGGATGCATTCGAAGGTGTACACCGCATCGAAGAAGCAATTGAGCTTCTTGAGCAAACCATTTCACGGGCGGGCGACTCCCCCTTCGCGCGGCTTCTGACAGCGCTCATTCGTCTGACCTTGGCAAGCTACTACCTATCCATCGACCAAGACGAAGAAGCCTACGAAACCGCAATGGAGGCCATTGACCCGCTCGTCGCAAGCGGTAACCTGCGCGCTGCCTCACGCGCGGGGTCGCTGGCCAACGATGCCGCAAAGCGACTGCACGATCGCCCCAAGCGACTAGCCGCGATCGAGCGCGCTCTTGAGATCGCGAAAGCATTCAAGGCTCCTCACGATGTCATCGCTCTGACTCGAATGGCCGCAAAGACTTACGTCGACACCCCAACGGGAAAGGTGTCGGAAGCCGATAAAGAACGTGCCCTTCAAGCTGTAGATGCCGGATCTGCCTGGCTTGATTCCTTCACTGAGGAAATAGACCCTCAGGAGATGGCTTTCCTCCGTGCCGGAATTACCTACATTAAGGGATGGGTATACATGACATCCCACGATCACTATCCGGCAATTCCACTTCTCCAAGAAGCTTTCACTCTCCAAAAAGAGATCAAGGACGCCGAAAACTACGTCTTCCCGCTGGCTGCCCTTTCTCAGTGCTATTCCGAGCTTGGAGACACCGATGCGCTTCACAATCTGCTGATCGAAGTGAAGGAAACCATTAAGACCACTTCCCTTCACTCTGGAAAGCTCCGTACTATTGCCCGCGAGATCGAGAAGGAACTCAGCGGTCAAGGCGACGAATGAAGGGAAGACTCCAACTAACTGGGAAACGCTGACAACCCACACCTTCGTTCTTTGTCTCACTCCCGCGCAGCACTAGGACTTTAGTCGTTGTAGGCTGGTTTTGTTCGGAGCAGATCGTGTTTTTAGGCCGGACGCCCGCATTTCGCGGAATGCTCACTCAAAGACCAAGGAGCGACTATGAACGTTGCAGAGCAGCTTGTCTCCCAACTGATCGACGCTGGTGTCCACCGCGTCTATGGCATTGTTGGAGACTCGCTCAACCCCGTTGTCGATGCAATCCGCAAGTCTGGCGGCAGCAAGAAGGGCGGTATCGATTGGGTTCATGTCCGCCACGAAGAGGCCGCTGCTTTTGCTGCAGCCGCTGAAGCACAACTGACCGGAAAGCTGGCAGTCTGCGCGGGCTCGTGCGGACCGGGCAACCTTCACTTAATCAACGGTCTGTACGACGCACAGCGCTCAGCTGTCCCAGTTCTGGCAATCGCCTCGCACATCCCCAGCGTCCAGATCGGTCAGATGTACTTCCAAGAGACGCACCCCGATCGCTTGTTTAATGAGTGCTCGGTATACAACGAGATGATTTCCAGCGCAGAGCAGGCCCCGCGCGTCGTTAACGCTGCAATCCGTCACGCTGTTGAACTTTCTGGAGTCTCGGTTATCAGCCTTCCCGGCGATGTCTCCGACCTAAAGGCAACTTCACCTTCACCGAAGTACGTACCTTCCCGACGCCCCGTGCTGAGCCCGAATGAGGAAGATGTCCGCCAGCTTGCAGATGTTCTCAATCGGGCGAAGAAGGTTGCAATCTTTGCCGGCGCAGGTGTGGAAGGTGCTCATGACGAGGTCATCGAGCTTGCCGACGCTTTGAAGGCCCCCATCGGCCACACCCTGCGTGGCAAGGACTTCATCCAGTACGACAACCCCTTTGATGTGGGTATGACAGGTCTGCTGGGTTACGGTGCAGCAGCTGAGGGCATGAATGATGCAGATGTCCTCATCATGCTGGGCACTGACTTCCCCTACGATCAATTCCTGCCTGACACATTTACCGTCCAGGTCGAAAACCATCCGGAAAAGCTAGGACGTCGAACCAGCGTTTCGCTTCCGATCCACAGCGATGTCAAGCCTTTGATTACGGCGCTCTTGCCGCTGCTTGATCGCGATCGTTCGGATGCTTTCCTTAAGGCCAAGGTGAAGAAGCACTCGAAGATCATGCACTCCCCCGTTGGCGCTTACACGCGCAATGCGGAGCACATGAAACCGATTCACCCCGAGTACGCTGCTCACATCCTCAATGAGGTTGCATCAAAAGACGCGATCTTCACGGCTGACACGGGTATGTGCAATGTGTGGACCGCACGCTACATCGATCCGCTTGGCACCCGCCGCCTCATCGGCTCTTTCTTGCACGGTTCGATGGCCAACGCGCTTCCTCATGCAATCGGTGCGCAAGTGGCCTTCCCGAACCGTCAGGTTATCTCCGTTTCCGGCGATGGCGGCCTTTCGATGCTCCTTGGCGAGCTGGTAACCGCACGCATGTACGACCTACCCATCAAGGTTGTTGTCTTCAACAACTCGACTCTGGGTATGGTGAAGCTCGAGATGCTGGTCAACGGCCTGCCCGATTACGGCACCGATGTCCACGACGTGAACTACGCGGAAGTCGCAAGCGCAATCGGTTTCCACGGCGAGCGCGTCACCGAGCCCAGTCGCCTGCGCGGAGCACTCCAAGAGGCCTTCGCATACAACGGCCCCGCTTTGATCGAGGTTATGACCGATCCGAATGCGCTCTCACTTCCGCCTGAGATCCGTTCGGGACAGGTCATTGGTTTCGCGACCGCGATGAGCAAGATTGTCCTCAACCGCGGCGCTGGCGAAGCTGTCGCAATGGCGACTTCCAATATGCGTAATATTCCGCGCCTGTAAGTCTGAGGGAGCGCTTTCTTCGTTTCCTCATAGCGCTTCTTCTTCCTGACGAGGCCGTGGCTGGGTAGTGTGCACTTCTTTGCACCACCCTGCCACGGCCTCGTTAATTAGGACAAAGGTCCCAAAACGCTTTCGACACCTCTGTCAACAATTTCAACCAATAAACACACTTTTCCGCAGCTTAAAAACTATCGTTTTTATTCTTCCTAAAATCGTTATTTTCTTGCACAACCATGCGATTGTGACAAATTGAGCTGGATTCGTAAATAAATTCAGATTTTTCCTTTTTTATGACGAAGGCGTCCTAAACTAAAAATGTCACAGTGTCAGAATCAACTAAGGAATCACTATGTCGCACTCGTTTATTGCAGTCGCGAATATCGTGAACGGTGTTGATCTAGATACATTCCCAGCTTGGCTACGGATTACCCACTTCATCAACTTCATCATGATGGGGTTCCTGATTCGATCCGGTTGGGAAGTTCTAGCATCCCACCCGCGACTCTACTGGAATAACCACTGCACCCCCGGCTCTGAGTGGATCAAGTTCACCAAGGACAAGGTTTCGACCGTCCCCGGCGAGTTTACCGCTCGCGACGATCAGCGCAGTCTTCACCCGTTGATCTCCCTCCCCGGACGAGGCGAAATTGGACTTGGACGCGCATGGCACGCCCTGGTTACCTCGATCTGGCTGCTCAACGGCTTCATCTATGTTGCTCTGCTTTTTGGAACCGGCCAGTGGCGCCGAATCGTCCCCACGTCATGGTCGATTTTCCCCGAGGCCTGGGAAAGCGCCAAGATCTACATGGGCTTGCAGATCCCTTCGATCGAGCACTTCCAGCCCTATGACGCTCTGCAGAAGCTCATGTACTTCACAGTCGTCTTCATCGTCGCACCTTTGATGATCGCAACCGGACCGATCATGTCCCCGACCTTCGCAGGACGCTTCCCCCGCTACGTCAAGCTCTTCCATAACCGTCAGACGGCGCGTTCCATTCACTTCCTTGGAATGGCTTTCTACTGCGTATTTGTGGTGATTCACGTGGCCCTGGTTTTCGTGGTTCACCCGCAGTACAACATCGCACACATGATGTTGGGCGAGAACTACAACGACATCACTGCAGCGCAATTCGCCCAAGCGGTGACGATGCTCATCCTTGGAATTGTTTTTGCAATCGCTCTTTGGATCGGCGCATCCTACTGGTCATTGAAAGATAAGCGCCGCGCACAGCGTCTGGTCTGGGGAGCAACCCAGCCTATCCGCTCGCTCACCCTCGACAAGATGCACTCTCGTCAGGTCAAGACTGGCACCTTCACCGAAGACGATATTTCGCCTTTCCACTGGGTGAACACTCGTCCCCCGACACGCGAGCAATCCGAAGAATGGGTTGAAATGCGTGAACGCGGCTTCGAGGACTACCGCTTGGAGATTGGCGGTCTGGTCGAGGAAGAGAAGTCCTTCTCGATTGATGAGCTCAAGGCACTTGGCCACGTCACCAACATCACCATGCACACCTGCATGCAGGGATGGACTGGCATTGCAAAGTGGGAAGGCATCCGTTTGAAGGACGTCTTAGCTTTGGTGAAGCCAACTGAGGGCGCACGCTACGTTATGGTCACCTCCTACGGACACGTGGGGCATATGTACGACGGCGGTCCAACAACCCCGTACTACGAGTGCCTGGAGCCTTCCATGGTTGACGATGATGAATGCATCCTCGCATGGGCCATGAACGGCGAGCCTCTGCCCGACGTTTACGGCGGTCCCCTGCGTCTGCGTGCTGATTCTCAGCACGGCTACAAGATGGTCAAGTGGGTTCACCGTATCGAATGGATTCACGACTACCACGATGTCGGCGATGGTCAGGGCGGTTCTCGCGAGGACTCCGGCCTGCAACACTTCGACGCACGCGCATAAAGCGCCGGGTGTCCATCCGACCCATCCGGCCCATCCGTTCCTCTACTCCACACGAAGTCTGCAAAAGACACAGGCTATAACCTATGCTTTTCGTCGACTTCATGTGACAGATCTAAGAGATCAGGCAAGCGGATAACGTGAGACGCCTTTGTTCACAAAATGGGGGGCGCTGCCAATTAAATTGGCAGCGCCCCCCATTACATTTACAGATACGCGCTTCTAAAGTTCTCTCCATCTTCCCGCTAAGCGCCCCCCACTCCCCTACGCAGAGCCTGTCACGCCTTGCCACATATGGCTCAGGCTAATAAACGGCACTATTCCGTCACTACGCGCCTATTCCGTCGCTACGCGCAACTATGTCACTACGCGCGCCTCAGGAACGCTTAGACGCATTGCAGAGGCAGAAGAGACCTCGAGACACCTATCGGTACCCGTTCAGACTCGCAATAAACACTGGTGGGCTCCATCTATATAGATGGAGCCCACCAGTACGTGTACTGCGTTTACGCCTGAGACATTTCTGTTGATCGAGGGGATCTACTCTTCAGGCACTAAACCTCAGTTTTGAAGCCGCGACTTCAGACCTGCTCTCAGGCCTGCTGACGACGACGCATTAGCGCAGCACCCAATGCCAGTCCAAGCACGCCCAAACCAATCGCCGGAGCAGTCATAGCACCTGTACGGGCCAAGGGGGTCTTAGGCGAAGGAGTGGTGCTGGTCGACGGAGAAGGCGTGGCCTCGGTCGTCGACACAGAGGGAGACGGGGTCACCGTCGTTGCCGGAGGAGTCGTGGTAGTCGGGGTCGGAGGAGTCGTACGGAGCTGTCCTTCGACATTACCCCAGCCAACGGTCTCGACTTCGATTTCCTTCTTCGCGGTCAGTCCGTTGACATCAGCGGTGTTATTGAAGGAGTTACCGATCTTCAGGCCCTCGGGGGACTTGAGCTCGGTGTAGTACTTGAGCTCATAGATTGCATCGTCATTAGAGTTCGGGAAAGAGGCAACGAAACCGGTCGGAGTTTCCGTCAAGGTGAAAGTACCACCGTTGATTGCCTCACCGACCTTCACTCGTGAAGAAGGGTGCTCGTGGTAGGGGTCCTTCTTGTAGGCTTCGGTGCTATTCCACTTCAGCAGGCGCGTACGCTGCCATGCATTCGGATCCGACGAGGGATCATTGAACAGCTTGTAACCGCCATGGGAGGTATCGAAGGTGTCAGTTACCGAGATGACGGGCGCTTGAATCGACTTTGCAGGAATATGAATTTCCCAAGTGAAGCGCTCGTTGTGTCCATCATGGAGCTGCCAACCGTACTTCCACGGGCTCGGCGGCACCCAGCTTTCCTTATTCACAACAACATTGCCATTGGGAATATCGGCTTTGATCTCCACCTTGTGGTTGATCTTGAAAGTCAAAGACGCGTCCGTAGTCGTCGAAGCCATGTCCGCACGAACGTGGATATCACCCTTCGCATTGACGTGCGTATTCACGTAATCGGTGAAGGTACAGGTTACCGTCTGACCAAGACCGAAAGGCACCGTGCAGTTCAGGGCAACGCCGCCGGTCTTCTTATCGGTAACGTCGAAGGTCGCGTTACGGGTACGCAATTCAGCCGGCAGGTCGATGGTCAGGGTATCGCCCTGCTTGACGCTCTTACCGGTTGTATCGAAGGTCAGATCGGCTGAGAAGGAATCCCAGAGCCGGTTTGGCCCATTGGGGCTGAATTCATTGGTGACATTAGCGCTGGTGATGATTCCATTCACTTCAGCTGCCGAGGCCGCTGGAGCGGTGGGCGCAAAAACACTGAGTGCTCCGGCACCGAGCAAAGCAACTGTGAGCGCGCCAGCGAGAGGAACGCGACGCAACTGCGCGCGCGTAGCTTCGTTATTCATGACGTATGTGTCTTTCTGGAGGGATGCCGCTTAGGCGGCTAAGCCATTTCAGGCTAACACTTTCATCTTCAGCTTTGGTCAAGCGATTATTTCCCAAACAACAATGCCAATTTCAGGAAATGCGCAGAATATCAACGATCCACACATCCAGCATCAGCAATTTCCCCGATACATTCCTGAATATTCCTGAGTAAATCCCAGTTATTGACACAGTGTTAGAGATTCGAAAGCTCCAAGTTAATCAGCATTACAAATTCGCGTCGTTCCGGTTAGATAGAACTGACCACCAGCACATATTCGTGCAACATCACCAAAATAACGTTCTTTCTAGGAAAAACTGTGGGCCCCATCCATAAGGATGGGGCCCACAGTTCAACCGTTACTTCTCAACAGAGAAGCATGTTTCATTCAGACTTAGGCCTGCTGACGACGACGCATCAGCGCAGCGCCCAATGCCATTCCCAAGGCACCCAAGCCGATCATGGGAGCGGTCATAACACCTGTACGAGCCAAGAGAGTCTTCGGCGAAGGAGTGGTGCTGGTTGAGGGTGAAGGCGTGGCCTCGGTTGTCGACTCAGAGGGCGAGGGGGTCACCGTGGTTGCCGGAGGAGTCGAGGTCGACGGAGCGGGAGGAGTCGGGCGATTGTCACTCGAGAGGTCACCCCAGCCAACCGTATCAATCGCGATACTGCGCTCGGCGGTCATCCCGTTGACATCGGCCTTGTTATTGAAAACGTTTCCGGCCTTCGCATTTTCAGGAACATTCAGCGCGGTGTAGTACTTGATCATGTAGTACGCGTCGCTGTTCGAGTTCGGGAAAGAAGCTTCGAAGCCCGTTGAGGTCTCAGTCATGGTGAAGGTGCCACCGTTGACGGCGCCTCCAACCGGAATACTCTCGTTGTAGTTCTGGTGGCCGGGATCCGCCTTGAATTCCGCAAGCGAATTCCACTTGAGCAAGCGGGTTCGCTGCCATGCATTCGGATCCGTTGAGGGATCATTGAAGAGCTTGTAACCACCATGAGCGGTATCAAAGGTATCCGTCACCGAAATGGTGTTGGAGCGAATATTACGCTCTGGGATGTAGACCTCCCAGGTAAAGCGTTCATTATGACCTTCGTGCAGCTGCCAGCCGTGCTTCCATGGAGTATCGGGAGCATAGCCAACCGCATTCGGAACGACGTTGCCGTGGTCAATATCTGCAGACAGGGTAATGTCATGGCTCAACTTGAACTCGAAACGAGCTGAAGTGGTCGCGCGCGTAACGTCAGCTAGGACGTGGATATCGCCCTTCATGTTGATGTGGTTATCTGCGTAGTCCGTAAACGCACAGCGCAGTGTCTGTCCCTCGCCATTGGGGATAATGCACTTCATTGCGACGCCACCGGTGTTCTTATCAGTGACATCAAAGGAGGTGGCACGAGTACGCAAGTTGCTGGGGAGCTGAATGGTAATGGTGTCAGTTTCAGCAACATCCACACCAGTCGTGTCGAAGCTGAAATCCAGGGTGAAGTTATCCCACACATAGTTGGGGCCATCCGGTCTCGAACTATTCTTCATCACGAGGTTTTTGACGACCTGATCAACCTCAACGGGATAGTGATCAGCGGCTTGCGAAGAAGAAGCGGTAACGACAGACATCACACTGGCTCCGGCAAGCGCACATGCAAGAGCACCGGCAACCGAAGCGCGACGCACACGCGCGCTTGTAGCATCGAAAATCATGAAGCCATTTCTTTCTGGAGGGTTGTCACACGAGTGACCAAACACTAGAAGACTATCACGCCTTCATTCAGCTTCAACTCAGGTTGCACCCCGAACAACATCAGAACTTTCGGCTTTTTCTGCGGGTATTCGGAAATTTTTTCAGACAAAGACCGATACATGTGTGTATTTTCATAGCAAAATCCCAGTTTTAACTGAAAACGAAGTAGCCCTTGCAACAACGCTGTCGTCCACGTTTCCAGCATGAAGATGAATGGACACAGAAGTCCTGCGCCTCACTCCCCGATCACAACATGGAGCCCCCCCACATAGCGATTGGCCGGTGCCTCCACTCGGAGACACCGGCCAATCAAACTAGCGAGAGGTTAAGTTACTGTGCGCGTCGACGCGAAATCATTGCGCCCAGCGTGCCAGCCAAGGCACCGGCAATAAGAACAACCGCTGTACTTGCACCCGTACGAGCCAAGACCTTAGGAGCTTCACTCGGTGTTGAAACACTTGGTTCGGGCTCAGGAGTCGTGGTAGACGGGGTAGGTTCAGGCTCTGGACTCGTGGTGGACGGAGTCGGTTCGGGAGTAGTCGTCGACGGGGTGGGCTCAGGCTCAGGCGTCGTGGTCGACGGGGTGGGCTCGGGCTCAGGAGTTGTCGTTGACGGAGTCGGCTCAGGCTCAGGCGTCGTGGTCGACGGGGTGGGCTCAGGCTCAGGAGTTGTCGTTGACGGGGTGGGCTCGGGCTCAGGCGTCGTAGTAGACGGAGTAGGTTCGGGCTCAGGAGTAGTCGTCGACGGAGTAGGCTCAGGTGTCGTGGTAGACGGAGTCGGGGTCGGCGTCTTCTTCTTATCTGCATCGACATCGCCCCAACCGGCGGTGTTAATGACGATACTCTTCTCAGCAACCTGGTCATTGACGACAGCAGTGTTCTTGAAAGCGCTACCAACGCTTGCACTGGCCGGAACCTTGAGTTCTGTGTAGTACTTGAGCAGGTAGTAGGCATCGCCACCCGAGTTCGGGAAAGATGCGACAAAGCCATCAGCGGTCTCTGTCATGGTGAAAGTGCCACCATTGATCGAGCCTCCAACGTCGACCTTTTCAGCAAAATTCTCACGCTTCGGGTCGTTCTGGAAGTCTTCCAGCGAATTCCACTTCAGAAGACGCGTACGCTGCCATGCACCGTTCGGATCATTGAAAAGACGGTAGCCACCGTTGGCGGGATCAAAAGTATCGGTCACGCTGATGGTGCTTGCATGGTTTTGGCGCTCAGGGATGTAGACCTCCCACGTAAAGCGCTCATCATGCCCGTTGTGAAGCTGCCAGCCATCCTTATAGGCCTTGGCAGGCGCATGAGCATTAGACTTCGGGACAATCTTGCCATTGGGCATGGGCACCGGAAGCGTCACCGTGTGGTTCACAGTGAAGTTCAAATTCTCACTTGAAGATTCGGCGGCTGTATCACCAACTAGGTGAATCTGGCCCTTCGCATTTTCATGCGTCTTCATGTAGTCGGTGAAAACACAGGTGAGTTCAGGTCCTTCGCCAGAAGGAACCGAACAGCGAAGCGCTACGCCACCGGTCTGAGCATCAGTCACATCGAAAGAGGCCTGACGAGTCCTCAATTCCTTGGGAAGCTTGATGGTAAGAGTGTCATTTTCGGCTACAGTCTTGCCGGTCGTATCGAAGGAGAAAACGGCGTTGAAAGAGTCGAAGACATTGTTGGGGCCATTTGGATGCGTGGTGTTCTTGATCGATGCATCGGTAACCACATTGACATCCGCAGCCTGTGCGACGCCGTTCGAGGTCATCACACCGGCAGCAGCTCCAGCACCGACGAGCGCACAGGCGAGTGCCGTTGCTCCCCAAGAAGACAGCGGGCGGGCGCTTGTCACTTCAGAGTTCATTTCAAGTTATCTTTCGTTGAGAACGTCGAACTGTATTGAGGTCCCTCGAATGCTACCACATCAACATACAGGATAAAATCAGTTGTTTTTCACATTTTCCACATTTTTAGATATTGCGCGGAGAATCCCGAATTTATAACGCAAGAGACTAACTCTATTCATCCACAATTCCCCTGCGCAGATGAAGGCCATACGACAATTTCAGATTCTTATAGAAAACGTGGCCGGTGCGAAATTACGCACCAGCCACGTTTACGATCACCGATCACTTATTGTGCCCGACGGGCGATGAGCGAGGCTCCCGAAATTCCAAGCAACAGCACCGAAAGTCCGATCAGCGCAGCGTCACTTCCCGTACGGGCAAGAACCTTTTGAGGGGGCAAACTTGCGCTTGTTGACGAGGCCGGGGCCGGGCTCGTCGTCGAGGCTGTCGGCTGCGGTTCCGGAGTCGATGATGAGGGCACAGGCTCAGGCTCGGTAGTCGAAGGAGTCGGCTCAGGAGTCGTAGTAGAAGGTGTGGGCTCAGGTTCAGGTGTAGTCGTCGACGGGGTAGGTTCAGGCGTCGTTGTAGACGGAGTCGGCTCAGGAGTTGGTGTGGTCTTTTGATCTGCGTCCAGATCTCCCCAGCCGGCAGTCTTGATGGCAATAGTCTTCTCAGCCTTCTGCCCATTTACAACCGCTGTATTTGTAAAAGTACTGCCGACCTTCGCGTTAGCGGGAACATTCAGAACTGTGTAGTACTTAAGCAGGTAGTACGCATCGCCATGAGTATTCGGGAACGAAACACGGAAACCATTCTCGGTATCTGTCATCTGGAAGATTCCCCCATTAATTGCACCCCCTACCGAAACAGTCTCTGCAGGACTTTCATGACTGGGATCCGCTTTAAAGTCCTCCAGCGAGTTCCACTTCAGAAGGTGGGTGCGCTGCCACGCATTCTTACTGCTCTCATCATTGAAAAGACGGTAGCCACCATATGAGGAATCAAAAGTGTCATTAATGACGATGGTGTTTTCACCAATACTGCGCTCAGGAATGTAGACCTCCCAGGTGAAGCGCTCGGGGTGCCCGTCGTGAAGCTGCCACCCGTACTTATACGGCGTCTCCGGGGCGAAACCTCTTGTGTTCTTGACAATTGCCCCATGATCAAGGTGCATCGGAATATCAACTGAGTGATTAATCGTCGCATGAAGCACTTCACTTGTTGTTTCTTTCACCGAATCTGCAACAAGGACAATATTTCCCCTGGCATTAACATGCGTTGCCATAAAGTCGGTGAAAACACAGGTCACTTCTGGACCTTCAGCTGCAGGAACAGTGCAGCGCAGCGCAACGTCACCCGATTCCGTATCGGTCACATCGAAAGAAGCACTGCGAGTTCGTAGCTCACTGGGAAGCTGAATATTCAGAGTATCGTTCTCAGCAACTGTCTTGCCGGTAGTGTCAAAAGTCAGCTCGAGCTTGAAATTGTCATAGACATAGTTCGGACCGGCTGGCGTCGACGTATTAGTAATCTTCGCTCCAGTCACGGCATCAATTTGAGCAGCCTCTGCAGATTGGTCAGCCGCCACAACTCCTACCAAGGCGCTCACACCCACCAAGGCACACGCTGCCCCTGTTGCAAGCCATGACGGAACCCGTAAAGCGCGCTTCATACCTGACTCCATAACGCGATAAACCTCTTCAGCAAGGTTAAAAAAATTCAGACTCTCAAATGTTATCACTGCCTATATGCAGATGAATTTCAGCAAGAATTGAGAAATACCCCAAAAGCTGAATAAATACACACGAAAGAAGGCTGATAGATCACATAATTGCGACACTCGAGATGTCTCACATCTCAGACAATATTCAGTTTTGACTCGGATCCAAAGCGATATAAGAATCTTTAATCCGAGCCGCGGGAGTGAAAGCCATCGCGGCACCAGCCAGCACTGACAGAACAACGAAGATGTACATGGCCGCTTCGACACCCACGATGGAGGCAAGAAGACCTGCAGCGACCGATCCCAGGGGCATTACTCCCCACACCGCGAAACGGAAGGTCGCATTCATGCGTCCAAGCATCTGCTTGGGGCAAATCTCCTGACGCAAACTCATCTGCGTCACGTTGTAGATGGTAATGAAGTACGAGTAAACCACTCCCGCACCGGCGATCACCCAGCCAGCAATCGCGGGCACGTGGAGCGCTGCCGGCTGCAAAACAAGGATTGAAACTCCAAGGACGTAAGTGGCAACAATACAACGCCCGATCCCTAGGCGCTCAAGCCACAGGGAACGAGTCATTGCTCCAAGAATTCCACCAAGCGCACCTGCGCTCAGAAGCACCCCCAATTGTGTCGCATTCATACCCAGTGTTCGAAGCACCAAAATCGGCAGGAGAACACGTACCCCTGAACCTGTAAACGCAGCAAAGGAGATGCAAGAGAATAAGGGAAAAAGCAGACGCTCATGTCGGACGAAGCTCAATCCCTCGCGGATTTGCGCAAACAGAGAAGCACTGGAGCGCACTGGTTGGGGTTCGGGCGTTCGAATCCGCCAAATTGCCACCGTTGAAAACACGTAGGTTGCGGCGGTAAATATGTAAGCCAAAGGAGGTGCAAAGACACCCAAAAGCCAGCCACCCAAGCCAGGGCCACCTGCTGCACCAACCTGGTACGAGGCCTCGAGCCGCCCATTTGCAGCCGCGATATACCGCGTGGATGCAATTACTGGGACATAGGACTGATAGGCAACATCAAAGAAGACTGTCGCAAGCCCCAAGAGTGCAGCAACCACCATCAGGTGCGTGAGCGTAAGCGAAAACCACTGATAGGCGATCGGAATCGAAATCAGCGCAAGAACCCGCACGAGGTCAGCAACGATCATGACCCGACGTTTACGCCACCGATCAACCCATGCCCCAGCAGGAAGTCCGATCAGAAGAAATGCGAGTGTCTGCAAACCGGCGAGAACACCAATTTCAGACTCCGTGGCATGCAATAGAGAGATAGCGATTGCTGAGGTTGCAAGAGTGGCTACTTGGAAACCAAACTCGGCTGCGGTCTGGCCAGCCCACAGATGCATAAAAGCTGAATTGCGCGTGAGAGGATGGCTCAGCAAGCGCCCAAGCCCCCTGTTCACTTCTCCCCCATCCTGCTTAAACCTGCGTTTTCACTCCCCGATGTCACAACCGCGTGCCCAGGGATCCTTCTACGAATAGAGAAAACACAAAAACGGCCTGAGACCAAGCTGTTTTGCATTTCAGTGCCCCCGAGACGATTCGAACGTCCGACACCCGCTTTAGGAGAGCGGTGCTCTATCCCCTGAGCTACGAGGGCGCACCCCAATAGGGTATCACCCACCTCTTTGTTTCTCAGACTCTCGAAAAACAATGCATATACGTAAGCGGCGACACCCGAAGATGTCGCCGCTACTATAAAACGTATCGTCAGCGCCTGCTCCACTCCTGCGAGGGATCAGGTGACACATCATGGTGAGCAGATGGAACCACCATTACCGGACAGGTCGAGTGCGCAATGACCGTCTGCGAAGTCGAGCCCAACAAGATGCCGGCAAAACCACCACGGCCTCTGGTTCCGACGACAACCAAATCGACGGCAGTTGAAAACTCAATGAGCAACGATGAGGGGGACCCATCCAAAGCATGACGAGCAACCTTACGCTGGCGTCCATCTAAGGCCGCATCAACAGCGTTATCAAGACCCTCCTTGACATCCTTGAGGAGCTTGTCGCGATCAATATTGGCTGGCAACCAGGCCATCATCGTCGTACCCGTCGTCATTGGGACTGCGGCAACTGCGGTCAGGCGGGCGTCCCAGAGCTCGGCCTCGTCAACCGCACGCTTGAGCGCCGAGGTCGCACCTTCGGAGCCATCAGAGCCAACGACGATTCGCTCAACGGGAGTAAAAGCCTTACCCGAGGTGTGACGGGGCACAATGACAACCGGGCAATGAGCATGAGCAGGAAGTGCGGAAGAGACAGTTCCCAGGAGGCGGTCGGCGAAACCGCCACCACCGCGCGAGCCAACGACAATCAAGTCGACTTCGCGGGACATATCGATAAGAATCCCCGCGGGATCACCAGCCTCGACGAGGCCGTGAACGTCAGGAGCGCCGATTTCCTTTGCCAGGTCAACGCCTTGCTTGACGATCTGTGAGGCGCCTTCTTTAAGAGCTGCATCGTCAAGAACCGCATATCCGCCATCTAGGGTTGCCGCAGCATACGATGCAACGGCATAAGTACAAATAATGTGGAGTCTGCATGAGCGAAGCTTTGAACGCTCTGCGGCCCACTTGACTGCTGCGAAGCTCTCCTTTGAGCCATCGACACCGACCAAAATCACTTCTGATGTCCCCATGACTACCTCCTCGTGATTACGTCACCACTATTTTGCCCTATTCACACGTGAAATGTCAGTACTTCAGTGATTCCACAGCGAAAAACTGAATATCACGGAGCGCGGGCGGATATAGAAAAGGGGCCGCCGAAGCGACCCCTTCCCTATCACACAAAAACTCAGTAGCGCACGAAGCTGTAGTTGCCCCACAGCGGCTGGACCTTAGTCACAGAACCGGGGGTGGTAGCCTCGACGACCATTCCGTTACCTGCGTAGATACCCACGTGACCGTAGGCGTGCCACACGAGGTCACCAGGACGCGCTTCAGAAGCGGAGACGAAGGTGCCCGCCGCGCCCTGCGCACCAGAGGTACGCGGAATGGAGATACCTGCACGAGCGTAGACGTACTGGGTGAAGCCAGAGCAGTCGAAGCCCGCGGGGGTAGAGCCACCGTAGACGTAAGGAATGCCGGTGAGAGACATTGCGATCGACACAATGTCGTTACCTGAAGGGTTCACCGCTGCAGACGAAGTGGCAGAAGCGCCAAGATCCGCGCGAGTGTAATCACGCGAAGCAGCATTCGTCGTTGCAACAGGAGCCGGAGCTTCAGCCGAAGCAGAAACTTCGTCACTAGCAGACCAGGCGATATCCGGGACCGAAACCGTCGTAGGCAGAACGGTCGCGGTGTTGTTCGAAGTATCGACTGCGGCATCATGGACGGTGGGGGCTGCGGTTGCAGTGCCACCGACGACAGCGGTCAGAGCGAGTCCAGCGGCCGACGCAGCAGCGGTGCCACGAAGCGGTGTCTTGAACGCGGTGAGCGTGTCAGCCAAGTCGAAAACAGGGGCCATCGGGCGGCGTGCCTTGCGGTGCCGCGGCGCGGGCTTACCAGTTGTCACAAGTAATCTCCTCTTTGACCTGCGAGGTGAGCTGTCGGGTTCGGGCGGGAGAGCCCGGCTTGGTTTCCCAAGCTTCACCCCAAGACCCAAGGGTCGTAAGTGGTTTCCCCGCGTTGAACCTTCGTCTTACCTATTTCTTCGCGGTTCAACCTCGGTTAACGAAGAACGGTCGGCCAGTGCGGCCATGTATGAGTTTATCGTACTGACCCTGAAATGTCACGCCAATGTAACGAAACGATGACGAACATATTACAGGTTTCCTTAAGGTTTTGCAGCTTACTTTCAGAATTGCTGGTCAGGGAGCTTAATTAAGCGTGATGAAAAGGTGTGGAGCAAGCGTCAAAGGCAGTTGAACGGCCTGGCCGGGCGCCGATTCCTTCCCATCATTGGTGTGAGTTACCTCAAGAACGACCTCGCGAGGGTCAGCTTCGAAGTTAATCCGAGCCCCCGGACGAACTCCGCAGCGTGCGAAGGCATCCAGCACTTCGGTCTCCGCCTGGATGGGTTCACCGATTCGGGTGACCGTTCCAGAGGTGGACTCCCCCATTCGCAATGCCAGTTCCATCGAAATGCCGTCTGACACTCCATCCGTCCCAGGAATCGGGTTTCCATAGGGATCGGTCGTCGGGTTATGAAGAATTTCCCCAAGGCGCTGCTCAACCTGGTCCGACATGACGTGCTCCCAGCGACACGCTTCCTCATGGGTGTGTGCCCAATCCAAGCCGATGACATCAGTCAAAAGACGCTCAGCAAGGCGATGTTTGCGCACAACCTCAATGGCGCGCTCACGCCCCAGAGCCGTCAGTTCCAGCCGCCTGTCCCCCATGACATGCACGAGGCCGTCGCGTTCCATTCGTCCAATTGTTTGCGAAACCGTGGGGCCAGAGTGTCCCAATCGCTCGACAATTCGAGCGCGAAGAGGCGTAACACCGTCTTCTTCGAGTTCGAAAATCGTCTTGAGATACATTTCGGTGGTATCGATCAGATCGCTCACGATTCCTCCATAGGTAGTTTCTGACCTCAGAGTACATATTTCCGCGCGATGGTGTTCATTAGCTTGGAAAACCGCGCGTCATGGGGAGTGAGGTGAACAACTTCGACATCAATTGAGATAAGCCGATGTTTCTAATTCCCCATATAGGGATCGTAATGAGCATTCGGGTTCTCAATTTCAATGGGGTGCGCACCCGCGCGAACATGCAGATGGATATCCCACCGTTTCATACACACCGCTGCCGCAATAATCGTCACGATCAGGGTCGAAACTGAACCCACCCAAATCGAGGCACGAGCATCAATCACCTGACCAATCCACCCCACAAAGGGAGCACCGATAGGTGTCGACCCCATAACGACCATGCCGTACAGGGCCAAAACCCGTCCACGCACGTCTTCCGCAGTCGTCGTTTGAACTGCCGCGTTCGCAGAAGTGAGCATGGTAATCATGGCAAAACCCGTCGGAACACACATGATCCCATAGGTTTCATAAGTGGGAGTAAATGCCAGAATCGTTGATACAACGCCCAATGCAATAGTTGAGCCAACGACCAAACGAAGACGCGGAAGCTTCCGCCGCGCAGCAAAAAGTGCCCCAGAAAACGATCCGACCGCAATCAGTGCGCTCAACATGCCGTACTGGCCCGCTCCCCTATGGAATACCGTTGTCGCCATGACGGCCGTCGTGAGCTGCTGGTTTAAGGCCAAAGCCGAAGCGAAACCAACTACGACAATAATCAGAATAAGATCGGGACGGCCTCGTAAATACACAAGCCCCTCACGCAACTGCCCTTTCTTCCGAGGAACCGGCCGACGAGGCACTAAATCTTTATGGCGAATTGATGTCGTGAACATCGCGGCAATCAGGAACATTCCCGAGTTCACAAAAAAGACCCAGGCCTCGCCCACCCAATCAATCATCAGGCCCGAAATTGCGGGGCCTACCAGACGGGCAAAATTAAAAGCAACGGAGTTGAGCGCTACAGCATTCGTAATCGATGAAGCGGGGACAAGCTCGGAAACAAAAGCCTGACGCGCAGGAGAATCAAAAGCCGCAGCGACTCCCCCGCCAAAGGCTAAGCCATAGACCAGCCACAGATGCGCATGCCCTGTAAAAACCATGATTCCCAAAAGGAGTCCAAAAACGCCAAAGGATGTCTGGGTGACCTGGATGATTCGTTTGCGATCGAGACGGTCGACCACGACGCCCGCATAGGGACTCAAAAGAAGAATGGGGAGGAACTGGAGAGCCGTGACGACACCGACTTGGAAAGACGAGTTCTGCGTCAATACGGTCAGAACAAGCCAGTCCTGAGCAACGCGCTGCATCCACTGGGCAGAAGCAGCCAGCACATTGGCGACAAACCAATGCCGGAAACTCCGGTACTCAAATGACTGAAAAGTTCGTGACACAAAAGCCCCCACATCGCTCGACACTGCTTTTGAGGATACGCCCAAATACACGTGTGGGGGCCGACACATGCCAGCCCCCACAAAAGGTGAATAACGGATCAGGCTCCCAAAGCGGCCCGAATCGGTCCCAAGAGGAAGTAGACCACGAAGAGGATCGAGGTCAGCCACATCAGCGGGTGGATCTGACGAGCCTTGCCCAGGGTGATCTGAATGACCGTGTAGGCGATGAAGCCAACGCCGATACCCACCGAGATCGAGTAGGCGAAGGGCATGAAGGCGATGGTCAAGAAGCCGGGGATTGCATACTCCGGGTCCTTCCAATCAACCTCAAGAACCTGAGCCATCATGAGGAAGCCAACGAATACCAGAGCGGTCGAGGCGGCCTCGGTCGGAACAAGCTGAACCAGGGGCGAAAGGAAGGTGGACAGCAGGAAGAGGATACCGGTGACAACCGAGGCCAAACCAGTACGCGCGCCCTCGCCAACACCAGCGGTCGACTCAATGTAGGAGGTGTTCGAAGAGACACCACCCAGACCACCTGCAGCAGCAGCCAAGGAGTCAATGAGCAGAATACGGCTGGAGTGAGGAGGATTGCCGCCTTCGTCCAGAAGACCACCCTCGGCACCAACAGCAACCATCGTGCCCATGGTGTCGAAGAAGTCTGCAAGCATCAGCGAGAAGATCAGCAGAACAACCGAAACAACGCCGAGCTTCCCGAAAGCTCCGAAGAAGTTGATTTGGAAAAGCGAGTTAAAGCTTGGAATCGAAATCGGAGAGCCGCTCAGAGCCGGAATGGTCTGTCCCCAACCGGTCGGAGAGCCCTCACTGCGCACGGGAAGGTGGACGAAGAGCTGGAGGATCGCGGCCAAAACCGTCGAGGTGATAAGGCCGATGAGCATAGCGCCCTTAACCTTGCGCACGTACAAGATGATGGTCAGACCAAGGCCAACAACGAAGACTAGGGTCGGCCATCCCTGCAGGGAGCCGTTAATACCGAGCTGAACCGGGGTTGCGCCTGCACGAATAATGCCCGCGTTGATCAGGCCAACCAGGGTAATAAAAAGACCGATACCTACAGAGATAGCGGTCTTGATCTGGTACGGGACTGCGCGGAAGACCGCGTCTCGGAACCCTGTTAGAACGAGAAGGGTAATGAGGATACCTTCCCAGAAGATCAGGCCCATGGCTTCTTGGAAGCTCAGGCCCGAACCAAGGACCAGGGTGAAGGCAACGATTGCATTCAGGCCAAGACCTGCAGCCAGTGCCAGCGGGTAGTTCGCGACGACACCCATGAGGATGGTCATGATACCGGCGACAAGTGCGGTGCCTGCAGCAATTCCTGCGGGGGTAATGGAGCCGTCTTGAGGCAGAGCGGCCGAAAGAATTGATGGGTTAACAACAAGGATGTAGGCCATTGCGAAGAAGGTGACCACGCCACCTCGGATTTCGCGACCAATTGTGGATCCACGTTCAGTGATGTGGAAGAAAGTGTCAAGGGGATTCAGTGGCTTTGCGCTCGTTGGCGCTTTCTCTTGTGTGCTCACTCCCCACATATTCGCTGAAAAAACACTCAAAGTGAAGCGCTTATCATCCAGCGAGATGCACTTTGATTTCCCGGATTGACCTGCTTATAGTTCTTATTTAGAACCAGTTTCGTTTTCAGGACCCGATTCGCTCAGATTCAACAAGGAAATCGTTGATACGCGAGGGGCGAACTGGCCAATCCGTTCCATTGTTGGGCACATCAGTTTCCGAGTGCGCACCGCAGGTGTGATCCAAACTCACAACGCAGCCATCATCTTGCGCCCATTCATTTGCGCAGACGCCAAAGACCAGGCGCATCGAACCGGACATCTTCATAAGGAAGCCGCAGGTCGAACACGTCTGCTTGGGACGACGGCCACGCTTAGGACCGCGTTCCGAGGCGTACCAGCGCTTTGCAGCATCGTCGTGACCTTTATCAGAGAGAACGCGAACGCGCCCCAATCCCAGCTCACGGTCCGTAGGCAAATCCGGATCTTCTCCGGTGTCCTCAAGCCCCGAAATCAAGCGATCATCATCGTCACGGTACGGCAGTACATCCTCGCGGCTCACATCACCCGGCTGCAGGCGGTCCTCCCACGGGAGCCACTCAGGTGCCAAAAGTGCACCGGAACCGGGTACCAAATCAACTTCACACACCGTGATCTTCCGCGAGCGCGGAACGCGCGTCAAAGTGACCGACCAACGCCAGCCGACGTAACCGGCATCGTTACAGGCGAAGTAGTGAGTACCAAGGCGCTCGGCATTCATTTCGAAAGAAAGATGCTCCCCTACCGAGGCTTCTCCCCCAACTTCGACCGCCTTTTCACGCGCAAAGTCCACCGCTTGGGCGAGCTGCTGATCCATTCGCCCACGCGCGGACGCAGTTTTTTCAGGCATCAAAATCCTCTGCAACGGCCCGCATGACCTTCGCGATCTTTGCGGCGTTTTCCGGGTAGTGTCCGCGGCGCAAAGATTCAGAAGAGGCATCGAGCAGTTTAATTAAGTCTTCGACGACGGGCACCATAGTTTCGGGCTTGCGTCGTTGGGCACGCGCCACGGAGTGCGGCGTGGAAATAATACGAACCGACAGCGCCTGCGGCCCCTTGCGCCCATCGGCAACTCCGTATTCAACACGGGTTCCGGGACGAGGCGTCACTCCTTCAGGCAGCGCGGAAGAGTGCAGGAAAACCTGACCACCGTCTTCTCCCATAATGAAGCCAAAACCGCGCTCAGCATCAAAAAACTTCACCTTACCAGTGGGCATCGTACGCACTCCTTCCTGTGTCATCGGCTAAGGACGTATCCTCCATCATAGATGGCGCGTCAATCAAACGCTTCTTAGTCGTAAACTAGTGGCTATGTTTTACCACGCTTTCCGCTCTCGTTGTATGGCTTTTCTCGCCGCGCTTGCTACGGTGCTTGTCGCGACGTGTCTACCGGCCGGAATTGCGCGCGCCGATTCACCGGTGACCGTAACAACAAACCTGACGGATACGGCCTCGTTCCTGTCTGAAAACTCAGTCCAATCCATTAATACCGAACTGCGTGCCCTTCAAAGAAAAGGCCTGGATACCTACATCGTCGTGGTCCCAGATTTTTCAGGAACAGCCCCTCTTGAATGGTGCAATACAGTTGGCACCCAATCGGGCCTATCCAGTTCTTCACTGGTCTTAGTGATTGCAACGCAAGAACGCCAGACGGCCACCTGCGGCAATTCAAACGGAAAAGGCATCGATGACGCGACGGTTGTGAGCGCATTCTCGGGATTAAGGGAAGTGCTGAGCAAGGCAGATCCTCTGGATGAATCAACTTTAGCTACTGGCCTCAGCCTTTTCGTCACCGATCTAGAAGTGGGAGTAACAACTAAATCCATCACGGCCTCGCCGACGGCAACCAAGTCCGCCGCGACGACTTCTCACAGCTCCAAGCGAAACTCGAACTCACTGGCCATCGCCATCGGCGCAATGGCTCCCTTCCTTCTGCTTCCCGCTATCATCCTCGTAATTCTGTTTATTGTTATGCGCTCTCAACGCAAGACACACAAAAATGTCGTCCGTAATCAGGCTCAGGAGCATGTTCAGCAGACCTTGGATCTCGCACGCCTCCTGCTGGACGCAGATGACATCGTTCGTTCAAGCGACGACGAAATCCAATTCGCCCGGGCTCAATTCGGCCCCGAGTCCGTCAAGTCCTACTCTGCGGCGCTTGAAACGGCGCGAGCACTGGTTAATAAGGGTTTCACCATGCAGCGCGAGAACGAGGACGGAAGCCACCCGCGCTCTCCCTACGAATTCCAAGAGTTTGTCGGGAAACTCAACGTTGCAATGAACCAGTTGGTTGCGGAGAAGAACGCTTTCACTCAGCGCCGTAACCAGGTTGCAAATGTCGGCCAGCAAGCCCGCGAGTTGCTCGAGATGATTGCGCAGACCCGTACTCAAGTGGATCAGGCAGAGAAGGACCTTCAAACCCTCCAGCTCGCCTATTCTCCCGAGGCCGTCGCCTCCCTCAAGGAACGTCCCAACCAGGCCCGCGCACTCTTGGATCAGGCTGAAAGCAGTGCAAACGAGGCACTAGCAAACGAGAGCAACGGCCAGAACGCACTTCAGATCCTCGAAGTTGCGCGTCGCGCTTTGGCGCTGGCACGTCATCAGCTGGAAGCCATCACCCAAGCCCCCGATCAACTTTCACGTTCTTCGGAACTTTTGACCGCTGCAATCGGCTCAATCACCTCGGATATTTCCGATGTCACTCGCCTTCATGCGGATCCAATCGCTTTCCAGCAGTTGGTAGCCTCCGCTCAAGAAGCAATTAACGCCGGCAATGCCGCACAGAACGGGAAGGGCGATCCTTTAGTCGCGCTTGAATCCCTGCGCGTTGCGGAAGCCGCCCTTGACGAGGCCTTGGCTCCCTTACGTAGTGCAGAAGAGCGCAGCCAACGTGCTGAGTCAGGAATTGACGCACTTTTGGCTCAGGCTGATTCCGATGTCGCGCGCGCAAGTCAACACGTGACAAGTCACGGCACGCTGGTTGGTTTCGATGCGCGCTCAAATCTTTCTTTTGCACAGTCCTCACTTCAAAGTGCGCACTCCTATCATGACCAAGGCAATGATGAGACCGCTGCCGGTCAAGCGCGAAACGCAATCACCTACGCGCAGGCCGCAATCAATGCTCCCCTGATCGCTCCGCAACGTTCCACAACTGGTGACTCAATTGTTAACGGGATTGGGTTGGGCAGCATGCTTGTATGGTCCGTTCTCAATGGAATGCTCAATGGAGGAAGTTCGCGTCGACATGATTGGGGCGGTGGTGGTTCCAGTTGGGGCGGCTCCAGCGGAGGAAACTTCGGCGGGGGCGGCTTCGGCGGAGGTGGCTTCGGCGGCTCCAACGGATCAGGTCACACCGGATCGTTCTGAAATAGGATATAGTTCAACCATAATTTTTCCCGCTTCCCAAAGGAGGAAACAATGGCGGAAAAGCAAACCATCCTTGGTCGTATTTCTCAGCTCGCAAAGGCAAACATCAATGCGCTCCTCGACCGCGCCGAGGACCCTCAGAAGATGCTTGATCAGCTGATTCGCGACTACACGAACTCGATCGCAGAAGCAGAGACCGCAGTCGCACAGACCGTCGGTAACCTTCGTTTGGCCGAGAAGGACCACGATGAGGACGTCACTGTAGCTGCAGATTGGGGACGCAAGGCAGCCGCGGCCTCGGCAAAGGCAGAGGAAATGCGCGCAGCTGGCGACCAGGCCGGCGCACAGAAGTGGGACGATCTGGCTCGCGTTGCCATCGGCAAGCAGATCCAGTTCGAAGGCGAAGCAAAGAACGCTGAGCCGCTGATCGCTTCTCAGCGCGAGGTCGTCGACAAGCTCAAGAACGGTCTGGTCCAGATGAAGGACAAGCTCAGCGAGCTCAAGACCAAGCGCGATCAGCTGGTTGCACGCCAGAAGGCCGCCGAGGCGCAGGCACAGGTTTCGGATGCAGTTGCCTCGATCAATGTTCTTGACCCGACCTCTGAGCTCTCTCGCTTCGAGGACAAGGTTCGTCGAGCCGAGGCAATGGCCCAGGGCAAGGCTGAGGTTGCGACCTCCTCGCTGGATTCACAGTTCGCAGAGCTGGAAACCGATTCGTCTCAGGCTGAAATCGAAGCTCGTCTTGCAGCACTGAAGCAGCAGCACTGATTGACAGCATAAAAATGTGGGCCCTGATCCAGGGCCCACATTTTTGTATGTCAGAGGTAATCGAAGGGGTCGAAGTCGTCGATATCGATGATGTGAATGCGTGGAAGCTGAACTTGGAATGCATGCGCATCGTATTCAAGGTCAATGATTTCAAGGCCCAAATCTTCCAGTTCATGGAACTGGCTGGAGAGGAACTCCTTGAAACACATAATCCCAACGCGGTGTCCGTTTTCAAGCAGATCCTGAATTTGCGGCAGGAAATCGGCGTCGTGAGAAGCCAAAATGACTGAGCCCGATCCCTGCTCTGCAATGGCTTCAAGGGTGCGTTGAATACCAACGTCGACGACCTTCATGTCGTCTGGACCAGCCAGCGGAAGAGCGCGGTAACCCATTGCATGGAGCGCTTGAATAAAGCCCATGGGAAGGTAACCCGAGGTTCCATTGAGGTAGAAAAGGCCGCGCACTTGCTGATGCCAGAGCTGCTCGGTCGCTTCACGAATTCGATCCCAGCGGGGACGTTCATCGGGAGTTGGGCGGCGATCCAGAACGGAAAGCCCAAGTGTGGCATCGATATTTTCACCATCGATCAGGAGATATGTCGCTTCTGCGTCAGGGGGATTCATAGTCCAATCCTATACTTCTGGGCATCGACGCATGCGTGAATTAAGGAGAAATCCTCATCGCGAAGCGCCTAAGACGCAAGAGGCCGGGACCGCATCAGCGGCCCCGGCCTCTTATGTCTCAATACCTTGAGACTACTTCACGTCCTCGTCAACCCAGTCGAGAGTACGGGTGACGGCCTTCTTCCACAGGCGGTAGGTACGATCGCGTTCTTCAGGAGCCATCGAAGGAGTCCAGCGTTTGCCTTCCTGCCAGTTGGCAACGACATCGTCGGTGCCCGACCAGAAGCCAACAGCGATACCCGCAGCGTAAGCAGCACCCAGTGCGGTGGTCTCAATGACCTTCGGGCGAACAACATCGACGCCGCACAGGTCAGCCTGGAACTGCATGACCAGATCATCGTGCGTCATGCCGCCGTCGACCTTGAGCTCCTTGAGCGGAACACCCGAGTCGGCATTCATTGCATCCAGGACTTCCGCGCTCTGGAAGGCGGTGGATTCCTCAACCGCGCGAGCAATGTGGCCCTTGTTGACGTAACGAGTCAAGCCAACGATTGCACCACGTGCATCGGAACGCCAGTACGGTGCAAAAAGACCGGAGAATGCGGGGACGAAGTAGACGCCACCGTTGTCTTCGACCGTACGTGCCAGTTCTCCGATATCGGAGGACTTCACAATCATGCCCAGGTTGTCACGCAGCCACTGCACCAGCGAGCCGGCAACAGCGATGGAACCTTCCAAGGCGTAAACGGGAGCCTGATCACCGATCTTGTAGGCGACCGTCGTGAGCAAACCATTGTTGGAGAACACGGGCTCGGTGCCGGTGTTCATCAGCATGAAGCAGCCGGTGCCGTAGGTGTTCTTTGCCATGCCCTTTTCGAAGCAAGCCTGGCCGAAGGTTGCAGCCTGCTGGTCACCAAGGATGCCCGAAATCGGCGTATCGATGAGCAGGCCGTTCTTACGGCCGTAACCGTAGATCTCGGAGGAGGACTTGATCTCAGGCAACATCGACATGGGAATGCCGAAAATCTCGCAGACATCTTCGCGCCACTGAAGGGTGCGGATATCCATGAGCATGGTACGCGAGGCGTTGGTGACGTCAGTGTAGTGAACGCCGCCGTTCACGCCGCCCGTCAAGTTCCACAAAACCCAAGAGTCGGTGTTACCAAAGTAGAGATCGCCGGCCTCGGCGCGCTCGCGTGCACCCTCCACGTTGTCGAGGATCCACTTAATCTTCGAACCGGAGAAGTAGGGAGACAGCCCAAGGCCACAAATCTGACGGAAGCGATCGGGGCCCTCATCGCCTTCAAGTTCCTTGACGATGTCGGAGGTACGCATGTCCTGCCAGACAATCGCGTTGTAGACGGGCTCACCGGTGTTCTTATCCCACACGACGGTGGTTTCACGCTGGTTGGTAATGCCGACGGCTGCCAGTTGGTGACGGTTAATTTCCGCCTTCTGCAGTGCATCGGCGACGACCTGACGCGTGGTATCCCAGATCTCGATCGGGTTGTGCTCAACCCAACCGGGGTTCGGGAAGATCTGGGTGAATTCCTTCTGCCCGACAGAGACAATCTCACCGGAGTGATTGAAGATGATTGCTCGGGTCGAAGTCGTACCCTGGTCGATTGCCATGACGAATTCTTTAGTAGTCATGAGTTTCCTTTCGAAAGTAGTGTCACGTCGTTGTGTTTACTCAGACAAGAACGAGGAAGTAGAGGACAGTTCCCAACACCGCACCAACGATGGGGGCGACGACGGGAACCCAGGAGTATGCCCAATCGGAGCCACCCTTGCCCTTGATCGGCAAAATTGCGTGAGCGATACGGGGGCCGAGGTCACGAGCGGGGTTGATTGCGTATCCGGTGGGGCCACCCAGGGAGTTACCGATAACGACGATGATGAGGGCAACGCCAAGCGGGCCAATCGCGGTTTCGGTGTGACCGGAAACGAAGACCCACAGGACCAGGACGGCAGTGCCGATGGCCTCAGTGACGCAGTTCCAAGCGTAAGAGCGAATCTCGGGGCCGGTAGAGAAGACACCGAGCTTCAGAGCAGGATCGCAATCCTCATCGAAGTGCTTCTTGAAGGTGAGCCAGCACAGGACAGCACCGACAAATGCGCCGAGGAACTGGGCAATGATGTATACGGCAACATTCGAGCCGGTGACAAGAACAGCTCCAGCCTTTTCTGCCGGAACGCCGTTGAGAGTCTGGCTGGGGTCAAAGAGGTAGGCGACAACCTTTGCAATGGTGACTGCGGGGTTCAGGTGTCCACCGGTACGGAAAGCGACATAAACACCTGCAAATACTGCAAGTCCCCATCCGAAGTTGATCATGAGCCAACCGCCACCCTTGCCCTTGGACTTGGGGAGCAGGTTCGTGGCAACGACGCCAGCACCAAGGAGAAGAAGCACTGCAGTTCCAAGGAACTCAGACCAGAAGACCTGTGCCGTTGTCACCGGAAGTGACGTGTCAAAGGCTGGGAGAATTGTTGCGAGCATATTTCCCTAACTTTCTCCGTCGCGTCTTCGCGACGGGGTCATTGGCGGGATCTCACCGCCATGCAAGTACCACCAGACCACCCTCATTCGAAGATGCGTTGTGGATCACGTTTAGTATCTCATTTGTTGCCCTTCACCCCAAATGGATGAACGTTTGTTCATGTATTTGGGTCAACCTGTGGACAAGTACATCATTTGGAGCCCACTTCGCCTATAGGCAAATTGGTGACTAAACAGCTACAGGTGCGTGCTTATGGATGGCATACTAGGAAATGTGACAATACGTGATGAACAGGCCCACGAAGCGGCCTCGATGTATTACCTGCAGGGGCAGACGATGGAGACCATCGCCCGCCACCTCGGTGTTTCACGTTCGTCTGTTTCACGCCTACTGACCTACGCTCGAAACTCCGGTCTGGTGCGCATCTCCGTTGCTGCGACCCCAGGAAACCGCGGTTCACTCTCGGGCCAAATTAACGAAATATTTGGAATTCGAACATCAGTCGTTCCCGTTCATGACATTCACACGGAAGTGAATCGGCTGCACAATGTTGCACGAGTAGCCGCTGAACGCCTTGTGGATATGCTCAAGCCCGGAGACACTCTTGGAATTGCATGGGGTAACACGACCTCCGAAGTCACCCGATGCCTACCCCGAGTGAATCTCCCTGGTTCAACAGTGGTGCAACTCAATGGCGCTGCAACTGCGACAGAATCGGGTGTCCCCTACGCGGATGCCATTATTTCTCGCGCAGCTACTGCTTTGGGTGCCCGAATGGTTCACTTCCCCGTCCCTGCTTTCTTTGACTTCGCAGAAACAAAGGAAGCACTGTGGCGTGAACGTTCGGTTACCTCTGTACTTGCGACGATTGATTCGGCGAATGTCGCGCTCTTTGGAATCGGCTCACTTTCTGCCCGACTCCCATCGCGCGTCTATTCGGGAGGATTCTTGGATCCCGATGAAATTGCGCATGCGCAAGAAGACGGCGTTGTTGGGGATGTCTGCACGGTCCTTCTGCGTGAAGATGGATCGACAGACATGGATCTGAACAAACGCGCATCTGGGCCAAGCCCGGCAACGCTACGGAAGATTCCCCGTCGCCTGGCCGTGGTGGCAGGCGCGTCCAAGGCACTACCGCTACTGGGAGCACTCCACGCCGGTGTCATCACCGATCTTGTTTTGGATGATGGCGCTGCACGTGAACTCTTGGATTTGGTGCGTCACCGCGCCCACGCCTAACCCGCACGTGTGACGTCTTAACCCAGCGTTTTCAGGTAACCCCCACCAGCGCTTAGGTGCGCTCTCTACACACAAAAGCGGCCGGCCTCGTCAATTGACGAAAGACGGCCGCTTTTACGTACTCAGCCCAGGCGCTTCACCAAGGGGAAGGGGATCGTTTCACGGATTCCCTGTCCGGTCAGCACCATCAGCAGACGGTCAATTCCCATGCCCATGCCACCGCAGGGCGGGAAGCCCTGTTCCATGGCGATAAGGAAGTCCTCATCCAGGACCATGGCTTCGGGATCACCATTGGCAGCTGCCAGAGCCTGCGCTTCAAAACGCTGACGCTGAACGACGGGATCAGCGAGCTCGGAGTATGCAGTTGCGGTCTCAAAACCACGAACATACAGGTCCCACTTCTCAGTCAGCCCCGGACGCGAACGGTGGTAACGGGTCAGCGGAGAAGTATCCTCGGGGAAGTCGTAGACGAAGGTCGGTGCCCACAGCTTCGAGGCAACGAGCTCTTCGAAGATATCCTCGACGATCTTGCCGTTCACTGCGTAATCATCAACCTCAATACCGATCTGGTCGGCGTACTTGAGCAGCTTTTCACGAGGCGTATCCACCGTGATCTCTTCACCCAAAGCCTCTGAGGTCGAGCCATACAGGTCGATGTGGTCCCAATCGCCCGAAAGGTCATACTCGGTGCCGTCAGCAAGAGTGACGATTTCCTGACCTTCGGGAAGATCAAAGGCATCGCGAGCAGCCTGCTGGATAAGGTTTCGGGTCAGAGCAGCCATTCCGTTGTAGTCGGAATAGGCCTCGTAGGCCTCCAGGGAGGTGAATTCGGGGCTGTGAGAGGAATCCATACCTTCGTTACGGAAGTTACGGTTCATCTCGAAGACGCGATCCACACCACCGACAACTGCGCGCTTGAGGTAGATCTCGGTAGCAATACGCAGGTAGAGGTCCATATCCAGCGCGTTCATGTGCGTGATAAAGGGACGTGCCGAAGCGCCACCGTGGATGACCTGAAGCATCGGAGTTTCGAGCTCGATGTAATCACGGCGGAAGAAGTTCTCACGAATGGAACGGTTCACTGCAGCGCGAATACGGATCATATTGCGCGCGGCAGGACGGGTGATCAGGTCGAGCTCACGGCGGCGGATTCGCTGGTCTTCCGAAAGGGTAACTTCTTCACCCTCGGCGGTCGTCCATGTCTTCGGCAGAGGACGGAGGGCCTTTGAAGCAATTGCCCACGAGGCGTCAGGAGCGGGAAGAGCAGTCGGGGCCGCGTCGTAAGCGGCTTGGGCCTCGGGAGTGATCTCAGCCGGGGTAGCGAAGATCGACAGTTCACCGCGCTTTGAGGAAATCACGCGACCGTGAACGTAGAGGAAGTCACCCAAGTCAACGTCGTTTTTGTATTGCGCTAGCGACTCTGCACCAACCGAGGCAGCAGAGAGCATCACCTGGATCTTGTTGCCCGCACCATCCATGAGGGTTGCAAAGCAGAGCTTTCCACCGTTACGTGCCAAAACCACGCGACCAGAGAGAGCAACGATGTCATCGGTCTCTTCGCCGGCTTCCAGATGGCTGTACTTTTCACGGACCTTTGCAATGGTCGTGGTGATAGGAAGCTTCACAGGGTAGGCGGGAATCCCCGCCTCCATGAGGCGTGCACGCTTGGCAGCGCGGATTTGTACTTGTTCAGGGGTATCGTCAACAGGCGAATCAGTCATGACTTCAATGGTAGCGAAAGTCAGCGATTAGTCACGCTCATGCGTGTGAGCGGATTGAAATTCACACACCCGAGCTCTTCAAGCCCAAGCTTTGGGCGCGGGGCGAAGACTCAGGGACCTGTCCCAGAGCACTCCCCTCCTCGATAATTCGGTTCTGCGCATCGACGAAAACAACACTGGGGGTTATGGAACGAACCTGAGATTCAGGGACCTGGGCATAGGCCATGATGATCACCAAATCATCGAGGTTCACCAGATGCGCCGCGGCTCCATTGAGCTGAATGACACCACTTCCACGCTCACCAGCGATTGTGTACGTCGACAGGCGTGATCCGTTGTTCACATCCGCGATATCTACTTTTTGGCCGGGAACGATATTGGCCGCATCCAAGAGGTCTTCGTCGATGGTAATTGAGCCAACATAATGCAAATCGGCTCCAGTTACTCGTGCACGGTGAATCTTTCCAATCACCATGGTCCGAGTCATTTCACTCATGACGTGCGCCTCCGGCAACAGAAATAACGACATCCGCGTTATCAATCAAGCGAGTCGCTCCAACCCGCGCGGCAAGAAGAATTCGAGCACGAAGGCTTCCCTGCGTTGCCGCAGCTTCCAGGGCTTTCTCGCGGCTATCCTTGTCCACCTGCTCTGCGGCGCTTCCGCTCCCTGCAAGCAGGGTGAAATCGTCATCATCCACGATCGCAACGTAATCGGGAACAACTCCCTCTTCGGCCTCGAGAACAGAGGATGCAGCACGCAAAACTTCGTCAAGGGGAACACCCAAAGCCGCAGCAGCACGGGCTTCGTCAATCGCGCGCGACAGGGAACGCGCATGCACGCGCTCTTCCTCGCTGAGGTACTGATTACGCGAAGACAGCGCAACACCATCGCTATCGCGAACAATCTCAACGGCCTGAATGCGCACGGGCATATCCAAGTCACGAACGAAAGTGCGAATAACCGCCAGCTGCTGGGCATCTTTTTGGCCAAAGAGCGCAACATTAGGACGAATCAGATTCATTGCCTTTGAGACGACCAGTGCAACGCCGGCAAAGTGAGTCGGGCGGGTTGCGCCTTCAAGAATGTGAGCAACCGGGCCAGCGTCGATACGGGTGGTTGCAGGAGTTGGGTAAGCATCAGTGACGGAAGGCGCCCAGACAAGATCGGCGCCCACCGTTGACAGAGCCTCCATATCGGCATCTAATGTGCGCGGGTAGGCATCGTAGTCCTCGCCCGGAGCGAACTGGGTGGGGTTCACGAAGATCGTGACGATGACGTGATCAGCAAGCTCCTGTGCCTGCCGGACAAGCTCAAGGTGCCCTCGGTGGAGCGCTCCCATTGTCATGACCAGCGCGCGCGTCCCCTCAAGTTGGGATAGTGCTTGCGCAAGTTCTTCTCGGGTATGCGTCAACTGAGGCGTAGAGTTCATATGACTTATTTTCGCCCGAAAGGCCCCCAAAACGCCATTTCGCGGGGGTCTAACGGATCACTTTTCACCCATTTCGCGCACGGCTGCGCGAATTTCCGAGGCCACCTGAGAGCTGATTCGTCCCTCAAATTCCAGTAGGTCGACGGTGTGCAGAGTCATTGCCGCGTAGGTCGAGCGCGCATCCTCGAGGCGGTGTGCCCACTGGCCCTCCCCCGCCAAGTTTTCTTCCTTGGCCTTGGTTTCTAGAACGCTCAGGTGCTCGCGAATTGTTCCTACGTCACCCCGTGGAATGGGGCCAGAAACCCCGCGGTCTCCTGCTCGTAGCGCGCGATCGAGGGCGGCCTCGCAGAGGGGACGCAAGAAAGTTCCCGGGTCATCAATTCCGACGGTGGAGAGGATCTGCTTAGACTGAGCGACTACGGTGGCAAGGAAATTTGCACCGTGATTTAAAGCAGCGTGATAAACCCCGCGGTCTTCCTCCGCGATCTCAAAAGGCTCACCGCCCATTTCGACGACTAGCGCTTGAGCAATGGGCAAAGCGATTGCGGGAGCAGTCACTGCAAAGGGTGTCCCCACCAAACGTGGAACGTCAACAGAAGTCCCCGTGAAGGTCATTGCCGGATGAATTGCCAAGGGAATTGCCCCCATACCCGAGGCGGGGCGCAGAATGTCAATTCCTTGCGCCCCCGAAGTATGCACAATCAGTTGCGAGGACTGCCAGGCACCTAATTCAGCCAGCCCCTTGACCAAACCTTCCAGCTGGTCGTCGGGAACGGTCAGAACAACCATCTGACAACGAGAGACAATCTCTTCTACCGAAAGAATGGGAATCCCCGGTAACAGAGCATCGGCACGCTCCCGCGATTCCTCCGAAGAGGCACTCACCCCAACAATCGTATGTCCAACCGCGCGCAGGGCCGAGCCGATCACAGGGCCAACATGTCCCATGCCGATAATGCCGATATCAAGTCGACCGCCGCGCATATTCCGCCTTTGCTGTGGTGTCTGATGGATGGCCCTGAGTGCCAAGCCGCGCCTAAATCTGCGCCCTGATCGGCGCTATCTTCGCAGCTGCGTCATTGAAAATTAACTGTGCATCCCATTTTCTACGCGCAGCATCCATTTCTCAGGAGGCTCGCTGGCACGGTTGGCCTGCCCTTCAACGAGCAAGGTGAAAATATCTGCGCTTGCCTGCGAGGCATCTTGATGCGCCGCAATCATCCTGAATGCACCGGGAACCACATCCATGTGCAGACTTGCCACACCCAGTTTGCGTTCTAGCGGACCCGATTGCACCCGAACCGACTGCAGACGTGCAATAGGCGCCCACAGGCTCTTCCAATTCAACCAACCATCGCGGATAACGAATGTGGTCCGCGTGATTGCTCGAGCGCGGCGATGGTAGGCGAAGGGGTCCAAGCAGCGCGCTCGAGGCGACATCTGCACAAAGCCCTGCCCGCTTCCCTTTCCCGCGAGCGCAGCCTCAATAAAGGAAGGAACATCATCGACACCCAGATCGTTGAAAAACATCCACAGTGCGAATTCAACGTCTCGGCGTGTACCTACGGGAATAAGGATGTGAGAACTCTGCTGTTTGTTCGAGTCAGTGTCTTTCACACCGTAACCGGCTTGAAGAATGCTCAGGCGGTACCAACCCAGAAAACGCCAAAAGAAGGGCTGCTGAACCTGAATCGCGTGAATACGCCTCGGCGGAATGGTCTGTGCGCGCGTGCTGAGTAAACCGCGTCGCACGCGGATACCATCTGGGGAAATCGCTAGGCGGAAGTTAGCCTCAGAGGCAAAACGATTCCACTGTGCAGCGACAATCGACATTGCCACAGAAAGGAAACCACCCAATGATGCAATGGCGACAACAATGCCCTCTTGTACAGCGGCAATGCCTCCGGCGACGAGGAATGCAATCAGAAGCAAAATGGCAACGATATTGCCCAAAGACAGCATCTGCGATCCGAGCAGGCGTCCCATTGAGACCTGATAGAGCTCACGCTCAGGTGCAACCGGGATTGAAGAGGGCGCATAGACCTCTCCGGTGTAGCTGTAGTTTCCGGGAGTTTGCGAGGCCGTGGGCTGAGCAGGAGCGTAGGGATCCGCCGTTGCAGCTGGGTACCCGCTCTGGGCGGGGGTGTAAGGCGACTGAGGCATCGTCCCCATTGCCGAGGCCTCGGGGGAAGTTTGTGCTTCTACCCTCAGCCCTGCGGCACGAGCGAGGATTTCTCCGCGTAGAGCTTCAAGTTCGGAGACCTTGAGGTAACCGATGGTGATGTTGGAGGAGGAACCACCAGCAACTTCGACATCTAGCTTGCCCAAGCCAAGAATTCGTGCAAGGACCGGCTGGGAGATATCAACGGCCTGAATACGGTCCAAGCGCGCATGGCGCTGCTGACGCTTAAGAATCCCACGGCGTGACCACACTGCAGTTTCCGTGACTGCAAAGGCCAGGGACCACCACTGGAGAAAAACAAAACCAACCAGGACGGCAATGACAATCAGTGCGCTCCCCACCAAATAAAAGAAACGCTCCGAAAGGAAAGGGAGAGGATACTCAGAACGCAGCATTTCCTGGATTTCACTGAAATTGCGATAAGTAGCAAAGGCAAAACCTGCCACCAGGATTTGCCAGATCTCCAGAAGAGGCGTGATGACGTGGACGCGGCGCCACAGCGAGGGATCAACCCCTTGGTCCGCTGCATACACGTGTTGAGAAGAACTCATGCTCACAGCCCTGCCATCTCAGCGCTTCCACGCTGGGCGAGTTGGTCGCGCAGACGGGCAGCATCCTCAGAGGGGATCCCCTGAACAAAGGCACGAGTAGAGACCGAGGCCGTATGAATGATCACCGTGGAAATACCAAAGAAGCGAGAAACGGGGCCTTCTGAAATATCAACGTACTGAATGCGGCCGTAAGGAACGATTGTCATCGAGCGGAAGAAAGCACCTCGACGAATGAGGAAATCATGCTCACCTTGCGCCCATGCGAAATTACGTACTTGCCGGCCGATAATCCACATCATGTAGAGCCATCCGGCACTTAATCCAGCGATGATCCCAAAACCCCACTCTCGTGGAAAATCTGGTGCCATCACCATGCCAACCGATACCGCAGCAACACCGATGACAAAGTAAACACTGACGTTCAGCCGCCGCACCACGGCAAGCGAGCGTTTAACCGGATTAAAGGTCACGCCTTGGGGTTCAAAAAGACTTTGCGAGCTGGATTGAGTCATGCTTGCATTATCTCCCTTTCAATACCTTTTTCATGCGGATTCTCAGAAAAACAATTTCACACAGCAGGCATTCAGGATACATTCAGCTATCTCACTCAAAATGTTGACTATGACGGAATTTGAAAACACTGGAGAAGCACGACTTCTTGTCGTTGACGATGAACCAAATATTCGCGATCTTCTGGCCTCATCTCTGCGATTTGCTGGCTTTGATGTCATTACGGCAGAAGACGGAGCATCTGCTTACCACCAAGCTCAGGAAGAACGCCCCGACCTGATCGTTCTGGATGTCATGCTCCCCGACATGGACGGCTTCACAGTGACTCGTCGCCTGCGCGATGCAGGTATCACCATCCCCGTCCTTTTCCTGACAGCTCGCGATGATATGCGCGACAAGATCCAGGGACTCACCGTCGGCGGCGACGACTACGTCACCAAGCCCTTCGGCCTTGAGGAAGTCGTCGCACGTATTCGTGCCGTTCTGCGCCGTACGCTGGGCGAGAGCGGCGACGATGGCAAGCTGCGCGTCGCTGACCTTGTCATCGACGAAGACGCACACGAAGTCACTCGCGCTGGAGTACCGATCGACCTGTCCCCCACCGAGTTCAAGCTTCTGCGCTACCTCATGATCAACCAGGGACGAGTCGTTTCCAAGATGCAGATCCTCGATCACGTCTGGGAATACGACTGGGATGGCGAGGTCGCAATCGTCGAATCTTATATTTCCTACCTGCGTCGCAAGCTGGCCGTCGAAGGCGCCAGCGGCGAGCTCATTCACACCAAGCGAGGCGTTGGATACATCCTTCGAGACGATAACTAAAAAATGTACCCACGCGGTGTAGTACGCAGATTCTGGTCGTCACGTTCGTTGACGGCCAGAATTGTTGCGCTCACTGCACTTCTTCTCTCCCTTGGACTTTCCCTTTCAGCAACGGTGATGATCGGCCTCTTGCAGCGCCACCTCATTGCCCAAGTTGATGACCAACTCTCATCAACAGTTCTGTCATTGGCCCCCAAGGCCATTGAGAACCCCCAAGAGCTGGCCCAAGAGCCCAACCTCCCCACCCTCTACTACCTCAACATCCAACGAGCCAACGAAGAAGACGTCACGCTGCTCTCGGCCTCGACACGCGACCACGCAGGTAAACCGCTGATTCCGGAGCTTCTCAAGCCAGGTCAATCCGCGCAGACGGCTACCGGCTGGACTGACCCCGTTACTGTCGAATCAACGAAGAAGGGATCTACATGGCGCGTGATTATTGTTCCCATTACGCGCAGTGGCGATATCACCCCAACGGGCAGGCTCACCGTCGCGCTTCCGCTCAACGACGTAAAATTCACCATTCAAAATATGGCTGGATACGTTGCGACGACGGCAATTGCGATCATCGCCATCGGCACCGGCCTGGCGACCTACCTAGTCCGGCGCGCGCTTCTTCCTCTGCGCGGAATCGAGACGACTGCTGGGAAGATCGCCGCTGGCGACCTCACCCAGCGTGTTCCATTCGCTCCGCCTTCAACGGAAGTCGGTTCGCTTTCGAACTCATTGAACTCCATGCTGAGCCAGCTGGAGCAGTCATTCGCAGCGCGCGAAGAATCTGAGCGCAAGATCCGTCGCTTCGTTTCCGACGCTTCGCATGAACTACGCACTCCCCTAGCCGCGATTTCCGGTTACTGCGAGCTCTACTCAATGGGCGGCGTTCCGGCAGAGCGCACCGGCGAAGTCATGGGGCGCATTCGATCCGAATCAACTCGCATGGGTTCATTGGTTGAGGACCTTTTGACCTTGGCTCGCTTGGACGAGGGCCGGCCGCTAGAAATCGTGGACGTTGACGTGATCGCGATGCTTCGCAATGCTCGCTTTGATCTTCAAGCCCTCGATCCCACTCGCCAGGTCAAGATTCTGGGGATCAATGACCAGCCGATTCCACAATCCGTATGGATTCAGGCCGACCGCGACCGCCTGCAACAGGTGCTCACAAATATCATCGGCAACATTGTGCGTTATACCCCGCGTTCAACACCGGTTGAGATTGCGGTAAGTCAGAATCCCACTTCTGTTCTGATGGAATTTAGGGACCACGGACCTGGAATTGCGAAGGAAGACTATGAAAAAGTTTTCCAGCGCTTCTATCGAACAGAAAGCTCGCGTGCCCGCTCGCTGGGTGGCTCCGGATTGGGCCTTTCCATTGTGTCCTCAATCATCTCGGCACACGGCGGTCACGCACAGCTGGCAAAGACCACGGGCGGTGGTCTTACCGTCAAGATCGATATGCCAATCGTGCAGTCCAAAGAACGCATGAAGGCGTAAACTGACGGAATTCGATCTTCGCCGCTTCCTTTCCACGTCGAATGTCTTGCGAATCTCAACTACCAAAGCACCACTGTTTTTCCTTGAGAATGACGCAGAAAACCGCTGGGAATTAAGTGATCACGCGCTGCATGGCCTCTGCGAATCCTTCGCTGAGGGGGGAAGCTCCGTGCCAAGCGCCCAAAAAGTGGCTAGCATTGCCAAGTAACATTGTCAGACTAGGAGTGAGCGCGCATGGGTGCCGATGCACCTCAGTGGCTTTTTAGTTCCTTCGTGGACGCGATGCAAGAAATTGGGGCAAGCGCTCCGATTCCCCTTCTGGAGGCTGAAGCTCGCGATTTGATCTCGCGCTGGAATGCCAAGGGACGAATCCTTCATAATACCCGCCATCTCATCAAAACTTTGGCGCGTATCGACGAGATTGCCTCGACAGCACACGATCCTGAAGTTCTGCGGGTTGCACTGTGGTATCAAGGAGCGGTTCTTAACCGTAGTTTCGATGTTTTCCAACGCGGAACCGACAGCGATGAACAAGAATTCTCTGCGCTGTACCACGCACGTTCTCGCATGGAAACACTGGGGCTGAGCGAAGACGTTATTTCTCGCATTCAAGAGCTCATGATGGCGCTTTTCACGCACCGCGCGGACCCTTCTGACATGGATGCTCAAGTCCTCATTGATGCCGACTTAGGAATGCTGGCAGCTAGCCCTCAGGACTTTAAACGCTTCCGCGAATCATTGCGCGAAGAATGCCCTGATTTATGCGATACGGATTACGTACGCGCACGCCGCCTGGCAATTAAGAAGATTTTGGCACGCGAGCAGATCTTTCATTCACCGCTTGCACTTGCATGGGAAGAAACTGCACGCGCTAATCTCGAGGCCGAAAGTGCCAAGCTCGCTCGAGTTCTCAAAGCATGCGCCCCCGATGCCGATCTCAATGAGTCCGAAGAAGATTTTGAGCCAGAGGAACACCAGGAGACACTCTCATCGGATACTCCTGCCTCTGGGACGATGATTATCCGGCGCCGTCACCTCAACATTAAGAGTCATGCTGAACCTTTCGACTCCGTCGATACCCCGAGCGTTCCTAGCGAATCTTTGCCTTCCGCTGTTGTTGAGCTTCCAAAGTCAACCCTTTCCGTTGATTCCGATGAGTTTGCCACTGACGAGGCCGCTGGCGTACCTGTGACGCCCGCTCCCCTTGGCAGTGGGGCTGAGGCTTCAGTCTCCGCTCAGGCTCCTTCCAATGCCGCATCTGATAGCGCGGAAGAGTCCGCGGGGGATACTGTGCCCGTATCACCAACGCTTCCTCCTGAAAACACTGAGACACCTGCTCTGGGGATTCCAAGCGGAGAGGCAGCTCCCACGCTCTCTAGCATGGCAGAACCTTCTTCTCAACATGTTTCTCTGCCCAGCACCGTCCACACCCCTCTGCCGGGTGTTGCAGCAGAAAGTCCTTCGCGTAGATCTGCTGTTGATGATGACGACACTTCTTCTTTGGAGTCAGCGTTGGATGACTTGGATATTCCAACTCCTCCCCCACTGTCCTAAATCCTTAAGGTTGAATCATCGTATTCATCCACCGTGTCAGATTGAACCGTTTTTTGCACAGATCGCCTCATCTGCACGGTGACAGGATTTTTCTCTTCCTAGGCTGTGAACACCCATTCACCCAGCCTAGGAGGGCACAATGACCGCGTTTTCCGTCGACTCCGCACACATCGCTTCATGCGCCTCGCGGATCCAAATTACCTGCGACTCAATTCGAAGCGAAGTCTCAGCGCTCATGAACGAATTACTGGCGCTTAAAGATACTTGGCAAGGTGGCGCCTCTGCGCAATTCTCCGATTCTGTTGCCTCTTGGCAGCTCACCCAAGCTCAAGTTGAAAGCTCCCTAGACCAGATCTCAGGCTCACTTTCACATGCGGCTCAGGTCTACGCAGATGCTGAAGCACAGAGCATAGGACTCTTCGCGCACTAGAAAACTGCCCTAGTCAATGTGAACGCCTAATAAATGCCTGTGGGGGCGCGCTCATGCGCGCCCCCACAGGGACATTCAATGGGAATGTTGTTTTCTAATCCCTAAAGGATCAGTACATTCCGCCCATTCCGCCGTCAGCGGGTGCTGCCGGTGCCGGAGGCTCGGGCTTGTCGGCAACAACGGCCTCGGTGGTCAGGAACATACCTGCGATCGAGGCTGCGTTCTGCAGAGCGGAGCGGGTGACCTTGACCGGGTCGGAGATACCCTGGGTCATCAGGTCGCCGTACTCACCGGTTGCAGCGTTCAGACCGAAGCCGGGCTCCATCTGAGCAACGCGGTCAGCAACAACGCCACCTTCAAGGCCAGCGTTCTCAGCGATCTGCTTGAGCGGTGCGGAGACGGCCTCGCGAACGATGTTCACGCCGGTTGCCTCATCGCCGCTGAAGTTCAGCGAGTCAAGAGCCTTGGAGGCTGCCTGAATCAGTGCAACACCGCCACCGGCAACCAAGCCCTCTTCAGAGGCTGCGCGAGCGTTACGGATCGCGTCCTCGATGCGGTGCTTACGTTCCTTGAGCTCAACCTCAGTTGCAGCACCGGACTTGATGACTGCCACGCCGCCGGAGAGCTTTGCCAGACGCTCCTGGAGCTTCTCGCGGTCGTAATCGGAATCGGTGGTCTCGATTTCCTTACGCAGCTGGCGGATGCGTGCCTGGATGTCATCCTTTGCGCCCAGTCCGTCAACGATGGTGGTTTCGTCCTTGGAGACGATGACCTTGCGTGCACGGCCGAGATCCTCAAGGGTGGCGTTCTCAAGAGAGAGGCCGACGGTCTCGGAGATCACTTCACCAGCGGTGAGGATTGCAACGTCCTTCAGCATGGCCTTGCGGCGATCGCCGAAGCCGGGAGCCTTGATGGCGACAGACTTGAAGGTGCCACGGATGTTGTTGACAACCAGGGTTGCCAGGGCTTCGCCCTCAACGTCCTCGGCGATGATGAACAGCGGCTTGCCGGTCTGCATGACCTTTTCCAGGACAGGCAGCAGTTCCTTGGCGTTGGTGATCTTGGTGTCGACCAGCAGGATGTAGGGATCCTCGAGGACAGCTTCCTGGCGATCTGCATCGTTGACGAAGTATGCAGAGAGGTAGCCGCGCTCGAAACGCATACCTTCGGTGGTCTCAAGGGTGGTGTCGAAAGAGTTGGTCTCTTCAACGGTCACAACACCTTCGGAGCCAACCTTCTCGAAGGCCTGGGCAATGAGCTTGCCGATCTCGGGATCGTTTGCGGAGATCGAGGCGGTGGCAGCGATCTGCTCGGTGGTCTCAACAGGCTTGGAATCCTTGTGCAGCTGGGCAACGATTGCCTCAACGGCGCCATCAATGCCGCGCTTCAGAGCGATGGGGTTTGAACCGGCTGCAACGTTGCGCAGACCCTCACGGACCAGTGCCTGTGCCAGAACGGTAGCGGTCGTGGTGCCGTCACCTGCGACGTCATCGGTCTTCTTGGCAACTTCCTTGACCAGTTCTGCACCGATGCGCTCGAAGGGATCTTCGAGGTCGATTTCCTTAGCAACGGAGACGCCATCCTTGGTGATGGTGGGGGCGCCCCACTTCTTGTCGAGGACGACATTACGGCCCTTGGGGCCCAGGGTGACCTTAACGGTGTCGGCGAGGAGGTTCAGACCGCGCTCCATGCCGCGGCGTGCCTCCTCATCGAAGTGAATGAGCTTCGTCATGTTCTTCTATCCTTCCGCGATGCGGATTGGACCGATGCCCGCGACGGACGACTCAGGTAACTCCTAAGCCTCACCGGCCTTAGTGCTTATCACTCGGCACTCCCGAGTGCTAAATCCAAGTCTGGCACTCTCAGCCCCGGAGTGCAAGATGGGCAGTTTGGAGTTCGCTGAAAAAGAAAAACCCCGGTACCAAGTACCGGGGAGAAGCTCCCGCGACTGGATTCGAACCAGTAACCGTCCGATTAACAGTCGGATGCTCTGCCGTTGAGCTACGCGGGAAAGCGACAAAAAGAAATAGTACCGATGAAGCGGGCCAAGAGCAAATCCGAGAGCATCCTGCGCTCATGGCCTGCCTCACATACCAATCACACCCATTCGGGATTGTCGGTATCCACACCACTCTCGCGAGCAGCACACTCGATTGCAGACGCGAGCCACTGAGCAAAACCGTCGAGCTGCGAGTCGTAGTGCGAGCGGAAACGCTCATCGTGAATGTAGGAACGAGAAATCACATAGTGCTTCGCAGGAGTCACCGGGAAAAACTCGCTGAGCAATTCCCGATGCAAGGCGACAAGAGCTGCCGCCTCCTCACTATCGGGGGCAACACCCTGGCGAATGGCTGCGATCATGTCCTTCTCGACCTGCTGGAACCGGTCAGCATTTCCCTGCCAGTCCTTCGCACTCCACGATGCAGTGCGGCGCTGGGATTCCTGCCAGTCGTCACTGTCACCGTAGAGTTGTTCAGCTTCCTCCTGATGCGCGGCAAAGTCAGCATCTCCAAGGATTGCTCCAACTTCTTCCACGCTGAGAGAATTTTCGTTCATTGCGTCCTCCAATAAGGTATCGATTGCTGCGATCATCTTGTCCGTCTGGTGGCGATGGGCAATAAGGCTCTCTCGCTGACGTTTGAGGTGCACAATCGCAGAGTCATCGGAATCAAGGAGTGCCTTAATGTCCCCCAGCTTCATTCCCGTCGCTCGATAGATGATGATCCTTTGGACCCGAGCACAGTCCTCGACCGAGTAGAGCCGGTAATTTGACCAGCTCCGTTCGGCAGGAGCGAGGAGCCCCTGTGCCTCCCAGTGGTGAAGCGTTCGCACCGTCAACGAGAAACGCTCAGCGACCTCACCAACGGTGTAGAGATTGTTGTCATCGCTCATGTCAATCATTGTGAAGTCTCACGTCGCGTCATGCTCAAGTCGAATGCGCAGCAGGGTGCGACAGCCCTAGAGTGTCACGCAAAGCGGAAACCCCGCCCTACCGAAGCAGAACGGGGTTTCACAGCCCATGACGGGCGAAAGTCTGAATGAATCAGACGGGGAAAGTCACTTAAGGGTGACCTTGCCGCCGGCCTCTTCGATCTCAGCCTTAGCCTTCTCGGCGTCTTCCTTCTTGGCGTTCTCGAAGATGGTCGAGGGGGCGCCGTCAACCAGGTCCTTGGCTTCCTTGAGGCCCAGGCCGGTCAGAGCCTTGACAGCCTTGACGACGGCGATCTTCTTGTCGCCTGCGGACTCGAGGACAACCTCGAACTCGTCCTTCTCTTCAGCTGCGGGAGCATCGCCTGCTGCGGGAGCAGCAACGGCAACGGCTGCGGGAGCAGCAGCGGTAACGTCGAAGGTCTCTTCGAAGAGCTTCACGAAATCGGAGAGCTCGATGAGGGACATTTCCTTGAAAGCTTCGATGAGCTCGTCGTTGGAGAGCTTAGCCATGATTGGCATCCTTTCGATTTTGGCCTGCTACGTGAGCAGATTGTGGATGTGATCGCAAAGGCGAGTGCCTTCGCGGGCCTGTCACGTCAGGCCGCTTCGCCCTGCTTTTCACGCAGAGCATCGATGGTGCGCACCGCCTTGGACGGAAGCGCGTTGAAGGCGTATGCCGCCTGAGAGATCTTCGCCTTGAGGGCGCCTGCAGCCTTGGCCAGCAGGACCTCGCGAGACTCGAGATCGGCAAGCTTCTTGACAGCCTCAGCGGAGAGCTGCGCGCCCTCCATAGCACCGGACTTCAGTACCAGCTGAGGATTCTCCTTGGCAAAATCACGCAGCGTCTTGGCAGCCTCAACGGGCTCACCGGTGACGAAAGCGATAGCGGTCGGGCCCTTCAGGTCAGCCTCGAGGAAATCGAGACCAACTTCGCGAGCCGCCAGGATCGCCAGCGTGTTCTTTGCCACGGCGTAGGTCGCATTGCCAGCCAGGCCGCGACGCAGCTGCTTGAGCTGGCCAACGGTCAGACCGCGGTACTCGGTCAGCAGGACAGCGTCGGCTGCGCGGAAACGCTCCACGAGCTCGGCAACTGCTGCCACCTTGTCGGCTCAAACTTCCCATGGAGCATTCCGATAGGCGTAGAGGCCAAGCGCCAGTCGATCAGCTTCATACTAGGCGCCATCCCGCTGCCCGCGTACGCGCGTCCCAGAATGCCCGGTATTGCCCTCCAGTTTCCGCAAAGAGCTGCGAATGGGTACCAATTTGAACAACGCGCCCATTCTCGTCTAGGACGACAATCTGGTCAGCAGCCGTGATCGTATCAAGCTTGTGAGCAATGACGATAAGCGAGGCATTCTGACGCAATACATCCATAGCTGCAGTAACACGGTGCTCATTCTCGGGGTCAAGTGCGCTGGTAGCCTCGTCAAAGAGGACGATCGGCGCATCTTTAAGGAGCGCGCGGGCGATCGAAACGCGTTGGCGTTCACCGCCGGAGAGGGCTCGTCCCCCCTCGCCGACACGCGTTTTCCACCCGAGTGGCAGACGCGCGACGATTTCATCGACGCCACTCAGACGCGCAGCTTCCTCAAGCTCGGTGTCACTCGCTTCAGGGCGGCCGATACGAACATTCGCCACAAGAGTATCGTCGAAAAGATAGACATCTTGGAAAACCAAGGAAAGTTGTGCCATCAACTCTGCTGGATCCCACTGGCGAACATCGCGGCCTCCCACACTCACAGTGCCGCTATTCACGTCATAGAAACGGGCAATCAGACGGGCAATTGTCGTCTTTCCACAGCCTGAAGGACCGACAATAGCGGTCATCGTTCCCGGCTCAACGTGGAAGGAGATGTCACGCAAGACGGGGTGATCGGCCTCGTATGAGAAGGAGACATGATCGAGCGCTACGGACGAATTCGACGCGGACTGGACGCTCAAACCCGAATCATCCGATAGGACAGGAAGTTCTGGGGCGGAAAGGATTTCATGAGCGAGATCAAGAACCGGGCGACGCGTCTCAAAAGCAGAGGCAAGCGCGCCGATATCGACGAGGATCTGTGTAAATCGCAGAAGCAAACCGATTGCAACGACTGCCTCAATTGGACTCACGCTTCCCCAAACTGCAAGCAGACCGATCGCGCTAATCAGAGAAACAACAACAAGCTGCGCAGCCATGCCGTTGGCAATTTGTCCCAGCGTCTCTCTAATGAGAGAACGTCTAGCGGCCGCTCCATAGGATTTTTCAGCCTGCTGAAGCGGCTCATAGGACGCTGATCGACCACAGGCACGCAACGCACCCTGCTTGGTCGCATATTCGACGATTCGGTGAGATAGCTCTTGAGCAGGAGGTTCTTTTAACGCAGAGCCTGAAAGTAGGCACCGACGAGCAATCCACACTCCCCCGCCAACAATGGGGATCGCAGCTAGGCATGCGATACCAAGCATTGGGGAAAAGACCGTAATCCCTACCAGCATTGTCAACGAGGTGACGATCGCGGCAATCAAAGGCGAGTACATATGGGCGAAGATCTCGCCAAGCATCATGAGCTCTCGAGAGACCAGACGAGAGGTCTTCCCAGCTGTGTCCGCATGGAAGGCTCCGAGAGGCAGCGAGGCGATCTTATTCCCAATCGCGCGGTGCATATTCGTCAGGAAGTCGAAAGCCACGACATAGGAGCGCATGGCCAACACATATTCCAGGACAAACGAGGCCACAGCGCAGACCGCAAGCATAATAAGCCAGCCACGCAAACTCATACCCCATGCCGCTTCCCCCGAAGTCAGAGCAATCGCAGCTGGAATGAATGAAATCAGTGAGAAACCCCGAACGAGACCTACGACGCAGGACAGGTACATCACTTGAGCGAAGCCGGCGCGCCCCTCAGCAGAGAGCGGCTCACGCAGGCGAGAGATCAGGCTGAACATCTCAGTGTCCTTTCACTGTTGCAGAGAGCTCGCGCATATACGGATGGTCCGCAAGTTCGTCGGGTGTGCCTCGCGCGATGAGACGCCCTACCTCAAGGATGGCAACCTGATCAACGCCAATAATTGATGCGGCTCGGTGAGCGATCACCAAAACTGTCTTTCCCTGAACCAAGCGGGTGAGCGCTGCCTGAATCTCGGCCTCAGCTTCTGGGTCTGTAAATGCAGTGGCCTCGTCGAGCACAAGGATGGGCGCGTCGACAAGAAGTGCGCGCGCAATGGCAATGCGTTGGGCTTGGCCACCCGAAGGATGGGCGTCCTCCCCAATAACTGTGTCGAGGCCTCGAGGCAGGGAGTGCAGATAATCGTCAATGCGGGCAGCGGCAGCGGCAGCCCAGATCTCCTCATCACCAGCTCCTGGCTTACCTAGTGCTATGTTCTCGCGCAGGGATATATCAAGAAGCTGTGGATCTTGAAGCACAAAGGATACGTGCTTATAGAGGACGTCAGGAGCAATGGCTCGCACATCAACACCTCCGATACGCACGCTTCCTTCATCCGGGTCAGCGAAACGCGCGACCAGTGTCGCCAGGGTGGATTTTCCAGAACCTGATGCCCCGACAAGAGCCGTTACTGTTCCTTGCGGGACTGTCAGAGTGACCTCATCAAGAGCAAGCATCGAGCCATAAGAGAAAGAAACGTTATCGATTTCAATATCAGCTCCCTGTGGTTCCTCGCTCCCCTCGGTCGGAAGCGGAGGTACAGAAAGCAGATCAACAATGCGCAGAGCGGCTGCGCCAGCAATCTGATAGGACCAAACCGTTGATCCAAGTACCTCGATTGCAGCGGGAATAACCAGGGCAATCAGCGCACAGGTAATAACTTGGACAGGACTCACGATGCCAGCAGTCGCCAGCGCCGAGCCCCCAGCAGTTGAAATTAAGAGGATCATAGACGGAGAGACCGTTGCCTGCCCCAACGCGGATCCCTTGAGCAAAGGACCACACCACGCGACATAGAAGTTCGCGAAATTCTCAGCCGCACGAGCGAATCGTTCATGTGAACGCCCAACAGTCCCAAATGCCTTGACGACGCTAATACCCGAAACGAACTCGACCATGGTCGCCGAGACACGCGTGAGATACCGGTCCATCTCGGCGGTTTTCTCTCCCATATCCCGCATCATCCAAGCATTAATTAGGGCATAAATCGGCAAGGTGGCAATTGAGAGTAGCCCCAAACGCCAATCAACGATAAATGAGTAGATCAGCAGGGACACAGGTGCACTGACAGCGGCAGCAGATTCGACCGGAGCGTGAGCGATCACGGTGTGGACATCGTGGGTATCATCCTGGATTGCTTTGCGCACGGCACCCGAATTCGTCGAGGTAAACCACGCAAGAGGCGCCCCAGCAAGCACCTTCACCATGCGCATGCGCACGATGTGACCAAAGCGCACATCCGCGAAATGCGTGACAGTAAGCGCAAGGAAGTAAATGCCATAGCGCATACCAAATGCGCCAAGTAGCCACATGAGAAGGTAGATGACCTCACCACGGTCAGGTGAAACGCCCAAGCGAGCCGCCACCAGAAGTACCTCACCAAGCCGGACGAGAATGATATAGGGAGCGACCGCGAGCGCACCGTAAAGCGCTCCAAGCACCTGTGCTAGGGCCATGGATCCACGGATCGGCGCGGTCAGTTCTTTGAACGCCTTCTGTCCTGCTCTGTACGCAGCGCGAGAATCCTCGACTTTCACGTCGCCACAGGATGGTGGTTGCTCTCCCCCGCCCGCTATCTGGTCCTGAACAGTAACAGTCATTATTGATCTCCTTCGTTGGAAGCAGCTTCGCGTATCGGGGTAAGTGTGATGAGCCGGTCGGCACACGCCGAAGCGAACTCACCATCGTGGGTGACGACGATAACGGCCGCCCCTTCGTCAGCAATTCGCCGCAACGTTGTGGTAATTGAGGCAAGGTGCCTGGCATCGACTCCCGAGGTTGGTTCGTCGAGGATGACAACGTGACGCCCGGTAGCTCGCGCTGCCGCGATGACGAGGCGCTGTTTCTGTCCTCCCGAGAGGCTCAGTGGGTGCCTATCCCCCAGGTGCGCGAGGTCGAAGTCAGCCAGGAGCTTCTCCCCGGCCTCACCACTCGCTTCGGATGCCCCGATTGTGAGTTCTCCGGCAAGTGTGTCGGAAAAGAGCTGTCGCCCAGTGTCCTGCATGACGAGCGCGCACGCGTTCCTGCGCTGCCGACGCCCTGCCTCTTGTCCGTCCAAGGTGATCGTCCCAGAACCGGGAGCAGCCAACCCACACAGCACGCGCACAAGAGTCGTCTTGCCAACGCCATTTACCCCTGCGATGCAGGTGATTTCTCCGGCATAAAAGTCAGCATTAAAACCGCTAAAAACGGGGGTTTTTCCATAGGAGAAGCTCAAGTTCCGGCATGACAGACGCGCTTCCTTTCCAGGGGCGGCCACTCCCCCTCTCCCTCGCGAGGCCACCCAGGCCTCGGGAGGTCCGGGGTCCATCAGGGTACGCAAACCGAATAGCTTCCGCTGGTCATCGCTCATCGAATAAAATTCGTCCCCGCTCCAACAATGCGCGACCGCTCCGTCCTCCATGAGGAGGACCTGGTCGGCCAGGCCCCTTAGAAAATGGAGGCGGTGCTCAACAACGACGAGAGTCATGCCTTGCTCTTTGAGGATCTCAAGTGCACGTCGCACGTCTGCGATGGCGTCGGGATCTAGATTCGACGTCGGTTCGTCGGCGAGGAGGACCGGAGCGCCGGATGCTAAGGCACAGGCGAGCGCAACCTTCTGAAGCTGCCCGCCCGATAGACTCGAAAGCTTTCGATCCATGAGATGGCTGATGCCCATAAGCTCAGCGGCGTACTCGCTGCTCTCAATCAGGCTTTCTCGATCGCGACCGTAATTCTCACCGCAGAAGGCCAGCTCTTCGGCAACGGTGTCGCAGAAAAACTGGGTACGCGGATTCTGGAAGACTGATGAGCATAGGTGACCAACCTCGGTCAGGGGAACCTCGGTGAGGTCGCGCCCATTGATCCGCACCGTGCCTTTCAGTTCCCCGGGAGTCAGCTGGGGAACGAGGCCAGTGAGCGCCCGCATGAGAGTCGACTTGCCACAGCCGGAGGCCCCGCACACGAGCGTGAGGCTGCCCGACCCGGCGGACAGATCGACCCCACGCAGGGCGTCCACGCGATCCCCTGTCAGCTCACTGACGTAGGAGAAGGACAGAGATTCAACGTCAATCACGGCAAGACTCCCAGGTACGCACAAAACTCGATGACGATGACGCCAGCGACGCACGCGAGGGCAAACACGTCCCAGCCGGTGACCCGCAGCCGGGTGAGCGATGTGGGACGCGTGGGCCCACCCAAGCCTCGAATGACGCTCGAGGCGGCCAAGTCATCGGCCACGCGCGCGATAGAGGACAGCAAGGGAACTAGGAAACGCTCGGCAATGACAAGGGGATGACGGAGGATGCCTCGAACCCCAAGGTCGACGCCGCGCATCTCCATCGCCTCACGGATCGCGACTGCCTCGGCCCCCACCGTCGGGAGGACACGGAAGGCAACAACGAGGGCGTCAACGAACACTCGCGGGAGGTGAACCGATCGTAGTGCCGCTTTCATCTGACCGATTCGAATCGTGCGATAGACGTAGAGGGCGAGGCCGAAACCCGCAGAGAAACGCGCGAACCAGTACATGATCGCGCTGCACGTGCCAATCGCAAGTATCACGCCCCGTGGCGCGCCCATACCCTGCAGCCAGGCGACAAGGAATGGCGAGCCCAAACTGCACGCGTCGCAAACAATACACCACGTGGCCACACGAGCAGCCGTCCCAGCGCTGACCTCCCATGCAAGGGCGGCTACTGCCAGTGCCTGCACCGCCAGAAGAGTAGATGTGGGGCTCGCTCGCATAACGAGCGCGTTGAGGACGAGGAGGGCGAGAAGCTTTGTGCGTGGATCCAGCTTGCTTGTCGACTCGCCTGGGTTGGCCTCGGCGAGCGAGATCTCAGGCAACGCCGGCCTTCGCGAAATGCTTGCGCAGCAGGAAACGACCAATGAGTCCGCCCAGGCACGCAAAGATCATCGCGACGACAACCCACCCGCTGATGACTGCGGGACTAAAGAGTGCTCGCATGCCGTCCGCGTAGTCCTGTCCCATCTGGGACGCGACGTCTGCGTAGTAGGAGTCGGGGGCAAAGAAAATCGGAGCAAGCGGACCAATCATCCACAGGGAGAACAGCATGTATGCTGCGATGTTTTGAGGGGCGCTCAGATAGCCGCCGCTGCGGGCGATAAGGTCAGCCAGAAAACCGAGGATAAGAGCGACCGGTACGGTTACCCACGAATGCCCGGTCACGACCATCAGGAAGGCAACGACGCCGGCCATGATGGTGACCGTCCCAAACATGCGCGATCGCACCATCATTAGCATGACGACCGGCCCATTGAGGATCAGACCAACAATCCAACCGACGAACATGAACGCGGGCCCGAAGAAGCCAAGCATTCCCGAGCACCACATGAGAATGAAATAGACAGCAGTAAAAGCGCCAATGGTGACAGCCGAGCGCGCCTTTGTTACGCCCGAGCCTGAAACCTGAGTCATAATCGTGGCCTTTCACGATATAAGGTTTATTGAACAAATCTAAGGCTAGCCTATCTTTCAGGCGTATCGAGAGACTTTATGCCCAGTTTGACGTGCTCTTTTTAGCGAAATGCAACGATACTGATAAAGCAAGGGGTCCCCACGAGCGTTGCTCGTGGGGACCCCTTGAAACGACTATCTGCCGTTAACCTCTAGTGCTTCAGGAAGCATCCTCGGAGGTAAGGGCGCGAGTCTTGGTGGCATCCAGCGGGATACCGGGGCCCATGGTCGTAGCGACCGTAGCCTTGAGGATGTAACGGCCCTTTGCGGAAGCCGGCTTCAGACGCAGGATCTCCTCTAGGACGACAGCGTAGTTCTCGACCAGCTGCTCGGCGGTGAAGGAAGCCTTACCGACGATGAATGCCAGGTTCGAGTGCTTGTCGACACGGAACTCGATACGACCGCCCTTGATTTCCTTAACGGCCTTGGCGACATCCATGGTGACGGTGCCGGTCTTGGGGTTCGGCATGAGGCCACGGGGACCAAGCACGCGGCCCAGACGACCAACCTTGCCCATGAGGTCGGGGGTTGCAACGGCGACATCGAAGTCGGTGTAGCCCTTGGCAACCTTCTCGATCAGCTCGTCGCCACCGACTTCGTCGGCTCCGGCGTCGATTGCTTCCTGTGCGCGCTCGCCAACGGCGAAGACCAAGACCCGGGAGGTCTTACCGGTGCCGTGCGGCAGGGAAACGGTGCCTCGGACCATCTGATCGGCCTTACGGGGATCAACACCCAGTCGCATAACAACCTCAACGGTTGAATCGAACTTGGTGACCGAGGTTTCCTTGGCCAAACGCATTGCGGCCAGGGGGCTGTACAGTTCGCCAGCGTGGATCTTCTCCGCCGCTGCGCGGTAGCTCTTAGAGCGCTTCGTCATTCTGCTTCTTCTCCTTGCAGGTGTGGGTGTCGGGCAGCGCCTGCCCTACCACGGAAATTAAAGGGTCAGTCCTGAACAGTGATGCCCATGGAACGTGCGGTGCCCGCAACGATCTTGGATGCAGCATCAATGTCGTTGGCGTTGAGGTCAACCATCTTGGCCTGGGCGATTTCGCGCACCTGGTCCATGGTGATCGATCCAACCTTGGCGGTGTTCGGGGTGCCCGAACCCTTTGCAACACCTGCAGCCTTCTTGATCATTTCGGAGGCCGGAGGGGTCTTCAGAACGAAGGTGAAGGAACGATCTTCGTAAACGGTAATTTCAACCGGGACGATCGAACCGCGCTGCGACTCAGTTGCAGCGTTGTATGCCTTCGTGAATTCAACGATGTTAACGCCGTGCTGGCCCAGTGCAGGACCAACGGGCGGAGCCGGGGTCGCGGCGCCTGCAGCAATCTGCAGCTTGATGAGGCCGGTGACCTTCTTCTTCTTCGGTGCCATATTTCGGGTCTTTCTATTTCTTACTCAGCCGCGGAGACTACCGCGGCATACGTCCACGTGGGATCTACAAGAAGAGCAACCTGTAGACAAAGTCCACCTAGACGCACGAATCTACATGATAACGCGATGTGGGTGACTCCCCAAGTCTAGGTGCTGCAGCTCACGCCAATCGAAAGATCATCTGACATTCACTGCATCAGCAGAAAGGGAGCCCCAATTGCGTTTCAGGGAAATTACTCTTCGATCTTTTCGACCTGATCGAAGGTGAGCTCCATGGGGGTCTCACGTTCGAAGATGGTCAGCAAGACCTTCAGACGCTGGGTTTCAGGCATAATCTCGGAGATCACTGCGCTCATGGTGGCGAATGCACCATCGGTAACGGTGACGACCTCGCCAACCTCGAACTGAGTGTGGACTTCCTGAACGGGAGCGGGAGCGCTCTTTTCCTCGGCGGCAGCAGCCTCGAGTACGTTCGGGGTCAGCAGCATGACGACCTCGTCGATCGACAGCGGCACGGGATTGTGCTGATCGCCAACGAAGCCGGTGACCGCGGGAGTTTCCTTCACCACACGGTAGGAATCCTCGTTGAAGTCCATGCAGACGATGACGTATCCGGGGATACGCACGCGACGAACGCGCTTCTTCACATTGCCGCGGTATTCCATGACGTATTCGTCGGGAACCTCAACCTGGAAGATCGACTCTTCCATGTTCTGGCTGGTGATGCGCTGCTCGAGGTTTGCCTTCACCTTGCGCTCGTGGCCGGAGTAGGTGTGGATGACGTACCAGTCACCGGGAGACATGTAGAGCTCGCGACGCAGCTTCTCAATGGGATCATCCTCACTCGAGGCCGCTTCCGCAGCTGCTTCCTCGACGCCAGCAATCGCTTCGCCTTCTTCAAGAGCTTCCTTGCGCTCTTCGGGGGCGTCTTCAAGGCGCTCTTCGCGCTCATCCTCGCGCTGTGCAGCGGTTTCCAGCTCACCTTCGGGGGCGATTCCACCGTCAAAAGTATCGGGTTCTTGGCCCTCGATCTTGTCCTGGCTCACGGGTTTTCCTCCTGTGGTTACCGCTTGCGCGGTGCTTCACGGCCGAGCCGTAGAAGAAACCCGCCTGCATTCCTGCGGGCGGGTCACGGTTTCAGCCAAATACGATGGCACTTAGTCTACCGAATAGGAAATCAAGAATTCCAGTGAAAGCCATAACTGCGGCGACAAACACAATCACGACGATGAAGTAAGTCCACGTCTCTGATCCGCTGGGATAAACAACTTTCTTCATCTCAGCGACAACCTGAGAGACGAAGATCACCATGCGCTTGAAGATATTCGGACGCTTTTCCTGGGTCTTCTCAGAGGAGGAGGCTTTACGAGAGCGCGTTGCACCGCTCTTTGTGCGATCCGCCTTGGGCGATTCGTCACGGCGAGCCTGGGATCCGCTCATCGTTCCTCCAATAGTTCTGCACCTAAGTGGCAGGGCAGGCGGGACTCGAACCCACAACCGCCGGTTTTGGAGACCGGTGCGCTACCAATTGCGCCACTGCCCTACAGCAACTCTTCAAAAAGTGTTGCCTGGTTGAGTTTAGGGGAGAACGCGCCCCATGTCCAACTCATCTGCACGACAATCCTCCACAGAAGCTCAAATTGTGACTCAGACCAATAAATGACTGCGGCCATGTCACAATACTGATGTGGACACTCAATCAGCTTCGCGCATCTCAACGCGCTTCGCCAATATCACCCCATCTGCAACCCTTGCCGTTGACGCCAAAGCGAAGGCGCTGAAGGCTCAGGGACGCCCCGTCGTTGGTTTCGGTGCGGGCGAACCTGATTTCGCCACCCCCGATTACATTGTCGAGGCGGCGCTCGAAGCAGCACGCAACCCCGCGATGTACCGCTACACCCCGGCCTCGGGACTCCCCGCACTCAAGGAAGCAATCGCCCACAAGACACTTCGCGATTCAGGTTACGAGGTCAGCCCCGACCAGGTTTTGGTGACTAACGGCGGAAAGCAGGCGGTTTTTCAGGCCTTCGCCTCGCTGCTCAATCCCGGGGACGAGGCCATCCTCCCCACCCCCTACTGGACCACCTACCCCGAGGTCATCAAGCTCGCGGGCGCAACCCCGGTGGAAGTTTTCGCGGGTGCCGATCAGGACTACAAGGTCACCGTTGATCAGCTCGAGGCCGCGCGTACCCCTCACACCAAGCTTCTTCTTCTGTGCTCGCCCTCTAACCCGACAGGCGCTGTTTATACTCCCGCAGAGCTGACGGCCATCGGTCAGTGGGCACTCAAGCACGGCGTGTGGGTGATCACCGATGAGATCTACGAGCACCTGCTCTACGACGGCGCGCAGAGTGCACACATCGTCAAGCTGGTCCCCGAACTTGCTGACCAGACGATCGTGTTGAACGGTGTGGCGAAGACCTATGCGATGACCGGTTGGCGTGTGGGCTGGATGATCGGTCCTCGCGACGTAATCCGTGCAGCGACGTCCTTCCAATCTCACCTAACGTCGAATGTCAACAACATTGCTCAGTGCGCAGCAATTGCCGCCCTCAATGGCCCACTGGATGTCGTTGAACACATGCGCCAGGCATTCGATCGTCGTCGCCAGACCATGGTGAAGATGCTCCGCGAAATCGATGGACTCCAAGTTCCCACACCGAAGGGCGCCTTCTACGCCTACCCCGCGGTCAAGGATCTTCTTGGACGAGAGATTCGCGGAAAGGTTCCAACCACTTCCGCCGAACTGGCCGACCTGATCTTGGACGAGGTCGAGGTCGCAGTCGTTCCCGGCGAGGCCTTCGGCCCCTCTGGTTTCATTCGCCTGTCCTATGCCTTGGCAGACGAGGACCTTGTTGAGGGCGTTGGCCGCATCCAGGAACTTCTGGCAGAAGCTCACTGATACAGCCGAATACAAAGCGTTCAATACACCCGGGCGGTAGCGAAGCAATGCTACCGCCCGGAGTTTTCTTACTCCGCGTCAATAAATACCCCAATAGCGCTATCCAAAATGGAGCTTGAGCTGTCACAATTGACATATGGACCTTTCGACGCGGCGAACACACCTCGACCAACCCAATGGACACGTCCTTGTCGCCCACGGTTATGGTGAGCATTCGGGACGTTTTGAAGGGCTGCTCAACGCACTTCTCCAGGCTGGCTACGATGTGTCAACCTACGACCACTACGGTCATGGCACTTCTCCCGGTCCTCGCGCCCAGGTCGATGTCGGTCTGCTGATCAAGGACCACATCAGCGCACGCCAAGAGGCTCTTCAGGAGTCACGCTGCAACGAATTGATCCTCTTTGGGCATTCAATGGGCGGTTTGATTACCGCTGCTTCTGCGCTGATCTACCGCAAGGATTTGCGCTGCATGGTCCTCACCGGGCCCGCTTTCATTCCACTCCCCCAACTTCCTATGCCTGTGGTTGGCGGACTAGGGAAACTGGCTCGCTATTTGCCGGGAGTACAGATCCCGGCCGCGCAGTCCACGCCCGAACACTCCTTGCTTTCGCGCGATCCCAGCGTCCAAGAAGCTTTCGACGCCGATCCCCTCAACTACCACGGCGCTCCCCCGCTTCTGACGGCCTCGACCATGGTGATTCAGGGCAAGAAGGCACTTGATCATGCGGATCGCCTGACCTGCCCCACGTTGATTTTCCACGGCAGCGCCGATGAGCTGACCTCGCCGGAGGGATCTGCAGAGTTTGTTAAGCGTGTACGCGATGCACATCCCGACGCAGATATTCACCTGCGCATCATCGACGGGGCATGCCAGGAAGTCTTGAATGAGCCTGAGAAGGATATGGTCCTTCGTGATCTGATCCTGTGGCTCGAGAGGCACTGATGGCGTCGACGTCTATTCCCCGTCAGCCTTCTCTTACCGTTCCAGCGCCGACTCCCCCTGGGCGACGACCGCTGTCCACACTCCCCAAAGCGCATCTTCACCTGCACTTCACAGGCGCAATGCGCCCACAGACGCTGGTGGATATGGCGCAGGAAAAAGGCACACGCCTTCCTCCGCACCTGTTGGACTTGGATCCCTTAACCGTGCCCGCGGACGCCCGTGGATGGTTCCGTTTCCAGCGTTCCTACGACGCCGCTCGTGCTTTGGTACGCACCGAGGCTGCGATGCGACGGATCGTTGCCGAGGCCGCGGAAGATGATGCGGCCGAGGGCTCGCGTCGCCTCGAAATGCAGGTCGACCCCACGTCTTATGCGCCCTGGGTTGGCGGGATTACTCCCGCTTTGGAGATCATCATTGACGAGGCGATCGCCGCGGGGAAGCGCACGGGCGTCGAAGTTGCATTGATCGTTGCGGCCTCGCGGATTCGCCATCCTCTTGACGCGCGAACGCTTGCTCGTCTGGCGGTTCAGTATGCCGGTGATGGCCCCGGACAGGTTGTGGGCTTTGGTCTATCGAATGACGAACGCATGGGCGACACCTCTGCTTTTGCTCCTGCCTTCCGTATTGCCCGCGATGGCGGTTTGGCCTCGGTTCCTCACGGCGGGGAGCTTTTGGGCCCGGAGTCTGTGATGAATGTTGTTTCAGCCCTGCACCCGACGCGTTTGGGGCACGGCGTGCGCACCAGTGAAGATCCCGATTTGCTGCGGCGTTTGATTGACGCGGATATTTCTTTCGAAGTGTGTCCGACCTCGAATATTCACCTGGGGGTCTTCCCAGATTTCGCATCTGTTCCGCTCATGCGCTTTATCGAGGCCGGCGCGCGCGTTGCTCTTTCGGCTGACGACCCCTTGTTGTTCCATTCGCGCGTGGTTGCCCAGTACGAGGCCGCGCGTGATGTTTTCGGGCTTTCTGACGCGCAGCTAGCGGATTTGGCCCGTCAGTCCATTGATGCTTCTTTGGCCAGCGAGGCATCGAAACGCGTGTGGAAAGCGGAAATCGATCAGTGGCTTGCGGCCCCGCCCGCGGCCTAAGTATCTCTCTTCACCAATAGTGCACGCGTGCACTATCATGCACTTATGACGCGTTTTAATCGGGAGGACGCCCCCTTACTTGTGCGCGAAGCACGCACTGACGCCTCCCTCACACAGGCTGAGCTAGCAGGCATGACCGGGATGAGCCAGTCAACCCTCGCACAAATCGAGGCCGGGAAACGTGCCGTATCCACCGAGCTTCTCGAGAAAATTCTTCGCGCCGCCGACTATCGTCCCTCCCTGCCACTAGCCCGCTACGCGCCCTCCATTAGCCGCTATGCCATGAAACGGGGCCTCGATTCCCTCCGCGTCTTTGGTTCCGTCGCTCAGGGAACGGACGGCTTTGAATCGGATATTGATCTGATCGGTACTCCCACCCGCGAGCTGTCACTGTTTGAGCTGGCAGATATCGCATCGTTTACAAGCGAACTCACGGGATTTCCTACCGAAGTCCACGCGGATACACAAGTACCCGACGCTCTGCGGAAGATCATCGACGAGGCGGTACCACTGTGAGCGAGCCTGCGTCTTTCACGCCTCGGCCACGCGCGCCAAAACGACAAACACCTAGCTTCGACGTTGATAACTTCTTACGTGAACTTGACGTTATCGCTCGACGCATCGAGCGGGTTGCTGGAGTCCCCCCTCAGACCTTCAACGCCGATTGCCCCGAATACGACTCCGCGTGCATGGTGATCATCCGGCTAGCTGGTTTCCTGGAGCGCGAGGAATACGCGCCATACATGGATACCCTCACCTCGGTCGAGAAACGCGCACTACGGACAACTGGGAACATCGCGGCACATTCGGGGTACCAAAGCATGGATGACAAGCTTCTGTGGACGGCCGTTACCCGCAATGTTCCCGATATGATCGAACGCCTGCGCCGTGCAGTTCAAGCAGATAGATGACAGCCTCTCGGGCAAATTATTTGCCTGCTGGCAAGGTTGACGAAGATCCGAACTACCACTCAATACCGATGGCAACAGGCTCAGGAACAAGAGTCACGCCATAGGCATCAAAGACACGCTCGCGCACAGCGCGCGCCAAGGCCTCGATATCTGCACCGCTTGCACCACCGCGGTTTGTCAGCGCGAGCACGTGTTTGGTCGACAAGGATGCGCGAGGCGGGTCGCCAGCCTCGAGAAGATGGAAGCCCTTGGAGCAGCCCGCGTGGTCAATGAGCCAAGCAGCACTGGTCTTCACGAGCCCCTCCCCCGCCGGGAAACGAGGTGCCTCTTCTGGGAGTGCAGCAGCCACGGCCTCGGGAAGGATGGGGTTGGTGAAGAAAGATCCCGCGCTCCACGTATCGTGGTCCTCAGGGTTTAGAACCATTCCCTTCCCCGCACGCAGCTCAAGCACGGTCGAACGGACCAAAGATGCCTCGGCACGCTCTCCAGCTTCCACTCCCAGGCGCCGCGCAAGTTCGGAATACATGACGGGCGCACTCAGGGATGAGCGCTCCAGGCGGAAGTCAACGCTCAACACGACCCAACGCCCCGTCGGCCCCCACACGCGACCGGGAAGACCGGGCTGGCCAATGCTGTGCTTGATCGCGGAGGAACGGTAGGCAAAACCTAGCTCTGAGGGAAGCAGACGGACGATGCGCTGCTCGAGGCGGTCATAGGCCTCGACGCTGTGAATTGTTTCAGCGACCTCGTGTCCGTAGGCGCCCACGTTCTGTACCGGGGACGCTCCCGCGCTTCCGGGGATCCCCGACAAGGCCTCGATACCGGACAAGTGCTCGTCGACGCTCCACGCAACAAAGTCATCCCAGACCGTGCCGGCCCACACGCGGACGATCACCGAGCCAGCCGCGTCCTCTTCAACGATCCGCGCAATTTCTGCGCCCGGGCGTACGGCAACGACAGTTCCATCAAATGGAGCATCGGATGCGAGCAGATTCGATCCGCCACCTAGGACTAGAAGCTGGCGCTGCTCCTCATCGGCCGCGCGAACGGCAGCAACCAATTCCTCACTGGAAGTTACGCGCACAAGGCGAGAAACCTCTCCGCCCACGCGAAAGGTCGTCAATTCAGCAAGAGTCGTCATGACTCAAGATTAATCGTCCAGAGGTGTAACGGCTCGCACGCGCCCCCGCTGGTCCGGAACCTGGCCAGCCAACACGATGGCCAGAAGCACCGGAAGAACAACAAAGGCAAGCGCACGGTGGTAGCCGACATGGTCTGCGATCAAACCCAAAACCGGCGGTCCGATAAGCGCAGAACCGTAATTCACCGTCGAGAGCACCGAGACGCGAGCCGGGGTCATGACGGGATCGACGCTCAGCGCGGAAATACCCAGCGGGAAGACCAAAGAAGCCCCAATACCCCACAGGGCGACGCCAATGATTGCCAAAATATGATGTGGTGCAAAAGCAACAAGCAGCAGGCCGACAACCGCGCAGCCCATCGTGAATCGCAGCAAATGCGGCGCACCAAAACGCCTTTCCAAACGCGGCGAAGCAAAACGCATCAGCGTCATCATGAGCAAGAAGAAGGCAAAGATCGCTGACGCGGAAGAAGTCGCAAAACCATAGCCATCCACCATCGACAGGTTCAGCCAGTCGTTGGAAGCACCTTCCATCAAGCCACCGCTCATCACCATGAGTGCGATCAGGACCGTGCGGCGCTCGCGCCAGGCCAAGCGGGTCAGTCCCTTCTTCGCATTGTTTGCCGAGGCCTCGTCCCCTTCGCCCGCAGGGCTTTCCTTTGCGGGTTCAAGAGTGGCGACCTCATCTTGGCTGAGGTAGAAACCGACGGAAACACCGCAGACAATAAGCTCAAGTGCGGCTAGGCCGAAAAGGTGAGCCACAACAGAAAGTCCCGTGCGTGCGGCAAGCGCGCCGACAAGCGCACCGCCGAGCATACCCACGGCATACATCGCCTGAATGACGGGGACGACCAAACGCCGCACAGCGGCTTGCACAAGGCCGGCCTCGATATTCATACTCGAGCCCCACAAACCCGTTCCCGCAGACATCAAAACCAAAGATGCCGTGAAAACAGGAAGGGATTCCATCAGGGTTCCACTTGCTGCACCGGCAATACCCAAAGCCCAGATAGACACGCCGATGCGCCCCGCCCAACGTGCACCGATCTTCATGACGATCGGACCCGAAGTGGGAAGGGTCAGCAAAGAACCGAGGGAGGCAATCAGCAGCATCATGCCGATTGTGCCCGGGGTCAATCCCAGATGATCGCGCACATCAGGCAGACGTGACAGCCATGCTGAGGTTGCGAAACCTAGGCCCGCATAGACCACAAAGGTCGCACGAAGAGCGCTGTGAGCACGCGATGAGGGAATAGACATGGTTCGAAATTTTACTCGCCGACGGGCACGTGGTTAAAGGCCCGAAAAAGAGGTGTCCGTGTGAAATAGCTCCACACGGACACCGATTGAGATTCGGAAGAAAAGTCAGTTTTCGACGGCAGCCTTAAACCAACCCGTTACCGATGTCGGGTGAGTAATTGCGGTACCCACGATCACTGCGAACGCGCCGAGCTTCATGGCAGCTGCGGCATGCTCCGGAGTATGGATACGCCCTTCACAGATCACGGGAACATTCGGGAAAGCCTGAACCGTCTGCTCGAGAAGCTCCAAGTCGGGACCATCGGTCTTCGGACGGTCGCCGGTGTAGCCAGCAAGGGTGGTCGAAACGATATCGACACCGGCATCAACGGCGCGCTGTGCATCTTCAAAAGATCCGCAGTCAGCCATGACCAGAGTTTCTTCTTCGCGAAGAGCTGCAACGGTTTCGGCAAAACTGCGACCATCAAGACGCGGGCGACCGGTCGCATCCAAAGCGACAATATCGGCACCAGCCATCACGCACGCGCGAGCGTGGCGAAGCGAAGGAGTGATGTAGACGCCTTCGTGGCCTTCCTTCCACAAACCAATGACGGGTACATCCACGCGTCCCTTGATTGCGGAAATATCAGACAGACCTTGGCAGCGAATTGCGGCGGCTCCACCGATTTCGGCAGCGCGCGCGATCTGCGCCATGGTTTCGGGGTGCCGCATGGGCTCTCCCGGGTAAGCCTGAACGGAAACAATAAGCTTCCCCTTCAGGCCAGCAATAAGCGGATGCATGGTTTCTCCTATGCGTTGAGGAAGAATGAAACAGCTCCGAGCAGCGGCGCATCGCCGCCCAGGGAACCAATGAGGATCGGTGTATCAGCAACGGGATTCATTGCGCTGGCTGCGAAACCTTCACGCAGACCATCCCACCAGATATCTCCCGAACGAGTCATCGAGCCGGAGATAATGACCGCTGCCGGGTCCACGCAGTTGACCAACGAGGCCGTGGCCTCGCCCAGTGCGTACGCAGAGCGCGAGAAGCAGGCGCTAGCCAGCGGGTCACCCGCATCGGCGAGTTCTTGCAATGCGCGACCACCATCGACTTCGGGAGCGTCTTGAGGACGCAGCGAGTTGTACCAGGCCGTAATTCCTGACCCCGAGCAGAATGCCTCGATGTGACCAAGCCGGCCGCAGGAGCACACCATATCGGGGGCGAAATGGTGATGGATGTGACCGACGTGCCCAGCGATCCCTCGGGAGCCAAAAGTGACATGGCCGTCTTCGACCAGAGCACCACCGATTCCCGTACCTACTGCGATCGAAAGAACTGAGGAATAGGGGCGTCCAGCTCCCAAGGTTGCCTCGCCCAAACCGTGTGCGTGGACGTCATTGAGGACGCGCACAGGAAGTCCCGTGCGTTCCTCAACAAGCTTCCCCAGAGGGGTTCCTCCCCACCCGGGCATGATGTCGGTTGCGGAGACAATCTTTCCTTCAACGGGGTCCACGACCCCGGCAGAAGCAATCGCGATACCCGAGGCCTCGGGGTGAGCTTCTTTGAGAGACGAGGCCAGCGAGCAGATTCGCTCGGCGACGTCGGCGCCCCCACGGGAAGCCTCGGTGGGAATTGAGCCGCGCTCAACAACCGTATAGTTTTGTCCAACTTCGACAATGCCCCAACCGACTTTGGTTCCGCCGATATCAAGGGCGAGGAGCGTAGTCATGAAAGTTCTCCAATAAATAACGGATGAAAATGTTAATCAGCGAGGCCAAGGCGGGCGCACGCTCGCGCGTACGCGAGAGGAGGACCACCTCGGCCTCGCTGATGATCAGGAGAGCAAGCCAGCTTCGCGCAGGACGGAAGCAACGTGCTCGACGTTGTCACCTTCGAGGGCGGCGACAGGACGCGGCATCTCGTTGGAATCAAAGACACCCAGAAGCTGCAGAGCAGTCTTGAAGGCACCAACACCAGCGCCGAAGCCCTGAACGCCCTTCACCAAAACGATGCGCATGAGGTCCGCAAGACGATCCTGCTCGGCGCGCACGGCTTCCCAGTCACCGCGCTCGAAAGCCTGCCACTGACGGACGTAGCCATCGGGGTCAACATTGGCCAGGCCGGGGACCGAGCCATCTGCGCCCGACATGTAGGCACCATCGACAACCACTTCGTGGCCGGTCAGCAGTTGAAGCGGGTGGCCAGCGGCCTCGTTCGCACGGGACAGCCAGCGGAAGCCCACATCGTCACCGGAGGAATCCTTAACGCCGTCAAGAACGCCTTCCTTGCCCAAACGAAGAACAAGATCGTTCTGCAGCTTCGTGTGGACGCAGACGGGAATGTCGTAGGCCCACAGCTCAAGATTGGTGTTCTCCTTGAGGATGCGGAAGTGCTTTTCGATCTCTGCCTGGCCGCCCAGTGCATAGAAGGGAGCGGTTGCAACGACGCCCAGAGCTCCACCGATTTCTTCGACGGCCTTGATGTTCTCAATGACGCGCTCAGTTTCGGTATCGATCACACCGACCAGCAGCGGAACGCGACCGTCGACAATGCGAACAACCTCGCGCTGGATCTGCTGACGACGCTCGGAGGTCGAGAATGCAACCTCACCGGTCGAGCCGGAAACGAAGAGGCCATTCAGGCCCGCACCAATCATGCGATTGATGTGACGCTCCAGCGAGGCAACGTCCAGCTCGCCGTTCTTCAGCGGGATAGCCAACGGCGGGACAACGCCGCGAATCTGTGAACTCATTAGTTCTCTCCTCCGAGTGTTGGATGCAGCAGCGAGGGTGCAGCCCCCAGGAGCTTGCGGGTGTAGGGATCCTTCGGGGACGCCAGCAATTCGGCTGCCGGTCCCTCTTCAACGACCTTTCCGCCATTCATCACAGCGATCCGGTCAGAAACGTAGCGAACAGTTTGAATATCGTGCGAAATGAAGACCATCGCCAAGCCCAGTTCCTTCTTCAGGTCCGTGAGCAGGTTCAGGATCTGTGCGCGAACCGAGACGTCCAGAGCACTGGTCGGTTCGTCAGCGATGATCGCATCGGGGCCGATGGACAGTGCGCGAGCAATTGCAACGCGCTGACGCTGACCGCCGGAGAGCTGACCGGGGAGCGCATCCAAGGCGCTTGAAGGCAGACCCACCAGAGAGATCAGTTCTTGCACGCGCTTGGCGCGCGAGGCCTCGTCACCAACCTTGTGCACACGCAGCGGATCAGCGAGCTGATCGGCGACGTGCATGCGCGGGTTCAGAGCGGTTGCCGGGTCCTGGAAGACCACCGAAACGACGCGTCCGATGCGCCTACGTGCATCCGCACCGCGCTTGGTGACTTCCTCACCGTTGAAGAACACTTGGCCCTTCGTTGGCATTTGCAGGCCGCACATGACGTTCGCGGTCGTGGACTTGCCACAGCCCGATTCGCCGACGATACCGAGCGTCTGTCCGCGCTCAATGCGCATGTTAACGCCTCGAACCGCATGCACCTTGTGGGGGCGAAACAGCGATCCAGTACGGGAGTTGAAGGTCACCTCAACGTCTTTGAGCTCGATGATCGGAGTTTCAGTACTCATCAGTTTTCCTCCTGACCTTCTTCAATGACGATGGTCTCGCTGGAGACGAGGACCTCTTCGCGAGGCGGCAGCGCCGCATACACGTGCTCGGGGCCAACCTCGGTGAGGACCGGACGGATGTCGAGGCCGTAGTCGGGGTGCGAGGAACGCGGGGCGAAGCGGTCGCCGATCGGGAAGTCCCGAGGCGAGGGCACGGTCCCGGGGACCTGGTGGAGGCGTCCGGAGCCGGCCTCGATCGAGAGGACTGCGCCCAGCAGGCCGCGAGTGTACTCGTGAGTCGGGTGCGTGAGCAGTTCCTTGGTCGGCGCCTGCTCGATGACCTGACCGGCGTACATGACGGTGATCTTGTGAGCCACCTCGGCGACAAGCGCCAAGTCGTGGGACACGAAGATCATTGCGAAGCCGAGCTTCTCACGCAGCTCGTTGAGCAGGTCGATGACCTGCTTTTGAACGGTGACGTCCAGTGCGGTGGTCGGTTCATCAGCAATGATGAGCTTCGGGTCGCGGGTCAGTGCCATTGCGATCAGGACTCGCTGACGCTGGCCACCGGAGAGTTCGTGCGGGTAGGACTCGAGGGTGCGCTTGGGATCCAGGCCCACCAGTTCGAGGAGTTCCTCTGCGCTGCGGGTGCCTCCACGCTTGGTCAGCTGCTTCATCTGTGCCTTGATGAGCATGGCCGGGTTCAGTGAGGACAGCGCATCCTGGTAGATCATTGCCATTTCGTGGCCCAGAAGGGCGCGGCGCTCTTCCGGCTTCATCTCCAGCAAGTTCTTGCCTTCGTAGAGGATCTCGCCGGTGATCTCTGCCTTAGGATCGATCAAGCCCATGATGGTCAGCGCCGTGATCGACTTACCACAGCCGGACTCACCGACCAGACCCATGGTTTCGCCAGCGCGCACCTTGAAGGAAACGTGGTCGACGACGTTGACATCGCCGTGGCGCTCGAACTTGATGCACAGATCCTTGACCTCCAGGAGGGGCTCTCCGGTGAAGTCATCGTCGAAACGGTCGGTGCGCTTACCTTCGACAACTTCCAGGTCGTCCAAGCGCTGCTGCAAGGACTCGGCCTGCTCGGCGTAAGCGCGGCGAGGATCAAGAAGGATACGGTCGGCTTCGCGCTCGGAGTTCTTGTCGACCTGGGCAACAGCTGCCGTGGAGGGAGCCGCAACCATGGCATCGGTGATGCCTTCGGAGAGGATGTTCAAGCACAACACGGTGATCATGATGAACAGGCCGGGGAAGAAGGCGGTCCACCAGTAACCCAGCAGGACCGAGAGGTAGGACGAGGCCTCGGACAAGATATTGCCCCAGGTGGGAACCATGGTTGCAGGAAGGCCCGAACCGATGAAGGTCAGCGAGGCCTCGAGGATGATCGCATCTGCGACCAAAACCGTGGCGAAGACCAGAACCGGAGCAGCAGTGTTACGCATGACGTGCTTGATGAGGATCCACGGCGCACGGGCACCTGAGACGATCACTGCACGCACATAGTCTTCACCGTATGCGGCCATCACGTTTGCGCGAACAATACGTGCCAGCTGCGGGATGTAGACGAATGCGATCGAGAAGATAATGACAAAGACAATGCCCATCTTGTTGTCGGACTGGGCAAGTGTGCGTCCGAAGACCAGAACCGTGACGGCCGCCATTGCGATACCGGGAACAGCCATGATGATGTCCAGGATGCGCATGATGGTCTCGGAGATGGCCTTGCGCGTCACGGCTGCGATCGATCCGATGATGGCGCCGAAGAAGAGCGCGATCACGGTTGAGCACAGGCCGATCAGCAGCGAGTAGCGACCACCGTAGAGGACACGAGAAAGAATGTCTCGACCCGCGTGGTCAGTACCAAAGAGGTGAGCCGAAGACGGCCCCTGCCACGGCGCATCGATGAATTCGGGCGGATAGGGTGCCACGAAGGGCGCGAAAATTGATACAAGAACGACTAGTGCCAAAACACCGATTGCGATCTTGGATCCCAAAGACATCGCACTGATGCGTGAGAAATGCGCACCCTTTGCGGTGACCTTTGCGAGTTTTGCTTTTTGGTTCATGACTCACACCGACCTAATACGCGGGTTGATGAGCAGGTAGAGCATGTCAACGATGATGTTGACGATGATGAAGGCGATTGCGACGACCAAGGCGCCACCTTGCACCAGGGTCACCCAGTTCTGTTGGATGCCCTGGAGGAGCACAAGCTTACCCATGCCATCAATGGCGAAGATGATTTCAATGACGACGGCACCACCCATGAGGTAGCCGATACGCAGACCGAGAACAGTCACGGGAGTGATGAGCGCATTGCGCAAAACGTTGCGGGCAACGACAACACGCTTGGGAATGCCTGCACCGATTGCGGTACGGACGTAGTCGCGGTCGAGTTCCTCAACCATTGAGGTACGAACGACGCGGGTCATTTGTCCGATCACAGGGACAGCCAGTGCGATAGCGGGAAGAAGTAATCGGAGGAACCAACCCGCGGGATCGACGCCGAATGCAGGAATAGGACCGGAGACCGGAATGGAACCACCGACGCAAGCCAAGACCAGCAGCGCTGCCAGCCAGAAGGAGGGGGTACCAATGCAGATCACCGAGATCACGCGGATCAGCTGATCGGGCCAGCGATCGCGGTACAGAGCGGCAATGACGCCGAGGGGGAAAGCGATAACGACTGCGAAGAACAGACCCAGGAAGGTGAGTTGAAGAGTGACAGGCAGCGCCTGTGCGACCAGATCACTCACGTGGTAATCCTTGCCGGTTGCGTACAGACCGAGGTCACCGTGAAGCATGTTCCACAGATACGTTCCGTATCGGGTGAAGAAGGGCTCGTTGAGTCCGCGTTCAACGCGGTACGCTTCGAGAGCTTCGGGAGTGGCTGTCTCGCCCAGTGCCGAGTAGGCGGGGTCAATGGGAGACAGCGACATGATGAAGAAGACGAGGAATGACACGCCGACCACCATGATCGGCAGCGCCACCAGTCGTCGCGCGATAAGGCGCAAAAGGTTATTCACTGCTAGACCTCCATGTCAAGCGGAATTGAGCAAAATGAAGGAGGGGTGGGGTCCCACTGTGGCATGAGGCCAAGGTGGGCATCCCACCCCTCCTTTCGTCGAAAGCCTGCTAGGGCTTTACTTCGCGCTTACTCCAAGCAGCTGCAGGCTGGTGGCGGAAATTGCCTTGAAGCCATCGACCTTCTTGGGGTTAGAAGCGGTGATCATGTTGCGGAAGACCAGCGGGTAGATCACAGTCTGCTCGGCGAGCAGATCCTGAACCTCGCCCCACTTAGCCTTGGCAGCATCACCGTCGAGCTGAACGGCCTCATCCATGAGGCCCTGCAGCTTCTTGAAGGATTCGGGATCCGAAACCTGCCAGCCGTCACGCTTCTTGGTCCACACGTTGTCACCGTTCCACCAGGAAACGATGATGCCGGGGTCAACACCGAAGACCGAGGGGTCACCGGGGGCCAGGACGACATCGTAGGTCGGGTTGTCAACGTCGGTCACGGTCGAGTAGAGAGCCGAGGAAGCCATCTGCTGGTGGTTGACCTTCAGGCCCAGTGCCTCGAGATCGGACTTGATCTGGGGAACCAGGGAGAGAACCCACGGGTGGTCCGTCGTCACCAGGTTGACCGTCATATCGGAAGCGCCAGCATCGGCAAGCAGCTTCTTGGCTGCATCCTTGTCGTAGGACAGGTCGGTTGCAGGCTTCTTGTAGGCCGGGTTTGCTTCAGGCAGGAAGGACTTGGCTTCCACAGCCTGACCGTTCAGAGCCGAAGAGATCAGCTTCTGCTTGTCGATGGCCTTGAGGAATGCGCGGCGCACCTCAGGCTTGTTGAAAGGAGCCTTCTGGGTGTTGAACATCATGAAGGGGTTGCCGTAGCCGGGCTTGGCTTCGACGTTCCAGCCTGCTGTCTTGAGCTGATCCTGCGCTGCGGCGGGAACGGCTTCCATCACGTCAATGCTGCCACCGAGGGCGGCGGACAGGCGTGCTGCGTCATCCTTGAGGGCGCTCCACTTGAGGGTGGCTACCTTCGCGGGGATCTTGCCGTTGTAGTGCTCGTTGGGAACAGCGGTGATTTCGGTCGCCGAGATTGCCTCGTACTTGTAGGGGCCAGAGCCGATCGGCTTGGCCTTGAGTGCGTCTTCGCTCATGCCCGAGGGAACGACGTGAACGTTGACGAAGCGCTCCTTCAGGTTGGAGAAGGGGTACTTCAGCTTGACGGTGACGGTCTTGTCATCCTTCGCGGAAACCGAATCCACGAAGGTGAAGAACTGACGGAAGATGGACTTGTCGCCAGTGGTGCGCTCGTAGGAGCTCACAACGTCTGCTGCCTTGACATCGGTGCCGTCAGAGAACTTGGCTCCGTCGCGCAGGGAAATCTCGTACTCGGTGTCGGAGACCTTCACGGGGTCACCGGCAGCCAGCGCTGGGCTGACCGAGTAGTCGGACATGTCGAAGCGGTACAGGCCTTCGAGGACCTGCCAGTTTGCGCCCATGCCGAGTGCCGAGGTGGTGATCGGGCTGTAGTCAGTGGTCTCGTAGGCAGAACCAACGGTGATGGTGCCCTTGGGTGCGCCTGAGTCTGAACTACTGCTGCTGGTTGATGTTGAAGTGGACGATCCGCCACCGCATGCGGTCAGGACCATGGTTGCCGCTGCTGCCATTGCAGCACCGGTTGCGAAGTGCTTGCGCATACGCATATTCTCGCTCCTCATCTTCGAGAAATGGGATGTGCGGGCCGTTTATCACGTCCGCTGAAGCAAGCATATGTTGTCTGACAAATTCCCGCAAGATATCGAGGTAACAATTTCATAGACCTCTTGAGATCTGCCCCACAGAGCCTAGAAACTCTAGGACACGAGCTCACTCATGGAAAACACTGCGTCCCACAGGCCACGGTCCCGCTCAAATACAACAACTACCTCGTCGCCGCGAACGCAGACGTCGCTATACCCAAACTCTCCCCCACCCAAGGCAGCAACGGCCTCGGCGCGCACGTTTCCTTCCCAAGGAGGAGTCAGGCGCACAACGGTGCCTGCACTACGCGAACTGAGCGAATGCGGGTGAATAAAGAACTCCGCAAGCTGTTTCGCATTGCATCCCGGATCCTCACACTCCCAAAGCTGACCGCCGCTCCAGCTGTGCCCATCACTCCACGCAAGGTAACGAGCTCCCGAGCCTCGGCCTTCAAATCCTTGCAAACGACAATTAGCAACAAGCCGCCCATCCCAAAGCGCCAACGTCGTCTCATCAAGAAGAACACCTTGAGGACCAACTAGGGGGTCAGAAAGCCACTGAATCTGACCGCCTCGGACGGCAACCACCTGTACATGAGTGCGATCACCGACTCGCACAACGTAGGGAAGAAGAACTGCCCCCTGCCACGTCACAGTCGAACCAGAAGTCGCAAAGAGCGCATCCGCGCCGGTGCGAGAGTACAACTCATCCGTAATATCACGCGCCTGCAGATCCTCTGGCCCGCTCCCCCACGCAAGAATCGCCTGAAGGCGCTCTCCATCGGCACGTGAGTCCATGTATCCCACTCGCCCCTGCGTCGATGCGCAGGCCAAGTGAAGAAGTCCATCACCATCGATACCCACACACGCATCAGAGGTAATCGCAGGAAGGGCAGGAGCAAGATCGCGCGGAGTACTCCACCTTGACGCAGCGTCACCTTCAGCTGGGAAAGTGCGCTCCATCCAACGAATTCGATTCGGGTTGGGTAGGTCCGAGGCCATCGTCAGCCCATTGAAGTCCGAGCCCCTTCCCGAGGCCGGTGCTGGACGTTCGTCATAAAAGAGAATCATGCGCCCGCTGGGAAGGGACGCGAGGGCGGGAATGCGGGCCTCGCCCCTATCAAGCGGGGCAACAATCTGACGACAATCCATGTGGGCACTCATGGGCTCACTCTAGCGGAAAAGGGGATACAGATAACAAAAATCCCCGAGGACCTTGCGTTCCTCGGGGTTTAGCGCGACGCCGTCAGCGGGTCTCGCGGTGAAGCGTAGACTTGCGGCAACGCGGGCAGTACTTCTGCAGTTCAAGACGATCCGGCGTGTTACGACGGTTCTTCTTGGTGATGTAGTTGCGCTCCTTGCACTCCGAGCATGCCAGAGTGACCTTGGGGCGAACGTCCTGAGACTTGCTTGCCACGGTGATTCCCCTTTTGCTGTTGCTTATGTCGGCGTGCGACTCTGTTGGTCTGGTAGCGGGGGCGGGGCTCGAACCCGCGACCTCACGATTATGAGTCGTGCGCTCTGACCAGCTGAGCTACCCCGCCGCAGCGGCTGCGGTAGAAACCGCGACCTGAGCCCCGAAAGGGAATCGAACCCTTGACCTTCTCCTTACCATGGAGACGCTCTGCCGACTGAGCTATCGGGGCAACGCCGAGAAGCCTAACTCATAACCGAACTGCGAAGCAATTCCTGTCAGTGAGAATGACATCACAACGAGTCTCTACGAGACTGTGGCAGGTGAGGGATTCGAACCCCCGAAGCACGAAGCGTCTGATTTACAGTCAGATCCATTTGGCCGCTCTGGAAACCTGCCATACGCCGAAAAAATCGGTGCTGTGGAAGAATAGCAGAACGAATGGGTTGCGCGCCAATCAGAGCGACCCAAGTGCGCCATAGAGCACAAAGAGAGGATGGTCATGGCCGATTCATCATTTGACATTGTTTCCAAATTAGACCGCCAGGAAGTCGACAATGCGGTCAATCAAGCCGCAAAAGAAGTATCAACGCGCTACGACTTCCGAGGCGTTGACGCCTCGATCCGCCTGAGCGGAGACGCAATCGAGATGGAAGCCAACACTCCTGAACGCGTCATGGCCATCGTTGATGTTCTTCAAACCAAGCTTATTCGCCGAGGAGTATCCCTGAAAGCTCTTGATCTCAAGGATCGCGAGCCGAAGGCATCGGGCAAGATCTACCGCCTAGTTGCACCCCTGCGTGAAGGAATTGAACAGGACGTTGCGAAGAAAATCACAAAACTGATCCGCGATGAAGGACCCAAGGGAGTCAAAGCGCAGATCCAGGGTGATGAAATTCGCGTCTCTTCAAAGTCTCGTGATGATCTCCAGGCAGTCATCGCACTGCTCAAGGGCCCCTCGGGAGAAAAACTCGAGGTCGCACTTCAGTTCGTGAACTACCGCTGACTCAGATTGACTGACAGCAACACTGTGGGGGCATCTAGCGCTGCTAGGTGCCCCCACAGGCTATTCACGACTTGAGAAGGATCGCGTTTCACCTCAAGGCTCTAAGGGCTCTCTGCCCTTAAAAGCCAGTGACTTCCTAGTAGCCCGCAATATGTTCGAGGCGCGCAATACGCCGATCCATCGGAGGGTGAGTCGAGAAGAGGTTCCGCAAGCCCTGCCCCCTGAAGGGATTTGCAATCATCATTGCGGAGACATTCTGCGTCTGCGGCGTCACCGGAAGAGGATCCTGCGCATTTCCCGACTCGAGCTTTTTCAGTGCCGAAGCCAAGGCCAGCGGATCTTCAGTCAGGTAGGCGCCATCCTCGTCCGCATCGTATTCGCGGGTCCTCGAAAGAGAGAACTGGATCAGCGTGGCTGCAAAAGGCGCGAGGAGCGCCAGCAAGATACCGCCAATTGCCGAAAGAACGCCGCCTTCGCGATTATCACGACTCCCACCACCGAAGTACAAGATGAATTGGGCGATAGAGGTCATGATACTTGCCATTGCTGCCGCGACGGAGGAGGTCAGGATGTCGCGGTTGTAGACGTGCATCAGCTCGTGACCAAGGACTCCGCGCAGCTCACGCTCATTGAGCAGCCGCAAAATACCCTCGGTGCAGCACACCGCTGCGTGCGAAGGGTTACGACCGGTTGCGAAGGCATTCGGGGTCATTGTGGGAGCCACCCAAAGCGTAGGCATTGGCTGCCCAGCTTTTTGTGAGAGCTCACGAACAATCCGATACATCGCAGGCTGCTGCGCTTCAGTTACCTGATAGGCATTCATCGAACGCAGTGCCATAGTCGCAGAGTTCCAATAGGACCAGACGATTTGGATGAGTCCGATGCCGGCGAAGATGAAAATCCACATGGACTGCCGCGTTCCAAGGGCAATGGCATAGCCAATTGCCAGGAGCAGAGCCCACATTCCACCCAAAAGCACGGTGGTCTTCAGGCCATTGTGATAGTGACGCGTATGCATAACGCCTCCTTAGTGACCGTCTCAGGCGCGAGTCGGCCCCGAGTAGTCCTCAAAACGCTCAGGGGCGGAAGGAACGCCCATCTCCCCCATCTCGCCGATCAGGTCCTCGTGAACCTCATCCTTGCCCTGGGAAATATCGGTCATCGCGCGACGTGACACGACCTTTACGCGCTCGCGCGTTCCACGGCCACCGGGAACCTCGCCGAATTGCTCGCCCAGCGCGGCCTCGTACGCATCAAGGAGCTCCCAGCCCTCCCAGGTTGTGAACTCAACGCCACGCTCGCGCAGCAGCGCAACCATGGCCTCGTGACCAACCTCGGAAGAAGTCGCGTGGAGGCGACCGGCCTCGGCATCCTCAACCAAGTGGGAAATCGTCTGCTGAGCATCGGACTTCGTCGAGCCAATAAGGCCAACGGGACCGCGCTTGATCCAACCGGTTGCATAGATACCCGGAATCACCTGAGCATCTTCATTCTTCGTCGTATCAGAATCAATCACGCGACCCTCGACATTGGGAACAACGCCGGCATGCTTATCGAAGGGCAGACCGGGGACCGGCGAGGAGTAGTAGCCGATTGCGCGGTAGACAGCCTGTACCGGCCAGGTGGTCATGACACCGGTTCCACGCACGGAGCCATCGCCCGTCAGCTCGGTGCGCTCAGTGCGGATCGCACTGACATTGCCATTTTCATCGGCAAGGATCTCAACCGGAGATTGGAAAAGGTGGATATGGATGCGACGGGAAGCCGTGTGAGACTCGGGATCCTCCATCGCGTAGTTCGTCAGAGTTTTGACAACCTGGCGCTGCTGGTTCGAAGCGCGCAGGGCTTCTTCGGAACCTTCATCGAAGTCAAAGTCATCCTCGGAAACAATGATGTCAACATCGGGAACATGCCCCAGCTCGCGCAGTTCCAGCGGCGTGAACTTCACCTGGGCGGGTCCACGGCGACCAAAGACATGAACGTCAGTAATGGGGTTTTCAGCAAGACCCTTTGCAACGTTTTCCGGGATCTCGGTCACGAGCATGTCTTCTGCGTGCTTCGCCAAGACACGGGAAACATCCAAAGCAACATTTCCCACGCCCAATACGGCCACGGACTTCGCTTCAAGAGGCCACGTACGGGGGTAATCCGGATGTCCGTCGTACCAGGAGACGAAGTCGGCGGCACCGTAGGACTGGGGCAGATCAACACCGGGGATATTCAGCGGGGCGTCGCGGTCAGCGCCGGTTGCGATGATGATCGCATCGTAGTGCGCGTGCAAGTCATCAATCGTGACGTCGCGGCCAATCTCAACATTGCCCAAAAGACGAATATCACCGCGCTGCAGGATCTTGTACAAGGCGACAATGATCTGCTTGATTCGCGGGTGATCGGGAGCAACACCGTAGCGGACCAGGCCATAGGGGGCGGGAAGGCGTTCAAACAGGTCGATATTCACGTCCAAACCGGATTTGGACAAAATATCCGATGCATAGATGCCAGCAGGTCCAGCGCCGATAACGGCCACGTTGTAGGTGCTCACTCGTATCCTCTTCTCTGGCCGCCAAGGAAGGCGACCCTAATCCTGTCCCAATCCTACAATTAGACGACCTGCAGGGCAGCTGAGAAGGTCAGAGCACGCCTCAAGAGGGGTGCGGCACAATCAGGCGACGCGATCCACCATCAGGTGGGCAAAAGAGATCAGAGCCTGCTTGGCTTCCCCATCGGGAAGGTCGGCAATACATTCAAGAGAGCTATCGCACCACTGACGAGCAAGCTCCCGTGTCTGCGACACAACGTCATGCTCACGCAGGCGTTCAACCAGCGCAGCCAAAGCCTGATCGGAGGAAAGATCCCCATCCAGCATGGACAAAATCTTCTGCCCCTCGGGGTCCAGATTGCCATTTGACTGCGCGCGGCGAAGAAGAAGCACGGGAAGAGTATCCACGCCTTCGCGAAGATCAGTTCCCGGGGTCTTCCCCGAAGCGCCGGCCTCGGGCCCCAAATCAATGACATCGTCGGCGATCTGGAAAGCGACTCCCAAACGCTCACCAAACTGAGTGAGGGCATCAATAGTCGCCTGATCCGCACCCGCGTGCATTGCACCGAATGCAGCTGCAGATGCCACCAGAGAACCAGTCTTATCAGCCAGCACCTGGATGTAGAACTTCAGCGGGTCATCCCCCTCTTGGGGGCCGAAAGTTTCATTGAGCTGGCCCATGCACAGGCGCTCGAAAGTGATGGCGTGGTGGCGAACCGTTTCATCGCCCAAAGTGGCAATCATGGCCGAGGCACGTGCAAAGAGGATGTCTCCGGCAAGAATCGCGCGGTTATTGCCCCACAGGTGTTGAGCCGATGGAACGCCCCTGCGGGTGGGCGCAGAATCCATGACATCGTCATGGTAGAGCGAGGCCAAGTGCGTGAGCTCGATACCCGTTGCTGCCGTGAGGACTTCGTTGCTGAGCGCGCGTTCGGGATCACCAAACTGCGCGGCAACCAAGGTCAGCAGGGGGCGCATACGCTTGCCACCGGCCTGGGCCAAGTGAGACGTCAATTCTGTAACCAGGTCCCGAGAGTGGGACACGGCCTGGTGCAAACGGTCCTCAACGGCCTCGAGGCCCGGAAGAATTCGGGCCTCGAGATCAGGAACGTGTAAGTCGATTACGGCGCTCACGGGAGAAGCACAACCACCTGATTGAGTAGAGACAGAACCGGACTCGGGAAGAGTCCCAGTGCAATCGTACCCACAGCACACACGGTAATGGCAACACCTGTGAAACCTTCGGAGCGAACAACCGCAACGTCTTCACGCGGCTCCGAGAAGAACATCACGCGAACCAAACGGAAGTAGTAGAAGGCAGTGACCGCCGAGCATGCCAGCGCAAGCGCAACAAGCCAAGCATTTCCAGCTGCGAAAGCATCCGAGAAAACGACGAACTTCGCAATGAAACCGCCGGTGAAGGGGATGCCCGCGAAAGACAGCAGGAAGATCAGCATTGCCGAGGCCAGGGCCGGGTTGGTCTTTCCAAGTCCCGCCCAGCGACGCAGGTCCGTCACTTCCCCACCGATGGTGTCCTGATCGTCGCGCGAACGCACCAGGGTAATAACCCCGAAAGCACCGATGGTTGCAACCGCATAGGCCAGAACGTAGAAGAGAACGTGTCCGGCAGAGTAGCGCAGCAGCGAGATCACACCCATGAGGATGAAGCCCGCGTGGGCGATCGAGGAGTAGGCAAGCATGCGCTTGACATCCATCTGGACGACACCGGCGAAGGTACCCACCAGCATGGTCAAGATGATGACAACAACCATGATCGGGATGAGGCTCCACTGCAGGGGTGCTGCGACAACCTGGAAGAAACGAAGCATTGCACCAAAGGCTGCGAGCTTAACCGCGGCGGCCATAAAGCCCGTCACGGGAGTCGGCGCGCCTGTGTAGACATCAGGAGTCCACGCGTGGAAGGGAGCGGCACCGACCTTGAAAAGCAGGCCGACCATGACCATGACCGTGCCCATGAGCAGAAGAATCTGCATTCCAGCGGTCTGAGCTGTGGGAGTCGCCGCATTGGAGATCAGCAGTGAACCTGAGTAACCGTAAAGGAAGGCCGAACCCATGAGCATAAAGCCAGAGGAGAAGGCACCCAAGATGAAGTACTTCAGGGCAGCTTCCTGCGAGAGCTGACGGCGACGGCGTGCCGTTGCGGCCAGGATGTACAGCGGCAAAGACATGACTTCCAGAGCCACAAAGAGCGCGATGTAGGAGTTCGCCGCGGGGAAGATCATCATGCCGCCGGTGGAGAAGAGCACCAGAGCAAACATTTCCGAACGCTGGTAGCCCTTTGAATCGGAACGCTCTTCATCGGAGGAACCGGGACGATCCGAAGGCTGGCCGGCGAAGGCACCGTCTCCGGCCTCGGAACGATCGGCAATTACCAGAACGGCGAAGAAGGCGATCAGGACCAAGATTCCTTGAGCTGCAACCGTCAAAGGATCTTCAATGTACTCCCCCAGTGACTGAGGAGATCCAAGAACGGCAGCCCAACGCATAACCAGAGCAACTGCAGAAGCGATCAGCGCGACGACGGCGATTCCGAAGACCGAGGCGCGGCGTGCACGCACCGGTACGAAGGACTCGGCCAGTACCGCAAGGATCCCGCCACAAAGAACGCACAGAACCGGTGCAAGCGCGGCCCAGGAAATCTCGGGGACCGTAAAGTTGACGGCCGTTGCAACAGAATTCACTGTGCGCTCCCTTCACTCAGAGTTGCGATCGCTGCGGTGAGGAGATGTGAACCCTCATCTGCGATGGGTGCCAGAGCAGAAACCAGAGGCGCCGCCCAAATACCCAGAACAAGCATTGCAATGACCAGCGGGGTCATAACGGTCTTTTCACTCCCGTTCAGATCAGCAATATGCTTCTTATCCTCTCGCGGAGGACCGGTGAAGACTCGCTGGTAGGGCATGAGCATGTACAGCGCGGCCAGGACCACTCCAAGCACTGCAAAGAGTGCAAGAAGCGTCGAAACCTTCCACGTGCCCATGAGAACTAAGTACTCGGGGACGAAGCCCGAGAGACCCGGAAGGGCAATCGAGGCCAAGCCAGAGAAGAGCCACAGGCCAGCCAAGACGGGGCTCACGCGCTGCATACCGCCGTATTGGCGCATGTCTTGGGTTCCGCCTCGCCTTGACAGCCAGCCGGACAGCAGGAACATCGCGGCGATTGAGACACCGTGGGCGACCATGTAGACCATGGCACCGGTCAGCGCGATCTGCGAGCCGATGAAAATACCCAGAACCATGAAGCCAAAGTGCGAAACCGAGGTGTAGGAAACCAGGCGCATGATGTCGTTTTGGCCGATGGCAGCCAAACCGCCCCAGAGGATTGACAGTACAGCGAATCCACAGATCCACCACTGCAGGCTTGCGGCTCCCAACGGGAACAGACGCAGACACAGGGTGATCATGCCGAATGTACCGACCTTATCCAGGATGCCGACAAGCAACACCGAAGTGCCCGGACGGGCATTTTCAGCGGTGTCAGGCAGCCAGGTGTGAAGGGGAACCATTGGAGCCTTAATCGCAAAGGCAATGAAGAAGGTCGCGAAAAGACCAACTTGGATTCCCACGGGAAGGCGAACGGTTCCGGACGAGAGGGTATCGATCATGAAGAGCGTGTCTCCACGGCGAGCAGCCAGGGCCCAAATAGCAACCAAGCCGCCGAGCATGACCAGACCGCCAGCCAGCGAGAAGAGCAAGAACTTCATTGCTGCACGCTGACGCGCCTTCTTTTCACCAACTCCGTAACGACCAATCATCACGAAGAGCGGAACCAGCATTCCTTCGAATGCCAGGTAGAAGAGCAGAACATCCGAAGCGGCGAAGATCAGAACCATGAAGGATTCCAAGAACAGAACCCAACCGAGGTAAGCACCGGTACGAGAGGGGTCCTCGTCCTCATTCCATCCGGCCACGACGACCAGGGGAACCAAGGCGACGGCCAGAAGGAGCATGACCAAGCCAAGAGCATTCACGGCCAGCGCCCAACTCAAGCCAATCTGAGGAATCCAGGAATAGGCCTCGGAAAGCTGGTAGGTGGAGGAATGCGACCAGTCGAATGCAACCGCAGCGACGATGGCTACGACCAGCTCACACAGCGAAAGAATGAGCGCGAAGGCACGCCCCGCTTGCCGCAGGGATGGAATCGCCAGAAGAAGCACAGCACCCAGTGCGGGAAGTGCAACAAGAATCGACAGCCACGGTAGTGGCGCGCTGAGCATTTGAGACATCTGCATAGATCCTTACTTCCTCACAGCGAAAATGCCAGGACAGCGGCAAGGGCACACACGACCCCGCCAAGAATGTAAGAGGCGTAGGTACGCACGCGACCGGACTGAGTGAAACCAACCGCTCGGCCAGTACCAGTTGATGCCGCTTCGACCAAGTGGACAACGCCGTCGATCGCCTTGTCATCACCAAGGGTCGCGGTCTTCACCAGGGCGATACCCGGAGTCATGAAGAGCGCTTCATTAACGGTGTCTTGGTACAGGTCAACGCGGGCAGCACGCGTGAGCGCATTGCCTGCCGGGATGGCGGTGGGAACCTCGCGGCGACCGTACATGGCCCACGCAATTCCTGCGCCAGCAAGCACCAAAAGCAAAGTGACAACCTGGATGGCAATTTCAGGAGCAACCGGGTGAGCGTGCTCAGCAACGCCAAGCGAAGGCTCAAGCCACGTCGTGAAGACATCACCAATTGACAGGAGGCCACCGACCACAGCTGCGCAGACCGCCAAGATCACCATCGGGATGGTCATCAGCGGACCCGACTCATGCGGGTGGACACCATTGCCTTCGGCCTCGGTGGTCCAACGAGCAGTGCCGTGGAAGGTCATGAAGAACAGTCGCGACATGTAGAAGGCGGTAATACCAGCGCCAACCATGGTGACGATACCGAAGACCCAACCTGCCCAGACGGCCTCGTGACCGGCGAAGGTGGTCGCACCGAATGCTGCTTCGATGATCTTGTCCTTGGAGAAGAATCCCGAGAAGGGAGGAATACCAAGGATTGCCAACCAGCCACAGGCGAAGGTCAGCCAGGTGACCTTCATGGCGGTGCGCAGAGCACCAAAGCGACGCATATTGACCTGGTCATTCATTCCGTGCATGACGGAACCCGCACCAAGGAACATGAGCGCCTTGAAGAAACCGTGAGTGAAGAGGTGGAAAATCGCGAAGACCCAACCGATGGGGCCAAGGCCCGCACCCAGCATCATGTAGCCGATCTGGCTCATGGTCGAGGCCGCAAGAACCTTCTTCATATCGTCCTTGGCACAACCAACAATCGCGCCAAAGAGCAGCGTGATCGCACCGACGATGACAACCGCGGTAGCCGCGATCGGCGATGCCTGGAAGATCGCACCCGAACGAACAATCAGGTAGACACCGGCGGTGACCATCGTTGCCGCGTGGATCAGCGCGGACACCGGGGTCGGACCTGCCATTGCGTCGCCCAACCAAGCCTGCAGGGGGAACTGCGCAGACTTACCGCAAGCGCCCACCAGAAGGAAGAAACCAATGATGGTTGCTTGAACGGGAGAAACCGTTGCGGCCGCTGCGTTCACTTCCTCGATGTTGACGGTCGAGAAGTTAGCGACCATCGCCATCATCGCAATAAGCAGGCCCATGTCACCGACGCGGTTCATCACGAATGCCTTCTTCGCGGCAACCGCATTGGCGGGAACGTAGTTCCAGAAACCGATGAGCAGGTACGAGGCCAAGCCCACGCCTTCCCATCCGACGAAGAGACCCGCGTAGGAGTCTGCAAGCACCAGGATGAGCATGGCGGCGATGAAGAGGTTGAGGTAGGCGAAGAAACGGCGACGCGCATCGTCATGAGCCATGTAAGCGATGGCGTAGACGTGGATAAGCGAACCGACGAAGGTGACCAGCATGACGAAGGTCATCGACAGAGGATCGATCATCAAACCGAAGTTCACCGAGAACTCGCCAGCAGGAATCCACGAGAAAAGCGGGAGTTCAAATCGGCGCGTATCGGGGGCTGCGGAGAGCATTGCGATAATGACGCCGAGCCCAACAGCGAAGGATGCCCACGATGCCAGAGTTGCCAGGAGATGGCCCCAGCGATCGGAGCGGCGTCCGCATACAAGGAGAAGCGCACTGGAAACGGCGGGGATCGCAATCATGAGCCATGCCAGGGAAATGATTCCCGTGGGCTGGCCGGTAGCTGCGACCTGTGCCGCGGTGGCGAAAAGTGTCAATGTCATTCCGGCTTACTCCTCAGTTCTTCAGCAGATCGAGGTCGTCAACGTTTGTAGTGACGCGTGACTTAAAGATGGACACGACGATTGCCAGGCCGACAACAACTTCCGCGGCAGCAACGACCATGACGAAGAAGGCCATGATTTCGCCGCTAACATTTCCGTGGATTCGTGCGAAGGTCACGAAGGCAAGGTTGGCGGAGTTGAGCATGAGCTCGACTCCCATGAGGGAGATCACCGCACTGCGACGGACCAGAACGATGGCTGCTCCGATCGCGAAGAGGATCCCCGAGAGCACCAAGTAGGCTGCAAGGCTCATTCTTCTTCCTTCCCTTCATCAGCGGTCTGGGGAGCCTGCGGCTGCTTCAGACCAGTGGGAGCTGCGGCACCCGGCATACCCCATGCCTGAGAACGCTCGTGAGTGCTGGGGTGAGCCGGATCGAAGATCGTATGGTCGAGGGAGCCGTCCTTGGCCAATGCCAACGACTGTGCAACCTCAGGCTCAACCTGACCAACAACGCGATCCAAGCCACGCACACGCAGAACCCTGGGAACCGAGTCTTCGACAGGTTCGTGGGTTTCACCCGAAAGTGCGGGAACATCGACCGCGTTGGAGTGGGCGTACACACCGGGGGCCGGGAGCTGTCCAATTCGACGTCCCGAGGCCTTGAAGGCGCGCATCTTCGCTTCTGCTGTCGTGCGCTGCGTGAGTACCGGACCGAGCTGATCGGAGTGAGTGAGTAGCATCGCGCCGATTGCTGCGGTAATCAACAGAATTCCCGCGAGTTCCATTGAGAACCAGTAGCGCGAGAACAGCGTTGCCGCCAAGTCGGTGATCGGTGCGTTCGAGTAGGGATCGTCACTGAGCGAGGCCGAGCTTCCCGCGGTGCGCGAGCGAGCAATTGCTCCGATGAGGATCGCGCCCAGGCCAAGGGCCATCAGCACCGAGGTGACGATGCGTCCACGCGATTGACGCGCGTAGTTATCAGAGGCGCTCAAGCCGATCATCATGATGACGAAGAGGAAGAGGACCATGATTGCGCCGGTGTAGACGACAACTTGGACCGTGCCCAAGAATGCTGCCCCGTGCATGAGGTACAAGATCGCAAGGCCGAGCATGACTCCGACCATGCAGATCGCACAGTAAACGGCCTTCTTGAAAAAGAGGACGCCCAGGGCGCATGCGACCATGAAGACCGCCACGCAGCCAAAGAGGATCGCCTCCCCCGTCGATGCCATTTCAGGCCAATTCATTAAGGTCATGCCTGACGCGCCTCCTCATTGACGGGACGGGCAGTTGCAAGGGAGGGATCATCTGGACGATGCTCGCGTACCCAATCAATCTGAGTTTGTGTGGGGCCCTGTACCGCGCCGCGGTAGTAGTCACCATCGCTAAAGCCTTCCACCTGCGGGTGCGGAGGCTGAAGCATTCCCTCTGAGAGCGGAACCAGAAGCTGGTCCTTCTCATAGATGTCATCAGCGCGGCGATACTCAGCCAACTCGAAATCGTGACCCATGGTCAGGGCGCGAGTCGGGCAGGCCTCGATGCAGAATCCGCAGAAAATGCAGCGTAGGTAGTTGATCTGGTAGACGCGACCGTAGCGCTCACCGGGGCTGTACTGTTCCTCGGGAGTGTTCGATGCGGCCTCGACGTAGATGGCGTCCGCGGGGCACGCCCACGCACAAAGTTCACAACCCACGCACTTTTCCAAGCCATCCGCGTAGCGGTTGAGCTGGTGACGTCCATGGAAACGAGGCTCGACGAAGGGGCCCTCGAAGGGGTACTGCTCGGTCACGGTCGGGCGGAAGAAGGAGGACAGGGTCACTCCATAGCCCGCGAAGGGAGCGAAGAACTGACCGATCGGCCCCTTCGGATCCTGCTCGTAACGCAGATTCTGGCTGTCGTTCTGATCAGTCATTCGTCTCCTCCAATGCGGCAGCAGTGACCACGCGGTTTGCGCGCGGCGAGGGCGGTAGCTGTTGTCCCGGAAGCGGAGGTACCGGGAAGCCATCCGCCATGGGATCAAAGTTCGCCAAGCGTTCTTGCTTCTCAGCTTGCGCAAGGGCTTCCTTACGAGCATCACGCGAATCAGCGAACCACATGACGATCAATGCAATAACGAAGATTCCAGCAACGCCACCGATCAGCTGCGGCAGGGTCAAAGACACCCACTGGGTGATTGCCCGAATAATGGCAACCATGACCAGCCAGGCCAGCGAGATCGGGATCAGTCGCTTCCAGCCCAGCTGCATGAACTGGTCGTAACGGAAACGCAACAGGGTGCTTCGTGTCCAAATCATGAGGAGCATGAAGAACCACATCTTGAGGAAGAACCACAGGATTCCGAACCATCCGCCATTGAGGAACTCAATGTGCGAGAGGGGCCAGGGGGCGTGCCAACCGCCGAAGAACATGGTCGTTGCCACCGCTGAAACGTTGAACATGTTGACGTATTCAGACAGGTAGAACCAACCGAATTTCATTGAGGAGTACTCGGTCATGTGACCGGCGACCAACTCGCCTTCGGCCTCGGGAAGGTCGAAGGGAAGACGGTTGACTTCACCGACCATGGAGATCAGGTAGATCACGAAGGCGGGTGCCAGGGGCAGGAACCACCAGGTCTGCGCCTGCGAGGCCACGATCTGCGAGGTCGACATCGAGCCGGCCATCAAGAAGACCGCAACCAGCGACATTCCCATGGAAAGCTCGTAGGAGATCACCTGTGCCGAGGAACGAACCGCGCCGTAGAGCGGAAGCGTCGAAGACGCGGACCAACCACCCAGCACAATGCCATACAGTCCCAGCGAAGAAATTGCCAGAACATACAGGGCCGCGACCGGCATATCCGCCAGCTGCAACGGCGTGGAGTGCCCGAAGATCGAAACATTCGGTCCCATCGGGATTACAGCGAAGATCGAGAATGCTGCAAATGCCGAGATCGAGGGCGCAAGCAGATAAATGAACTTATCGGCCTTACGCGTCCACATGTCTTCCTTGAAGAGCAGCTTCACGGCGTCGGCGATTGCTTGGAACAAGCCGAAGGGACCGGCAACATTCGGGCCGGGCCTGGTCTGCATGCGTCCGATCGTTCGACGTTCAACCCACAGGGCAAGCAGAACGTTGAGAATCAGGAAAACGATGATGAAAACGGCCTTGAGGACTGTCAACCACCAGGTTTCCTGCGTAAAGTCCGCAGCGGTGTACGTGGGAACATCCAGGGGGATCAGGTTCATCGGGCCACCTCCCCCTTTGCGCTCAAGGTGACAGAAGAACCGAAGTTCCCCAATGATTCGTGGACGATAGATCCCTGGGAGCACTCGGGCACCCAGACAACCCCGTCGGGAAGATCAGCAAATTGCAGGGGAAGCGTGATGCTTCCGCGCTGGGTACTGAGCGTGAGTTCCTCGCCCTCGTCAATGCCGAGGCCCGCAACAGTTGCGCGCGAGGCGAAGACGACTGGACGGCGTGCGCTTCCCGCCAGCATGGTTGCGCCGTCTTGCAGACGACCTGCGTCAAGCATCGGCTTGTGGGTGGCAAGAAGTGCCTCGCCCTGGCCGACCTCAACCAATTCCGAGGCCGTCGCCGGAACGAATTCTTCACGCTGACCGTTCCACTGCATGAGCGGATTCACCTGGTCGTACAGACCCACGAGGTCGTGCAGACCGAGATCCACGCCAAACTCGCTGGCAAGCGCATCGAAGACCAGTCGATCGGTCTGCGAGCGCGAGGCGATGGCCTGGCCGAAGGGACGCAGGCGGCCTTCCCAGTTGATGAAGGTTCCGTTCTTTTCCAGCGGAGGTGCGACCGGCAAGATCACATCTGCACGATCGGTCACCTCACTGCGACGAACCTCAAGGCTCACCAAGAAATCAACCTGATCAAGCGCCTTTCGCGCGGCAGCCGGATCATCGAAGTCACGAAGGTCAACGCCACCGACAACCAGTGCCTTTACGCGACCATCAGCTGCAGCTTCCAGCATCTGCGTGGCATCAAGACCTCGCTGAGCGGGAATCTCTCCCCATGCCAAAGACTCGCGAGCCTCTTGAGAGGCCAGCGGACGACCGAAAGGCAGAAGACCGGGAAGAAGGCCGGCTTCCACTCCACCGCGCTCACCGGCGCGGCGAGGGACCCACTGAATACGGCAGTGAGTGCGCTCTGCCAGTCGGACAACTTCACTGAGCAGACCCGGAGTACGGCTTGCACGCTCGCCGACCAGGATCACTCCCCCGTCAAGACGCGAGGCGAGATCGGCGAACTCACCACCTTCACGGATCTCCGCGGCAACCTCGACCTCGGTGCCGGGAGCGCAGCGCAGCAGCTCTCCAGAGAGCTTGGCGAGGCCTCGGGAAGTCATGGGAGCCAAAGAAGCAACGCGGAGCTTGCCCTTGCGAGTGGCCTTGCGCATCCGCAGGAAGATCGCACCACACTCATCCTCGGGCTCGAGTCCAACCAAGAGGACCTGGCCGGCGCTCTCAAGCTGCGAGTAAGTGACGCCCAATCCGCTACCTGCGACGTGGGCAGCAAGGAATGAGCGCTCTTCTTCGCTGTGGCTGCGAGAACGCATATCGATGGAATCGGATCCAACAACGGAACGCGCGAACTTCGACCATGCCCACGCATCTTCAAAGCTCAGGCGGCCACCGGGAAGGAAACCAACCTGGTCACCGGAAAGACCGGCAAGCGCACGGTGGACACGGTCCAAGGCATCCGACCACGAGGTCGGGACGAGCTGGCCGTTCTCGCGAACGAAAGGAGTATTGAGGCGCTGAACTCCGGACCACTTAAATGCGAAGCGATCCTTGTCAGTGATCCACTCTTCGTTGACCTCGGGGTCATTTCCAGCCAGACGGCGCAGAACTTCACCGCGGCGAATATCCACGCGGATCGCACTACCGGAAGCATCGTGCTCGGTCACCGAAGCGGTAGATACCAAGTCGAAGGGGCGTGCGCGGAAGCGGTAATCATTCGAGGTCAGAGCACCAACCGGGCAGATCTGGATGATATTTCCCGAGAAGTACGAGGCGAATGCGCGGCCCGAAACATCACGATCATTGGGGGCAAGATCGCCTTCATTGAGGGAGCCGATAATGCCTTCTTGACCGTAAGGTCCGGAAATTCCCGCCTTGACATTGTCCTTTGCCTGCGGGTTGAAGTAATCCAAGACCGCGGTATCAAAGGAGCCAACCTGCTCACCCATGAAGTGATGGTGCTCGGTCGGCGCGGTACCGCCGCCTCGTCCCTGAAGATCAAGGAAGGGGTCGCCCGCAATTTCCTTACCGAAGCGCACGCAGCGCTGACACAGGATGCAACGCTCGCGATCCAGCAGAATCTGCGAGGTGAGCTTCAAAGGCTTGCGATACGTGCGCTTTGCATCGATAAAGCGCGAGCTCTCGCGACCTTCGCTCATTGCCTGGTTCTGCAGGGGGCATTCGCCGCCCTTGTCGCAGATTGGGCAATCCAGCGGGTGGTTGATCAGCAGGAATTCCATCACGCCTTCCTGCGCGCGACGGGCAACCTCAGAGGTGTGCTGAGTCTTGACGACCATGCCTGGGGTGACCGTCTGAGCACATGAAGGCTGAGGCTTGGGCATGAAACGCAGCTCGCCGGTGTTGCGATCGGGCATTCCGACCTCAACAAGACACTGGCGGCACGCGGCGACGGGCTCAAGCAGCGGGTGATCACAGAAACGCGGGATACGAATTCCGGCCTGTTCGGCCGCACGGATCACCAGGGTGCCTGCGGGAACGTCCAATTCGACGTCGTCGATTGTGACCTTCACTAGGTTCTCGCTCATCGAACTCCTCCCTTGGCAAAGTTGCTCGAGGCCTCGTAGGGGAACAATTCGCGCGCGGGCGTGGTCAGCCCGGCCTCGAATTCTTCGCGGAACTTCTTAATTCCCGACATGATCGGGGTTGCCGCCGCATCGCCCAGAGCACAGAAGCTTCGGCCGAAAATGTTGTGTGCGATCTCGTCCAGAAGATCGATATCGCCTTCCTGGCCCTTACCTGCTTCCAGGCGGAGCATGATCTGCTTGAGCCAGTAGGTTCCTTCACGACAGGGCGTGCACTTGCCGCAGGATTCATGCTGGTAGAACTCGATCCAGCGGGTAATCACGCGAACCACTGAGGTCGTTTCATCAAAGACCTGCAATGCGCGGGTACCGAGCATCGAACCGGCGGCGCTAACGGATTCGTAATCCAGAGGTGTGTCCAGTTCGGCTTCGGTGAAGATCGGGGTTGAAGAGCCGCCGGGAGTCCAGAACTTCAGCTGGTGTCCTTCGCGGATACCGCCGGCAAGCTCAATGAGCTCACGCATGGTGATTCCGAAGGGAGCTTCGAATTGGCCCGGGTTCTTCACGTGACCTGAGATTGAGAACAGACCGTGTCCCTTGGACTTTTCCGTTCCCATCGAGGCGTACCACTGTGCGGAGTGCTGGAAGATTCCAGTCACCTGGCTGATCGACTCGACGTTATTAATAACAGTCGGACGCGCATACAAACCTGCGACAGCGGGGAATGGAGGCTTCAGACGCGGGTGGCCTCGGTAGCCTTCCAAAGAATCCAGAAGAGCAGTTTCTTCACCACAGATGTAGGCACCTGCGCCAGCGTGAGCGGTGATGCGAAGATCGCCCAACAGGCCGGCCTCGGTTGCTTCTTTAACCGCAGCCATCAGGCGGCGGTAGACGTGAACAACTTCGCCGCGCAGGTAGACAAATGCGTGGTGGCAATTGATGGCGCGCGAGGTGATCGCGATACCTTCAATCAGCACGTGGGGGTTCGCCATAATCGTCGGGATATCCTTACAGGTTCCCGGTTCCGATTCATCGGCGTTAACCACGAGATAGCGGGGCAAACCGTCATCGGGCGGAAGGAAGGACCACTTGAGGCCCGTGGGGAATCCAGCACCACCACGGCCTCGCAATCCGGAGGCCTTAACGGTCTCTACGATCTCAGCGGGCTCCATGGTGTTGGCCTTCTTCAGGCCTTCGTAACCGCCACGCGCCAGGTAGGACTCCAAGGTCCACGAGCGATCGCTTCCCCATCCGCGGGTCAGAATCGGGGTCAGGGCCACGGTTGTTTCACTCACCGTCCTTCTCCTTTCCTTCTTCCGCGGGAACGTCAGCCGGAGCGCTCCAGCCGCGTTCTTCAGCAATCCTCAGTCCCAGTGTCGAGGCCTCGCCAGCGCTGGGTCCTTCGTTCTCGTGTCCATCGAGGAAGCCGGCAAGGACGTGCTCGGTTTCCTTGAAGGTCGGCAGCACTGCACTTCCGCGGGTGGGGTGCAAGGGCTTACCGGCCTCGATGTCATCAATAAGGGCGCATGCGGACTCAGGGGTCTGGTTGTCGAAGAACTCCCAGTTCACCATGACAACGGGGGCGTAATCGCAGGCCGCATTGCATTCGAGGCGCTCAAGGGTGATGGTTCCGGCCTCGTTGGTTTCGTCGGTTCCAACTCCAACCTTTTCGCTGACGGCCTCCCAGATCTCGTCGCCGCCCATAACAGCGCACAGAGCATTGGTGCACACACCCACGAGGTATTCACCCGTGGGGTGACGCTTGTACTGGGTGTAGAAGGTCGCAACGGCAGAAACTTCTGCGCGAGTGATACCCAGAAGTTCAGCGCACAGTGCGATTCCGTTTGCGCTCACGTAGCCGTCTTCAGACTGGACTAGGTGAAGCATGGGAAGCAGTGCGGAACGAGCGTGGCCCTGGGGGTAGCGCGCGATGATTTCGCGTGCCTCACCTGCAAGGCGCTCATAGGTTTCCACGGGATAGCTCATCGATCAACGCCTCCCAGAACGGGGTCGAGAGTGGCCAGCGAGACAACGACATCGGCCAGCTGGCCGCCTTCCGTCATCATGGCCAGAGACTGCAGATTTGCGAATGAAGGGTCGCGGAAGTGCGCGCGGAAGGGGCGAGTTCCACCGTCTGAAACCAGGTGGACACCCAAGATGCCCTTCGCGTGCTCGACGGTCTGGTAGACCTGACCGGCCGGGACCCTAAATCCTTCGGTAACCAGCTTGAAGTGGTGGATCAGGGACTCCATTGAAGTTCCCATGACCTTCGCAATGTGTTCGGCGGAGTTACCCTGGCCGTCCGTTGCAACCGAAAGCTGTGCGGGCCACTTAATATGCGGATCAGCGACCATGACGGGCTGACCTTCAGTTGCCTCCAAGCGACGAAGGACCTGCTCGATAATACGCAGCGACTGGTAGCACTCATCGAAACGCACGCGAACACGGTTGTAAGCGTCGTTCGAGTCGTAGGTGGGAACGTCGAATTCGAAATTCTCGTAGCCGCAGTAAGGCTGATCCTTACGAAGGTCTTGGGGCAAGCCGGCTGCTCGCAGGGACGGACCGGTCAAGCCCAGGGCCATCATTGCTGACAGCGGCATGTAGCCAACGCCAATGAAGCGCTGCTTGAAGATCGGGTTTGCCAGAACCAGGTCCTGGAGCTCACCGATATCGTTTCGCACCTTCGGAAGCTTTTCGCGGATGTACGGGACCATTCCGCTGGGCAGGTCCTGAACCACACCACCGGGACGGATGTATGCGTGGTTCATACGCAGACCGGTAATGCGCTCGAAGATTCGCAGAATCTCTTCGCGGCCCCTGAAGGCGATGGTCATCATGGTCGTCGCGCCAAGCTCGTTACCACCAGTACCAATGGCGACGATGTGAGAGGCGATGCGGTTGAGTTCCATCATCAGGATACGAATGAGATTTGCGCGTTCCGGCACGTCATTCGTAATACCCAGGAGCTTCTCAACGGCCAGGCAGTAACCCACTTCTTGGAAGAAGGGAGCCACGTAGTCCATACGCGTGCACAGCGTGACGCCCTGGGTCCACGTGCGGTATTCCATGGTCTTTTCGATACCGGTGTGAAGGTAGCCCGTGTCAACGCGAGTTTCGCGAACGGTTTCACCATCCAGCTCGAGGATCAGGCGAAGAACGCCGTGGGTTGAGGGGTGAACAGGACCCATGTTGAGTACGACGCGCTCATGGTTGATGCGCTCGATCTCAGCGATGACGTCGTTCCAGTCTCCGCCCTGGGCAAGAACCTCGGGAACCTCGTCAATATCCAGGCCTGCACTTGATGCTGCAGCGTGAAGTGAAGGAGTAGTCATTAGTTGTACGACCTCCGAGTGTCGGCAGGGGCGTTGACTGCACCCTTGAATTCCACGGGAATACCACCCAGGGGGTAGTCCTTACGCTGCGGGTGACCTACCCAGTCATCAGGCATAGCGGTTCGTGTCAGCGAGTGATGCCCATCAAAAACAATTCCCATGAGGTCCCATGTTTCGCGTTCCTGCCAGTCGTTCGCCGGGTAAATATCGACGATCGAGGGAATGTGCGGATCCGAATCCGGGCAGGTCACTTCCAGACGGATCATGCGATTGTGCGTGATCGACATGAAGGGGTAGATCGCGTGGAGCTCACGGCCCTGATCTTCGGGGTAGTTCACGCCGTTAGTTCCCAGGCACATCTCGAAACGCAGATCCTGATCATCTCGCAGGTAGCGCGCGACGCGGCGGATGTGCTCACGCGGGATGAAGATGCTGAGTTCACCGTGTTCAACGACGACCTTCTCAATGACATCCGCAACTGCCAAGCCATCGGCGGCAATCAATTCCTCGAGGATGTCAACGATCTGATCGAAGTACGAACCATAGGGGCGCAGCGCTGCGGGCACAGTGCGCGCAACAGTTACTTGCTGCGAGAAGCCGGTGGTATCACCTTGATCGGGAGCTCCGAACAGGCCCTGTCGAGTTTTGATGGCCTCGGGCTGCTCGGCACCGAAACGATTAATTTCTTCGCTCATGCCAGCAATCCCTTCAAATCGTGAGTCGGGGTCGCAGCAAGTGCTGCTGCTTCAGCCTTGCGAGCAATTTCGCGACGGTGTGCGCCCAGCGGTTCACTTCCGATCTGCTCACGCAGTGTAAGGATTGCGTGAATCAAGGCCTCGGGACGAGGCGGGCAGCCGGGAAGGTACACATCGACGGGAACAATGTGGTCGCACCCCTGAACGACGGCGTAGTTGTTGAACATGCCGCCCGAAGATGCGCAGGCACCCATGGAGATCACCCACTTGGGGTCAGCCATTGAGTCGTAGACGCGGCGCACGATGGGAGCCATCTTGTGGGAAACACGTCCGGAGACAATCATGAGGTCGGAGTGACGCGGCGATGCGCGGAAGACTTCCAAACCGAAACGCGACATGTCGAAACGGGGAGTTCCGGCTGCCATCATTTCAATTGCGCAGCACGCCAAGCCCATGGTGACTGGCCACTGACTGTGCTTTCGAGCAAGACCGAGGATCTTCTCCATGCTTGCCAGGGCAATGCCTGCAGGCAGGCTTTCTTCAATTCCCATTGTTTTCCTCTTACCTCAGTAGTCCAGTCCGCCGCGGCGCCATTCGTAGATATAGGGGACGGTGATCACCGCGATGAAGGTCAGCATGGCAATCAATCCGAAAAGTCCCAGCTGGTTGAAGCTCACGGCCCACGGGTACATGAACACGACTTCAATGTCGAAGACAATGAAGGTCATGGCTACCAGGTAGTAGCGCACAGGAAAGCGTCCATGCTCCAGATGCTGCTCCGTGGGGTCGATTCCGCATTCATAGTTATCGGCCTTCGTGCGATTCTTGCGCGTTGGTCCCAGAATTGCGGATGCGCCCAGCCCGCCCAGCGCCAAGACCATGGCGGCTGCAGCCATGATCAGCAGCGGAACATAGGGATTTGTCATCGTTCCTCCCACATCGGGTGTACCTTCGTAGCCATCATGCTGATGGCACCATCTTGGATAGGGTCGTAATCAGTCGGTCGTCGAAGTCGCCGCCTTGGCGTTCGAAGCCATCCGACAGAAGTTTGTGAACCAGGGTCATCAGGCGCGGGATGGGCAGACCGTAGGTCGTGCACAGGCGCATGATTCGCGGATTTTCAATGAGACGAACAAAGATGCGTCCCAACTGGTAGTAGCCGCCGTATTCGTCGCGGATCCGTTGGGGATAGGCGCTCATCGCTCGGTCAATACCGGCTCGGTGCGTGCGGGCAAGAGCCTGAGCCATGGCCTCGGCCGCGTAGCGTCCAGCCTTCATCGCGGGTGCGATTCCTTCTCCGTTAAAAGGAGAAACCATTCCGCCGGCATCGCCGACAATGACGAATCCATTGGTGTAGTGGGGCTGACGGTTAAGGCTCATCGGCAAAGCTGCACTGCGGAGCTCACCGATTTGATTCTCTGGGGTAAATCCCCATTCCTCGGGAAGGTTGGCCATCCACTGTTCGAAAACCTGACGATAGGGCAGGTTCGTCGCACTTGCCGTCGAGGCCACAGAGCCCAGTCCGACATTGACGACGCCATCCCCCATGGGGAAGATCCAACCGTATCCAGGAAGTAGATCCGAGTGCCCGGGTTCGCCCGCCCAGAGTTCCAGGTGCGATTCCATCCATTCTTCGTTGCCACGAGGGGAACGGAAGTAGGTGCGTGCCGCAACGCCCATGGGACGCTTGGGATTCTTTTCAATTCCGAGGCGGGTGGAAACCTTTGCAGAGACGCCACCGGCATCCACAACCAGCTTGGAGTGAATCGTCACGTCTTGGGCATTCTTGCCACGGCCTCGGCGCGCGCGAACACCGCAGACTCGATGTGTGGAGTCTTGGAGTGCCTCGGTTACGGTGAGTTCTTCTTCGAGGCGAGCTCCCGCACTCTGTGCTCGCTGGACCAGTGCGTGGTCAAGATCCATGCGCGCGCGAGTCATTCCGTATCCCGGAAGTGAAGCCTGATCGGGCCACTCCATGTGGATGGTGTGGCCACCGCCAATGACGGTCAGACCGCGGTTTCGTGCCCAACCAGAAGTATCGACACCCATGAGGATGAGCTCTTGGACGGCGGCGGGAGTCAGGCCATCACCGCAGATCTTGTCGCGCGGGAAACGTGCCTTATCGACAAGAAGCACGTCAATACCAAGGGTTGCCAAATGATAGGCGGTAGATGCACCACCTGGGCCAGCGCCGACAATAACGACATCAGCGTTCATGTCTTGGGCCTGTTGGCTCACCACGCCTCCTTCACGCTCCACGCAACGACGAACCTATATCGGGGTCCAGTTCAGACCATAGTCACCGGTATACGAAGCCGCGAAAGCACGCCAAAAAGTCCGTGAGAACAACACTTTAGGGGCGTGAGCGAGCACACATCCGTATTCAATTTGCACATATGTTTGTTGCGTTAATCGGCGCGGAAATCCTTAGGAAACCGGGTAGCAGTGCTCCGGCTCGGCCAAACCGGGACCGAAGTCAACCTCTCGACCGTCCAGAGACCAGACATTTCGCGAAATCTGCTGAACGTCCTCGTGGCGAGCAAGCCACTGGCTCAGCTCTGCCTGTTCCTGCTCCGTCAGCCATACCAGAGGGTCGGAAGATGACTTAAAACCGGCGACGGCGGCAACGTCCTGAAGCCACCCAATCTGCTGGTCATTCAGCAGGTTCTTCATGTGACGGAAGAAGATGACATCGGGGTCAACATCGATGAGCTCACGCAGCCATAGCCGCGATACAGAACCCATAAAAGCATTGCGCGCTTCTGCGTCGGAACGATCATCAGTCGCGTAGTTCTTCCAAATGGGCGCAACATCGCAGCCCACACGAATTCCATCGTAGAGCCCGATCGCGGGGATGATCAGCGCACCGGAGCCCAGAAGGTAGGTGCCCTCCCCTGCAGCCTCACGCAAAATCTGCGAACCCAAAACAAATGCGTCGTCGGGGCTCGCTTCGCGATCAAAGCGCACGCCTTCAATGGCCGCTGCGTTAATAAAGTCAGTCTTGATGTAGCGGATCCCAGCCTCAAGCAGGTATCCGATGGTGTCGCGCAGATATTCCTGCGCCAGAGGGTGCGTTGTATCCAGCGCATAGTAGGGACCGCCCCAGTTGTATCCGGCGATAGCGAGCTTCCCATCTTCGTCATGAACGAAAGCTTCGGGGTGCGCTTGAAGGAAAGGCGTTCCTTCGCGAGCAATGAAGGGAGCGATCCACAGACCGGGAGTCACGCCGAGATCGGAAATGTAACGCGCACAGGCCGCAAGATCGTGTCCAAACTTCGCATTCGGACGCCAATCGCCTACATTTAGCTGCCAACCATCATCAATTTGCAAGGCTGTGAAACCAAGTTTTGCAAGCCCGGGAAGCTGTCCCGCAAGGACGTCCCAGGAAACGTTTTCGTAGTAGGAATACCAGGAACACCACACGCGCGGGGCCTGACCGGGGCTACGACGCCGAGAGCGCAGCTGCTCTACATAGGCCTCGAAAATCTCCGCTTCGCTACCCCAGCTCACAAACCAGCGAGCCGGACGAATCTCATCGAAGCCAACAAAAACGTCTTCATCAGCTCGCACCTTCGGGTGCCCACCCGCGAGCGCACCGATGAGGAAACCTGCGCCCCCCTCTTCTTCAACAACCGCGCCCATCCACGAACCGTGATGGCGGACGGTGTCATCTGCCCCCGGATCATCGGCGGTTGTCCGACGTTCATCAGAGGGAACGCGCAGCGGTGCATCGCTCAGTGAATTCCAACCCGAGGGCGACCAAGAGTTGTGCCCGCTGCGGTAGTACTGGCCACTTTCCATTCCGTGGAGCAGCGCGACACGGCTAGCGTCAATGATTGCGTAGTTGTCACCCTGCTCGATGAGCTGAGCATCGACTGACGCGCTCAAAGTGGCGTTAGGAAGGGAAAGTACCAGACGTTGCATGATCGTTCTTTCATTGACGAGGCCGCAGGAAGCGGTGCAGAAGGAAAGGAAAGTTATGGGTTTGGGTGTGGAAAGCGGGTCCCGCGAACCTGCGATTGGGTAATCGACGGGGGCGGGACCCGCTCAGTGGCTTACTTGAGCAGGGCGTTTGCCTTCTCGTTGGCCGCAGTCATGGTCGCCTGAGGATCAGCACCGCCGGCAACCTCCTGAATTGCATCCTGGATCAGAGCGTTGACCTCGTCACCGTGCGAGAAGACGGGAACCGGGAAGGTCTCCTTGTTCTCAACGACGGTGGTGAATGCCGAGTTGTCCTGGCCCTTTGCCTCGCGTGCCTTCAGGGACGCTTCGGTGCCCTTGATGCTGGCGGGGAAGATGACGCCGGACTCGCCGACCTTGATCTGGCACTTGTCGGAAGCCATGTAGGCGATCCACTTGAATGCCTCATCGGGGTGCTTCGAGCCGCTCCACACGACGTCGTGCAGGCCGTTCATGGCGCTACGACGTCCAACGGGGCCGATCGGAAGAGGTGCGTAGGCGAACTTCTTCTGCGCATCTGCGCCCAGGTAGGAAGAGACGGTGAAGGAACCGGCGATGGTCGATGCGGCAATACCTGCGTTCATCGTTGCGTCGGTACCAAGCGAGGACTGCTTATCGAACTTGGGGGCATAGCCCTTCTCGATGAGCTGACGTTCCCAAGCGAGGGTGTCGACCAGGCTCTTATCGGCGAAGTTGAACTTGGTCGGGTTCACGGTCTTGTCGCCGTAGGTGAAGCCGTTGGAAGCGGCGAACTCGCCCCAGCCGTTCTGGCCGATTGCGCCGTCTGCCCACTCGGGGTAGTAGCCGTAACGCTTGACGTTGTTCTTATCGAATGCCGGGTCAAGTCCGTTGTGGCCATTGGCGTCAACGGTGGTCTTTGCAACGAATTCCTGGAAGGTGCCGCCATCGGTGGGGTTCCAGGTCAGCTTGGCCATGTCTTCCTTGGTGTAGCCAGCTTCCTTTGCGACCTCGGTGTCGTAGAGCAGACCCATGGTGTCCCAGTCCTTGGGCAGGCCGTAACGCTTGCCCTCGAACTTCGACAGATCAGCAAGTCCGGGCTGGTAGATGGAGTCATCGATTCCAGCTTCCTTCGCCTTGTCAGTGATATCCAAAATCTGCTTGGAATCAATGAACTGGAGAAGACGCGTGGAGTGATCGACGAAGGTGTCGGGGGCGTTCGATGCCGCCAGCTGAGTGGTCAGCGTATCCCAGTACTGACCCCATGCGGTCTGGGTGATCTTGACGGTAATGTTCGGGTTTTCCGCGTGGAAGTCGTCAGCGCACTTCTGGTACAGAGGAGCTTGACGGTCATCCCACAGCCAGTAGCTGACGGTCACACCGTCGCCCGATGCCGAGGAACTCGAGGTGCTCGAGGAGTTGGCGTTGCACGCGCCCAGGGACAGCGCCATTGCTGCGACAATCCCCGCTGAGACTACGGTACGAGTTTTCATGTGTGGTTCTTTCTCTTCAGGCACTTTCGTGCTATTTGATTCCAGAGAAGTTCAGGGACTCAACCAGCTTGCGTCCCATGAGAATCAGGAGGATCAGGACCGGGATGACGCTGAGCGTTGACCCTGCCATGAGTCCGGTCCAGTCGGGTGCCCTATTGGGCGATTGCTGCTGGAAAATTCCCAGAGCAACGGTGAGGAGCTGAGCGCCTTCGCGCCCGGTCAGCAGCGGCCAGAGGAAGTCTTTCCACATGCCGATGATCGTAATGAGGGTCATCGTCATGATTGGTCCTGCGGACATGGGGATGGTTACTTTGAAGAAACGGCGGACGGGTCCCAATCCGTCAAGCATTGCCGCTTCCTCCACTTCCCGAGGCAGGGAGAGGAAGAACTGCCGCAGGAAGAAGATTGAGAAGGGTGCCATGAAAAGTGCAGGAAGCATCATGCCCTGCATCGTGTTCAGCCAGCCAAGCTGCTTAATCAACACGTAGTTCGGCAGAAGCGAGAAGATCCCGGGGATCATGAGCGCACCAATGACGCACGCAAAGAGCGCGTTTTTGAAGGGGAACTTCAAACGTGCAAAAGCGTAGGCCGCGCATGAAGCGAAGAAGGTCTGAATGATGGCAATACCACCTGCGTAAATCAGCGAGTTCGTTGTTGCAATAGCGAAGTTGATCGTTGCTCCACTACCACCGGCTGCCATGGCTTCTTCAACGGAAACCATTCCAAGAATTCGCTTGAAATTGATCATCGTCGGGTGAGAGGGCCACAACCTCGTAGATTCGGCAATGAGATCGGCCTGCGGCGTGATCGCCGTGCGGATCATCCAGTAGAAGGGGAAGACCGTCACAAGAACTGCGATCGCGATGATTGCCCACGCGACGACTTTGGAAGGTTGGAATTTCTTGAGCATGATTGGTCCCCTTAGGCCAGATCCGACGAGCCGGCGCGCATGAGGCGCAATTGGATTGCAGTGAAGATTGCCAGAACGACAACCAAGAGCATTGCGACGGCCGAGGCATAGCCCATCTTCAGGAAGGTGAAGCCCTGCTGGTAGATGTAGTAGTAAATGACCCGAACTGCGGGAATTGGGTGTCCGGCGTAACCGATCTGAACCGTATCGAAGATCTGGAAGGATCCAATCAGACCCATGACGAGGACCAGAACCAAAACGGGACGCAGAAGCGGAAGCGTAATTCCGAAGAACATTCGCGTCTCACCAGCACCATCTAGCGACGCACTTTCATAGAGTTCACCGGGGATCTGCAGCATGCCTGCGTATAAAAGCAGTGCGGTGTATCCGGTGTAAGCCCAGATATTAATTCCGGCGACGATCGGCATTGCTGCGTTGGCGTTGTAGAAAGTCACGCCATCAACACCAACCATTGAAAGTAGGTGAGTAACAAAACCGATATTCGAATCGAGGAGCCATCCCCAGATCAGCGCAATGGCGACATTGGGAACAAGCCACGGCAAGAGCAAGAGCGAGCGGACCCAGGTTGCGCGAGCAAATCGCTGCATGAGCGCCGCAAGAAGCAATCCGAGGAAAGTCTGTCCCACGATGTTGTACAGCGCGTAAGCAATGGTGACTTTGAAGGCGTTCCAGACTTCCTTATCGGCAATTGCCTTGCTGTAGTTGTCCAGGCCCACCCAGTTGGCCTCACCGATCAGATTGAAGTCTGTAAACGAGTACCACAGGCCCCGAAGTGCGGGGTAGACGTAGAAGATGAAGAAACCGATGAAGGTCGGAATGAGGAAGATCGCAGCGGCCCGGCGATCATCGCGACGCTTGAGCGTACGAGTTCCAGCCGCATCTGCGCTCGAGTGCAGATCCTGCTTCTTCTCTGCCAGCTGCGCTCCCTGTTGCGCACTGGTTTTCTGCGAATCGGAACCGGTCCCTGACCGATCTTCCGCAAGTGTGGGGCTCTTCATTGAGTACACCTCCATTGCTGTGACAGGCACTAATTAAACACCTTGAACAAAGTTTGTCAAGACCATTGACAAAGCTGATCACGCTCTGCTTCACTACTTGTCACGAGCTCAATGTCAGAGCTCAATCGCCCGAAAGGACTCTCAACGATGAGAAAAACACCAGCTTTTCTTCTCTCAGGCGCACTCGCGACGGCACTAACGATTGCCGCTCTTCCGGCCACGGCCTCGGACGCGGGAAATGGAGAATGGACGCAACTCAAGAGCGCTCCAGCCCCCATTTCCAACCCTCTCAAGGGCTTCTTCCCCTTCGCACCCGATGACGGAAGCGAGTTGCCTGTCGCAGAAGGCTCACTCCCCTACACGATGGAATGGACCTACTTCCCCGTCAGTGACGTCGTCACCGCAAAGGGCGTCTATGACTGGAGCAAGGTCGACAAGATGCTCGACGCCATTGCCTCCCGCGGCCACCAGGCAGTGTTCCGTTTCTACCTGGACTACCCCACCAGGAAGTCCGGAGTTCCGCAGTATCTCATCGATGAAGGAATCAACACTTCTCGTACCTACACGGTCTTTGATAACAATCGCGTATCATTTTCGCCCGACTACAACGACCCCCGCATTCAGGAAATGATGCTTGACTTCGTCAAGGCACTGGGCGAAAAGTATGACGGCGATGCGCGCGTGGGTTATTTGACCGCCGGCCTCATCGGTTTCTGGGGTGAAGACCACACGTGGCCCATGAACGGCGAAGTAAGCGCCGACAACCCCAAGGGCGAAAACTGGATGCCCAGCGACGAATTCCGCGCCAAGCTGGTTGCTGCATGGGACAGCGCCTTCAACGACACTCACATTCTGTACCGCCTCCCCACCGAGGCAACGAAGGCCCACCACATGGGCTACCACGACGACTCTTTCGCCTACTCAACCCTTGACAATGTTGACTGGCACTTCATGGCACACATGAAGAATCAGGGCGAGGACAAGGCATGGCAGAACGTTCCGATCGGTGGCGAGGTCTACCCGCCATTGCAGACCTGCATCTTCTCTCAGCCTTTGAACTGCCCGGGTGCGGAAGCGGAAAAGGCACAGGGTCGTAACTTCGACATGGTTAAGTCCATCGAGGCCACTCACGCGACTTGGCTCATCAACCACAAGGCTTTCCTTGTCGGATACAAGGGCGCAGACCTGGAGCGAGCAAAGGAAGCAAATGCTCTTATGGGTTACACCCTGAGCGCTAAGAAGGCTCGGACGACCGTGAAGGATTCCTCCGTCACCGTCGAAGCAGAGATCGCCAACACCGGCCTCGCACCCTTCTACGCGAATTGGCCGATTGAGGTCGCGCTGGTGAACAGCAAGGGCGAGAAGGTCGTTTCCAAGACCATTGAGTCCCCGCTTCCTTCCGTTGAGCCCGGATCGTCAACGACTGTCGAGGCCACGCTTGACCTGAGCAGTGGCGCTGGAGAACGTGGTGCCGAGGCTGCTACCGCCCCCGCAAGCGGAGATCTCACTGCAGTTCTTCGGGTTGTCAATCCGCTTCCCAATGGTGCACCTGTTGCATTTGCAAACGAAGCAATGGGCACAACCCTTCCCGGCTACCTGAGCTTGGGAACGGTGTCTTTGGGCAGCTCGCTTCCGGCTCAGCCCTCCACGCCGAAGGGCAATGAGTCGAGCACGCCCGGCGGTTCCACTGAAGTCAAGGCAGCTAGCGCCTCTACTGAAAAGCAGAGTGCAGAAGCCCCCAAGACGAAGCTGGCACGCACCGGCACCGTCGGTGGCGCTGTTCTTGCAATCGCAGCGGGCGCGCTTGGGCTTGGAGCCCTTCTGATTCGCCGCACGCGCGCCTGATAGGTGTCGCCACTGTCGAGTATTCAGAATTATTCGACTCGCCTATCAGCGTAGGCTCAGGATTTCCTTCCTGGGCCTACGCTGAATTGGTCTCATCCCAACGAAGAGAGAGCCATGACTCAGACCTACGGCCCCGACCGCATCAGGGAAATGAATTCCCTTGCGGTGCTCGCGCACCTGCGCGCTATTGAGGACACAACTTCCTCTCAAATTGCTGCCGCAACGGGCCTCTCACGCACTTCGGTCAATGCAACGATCACTGATCTTGAGCGTTTGGGATGGGTCCAATCCCTGCCACCGACGTCACCTCCGACCGGGCGCCCCGCAAAGCGCTACCGTTTCCGTTCAGAGTCGGGTTTCGTCTTGGGTGTCGATATTGGGGCAAACCGAATCGCAACTTCCTTGACCGATCTATGCGGTGAAGAAAAGTGCGCAGAAGAAACCGAATTGGCCCCTTCTTCAGCTGCTCCAATGCGAATGGAAGCTGTTCAGCACACTATTTCCCACACCCTTGAGAAAAACCCATCCTATCGAGACGGTCTGGCACTGATTTCGGTCGCAGTTACCGGCCCCGTTGACGAGGCCGGGAGGATGCCTTTCGGCGGCCCTCTTCCCGGGTGGGAGAGCGTGCCAATGGTTCAAGAGCTTCAGGCGCGTTACAAACGCCCAGTTACCGTTGAGAATGACTGTAAGTGCGCTCTGGATGCAGAATCTCACCTCGGCCAGGCGCAAGATGTTTCTTCTGCCGTCTACATCATGGCGGGTGCGCGAATTGGCGCATCTTTCATGATCGATGGAAAGGTCTGTCGGGGCTCAGCCGGTGCAGCCGGAGAAATCGGTGCACTCCCCCACCTCAATTGGTACAAGACACCCGCACATTTCTTCACGCACTCTCAGCTTCCTGCTGACCTTCCTCATCGCTCAGCAGCGCGGTGGGTGTGCGACCGGATGAGGGCTGGCGACGCAGAAGCAACGCGGATTGTCAAAGAATTCGCACGAGACCTTGCCCTTGGAGCAGCAGCGTTGATTCTGACGATTGACCCAGAAGTTCTGATCCTTGGCGGAGGTATCTCGGCATCCGCAGATCTGTGGAAGGATGAATTTTCTTCACGCCTCGAAGAACTCACGATCCACATGCCCGAAATCCGCGTCTCTCAGCTGGGCGGACGCGGAGTGGTTCAAGGCGCTGTGTGCCGTGGAATCGACCAAATTACGGCCCACGCCTGCGGGGAGCAATTGCTCCCAGCATCGGAAGTTATTCAGATCGTCTCCTAAATAGATCACGTCCTAAAAGAGTGGGGGTGGCCGCAGCCACCCCCACTCTTCATCTGAGTCTCAGGCTCCTCGATCCTGGTTATTCTCGAAGTACCTCGTCAATTCAGGACTGACACGCGGGACATCAAAGGGAACAGAACCCTCACGCAGTGACTTGGTGGCCAGCACTCCCGCAGCAACGGCCTCGCGAGCCCCCAGCGGCGTCGTATCGGTCCGGTCACCCTTGGCAACAAAACGCAGGAACTCATCCATCGTTGCGATATCGGCATCATCGTGTCCGCCAGCATCACCCTTAATGGGGATCTCAATATCGCCGGTGGGCTCCCATCCACTGCGGTGTTTCCATACGCGCACAACCCCGCCTTCACCATCGCCAAAGTTTTCCGCTCGGCCTTCGGTTCCAATCACGGTGTAATTACGCCAGTAATCGGGGGTGAAGTGGCACTGTTCGTAGGAAATCAGAGTGCCAGAAGTCTGTCTCATCATGAGCATGGAGACGTCCTCGACATCGATCACGGGATTAAGACCGGTGAGAGATGCGGGCGGCCAGTTATCGAAAGAGAACCAGTCACTCATGACCGCATCAAACTTCTGCCCGCTGCGATCACTGAGCTTTCCGTAGAGCATGAGATCTCCCATGCCAACGACACGCTCGGGGACGGAATCAGACAGCCAGTTCATGACATCGATATCGTGGGCAGCTTTTTGAAGCAGCAGCCCAGTTGTTCGACTGCGATCTGCATGCCAATCCTTGAAGTAATAGTCACCGCCATTGCCCACGAAGTGACGGCACCAAATCGCTCGGACCTCACCGATCAGACCATCTTGGACAACTTGACGCAGAATGCGCACAACCGCCATGTGTCGCATATTGTGGCCCACATAGAGCGGAGTCTTGGTCCTATACGCGGTTTCAAGAACGCGATCAGAACCCTCAATAGTGATCGCAATTGGCTTTTCCAGATAGACCGCAACCCCAGCCTCCAAGAGCGCGCAGGTAATGTCTTCGTGAGTGTCATCGGGACTGGTCACGATTGCGCAATCAATGCCCAGTTCCAGCAGTTCATCGAGGGTTTCAAACCACGGGTAATCGCCCAAAACTTCAGTTGCGCGCTGGCGCATCGCGGGATTGGGATCGCATCCTCCAACCAGTTCTGCAGGAATCGTGGCTTTGTGGCAATTTTCGGCAATGACGCACCGTGCGCCCAAACCAATCACGCCAACACGTAGGGGTGCAGACATTTCTAGCTCCATTCAGAGGTCATCTTTGACACCCCTATTATGCGCCCTCTACCCCCACTTATGCAAAGGTCTTGACAAAGTCCCCACGCAAGAACCTCCCACTCCTTACTTGAGCAAAAACCTGCGGAACTTCAGTGCTTTACCGCGCGATGAAGCGCCACGATCCCACCCGTCAGGTAACGGTATTGGACCTCACTCCACCCGGCCTCGGCAATCAAGTGTGCAACTTCGGGAGCATCGGGCCACTCACGAATCGACTCCGCCAAGTAGTCATAGGCGACGTCATCGGAAGAAGCTAGGCGCGCAACCAGCGGCATCACATACTGGAGGTGCAGCGAATACCCCGCGCGCAGAGGCGCAGAGGTCGGCGTCGAAAATTCGCAGACGACCAGTCGTCCGCCGGGGCGTACAACGCGAGCCATTTCCTCCAGCGCACGCTTGGGGTCTGGAACATTTCGCAGCCCGTAGGAAATGGTAACGGCATCGAAAGACTGATCTTCAAAAGGAAGATCCATCGCGTCGCCTTGGATGAATTCAATGTCGGGGTGACGATTGCGTCCCACCTCGATCATGCCTGCAGAGAGATCACAGGCAACAACGCGCGCACCACTGCGCGCGATCTCTGCAGAGGAGGCACCCGTACCAGCTGCGAGGTCCAAAATCCGATCCGAGGGCTTCGGTGCCAATGCATTCGTCAAAGCCTTCAGCCAGACAAAATTCATCCCGCCACTGAGCAGCGCATTCATCACGTCGTAACGCGAAGAGACATCATCAAACATTGCGGCCACTTGATCTTGAGACTTGCCAAGATCTGCTCGACGCTGCTGGGAGGCGGTCTGTTCACTCATATGCATATTTTCCCATTTACACGCCACATCGGCACGCTTAAGTGGAAGCGCACGCAAAGCACTAGCATTGAACCATGCCCTCCGGACACTTTTCGCCGATCCCTACCCTGTACTGCTGGGTTGAGCGCATCGATCCTTCCTCCCCTCACGGGCATCTTCCATTGACTTCTTTTCTTCCCACCTCTGAAGTTTGCGCATGGATTCGCGACGAGGCCATTGTCGGCTGGGGACAAGCGTGGCGTTGGCGGCGCGGGAAGGACCGCCCTCCCCTTGTCGAGGCCGGGGAAAACGCCGCGATCACCGAAGCCGCGCGAGTGTGGGATTTAGTTCGCGAGAAAACGCAGATCCACTGGGCTGAAGGTGCGCGCGATGCCTGGAGCCCTGATTTACCGGTCCTTCCGATTGCTTTTGCATCCTGCGCTTTTGAGGATGACGGGGAACGTGTTCTGGTTGTACCGACTTTTCTCATCATCACTCGCGGTTCGACACGTTTCTTGGTGACGAGCTCGATCGATTCGCGCGACAAACCTGTTTTTGATGCTGAGGTTATTGATCACCAACTCCCGCCCGCCGAAACGCTAAGTATTGGCCCAGGTGCCATGAGCGAGGAGGCATGGTGCGGCGCGGTTGATGAAATCATCGATGCCCTTCGCAACGAAGAGGCAGGAAAAGTTGTCATGGCCCGCGACATGACGATCATTTCTGACTCTCCCTTTGATCAGGCTGCTTTGGTTGAGCATCTGCATCAGCGTTATCCCCAAACCTGGACCTTCGCCGTTGCAGGATTAATTGGTGCGACCCCAGAAATGCTGGTTTCCCTTCACCAGGGAAAACTCCATTCGCGCGTCCTTGCAGGAAGCAGCAAACCCGAGGATGCGGATTCGCTCCCACTGTCTTTAAAGGATCGTTCCGAACATCTTTTTGCGGTTGAGTCAGTCGTAGCCGCGCTTCTTTCTATCGCGCAGGATGTTCAAGCGCCCGCACGTCCCGATGTACTGATTCTCCCCAATATCGCTCACCTCAGTTCTGACGTATACGCGACTTTCCCGCAGGGAAGCGTTCTTGATGCGGTGGCACAACTGCATCCCACTGCCGCAGTGTGCGGAACTCCAACTGATGTCGCGCTGGACCTCATTCACGCCTACGAACGCACGGAACGCGAACGTTATTCAGGCCCCGTTGGCTGGATTGATGGTGCGGGAAATGGGGAATTCGGCATCGCCCTGCGCTGCGGTCAATTAGAGAACAACGACCGCACCTTGAGGATCTTCGCCGGCTGCGGAATCATGCCAGACTCAACATCTCGCAGCGAATTGGAGGAGACCCAGACCAAGATGCGGCCGTTGCTCGAGGTTTTAAACCTTTAACTCAGTGCTCTGACTGAAGCGTGACCTTTGCAGTGTTTTCAACGCCATCACGCACGTAGGTGACGCTTACTTCTTGGCCGCCCGTGTAGCGACGGACATAACCAACCAAGGACTGCGCCGAGGTGACAGTATTCCCATCAATCTTGGTGATCACGTCCCCAGCCTTCAAGCCTGCAGCTTCAGCTCCAGACCCCTGGCTCACACCAGAAATCTGCGCGCCCGCGCGGGTGTCGTTTCCTACTCGCGCGGCACCGGTACTGACAGTAACGCCCAATCGGGCATGGTCAACTGTTCCGTTTTGAATGAGCTGATTGACAACCGAAACAACCAAGTCCGAAGGAATCGCGAATCCCAGACCGATCGATCCCGCTTCAGAGTTCGACGACGATGAGAGCGATGCAATTGAGGAGTTAATGCCGATCACTTGGCCATGCTCATTAAATAGCGGGCCACCGGAATTACCGGGGTTGATCGAAGCGTCAACCTGAATAGCATTCGTTGTGATCGATTGACTCTGGTTGCCCTGCTGCTGAAGCTGACCGAAGGGATCCTTTGAATTGTCCTGGTTTTGCGACTCCGAAGCCTGCACCTGAACAGGACGATTGAGAGCAGAGACAATACCCGTTGTCACCGTATTCGAAAGCCCAAGGGGTGAACCAATGGCCATGACGGGCTGACCAACCTTGAGATCAGCGGACTGCCCAAACTGGGCAGCAACAAGATCTGAGGGAGGATTCACCAAGCGGATCACCGCAAGGTCAGTGCTCTTATCTGTGCCAACAATCTTTGCTTCGTAGATTCGGCCATCAGTGAGGGTTACTTGAATCCGTCCACTTCCATCAACGACCGAGGAAATGACGTGGTAGTTGGTGACGATGTTTCCAGCCGAATCAACGATCGCACCCGAGCCAATTCCCGAGGAATTCTGAGCCGAAACAGAAATAGTGACGACAGCGGGAGACACGGTTTGTGCGACATTCTCCCAATCAACTGCGGTTCCAGCGGAATTGCTCTGAGCTGGCGCGGAGGTCTGAGTGACCAGCGGGGTTGTCACTGAAGAATGCAGGTTTTGCCCAATGACCAGGGTGCCCCCGATGGCCAGGCCCGCGGTGCAGGCCATCGCCAGCACAAGCGCTCCCCAGCCGGGTCCGCGCCTCGGGCTATGCGTCTCAAGAAGAGTAGGGGCCGGACCTGCAGGAACTCCAGCCGGAGTTTCGCCTTCTGCCGAGGCCTCGGATGAAGGGAACTGAGCAGAACCAGGAGTATATGCCGCTTCACTTTCAGAAGTGGTAGGAGTTACTGCAGGGAGCGGCATGGTTTCGTGCTGCATCGGCGCAGACGCGCCGCCACCTTGCGAGGCCGATTGCTGGGCGGATTCTTGCGCGTCAGGCTGAAAGCGCGCATCGCCTTGAGGAGTAGTTTCTTCCGGATTCATGACCAACCCATCTCATTTTGTTATCAAATCGTTACATTAGCATCCTACAACGATCGTAAAAATGCAATATCTTCCGTTGGTCGCGAAATGGAGAGCTGCAGCACTTCCAGCCCATCAGCCTCTGTATTCAAAATCGCTCGAAGCTCCGGCATTGAACTCACGCGGCGAATCTTCGCCCCATACGCCTGAGCAAGCGCAGTGATATCAGCGCGCTGAGCAACTCCGAAATAGCGCTCATACAAAGCCTCTGAAGCACGCTGACCATGCTCCAAACTCTTAAAAATCGAACCTCCCTGATCATCTAGGACAATGACCCGACAGTGGGGGAATTCCTCTCCGAGAGGCATCCCCAAACCAGATGCATCATGCAAGAAAGTTAAGTCCCCCATTACGGCATGAACCGTTGGCGGGCATTCATATGCTTTTTCCAATGCGCGCGCCCAGCCAAGAGCGGTCGACACATTCCCATCAATTCCCGCAAGGCCTCGGCTTGACCACACCCGCTGGGGACCTCGGTGATCACTCTCAGAATTCCCCTGCGGATCATAGCCGTGGCGTCCGGCAATGAGATCCGCGATCCTGACGGGATTCGATGCGCCAAGGAAAATATGAGAGCAGTCATGCCACAGGGCATCAAGAACGCCAATTTCGCTGAGTTCATCACCATAGGAATTGATCAGTTCATCAACCCCGCGAGCCACCGATTGAGCACGTGCAGACAAGTCTTCACACAAAGAACTTTGGATGGCTGCATCCACGCGATCGGATCGGGTGAGCGACGAAACAACGCAGCTTGCCATGCCATGCAGATCCGTCCACGCTGCATAGGGAGAGACAACAATGACGCGCTTATCAGAAGCTAGAAGTTTCTGGATCGGACGCGACAATGTTGGGCGTCCAGTGACAACAATCTGACCGATTCGTGCAACGACATCAGAATCCGCACACAGAGTCTGCTGGAAGGGGATGAGGACTTCACTGCTCACACCGGTAACCATGGGCTCAGCGAAAACTGGAACCCGCGAGCGCTCAGCCCAGCGCAACACCGAGTCCTGTGCGCCGTGACCGGCAATCACAACCGTTGCAAGATCGGACTTGACCACAGCCTCCGCACTCGGTTCACGCACAATCTGGGAGGGGTAGACCTCGACTCCCCCATCGCGATTTTCCCTTAGCTGAGCGCTATTAGAGGCCTCGGCCTCGTCGCTGGGAGTAAGCGGATCACGGAAAGCGCAGTTCAAGTGGATTGGCCCCGGAGTGCCGGAAGGATGACCAGCAGCAGCTGCAAGAGCACGCGCAACACGGCCAGGAACACTAGCCAATTCAGCGCTGTCCGAGGAAAAGTCCCATTCTTCCACGACGTGGTGGGAAAAAATTCCCTTCTGAGCCATGGTTTGGGACGCGCCAACGCCATGCAATTCAGCGGGACGGTCCGCGCTAATAGCAACAAGAGGAAGACGAGAGTAAAAGGCCTCGCTAATCGCGGGATACAGATGCGTAACCGCACTCCCCGAGGTCGTAATGACGCAGGCGCGCGCAGCTGGGGAACCACTGCCTTCCCCTAGCGTTAACCCAAGGGCAAAGAACGCAGCCGAACGTTCATCCAGGCGAATGTGCACGCGGATTGGGCTCTCACTCAAAGCCTCATACCGCGCAAGCGCATAGGCGAAGGGCGCATTTCGCGATCCGGGGCAGTACACAAAATCGCGAATTCCACCGGCAATCAGGGAATCAATGATGCACTCAGCCAAAGCTTGTGAAGGGTACATACTTCTACTTCTATTCTTGATCTTTAACGGTGGGATGCCATCGCATTGAGTCGGTTCACCCAGGATTCACAGAGCTGAGAATCGGGTGCTGAGGGCGTAATCAGGCTTTCGTTGACAGCAAGATCGGTGGGAATCATATTTCCATCAACTATGTGCACAGGTGAGACCGCGGTATCGCCGCTCAATAGCGAGGCCGTGCCCAGACCGCATGCGCGTGGTTCCTGATCTAAAGCGCAGGCCACCCGAGCCGCATAATCCAAGCCAAAACTGGTTTCCAAGGCCGAAGAGATCACCAAAGGCATGGGCAGCTCCTCTGCCAATTGGAGAACGGCGCCCGCTCCTCCCAGAGGTTCAACTTTGATCACGGCGACGTCAGCGGCCTCAAGGCGAGCGACCTTGAGTGGGTCTTCCGCTCGGCGAATCGATTCATCGGCTGCGAGAGGTACATCTTGTTTGCGCCGCAGCCACGCAAGGTCTTCAACGGCCATGCAGGGCTGTTCAACGTACTCCAGACCGCCCACAGCTTGGGCGGCGCGATTCAGACGCGCAATCCAAGTCAGAGCAGTTTCCCTGTCCCAAGCGCCGTTGGCATCAACACGCACTTTCGCAGACGACCCGTGCAATTCAACCAGAGCCTCAGCAACGGCCTGAACACGTTGACAATCGCGCTCAAGGTCAGAACGTGTATCGGCAACCTTGACTTTTGCAGTCGCACAACCCGGATTATCGAATACTCGCTTGCGCGCATCTTCGGCCGAAATCACTGGAATTGTCACGTTGAGCGGCACTTTTTCGCGCCGAGGCCAGGGTGGCGCTACTCGGGCAGCCTCCAATGCGCTAGCAAGCCAGGTAGAGGATTCGCGCGGGTCATAATCCCAGAAAGGTGCGCATTCTCCCCACCCGTATTCACCGTGCAGAAGAAGACCTTCGCGAACCTCAATATTGCGAAAGCGCAGGCGCATCGGAATTGAGTAGACCAGCAGACGATCGATGCCTTCTAAGGCCATTCGAGTCTTGGCGGGAAGCGAATCCACAGAAAGTTCGTGGAGGCGAACAGCTGAAGACGCGCTGCCGATATCCCCCACGGGCCTTCTCCTATCGTTCAATAACCATTGCTGATCGCGGGGCAAGAAGAACGTGTCCCGTACACTCAGCTCCGCTGAGAAGATCTTGGCCCACAATTCCAGCGAGTTCAACCGCACGATCAGAGTGGTTGAGAATGAAGAGGAAGCCTTCACGTTCTTGAGCTTCGACTCCTTCGGGAAGGTCTGGGCACACGGGGCGAATTCGCGTATAGGTCGTCCACAAGCGCAGCAGGACCGAGCGAGTCAGCGCATCAAAGTCTGCTCCTGCATACCAGACACTTCCGCGGTCAACTTTCCTGCGGGTGAGCACCGGAAGCCCAGCGAGGTCGAGGCCACCGCCTCGGCCATCAAAGTAGGCAACGCACTCAGGCCCGCCTTCCGAGGAGGAATCCCCGGGAATCTGCCACTGCAAACCGGCAGCGGGGGCAATCTTTTCAGCCCAGCGGCCACTGCGCAGGTCTGTCGCTGCTCCCCCACCAAGAAGGTCCATGGTTCGTTTCAGGGCCTCGTTATCGGTATCGATCCCGCACCAATCACAGGCCGCCGGGGTACTTACTGCTGAAGAAATCCGGTTCGCAGCCTTCTCGCGCGCATCATAAACACGCCCCTGACTGGGACCGGTGAGAGTTGAATGCTCCAGAACCCGCACTCCCGCAAGATCAGAAAGAGAGCCAAGATATCCGCCCAAAACGGCCCCAAGCTGGGAATCAACAACACCGCTGGGCGCGGTAATGACAATGTGTGCTCCGCGTTCAGCTGCCGCATGCAAAGCCTGGGTCATCTGCGGGTAGTCAATGAAGAGGGCGGGAAGAATGATGAGATCGTAAGCGCTGAAGTCATTGTCGACGCCCACAACATCAGTAGCGATTCCCGCTTCCCAGAGGCTTTGATGCCAGGACTTAGCGGGCGCGAAGTTCCCCCACGAATCTGTGGGATTTTCAGAACTAATCGGACCGATCGCATAGTGGCGTGCCCACTCGCTCTCCCAGTCAATGACAACTGCAGCGCGCGAGCTCATGCGAGTCCCCGTAATGGGTGCCAAAGACTTGAGAGCTTGGCCGGTGCTCACAACATCCATCCAGATCGGCGAATCTTCGCCAGAGTGGGGCACCATCCCGGCATGGAAGGTTTCCGACCCCTTGGCGGATTGCCGCCACTGGAATTGGAGGATTCCATCCGCTCCGTGAGCGAGCCTTGCGATGGTCCATAAAAGGAACTGTCCGGGGCGCTTGGGAGAGTTTTGGGGTCGCCACTGCACCGCGCCGGGGCTCTGTTCCATCAGCAGCCAGGGAGCACCATTGCCGAGGCCGCGCATGACGTCACCCTGCCATGCGATCTCGTGCGCAGCCTGAGGATCTGCGGGGTCCGGGTAGGAATCATCGGAGATGATGTCACACAGGGGTGCCCACTTGCGGTAATCGAGAAGCGGGAAGGTCCCCATGAAATTCGTCGTGATTGGCCGGTCAGAATAGCGACGAATCACCTCTCGTTCACGTTCCATCTGGGAACGCAAAGCATAGTCACTAAAGCGACGCCAATCCAGCATTTGCCCGGGGTTGTAGAAGGTAGGCATTGCACGGGGAGGCTGAATTTCTTCAATATTCCTATAGGTTTGGGACCAAAATGCAGTTCCCCAGGCCTGATTGATCGCCTGAATATCCCCGTATTTTTCCATGAGCCAGCGTCGAAATGCCGCAGCGGACTCGTCATCGAAGCTCTCCGCCGTGTGACAGGCGTATTCATTCGAAATGTGCCACATGACGACACCGGGATGGTCGCCAAAACGGCGTGCCATGGCCTCGGTTAACTCACAGGCCTTGCGGCAAAAAAGCTCGCTTGAGGGGTTGTACTGCTGGCGCGAGCCAAATCCCAGCCGCACGCCTCGTGAATCAACGGGAAGGGTTTGGGGGTAGCGCTGAGCCATCCACGCCGGAGGGGAAGCGGTCCCATTGGCCAAGTCCACACTAATTCCCGCGCTGTGGAGCTGATCAATGAGATCCGCCAACCACTCCAGATCGTAGTGGCCTTCTTCGGGTTCAAGAGATGCCCAGGAAAAGATCCCAAGGGAGATCAGATTGACGCCGGCACGAACCATACGTTCGATATCGCGTCGATTGGTTTCCTTGTCCCACTGTTCGGGGTTCCAATCGCCGCCGTAGGCAATGGCGTCCATATCCGTATCCTTCCCAGCACCTCAAGCTTGCTCAACAGCGGGCTGACTATCCCTTCACAGAGCCGGCAGCCAGACCTGATTGCCAGTACTTCTGCAAGCCAAGGAATAGCACGATCAGCGGCAAAACACCCAAGAGGGCACCCAGCATAACTGCGCCCTTTTGGGGAGCGAAGTAGCTCATCATGCCGTACAAGCCCAAAGTGACAGGCTTGAGTTCAGGCGTCGAGACCATCATCAAGGGAAGCAGGAAGTTATTCCACGTTGCCACGAAGATGAAAAGGAAGATCGTGACCATTGCGGGAGCCAGGAGTCGAAGGACAATCGTAAAGAAGACTCGTGCTTCAGAAGCCCCATCGATTCGAGCTGCCTCGATGAGCTCAGTCGGGACAGAAGAATCTGCGTAGACACGGCCGAGGAAGACACCGAAGGGAGAGACACAGCTGGGGATCAAAATTGCCCAGACAGTGTCCGTCAATCCCAGGTGATGGAATACCACGTAAAGCGGGATTGTCAGCAGAGCGACGGGCATCAGCAGTCCAGCCATAATCAAAGCCATCGAGACATTACGTCCCGGGAAAATAAACTTTGCCATCGCATATCCTGCGGCAACCGAGATCAGGGTTCCGATGACGCCAGCGGTTGTTGAATAGAAGAGGGAGTTGAGCACCCAGCGCCAGAAGAGGCCTTGAGTCCAGCCCATAAGCTTCGTGTAGTTTTCCGCCAGCTCAAAGTGACCAAACCAGAAGCCATTAGTAGAAACGAGATCTGCGTTCGACTTCGTTGCCGAGAACATCACCCAGATGATCGGCAGGATGAAGTAAAGCATGGTGATCGTCAGCGCAACGATGGTGGCGATCCGAGCAAATTTCTTGGGAGCAAGGGTGCGCGGGGGCATTCCTTCAATCGAAACGCGGTATTCGCGTCCGTCAGGCAGTGTGCGAGTGGGAGTTGTCATCGCAGAGTCTTCCTTTGCAAGAGCGCGTAGATCACGGCAAGTCCGCCAGCAACCAATGCCATCACGATTGAGATTGCCGAGGCCGGGCCATCGCCACCGGGCGAGATAGTTCCGAACATGGTGTTGTAAGCCATCATCATCGGCGTGTAGGCATTGCCCATCCACCCATTTGCAGACTGCATAACTGCGGGTTCATTGAAGAGCTGAATTGTGCCGATGATGGAGAGCAAGACTGCCAGGAGGGCAGCTCCGGAGACCATGGGGATCTTAATTTGGCGCACAATCTGCCACGAGGAAGCGCCGTCGAGACGTGCGGCCTCGTACAGCTCATGGGGCACTGCTTGCAGCGCTGCCAGGAAGATCAGCATGTTGTAACCGGTGTAGGTCCACGTCGTCATATTTGCCATCGAGGCGAGGATTGGGGCGCCTGCGGCCATGAAGTCAATGTGGATTCCAAGGGAATCAAAGAACTTAACGATCGGGGAAAGCTCAGGGGTGTAGATGTAGAGCCAGACCATTGCGGCAACAATGCCGGGGATTGCAAATGGCAGGAAGTAGCTCAGTCGGAAGAAACCAACGCGACGGATCAGGAATGAGTCCAAAACAAGAGCCAGAACAAGAGCCGAGATGATCATGATCGGGATCTGGAAGGCCGCATAAACAACGACTCGCCCCATGCCGGACCAGAATTGTCCGGATGTGATCACCATGGTGAAGTTTTCGAGGCCGACGAATTGATTTTTAAGTTCGCCGCCGCCGTACAGGCCTCCGCCACTTGCGACCTGACGGAAGAAGGACTGGTAGATTGCCACGCAGATCGGAACGGCAAAAACCAGAAGAAACATGATGAAGAAGGGGGCCATGAAGGCCCATCCGGTACGCGCATCGTGCCGCTCTCTGATACGCCGGTTTTGAATGTCTGACTGCATGTATCAATCACCCTCGATTGCTGGCAGATTGTGGACTTTAAACACGGTAGGGGTGTGGTTCCTCAGCGGAGAAACCACACCCCCTCCGCGATTAGCGCTTACTCAGCGACGGGAAGGTTTCCATCCTTGAGCGCCTTTACGGACTGCGTCTGAGCAGCCTTGAAGATGTCGATCACCTTGCCGGAGCCATCACCAGCTGCGGTTGCAGCCTTGGCCATGGGATCGCCGAGGGTCGAGAAGAAGGGGATGTAGGGGAAGTCGGGGGCCAGGTTGGCGTTTGCCTTCGACAGTTCAGCGAAGACATCCTGTCCACCGTAGAATTCCTTGACCGAATCCGGGGTCTTCATGGTGCCGGTCGTGGTTGCAACGACCAGGCCCTGGGAGACCAGAGCGTCAACCTGGGTGTTCAGCCAGTTGTTGAACTCCATTGCACCCTTGGGGTTCGCGCAGCCCTTCATGACTGCAACGCCGGAACCGCCGTCGGGGCCGGTCAGCGCGCCCTTGCCGAAGTCAGGGAGCTGAGCAACTGCCCATTCACCCTTGTTGTCGGTCTTCTCCAGATCACCGGAGATAAGCGGTGCTTCCCATGCGGCACCGATGGTGCCGATCAGGGTCTTGTCGGTCAGAGCCTTAGTGAAGGAGTCGCCCCAGCGCTCGGCGACGAGAGTGGTCTTGTCATCGAGCATCGACTGCCAGAAGTCTGCCACGGTCTTGGCGGACGCATCGTCGATCTTGACGGTCCACTTATCGTTTTCAGCCTTGTACCAAACACCGCCTGCTGCAGCTGCCTGAGCGGACAGGCTGTAGCGCGACTCGTCAGCCTGGAAAGCAGAGATGTACTTGCCCTGAGCTGCTGCGGTCTTGGCAGCGGCCTTGAACTCTTCGAGGTTGGTGGGAACCTTGATTCCCAGCTTCTCGAACTCAGCCTTGTTGTAGTAGTAAACAAGCGGGCCGGTGTCCTGGGGCAGGCCGTAGTACTTTCCACCCACGCCAACCTGCGAGAAGGCGCCAGCGGAGTAGTTGGCCTTGTACTGGGTCGCGTACTGTGTCACGTCCTCCAGCAGGCCCTTGGTGAACATCTCGGGGATTTCTGCATAGCCCAGCTGTGCCAAGCAAGGTCCGGAACCGGCCTTGACGTCGGTCTCGAGCTTCTTGATCATTTCGTTGGCCTTGCCATCGAACTTGACCGCCTGAACCTGAGTATCAGGGTGCTCCTTGTTCCACTGCTCAGCGAGAGCCGAGATCTTGGTCATTCCCTCACCGTCGGGCAGACGGTGCAGGTATGTGATGGTTGCGCCCTTATCGGCAGATGCCGAAGAGCTTGCGGTGCTGTCAGTCTTCGCGCCCGAACCCGAGCACGCAGTCAGACCCATCGCAGCAACTGACATGAGCGCAACAACGCTCATGGAGCGGCGTGACATGTGCATGTTATTCCCTCTCCGTTGTGGGATGTTTACAAAGTTGACACCTTTTGTCAGCTTTATTCTTTGCTCTTTTATGCTATCTCACAGAGAAGATGTCTGATGACATTTTGACCTGTGAGAATGCAACTATTTGGTCACGATTTGATAACTAGCCTTAATTTTCCTTCTTCCACTGGGTCCAACGCCCTTCTCCGGGAGCCAGATCCACGGCACGTTCCAGGCCGAAGCCAGTGATAACGCTCGAAGATGGAGCATCAGAATCATTGTAAATAAAGGCAAGTTGCGACTTGGGATACCAAGCGACCTCAACGTCAGGATTGGATGACGCAAGGACACAATCCCATTGATCTTCTCGGTGCGCCGCCCACATAATTGCGCGGTGCAAAAGCCTGCTATTGGCAGTCGACCAGGTCAGTCCAGCAAGGTATACACCTCTACCCGAGCAGAAATCATGCGCCGAGGCTCGCACACTCCCCCGCTCCATGACAAGCACAGAAGTGTCAGGATCCGTAACTACGACATCTCCGGGGTCTTCACCGAAAACGTAGTCTCCATCAAGGTCAGCAGTAATGAAATGCTCTGGCACAACCTCGTCATAGCGATCCTTGGACAGCGACCACGAGATTTCTTGATCCACACCCAAGACGTCCGCGAGCGCAAAAATGCTTCCGCGGCAGATGCCGCCTCTATCCGCTTGTCCTTGAGTTCCCAACGAGGCCGTAGGCTGGCCAACCCCAATGAAACCTCCACCGCGGGCGACAAAGCGACGCAGAGTGTCTTGCAGTCGTAGGTCCTCCCACACTTCCCCTCCGGAGAAGGCAGTATTCGCGGCGCCGGCGTTGATGACCACGTCAACATCACCCAAAGAGGAATCTCCCCCATTGATGACCTCATCGAAAGACATGAAACGCACGTCAAAAGGAAGTCCTGCAAGGGCTTCGATAACCCCCAAGTAGGTATGAATCTGCTTGTACCACAGGGCATGGGCAACCATATGGGTCTGCCAGGTGCGCAGCTTTCCCCATGCATTCAAAACGGCAACGCGTACTGGTGCACACGCGGGCTTTTCCCCGCCCGTGGCCTCGTGAAGGGAACGGAATTCTGCAAGGATTTCCTCCACGCGGTCAATAAATTCCGGGAATTGCAAAGCCAAGGAAAGGTAGCCGCCATAGCCCATACGATCCAAGGGACTACGGACGATTGCACGACGAGCGGTGCGCCACGATTCGTTGGCTTCACCCAGGGGATCTCCACCCTCACGGAAGACATCTGGGAAGAAGTAGGGAAGGAAGCGCCCCTCGGTGTAGCGCACACCGGGAATATCGGAGATCATGCGGCAGGTAGCTGCCGAACCGACGGATCCAACAACCGCATCCATCTTGATCGAAGGGAAGTAAGGGCCGTAGGGCTCCATACCAATCCAGTTGTCGCCAAGGAACATCATGGCCTCGCGACCCTCCTCGTGGACCTTGCGAACCAATTCCCCTGCCTTTTCGGCAACTCGCTTGGAAGTGAAGTCAATCCAATCCCGGAACACACGTGTTGGCGTGCGGAAGGGGCAGTTGTACCAGCCACCATCCACAAAGTCCTCGGGAGTCAGCGCATAGCCGTATTCCTTTTCAAACTCTTCCATCGCCGGGATCGACACCGAGGCCGAGTATCCAAACCAATCGACGTATCGTTCGCGGCCTCGGGAATCAAAGGCCAAGGTGAAGTGGTAGAAGAAGGTGGTAAAACGAACCACGTCCACTTGGGGGTTCGCTTTGAGCCATGCAGCCAAGGCATCCTTGACGTGCTCCCAGGTCCGCGGGAATGCGACGTCGAAGGGGCGTTCCTTCACGCGGCCTTCCTCAAGCGCCCAGTCGTTCGTCAGATAGTTGTACATCTGGGTGGAATCCCACATCTGTACGGCAAAGAAGTTCACGGTGTACACGTGGAAAGGAATGGGCTCGTGAATTGTGACCACCGCACTCGACGCGGTGGGCGGTAGCTCTCCAACGATCGGCACGGGATCAACGACGGGTGAGGGCTCAACCTCCTGAACGCTCCACTCCGAGGGATCCAGAGCCTGCCCACTGGTTCGGTCAATCACCTGCCACCAGCGCGAAGTATCGCATTGGGTATCAGGACGGAATTGCGCTTGGAACCATCCCTCCATGACATTGATACTCAAAGGCCCGCTTTCTGGCGCCGTATGAGGGTTTGACGAAAGGTATTGGTGGATGCGCTCGCCCTCGCTCTGATCGGCCCACTCTTCATCACCACGCGCAGGGAAGTACGTGGAGTAGACCTTGGCAAATGCTCGGTCGACCCATTCGGGAAGTTCTGTTCCATCGGAATTTCGCACTGCGTCCGCGCCAAGGCGCTCAACAAGAGCGCGCACTTCGGCATCAATTCCACGCTCAATGGGAAGGGTAAGACGACCTGGCTTGGTCGATTTGTCAGTCATTGTCACTCCGATGTGTTGATTTCAGCGTCATTGCAAAGAGGTAGACAACTTCGGGCACTTATCCAGCTAGTCCTAAGTTATTTCCTTCTTGGTACGATAGTACAAGCACACCGAGGTGGTGATGCATTCCCGATAACAATGGAGACACCGATGTCCCTTACTTCTGAAGAAATTAACAGCCAACCTGAGCTGTGGCGTCGAGTTCTTGACGTTCCCACTGATGCACTTCCCAAAGATGGTGAGGCAATTGCCGTCATCGGGTGTGGAACATCGTGGTTTATCGCGCAGGCATACACCGTTGCCCGCGAGCGCCAGGGCAAGGGTCTCTCTGATGCCTTCACCGCCACCGAATTCCCCTGGGATCGCCACTACGACCGCGTCGTGTGCCTTTCCCGTTCGGGCACGACAACTGAAATTATTGACATCCTGCACGGCCTGAAGGATCGCGGCATCCCCAACGTCTTGATCACCGCTGTGGGCAATGGCCCCGCAACCCCCTACGCAGATGTTGAGGTTGTTCTGGACTTCGCCGATGAAGAATCCGTTGTCCAGACCCGTTTTGCAACCACTGCTCTTGCATACTTCCGTCACAGCTTGGGTGACGATATCGCTGCGGCTGCCGATGACGCACAGCGCGCCCTCGAACTCGAAATCCCCCAGCGTTGGGTTGATGCAGACCAGATCACCTTCTTGGGCACCGCATGGACCATTGGTCTGGCCAACGAAGCAGGCCTGAAGCTGCGTGAAGCATCTCAGTCGTGGACTGAGGTCTACCCGGCAATGGAATACCGCCACGGTCCGATCTCTATCGCTCAGCCCGGTCGCCTGACCTGGGTTTTCGGCCCGGTTCCCGAGGGCATGGCCGATCAGGTTGCCGCAACCGGCGCCGAATTGGTGACTTTCGACGGTGACCCCATGGCTCATCTCGTTGTTGCACAGCGCCTCGCCGTTGCCCGCGCTGAGGCTCGCGGTCTCAACCCCGATACCCCGCGCCACCTGACCCGCTCGGTGATCCTCAAGTGAGCAACTCGGACCAGAAGCTCGCTATCGGGATCGATGTCGGCGGCACCACCATCAAGGGGGTGCTCGCTGACACCCGCGGCACTGTGATTACCTCTTCCGAGGCCGTCGCCACCCCCCAGACCGGCGCTGATGATGTCGTTTCTGCGGTCGTGCGTCTGGCCCGAACTCTTCGTGAGGCTTCGGTCGATGCGCCCGTCGGCGTGTGCGTTCCTGGGATTATTGACGAAGAACATGGGATTGGTATTTTTTCTGCCAATCTGGGTTGGAAAGACGCTCCTTTAAGCGAAAAGCTTTCCGAAGCCCTGGGTTCCTTCGTCCCCCTGGGACACGATGTCCGCTCGGGCGCTCTTGCCGAGGCCCTGTGGGGCGTTCGCCGCCCCTCCTGCCTGTATGTGGCAGTAGGGACCGGGATCGCCTCGGGTGTTGTGATCAATTCGCGCCTCGCGCCGGCACCGCCGTGGGCTGGTGAGATCGGACAGGTTCCCGTTCCGCACCCCGATCGCCCCTATGAGGTTGTTCCGGTGGAGCAGGTTGCCTCGGCCAGCGGTATTGCACGCCGGGCAATCGAGGCCGGAATCGTCCCCGAAGGATCCGGGGCCCGCGAAGTTGAGGAACTTGCCCTTTCATCCAGCGAGAACGCTCGAAAGGCACGCGAGATCCTTGAGACCTCGATGAGTCTCCTGGGCGGGATTCTTGCAACGGTGTGCCACCAGGTTGGCTCGCTTCCCGTCGTTCTGGGAGGTGGCCTCTGTAAAGGTGGCTCGCTTGTTTACGATCCCCTGCGTAAAGGCTTGGAATCAGGCTGCACAGTCATGCCCGCGCCTGCACTGTTCTCCGCTGCTTTGGGTTCCTCGTCTCAGGCACTGGGCGCCGCAGCTTTGGCATTCCAGAGCCACGGAATCGAGGTTGAATCATGATCTGGACCTTCACTCCCAATCCGGCTCTGGATATTACGTGGCAGGCACCTGACCAAACCCGCGGTCAGGTTCACCGCATCACGGAGTATTCCCAGCGTCCGGGAGGAAAGGGACTGAATGTCTCTCGTGTCTTGGACCAGCTCGGTGTCCCCAGCCATGCAACAGGTTTCTTGGGGGGTGCAACCGGCAGTGTGATCGCCTCGCTGATGAAGGAAATGACTACTCTAGTGACGCCAGAGTGGGTTGAGGTTCCCTTCCAAACGCGACGCTCAATCGCAATGATTGACGACACCGCCACGGTATACAACGAGTCCGGTCGCGCCCTGAATCCTGATTCCTGGAAGCAGATGGCTGATCTCTTGGGAAGCCACCTGAATGCAGATGATCTCTTGGTCGTTTCGGGTTCTCTTCCCGGGAGCAGCACTTTTGAGGTTCTCGAGCCGGTGTTGCGCCGTGTCCGTCAGATCGGTTGCCGCATCATTCTGGATACCTCGGGGCCTTCTTTGGTTGAGTGCGCAGCGTGGGCCGATGTCCTCAAGCCCAATCACTTGGAACTCCTCGACGCTACGGGTGCGTCCTCCATCGAAGAGGGTGCGCGTGCCCTTATCGAGCAGGGACCAAGCTGGGTGTGCGTATCGCGAGGCGAAGAGGGAATGGACCTCTTTTCTCGCGAGAGCCATTGGCACGCCGAGGCCGGAGTTGTCCTTCAAGGCAATCCCACCGGTGCCGGCGATGCTTGCGTTGCATCCCTAGCTCGCTCGCTTGCTCAGGCTGGGGATGACCTTGAGTCAGAGATTCCTACAGCCATTGCCGAGGCCGTCGCAACCTCTGCGGCCGCGGTGACGATGCCCGTCGCCGGGGAGATTGACCTTCCCCTCCGCGAGGAGCTTCTTTCCCGTATTTCTCCTATTCGCCTGTCCTAATTTGTCAAGAAAGTAGGTCGCTATGCTTGCCGACACCGCTGTACTTGCACGCGATTGCGCCGCCCGCAAGGTTGGTCTTGCAGCTTTTAACGTGGTCCTTCTTGATCACGCCGAAGCATTCGTTGATGCCGCCGAAAACACCGGTTTACCCTTGGTCCTCCAGCTATCCCAAAATGCTGTGAAGTACCACGGTGGCCGCCTGCGTCCCCTGGGGCGCGCGCTTATCGAGCTTGCCGAGGCCTCCACCGTTCCCGTTTCTGTCCACCTTGATCACGCTGAATCCACCGATTTGTGCCGTGAGGCTGTCGAGCTCGGTTTTACCTCGATCATGTACGACGGTTCAAAGCTTCCAGATGCGCAGAACCGTGAGACTACCGCTGAGATCACTGCTTTCGCTCATGAGCACGGTGTCAGCGTCGAGGCCGAACTGGGTGAAGTTGGCGGAAAGAACGGTGTCCACGACCCCTCAGCACGCACCAATCCTGAGGATGCGGCCAAGTTTGTTGCAGATACCGGTGTTGATCTGCTTGCTGTTGCTGTGGGTTCTTCTCACGCGATGGCAACTCGCGAGGCGGTTTTGGACAATCAGCTGATTGCTGCAATCCATGAACTCGTCCCTGTTCCGCTGGTTTTGCACGGCTCTTCCGGCGTTCCCGACGAGGGCATGGTCGCGGCAATTCAATCCGGAATGACCAAGATCAACGTTTCGACGCACTTGAATGTCGTCTTCACCCAGGGCGTTCGTCAGATTCTTGATGAAAACCCGAAGATCGTTGATCCGCGAAAGTATGTCGGCCCTGCAACTCATTTGGTCCAGGAAGAAGTTGAACGCCTGATGCGCCTCTACGCCCAGGCTTAATGCTCAACGAAGGCAATTCGCTGCCCATCTTTTTTCATGCGATGAGGTAGCACGCAGCCCTCCCCCGCTTCCGCGTGGGAGGGCTTTTCATCTGCGCTCTATTTATTTGACGTACCAGCCGCGGCCTCGCCACAGGCCTTCGAGGCCCGCCAAACGTTCTTGGAAATCTTCCCAGCTTCCCCGAGGGCCTCCCGCCCAGGCAACCTCAGCGAGACCCGCTAGGCGCGGAAGCAGCATCTCCCAGACGTCCTTCTCTCGGCGCAGGGTTTCACTCCACAAGCAGGCCTCGACGCCTTCAATTCCCTTGCGGTCCACGCCCTCACAGATGCTCTCGGGATCCCAATCCCAAGCTTTCTTCAAAGGAAGGATTCCGGCCCAGGTGATGCCGAGCTTTTGTTCTGGGTATTCCTTCATGTCGAAGTAGGCTTTCGGGCCGGGTGACATGATCGCTTTCACTCCGCGTCCGACAGCACGAGCGATCGAGTCTCCTTCAAGATCGTCATGCCACACCTGAACAAGGTCGCCTTCACCCAGCAGATCCGCGGCTTCTTCCCACGCCACAGCGCGCGTGCCACGGGCATGAATACGCTCAATTTGGCTTCCAACAATCGCTGGATAATCACCTTCGGCAGTAGAGAAGGATTCATCGCCACCGATGTGGATACCGGCCTGAGAGAAGGGGGCAAGGGTTTCGACGACGGCCTCGAGGAAGGCCTGGGTTGCAGGCGCCTTGGTTGAGAGGGTCGAGAAGCCGACTTCAGTTCCTTCGTAAAGGGGCGGACAGACCCCATCGGGGTTGAGTCCTTCAATCGCATGGAGCGCAGCATTGACGTGTCCGGGGATATCAATTTCGGGGATGATCGCAATCATCCGCGAGCGCGCTCCCTCGACCAGGGTCTGATAGTCATCAAGAGTGTAGTACCCGCCTTCTTCTCCGCCGACTGCGCAATCGGATGAGCGTTCAATGAGTTCGGGGAATTGCGGGATTTCAATGCGCCATCCCTGATCATCACTCAGGTGCAGGTGCAAGATATTCAAACCCACTTCGCTCATCGCATCCATAACGCGAAGGATTGTGGGAACGGCGAAGAAATGGCGGGCAACATCGATATGCAAGCCGCGGTGCCTATAAGCGGGGTAGTCGATGATCTTCACTGCAATGGGAGCCCGGCTGTGATTCGCGATGGCCAATGTGTTGAGGCGACGCAGGCCTCGAGACAGCCCTAATTCGCTAGCAGCAGTTACCTGCGCGCTTCCAGCGGAAATAGTCAAGATGTAGGCCTCTGCGAACTGCCATTCCTCGGGGATTGCTAGGGGTGCAATTGCCGCCGAAAATTCCTCAGGAGTCTTCAGTACAACAGAGGGGCTAATTTCTGCCCAAGTGGCTTCTTCGGGATGCGCATCGGCCTCTTCAATGAAGACCGGAAGTGGAAGAAGTCCGGGAATCGTGGACAGAGAGGAGGACATCGATGAGCTCCTTTGCTTAGTCATCAACTGTATGAACATCCCTATCCTAGCCCTCTGGGCAACAAGTGGTCATCGGCCGCTATTGTTGGGACTATGAGCGCACTGAATTTCGTTTCCGATACCTTTGATCCTTCGCGATGGCGTGAGGTTGAAGGTTTCGAGCTAACCGATATGACCTACCACCGCGGGATTTCCCGAGGCCCCGGCGACGGAGCCGAGAAGGGCGCGGACCTGCCCGTGGTCCGTATTGCTTTTGATCGTCCAGAAATTCGCAATGCGTTCCGTCCACATACCGTTGATGAGCTCTATCGCTGCCTGGACCACGCGCGAATGACCAGCGATGTCGCTGCGGTTATTTTGACGGGAAACGGGCCATCCCCTCGCGACGGTGGTTATTCCTTCTGTTCGGGTGGCGACCAGAGGATCCGAGGAAAAGACGGCTACCACTACGAGGTGGAGGGCAGCGAGGCCTCGGCGGGAGTGGAACAGCGACGCGAGCAAATTGACCCCGCACGCGCGGGACGCCTTCATATTTTGGAGGTCCAGCGCCTGATCCGCACCATGCCGAAGGTCGTTATTGCAGCGGTTCCCGGTTGGGCAGCTGGTGGCGGCCACAGCTTGAATGTTGTGTGCGATCTCTCGATTGCTTCTCGTGAGCATGCCGCGTTCATGCAGACCGATGCAAATGTTGGTTCTTTTGATGCCGGTTATGGCTCTGCGCTGCTCGCACGCCAAGCAGGCGATAAGCGTGCACGTGAGATTTTCTTCCTTGCCAGGCGCTATGACGCTGATACCGCGGAGCGCTGGGGCGTCATTAACGAGGCCGTTCCCCATGCTCAGCTGGAGGAAACCGCGTTGGAGTGGGCTCGGATCATTGCAACGAAGTCTCCACAGGCTATCCGTATGCTGAAATTTGCTTTCAACTTGGCCGATGACGGCTTGGCTGGCCAACAGGTTTTTGCCGGGGAGGCAACGCGCATGGCATACATGACGGATGAGGCTCAGGAAGGTCGCGACGCATTCATTGAACACCGCTCGCCAGATTGGTCTTCTTTCCCGTATTATTTCTAACTATTAATTTGGCTTTCAGGAGTCGATCAGCTTTGTCACAGCTCGACCCATGGTTACTTTGTATGACATTTCTGCAGAAATATCAGGGAAAAGTGTCCATAAGATACACTTCTGTATCCCATTAGCTTGACAAAACCTATAAACTATAAGTGCCATCAGCTGCAGGAACTCTCCAGCAATACGTGCTCCCATCACACGAATTGCGTTCAAAGAAAGGGCCTATGTGAGAATTCGCTTAGGATCGCAAAGCTCCCAAAGGGTGCTGTCGTATCGACAGGGCTCCAAGGTTTCGCGCGCCCTAATTCTTCTCACAACTGCCGCGATTGGCGGGTCTTTTACGCTCTTGGCTCTGCCCTGGTCATCCGCATCTGCGCATCCAGACACAACGCCCGTTACAACCGTTTCCACTGATCCCCTTGATCATCTAGACGACGTCGGTGGCAGCCTAGATGTACACGCTACGGCTGAAGCTCCCAGCGCGGACCCAACTCACAGTGTCAAGGATCTGCAGTCGACTCCCGACCGCCTTGTACTTGAAAGCGGTTCCCCGCTGGCAAAGAAGTTTGTCCACACGCCTTATGAAAAGGCAGAGGTCATTGTTGAAGGTGCTGAATTCGCACCTGAAACGACACTGTCCAATCAGACTCCGGCGGTCACCTTCGAGCAGCTTGAACCCGAGCCCGCATCCAACGACGATACGCCTTCTTTGAATGACCTAAAGGGTCACGAAGGTGCGGTGTGGGTTGAGAGCAACGCAACACCTTCCGCCAACGCCACCTCAATTGCTCAATTGCAAGGCGATGAGCAGGATGTTAAAACTCTCGATGAGTTGCAGGAAAAGGGCATTCCCGCCATCGATTCTTCGCTTGCGACCCCTGAGATCCTGGTCCAAAACGGACAAATTCGTACCATGACATTCGAGCTGACCAATGTCGGCAAGGATGCTAAGGACATCGAGATCGAGGGCGTTTTCTCCAGCAAGGTCCCCGGTAGTAGTACGGTCATTTGGAGCCTCCAGTGCTCAGTTAAGGGCGGAGCAACCTGCCCCGAGCGCGCCGATGGGTATGCAGAATCCGTTACTCTCACTCAGGACAAGCCCGAGTTCTCGCCCTTCCATTCCGTGATCAACATGCCAAAGGGCTCCACGATCGCGATCACCGCTCAGCTTCGCCAAACAATCGCTCAGTGCACCCCCGATGCCGTCAGCGAGACAACTACCCGTTTCAGCTGGAAACGCTTGGGTGCGGACAAATCAAAGCAGACTGATCTTGAGCTAACAGGGAAGATCGCCTGCGCAAGCGCAGCTCCCACGCCGACGGCAACGCCTTCAGTAACTCCGTCCCCTACTCCTACATCTACCGCGCCTTCAAGTGATGATCAGACGCGTTCTGCGACGGCAAAGCCGTTACCGACGGCAACTCCGACCCGGCATATCAACCAAAGCCAGTCGAATGTTCAGCCTCGGCGCAGGCAAAACGAGGCTCGTCCTGCGCCTGCCCCGGCTCGTCGAGTGCAAGTCTTCGCTCCCGGTTCACCAAACCGTCCCACGGCTCAGGAAGCAGCGCGTCGCAGTGCTGCTGCTCGACAGGCTCAGGCAGCTGCTCGCCAACAGCAGAACGCAAACGCTGCGGCCCAACGCAATAATGCCGCACCCGCCGCTCCCACTCACTCGAACAGCGATGCCACTCCTGTTGTTTCACAGGCTCCTGCAGAGAACCAAGACAACCCGCAGCTGGCTGATTCCAGCTATGGTTTCAACGCGAACGGTCGCCGTGGCGGCTTGATGAGTGACGTCGAAGCCAATAGCGCGGTTGCGGTTGCTGCACTGCTCGTCACTGCCGGTGCCGGCGCACTGGCAACCTTCCACAAGGGCAAGTGAAATACTTTCTCTGATTTTCGCTGGTGCCTATCACTTGATAGGTGCCAGTTTTCCTTTTGCATTCGAAAGAGCTCTGCACGCTCTTTCACGGTGTCCTTGCAAATAGCGCCGGAGCAAGACGATAAAGAAGCGCTGGGCTGACGATGCAGCCCAGCGCTTGTGTCGTTTCAAATGACCTTAGCGGCGTCCAAACTTCGCACGCATCACACGCGCCAAGGCAAGTTCAGCGAAGGCATCCACCAGAAGAGCGCCGCCGAAAACACCCGAGAAAATCTTCCATCCCGAACGCGGCTTCGCAGCCTTCACCGCAGAAACCAGCAGTGCCGCACCGGCCGCTGCTTCGATAGAAGCGAGAGCTGAAAGAATCCACGGACGGTCTGAGACAACCGCCATGTAGGCCTTCTGAATAGCGCTGGGATCTTCTTCCTTGTTCCCGGTCATCATGATGTCAACGCTACGACCGATGGCGTTCGAGATGCCGCGCGCATTGTGAAGAACCGCGCCTTCAACATCCCCGGCTTCAATTGCCCCCTGGAGGAACTCTGCAACGCCGTGAGGCAGTGCAAGAGCCTTCACGACGGCTGTAATCGCATGAACTCCGTTAAGGTCCTGAGCGGCCAGCAATGCCTCAACATCAGCACCCGGGACGTGTGCCGCGATTTCACGCAGGGCAGGGCGATCTCCCACTAAGTCGACGACCGAAGGATCTACGGACTCGGCAGAAGCGGAACCGGTGACGATACGCGTTGTCATCCCCCAGTTATGGGTCAGCACATGCTCGAGATGATCATCGGTCACCAAGTAGAGATGCAAATCACCATCGGTCATCGCCAAGGAAACCAGCGGAAGATCACCGAAGTTCCATCCTGACTTGTCTTCGGGAATTTCAGCCAACAGTGCGCGATACCCGTTGTCTAGCTCGACATCTGCGACATCGACGCCCTCAAGCGCGGCCAAGAGAGGAACCGAAGATGCGGGGGTACGACCAATTTCGACGACGCGAACACCCGACTCTGACTCTTCGACCTCTTCGGGAAGGAAATCTGCCAGAGGGCTATCACCCTGAGGAAGAGCATCGATATGTTCTCCGCCCAGACGCACCTCTGCCTTGAAGTGCGAAGCTAACTGAGAAGCAAGCTCGCTGACCGTAATTCCCGCTTGCGCATCCTGAGCACCTTCAGCAAGGGTCGCGACTCGCCCGTTCTCAACCGCAATATTGAGGCCCAGAAGCTGAGGAGTTGCCTCAAACCACTCCAATTGGGCCAAAACGGAACTTTCACGGAGCACGTGCGCAACTTGATCGGGATCAAGCTGGGAGGCAATCATCATTCCCTCAACGCGGGTCCATGTCGTATCAGTCATCATTGTCATCCTTCCGAAGACCCTGAGAATCGTCCTTCGACTAGCTACAAGTTTAGCCTGTCCTTCCGATCGATAGGCACATCACAACAGAAAAGGTGAGGGCACCCATTTGGGTGCCCTCACCTTTCAGTGCTACTGAAGTAGTTTCAGAAGCGATCAGCGCATCTTGGTGCCGACCGAGCCCAGACGCTCAGCAGCCTCAACAACGCGTGCAGCCATACCGGCTTCAGCTTCCTTGCCCCAAGCGCGAGGATCGTACTTCTTCTTGTTGCCGACCTCGCCGTCGATCTTGAGGACACCCTCGTAGTTGGTCATCATCCAGTTGACCACGGGGCGGGTGAAGGCGTACTGGGTGTCGGTGTCAACGTTCATCTTGATGACGCCGTTGGCAACTGCCAGTGCGATCTCTTCGTCGGTGGAGCCGGAGCCGCCGTGCATGACCAGGTCGAAGGGGCGGTGATCCAGACCGTAGTGAGCAGCAACCTCTTCCTGGATGGTGCCCAGGAGCTCAGGGCGCAGCTTGACGTGACCGGGCTTGTACGCACCGTGCACGTTACCGAAGGTCAGAGCGGTGATGTAACGGCCCTTTTCGCCAAGGCCCAGGGCCTCAACGGTCTTGATGGCATCTGCGGTCGAGGTGTACAGCTTCTCGTTGATTTCGCCAACGACACCGTCTTCTTCGCCACCCACAGCGCCGACCTCGATCTCAAGGACGGTGTGAGAGTCAACGGCAAGCTGCAGCAGGCGCTTTGCAATCTCAAGGTTCTCATCCAACGGAATGGCGGAGCCATCCCACATGTGGGACTGGAACCAGGGAAGACGACCAGCCTTAACTTCCTCGGCCTCCATGTGCATGAGCTGCTCGGTCCAGGAATCCAGGTTCTGCTTTGCGCAGTGGTCGGTGTGCAGGGCAATGGTGACGTCGTAGTTCTTTGCGACCTCACGGGCGTAGGCAGCCATTGCCAACGAGCCGGCGATACGGTCCTTGACGGTGGAACCTGACCAGTATTCAGCGCCACCCACGGAAACCTGGATGATGCCGTCAGATTCGGCATCGGCGAAACCGCGCAGTGCAGCGCTCAGAGTCTGAGAAGAGGTCACGTTAATTGCCGGGTACGCGAACTTTCCGTCACGCGCACGGTTGAGCATTTCGTTGTAAACCTCAGGGGTTGCGATGGGCACAGGAGCCTCCTAATTGATGACAACATTTGTCGCTTCATATTGTCCCACATTTGCGGAAGAACATCACTGGACTATTGGCCCTCAGATCGAAGTCCTTTGAAGAACCCATCATTGCCCCTGCTCAACGCTGATCAGGGAGCAATTTTAGACCTACTAAAATACGCCTTTTATATAGGGTGTACTCTTCTTGTCCCTTTTCTCAATATAGGTGGGTGGTTTTTTGGAACGATTCAAACGCGCGCGAATTTGGCTTCACTCTCCGCAGACTTCGTGAGGAGCACGAACTCTCACAAGAAACCCTGGCCTACCGTTCTGGCGTAACGAAAAACCAAATTCAACTACTGGAATCAGGACGCGCTTCGGGACGCAAAGGCGAAACCCGCGCTTCCAACCCACGCATGACAACACTCAGCGGCATTGCACAAGCGCTTGGCATGAGCGTCTCTGCGCTCCTTGCCGAGGCTGGACTCTAAACTAAAAACTCCAGCGATTTAGTAGTGCGACATGACCGGAGTGCCAATCTCCGACCACTGATACACCCAATGCGCCTCTTCAACTGGCATATTGATGCAGCCGTGTGAACCACCGGGTCCACTCCAGCCGAATGAATCCTGCCAAGGGGCACCATGGAATGCGTAGGAGCCAGTCCAGTAGGTCACCCACGGCACTCCCTTCGCACAGTAAGGCCAATCTGGAGTGCACCCCATATCCTGGGCCTGATACTTGAGGTAAACGTTGTAGAGTCCCGTGACAGTCTCATGACCAGGTGAACCGGGGACAATCGCGACCGGACCGTGGACAACTGTGGCGCCCTCATAGGCGGTGACAGAGTTGTTTCCCAGATTGATCTCAAGCCACTTCTCACCCGGAGCGGCCTGATAAACCAAATTTTCAGCACCGTCAGCAATGAGCTTGCGTTCATAGGTAGCCGGAGTGACGTCGTAGCTGAAGTTCCCCTCAAACTTCTTGTTGTCCTTGAGTGAGGTAATCACCGAGGCCGCGAGCGCATCAAGGTCCTTGACCTTTCGGCCATCAACAGCCTTCTTCGGAGTCTGAACGATATCGCCAGCAGAGTTGACGTTGTGGCGACCATTCACAGGATCACGATTAGTTTCTTCACCCTGCGAACGCACCCACTCACGAACGCGCTCTTCATCAATCGCAGGCTGCTTCAAGGAACCATCATCGGCCAGAGCAATCTTCACCCATCCAACCCGATCCTTCGAGCTGGCCTCGATCGTGTCTTCACCGTCGGAAATCTCAACGGGAATCTGCGCAAGCTTATTTGCGGCCTCGGCGACGTTCTGCGCGCTCGCATCATCAACCACGGGAAGAAGGTTAGTTGCACTCAACTGCACTTCTCCCCCGCGGAGCATCCGCGCGGCCTCGTCCAAGGAATTGCGCAGGGCATCATAGGGAACGCCACGCCCAGCCTGAGACTTAGTTGAAACAAAGGACTCTTGATCCTCGGCTGGACGAACAGTAGCGTCAACAACCGGAGTTCCCAGCGAGGATGCGATCGAGTTCGATACATCCTTCATCTTCAGATCATCGACACTGATCGCAGCCGGTACGTCATTGTGAACAAAAATCGCTTTGAACCGATTAAACAGGTTCGAATTCGCGGCGAGCGCTTGATCTGCACTCCCCTGCGGATCAACGGTTATTCCCATATCGGAAAGCGTCAGGGGTGTTGAATGCCCCTCGACTACAACATTGACCTGCATCGCCTTCGCGCGCTGATCAACCATCTGCGCGATTTCATCCCGGGTCATTCCCGATACCGACTGGCCAGCCACACTGACATTGGGCAGCGCGCGCGCAGAATAGTGCAGGGCATAGGCAACCCCAGCCGCACACAGAGCAATCAGGACGCATCCAAGCGTTACGCCGATCACAAGCGGCTTACGTGACCGTGAAGATTTATGTTCAGACATCCCCTCTATCGTACTGATTTCACATCATTTTTGCTTGAAATTCACAGATTGTGCGCATCTATGTGACCCTCATATCTTCAGACAGCCCAGATTGTTTCCTGTTACCCTATTCCAACTGGTCGGGGGTACCGTTAAAGCAGGCGGACCCCAGGAGGGATAAACGTGAGTGACCTTCGTCTTCTTGTCGTTCCGGGGGGCACTTCCCCGGCATCTGTAGCAATGGCTCATGCCTCGCTACACAAGCTCGCGGAGCTGTACGAAGAGCGTCAGGCAGACCCCGACCACCCCGCGCCGCACACCGTTGTTGTTATTCGCGACCCTGAGCTTGTTCCCCCATCGAGTTTGCGCACAGCTGCGACCACACCACGTGAAGCCTTCCCACCCGAGCTCTACCCAGAGCTTGCCGACCGCATTGACGACCCCACTCTTTTCGATAACATCGATCTGGTTTTGGCCTCCTCTGGTTCATCTGGCGAACCGCGGCTAGTTGGCCTCTCCATCGACGCTCTGATGGCCTCGGTTAAGGCGACGCATTCCGTTCTGGGAGGACCGGGGCGCTGGATCTTGGCGCTGAGTTCCCACCACATCGCGGGTGCTCAAGTACTCATGCGCGCTGCCGCGACCGAAATTTCGCCCCAGATCGTCGATTGTTCCCATGGTTTCAATCCAAAGGATCTGCTTCCCGCGATTGCGGGGGCAACCTCCGATCCTTCTCTGCCGGGCTACCTCTCTCTAGTCCCCACCCAATTGGTTGATTGCCTGAACGCCGGCGACGAAGTCGTGAGCGCCTTGGCGCGCCTCCACACCATCTTGATCGGCGGCACCCGTCTTGATCCCGCGCTGCGCCAACGTGCCGAAGATGCAGGACTCACTATCGTCGAGTCTTTTGGAATGACCGAAACCTGCGGCGGCTGCGTATATGACGGAGTCCCGCTTCCCGGAGTTATGGTCCGTACCCTCGATTGGGAGGGCGCCACCCGTATCGCAATCGCCGGCCCCGTTTTGCTGACGCGCTACCTTGTCGGCGACACCCCATTCCACGACGAGGCCGGTACCCGTTGGTTTATCAGCGGGGATACCGGTGTAATCGACGCCGGTGGTCGTTTGAAAGTTCTGGGGCGCGCCGACGACATGATCATCTCCGGAGGGCTCAACATTCCGCCGATCCGAGTCGAGGACGCCCTGAAGAACGTCACGGGCATCAAGGACGCGTGGGCGCTGGGCTTGGACGATGAGAAATGGGGACAGGCATTGTCCTGCCTTGTTGTCCCCGAGGACGCTCCTTCTTTCCCTCCCCCACCTGAGTTTGTTGAGGAACAGGGGCATCGCATTCGCGAGGCCGTTTCTTCCCAGATCGGTCGCCCGCAGGCACCGCGTCGCGTGATCTTCGTTTCTTCGATTCCGCAGCTTTCTTCCGGCAAGGTCGATCGCATTGCCGCACGCCAGCTCGCTGAATCTCTCACTGGGACAGAGTCTGAGTGGCGCCGATGAGCACTGAAAATAGGCGACAAGCAAGCCTGGGCGATTGGATTGAAGGTGCCAGGCTGCGCACCCTTCCTGCTGCTGCGGCTCCGGTCTTCGTCGGCGCCTCCGCGGCTTTCGCCTTGGGAGCTGTTCATCTTGCACGCTCAGTCTTGGCGCTTCTTGTCGCTCTATTGCTTCAAGTTGGCGTGAACTACTCCAACGACTACTCCGATGGCATCCGTGGGACGGATGACCAGCGAAGCGGTCCCCAACGTTTGACGGGTTCTGGGCTTGCGCGGCCTCGTACTGTTTTAAAGGCGGCACTGGGGTGCTTTGCGGCAGCCGGCGTCCTTGGGTTGATCCTTGTTGCGATCAGTGGGACCTGGCCTCTGATCGCCGCAGGCATCGCTGCGGTCACAGCGGCATGGTTCTACACGGGCGGGAAACACCCCTACGGCTATATGGGAATCGGCCTATCGGAACTCTTTGTCTTCGTTTTCTTCGGACTGATGGCGACCGTTGCAACGACGTGGACGCATACCCCTTCAGCACCTTGGTGGCTGTGGCTCATGGCCTCATGCTTGGGTCTGATGTCGGTGGCAATGCTCATGGTCAACAACATCCGCGACATTCCTACCGATAGCGTTACCGGGAAAAAGACCGCGGCCGTTCGCTTGGGACAGCGAGCTTCTCGAATCCTCTTTTCCCTGTGCCTATTGGCCCCTATCTCCGTCTTCTTTGCGCTTCCCGCAGCGATCGGCACCCATGTCATCATCTGCATTTTGGCGTCACTTGCGTGGATTCTGGCAATCTTCCAGCCGGTCTACTTGGTGTTGAGCGGAGTGAAGGGAAAGGACCTCATCATTGTCCTCAAGCACACCGGCTTTTTAACCTTGGGGTGGGCGCTCTTCGTTAGCGCTCTCTTGGTCTCAAGTACATTTGCCTGAGCAACTGCTCTAAACTCAAATCATGGTACGTATTCTGTTCATCGTCGCATGGTTCGCCGCATCGATTTATGCAATTTCAGATTGGGCAACAACGCCGGCCGACAGAATGCCTATGAAGCTTTCTCGAATGACCTGGCTGATCATCTTGGTCGTGACAGTCCCATTCGTTTCTCTTGGAGCAATTGCGTGGATCGTCCTCAAGATGGTCGCAAATGCCGAGGACCGTCAGGCACAATCCGCTCCCAAAGCCCCAACCGCCCCAGATGATGATCCCGAATTCCTTTTCCGTTTAGAGCGCGATCTTCAGATGAAGCGTAAGCGTGAAGAAGAACGGAAGAATAAAGAAAACCCCTCCACCACTGAGGATGAAGGGGATGGGCCCGAAGAAGGGCAAACGAAGAACTAGCGCTTGAGCTGGGCTTCAGAGACCCCAGGAACCATATCCGAGGCCTTAGACAGCAGGTGCGCAGCCGGCTCGTTATAGGTCATTCCAACCAGCACGTCATCATCAAAAATGAGCGAGGTCAGCGAAGCAAGGGAGCACTGCCGTGACAGCGGTGAGTGTCCCAGGGGCTGGTGACGGATCAGACGCTGAAGCGAAACGATGGGCATTTGGTGCGAAACCAGCAGCGCCTCGTGGCCGCGCGCCTCACGCAATGCGCGAGCGACCGCACGGGTCATGCGCTGGGCAGCATGGGCGTAGGACTCTCCCCAAGAGGGGCGCAAAGGGTTCACGTAGTAACGCCAGTATTCGGGGCGTGCAAGAACCCACGGATTCGCATTGACTGCAACACCTTCAAAAACCGACTCCGCCTCAATAAGGTTGTGATCATGTTCGATCTCAAGCTCGTAGGCAAGGGCGGTCGGCGCTGCACTCATCTGGGCACGCAACAGGGGCGAGGCAACGACGTGGGTAATATCGGCGCCACTGTCGACGAAATACTCAGCGACGGCCTCGGCCATCTCAATACCAAGGTCAGTTAAGCCATAACCGGGAAGGCGGCCGTACAAAATACCATCGGGATTATCAACTTCACCGTGGCGCATCACGTGAATAACAGTCTTCATGACAGTGCCTTTCTGGGGTACCACTGCGCTGAGGCAATACTGCGATGTATTCAGCGCATGCGTTGCGGGAGATATGCCGAAGGGCCCCACCAGTGGAGGGACCCTTCAAGAAGATCACTTCTTGTTGCGACGCTGGTGACGCGTCTTGCGCAGCAGCTTGCGGTGCTTCTTCTTCGCCATGCGCTTGCGGCGCTTCTTAATGACGGAGCCCATGGGGTTCCTCCCTCGAGTGTGTAGGTGCGGCAGAGGTGACTACCGCCTGACGTCAGGTGCCAAAAGGCACAGCAGGTTTATATTACCCGTTAATCCCCGCAACGCGTTCATCGATGTGATCAGTCAGACCGGCGCGGATCAGCTGGCCGACCGCAGACTCGGGAACTCGGAAGCTCTTACCGACGCGAATTGCCGGCATCTCTCCGCTGTGGATCAAACGATAAACAGTCATCTTCGAGACGCGCATAATATCCGCCACCTCAGATACCGTCATAAAACGCGGGGCAGAGTGCTGATCCATTGATGACTCCCAGACGTGCAAAGATTAATTCCGTCTCATGATACTGGAAAGATCCCCCCATTTGGCAACTTTCTCCACTTCAATTTTCTTCAATCACTGCTGTCCCCCGTGTCACGTTATTCACATACGTTTCAGCCAATAGACTTTTAGGGCATTAGGATGAAGCTTGCGAGTGATTCTGGAGGTGACATGGCTCGTAGAAATCGGCGCCCTAGCGCGCCTGGTCGGGCATCCGATCAGCATTCCTCTGCGTCGCATCGTCGCGCACTCGCTCACTCAAGCCGAGGCTACGGACCGACAGGCATCCCCGAAGATCGACCTTCGCCTACCGTTGTCTATCCCGCCGGAGTCAAGCCCTACGCCCTTGAAGATTCTGGAATTCTCACCCGCTTCCGCGTCTGGTTTGCACACGAAGCTCGTTTTTCACCCGCGCGACTGGTGCTCATCGTCTTCGTCATGCTTATTGCATTCATCACCTGTCTTCTTGCACTCCCGATTTCAACAGCATCTGATGAACGCGCACCTTTCGTCGACATCCTCTTCACTGCAATTTCCGCGGTTTGCGTGACCGGCCTGACCGTTGTTGATACCGCGACATATTGGTCGGTTTTTGGCCAAACCGTCATTGCTATGGGCATCTTCATCGGTGGTCTGGGTGTCGTCACTTTGGCAACGATTTTGAGCTACGCCGTTTCCCGGCAGCTTGGGCTGACACAGCGAATGCTGGCAACTGTAGAGACGAAATCCAGCGGCATGGGGCGGCTGACCGCTCTGCTGAAAGCGGTTATCGGAACCTCATTGACCGCTCAGATTTTGCTCACCATTGCCTTCGTTCCCCGCTTCCTCACCCTGGGCCATGAGACCGTATGGGAATCGCTCTTCCATGCGGCTTTCATGGCAATCTCGGTGTTCAATAATGGCGGTTTCGTGATCTTGAGCGGCGGCTTGGTCCCCTACCACACTGACTGGTGGATGCTCAGTCCCATCATTCTGGGAACCTTCGTCGGGGCGATCGGCTTTCCTGTTATCTCCGACCTCTCACAGCACTGGCGCACCCCCTCCAGATGGGCCCTGCATACAAAACTCACACTTTCGACATACATTCTTCTGGTTTTCTTTGGCACCATCGCTTTCGCCTTCACCGAATGGACGAATTCGGCAACCCTTGGTGATCTTGACATTTCCTCGCGACTGTTGAACTCGCTGCTGGCAGGGGTCAACACCCGCTCCTCGGGCCTGTCCTCTTTGGACGTGGCGAATATGCGTCCCCAGACCCACTTCATTCAAGACATCATGATGATGATCGGTGGCGGTTCCGTATCAACCGCAGGCGGTATCAAGGTCACGACCTTCGCCGTTCTTTTGTTAGCTGCTGCTGCCGAAGCCCGAGGCGACCGCGACATCGAAGTCTTCAGCCGACGTATCCCCCACTCGGTGCTCCGCCTGGCCGTTGCAGTGACCCTCTTGGGATCGCTTTTGGTTGCTCTCTCGACCGTCGTTCTGCTGACTCTGACCGGCTACAGTCTTGATGTCGTTCTCTTCGAATCGATTTCCGCATTCGCGACCGTTGGGCTTTCAACGGGCATTACTCCCGATCTCCCAGCTCTTGCAAAATACGTTCTTGCAGCCCTGATGTTTGCAGGACGTACTGGAACCATGACTCTCGCCGCTGCGCTCGCTCTGCGCGATCGGCCTCGAGCAATTCGCCAACCGGCCGAGTCTCCGCTGATCGGCTAAGAGCCGCGTCGTCCCACGAGCAAAAGCCCGCACTCGTGGGAGAATACGACTATGGCAGAAGAAAAGACCCTTGCATCGGGAACCCTGGTCATCGGATTGGGACGTTTCGGTTCCGCCGTTGCCCTCACTCTGGACAAGCTTGGCTACGAAGTGCTGGCCGTCGAAAAAGACAGCCGCCGCGTCCAGCAGTTCTCGGGTCGTATTCCCGTTGTCGAGGCCGACGCCTCCTCGATGGAAGCACTGAACCAGTTGGGGGCAAGGGATTTCTACTCCGCGGTCGTGGGGATTGGTTCCTCCTTGGAGGCCTCGGTGCTGATCACTGCAAACCTTGTCGATATTGGAATGACAAATATTTGGGCGAAGGCCATCTCGCGCGAACACAGTCGTATTCTTCGACGCATCGGCGCCCAGCACGTTGTTGCTCCCGAATCCGATGCCGGTCAGCGTACGGCCCACCTCGTTGGTGGACGCATGATCGACTACATCGAAATGGACAAGGACGGCTTTGCCATCATGAAGCTCCGTCCGCCGAAAGAAGTGTGCGGTTTTACCCTCAGTGAGCTCGATCTTCGAGGCCGTTACGGCGTGAACGTGTTGGGGATCCTTCGTCCTGGGGCGCCCTTTGAATACGCCGACGCGACGACTCGAATTAACCGCGAAGACACCATTGTGGTTTCAGGCGATACGCGACTTTTGGAGTATTTCGCAAACAGGCCCTAAGTGACGGCTTTGCTTTTGTTCCCCGCACATGAGCCATGTTGTTGACTTGCTAGATGGGAATTCTATGTCCGTACGAGGCCAAACTGGACGCAGATGCAGGTGGCGTGGTTTAGCGTAGGGATATGGCGAAAGAAAAAAGCGTGTACCGCTGCAGCGAATGCGGTTGGACCTCACCCAAATGGGTTGGCCAGTGTAGAGAGTGCCACCAATGGAACTCCATGGAAGAGTCCGGCCCCTCTGCTTCCGTTCCGGGTGCCGCTGTCGCGCTCACGCCTCGTCAGCCTGCTCAGCCCATCAATGACATCAGTGCTGAACGCGCGCGGTCTAAGCCAACCGGAATCGGCGAGTTCGACCGTGTTCTCGGTGGGGGCATTGTTCCCGGAGCTGTCATCCTTCTTGCCGGCGAACCCGGGGTCGGAAAGTCCACTCTTCTTCTGGATGTTGCTTCGACCTGCGCCGCGGAGGCACCGGTTTTGTACATCACTGGCGAAGAGTCTGCCTCACAGGTCAGGGGCCGCGCAGAACGTATTGGCGCCCTGCACCCACAGCTTTTTCTTGCGGATGAGACATCACTTTCCACGGCTCTTGGCCAAATTGATGCAACCAACCCTTCTTTGGTCATCATCGACTCGGTTCAGACTCTTCAATCCGACCAGCTCGATGGCAGTGCCGGTAGCGTTGCACAGGTTCGCGCTGTTGCAACAGCTCTCATTCGCGTTGCAAAGGAACGTTCAATCCCCATTCTCCTTGTAGGCCATGTGACTAAAGATGGTGGGATTGCTGGACCTCGCCTACTTGAGCATTTGGTGGATGTCGTCTGCCAATTCGAAGGCGATCGGCACACGCGACTTCGCTTGCTCAGAGCTGTCAAGAATCGTTATGGACCCACCGATGAAGTGGGCTGCTTTGAACTGAGCGACACCGGGATTGTTGGTTTGACGGACCCTTCGGGTTTGTTCCTTTCCCAGTCCCAGTCTGCGGTTCCAGGCTCGTGCGTCACCGTCACTCTTGAGGGACGCCGCCCCCTCCCCACTGAGATCCAGGCTCTTGTCGCACATACTTCTGCTGGTTCCCCTCGTCGAACCACCGTCGGAGTTGACCACTCACGCGTAGCGATGATTTTGGCAGTGCTCCAGGCACGCCTCGGTATCGATACCTCTGATTGCGATGTCTATGCCTCAACTGTCGGAGGTGCCCGTATCAGTGAGCCGGCTGCCGATTTGGCAACGGCAATCGGAATTGTCTCGGCCATTCGGGGAACCCCAACACGCAGCGCCCTGATTGCTTTCGGCGAAGTGGGGCTCACAGGGGAAGTCCGTGCATGCACTGGCGTGCGTCGCAGAATTCAAGAGGCTGCACGCCTTGGATTCAAGGTCGCCATCATTCCTGCACAGGGAAGTGAAGAGGCCATGGGGATCGACGGGATTACGGTTCTGCCAATCTCAGACCTTGCCGGCGCGCTACGTGCCGCTATTCACTGAGTCTCTTCCTTCATTGTGCGGATACTCGAATACACTTAGAGCAGGAATCACGCATCGAAAGGCAGGATTCATGACATCAGATGCCGCTCTTCTGCGCAGCGCACTTCAAGATATCGCACCGGGCACGCCCCTTCGCGAAGGATTGGAACGCATCCAGCGCTCCCATACCGGCGGCTTGATTGTTCTTGGTGTCTCTCCTGAGCTCGAAGAAATGTGCTCGGGCGGTTTCGATCTCGACATCGAATTCACGGCCTCGCGTCTGCGCGAATTGTGCAAAATGGACGGCGCGGTCATCATCGACCCCACCGACTGGCGAATCCGCAAGGCAAATGTCCAGCTTTTCCCCGATCAGAGCATCCCTACCGATGAATCGGGTATGCGTCACCGCACTGCACAACGCACTGCCTACCAAACCCACCTTCCGGTGCTCTCAGTTTCGGCGTCAATGCGTCTTATTTCCATCTACGTCGGCAAGTACCATCACATCGTTGAAGAACCCGAAGCACTGCTGTCTCGCGCTAATCTGGCCGTCGACACCTTGGACCGCTACAGCCAGCGTCTGGATGAGGTCCTTCAAACGCTCACGATCTTGGAAATGCGTGATTCTGCAACGGTCCGTGATGTCGCAACCGTCATGCAGCGCATGGAGATGATCCGTCGCATCACCTCTGAGATCAACGAATACCTTGAAGAACTCGGTTCAGAAGGACGCCTTTTGGCTCTACAGGTCGATGACCTTGTTCGCGGCTCAGGCTCCGAACGCGCACTGGTACTTCGTGACTACACCCGAGATGCCTCCGCGGTCTCAACCGCAGAAGCTGCCCTTTCGGAACTTGCCAGCGATCGTCTGGTCGATCTCGCAGCTATCGCTAACGTACTGGGCTTGGGCGTTTATGATCCCACCGATCTGGACCGCACCATCCAACCGCGCGGCGTGCGAGCCCTCTCCTTGGTTCCTCGTCTTCCCTGGAACGTCATCAAAGACATCACCAGTCATTGGGAGAACCTTGCGGACCTGCGTGAAGCGACAGTTGAGGATCTGCAGCAAATCGAAGGCATTGGCCCCTACCGCGCAAAGCTCATCCGCGAAACGCTTGAGAATCAATTCTCAATGGCTGCCACGGGAATTGTCGGCTGGTAATCCGCGGGAAAGACTAGAGCTACACCCCAACCAGCCCTAGGTTTGGGCTCCCCTCGTCCCCCCTAACCGCAGTGGAGAAGAATTCTAATGGCCTTCTTCACCCTGCGGAGGGTTAGTTGCCTCAGAAGTGCTGGATTGCGAGGGCTCAGGCGTCGATTCAGTTGTTGGCTGAACCGGCTGAGTCAGAGTGAATACTCGTTCATCTCCAACCGTCTGGCCATTCAACAGCAGCTGTAAACGATAGGTTCCGGCTGGAGCAGGATCGGTCGCACCATCGGAATTCCGGTCCTTCGCATCACATCCAGAGTAGAGCCCACCATCCCACGTCAGGCCGCCATTCCAAGTATCGCCGGGAATCAAGAGCAGTGTCGCACTCTCGCGATCACGCTGGCACTTCGAGCCGTCATATACCGTTTCATCCCCGGTGGAAATCTTGAAATCGATGTGCCCGAACTCAAAGGAACAGGCAACTCCCGCACGGTTTTCAATGGCGACCGAAATGTTCCGAGCTTGTCCAACCTCGCCACCAGAAATGGTCGGTCGAACCGTCAGATCTGCCGAGGCACAGGCGGGAATACGAACTCGCCCTTCCGCATCGACAATTCCATCGGCTGTTGCCTGTTCACCATCTTGAAGTGCTGCGGTTCCAGAGCGCGTCACCGTAGCAGTGGGCGTCGGAGTAGGAGTTGCAGAGGCGCTCGGAGTGGCCTCGGGAGCGGAAGACTTCGTGACCGCTGAAACAGCTTTTGCAACCCCCCACACAATAAGCGCGATGATCACAAGTAATCCGAGTCCGGTGATGATACGCCTGACCCACAGGGAAGGAGGCACCTGTCCCCCAGCCGGTTTTCTTGGAGAAGTCCCACCCGAACGAACTGTGGGATGAGCGCCTGGACGCCCTGCACGAGGAGCCCTCGAAGGAGATGAAGAGGCCGAAGAAGACCGTGGTCTATTGGGCATGAGACTACCTTCTCCCCTCAGATACATCGCTCTTACGAGCACTCACACGTTGTGCCCCAAGAGTGCCCTTGTCACGCCGAGCGCGCGCCTTCGTCACTTCAGTGTCATCATCCTTTGGGTCAATGACGCACCAGCGTTCAACGACCACTCCGGCAATACCCCACAAACCAGCACCGAGCGCACACATCAGTCCGCAAATTCCAGCGTAAACACTGGTCTGCGCTTCCCAGCGAGCAAGGAAGGCCAAGGACATACCTGCTAGTAGCCCAGCGCTAATCACTCCGCCAAGCGCACTCGCACGAGCGAACATTGCAATTCGGAAAGCTGATACGGCATCAACCCAGGTTGCTTTATGCGCTCGAAAGCGTCGAACCTGGATTCCCATCCAAAGAAGCACACCAGCGACAACAACAAATACCAGGGCCAGGGCAGGATGAATAATCCACGGCCCTGCACCCTGACGAATCGCAAAGGCGGTTACGGCTGCGGCAAGCGCCGAAGCAGCGGCTGCCTCGGCAATTAACAGCACAATACTCAGCGGCTTCATGAATCCTCAGGACGACGACGGAAGACTGGAATCTGACCGGTAATGCTTGGACGGATTGTTACGTCGCGGTTGACAGAGGAAGGGGTCTGCGAGCCGGGAGTCATTGGTCCCTGATCAATGGAATCATCGAGCTTGGGATCAAGAACATGACTGTAGCGAGGCGGCAAGCTAGGAGAAGGACGACGCATGTCCTCACGCGGGCTCAGCACACTGGAATCATCCACAACACGGACGTCCTCAGAGAAGTTCCAGCCCGGCAGAGCGCGCGAGGTGCGAGCTTGCGAGGCGGAATTCCGCTGGGCAGAGGCGGACTTCCGCTGGGCAGAGGCGGCCGAAAGCTTCGCCCCCGAAGCGTTTTGCGTAGGTGCAGCACTCTCTGAATACGTACGTCCCTGCGTGGGAACCGAGGCCTGGCTTCCCGCTGATGAGGCCGGCTCGGGGCGGCGAGCAAAGAGCGAAGTACGCCTTGGCTGAGTAGCTTCCGCCCCGGGCTTCTGTTGCTCTTGAGGAGCAGGTGCGCGGTGCGAAAGCTTTGCACGGTGAGATTGTGCGGCAAGACGATCGGTACGTGCACGGAATGGACGCGGTGAATCAGCCGTCGAGATACCCGTTCCTTCTTCGGTTACCGGACGCCAACGCGGGCGACGAGGCCGACGTCCAAGGGGAACCTCGGCGGTAATCGGTGAAGTCGAGGGAGAATTCTGCGCCGGCTCTTGCGCGCTCTGGGTATCGGAAGACTGCGGTGCGGCCTCGGGAATGGCGTGAGGAAGAGCGCTGCCCTGCAGGCGTTCGAGGAGCGAGTGCCGCTCGACGACGGGGCGCTCGGGCTCGGCAGAAGGGACAGGACGACGAGGCTCCAAAGAGACCATGCCCTGAGCAAGGTTGGCGGAAGCTGCAGTCGTATCTGCCGGAGATGGGGTGGCCGACAGGTGCAGTCGACGAAGCGGAGGTGCGCTCACCGGAGAAGGCGCAGGAACCTGGCGGCTCGCTAGCTGCGCGGGTACCTCACCGGAAGTATCCGCAGGAGAGGTCGCGGAAGTTTCATTGGATGCAGACGTGGGTTGAGCTTCAGAAACTGCAGAGACAGAAGGCTTCGAAAGCTCAACATGGCGCGATTCAACGGATTCAACCGGAGCTCCCCAGCGATCCCACAGGCGATGCCAGGTCACATCGGTGCCTTCATCACTGGGAGCAAGGCCAGAGCGCGATGCTTCAGGAAGCATGTCTAGGCGACTCGGACGCGCAGACTGGGAATTTGTTTCAAGCTTCAAGGGACGCAGCTGCTCAGCATGATCGAGGCGCGGAAGGCGCATCCGGTGAAGAAGCTCGTCCGAATCAGCGATCACCGATTCTGGATCCTCACGCCAGTCCCCCACTGCGTCAAGGATTCCACCACGATCCGGAGCCTGCGCGATCAGCTCCGCTGCGGCGCCGAAGCCGGAAAGCTCAGCCTTGGGCTGGGCCATCAGCCAAGGAGAAAGCACAAAAGCACGCTGGTGTGCACGCGGATGCGGCAGCGTCAGACGCGGGTCATCCGAGCTCACACCGTCAATTTGAATGATGTCGATATCGATGGTGCGCGAGCCCCAGACTTCATGACGTACACGACCCAAGCGTGCTTCAAGCTCGTGGATCCGATCCAAGAGGTCGAGGGGTGCCATGGACAGCGTTCCCAAAACGACGGCATTCCAATAATCAGGCTGAGGCTTTTGGTCGGGACGCAATACAGCGCGCGTACGAACCAGGGGCGAAACTTGCGTAATTTCCAAGCCATCCCAGCTGGACATTTCATCAATTGCTCGCTTGAGGGTGATGGGAACATTGCCCAAATTTCCACCGAGTGCGAGCACTACTGCGCGCGGAGCCAAAGGTGCATCAAGTTCGTCCTGGGCAGGCTCTTCGACCTGTCCTTCTTCGCTTTCCTCAGCCGTGTCCACCACAAGCTCCGAGGCCGTCGCGGGCTGCTGCGGTGCCGCGGGAGATTGCAGCTGAACGGGCTTATCTGAATCAGAGGCCGGGGACTCTTCTTCCTGGGAAGCTACGGCATCTGATGGTGCGCTGGGCGCAGAGGGAGCAGGGGGTACATCCTCGTCAGCATCGGGAGCATTGGGGGGAACAACATTCGATGCCGCGACGAAAGGAAGCGGGATATCGCCCTTGCGAATGGTGACCGAAACATCGGTAAAGGGAACGTCGATGGGCGCTTCAGGCTTATGGACAATAACCTCAACGCCACGAACACGCGAATCTTCAAGAGCCGCATCAGCGATCTTGTGGCCAAGTGTTTCAATCAGACGAACCGAGGGGCCCGCAAGGATCGCGTGAGCTTTCTCTGCAATCTCGGCGTAAGAAACCGTATCGGCAATGTCATCACTGAGTGCAGCGCGATCGGTATCAACCCACAGAAGCAGGTCAACAGTGAAGGTTTGAGGAGCGTTCCACTCCTTTTCGAGAACTCCGTGGACAGCCTCAGCTGTAATACCGCGTAACGCGATCACATCGAGTTGTCCCACCGTGCCCTCACCTCCCTGCACGAACAAGCTTTGCTTGTTGGCTTATGGCATGGACCCTGACGGCCCATATTCCGTCTGAAAGCGCGCGCCGAGATATATCGAGAGTTGCTTCATCTCGGTCCGAAAGGGGGGACTGACCGAGGAAGCGTTTCCGGGACGCACCTATAAGAACAGGGTACCCAAGCTCAGCAAAAATCGGCAGCGACGCGACGAGAGACCAGCATTGTTCGTTATTCAGTGAAAAACCCAATCCCGGGTCAACAATGATGCGCTCGGGCTCAACCCCGGCCTCGAGAGCATCACGAACCTGTTGGGAAACCCGCTCTCTCAAGGCAACTGCGATGGGCTGATCGCCGTAGTCGAAAGATTCTTCAGGCATCCCCGGAAGCGCGCGATAGTGCTGAATAACATAGGCGCAGGACGTCGATGCAACGGCCGCATTCATCTGCGGATCCCAGCGCCCTCCACTGACATCATTGATGATGGCAGCACCCGCATCTGCCGCACGACACGCTGTCAGCGCGTGCAGGGTATCGACAGAAACAACAACCCCCGATGCGGCAAGACGTTGAATAATTGAGCCGATTCGCTCCCATTCTTCGTCTTCGCTAATCCGCGTGGAGTTCGGACGTGTTGACTCCCCGCCCAAATCAACTAGGTCCGCGCCTTCGTCGAGCATTTCCTGAGCGTGGTCGAGCGCTGCTCCCGGATCCAGAAAGCGTCCTCCATCCGAGAAGGAATCTGGGGTGACATTCAAAATGCCCATGACGAGCATCCGATCCCTTGGCAGATCAATGCCTTCGGGAAGACGAGGCGGTTTTGCACCTCCCGCGAGCGCCCAGGAGGAAGAGGCCTCGACAGGAGTCATCGCCGAACCCCACCCAATGCCAAAGACATCATTTCCGAGCGAGTGGCGTCGCGCTTGACGATTCCACGAAGAGCGGAGGTCACGGTCGAGGAGCCCGGCTTGGAGATGCCTCGCATCGTCATGCACATGTGCTCGGCCTCGACAACGACAATGACACCCTGAGGTGCAAGGACCTCATCGATAGCATCGGCGATCTGAGCTGTCAGACGTTCCTGAACCTGCGGGCGACGCGCATAGCCCTCGACGACGCGCGCGAGCTTTGACAGCCCCGTGACACGGCCGCCCTTGGGGATGTAACCAACATGCGCATGCCCATAGAAAGGAAGAAGGTGATGCTCGCACACGGAGTAGAAGGGAATATCGCGGACCATGACGATCTCATCGGTGCCCACTTCGAAGGTGGTCTTGAGGTGATCACGAGGATCCTCTTCGAGGCCGCTGAGAAGTTCGCGCCACGCACGACCCATCCGCGCGGGGGTGTTGTGAAGTCCCTCGCGGTTAATGTCTTCGCCAACGGCTTCAAGAAGCGCACGCGAAGCGTCTTCAACGCCTTGTTGATCGTAGCTCACTGGTTATTCTCCTCGGGCGCGATACCACCATCGGGGTCATCCAGTACTTCTGCGGGAGCAGTCGGGGCAGCCGATGGATCATCAGCAGATTCGGACTGCGCACGATCACTCAGAGGCATGGCGATGGGATTTCCCATAACTGCGCCCTGAACCGCGCCTTCCGCACCGTAATTCCACACCGGACGCTCATCTTGCTTAATGACATCCTTGAAGATCTCGGCAAGCTGCGCTTCGTCCAGAGTTTCCTCTTCCAAAAGACGCTGTGCCAAGCGATCCAGAACCGCGCGGTTCTTGGTCAAAATCTCCCAAGCCTCACGGGTTGCGTTATCCAAGAGCGCACGCACTTCCTGGTCAACGACGGAAGCAAGCTCATCAGAATAGGCACGTTCAGCGCCTCGGCCAGTACCGTAACCGGTCATCGGGTCCGAATCATCCGCGCTCAAACGGACGTTACCTACGCGATCGGACATGCCGTATTCAGTAACGAGCGCACGGGCCTGAGAGCTGGCCTTCTGGATATCGTTCGACGCACCGGTTGAAGGATCCCGGAAGACGATTTCTTCGGCGACACGACCACCCATTGCATAGACCAGATCGTCAAGAATCTGATTCCTGGTCTTGGAGTAGCGGTCTTCGGTGGGCAGCACCATGGTGTAACCCAGCGCGCGTCCACGCGGAAGAATGGTGACCTTCGTGACCGGATCCGTGTAGCGCAATGCCGCTGCACACAGGGCGTGGCCGCCTTCGTGATAAGCAGTCACCAGCTTGTCGTGGTCATTCATGACACGAGTGCGCTTCTGCGGGCCGGCGATCACACGGTCAATCGCCTCATCAATCGCGCGGTTATCAATCAAGTCAGCATTTGAACGAGCCGTCAGCAATGCGGCCTCGTTCAAGACATTTGCCAGATCCGCACCGGTGAAGCCCGGGGTGCGCTTTGCGATCATATGCAGATCGACATCATCGGTCAGGGGCTTGCCCTGAGAGTGCACGCGCAGGATTGCCTCGCGCCCCTTCAGATCGGGAGCTTCAACCGCAATCTGTCGGTCAAAACGGCCCGGACGCAGCAGGGCGGGATCAAGAATATCGGGACGGTTAGTCGCGGCGATGAAGATCAGATTCGAGGAATCATCAAAGCCGTCCATCTCAACCAGCAGCTGGTTGAGGGTCTGGTCGCGTTCATCAGAACCGCCACCATAACCCGAACCGCGGTGACGACCGATCGAATCGATCTCATCGACGAAGATAATCGCGGGAGCAACCTTCTTTGCACGGGAAACAAGATCACGCACACGCGAAGCGCCGACACCGACATACATCTCAAGGAATTCCGAACCGGCGATGGAGAAGAAGGGAGCTTCAGCTTCACCCGCCACTGCCTTCGCCAGCAGGGTCTTACCTGTTCCAGGAGGACCGTAGAGGAGCACACCTCGAGGAATGCGTGCACCGACCTTGCGGAACTTCTCGGGGGCAATCAGGAACTCGCGAACTTCTTCAAGTTCCTCAACGGCCTCGTCTTCACCGGCCACGTCAGCAAAGGTAACGTTCGGGCGCTCCTGGTTAAAGTCCTTGGTGCGGCTCTGGCCAAAGGGACCCATCATCTGGGATCCGCCCATGCGGCTCATGAAGAACCAGAAGAACCCCATGACCAGCGCCAAGGGAATGATTGCGGCAAGAGTTGAACTCAGGAACGAGGACTGCGGGTAGTACGCATCCCAGCCTTTACCGGGATTGGCTTTCTCAACCGACTCAACAATTGACTGCGATTGCGTGCGTGCATAAGTGAAGCTGATGTTTCGCCCCAAGCTACGTTCGCGGTCGTTAACACCGGTGGACTTGTGGGTCCACGGGTCCTTCAACACCAGGTTGACCTGCTGAGTTCCATCGTTAACGACGACGCGTTCAATCTGGGCTTCCTTCAGGATCTGAAGGCCTTCGGAAGTATCCACCGATTGCGGCTGGAACCACGTCCACAGGAAGAACAGGGCGATTACCAGGGGAAGCAATGGGATTGCAACGAGCCCCCAGGTATTCCTCTTCTTCTTGTTCTGAGTGTTATCTGCCATGGATTTACCTTTCAGCCGCCGTATACGTGCGGTGCCAGGGTCCCAACGAAGGGAAGTTGACGGTAGTGCTCTGCGTAGTCCAGTCCGTAGCCCACAACGAATTCATTCGGGATATCAAAACCGACGTACTTGACCTCGACCGGAACCTTGAGGGCTTCGGGCTTGCGCAGGGCAGCAGCAATTTCGACAGAGGCTGCTCCTCGAGCCAGAAGGTTTTCGCGAAGCCAGGACAGAGTCAGTCCAGAGTCAATAATGTCTTCGACAATCAGGACATCACGACCGGTGACGTCTGTATCGAGGTCTTTGAGGATACGGACAACGCCGGTCGACTTAGTGCCCGCACCGTAGGAGGAAACGGCCATCCAGTCCATCGAGAGAGGAGTGTGGAGGTGGCGTGAAAGGTCGGCGACGACCATAACCGCGCCCTTGAGGACACCCACAAGAAGAATCTCTTTGCCCTGGTAATCGGCATCAATTTCAGCGGCGAGCTCAGCCATTCGGCGTGCCAGCTCGTCTTCCGTAACCAGAATGCGTTCGAGTGCGTTTCCCATGTCCTGTGCGTCCACAGTCCCATGTCCTTTCCTGTGCGGGTCCCGACTTTATAAGAGTGCCACATGTGCGCGAAGAGGCGCTCAGCATGGCGGAGTTTCTCGCTCTTGGCGCAACAAGGAAGAGCCGGCAGGTGTCATGGCAATGAGATACGCCTGCTTTCCTTTCCCCTTGCGTAAGAGCGTTCCCCCTGGAACCGAGATGGGCCCTTGTCCCGTCCAGTGGTTGATTAGTGCGCGCGCCTCTTGAAGATGCACGTAGCTCGGTGCTCCAAGTGCGCTCAGGTAGCGGTGAAGGACACGCATCTGCACCGCCTCGGGAATCTGCTGCAGATGCTCAATTTTGAGGATTCCCATTCCCGAGGCCGTATCCTCCTGTGGCGGCATCGCTTCCCATGCGCATGTCCACACTTGGTTCGCCCACTGATCCAAGGCCTCGTCATCGGCTGCGGAAAGCTCCGCAGTGCGTGCAAGGGCGGGAACGGGGTCGATCCCCAAGCTGCTGCGCAAACTGGGAAGCGCACATTCTCGGATTGCGCTTCGACGTAGCGCACTTCCATCAGCGGCCCTCCAAGGGCCATCCATTGCGTTCGAAGGATCATCAACCCAGGGAAGCCCAAGTTGGCGACATACACCAATAGTCTCAATACGTCGACATTTTATAATTGGTCGAATCCAGACTATCTCTCCCGCGTCATCACGCAAGCTCATCGCTTTCAATGACCCGACTCCAGAGCCGCGCGCCAAACGCAAAAGCACGGTTTCAGCCTGATCATCCATCGTGTGCCCAAGGAAGACCGCAACGCGCCCTCCCAAAGATCTGGCATGGTCCACAAGAGCGCGCCGACGCGCATCGCGAGCCGAGGCCTCGGGACCCCCTTCCGCCGCAAGCGTGACACTCACCCACTGGGAGCGAGCACCGAGCGAAGCCATGCGCTCACTCACCTCGCGCGCCTCGATATCCGATCCAGCTCGAATCCCGTGGTCAACAGTCAGGGTGTGTGGAGTGCACCCCGCGCGGAGGCAGTGATCAATGATGACTGCCGCGAGCGCAGTTGAGTCTGCGCCACCGGATACGGCAATAAGAAGCGCATCACAGTGCTGAATGGCCCACTGAACGTGCGGACGCACTTCCAGCGAGAGTGTACGTACATCTCCCTTGGGATTAGCGGGAATTGTGATCACTGGAAGCTCGGCCACATCCGGTTGTTAAGAATCGATTCAAGACCGGGGCCGGTCAAGATCTGATGAACTTCATTGGCCATCTCACGGCGAAGCTGAGCGAGTCCTGCGGGAGCCACTCCCCCGAGCAGGCTTATCAGAGCCCCATCGACCATAAAATCTGCAGGCCGATGCGCAGTAATCCAATTGACCGAAGACAGATCCTTCGGAGTCAATGAATCCATAAAAACATCGATGATGCACTCGCGAAGAAGCAGCTGACGGGCAAGCTCTTCAGCATCAATTGCATCAATCGGCGCAGCGGTGACAAGTTCGCGGCAATACTCCCGATAAAAAGGCGTTCGCATGGACAGCCAGGTATCAACCCCCGCGCGCAAAGACACCCACTTTGCCCAATCTCCCAGATCGAACTTGGCGCGCACCCCCGCCTCTAAAACATTCGGGGCGACAAGATAGGCAGCAGCGCCGCTGGGTCCACTCACGCTCAGGGAATGTTTTGCCAGCACTCCTAATGCCGTGCACAGGGTGGCTGCGCTGGGAAGGCTACGTGCACGCACACCCCATTCATCGGCGAAATCCGCCCACTGAATCATTGCGCTGCGACGCTCAATGATCGGCAGATCCACGTGCACGCTGTCTTGAACATCGGAAGAGGAAAACTCAGCGAAGCGAGTGATCAGCGAAGGCAGACGCCCAGAAGCCCATTCTTGCCCGCGACGAAGACGCGAGACAATGGCCTGCGCTGATGAGGCTGAAGCCTGAGGTCCAGAGAACATGCCCATCGCGCTCAGGCGCGCGATCTGTGTGAGTGAGGGATACAACGGCATGTCTCTATGCTATCGAATTGCTCTGCGCTTGTATGCAGCCTTTTCGACTGAACTCACGGCTTAACCGGCACTGCTCAGCGAATGCTTGGCAGCACTCACATCTTCGCAATGGCGGTGACGAAATCATCCAGATAGCTGCGAGTTGAATATGCGCCGTCATTGGGAACTTTGTCGAAACCGACAATGAAAATCACTTGGTGTCCCTTCGAAGTCGACACCACGCCGGCAAGTGAAGAGACCTCAGAAAGAGAACCCGTCTTTGCTTGCGCATTGCCAGCCACGACCTCGTCATGCAAGCGATGTGCGAGGGTTCCCTGCACGCCCGCCCAGGGCAGGTTTCGGACCACTCGTGGCGCAACGGGCTGCGAGGCCTCAAAACCCTGGGAAAGAATTGCCGCCAAGGTCTTTGGCGCAATCCGGTCATTCGAGGACAGGCCCGAGCAATCTTCCAGCGAGAGCTGATCCGTGGGAATTCCGCGATCCGCCAAGGTCTTTTCAAGGTTCTTGACCGCGCCATCGAATGTCACTTCAGCCCCAGCCTGGCGCGCTGCAAAGTGACAGTACTGGTCTGCGAGCGTGTTATCTGAGTGGTAGAGCATCCAACGAATCTGCTCATCGAGGCTTGCGGACTGAACGGATGCGATCCGGTTCGCGCCCTGCGGGGCCGCGCCTCGGACGCCAAAGTCAACGGAGATCCCCTGTTCACTGAGCTTTTGCGCGAAAACCTCCGCGACATTGGAGATTGAGTCGGGGTAGAACTCATTGGATTTCGGGTAGGTACGGCCCGCATCGATCGCATAGGGAGCAAGCTGGCCTTCGTAGCCGGCAACCTGCTGCTCGCTCCACGAGGCGGGGCGCTTGGTGTCGGCAAAAAGCGCGGGAGCCGCGTGAAGTTCGACGTGAGAGATTCCCTTAGAAGTCAGGGCATTTGCCGTGTCTTTCGCAAGGGTTTCAAGTCCTGCACGTCCACTGACATCAAGGGAGTTGGTTCCCTCACCTAAGAGAAGGTCACCTTCTCCTTCGAGGTAGATGTCATCGTCGCTTTGCGCAACCGAGGTCGTCAGGTGCGCATTGGGGTCCAGGTGGCTGAGAGCGGTATAGGCAGTGAGGATCTTGGTGATCGAAGCCGGGGTGTGGGCACTTTCCGCATTACTTTGGAAGAGCGTCTGACCATTGTTCGCATCAACGACGAGCGCCCACGCGTTCCAACCGCCTTCTTCGGCTGCCGAGGCCGCGGGAGCCCACGCCTCTTGGAGTTGTTGGGCGGTGGGAGCTTGACTATCCCTCTGCGACTGTGAAACATTCAATGTAGGAGCGGGCACAGCAGAGGCTGTGGGGGCTGCAGATGGCGCAGATGCTTGAGAAAGTGTGAAGATGCCAGGTGCGATATCATGCACATCTGCCACAAAATAGGCTGCGATCAGCACCGCGGCGCTAGTAGCGCCTACAATCGCAGCAGTAGTCCCGCGTCGCATGTGGGGATTGTCCTTCCATCAATGGTCTAGGAACAACCCTAATGCTTCGAGGGGTAGTAATACGTAATCGACATCCACGTGGTGGATCAACGACTCAACCAGTCAGGAGAGGCTCTAATGGAATTCGACGTGACCATCGAGATTCCTAAGGGAAACCGAAACAAGTACGAGATCGACCACGAAACGGGACGCATCCGTTTGGATCGTATGCTCTTCACCTCGACTCGCTATCCCGATGACTACGGCTTCATCGACGATACCTTGGGTGAAGACGGCGACCCCTTGGATGCACTGGTTCTGCTTGAAGAACCGACCTTCCCGGGCTGCGTGATCCGCTGCCGTGCACTGGGCATGTTCCGCATGCGCGACGAAAAGGGCGGTGACGATAAGGTCCTTTGCGTTCCCGCGTCCGACCAGCGTGCAGCATGGCGTACCGAGATCGAAGACGTCTCAGAGTTCCACCGTCTTGAAATCCAGCACTTCTTCGAGGTCTACAAGGACCTCGAGCCCGGCAAGAGCGTTGAGGGCGCACACTGGGTTGGACGTGAAGAGGCGGAGGAAGAAATTCGCCGTTCCTACCAGCGCGCAGAAGAGCACGGTTTCAACGCGCACTGATCACCCAAACATTTTTATCGGAATCGGGCTGGTGTTCTCACGAACGCCAGCCCTTTTCCTGTTCTTGTTTGCAAAATAGACACACGAAGTCGGTGAATGCCACAGGTCATAACGCATGACATTCGCCGACAACCCGTGGAGCACCATTCATGCATAAGCCCGTCCCTACTTACCGCCAAGGCGTGCTTCCTCTACTCTCAAAATGACACACGAAGTCAGTGAATGACACAGGCCATAACCCATGACATTTAGCGACTTCATGTGACTTTTCTGAGATAACGAACGGGAGCAGCTGAGCCATCAGCGTCACTCATACCGTTCGCACAACAGTTATCCATGAAGTGCACACACAATCGGCGTTTTCCACAGATTTTTCCAAAGTTCGCACGTTTGGACGCCGCTATTAAACACTGGATAGATGAACGAAGAAGAGGCAGAAGGGAGTGTGCTCTCCCGATCGACACGAGAAGTTCATTTATCACCAATAGACGGAAGTTCTCACACACAAGTCAGGGTGAAACGCGGATTTATGCTGACCATTTCGGCGGGATTACCTCGGTGGGAAGTCAATCAATACATTGATCGTGCACGTATTGCTTCTCTCGCACAATCACGAGATCCGCGGATTGTATTTGTTGGAACCAGCTCGCTTTGTGTTCAGGGAGTTCCGCTGTGGTCAGCGAACCATGACATCACCTTTTGGTGTCCTCAGCCCTATCCAAATTCCACTCTCCCATCGGTGCGCTACGCAGGTTTCACCATTCCACGTGTGAAGGTGAGGAAACTGCGCAGACCTCCGCTCACAGATCACCGGTTAACAGAGAATGGTGTTCAAGTAGAAGACAAATTGGATGCAGCTCTTCGTCTTGCGATGGGGTCGCAACACTTTGAGGCTTTTGTCGCCATGTGCATGACACTGCACACCGAATCTGATTTCTCGCTACAGCGCATCGGGGACTCAAGGAAGCGTGAAAACAACCTACGCGAGGAACTTACTCAACGATTGTCTATTGCTCAGGAAAACGGCTGGAAATATGGAATCTCTACCGCGAAGCTCATTGTGGAGAAGGCAGATGCAGGATGCGATAACCCCGCCGAAGCAGCAATGCTCTACGCGATTCGAAGCATCTATAGCGGTCCTGTACTGACTCAGTTCGAAATTAATGGCAGTACAGGGAGGTACTTCATTGATTTCACTCTTCCAGAGAAAGACCTCGCGATCGAATTCGATGGGATGAGCAAACTGGGAAGTACGAATGAAGACCTCTACCGTGCAAAACAACGGTGGATTCGTCGAGAACAGGACCTGCGCGACTGCGGATGGAATGTCATTCGATACTCGTGGGAGCAGCTAAAGAACCTGCCTCGTCTTCAGATCGATCTTGCCCAACGGCTCGACTTGCTCGAGGCCATACCAACGACTTCTAGCCAGCTGTGGAACAAGGGGTATATCGATTGAGTATCCAGCGTCTTTCACCAACTTCGTGTGGCAGCGGAGAACGAACGCCCTGTTGCGAAAGCGGCTAGACCATCACGAGCAGCACCCTGGCTACCTACACACGAAAGCTCTGCGTTCACCCGCCTCGACACGAGGCCTACCGCTCACCCAACCTACACACGTTGTTGGGGAATGCCACAGGTCATTTCCTGCGACATTCACCAACTTCATGTGCAATTAGATGAGAGGCTTGCCAACTTCGTGTGGCATTTAGGGATGAGCTGGCGGCACCTGACACCACACAAGCGCCCCCTCGTTTACTTGTGCGGCAAGCCCTTTGATTCAAGCCACTTCGACGCAATCGCGGAGGCAGACTGAGCCTCGACAGTTGACTGGCGGTTCATCTCAATCAAGTCCTTGGCGTCCAGAGCCGCGCTGACCTTATTGATCACAGCGGCTGCATCCTGGTTGATCTTCGTTGAAACGACCGGTACAACGTGCGATGCCAAGAAGAGCCCCTTCGGATCCTTGAGGACCGTCAGGCTTCCGTCTGCAAGCACGGGGTCGGAAGAGTAGATGTTCGCCAGCTGAATCGAGCCATCGTTCAACGCCTTTACCGTCAACGGTCCGCCCGAGTCTTCGATCGGCGTGAAATTAACCTTCACACCGTATTCCGATTCCAGCCCCTTCGGCCCATACGGACGCGTCGCAAGCTCAGAGTTGCCACCAAGAGTGATCTGTCCAGCGTTCGCTAGGTCACCAATTGAACTGAGAGAGTGTTCGGAAGCGAAAGAAGTGGTGACAACATAGGAGTCTTGGTCGGTTGCGGGGGCTTCGTCCAATACGCGCAACCCCTTGGGCAGCGCTCCGCCCAGCGCCTGGTAAACCTCAGCATCCGTACGAGCACTCGCGTCTTTATCGAAGTACTGGAGCAAGTTGCCCGTGTACTCCGGGAAAACATCGATCGAACCGGATTCCAGCTCGGGCATGTAGACCTCACGCTGACCGATGCGCAGCTGACGCTCGACCGTGAAACCTGATCCTTCGAGCGCCTGGGCATAGACCTCGGCCAGGATTTCATTTGAGTAGTAGTCCTGGGAGCCAACCACGATCTTTGACGAGGCCGCGCTTCCCTTCGCTTGTTCGCCACCTTCCAGGGACTTCCCTGTGCTGCATGCGGCGAGTGCAACGGCAGCGAATGCCGCTACTGCGGCGGCGAGAACAGAGCGTTTCATTATCTCTCCTTTGGTTTTGTCGGCTGAGTGTAGAAAAGCCTGTAAGCGTATGCGATGAAGTTATAGAGTTTGTGAATCCGAATGGGTTCTGGAGCGCAGAAGACGCGTGAACCCTGCAAGTATGGCGTCGGTAATGAGTGCCAGTGCAACAACAACGATCGCGCCACCGATCATCTGTCCATAGTCGCGCGTTTTCAGCCCCGTGTAGAGGAAACGTCCCAAGCCAAGATCCGCCGTGTATGCAGCCAGTGTCGCCGTTGCAATCACCTGGAGTACCGCTGAGCGCACACCCGCAAGAATCAGTGGTGCGCCGGCTGGGATCTCTAGCTGCGTAAGGATCTGGCCTTCAGTCAGACCAATCGCTCGCGCTGCATCGGATGATCCTTGAGAAGAGATCACACCGGAATATGCACCTGCGATAATCGGCGGGACTGCAAGTGCAACCAAAGCAATCAAGGGAGCTTGCCAGCCGATTCCAAGCCACAAGCCAACCAGGGTGAGGAGGCCAAGAGTGGGAACTGCTCGCGCGGCACCGGTCCCGATCATGACGAGGTTCTTCCAACGTCCGGTGTGCCCGATATACAGTCCGATTGGCAATGCGATGAGTGTCGAAACAGAAACAACAGCTGCAACGAAGACGATGTGCTGCCCCACTCGTTCAAGGATCCCGGACGGTCCTAGCCAATTGTGTCCATCCGCCAACCATTGAAAGGCTTCAAATAGGAGGTTCATTACTTTCGCCTCCACGGTGTCATTAGCGCACCTACGCCCACTGCAAGCGCGTCCAAAAGCAGAGCCAAGGCAATCGTCATCACCAGCCCGGCCAAGACTTCAACGGTCAATCCGCGCTGGAAGCCATCGGTAAACAGCGTTCCCAGCGAACGCACACCAATGAACGCACCAATCGTTACCAAAGCAACTGTCGAGGTAATGACCACTCGTGTCCCAGAAACGATCACGGGAACAGCCAAAGGAAGCTCAACCGTGCAGAATCGGCGGAAACGCGACATTCCCAGCGCATCGGCGGACTCGAGGACGTCGGCAGGAACAGCGGCGAAAGCCTCGGCGCATTGACGGATCAGCACGGCGATTCCGTAAATCGTTAGCACAACAACCATGTTGACCCGCGAGCGAAGAGCAACCCCTGACAGAACAGGAATGACAATCAGGAGTGGCAACGAAGGCACCGCGTAGAGAACCGTCAGGAAAGAGAGAACCGCACCCCCGACGCCTTTTGAACGCTGCGCCCACGCCCCTATGGGAACTGCAATCAGCACCGAGGCAATAATCGCGGGCACTGCGATGGTGAGATGGGTGAGGGTGAGCTCACCGATGAGTGCCCAGGAACCGGAGAGCCAATTCACGCCCGCTCCCCTTGTGCGTCGTTTGCCGAGGCCGTAACGGGTTTGCCCGCTTGAGTTCCGTCAGGTGCGCCCTCCAAAATTCGTTCACGCTCGCTAATTGCCGATGTCCCTAAGAAATCGCGTACAAAGTCATCCGCGGGGTTCAATAGGAGCTCGCGCGGAGTACCTTCCTGCACAATCTGAGCCCCCTCGCGAAGGAGGACAATGCGATCACCCAGCAAGATGGCCTCGTCAATGTCGTGGGTGACGAAAAGGATCGTGGTGCCTAAGGACTTCTGAATGCGACGGAGTTGGCGCTGGAGGTCAGCGCGGACCAGAGGGTCCAGGGCTCCGAAGGGTTCATCCATCAAGAGGATGTCAGCACGGTTTGCCAAGGCTCGCGCAACGCCAACGCGTTGACGCTGACCGCCAGAAAGCTGCGCGGGATAGCGCTTTGCCATTGAAGGGTCGAGGCCGACGAGTTCCATGAGTTTGAGCGCATCTGCTCGCGCGCTTGCCTTTGAGGCGCCTTCGAGAACTGGAACGGTCGCAATGTTGTCAACGATTGTTCGATGTGGGAAGAGGCCCCCGTCTTGAAGGACGTAGCCGATAGAGCGGCGAAGGGCGACAGGATCTTCTTGGGCGACATCGCGGCCACGGACTGTAACAGTTCCGGAGGTGGGAGTGACCATGCGGTTCACCATCCGCATGAGCGTGGTCTTGCCGCATCCTGAAGTCCCTAGGAACACTGTTGTTGTGTGCGGGGCAATCGTTAAAGAGAAATCTTCAACCGCTTTCGTATCGGGTGGATATATTTTTGACACGTGGTTGAAGGTGATCATGATATTCCTCTTCGCGATGACGCGGCTCTGGTGCGTCGTTGCCAATTTGTGGCGTCACCAGAGAAAACGACCATTCACGGGAACTTATTTCTTTTTTGCCCTAAGTTGAGCCAACTCACAAACGTATATGTCGCCTTCAACATAAACATCTCAGCTCTTCGGCTTAGAACAACTCAGCAAAGGCAGATATAACGAGGCCCGGGCGTCTTCCCCAAACGCCCGGGCCTGTTGCACAGCCACCTCCACACGTTGTCGCCAAATGTCACAGGCTATAACGCATGACATTCACCGACTTCGTGTGACAAATCAGAGGACCGGAGAGCAGAGCCGAAGCCCGCCCCCGCGACTCACGCCATCACACCACGCGCACTGCGTAGGGCAGAACCGCGCTCCATCCGTAGATCGAGGTGATTCGAACCGGAACACCAAAGGTCGGTGCCTCGATGATCTGATTGTTACCCAGGTAGATCGCAACGTGGTCGATGTTGCCACCATCCCAGTTCCAGAAAATCAGATCGCCGGGTTGAGCTTGGCTGACCGGCACGCGAGTACCTTCCGAGTACTGTGCCTGCGACCAGTGGGTCAGGTAGATCCCCTGCGAACGGTACGCCATGGTGACCAAACCGGAGCAGTCATAGCCGGGGCCTTCGCCCGCCCACACGTATCGTGCGCCGAGCTTGCTCTTCGCCCAAGCGATGGCACCTGCAGCGGCATCAGAATTACCGCCGCCACCGCCGCCCGACGATGGAGTGTCATCATCGTCGTCATAGCTGGCTGCGGGGGCAGGAGCTGGCGTGTACGAGTTCTGCTGTTCACGTGCGCGACGTGCGGCTTCGGCAGCTGCCTGCTGGCGTGCAGCCTCTGCTGCAGCAGCCTGGCGTGCAGCTTCAGCGGCTGCCGCCTGACGCTGCGCTTCAAGCTCGGCCTCGCGCTGATTAATCAGCTCAACAGTTGTGTTCTGCTTGCGCGCAAGCTCCGCAACCAGAGCATCACGGCGAGCAGCAGTCATGGCCTGCGCGTTACGTGCGTTGTTCGCAGCGCTCTGAGCCGCAGCGGAACGAGTTTCAACCTGTGCGGTTGCTTCCGCCTGCTTGGCCTGTGCCTGGATCGCAGCGTCGTTCATAACGTTTGCGACCTGCTCAAGCGCGGCAACCTTTTGCATTTTGACGTTCGCCGAGGCCGAGAAGGAGTTGAGCGTGGCCTGCTTGGTTTCGACCGTGCGCAGTCCGTCGGCGGAAAGATAGGGGGCGATGGAGTCAAGGGATGAACCGCCATCGCGGTATGCCGTCTGTGCGATCGAGGCAATCTCTTGCTTGCCTGCCTCGTAATCAGCCTTCGCTTTATCAGCATCCGCCTGCGCTTGACGCGCCGTCTGGGTCGCCTGTTCAAGCGAATAGCGGGCACCGTTCAGTTCTTCCGCAGCACTCATGGCCTTTTGAAGCGCGACTTCAGCTTCGCTTTTCACGCTTGCAAGTTCAACTTCGATCTGAGCGACCGACATCTTTGCCGCATTTTCGGCTTCGCGGGCTCGTGCGATCTCTTCGTCACTGGGAGCTGCAAGAGCGATACCGGGAGTTGCTGCAGCGAGTGATGCAAATAGCGCGGTCACGCTGATTGCGCGAATACCGCGGCGCTTTGTCTCACGTCTCACTGGTCCACCTGTCGTTGTACGCCGAGATAAGGGCGTGCGTCGTCATATACAGCATTCGAGAGTAGTTCACTTAGGCAACATTCGCAACAATGTTTAACCGAAGCCACATAAATCACGACCGCAACATTTGTAACATTCGCCCCAAATAACGATACCTTTCACGCGAAAATCCACATAAAATCAATGCAGACCCCCAACACAGGAGTGAGTACAGTGGACGAAACCGAGCTCCCCGAGTCCCCAAGCAGCACTGATGGCTTCAACGGCCTCGTCGACGAGGCCGTGCTGGCCCCCTGGGGAGAAGAAGGCCCAGCCCCCATTGACCAATGGCGACGCGACATCCTGGGCGAGGGTTACGAATCACGCACCATCTCCCTCATGAATGATGACGCAGGACCTGTCGTTGCAACTTTGGTTCGCTACCAAGGTCACGCGGCGTCTTCCCAATCTCCTCGTTTCATTACCCTGTACATTCACGGCCGTAACGACTATTTCTTCCAGCGCGAGCTGGCTCAAAATATTGCCGAATGTGAAGGGGCCTTCTACGCAATTGACCTACGTCGGTACGGCCGTTCACTACGCCCTGGCCAGCGCATGGGATTCATTTCGAACCTCAGCTTGTACGATGAGGAACTTGGGGAAGCTCTGGATCTGATCCGCAATGATTACCCCGATCTTCCACTAGTTCTTATGGGTCACTCAACGGGCGGATTGCTTGCAACGCTGTGGGCAAATCGCCATCCCGGTGCGATCGACGGCCTCATCTTGAATTCTGCGTGGCTTGAAATGCAGACAATGGCTTCCATGCGTTCAACCATGGCGCCGATTATTGAACGCATCGCCTCTCGAAATCCGATGTGGGCAGTTCCGGGAGGGGGCAGCGGTCCAGATAACTATGCGCGTTCGCTTCACGAGGGATGGAATTCACTGGAAGCACCCCTACCGGAGTCTCTCGAGGCCTACGCGGATGACCCCGCTGTCCAGGGATGGGATTATGCGCTGGAGTGGAAGCGTCCCGGCTCCTACCCCGTTTACGCGGCCTGGCTCGAGGCAATCCTTGAAGGCCACGACAGCGTTGCAACTTCGGTGAAGTTGGATATTCCCGTGCTTTCGATGATGTCGACGTCTAGCTTCTTCAGCGAAGAATTCACGCCAGAAACTTTTTCAAGTGATGTCGTCTTAGATCGCGAGGTCATCTTGGAGCGCTCGTCACGCTTAGGGCCGCTGGTTACCATTGCCAGTTTCCCAGGAAAGCACGACCTACTGCTCTCTGACCCTCAGGTGCGCGCGCGGGTCTACGAAACCATGAATCGCTGGATTAAGGCCTTTATCTAATCGCGTGAGTACTCGCGAATGATTTCACGGTTGACCTCTGCCAGGGATTCACCCAAGGTCGGGCCTTCTTCACCACCCAGATGCCACAGCGTCCAGCCGTTACCGGAAACACCAAAGTAGGAAAGCGCGTCCTGCGGGTTATCCCAGCTTTCGTCACCCGAGCGGAACAGGCCATCGGCCGTAAATTCACACTCCGCCTGAGGTACGTCAACGATAATTGCGGGAACATCCTCGGCAATAATCTGCCCAAGAACACGAAGGGCAGCCGCATCACGCGAGAGGACGGGAATTCCGGCCTCACGCGCAGCGAGGACCTCTTCGCTTTCCTCTTCTTCTAATTCGCCGTCACCGTCTTCCATCTCGACTGGAGCGGCATGATGATGCGCATCGTTTCCGTCGAAGGTGTGTTCAGTTTCCGTTTCAGGAACTTCCGGCTCTACGGCTTCAGCGTGGGCGGCCTGTTGAACGAACTCTTCATCCTCGGGAAGATAGTCGTCCTCTTCGGAAACCAAGGCCTCGGCCTCGGTAGCCGGTTCAGGGGAAACAAAGTCAACGCGCGCGGAGGGCTCAATGGTCACGGGAGCGGCCACGTCACGAATTGACGAGGCGATCGCGGGGACGTCGTCGGAGCGCCCAGCAAGCAGGTGGGGGGCGTGCGCGTAGGTACGCGGACCAACAGCGTGAACTTCAAGGAAAGAACGCCCATTGCTCATCTCGCGCAGGCTCATTTCATGAACCTCGACACCGGAGGCAGCCAGGACTTCAAGCGCCGGACGAACCGCGGGATCAATGCGGCCAACCACCATGACCAGACGCGGACCTGCACCGGGCGAGGGCGGCATTGAATCGCGGAACTGAATCCAGCCGGATTTGAAAGCCGCGACGCCTCCGGGATATTCACGGGCCAGATCCGACCACGACAGTGCGGCGGTTCCAGCAAGTCGCGAAAGGGACTGAATCAGCGTATCTGAGTCCAAAAAGTCAAGAATCTCGACTGAGACAACTTGACCCGAAGGATCAAGGGCAGTCAGCCGAGGAGCTTCGTCTTCCGCGGAGCCGTCAACAAAGGCCGAACCTTCAAAGGGGGAAATATCTCGCCAAGTGATGGGGAAAAGTGGGCGCGAAACGATCTCGAGCACCTGATTACACACGGCATCAACGATTTCGGGAGTCAAACCGTCGGATACTGAGCGGCCGAATTGGGCAGGGATCAAACGCCCCTCGTCGAATTCAAAGAGAGCCATGAAGCTTCCAACCCCTCGCGCTGATGCTAGATGTGTTGATGAATGGTAGATGCGATCTGGTCTTATTGTTCCACAATCACGCCGAGGCGTGGACGAAGACGGGCCGGAGAAGTTGAGAGTGATGACGGGGAACCAAGGGCTTGCGGACATGTAAAAGGCGGGTCCACATCGTCTCAGTCCGGTACCGAAGTACCTGGGACGATGAGGACCCGCCTCAGTCAGTTCAGCCTCGAGAGGCCAACTGAATTGGATTCAGTGGAGAGTATCCGTGAAAGGATCACTCAACCTCAGCGCTCAGAGCCTTCTTGCGACGGTTCGAGAACACCAGTGCGTAGGCGCAAGCAGCACCAACAACTGCCACGCAGAGCGTGATCAGGAAGATGATGCGGTAGCCATCGTAGGGGTTGGCCTCGTGAGCGGTGATGATTCCAGCGGTGGTCGGGTTGCCCCAAAGGATGGAGGCGTAGACCAGGAAGGAACCGACCGACATTGCGGAGCCGTTGATTTCCTCGGGCAGGTGCAGCTCGGCGATAGGAGCAAGCAGCACGGACTTACCAAGGAAGACGCCGAATGCCATGACAACCAGCAGGATCATTGCAGGCCACATCATCGAGTCGGATGGGGGCAGCAGGTAGACCAGGCCAACGCCGATGGCGATAACGGTCAGAGCGACTGCAACCATGGTGGTCGAGGACTTGAAGACGTAGTCAGCGAGCATACCTGCAACGAGGCCGGCGATGATGCCAACGAAACCGGTCGAGAAGATACCGAATGCACCGGAGGCAGCGTCAGATGCGTGGAAGACCAGCTTCAGGTAAGGAGCCGAGGAGTAGATCAGGTTGACGTAGCACCAGTAAACACACATGCCGGCGATACCTGCGAACCAGACACCGGGCTGTGCCAGAACCTTGATCAGACCCATGAGAGCTGCGGTGTTCTTGGAGTGGCCTTCGGACTCGGCAACAGCGTTGGCGGGAACGAAGCGCAGGATGGCGATGATGTTCGGGATCAGCAGCAGCGAGTATGCAAGACCGAAGCCGATCATGATGCCGTTTGCGTGGGTCGGGAAGATGGCCATGCAGCCGATGATGATGAGGTTCATGCAGAACTCAACGCCACGACGGATGGACTCGAGGAGGCCCATTGCAAGGCCACGGCCCTTGGAGTCAGAGTCGGATGCCATGAAGGCAACGCCGTTGACGACGGCGGGCCAACCGATGGCGTCCCAAACTGCCCACGTAATTGCAATGCCAACAAGCATCTTGATGTTCAGGTGGTAGCCCAAGACTGGGGAGAGCCACAGGAACAGGAAGGTCAGCAGTCGCCAAGAGGCGAAGGCGATCAGAATGTTACGGATGGGGAAACGGTTGTTCACCCAGCCGGCGGGCACGTACATGAACATGGCGATGCCGAGCCAGCCCATGATGGTACCGAAGTCAGCGACCGTGATGCCAAGAGCATTGGTCACGGGGATCAGCAGGGATCCCTTGAACGCCTCGAAGGAGACGTAGACCAGCTGGCCGGTCAACACGACAGTGAGGAAGCCGCCCAGGCGTCCCTTCTGCATGAACTTAGGGAGGCGCGACTTTGTGCCTACTGAGGTTTCAGACATGTTGTTGAATTTACCTTTCGAGATTCACTCACTGAAGATGGGCAAAAGAGTCCGCAACATCGGTGAAGACACCGGTTGCGCCCCAATTGAAGAGCTCATGTGCTCGGTCAATCGAGTTCACGGTCCACACATTGACACCGAAGCCTGCCTCACGGAAGGCTTCAACCTTGGACTTGGTTAGACCGCGGTCCTCGGGGTGAATGTATGACGCGCCAACCAGCTCGAGCATGGACTTCCAGTCATCGTAGAGAGCACAAGTCTCGTACAGGCAGCCCACTTCGTACTGAGGTGCGCGTTCCTTAATCTTCGCCAGCAACACGTGATTAAAGGAGGAGAAGAAAACCTCTCGTTCGGGGTCGAGTCCAGTCAGCGCATCAAGAATCGAATCAATGAGACGCATGGACATGGCGCCACCGGCCTCGTTCGACTTGATCTCGATGTTGGCATTCAGTCCACGGCGGTTGAGGAGCTCGATCAGCTGCTCAAGGGTGGGCAGGGGCTGTCCGGCGAATTCCGGAGAGAACCACGAACCGGCATCGATCGATGCCAGATCTGCCTTCTCGAGGCCGTAGTACGACCCGCTGCGATTGGTCGTACGATCAAGCGACGTGTCGTGGATGACGATTGGCGTACCGTCACCAAGGATGTCGACGTCAGTCTCAATCCAGGTGAGACCAGCATCTGCAGTCTTTTCAAAAGCTGCAAGGCTGTTCTCGGGTGCGACACGGTTCAAACCGCGGTGTGCAAAAATGCGACGTTCCATAGAAGTTCACTGACTTCCTTGTCGAGGATGGACAAAACCTAAAGATCAGGGACTAATAGTCTCCGATCTCCGCTGTTAATTATGTGACTGGTGTGTTCGAGTTTCATGCTTATAAATGTGTTCCCACTCACAGATTTGCATATTTGCTAAACGCGAACATCGATAACTAAACCGCGTTTTCGCAGGTCAGAAGTTATTCTGAAGAAATTGCGCAGGATTTACCCAGCATTATGCACTTATGTGCAGTGGCATCTGCACCTATGTGCGGATACATAGTTGTACCATTCGCCACTCTAGAGAAGCAGACAACCCGTCAGGTCTTATTTTCTCGATTAAAAATTGGAACAGGCGCCGCCAAAGAGCGCCAAATTCAACAGAATTAATATTGTTTAAGCACCAATTTTTGCGCTCAGCAAGGTATCAGCTAGCACAAATTTCACATTGTTAGGATGAAGGCATGGCCTTGCTGTTCATACTGCTAATTTTCGCGATCATCATCGCATTCCTCTTTTTCTACATGAGATTACTGCTGTGGATGCTCTTCTCTCCCGACTACGTACTTGCCATAGGGTTTGCCGGCATTTTCACAATGGACCATATGGCATGGCTGACATCCTCAGAAACGGCCCACTTCATTTGGGCTGTTGTTGCAATGGTTATTGTCGGATTCGCCTATCACAAGCTCAATAACCTGCTGTACTCGGCCTCTCGCCGCATCTATGCGATTGTCAGTTTCCCAATCGTGGTTATATCTAGCCTGTTCCTCATGCTGACTGTTGTTCTGATGTTCTTGGAAGAATTCGCACCCAACCTTGCAGATGATCCAACCATCAAACACGCTATCTATATTGTGCTTGCCCTCATCATTGCCGTTTTTGCATGGCGCAAACGACAAACAACTATGGCCCAGCTGCACTCCCCCACGAACATCGTGCTCACCAACGGCAATGTGATGGTTGTGGAGAGCAGCAGTACTACGCCCATGTCACCGTATACACCGTCAGCGGCATCCTATACGCCGCCCGTGTCACCGTATTCGCCACCAGCGGCTCCGCCTACGTCGGCGCCCGGTGCTTTCCCACCGCCACCCGGTAAAGGCGGATTCAAGAATTACTGACGCTCGGGCGATCTCTTGGCTCCATTGGATGTCATAAGAATTCGCCGCAAGCGCCCCGGAAACGCACGTACTCTGAAACGCAAGTGCCCTGGAAACGCAAGGACTCTGAAACGCAAGGTGCCCCGCCAGCCGAAGCTGGCGGGGCACCTGCGCTATATCAGCGCTAGACGGTCCTTGCAGACGCTCACGCAGTCATATCCGCGTGATCCTCAACCGCTGCACGTCCAGCCTCGAGGCGCGCCACGGGCACGCGGAAGGGCGAGCAGGACACGTAGTCGAGTCCGACCTTGTGGAAGAAGTGGATCGATGCGGGATCGCCACCGTGCTCACCACAGACACCGAGCTTGATGTTCGGCTTGGTAGAACGTGCGCGACGCACGCCCTCGGCCACAACGGTGCCGACGCCGTGAACATCGATTGACTCAAACGGCGAGACACCAAAGATGCCACCCTCGATGTACTGCGGGAAGAACACGCCTTCGACGTCGTCGCGCGAGAAGCCCCACACGGTCTGGGTCAGGTCGTTCGTACCGAAGCTGAAGAAGTCGGCTTCCTCAGCCAGGTCCTCGGCGGTCATAGCCGCACGCGGCAGCTCGATCATTGCGCCGATGGTGACGCCGGACAGGTCAACGCCCTTGTCAGCAGCAACCGCAGCGATAATGCCTTCGCCTTCCTCGCGGATCAGCTGGAGCTCGCGCACCGAGCCAACAAGCGGAACCATGATTTCGGGGCGCGGATCCTTGCCACGTGCAACCAGCTCAGCAGCGGCCTCGCACAGTGCGCGCATCTGCAGGGCGAAGAGGCCGGGCAGGTAGATACCCAGACGCACGCCACGCAGGCCCAGCATGGGGTTCTGCTCGTGGAAGCGACGCACGGTGACCAGCATTTCCTCGTCCGCAGGATCAACTGTGCCGGCGGCCTTGGCGAGTGCAACCTTGACCTCGAGCTCGGTGAGCTGGGGCAGGAACTCGTGCAGCGGCGGGTCGATCAAACGCACGGTCATCGACTTGCCGTCCATCACCTCGAGCATTGCCAGGAAGTCTTCCTTCTGCAGCTTCTCCAGGGCATCGAATGCTTCCTGACGCTCGGCGGAGCCTTCCTCGGACAAGATGACGCGCTCAACCAGCGGACGACGCGAGCCCAGGAACATGTGCTCGGTACGGCACAGGCCGATGCCCTGTGCACCGAACTCCAGTGCACGCTGCGAGTCCTCGGGGGTGTCGGCGTTGGCGCGCACCTGCAGGCGACGAACCTCGTCGGCGTGGGTAAGGATGCGGTGGACGGCCTCGATCAGTTCGGAGGTACCGGGGTCGCCAGCTGCTGCAGCCAGGCCAGCTTCGAGGCCGTGGCTCAGGTAGGTGGTCACCGGGGAGTCGGTCACGGGGACCTCACCCAGGAAGATCTCACCGGTCTGGCCGTCGATTGCGATGGTGTCTTCGCCGGTCAGGACGCGGCCTGCGACGGTGACGGTTCCGGCCTCGGCGTCGATCTCAAGAGCTTCAGCGCCGCAGACACAGGTCTTGCCCATACCGCGCGCAACCACTGCGGCGTGCGAGGTCTTGCCACCGCGGGCGGTCAGAACGCCCTCGGCTGCGACCATGCCGGGCAGGTCGTCGGGGTTGGTCTCACGGCGAACCAGCACGCACTTGACGCCTGCTGCTGCCGAGGCCTCGGCCTGAGCGTTGTTGAAGACGATGCGGCCGACGGCTGCACCCGGGGAGGCGGCCATTCCGCGAGCGATGAGTTCCTTGGATGCAGATGCATCGAACTGCGGGAACATCAGCTGGGTGAGCTGGTCACCGGTCACGCGGCCCAGGGCCTCGTCGCGGGTGATGAGCTTTTCGTCAACCAACTGGACGGCAACGCGGAAGGCAGCAGCAGCGGTACGCTTGCCAACGCGGGTCTGGAGCATCCACAGCTTGCCGCGCTCGATGGTGAATTCGATGTCGCACAGATCGCGGTAGTGGGTTTCGAGCTTGTGCATGATTCCGCGCAGCTCGTCGTAGACCGGCTTGTTGATCTTCTCAAGATCGGCCAGAGACAGCGTGTTGCGGATACCTGCAACGACGTCTTCACCCTGTGCGTTCTCGAGGTAGTCGCCGTACACACCGGAGTGACCGGTGGAGGGGTCGCGGGTGAAGCACACGCCAGTGCCGGAGTTTTCACCCATGTTGCCAAAGACCATGGTGCAGATGTTAACTGCGGTGCCCAGGTCGTGGGGGATGCGCTCACGGCGACGGTAGATGCGGGCACGCTCGGTGTTCCAGGAACGGAAAACGGCCTCGATGGCCATATCCATCTGGGTGCGAGGATCCTGCGGGAATTCTTCACCGGTCTGCTCATAGACGATGGTCTTGAAGATATCGACCAGGCCCTTGAGGTCCTCGGCGGTGAGCTCGGTATCGCCCTTAACGCCGCGTTCCTTCTTCAGGTTGTCCAGAGCGTCAGAGAAGAGATCGCCTTCGATATCCAGAACGGTCTTGCCGAACATCTGGACCAGTCGACGGTAGGAGTCCCATGCGAAACGCTCGTTGCCACTGACAGCAGCAAGACCGTGGACGGACTCGTCGTTCAGGCCAATGTTGAGGACGGTTTCCATCATGCCGGGCATGGAGAACTTTGCGCCCGAGCGGACCGAGACAAGCAGCGGATCCTTGGGATCGCCCAGCTTGCGACCCATTTCTTCTTCGACCTTGCGAAGTGCGACGGTCACTTCAGTATCAAGACTTTCAGGGGCCTTGCCGTCGTGCAGATAGACGCGGCACGCTTCGGTGGTAATTGTGAATCCGGGAGGAACAGGCAGGCCGAGCTTCGTCATCTCTGCCAGGTTCGCACCCTTACCTCCGAGCAAGTCTTTCATTGACTTGTCGCCCTCGGAGAAGTCGTATACATACTTGACCATCTGGTCCCTCAACTTCCGTTGTTTCGGGGGGTACCCGTCATCGGGACCCTGTGTATTGACATACTAACCAATGGAAAAAGTACCGGCCAAATGATGCGGGCCACGCCGCGAAATTACGCGGGTGGCCCGTTCACCATATGGTCGCTGTTTTATCGAACAATAAATTCGACCAGGACGTTTTCTCCCAGATCAATAACGTCGCCGTCGCTCAGTGGCACGGTAACGCGCGGAGGAACTTCCTGAACATTGCCATTCGAGCTGCGCAACAGGGTTCCGTTTGCGCTTCCCAAATCCATAAGCATCCAGGAACCAAAACCGCTGGGAATGACAGCTGCGTGCGAACGCGAGATCTCGTTTGCCGGACTGGGCACACGCATGACGGTTGCCGAGGGGCGTCCCGTCAGGACACGAGCATTGGGGTCGCGTCCCAAGATGACGTCGTGAGTGAGTTCAACGGGAGCAGCTCCCGCGTAGACCAGGTAGCCGGCCTGCGCGTGCTGCGAGTCATCACTCACGCGTCGCAGCACCGTTGCGCCGCTATCGGAGTTATCGACTTCAAAAGCAGGGGCAGTACCTGCTACCGGAGTATCCTCAGCCGAGGTTTCCGCAGCCGGGGTCTCCACATACGCCGGGGTTTCTTCGATTTCCGAGGCCGTAGCGACCTCTTCAGCTTCAGGCTGGCTTTCCTGCTCGACCGGCTCTTGAGAAACCTGTGCCTCTACCTCTGCGGGTTCATCGGCGGGAACCTCGATGGAAGCTTCTTCTTCGACTTCCTCGACGAAAGCACTGGGCTCAAAGTTCTGCTCGTCTGAGGGAGTGTCCAATTCAACACTGGCCTGCGGCTCAGCGCTGTCCTGCGGGGCATCTTGCGAAGCTGCCTGCTGCATTGCCGCGAAGGCCTCAGAGGTGATGGTTTCTTCCAAGGCCTCAGGGCTGGTGTAAACGGGAGCGGCGGTCGGCGTCACTGCTGCCTGAGCCGCGGCAACTTGCGCGCCCGCAGCATAAATATCGGAAGTTTCCTCAGCAGCGCTTGCTTCGGGCTCCGGCTCGGGTGCCCACAAATACTTCGGCGCGGGTTCTTCCGCGGCCTGAGGCTCTGCAGCTTCCTCCTGGGGCTGGGGTTCTTCCTCAACTGCTCCCCACACCGTGTGCGAGGCCTCGGGCTCAGGCGCGGATTCTTCAGCGGAGGGAGCATCCTCAGCGTGCTCTTCCTGAACTTGAGCGGGCTTCTCTTCTTCCACCAGCGCGGGGGCCGAGGGAAGTTCGGGCTCGACGGGGTAGCCGATGCGGACCTGGGACGCCTCGGCCTCAGAGGTCGCGAAGTGTGCCCACGGCTGGGCGTCATCGAACTCGCTCAATGCGATATCCATGAGCGTCCACTCGCCGGGAACAAATTCCCACATCGACAGCGGGCCACCCCAGGTAAAAGGGGTGTCATAGCCGGGAGCAATGGCGCGAACATTCGCACTGCCACCCAAGGATAGAAGTGGAACGGGGCCGCGCAGGTCCATATGCGCGAAAGGCAAACCGCTAGCTGCAGCGGAATTGACCCAGGTTGTCAGATCTTCGTTGGCATCGTTGACGACGCGCTGTGCGGAGTCAGCGAGGTCAGTGGGGACCAGGGCGAAGCCCAGGGGGCCGGCGACGATGAACCCACCGTTACCGCGAACTGCATGGCGGCCCAATTGCAGCATTCGAAAACTCTTTTCTCTATCGGGCGCGGCGCGCCGTTGTGACCGGAAGGGGTCGCACTGGGATACGTGGACGCACGCTCGCGCGTATGTCCCCATCGTAGCGGCTTCCCACAACCGATTGTGCACGGATAACAAGGGCAGTTGCGTTATCACGTGTACCGCCCTCAATCGCTCGGTCAACCAGGGCATTGGCAATTTCTTGTGCAGATGAATCCTGGCTGGCGATATCGATGAGGTCTTGATCTGAAAGCACGCCGTGAACGCCATCCGAACACAGGACGACAACGTCACCTTCACACATTGGGGTCAGAACGTAGTCGGCCTGGGGAAGTTCCGGCATTGCTGCGCCGAGCGCACGAGTGATGACATTCGAGGGCGGAAGAACCAGTTCTGCACCGGTCCGCTTAGCGAAATCTTTGGCTTCTTGGACTGCTGAATGGTCGGTCGTCAGCTGAAGGATGCTGCCGTCAGCAATGAGGTAGGCACGGGAATCACCAATATTAAAAGTCAGCCACTGCGGACCATCTTGGTCAATGGTCAGGGTTCCGCAGAGCGTCGTTCCCGGGGCAGCCGGGTCCTCCTTCTCCCCTAACGAGGCCACTGCCTCTGCGGCCGCGCGGATCGCGCCGACCAGCTCGGCCGGGTTCGGGTCAATCGCGTCCAAGGCCTCGGGGCTGAGGGCGTTAGAGAGTACTTCAAGAGCGGTTGTCGAGGCCAGTTCGCCTTCTGCGTTCCCGCCCATCCCGTCGGCAACTGCGAAGAGAGGGTCTTGGGCAAGCCAAGAGTCTTGGTTTGATGAGCGAACAGGACCGATGTCACTGGTCGCACCCCACTGGGTGCGGATCACAGTCCCACACAGAGGAAGATCCACAGCTCAACCACCTTTGACGTACGTTCTCTTTTACGCGAAAATAATCCCATATATTGAAGGGCTCGTGCACCTTTGAAAACGATCTTGTATTTTCAATATGTACGAGCAGGTAGTTTTTGTCTGTTTTTGACGGGCAAGAGGCGGAAAGAGAGACGGCATGAGCGGAGAAGTTGGCGTTAATAACGACGAATTTACTGCCGCACAATCAGCTCTAGACAGCTCGCGTGGCGAATTCGCGGGAAAGGCGACCTCTAAGGTCGCATCGCTGACAGCAGCCCAAACAGCAGGCAAGTGGGGCGTAGAGTCAGGCCCCGCCGCAGCTCGACAGCAATATACGACTGCCCTTCAAGAAATCCAGGACGCAATTACCTCTCTAAATGCAGAGGTCATTGCTTTCTTGAGCGCTGCCGGTAAGACGCAAGCGCTGATGGGCGAAAATGAGCAAAACGGTATCGATGCGACTCAGGCCTTGTCGGAGGCACAGCTTGAGGCGCTAGATCGGTCCCTAGCCCAAGCCGAGAAGGAAAAGAACAGCGCGATAGCTGGAAATTCGGCTTCAAAGGTGGCCGAGGCTATAGATATAGCAAAAGTTCAGGCATCAGATCTTGTCGGGGGTGCACCCCTACCGGGTTGGGTTGCTCGAACTTCGGCAGAGGGAGGTGCCCAACAGCCTGGCCCAGTTGCCGCTAGCAACGCTTCCTCCTCAACTCCACAACTTCAACTTCCGCCAACATTCTTGGGTGGCACTGGGCAGGGTTCTGAGATGTGGGAGGACCCCCTCGGTTTGGGCAGCCCAAAACCACGCACACCTACTTCGGGACTTCCCACCTGGAATGCCTCTGGCGGCTTTGGACGAAACTGATAGCGACATCGACTATCGAGACGCTTCTCAGTAATACCTAGGATTGAAGAAAGACCTCTTATGGCAGCCTCACTCTCAACAGAGAATTATGATCGACTCACCAAAGTTGCTCGCCTTGACTATTCAGACCAGGATGCATCGCTTCTGAATGAACTGAAAGCTCAGCTGGCTTCTCTAAAGACCGCATGCGCAAGCTTCTCTGGAAACACCGGCGTTGAAGGTGCAACACATGCGGCAATGACATCAAAAGTCAGTGATTTCGAGGCCTCGATCGCTGACTTGGAAGGTCGAGTCGGGACCATGGAAACCGCCCATACTCAGGCTCGTCAAGCTATGCAAGAAGCGAAGTCAGTTCACGGAACACTGAGCCCACAGCTTCTTCATACCGCTGATTATTCTTCTGCGCAAGTGATATTCCAAGGGCAGCCAAATGAAGCCGCGTTTCAAAATGAGTACATCCAGAATATGCTGGCTCAGCGCAATGCCCAAAGGGAGGCACAGGCAAAAGCAGCCCTTGACGCCATGAATGGCCAAGTGACCAGTGCTGCTGCTGGATTCTCCGGGGACTCTGGCAATGGGGAGGGCGATTCGAACGGCGGTGGAGGCTCAAACGGCAGCGGGCCTTCTAGTGTCACTGGTTCGAGTCTTGGTGCGATGCCGTCTATACAGGTAAAAGGCGATAATTATGCTGCCCATGGCGCTGATGCCGCAAACGCTCCCATCGCTGGACTTGAGGTCCTTCCTTCTGTTTCCCCTTCATCTTCCGTTCTAGCTGGTGTTGATGTCACGACTATGCCAGTTGGTGGCTACATGACCCCTGATGGCCCCGCTGGTGGCCATATTCCCGCTCCTGTTACCGATGCGGATGATCCCCGTTGGAAGCCTGATTACAACCCCTTCTCGACGTCATCACACTCCAAGGATTTGGCCATTGCCGGTGGCGCACTCACAACCGGTGGCACTTTGGCTGGTCTTGGCCGCATGGCAACTTCCGCGACCTCTATTGCAGGTTCAATGGGTGGCTTCGCATCACGTGCTGCTACTTCTCAATTTGGAACTGTGCCGGCCGGTGGTGCCCTCGCCCCCTCGACCAGCGCGCGTTTGTCCTCCTCGAACGCAATTTCTAGCGCGATGAATGACCTTGAGCGTGGCGCTTTGACTCCTCGTGGAACTGCTCAGGCTGGTAACTGGGGCAATGCGGCTCGTATGGCAAACCCGGGCACCCCGGCCTCGACGGCAGCTCGCGCAGGTGGATTCCCACGCGGTATGGGAGCCCCCGGAGCTTATGGAAGCGGCGCGACCGCCGGAACTGGCGCAGGCACCTCATCGACGGCAAGTAATGCGTCGACCATGTCGGCACGTGCACGTGCGGCTGCTAGCATCCGCCCCACGGGTGCCACCGGCACTACGGCCACCGGAGCACCTGCGAACGGCGCAGCTGCCGGGGCACGCGGCGCCGCCTCGAGCACAGCAAAGGGCTCCGCTTCTGTTAAGGCAGGAACAAGCTCGCAGTCTGCTGCCAATTCGGCTCGTTCGGCTTCAGCTTCTGCCGCTCGTGCGGGTGTGGGCGCACGGCCTGGTATTATGGGAACAACTGCTGGCGCAGCATCCGGTTCGGCCTCGACCGCTAAGGGCAGCAGCGCCAAGGGTGCTTCGGCTTCAGCTAAGGCTGCATCGTCTACCAAGGCTTCTTCAGCAGGCACTGGGGCGGCCCGTAGCGCTTCCTCGAATGGCAGCGTGTCAGGAGGCGCTTCCTCCGCAGCAGCTCGTGGCGCTTCGGCTGCGGCCGCCCGCGGTCCCATCGGTACGGGAGCGGTTGCTGGTGCGGCGTCAAAGGAAGAAAAGGACAAGGCGAAGCGTCGCGCACTGAGCGGCCTTAAGGCTGTTCGCGTTGAGGGCGTTGAGGAGAAGGCTCCGGCTGCCGCGGGTCTTTCCGCTGGTAACGCAGAGTCCTTGAAGCCGGTTGCAGTTGCTGATCAGGATGATCGCTGGTGAGCTTCTAGAAGTGTGAAGAGGCGCGGAGCCCAGCTCTGCGCCTCTTTTTATTTTCCCGTTCGCCTTCTCTTCTACTGCCCTTCGGATGTGCCAGAGGATGGGCCGCCGGTATATCGTGAAGATGTTGTCCTATTCAAGGAGGAAATAATGAAGGTTTTCACCGTCGAATACCACTACGTCACTGACCGCGACGAGGAAATGGCAGAGGTCCGCCCCACGCACCGCGCATTTAATGGCGATCTTGCAGCTCAGGGCCGTCTGATTGCCGCGGGTCCCTACACCGGCACTCACGATGCACTGATTATTGTGCGCGCAGAAGACGCTGCAAGCGCGTTGGAGCTACTGGAAACCGACCCGTTTAATCAAGCCGGTTTCATTGCCGAACGCATCCCCCGTGAGTGGAACCCCGTGATCGGGATTATTCCGGCGGAGGGGTAGTGGGTTAACAGAATTTCAACCGTCGATGCAACAACCGATTGTTTTAAGACGGGGAGTTCTGCACGTCGTTGACTAGATTTTGGTGGGGGCCACTAGTGAGTACCAGTAGCCCCCACCCGTACTTTTACCTCAAAGGCCCCAATCTTGAGAAGCACTCACTTTCCCGGACCCGAAAGTTTGGTATTAATACGTTGCTGCGCAGAATCAAGAGCATTTTGCAAGGTTGCGAGGTTTGTCCTCGGAACCCCTGCATCATCTTTAGAATCATGCGCATTAATCACATTCCCGTTTTCATCTACAGAAACTTGCTCTTTCAGGTAGTCAGCGAACTCTTGACGCTGCTTTTCCGTCATATCGTCATATGCGGGTAATGTCAAGTACTGCGATGCGGGAAGGTCAACTTGCGCTCCTCTATTTCGAAGAAAGTCATCACGTAAGTATTCTTTCGATAGCCCAAGGTCGCTTGGCCACTCATCTCGCTTGATATACGCTGCAGCAAGCGCATCTTGGAATTTCTGACCAGTCTGCATATGTTGCTCAAGTAACGCCGTCGCCTGCTTGCTATCCATATCTGTCGGTAAGAAGTGATCGAGCAGGCCGTCTTTCGCGTAATCAGTGATAGCACTTGGAAGTTTCGTTGAAGGCGCATAACTCAAAGCATAGTCAACAGCCCCGCGAATCATCTGGTTCCGGTGGACAACATAGTCATCTTCTCTGAAACCTGCGTTCGTCGGAGCCTGATCCAGAACGCTAATCAGAGTTTGCCATCCTTGCGTGCTTGAAAAGACCTTGGTCATCCAATCACCTTCCGCAGGCTGATTGACCCAGTAATCAAGCTGAGGTTTGTAATAAGCCCATGCGGCGGCATTCAACGTCATCATCGCTGGCGGGCGTCCATTGTAGACATCATCTTTGAGTGTTGGGGTATCTTTCCCACTAACAGGCTCAGGTTTATCAAACATAAGATCAGTAAACAGCCCTGATTTACCGAACATTTTTTGCAGATCCTCGCGCCCAAGATCGATTCTCGCATGCCCAGTTAGCCCGGCAGTGTTATTTGTTCCAACCGTGCCTTCGCCCGCATATTCGTCAGCAAGCTCTGCGAAATCGATGATCCGCTGCGCTGCAATATTTCCTACCCACGAGCGCATATTCGGGTTATTTCTTCCGAACCTATCCTCGCCATTACTCTCGATGAAGGCGCTTTGGTCGAGACCATCCTGGTAACCCAACATGAAATTCTGAGCGATCTTTGCACGTCGTACATCGTCAGCCTGCCACGCTTCAAAAAGTTTCTGTTGCTTTTTCCATGCAGGATTACTCGTCCCCCCTTCATAGTCATCTGGAGAGGGAGAAACCATTGCAGCTTCGTTGATCTTCGAAGCGTCATTGATCATATTCCCCAACGCTTCACCGCCGTCATAATAGACGGCGCTGTCATTGGCACCATCGCCACCACGCCAACCAGTTAAGTAGCGAGTGGTATTCATCTTAGTGTCGAACTCGGTATTTGAATCCAAAGCGCGTCGAAGAGCTTGCAAGCGAGTCTCTTCAGCCTGATGAAGAACCGTGTCATCATTCGATTCCAAATAATCAGGAGTATCCGATAATTCAATCACCCCTTGAAGGGCATCGAAACTCCGTTGGTCTTCAGAGTAAGTTCCTCGCGGGACAAGCGAGTGGAAATAAGAAGTTTGTGCATACGAGTCCGCACGTGCATGTCCCGAAGTGTTGTAATCCCAATCGACCATATCCTCAAATACTGATCTAACATGCGGATCGTTAGGGTCAAGCGGCGCAAGCCCTAGCTGCCTGCGAGTTTCTGGATCAATCGGATAATCGCGGCCTTCAGGATCGAGCGGATCATGATAGAAACCTGGGCCAAGAGTTAATGAGGGGTTCTCGCGCCCCGCGTACCCCATGAGCTGGCCCAGAATGTCATATCCTTGAAGCTTATACCAGCTTGTAGCAGAGTTAACGTCATTAATTTGATATTCGTTTCGGCCAGTAGCTTTCATATCAGCGAGCTTTGCCTGAACAATCCCGTCAATTCGGGCACCGTCTTTCCCGACTAGCCCCTCTTTGATTACATCAAACGCATGCTGATTTCCTACCATGTCAGCAGAAAGATTACTTCCACCTGTAGACATAGCCATAAAAGTACCCAAATTTTGATTGAAGCGGTAAAGAGCATCCTCAGAACCAGGATTCTGGTAGCTAACGTCTCCTGCTCTCACCACCGTTGCGTAGAGGTCATCCATATTCACATGCTGCGCGATCGCTGCCACATAGAAAGGATTCTGAAGATAACCGCCGTATTTATCGTTAAAAGCGGCAATATCTTCGACCGTAAGAGGCTCTTTCGTGAGAGCATCCGCAATCTCTGGGGCAATCTCTTGGGCGTGAGCCCACTGCGCAGCGCCACTCAGAATAGGTGTGTCTGCACCGAAAAGCTCAACCCCGATCGCATTGCGCCCCTTTGAACCGGCTTCATCAGAGACAATAGTCCGGCGCGTACCATCAATCGCCTTTGCAGCAGTATCAGCGGCATCGTCTAATTGATTCACTCTCGTTTCATACCGCTGCCGGATTCCATGCTGTTTCCCCCACAAAATCTCCTCGGCTTGTTCGACCTTAACGGGCCGCATCAGTCGCGGTCCATTTCCATAGCTTGTGCCCGGAGTGCAAACTGCCGCTGTAGATTGGCTCGCAGCGACAGCGGCGTTATAGTCAGCGACTGCAACATTCCATTCTTCTTGGAGCTTGGTTATGTCAGAACACGCAGAGCGCACATCCTCAGCCCACGTGTTAAGAGCCGTCGCAGCAGGGAAGAAAGCTTGAGATAACGTGACGGTCTTGTCACCCAAGCTCTGAATCTCCGCTGAAGCTGCATCTGCTGCCGCACCAGTCCATTCTTCAGGAGGCAACGATCTGTTCTGAGCCACTTGTGTGTTAGCAATTGCGGTTCCTTGCCGACTGATATCAGTGGCGACTGCCTCTGCGGACATCTCAACAAGAGGGACCTGTGGGAGGGCTTCCGCCCCACGTCTTACATCAGCCATATCAGAGATACTCCCCAACACCTAGACGAGTGGCTGCAGCACAAGCCTTATCTCGATTGTACGTTTCTGTGCTATCCATATTTTGTGAGACTTCTGCGACGCCAGATCCTAATTCTGAACAAGCGTCGGAATACTCCAACACTGCCGCACTCATATAGTCGCGAAAGTGATTCAGCGCCTCACGCAACGCTGCTACCCCGACATTATCACCGGCAGGAAGATCGTAGGCTATACCCACCATATTTAGCTTACCTACAGCAGCACCGACCTGTGCGAGGTCGTCGCCATCGGTCCACTGATCTTTCGACACAATGCCTAACGCATAGCGATCATAGCTAATATCCGTCATTTGAACCTCTCAATGCTCGAGCACGCGAAGCGCGGATCACCATCGGCCACACATAACCCACAAAGGATAACATTTCAAGCTTAACAGATACTAAAAGGGTGTTGGATGCGGAATTCCCGCATCCAACACCCTCAAAGCCCAAGACAACCGACTAGACAGTTGCCATCGGCTTCTCTAGTTTTTCTGTGTCAAGCTCAGCTTTGTGAAAGATTTCCAGGTTGTATCATCGACAGCCTCGAGCGGCGCCTTCAAATAGGTATGCTCCTTCAAAAACGCCCGGAAGCGCCCTTGCTGCATTTCCGACATCGAATTATAGGACGGCAAATCACCATCACCTTGTGCTTGAACACCGTCACTATGGACAGATTCTTCCTTCAGGAACTGCGAAACGAGTTCTTGCTTCGACTTATCTTCAGGATTCGCCCACTGATCGCCCGAAGCATAAGTTTCAGCAAGGGTATCGGCGACCTGCTCATTCGCTGCGTAATGACTATTAACAGCATCATTAAGTTTCTCAGATTTAAAGTCCGTAGGAAGAATCGCATCAAGGACACTATTCTTCCCGTGAGCAACTGCCGACGAAGCCAATGCCTGAACGATCTTGCCACCAGGAAGCGCGCCATACGGAACCGCCGATGACACCGCATCGATCCCCTGCCGGATCAACTTATTGCGCTCAACAATCCGATCATAATCAAGCCCTTTAACATCCGCTGTTGCTTTTTCAAGATTCGCAAAGAGCCCGCCCCACTTATTCACGCGATCAGTGACCTTCTGACTCCACGACGGACCGGGTGTCGTATCAGTCGTATCAACGTGAGAGTCCCCAGCCATAGCTTGAGTGAGATCATGCTTATAGCCTGCATATGCTGCCGCCTGAATGACACTGAGTGCAGGGGGACGACCACCTACGAACTTATCATCGAAGGGGTTATCAGTGTCTTTACCCGGGTCATCCTTCTCGTGCTCCGGATTATCAAAACCTAGGTCCGCAAACAGTCCATTCGTGTGATAAAGCGCATCACGCAGCTTTGGCGAGAGGGTAAACCGCGCCTGAGGGTCATTTGAACCCATGTGACCTTCCCCGACGGTATCACTTGCGTTGTGCGATGAACCGCCTGCACTATCCCCATCCATCAAGGCAAGACTCTCTACCCAGTTTCCAAGGATCATGCCGGTGTGCGAACGTAGCTTGGAATTCTCGGCGCCAAACGCATCCTCTGCCCCCTTCTTAGCGCCATCATGATCCAGCCCATCCTGATATCCCGCGGTGTAGTTACCAACGATCCGCGCCTGCACATTCGAAGCCTTCTTCCATTCATCATCGCCAAGCAAAGACTTCTGATCCTCATCAAACGGCCGAGTCGCATCCTCGATCATTGTTCCGAAAGCATCGCCGCTATCAGAGAAGCCTCTAAATTCCGTACCACCGTAATTGCGATTGCCCGTCAGATAACGAACCATCGAAATCTTCTCACTAGATTTCTTGCCATCGCGATCCCAGTCATTCTCAACCTCAAATGAGGTTGGCTGGTCGAGGAACCCACGGACGCTCTTCAGACGCTCTTGCTCAAGCTTCTCGAGCCCTGGATGCGAAGTGGTAAAGTCCGCCCCCTGCATGCTGTCAGGAGTATCTGAGAGCAGGTAAAGCGATTGCAGGGGATCTTTCACCTGATTGAACAGGTCTTGATCCTTCGTTGTGTGATTGACGATAGGCCACGAGACTGCGTCATCCGATGCACGCTTTGTCTCAAGACCTCGTTCATGGTCGTGATCATAGGTAACAAGTTTTGCGGCGAGGGAGTTATCTCCCCCCTCGTAGGCGGTACCGCTGTAGGCCAAGTCGGGATTCTTCCCAGCAGCATAACCAGTCGCCTGAGAGTAAATGTCATAGCCCCTGATAGTCCAGCCAGTCCCCGGCTCTCGGGTGTAAATTGTGTCGAAACTTGCCTTAATGTCCGCAATGTTTGATGTCTCAATTTTAGAGATCTTTGTCGAACCATCTTGGCCAAACAGATGATCCTTCATCAACGCGTAGGTTTCACTTCGTCCCAAGCCTTCAGCGCCGGAAGCATTGATTCCCCCAGTCGAAAGCACCATAGCGGCACCAATACGCTCGGTAAAAGAAGCCCTTGTGGCGCGTTCCGATTCATCGGGGATATACGCGGGTCCGGCTGTATTAACAGCAAGCCTGTTCAGCATGTCGGAAAAGTTTGCATCTTTGCCATGCTTCGCGCGATAAGCATCCGCCATTGCTTGAACACAGAAGGGATTTTGAAGGTCCTTCCCCCACTTATCCTGAAGTTTCTTCACCTGTTCTTCAGTGAGCTGTTCTTTCGAATTCGCAGCTTTATCAAGATCATCCAACATCTGGGGACCAACTTCACGGGCATAGTCCCACTCGGCAGCACCGTCAGCAATGGGCATATCCGAACCGAAAAGTTCAACTCCGACTGCGGTACGACCACCCTTCACGGCCTCCGGCGAAATAATGCCATTTGACGTCCCTCGTATCTGACTTGCAGCGGTACTCGCAGCTGCACTGAGGTCGTGGATCTCTTTGTCGTAAGACTCCTTCAGAGGCGCCTGAGCCGAGGCCAAGGTGCTCTCGGCAGCTTTGAGATCGGAAGCCGGATTATATTCCTTATCCGTCGCGGCTCGGGCATCGATTTCAGCCTTTGTCTTCTTGTAGGCAGCAACCGCTTCATCCCACTGCGTTTGAAGACTCTCGACGGTTTTGATCCCCTGGCTATTACGTTCTTCCCAAGTGGTGAGCGCACTTGCAGGAGTAGCAAATTGTCCTGAAAGATCCGAAAGTTTCCCACCCAATGCTTGAATCTCAGCAGATGCCGCATCCGCGGCTACTCCCGTCCAGGATTCAGCAGGAACCGAGGAATGCTGAGCCGCCTGTGTTTGACCGATTGCCGAACCGATAGCTTTCCAATGCGAAGCAACTTCGGACGCTCCAGTAACGGGTTCGGGTGACTCAAGGGCCTCCGAGCCAGGTCGAAGATCAGCACTCATTTATCCCACTCCACTCCCAGCTGAGCCGCACGTTCACGGTTGTAACCCTCAGTGTCATCAAAGTTCGCCGACGCACCAGCTGTCGCCGATCCCAAGTTCGATGCGGCATCTGAATACTCATAGATGACCATGGACATCGCCTCATTGAAGTCCTTCACTGCAGAGATCAAATCCTGCGGGCCTTCGCCTCCAGGCCCGGGAAGAGGCTTTGCAACTTCGTCAGCTGAGATACGTTTGGTTGACGCCCCGATTCGTCCAAGAGACTCAGCGTCCTGCCACTGTTTCTTCTCGAGGATCCCCATCGCGTTGCGATCGAAAGTGATCTTATCTGCCACAGTTCAATTCTTTCCGTTGTGACCGGCCACACCTATACGCCACACGCACGAACCTAGCCTGGTCAGGGAACTTACCAGACGACAAGTTACCATCTCAAACATCGAACTCCCTGAGAGTTTCACGCTTCAAGACTCAATGCAGTTCGAATAAACGCATCCGTTTCTACTTAACACGCGACTCTGACCACGCCATCTGCGCCAAGAAGGTTCCTTGATCACGTGAGACAACCAGGCCTCGACCCTTGGGAAGAATACGCGGACGCTCACGGCCAATGACCATGCCCTCGGAAGGATTACCCGACATCATGATGCCGGTTGCTGACAACTCGGACAGGGACTGCAAAATCTGCTCGTAGGACGCACGCGAGGCACCACCCATACGGCGGGTAATCACCAAGTGGAAACCGATGTCTTGAGCCTGCGACAACAGAGGCTGAAGCGGAGCCAAAGGCGAGCCACTCAAACCACCGGTGGAAATCAGGTCGTAATCGTCAACCAGCACCCAGGCCTCGGCCCCCTTCCACCAATTGCGCTTACGCAACTGTTCGGGAGTCACATCCGGTCCCGGAAGACGCATACGCAGCTGTTCTGCAACAGCCTCCATGCTTCCCTGGATTTCATCACGGTTGGTGATGTACATCGGCATATCCGATTCATCCCACTCGCCCAGCAGGGAGCGTCGCACGTCAACGACAACCAGCATGGCGCGACGCGAACCCGGCTTTGCCAGGACCTGGTTACCCAGGTTGCGCAAGAACGCAGTCTTTCCACACTTCGCGTCACCGTAGACATACATGTGCGATTCGTTTTCCGGATCGAAAGTCCACGGGCTCAAGCGGCGTTCTTCCAAACCAAGAACAATCTTCTGCTGCTTGCCGTGAGTTGCCTCGATCTGAGAAACGGTGATCTTCTCGGGGAGCAAACGCAGACGCGGGCCAGGTTCGGTCGCAGAAGCAATGCGCGCAAGCGTCTTTTCGACGCCCTCACCGATCGTGGCCGGATCATGATCGCCATCAGCACGCGGGAGGGCAACCAGCATCTGGTGACCGGTCATAGACAAACCGCGTCCCGGACGTCCCTCGGGGACCTTGCTGCCGATCTCGCGACGGAACTCTGAATCCGAAGGATCACCCATACGCAGCTCCATACGGGAGCCGAAGATGTCCTGCATCTGGATACGGAAGTCCATCTTGCGCAGTGCAGTAGCAATGAAGTGAACACCGAAAGACAGCGCGCGTTCGGCCATCAGACGGATACGGTCTTCTGCATCCGAGAAATCGCTGCGCAGCGTTCCCCAGCCGTCAACAACAAGGAAGATATCGCCATAGCCATCGTCAAAGCGTCCCTGAGCACGGCCTCGACGATAGGTCGCCATGGAGTCGATACGGTTCGCGCGGAAGTAGGCAGCTCGGTCCTCAATAATGCCTTCAATTTCAGACACCATACGGTTCAAGATGTCCTCATCCTCTCGAGAGGCAACACCCGCAACGTGTGCGGCGCCCTCAAAAGCGGCAAAAGTACCCGAGAAATCGATAACGAAGAACTGAACTTCCTTCGGAGTATGGGTCAGCGACAGAGCCATGACAATTGAGCGCAATGCCGTGGACTTACCGGAAAGCGGACCGCCCAAGATCGACATGTGACCGCCGGCACCGGCAAAGTCGTATTCCAAAACCTCGCGCCGCTGTTCGTGCGGAAGGTCGACGATACCCATGGGGATGTGCAGCGGTCCCTTCGCACGCCATTCGTGCGAGATGAGGCCGAGCTCGGGATCCACAGCCAAATCGGGCATGAGCGAATCCATGGTGTCGGGAACATCCAAAGGAGGCAGCCACACCTGGTGGGCAGGCATACCCTTACCCTTCATGCGCGCGACCGCAATATCAATCTCGGTCATGCCCTCCCAGTGCTCATCACCGGGCGCAACCAAGCCGCCCTCGGGAATTGCCTCTTCCTCGGGAGTGTTGTCCAGGACCTCCCCCAAAGAGAAGGGAAGCAGTCGGATCTGCGAGGCCTCGGAACCCGAACTGGGAAGCACACTACGAGGCGGCGGTGGCGCGGCAACGTAGGACGCGCGGAAGCGGATCAGCTGATCCGTACCGGGCTGGAGGAAGCCGGAACCCGGGTAGGGCGGAAGATCGTAGGCATCATTCACGCCCAGAACCTCACGTGATTCCGAAGCCGAGAAGGTCTTCAAACCAATGCGGTATGACAGGTGCGAATCCAAGCCCTTGAGCTTTCCGGACTCCAAGCGCTGCGAGGACAGAAGAATGTGGATCGACAGCGAACGACCCAGACGACCAATTGCCACGAAGAGCTCACCGAAGTCGGGCTTGGCGGTCAGAAGTTCAGAGAATTCGTCAAGGATGATGAAGAGCGCCGGAAGGACTGGGAAGTCATGCTTTCCAGCTATACGATCCGCTTCATAATCCGTGACATTTGCATAGTTACCGGCATCACGCAGGATCTCTTGGCGACGAACCATTTCACCGTGGAGAGCATCTTCCATACGGTCAACCAGAGACAGTTCAGACTCCAGGTTCGAAATCATCGCAGAGACGTGAGGCAGGTCTGACATACCGGCGAAGGTCGCACCACCCTTGAAGTCAACCAGAACGAAGTTCAGCTGCTCGGGAGAGTGCGTGAGCGCCAGTGCAAGCACCAAGGTACGCAGAACCTCGGACTTACCGGAACCGGTCGCACCGATCAGCAGGCCGTGCGGACCCATGCCCTGCTGGGCGGCTTCCTTAATGTCCAAGACGACCGGAATGCCCTCGGGAGTGACAGCGAAGGGCACGCGCAGACGATCACGTCCATTGCGGCGCTTCCACTGCCGTTCCGCATCGAAGTCACGAATATCGCCGATATTGAGCAGTTCCATAAGATCTTGAGAACGCTTCGGATCGGGCTTGCCGACGGGGGTTGCTGCGTCCCTGCCACCGGCGGTCAGGAAGCGAGTGAGGCGACGGGCCACGGCCTCGGCCTGAGGAATTCCCATGTAATCGGCGTTGGCGAGCACGGGCTTTGTCTCAAGAAGCAAAACTTCCATGGGGATGTGCTCATCGTTTGCGGGATGCAAAAGCAGGCGAACACCGGTGGGGTTCATGAACATGCCCCACGAGGTCAAGACCTTCATGATCGTCACGCCTGCACAGCCCTCAATCGAGCCCAGGTGCGAATCGGGAGGAAGCTCGGCACCGTCGGTGATAACGATCAAATGCGGCCAGGGGCTTGCGTCATTTCGAGGCTGGAAGTGGCCTCGGGTCGTCATTTCCTCACCCAAGAGATCCTCGAGCTCGGCATAGCTGGTGCACACCATACGCGCACCACCCAGAGCGTCAGTGACCTCAGCGGAACGGATATGAGGCAGCCACTTCATCCACTCCCAGTTCGGGAGGTTTTCGGGAGTCGTCAATACCGCGATCTTCAGGGCCGAATCTGGCGTCATAACCGCAAGGTGGCAGATCATCGAGCGGACTTCGCCGCGAGCGCGCTCGCCATCACCGGCGACCTCGACGTGAGAGAACTGACCCAAGTCCAGGCTGAAAGGTAGGTCTTCAACGGTCTTATGGACATCTAAGAAACGGCGCATCGCCGAATGGCAGACGACATCGGGGTTCGCCATCTGGGGAATATCGGGTTCGACCAAGCGCATGGCCAGTTCCTGGTCAGATGTTCCGATTCGAGTGGAGACAGAAGTATCGTCGCCCACTTCGCGTTCCCACAGGCGCGAGCCTTCTTCGGCTAAAAGCACCAGCGAGTCCGGCTCAGGCAGGTACCACTGCATGAAGATTCGCTGCTTCGCGGCAATGTTACGCACGCTGGTTCGAGTCTCTGACAAGTAGGAGAGGTATTCGCGTCGCTGGGAGTTGACCTTATTACGGTACTGCGAGACCTGGCGGTAGATGTTGAAACCAACCATGGAGAGCATCATGAAGACCATGCCGCCCGCCATCAGAAGCATTCGCGTGTTCTGCCCCTGAGTCAGCGCCATGATGACCATGACACCCATGGAGCCCATCATGGGGATCGCGGTAGCAAGGATCGAGCCCATGCCGCCGGCTTCAACCTGGCTGGGTGGCTTTTCTACAGCGATTTCACCGCTGGGGAGCTCGGGGGCTTCCATTTCATTGACGGCCATACAGTCTCCTGGAGTGCAATCTCCCGTTTTCCTTCATTTCTGTATGTATCCTAGCTTGTAGCACGAGCAGTCGTGGCATGGCACTGATCTGGTCAGGTAGTCTGAATGATGACTTTTGAACAGAATCGGTGAAAGAACCTCAGCGGATCAATAGCCGGATCGGCACCGAGGACAATTCCCGGCACAACCGCATGAAGGAGGAGGCGTGACCCAGAAACAGGCAGCGGTAACCGTCACCGACGCTTCCGGCGTCAAAGATTTGGTTGTTCCGCTGGGAACAACGGTCACTGGCCTACTCTCTATGCTTGATATCGATTCAAGCGATCCGAGCCTGCAAATCACGGGTGCGGATGGCCGTCCTCTTAATCTTGGCGCGGTCTTGGGAACTGACCTTCCCCAGGGAGTTCTCATCTCCATTACTTCTGGCCGCGAGCGTCAGCGTCAAGAACAACGCGCAATTGAGCGAGCCTCCGATCCGTGGTTCCGCCCCTCCCTTGCTCTAAGCATCTGCGCCCTGCTGGCATTTGCAATGGACGCGGTTCTGATCTTCTGCACTCTCTTTGCCCAGCTATTGACCATCATTGCGGGCGTACCGTGGTGGGCGCCTTTGACAATCGGTATCCTCTCGCTTGCTCTTTGCCTTGTTGTCCTCTACCAAAAACGCGTCCACTCCAACGCCGGATTGTTATCCGGCTGGACCCTCGCTGCGGGACTTTCTTTCCTTGGTGTCCTTCCCGCTCTGGGAAGTGCGGGGATCTATCTCGAGGCCTCGCAAATCTCCACAATGTCGCAGGTCGCCGCACTTCTCTTCCCCCTGTGGGGAGCAACCGGTGTTGCACTTGGACTCTGGCTCTGGCGTCCCACTCCCCTCACGAGCGCACACGCGCTCAGTTGGGGCGTTCTGACGGCAAGCGCGACTGTCTTGACTTATCTCAACGCTTCTCTCACCAGAGTTGCGCCCTTCGCAATCGCCTGCGCGGTATGCGCAATCACCGCCTCGCCCAGCTTGTCAGTACGGATCCCCGCGACCCAGCTGCTGGATATGCCCCTTGTGACGACCTCCGCGCCCACTGTCCGCGCACCCGAGGTTCCCTCTCCTTCGCGCATTACCGGCCGCCGCGTCAACCGAACCGTCACTGATGCGACCTCACGTACTCGACTGGTCCAATACCTTGGTCTGGGCCTGATCATTGTTGCGGTTCCCGTGATCTATTCGATGATCGGGATTCATTCGTGGCAGCAGATCGCCTCGCTGGTGCTGGTGTGTGCATCAGTCATTGCACTCGTCGTTGTTCCCCGTGAGCGCCGCTGGGCATCCTCGCGAGTTGTTCCCCGCGTGGGAGCGGTCATTTTGCTTGCAACGCTGCTCATTTCCCCCGCCTCCCGAGCCCTTCTTGGCACTCCCATTGCGGCAGCTGTTCTTGTCTTCATCGGTTGTGTTTCTCTTCTGTGGACTCGCCTGCGTTCGGGCAAAGAACAATCCGCACTGATTGGGCGCTTTACCGATATTTTCCAAGCACTGTCATTGACTGTTGTTTTCCCTGCTGCGTTCTTCGCCGCGGATCTTTTTGAACTCGTTCGACAGGTGGCATCATGAGTGAGCTTCGCATTACCCCAGTCCAGGTCCCCGTTTCTCAGGCAAAAGGTGTGGACCCGGCTTTTCTGGCCACCGCTCAGCAGGGTAGTGTCCAGCGAGGCCTCCCCCAGCCCGCTGCGGCATATTCAGCTCCCGCAACCGGTGGCGCTCTGGTTACGGCCTACCTCATTGACCTTGCATGCCTTGTCGCAATCACCGCGCTTTCATGGTGGTTCTATCCCTCGATCGCTATTGCAGTGATCGTTGCGCTTGAGACATGGATCGTTGGCACTCTGATTCGCGCCCATTCAGGAAGGACTCCCGGAGCTTTCGCCATGCAAGTGGCCGCAATTTCGATGGCACCTGTAACCACCGATGCGGGTCCCGAGGCCGGTCACGCCCCCGGCTTGGCTCGCCAGAGCGCGCACAGCCTGATCATGCTGCTCTTGCACGCGACTGTCGTTGGACCGGCCGTCACCTGGGTTATTGCCCGAGATGGCCAAACCTGGGTTGACCGCGTCTGCGGGATGGGAAACCTTGACGTCCGCGCTGGCCGCACAGATGCCGGCGCTCCCGCTTATTCCCAGCAGCTTTCCCCCTCGTTTGCCGAGGCCTCGGCTGGGGTTGGGGCCGCACCTGCACAGCTTCAGGGAATGGATCCGGCCGCACTTGCCCCGGCACATCAGTGGGCAGGGCCGCGCGTTACGTCCCCCGAAGTTCCTGCTTCCGATCCTGCTGCTTTGAGCGTTCCGCCAGCGGGAGTTCCCGCAGCCGACCTACCAGCACCTTCACCGATGCCCGAGGCTCCCAGCCAGGTCCTCAGCGAGATGCCTGCGCCCGTGCCTACGCAGCACGCTGCACAGACTCCGGCCGCGCCCAAGGTGCCCACTCCCCCACGCCACAGCTCGGCCTCGGCAATGCCACGAGTTCCGCAGGTGCCAATGCCCCAGGCTGGCGCACCTCGGCAGACCGGCAGCGCTCCGCAGAATATTCCCCAGCAGAGCAATGCGCAACCAGCAGCTCCTCAGCCCACTCCCGCAACGAGCGCACCGGCTTCTGTCCCCGCATTCGCACAGGCAGCGCCACTGGCGATCATCGTTGATGACGGACAGCGAATCGAAGTCAATGCTCCCATCGTGTTGGGGCGCGCCCCCGAACAGACACCTTCTGATGCACGGGCAGTGGCAATTGCGGATTCCACGCGTTCCCTGTCGCGCACGCACTTGCGTGTCGCACCGGCCGATGGCGATGCGATGTGGGTCGAGGACACCTTCTCAGCAAATGGCACGCGACTACAGGCGCCCGATGGCACCACTCAGCCACTCCCCCGCGGTGAACGTGTCAAGGTGCCGCTGGGTACGGTGCTTCTGCTGGGCGAGCGGAAGTTGTCGGTTAGTCGGTAAATCTACTTCTCTGGGATATCGATATCAACGCGCCCAGGAATGAAATCTCGAGGGTTAGCAGTTGTCCCATCCGATGGACGCAAACCCGTCTGATAGCGCATCAAGGTGGCTTTCCCCTCGTGAACGGTCACATAGAGGAAACCACCATTAACCGGATCACTCCACGAAAGCTGACGAACGCCACCTTCATCCGAGCCCAATTCGTACTCGGGATACGTCTCAGACAGGAGTTCACGGCCGATCTTTTCGACCTCAGGAACGGGAACATAAGGACCAGCAACAACTTGCCCAACAAGCTCCCACGCCGGCTGCTCATCGCCTGAAGAGTGGTCAGTCTCTTTATTGATCTCGGACCCAAAGATGCGCGCTTCCCACGCACCTCCACCACCGGCCTCGGCAAGGCGACGACGGAACTCAAGAATCTTCGGCTCCTCATCACGCTGAAATGCCTGAATGGACTGACGCTGCTCCAGGGAAAGAGTAATTGAATTCATCGCCACCCATAAATGCGAATTACTTGTCGGCGCGTCGTGGTTATACTTTGCATACCCAGTCGCATCATTTGAAAGATGCGTGAATGTCTTTTCATCCATCGGATCGGTTCCAAGGTGCCCCCTGCCGATACTCCTTCCAGGAAGTATCGATCCCATACCTTGAACACTATCCCCAATTGGGACACCCGAAACCCAACGATGCCCCTCAGCGACATGTAGATCTGAAGCGTTATAGGTCCCCATACCCGGCGAGCCGCAGAGCACGAGATCATCGATTACGCCATCATGAACCTTTATCGCCGCCATTCCCGACGTCGTCGAACCATACGAATGGCCAACAAGAGACATATGCGCGTCACCTGCGCCGTGTTCACGAGAAGCCTGCATCCCGGTCAGGAAGCTCGCCAAACGATCCGAGCCTGCCTTCGCAAGATTGGGCGAGGCAATATCACCCAAATTCCCAAATTTGGGTTCACCGGGAGCATCGTAACCAAGCCATGCAACTGTTGCAACATCTTTCAAAGGCATATTCCCCTGAGCAGCTGCAGCCTGACGAAGATTCCCCGTCTCACGAAAGTTGGTATCAAGTCCCCCCTCGACGGTTGTGCCAATGCTAGGAACCAAGGTGGCAATATGCTTCGCATGATCCACATCGCCCTGAGCAACAGCAGCCTTCACCCGACGTCCATCATCTTGCAGCGTGAGTAAGGAGATTGGATCACCCTTCTTCCCATGCTGATAGTCTTCAAGACTGATGCCATTCGCAAGCGTCGAGCGGATTTTTTCATAAGCGGCAAGATCCGACTTTGCGCGTTGTATTTTCTCCCCTATCAGGTAGCGATCTTCATTCGTCCGCGCTTGGTCCAATAACCCTCATAGCGAGCCAGGTTCTCCCTAGCTCGATCTTCCTTGGCATCAAGATTCAACCGATTTGCGCGATCTCGTGCCCAAGCCTTAACACCATCAGCGTTACCAATCAGTTCAGGATAGGTATCGCAAAGATGACGTTTCTGCTCATCGCTTTGCGCCGACCAGTACTCTGCTCGTTCCTCTGGAGACATATTCTTGAAACGCTCTTGCTCGGCCTGGGATAGGTCGCGAATTTGTCCGGGTTTCGTGGGTTCCTTTCCCGGGGCTGTCCCAAAAGAACTCAGCTTCTGATTGAGCGCGCTATCTGCGGAATCTGCCAATGCAATTGTACGCGCCACCATTCGTTCAAGGTTCGCATCCGCACCGTGTCGATAGCTTTCAGTCTGCACACTTGTCGCGTCTCTCCACGCAACTTTTCCATCTTGGGAAATTACGCAACCATATCCAGCAGCAACTTTCTCTACCTGTTTAATCGCTTCCGCTACTTCAGCAACCTCAAATAGCGTGTTTCTCAATGCAGCTTGGAGGTCACCTAGCTCGTCGCTATAATTCCTGAGCTGCCAGCGAGCTTTCCCCACTGCTCAGCGTAGTGCATCTGCGGTTGCTCCTTCGCCGCTGAAAGACAACGTAAGCTGCTGCAGAGCCTCAGTCTGTCTATCCACAACGTCAAGACGAACTCCAACTTTTCCGACATAAATATCCAGACCTGATGCTCTCCAGGTTTTCACCTGCGCCCAGGTTAACGACATTGTTATTCCTTTGAACCCACTGGATGGATACTACAGCACTTGCTTCACAAGCTACTTCTCTGGGATATCGATATCAACGCGCCCAGGAATGAAATCTCGAGGGTTAGCAGTCGTCCCATCCGATGGACGCAAGCCCGTCTGGTAGCGCATCAAGGTGACTTTGCCCTCGTGAACAGTCACATAGAGGAAACCACCATTAACCGGATCACTCCACGACAGCTGGCGCACCCCGCCCTTGTCTGACCCCAATTGATACTCGGGATACGTCTCTGACAAGAGTTCACGGCCGATCTTTTCGACCTCAGGAACGGGAACATAAGGACCAGCAACATCTTGCCCAACAAGCTCCCACGACGGCTGATCATCGCCTGAGGATTGGTCAGTCTCTTTATTGATCTTGGACCCAAAGGCGCGCGCTTCCCACGCGCCTCCACCACCGGCCTCTGCAAGGCGACGACGGAACTCAAGAATCTTCGGCTCCTCATCACGCTGAAATGCCTGAATGGACTGACGCTGCTCCAGGG
>PPYE01319588.1_pt1 | contig 210436 bp, 159 predicted proteins | sample 1559881 | NCBI WGS metagenome assembly PPYE01 (sample SAMN08240022, study PRJNA423297) | Human gut metagenome, whole genome shotgun sequencing project.
TTCGAGCCTCTTGTCGGATTCGAACCAACGACCCCGAGATTACAAATCACGTGCTCTGGCCAACTGAGCTAAAGAGGCAAAAAATTATAAAAAATTGCAGCCGTCACTTTTGGGCGAGCGAAACGGCTGCAAATTTAGTTATTTATTTTTAATAGCAAAAACATTTGTGCTTTTTTTTATTTAGCACGTTGTTTTTCCTTATGTTTCAGAAGTTGTTTGGATAAAGCTTCTACAGCCTCGTCTATAGATTCTTCAAAAGTGTCTTTTACTTTGTTTGCATAAAAATCTGCATTCGGTATTATCACTTTGATTCCTGCTTCTTTATTATCGGCAGTTTCGGGCTTCACTACTTTTAAAGCCACTTCTACCGTGTCAATATCATCGTAAAATTTTTCCAGTTTAGAAACTTTCTTCTCAATAAATGCCTGTAATTGCTCACTAGCATCAAAATGAATTGATTGAATTCTAATATCCATACGAACCTCCTTTTTTTACGCTCTCGGATGAGCTTGTTTATAAACCTTTTTAAGCTCTTCAAAAGTGGTATGAGTATATACCTCCGTTGCCGACAGACTACTATGCCCAAGAATTTCTTTCACCGCACTCAACTTTGCATCATTATTCAGCATCGTTGTAGCGAATGTGTGTCTCAACACATGCGGACTTCTTTTCTTTAGTGTCACTACTTTTGAAAGATGCTTTTTCACCAAATTATATACTTTCCCGCTGTAGAGCCTTTGACCATTCTCTTTTACAAAAAATGCCTCGGCTTTTCCCGGCAGGGCCTCGTCTCTTACATTAATATATGCAAGCATTGAACCGCGAAGCTCCTCTCCAAATGGTATCAATCTTTGCTTGTTTCTTTTTCCGGTCACTTTAATAACTGAAGCTGAGAAATCCACATCTACATCATTCAACCCAATCAGTTCGGAAAGCCTCATACCTGTTGCATAAAACATTTCAATGATCATCTTATCCCTTTTGCCTGCAAAACCTTTTCCAAAATCCGTTTCGTCAAGCAGCTTATCCATCTCACTCTCTTTTAAGAATGAAGGTAAAGGCTTTTTGTTTTTGGGCCCTACTATTTTTCTCGTAGGATCTACTGTAATTTTACCTTTAATTAAGAGGAATTTGAAAAATGACCGAAGTGAACTTAATTTTCGGTTTACCGAAGTGGTTGTATAGCTTTGCTCCATGAGGGAGATCTCCCACGTACGGATCAAATCTGAATCTACTGTTTCAATCGTCAGTTCTTCATCTATCTTTTTGACAAAATCTTCAAATTGAGACAAATCTATCCGATAACTGATTATCGTTTTTTCTGAATAGTTTCTCTCAAATCGAAGATAGTCCAAAAAAGAATCAATCAACATAAGAATCGTCGCTTCATATATTTATTCTGCAACGAATGTATAAAAAGAATTCAAGAATTCAAAAGAAATCGTGAATTATTATTCTTCTGTTTGCTGAAGTTGCTGAACGTATACTGCGCGTTCTTTTTTAAGTCTTTTAACAACAGAAGGTTTATCAAATTGTTGTCTTCTTCTTAATTCTTTTACAACTCCTGTTTTTTCGAATTTTCTTTTGAATTTCTTCAGCGCCTTTTCTATGTTTTCGCCTTCTTTTACTGGTACTACTATCATTTTACTTTTATTAAATATATTGTTTTTATTTTTTTACTAGTCAAAATTGCGGGGCAAAATTACATATAATTTATTTATATTCAAAACATTCAGCAAAAATTTAAATCAAATTCCTCCTTAACGGTTTATCAAGGATTGAAAACGATTTATTTGATACATATCCGGAAGGAGAATAACGCTTGAGTTCTTATACAATACAAGAACATTTTAATTAAAAGCCCTAACAAAACCATCCATCATCATTTGCAATACATTACTGATAATCAATTAGTTATAAAGTTACAAAATTACCTAAGGGTAGTTGTGCTTTTACTACATAGTAAAAAGGGTAATTACTACGGGAGAGTTAATAAACTACTATATAGTAAATTTTCTCTTTCCCACCGGACATATTCAGGAACTTAAAATCCGGGTCAAATTAGTTCCGGGAATCTATTATTTCTTTCAACAAAATACGGAGTGTCATTTATAAAATATTGCATTAGCCTGATGAACAAAAAAATAATATTTATCTTTGTATGAGTATGCAATTAATATTATGATATATGAAAAAAGTCATTCAAACCCGTATTAGCGCATTAAGAGATTTTCTTATCAGACATGATCTCTCTGCTTTTATTATACCAAGCGCTGACCCCCATCTAAGTGAATATACTGCCTCACATTGGAAATCAAGAGAGTGGATTTCAGGCTTTACCGGTTCGGCCGGAACAGTGGCAGTTGCTCAGGAAAAAGCCGGTCTGTGGACAGATTCACGCTATTTCCTGCAAGGTGCTCAACAGATTGAGGGAACCGGGATTGATCTTTATAAAGAGGGGTTGCCCGAAACTCCTTCTCTTATCAACTGGCTGTGTACCAATCTTCCCAAAGGATCAACAGTAGGTATCGACGGAAAAATGTTTGCAGTCACTGAGGTAGAAGCTATGCTAAAGGCTTTTGAACCTTACGAGATACAACTCAATACAAGTCTCGACCCTATGGAGGAGATATGGGAAGATCGTCCGGCTATACCTGAAGGTGAAGCTTATATATATGATCTAAAATATGCAGGTGAGTCTTCTACTTCAAAAATTGCACGGATAAAAGAGGAGCTACATAAAAATCACGCACAAGGTTTGCTGGTGTCTGCTTTAGACGAAGTGGCATGGACATTGAACCTACGCGGGAATGATGTAAAGTGCAACCCTTTTGTTGTAAGCTACCTGTTGATTACAGATGATGAAACTACATTTTTCATTAATTCGGAAAAAGTAACGGAAGAGGTGAGAAAGTATCTTGAATCTGAAGGAATTATTATAAAAGATTATACAGCTATTGAAAGCCGTCTCGCCGTATGCAACATAAATAGCATATTGCTATCTCCTGAGAAAACAAACTATGCAGCTTATTCTGCTATAAATAGTGACGTACAAATCATACGTGCCGCCTCTCCTATTGCTTTATTAAAAGCGGTGAAAAATGAAGAGGAATTGAAAGGTGTCCGTGAGGCAATGATACGTGACGGAGTAGCATTGGCAAAATTCCTTCGTTGGCTGGAAAGCGCGGTACACTCAGGAAAAGAAACAGAAATAAGTGTGGATGAGAAACTTCACGAATTCCGCGCACAACAGGATATGTATGTAGGAGAGAGTTTCGATACGATTGCGGGTTATGGGGAACATGGAGCCATTGTCCATTATTCTGCAACACCGGAAACTAACCTGACTTTACAACCCAAAAGCTTTTTATTGCTCGACTCTGGTGCACAATATTTGGATGCGACTACGGATATTACACGCACTATTCCTCTCGGAGAATTGACGGAGGAAGAAAAAAGGGATTACACACTAGTGTTGAAAGGACATATTGCAATCGCTATGTGCAAATTCCCATACGGTACGCGAGGAGCGCAGATTGACGTCCTTGCCCGTCTGGCATTATGGAAATCAGGAATGAACTATTTGCACGGAACAGGACATGGAGTAGGGCATTTCTTAAGCGTTCACGAAGGCCCTCAAAGTATCCGCCTGAATGAGAATCCTACCTTATTATTATTAGGCATGATCACTTCCAACGAACCGGGCGTTTACAAAGGAGGGAAACATGGAGTGCGTATTGAGAACCTGACTATCGTTCAGAAAGATCAGCAAACAGAGTTTGGAGATTTCTACAAGTTCGAAACTGTAACCCTTTGCCCTATTGACAAGCAGGCGATTGTAAAAGACTTATTAAGTGAAGAAGAAATAGCGTGGCTTAATGAATACCATCAAATGGTATATGAGAAATTAAGTCCACGATTAGATGAGGAAGAAAGAAAATGGCTGGCGGACAAGACCTCTGCCATTTAATCCTCCTTACCTGAATAGTTAATCTGATATAGCTGATATTGCATACGTTAATATCAGCTATATGCATTTCAAACAGTAAATTATAAATAGTTAAATACGAAATCAAAATGGCTTTAATAAAATCAGTAAGAGGTTTCACCCCCGTAATAGGAAAGAATTGCTACCTGGCGGATAATGCTACAATTATAGGGGATGTTGTCATGGGAGATGATTGCAGCATCTGGTTTAACACAGTATTGCGAGGAGATGTAAATTCGATTCGAATAGGAAACCGGGTAAACATACAAGATGGTAGTGTACTGCATACGCTTTATGAAAAATCGACAATAGAAATTGGTGACAATGTATCGATTGGCCACAATGTTACAATACATGGTGCGCACATAAAAGACGGTGCTTTGATAGGGATGGGAGCGACCTTGCTGGATCATGCCGTAGTAGGAGAAGGGGCCATTATAGCTGCCGGCTCATTGGTATTGAGCAATACTGTTATTGAACCGGGAAGTATATGGGGGGGTGTACCTGCTAAATTTATTAAGAAAGCCGACCCGGAACAATCTAAAGAGCTTAACCAGAAGATTGCAAATAATTATTTAATGTATTCTGATTGGTATAAGGAATAAAAGCCATACTCGTCATCCCGGAGTCACTCCGGGATGGCCTTCAAAATAATACTATTGAAAGACTTCAACATCACGTCCGGAACCATACCTTTATCGTCGCAATCGACTCTAAACAGACAGGGCATCTTGCAAAACATGGGAATAAGAGTATATCTTTCAAAAGATAATTTGTATGTTTGCATTGTCTTCCCCACCTACAAGTAAATACGATAAGGTTATTATGATAGAAAAACACACCATCCATTCATTTAATAATGTATATACATTATATTACCGGAAAGCATACTTATTTGCCAAATCTTACGTACATGATGATCCGGCAGCTGAGGATATAGCCTCGGAGTCTCTGATAAAGCTTTGGGAACAGCTAAGAACAAGTGATATAGAATATGTAGAACCTTTATTGCTTACCATACTTAAAAATAAATCCCTGGATTATCTGAAGCATCTGGAAGTCAAACGGAATGCCTTTGAAAAAATGCTGGACTGGCAGCAGCAGGAACTCGACATCCGTATCTCTACCCTTGAAGCATGTGATCCCAATGAAATCCTATCCGAAGAAGTGGCAAAGATCGTACATGAAACATTAAACTCCTTACCCGAAAAAACAAGGAAAGCTTTTGAGCTTAGCCGCTTTGAAAACAAATCCGTAAAAGAGATTGCTGAGATAATGGATATATCAGTAAAAGGAGTAGACTATCATATCAGTAAAGCCCTGAAGGAGTTACGGGTTACGTTAAAAGACTATCTCCCCCTATTCTACTTCTTTTTTTACTTTCACTAAAAAATATTCATTTTCTGCCTAGTGATACATTTAAGTAAGTCGTTTATATAATAGACGGAAGAAATCATTCATATCTTTTCGTCATAACTCAAAGATTAAAATGGACACAAAATTATTGGAGCGATATATTGCCGGTGAGGCCACCGAGAAAGAGAAACAGTTGATTACCGAATGGCTTAACAAAGATGAAGATAACATGCGTGAGTTTATGGCACTGCGAAAATTATATAACATCACTTTGTGGCAAACGGAAGATAAGAAGATAAAAGACGAAAGGAGTAAAACACCCAGGCATGTAACGCTTTTAAGAGAAGTTGTGAAAATTGCTGCGATCTTTACCATACTGGCATTAGGGGCTTACTACTGGATAGAAAAAGAGCGTGATAAATATAGTGATACATGGCAAACGATACATGTACCTGCCGGACAACGTGCAGAGATTTTTCTTTCAGATGGAACAAAAGTGTGGTTGAACTCTAAAAGTTCACTCTCATTCCCAGCTACTTTCGTAACTGCTACGCGGGGAGTAAAACTGGATGGAGAAGGTTATTTTCAAGTGGCAGCAGACAATGATAAACCTTTTATTGTGGAGACCGAGAAATATAATATAAAAGTATTGGGTACGGAATTTAATACAATAGCTTATTCTGCTTCACCCTATTTCGAAACCTCCCTGATAAAAGGCTCGGTAGAAGTCTTCCTCCCCGGGAAAGGGAAAGGGGTAATACTGGAACCGGATAGCAAGGTAACCTTAATGGATGGAAAACTGAAAAAGAATTCCTTTAGCGATCATAATTATTTCCTGTGGCGTGAAGGTATTATTTCGTTTGTCAACGAGTCTGTAAAGGATATGTTTGAAAAACTGGAACTTTACTATGATGTGAAGATCATTGTCAACAACACACAGGTACTCGCTAACAGATATACCGGGAAGTTCAGAACTAAAGACGGAGTGGAGCAGGTGTTGAAAGTATTACAGCTAAACAATAAATTCAGTTATACCAAAAACGATGAGCAGAATACAATCTATATTAATTAACCCATAAAAAAATAAACTGCCTATGAAATAATACTTGGAAATACACAGAAGAAAAAACCGGTAAGTGCGGCCACACCTACCGGAATACGAGAGTCCATACTTACCGACTTTCAAACAAAATCTTATTAAGTACTAACTCTAATTAACCCTACAAAAATATGAAAAATATTTTGTATCAGGAATTTATTGTATCATCTAAACAACTATTCCGTATTATGAGAATCACAATCCTGTCTCTTTTCATCTTTGCCGGGGGACTCTTTGCGACCGAAGTCAGTTCGCAGATGATGAAGGTCTCTATCTCAGCAAACAACATATCTACTGCAAAAATCATTGATGAAATAGAAAAGCAGACTGACTATTTATTTGTATATAAGGCTAATGAAGTAAACCTCGAGAAGAAAGTAAACATAGAGGCAGAGGACATTTCCGTAGCCGAAGTCCTGAATAAGGTATTCGGTAACACGAATATCTACTACGCGATGGAAGGTAAAAACATCATGCTGATGCGTAAAGCCTCGGCAGATAATGCAGCACCAAAGCAGGGAAGCTATATAAAAGGAATTGTAAAAGACACTTACGGAGAACCCATTATAGGCGCAAATGTAGTGGTGAAAGGTGCACAACAGTCAGGCACTATCACAGGGCTGGATGGGGATTTCAGTCTCGAAGCCTCTCCTAATGTAACTCTCATCGTTTCTTATATCGGTTATATCACCAGGGAAGTTACGCTAAATGGTAAAACAACTATTGATATCATACTGGAAGAAGATTTGCAGAATATCGAAGAAGTGGTGGTGGTAGGATATGGTGTCCAGAAAAAAAGCGTGGTGACGGCTGCCCTCAGCAGGGTAACTGCTGACGAATTGGACAAAGGCACACCGACAAGTGTACAGGATGTACTGAAAGGGAAAGTATCCGGCGTACAAATAACCGCAGAGTCCGGACAGCCCGGCATGGACTCGAAAATACGTATCCGCGGGACGGGAACGGTAAACAACTCCGACCCGCTCTATATCATCGACGGTATGCCTTCTTCAAATGGGATCAACTTCCTTAATCCATCTGATATTGAATCGATAGAAGTATTGAAAGATGCTTCCTCAGCCGCTATTTACGGAGCACGTGGAGCAAACGGAGTGGTGCTTGTTACCACAAAAAGCGGCACTTACAAACAGAAAACGTCCGTCAGCTATGAATTTACTTACGGTATCCAAAACCCCGCGAAGAAAATAGATCTGATGAACAGCGAAGAGTACCAGATGATCATGAATGAAATGGCAGCCAACTCAGGCAAACCGGATTACTTCCCTACTCCATCTAATGTGAATACCGACTGGTTCGAAGAACTCAGGTATAAGAATGCTCCCATCACCACACACAAAGTATCTATAAGCGGAGGTAATGAAAACAGCACCCATTATGCTTCTTTCGGCTACATCGGCCAGGACGGTATACTTGCCAAAGGATATGCTGATTATGAAAGGTATAATGGCCGCCTCAACTACAGCAATACTCTGCTGGATACTAAAGACAGGAGATGGCTGAATAAAATAGTGCTCGGCAGCAACCTCAGTTACTCACGTTCTGAGAAAACCGGAAGCACCATAGGAAACAATGAGGCTTCGGGTATTATCGCTTCCCTCAACATGCTCCCGCCAACAGAGGGTATTTATCAGACTGACCCCGCAGAAATCGAACGGTACAATACCATTTATCCTAATCACGTAAAATCTCCGGATGGAAGAGTTTACAACATCATTGACATGCGTGAAATTGTCAATCCTATGGCTGCTTTGCAGGTGGAGAACAACCAACGGATAGTATCCCAGATATTCAATGCAAACTTTAACCTCGACATACACATCATACCGGGATTAAAGTACAGGACTACTGCCGGCATGGAATGGGGGTTTGCTTCCGACAAAAAAGTCACTCCTGTGTATGAACTCAATACAACTACCAAAAATGCAAACTCGCGTATCAACGATGAGAAGCGGGAAGCCTACTCCTGGCAGTGGGAAAACATCGTGTCGTACGAGAAATCATGGGGTGCGCACAATTTCGGAGCCCTGTTAGGTACCACACTTGCATCTTATGCCTACTCCAATTTAAAGGGAGAGGATTATAACCTGCTCACCGTCGACCTGGATAAGGCGTATATCGATATTGCCACCGGAGACCGCAGTGACGAACGGGTAGAAGGAACGGCAAACGACCATAAACTGGCTTCCGTATTCGGACGCCTCAATTATAATTATGATGAAAAGTACATGATCGAGACGGTGTTGCGGCGTGACGGTTCGTCCAACTTCAGTGATAAACATAAGTATGCCGTATTTCCCTCTGTCTCCGTGGGCTGGACAATGACACGGGAGAACTTTATGAGAAACCGCCCGGAATGGTTCAGCTTTATGAAACTACGTGCAAGCTGGGGGCAGAATGGCAATGAAAACATCGGTGCTTTCAAATATACCAGTATGATGTCTATGGGATACAATGCCGTGGTAGGAGGTAAAGCCGTATCAGGTGCCAAGCCTACGGGATATGTATATAAAGACCTGAAATGGGAAACTTCCGAACAGACTGACCTTGGTATCGACCTTCGTTTCCTCAACAACTCCCTGACATTCTCTTTTGATTACTTCATCAAAAAAACAAAAGACATGCTTATGGATGTCCCCCTACCTGAATATACTGGCTACAGAAATATGAGTATTAATGTGGGCACTGTAAAAAACGAAGGGTTTGAGTTTGAAGCATCCTACCGTTTCAGGGTGGGTAAAGTAGATTTCAGCCTCGGCGGAAATGCCTCATATGTTAAGAGCAAAGTGACCGATCTGGGTGCCGGACGTACGGAACTTGACTGGCTAGGCGGCGGACTTGGCGGTGCTGTTACCCACATGGAATCCGGCAGACCCTACGGTTTCTTCTACGGATACGTGACAGACGGCATCTTCCAGAACCAGGCAGAAATAGACAGCTACGTAAATCATGAAGGAAAGAAAATACAACCCAACGCCAAGCCGGGAGATGTAAGATACAAAGACCTCGACGGCAACGGCACCATATCAGGTGACGACCGTGACATGATAGGTAATCCTAACCCTGACTGGACGTATGGTTTCTCCCTGAATGCAAACTGGAAAAACTTCGACTTGTATGCATTCTTCCAGGGAGTGCAGGGGGTAGACATCTATAAATTCTACCGCCGTGCCAATATCACATATGCCAACTGGGAAAGAAGCTGGCTGGGACGCTGGCATGGTGAAGGCACTTCCAACAAACTGCCCCGCATCGAGGAAGGCGACCCCCGGAACAATACCAACTGGGTATCCGACCTCTTTGTAGAAGATGGCTCTTATCTGCGTATGAAAGTGTTGCAGCTGGGATACCAGCTTCCCATCAAGCTTACACGCAAAGCGTTTATCCAGAAGCTGCGTTTTTACGTACAGGCAGAAAACCTGTTTACCATCACCGACTATACAGGATACGATCCTGAAGTAGGTACCCGCAGGGGATTTGACGGAGGTACTTATCCGCAGGCACGTACATTCACCTTCGGAGCAAACATTGTTTTTTAACCGGATAAATAAAGATAATAAGATGAAAAAGATAATCATAATATCAGTTTTAACTCTTATCGGGTTTGCATCATGCGACAGTTTCCTGGAAACAAACCCAAGGACACAAATCTCTGAAAAAGAGTTTTACAGCACAGAAGAGGAGGTATTGATGGGCCTGTATGCCATCATCAATGATATCCAGGAACGGCTTATGGAAGTATTTAGCTATGCTTCCCTCCTGTCTGATGAGTCAGAAACCGGAGGCGGTATGGGCGAAGGAGTATACAAAGTAAAATATGACACCTTTACCTTCGACCCCAGCACCTCTCCTGCCTGGTGGAACGAATGGGATTACGGTATCTACAACGGCGTCACCAGCTCTAACATCCTCATTGATAAATTACGCGAAAGCTCACTGGACCCCTCTTTTATAAACACCATTACAGCAGAGGCACGTTTCTACCGGGCTTTGTTCTACAACTATTTATTCATGGGTTACGAGCAGTTTCCACTTATTAAAGGAACACTCGAAACTTCCGAAATCTACTCTGTTAAGAAGGGCACACGGGATGAAATCTACCAATTCATGCTCGAAGACCTGGATGATGAAGTGATTAAATACCTGCCGGATAAAGACAATACAGTCAGAGGACGTGTGAGCAAAGATGCAGCACGCGTATTGCGCACAAAGATCATATTGTTCCATCGCGACGAAAACCGTTATCCGGAAGCACTGGCTACTATGAAGGAAATTATCAGCAGCAACCGTTATTCCCTGCTTCCCGATTTCAGGAAGATATGGCTGAAAAGCGGAGAATTCTGTTCCGAATCTATCTATGAGCTTTGCTATACGGGAGATAATACCAATGAAGGAAATACCCTGTGCCGCGCGCTAAGCGGACGCGATATTATAGACCCGCGCTCTGCCGAACAAGGCGGTCTTTGCGAAGGCTGGGGACAAAACACCATGCCCGGCACTATTTACAACATGTTTGAAGAAGGAGATTTCCGCAGGGAAGGAACCGTTATTGATTACCGGGAAGAAACCAAAAAGGTGCAAGCACTGGCGGAAGAAGGTAAACTAAACCCGGGTGAAGTATTCCTCATCAGCGAAAAGCAGGAAAACTTTGAATGGCTGGGACACTACAAATACCATGCACGCAAGGAGAGCTCCACTCCTTTAAATCCTCTCAGTAACTATGCAGTCAATTTCCGCTTCTACCGATATGCAGATGTGCTGTTGTTAGCCACCGAACTCCATGTGAAGATCAACGGTTCGGTCGACAGCGAAGCCCAGGGATGGTTCAACCAGATACGCGACAGGGCATTTATGGATCAAACCCACAGAATCAGCCTGACAGGGAAACCGCAACAGGAAATACTTGATATACTCTTTAAAGAAAGAGGCTATGAATTTATTGACGAAATGCAACGCTGGTTTGACATCATGCGCTTTGACAAAGGGGCAGAGATACTTGGTTCTAAAGGATGGACGGAAAAATTCCGCTACTTCCCCATTGCACAGAAAGAGATAGATGCATCGAAAGGCTCGTTGGAGCAGAATCCGGGGTGGAAATAAGAGATTTTCCAACAATCAATAAATATGTCAACAGACAATACATACCTTGCCCTCGACCTGGGAGGAACAAAGCTTCTGGTCGGGGAAATAAATGAAGACGGAACAGTGTTAAACCATAAACGGTATGACACCGGATATATCACACAAGAGACCGCACTCCGGATCATCAAAAATTCAATAGGAGATTATATAAACACAAGGGGATGGGCTACCGGCTCATCTCCCAAAGCAATCGGCATGGGGCTGATAGGCCGCATAGACCCTGCAAACGGAGTGTGGCATCAGATAGATATTTCGCGGACAGAGCCCTTGCACCTGGCCAAAGAAGTGTCTGGAATATACGGACTTCCGTGTTTTATAGATAACGATGTAAAAGCTGCCACACGTGCTGAAAGGTTGTGGGGATACGGCAGATATTCCAACGACTTTATCTACATCAATATCGGCACGGGTATAGCAGCCGGTATAGTCACAGGAGGACACCTGATCCGCGGCAGCCATTTTAATGCTGGGGAAGTGGGTCACACGCATGTAGGAGTAGGGATAGGTTTGAAATGTGTGTGCGGGCGGCAAGACTGCGTTGAACTTATTGCCTCAGGAACAGGATTTGACAAAAGTGCAAGAAAACTCAGCGAGACACTTCAAACCCGGCTTATCCTTTCTCCGGACAAAAAAGTGGATGTACAAGAAATCTTTGCTTTAAGCGACCAACAAGATGAGCTTTGCCGTGTGCTGGTAGACAATGCTGTCGCTGCAATATCCGGTCTTATTATGAATCTGGTAAGAGTCAGCGACCCGGATACAATCATACTAGGAGGAGGCATCGTTTCAAGCGGATTCCTGTTACCCCGTATAGAAGAAAAACTCAATAAACATACCATGAGATTTGTTACCAACGGAGTAAAACTGACAGACCTCGACCCCGTTTTTATCGGCCTGATAGGGGCAGGAGCAGTTGCAATGAATAAATAATTAACTTATAAATATATGAAAATGAATATCACTATCGCCCCAGGCGAAGCAGACTTCGACAGGATAGCAGCCTGGAGAATTATCGGGGAAATGCTTGCAAACCCAAAAGCTGTTATCGGGCTCTCTACCGGACAGACAACCAAAAACATGCATGCCATCGTCAGTGAAATCTACAGGAAGCATCCTTTCGACGTATCCCAGATTACCCTATTCAATGTAGACGAGCTCACTAACCTTCCACGCGAGTACAGTGGCTGTTGCTACACCATGATTAAAGAACAGATTGCAGGCCCGCTGGGCATCAGCGAAGAAAACTTTATCATGCCCCCGACCATGTCGGATGATTTTGAAAGAGAAAGCAAACTGTTTCAACAAGCCATTGAAGACCGGGGCGGTGCCGACCTGCAAATCCTCGGACTCGGTATGAACGGTCACATCGGTATCAACCAGCCCGGCACGCCTTTCGAAAGCGAAACATGGGTATCTCCGATGGACCCTGATTTCGAAGCAAGGGTAAGGCGGGAAACAGGCGTAGCCCCCGACTATGAACTCGGCGGTCTGACATTAGGTATAAAGAATATCATGCACACCCGGAAAATCATTCTCGTAGCCAAAGGCGAGCACAAAGCAGAGATGGTAAAGAAGATGCTGGAAGGCCCTGTCACAACTGATATCCCGGCATCCGTACTACAATTACATCCCAATTGTGAGTTTCTGCTCGATACAGCAGCGGCCCGGTATATAATGTGTTAAACCCTCAAGCCATGAAAACACAAAAAAACAAAGAGGTAAGTTACGTCGGGCCGTTTATTACACTGGTATTCCTGTTTTTTGTAGTAGGATTCCTTACCACGGCAAACGGACAGTTTCAGGCTCCCCTCAAATCCGCCTTCCTTAGCGGAGTGGGCAACCTGAAGAATACATTTGTAACGCTCATCACCTTTTCCTGGTTTCTGGCATATCCGGTAACAGGCAAAACCGGCTCCAATTGGGTAACCAGGTATGGCTACAAAATAACATTGCTCCGCGCGCTGTTCGTCATGATACTCGGCCTGGCGCTTTTCTATTTCTCATCGTGGTTTACAGTGCAATTTCCACAAGCTACCCTACAAATAGCATCGGCTACTGTGCCGGCAGGGTTCTTTATCTTCCTGCTGGGCTCGTTTGTAGTAGGAGCTTCAGCCACTATTTTGCAGGTTGTAATCAATCCTTATCTGGTAGCCTGCACGGTAAAAGGCACTCAGTCCATACAACGTCTTAGCATCGGTGGAGCAGCCAACTCCATAGGTACTACCTTTGCTCCTTTCTTCGTAACGGGTATTGTATTCGGAGGGCTGGCTATGGAAGAAGTACGTGTAGAACAACTCATGACTCCTTTCCTGGCACTTATGTCCATCCTCGTATTGGTGATACTGATACTTTTCAGACTCCCCATGCCGGATATTAAAGGAACAAAAGCCGAGGCAGGCGAGAAACTGGAGAAAAGCATCTGGTCATTCCGTCATCTTACATTGGGGGTTATAGCCATCTTCTTTTATGTGGGGGTGGAAGTTTCAATAGGGAATAACATAAATCTGTATGCTATCGAACTGGAGAATAGTGGTCAGACTTTTTCATTCTTCGGGATGAATACACTAACTTTGTTCGGCATCAATTTTTCCATTCCGGCGTTGATGGCTACCCTTTATTGGGGAGGTATGCTTATCGGAAGGCTGGTAGCCAGTTCATTGAGTAAAGTCCCGCCCCGTACACAGCTCACAGTAACTACGGTGATGGCAATAATACTCGTTATCCTGGCTATTTTCACTAACAATCCGTGGCTGCTGGTGGCTGTAGGCTTGTTTCACTCCATCATGTGGGGAGCGATATTCACCCTTTCCATTGCAGACCTGGGTAAATATACCTCTATAGCCTCAGGAGTCTTTATGATCGGTGTGGTGGGAGGTGCTATCCTTCCACTTTTACAGGGAATACTGGCAGATGCCGCACAAGGCTGGCGGTGGACATGGGGAATTGTGCTGGCAGGAGAATTATTCATGCTCTATTATGCACAAATAGGTTCGAGAGTAAAACAAAAGGCAGTATCATAAGCAGGAAGGAAAAAGTTCCTGACTAGTCTGACCGCCTTTCCAGACTACTCTGACCAGGCAACCAGAGTAGTCCGGCAAAAACAAAAAACAACTAATATATGAAAAAGTATATCCATTATTCACTAATCATCTCTCTTATAGTTATTTGCGGAACGATGTTATCTGCATGCAACACAAGTAGCAAAAAGTTTAATGTGCTTGTCCTTACCGAACGCGGCGGACAGCATGGAGGATTTACAGACGCAGCCCTGAGATGGTTGAACGAGCTGTCTAAAACAGAAGGATTTACCTTGACGGAGATCAACAATGCAGACCCCATCAACGAAGAATACCTCGCCAATTACCAGGTTTTTATCCAATTAGATTTTCCACCTTATACATGGAGTAAGGAAGCAGAAGAGGCTTTTATCAAATACATCGAAGAAGGACGCGGAGGCTGGGTAGGTTTCCATCATGCCACTTTATTAGGAGAGTTTGACGGCTACCCCATGTGGCAATGGTTTTCTGACTTTATGGGAGGAATCCGGTTCAATAATTACATTGCTGCCACTGCTACGGGGACAGTGCATGTAGAAAACACCTCACATCCGGTGATGAAAGGTGTGAAACCTGTGTTCAATATTGATGATGACGAATGGTATACATTCGACAAAAGTCCCCGTGCAAATGTAAGGGTACTTGCCAATGTAGACGAAAACAGCTATAAACCTTCATCGGATATTACTATGGGAGATCATCCTGTAGTCTGGGTAAACGAAAAAGTAAAAGCCCGGAATGTGTATTTCCTGATGGGACATGATAAATCATTGCTGCAAAACGAAAACTTCACCCGGATGTTTTCCAATGCCATCTTATGGACTGCCGGGAAATAAACAAGATGGATGTATGATGAAAATATCACAATATACTCTAACTATCCTTGTCACCTTGCTGGTTGGAGGGACAAACGGTATTGCACAAACCCGGATTACACAAGACCTTGATCTTGAAATAGACCTGGTCAGGACAGGAGTTATTCATACTCCGTTAACGCCGGATACATCCCGGTCGTTCGAAACAGAAGGATTGAAAAAAAACATTCTCCACCGTGAACCAATTGCCATGCATGAAAGTCTCTCAGGATGGGTGCATGCAGGGTGGGGAAAAATGTCCCACTCACACGAAAAGAGCGTATCCGGCAACGGAAGTTTGAAGCTGGAATTCCCGACCTTTACCGGGAAACGGGCGCAAGGACCTCCGTCTGATCCAGATTATGCAACGTATGGAAACAGCAGTGTAAGCCTCGACCTGAAAGGCAGTAACTGGGAGAAATATAACCGGATTGAGTTTTACATCTATCCCGATTGCGAAGGAGCACGTGTGGTAAACATGAACCTGTCTTATGAAAACGACAGTAAAGAAGATAACGGATTGAGTTCATTCTCACATCTCATCAATCTCGTCAACAGGCAATGGAACCGTTGTTTCCTTGATATAGGCCAATATCAACGGAATAAAGTAAAACAGATTACTTTTACTACCAGCCTGAAAGGAAAAGACCGGACTACGGGGGATTCCTGCATTTATTACATCGACAATATCGAACTTCAACAGATAGAAGACCCTGAAATTGTAAGCGGATGGATACCCGGCAGCAACAGGGTGGTTTATTCCACTACCGGCTACATGCTGAATGACCGGAAAACGGCTATTGCCAACTTAGACAAGAAAAACCGTCAAAACCAGTTTCAACTGATTGATGCTGAAAGTAATCTACCCGTATTCGATGGAAAAATAGAAAAGCAGAAGACAACCATAGGCACGTTTGATGTATTGGATTTCACAGCCTTCAACCAACCCGGCTCTTACAGGATAAAGGCAGGAAATATCATCACCCCGCCATTTCAAATAGGAAATGTTATCTGGGAAAATTCCCTCTGGCGTGTCCTTAACTTTCTGTTTTGCCAGCGTTGCGGTTATCCCGTACCTGGTAAACATGGGACATGCCACCTCGATCTCTGCTCAAAACATGACGGTAAGATGATATCTTATGCAGGCGGATGGCACGATGCCGGTGACCTCTCCCAGCAGACATTACAAACCGGAGATGTAACTTATGCCCTGCTGGAAGCCTATGCAAAGCTGAAAAATAAAAATCCGCTCCTGGCCATCCGTCTGCTCGAGGAAGCAGAGTGGGGGTTGGAATTCATCCTGAGAAACCGCTATGGCGATGGCTACCGCGCCAGCAGCGTGGGTCTGCTGATCTGGCAGGACGGCGTATTTAACACACTAGATGATATATCAACCGTACGTGTGCAAAACATGGCATTTGACAATTTTCTCTATGCCGGATACGAAGCTTATGCAGCCCTGACAATCGACCGGGACCCGATGTTGCAGGAACACCTGATACGCGTCGCAAAAGAAGACTTCGAATTTGCATTAAAGAGACACAATGAAGTAGGATATGGGGAATTTTTCCACTTCTATGAGCACAGTTACAACACATCCGAAAGTCAGTATATGGCTACTATCTCATGGGCTGCCAGTATGCTCTTTAAGCTGACAAACGATAGTTACTATGCCGGAAAAGCTGCAGAGTTCATCCAATATACACTGGACTGCCAGAGGAAAGAACCCCTAAACAATTCCTATCCCCTCAAAGGATTCTTTTACAGGGACAAAAACCGGAAATCCATTGTACATTACAATCATCAATCACGCGAGCAGGTATACATGCAATCGCTTATTCTTCTTTGTGAAACTCAGCCCAACCATCCGGACTATACCAAATGGGTCGAATCCATCCGGCTGTATGGTGACTACCTGAAAGCCCTGATGCCCTATACCGCCCCTTATGGTATGATAGCCAGTGGTGTTTACCACATTGATGAGCCCAAAGACGAAGACAACTTCAAGCGCCAGCATCTTTTCGCACCGGAGGGTATTGAAAGTGACTATGAGATTCAACTAAAGAAAGGCGTCAGGCTGGATAAGGAACATTATTTGAAACGCTTCCCTGTGTGGTTCAGTATCTTTAACGGCAACACAGCTGTACACCTTTCCGTCGGAAAAGCTGCCGCTATATGCGGAAAATTTCTGGGAGATGAAGAGTTGCTTCGTATCGGACGAGAGCAGCTTTACTGGACGGTGGGTAAAAATCCGTTCGGTCAATCCCTTATCTATGGAGAAGGGTATAACTATCCCCAGCAAAACAGCTTCTCATCAGGAGAAATAGTTGGAGAAATGCCTGTCGGTATACGCACTCTGGGCAACGAGGATATTCCCCACTGGCCGCAGACCAACAATGCAACTTACAAAGAAGTATGGGTAACCTCAGCCGGCAAATGGCTCAGCCTGGCTACTGAATATTAAGGCAACTGTCAAACCGTATCATCAAACATTCATAAAAATAAATAATCAGATACCAATATGAAAAAAAATATCCTATATATAGCACTCTCAATCATTCTGTTTGCAGTGTCCGGCATAACGTTACGTGCACAGGAATATCCGGCACAGTATGCCAGTGGCCCACGTTTTAAAGTCCTTGTTTATTATACACTGGATGCAGAAGAAGCACATGTGACCTTTGGCCAGCAGGGAGCAGAGTTCTTTAAAAGGTTGAATTACGGAAATGGGTTCATTCTCCACACCACAACAAACCTCTCAGAATACCCTTACGAAAAGCTTAAAGAATATGATCTGCTTGTGATGCTCAATCATTCCCCCTCTTCAAAAGCCGAGCGTGATGCCTTCCGGCAATATATGGAAAATGGCGGTGGATGGCTGGGATTTCATGCCGCTGCCTACAATGATAAAAACACAAACTGGCCTTGGTTTGTAGATTTCCTGGGTGGTGGGGTGTTCTACTGTAACAACTGGCCTCCGCAACCGGTTAAGGTAACATTGGATAACTCATCTCATCCGGTGACCAAAAACCTGCCTTCCAGCTTCATCGCTCCGGAAAGCGAATGGTATATGTGGAATCCCAGCCCCAGAGAGAACAAAGATGTGGAGATATTGCTAAGCATCTCACCGGATAACTATCCGCTGGGAATAAAAGATGTGATCAGCTTCGGAGATTTCCCTATCGTATGGACAAACAAAAAATACCGGATGATCTACCTGAATATGGGGCATGGGGATGATGAGTTTACGGATGCAACCCAAAAGCTTCTTTTTGTAAATGCATTCAGATGGGTGTTATCAATAAACAAGAAAGGAGATCCGTTTAAAATACAAAGGAACTTAAAGGAGTAAGTTTTACATATAAAAAACATCCTTATATAATCACCCTACCTGTAAAGAGCCCGTTTAGAATTAACTAAACAGGCTCTCGATCCTCAAAATATCTACAAAGATGGGGCACTTAATTTAGAGGAAATTCAACCCCTTTCTCACGAGAGAGGCTGAATACTAAAACATAAAAATACCTGTTAAGAGTTTTAAATATTATATTTCAAGGATTTAATCTTCTCCCCAGAAACTTGGTTTAGAACGTGGACTCACAACTCTCTCCTCATCATCCAAATTAAAAGAACCAGCTATCACATCCTCAAATTCAACTTCTATTACTTCAATCCGGGGTTTAATATATTCTTCTTTCGTTTGCATATTGTTTTGTTTTTGATGTTATATGTTTGCGTTATTTAATAATTACTTTCCGGCTGTTTATCAGGTATACACCTTTAGGCAGGTTATTGATTTTATTATAGCCTTTGTTGAGTGAGTATATGGATATCAAACGGCCATCCATACTGTAAACCTGAACATCCTGAACCTTTCCGGAAATAATTTCGATACAACCATTTAGCGTGTTTACTATTAAATCATCTTCTGCAACTTGCCCGATGCCGGTAGGATCGTCTTCGTTTACTACCCTCAATGGTGATCCGTCAGTTGAGTTAAGAGATTCTATATAAGCATGAAAAGGGGTTATCTTTGAATCTTCCGTACCCACACCAAACGTTTTTCCTCCTTCACCCAACACATATTTACCATTGCCGCTTATTTCTTTATAGGTTCCTTTGAAAACATAATCTGAAGTTTCCTTTTTCACTTCCCCTGAAGCCGGTATATGACTGCCAATCAATTTATGATAATTTCGGTAAGCCGTCTCTTTGCGGTCGAAAGAAATAATATACGGCTGGTCTACCAGGATGCGTTTATCCGGTACGTCTTTAAAGTTTACTGTATTTTTATTGTTACTGCTTAAACTTTGGAGTTTGTAATTTACTGCATTTCCTTGTAAATCCTCTATTCTTTCCACCTCAAAAGGTATACATATAGATTCCCAACCACCATCAGTCCAGCAATAGCGCTTATATACCACATTCTTTGCAAATATGTCTCTGATACTATAGAAGGGTTTGTTGTCTACAAGCTCTATTGTCTCTGCTTCGCATGTACTATCCTCATTGACTACAGCAACATTCGTCCAATTTGCAGGATAGCTTGCAGACTTGTCCACATATATTATACTGTTGGGGTTTCTTTTTTGATCCAGTTTTATAGCTCCTGATGGAATATTAATAGTACTCATATCAATACTGGTAGCTTTTGACAAATCCAGAATGGTTAACATATAAGTTGTAAAATCACGTCCAAAAAATTGCATAACTCCATGCTCATTGACTCTTGCTCCCTGCAACACGACCTCTAATTTATCAACCACATCTTCTGTCTCTCCTGTTAATGTTCTGTATTCCTCCTCATTTTTCAGACGATATTTAATAATGAGTGAATAATATCCTCCGGTAATTTTATAGGGCAACATTATATAAGTTGAGAAGGTGTTGATTGCACTGGAACCACCTGTAAATTCCCCTGTCCTTGCGAGGTATTCTTCCTGAGTCAACTTGTCTATCAATATAACCTGATAGTCCATCGTGTACTTCACTTTTTCCGGATTGCCTTTAAGTTTAGTCCTTACGTTAAAGTTTTTACCCGGAACCAGGATATCCGGATTATCCGATATAACTATACTCTCATTTAAACTGACTTCTTTGCACACCATTACCTCTACATCCCTTGTACCATCTCTCCCGTCGTAAAAATTGATCACCTGCCAATCTCCTTCTCCTTTTTTAGTGTATATACCCACTTTATATTTACCCTCAGGTATAGTATCAGGGAAGGTTATATATTCCTCTATCAGACATCCATTGAAAACATTTATCTCTTTTCCTTCCGTAGAATAATATAGCTTTCCATCAAGGTCCATTACCTGAATGCAGTATTTACCCGAAAAGGTTCCATATTGTATGTTGGTATATAGGTTTGCGTCTACAAAGATTCGCTGGCCCTGGCCAAGCTTTATTTCACTAAGACGTATATTACTACCCATCAGGCATAGTTTCACCTCTGCCGGATCACCTACAATTATATCAATGTTATTTACAATGTTACCACTATAACCACTTAATACCCGCCATTCATTTTCATTTGCCGATTTTGAAACTATTTTTATTGCATATTTGCCCGGAACAGCATCGCTCGGAATAACTATATCAAAAGACAACTGCTGCTCTCCTGTAAAGACGTTTTCGCGTTCATATATATGTTTGACGTTATTGTCCTGATCAATAAGTGCAAGTGCATATTTTCCTTTAAAAGTAGTATTCTTATAATTGACATATGGAGTAGTTATTCTGGAGACGAATTCTACAATTTCTCCGGGAACAAATTTCTTCTCCATGCTATTTGAATCATATTTGAGTTGAGGCTTATAATTTACGATTAAGGTATCTGTCGGAGCGACAGGATCGAAAACATTCAAATCAACTAAATCAAGGATTTCAGTAATTCCCCGGGATGCTATTTTCCAGGATGATTCGCCCGATGTTTTATATGCAACTTTTAACTGAAATTTACCGGCCTGCGATAATATACATGAGCCGCTTATCTGCTCTCTACCGGTAAAAGAGACATTTTGCGGAGCAGTCTCCATAAAAATTGTACCTGCCGCATCGGTGATAATAAATTTGTATTGTCCTTCAAACTTACCGTTATATGTATTATCATCTACCACAGCCATCAATTCACCTGATATGTTTATATTTTGTCCGACTGTGAGGTAGGTTGTTAAAGCATCTGTTTGAATATCCTGCGAAACAACCAGATTGGCCGTACCGACTGTTTCCTGTGCCGGTTTAATGTTTACTATAATTTCCTGTGAAAAAGAATAATCATCAGGTATATTTACTGAATAATAAGCATCATCCATGCCTCCCCAGCCCAGGTTTAAGTGAAAAAGGGTTTGCCCGTTAAATGTTTTATACCCATCACATACAAATGCGTGCCCGGAGAAAAAGGTACTTCCGGAATAATAAACAGGTTGCTTATTTAGTAAATTAGATTTCAATAACTCCACCCACTCCTGTTCATCCTTCACTTGATTCCTTTTGATATGAGTTATATTTTCATCATATCCAAAATTATCTCTCAGGGCAGGAACTATATCAGATGTATAAGCTCCACTAAAGCTTTTTCTGTAATCCATCTTTACACTGGTTCCACAATCAAACATCAACAATGATACTGCATTTGTTTGTTCCTCGCTATGAGAGGTATAATATATATTATTCATATTTTTCCAGTCATACTGATATTGAGTTATGTCTCTTGTCGGTATCACTATTTTGTGTACTCTTGTTGTGTATCCTTCTATAGGCTTGATGCCTCTTACCGGATACTTATGATAATTCATTATCTGAGCCATAGCAGTAGCTACGCATCCTGTCAGGGTTTTTTCACCTTCAAATTCCGGAGTCATTTTATTAAATGGTTCTCTTTGGTTCCATTTAGTTGATAATAACGGCTTCACCTCTTCACCTGCATTTCTTGAGTGAATGATATTACCGGATGAAAGCGTTTCCCATTGTTCACTTACTTTTACATCCGGTATAATATCATTATCAATGGATTTTTCTATGCCTGCTGCTACACTTTTCATCCACCATTTTATATTTTCCGGTTGATTTTCTTGAACATAGTTTCCTTCATCAGCATATGCAATAATAGGATAAACCTTATCGTCTGCAGCAATTATTATAAATCCCCCATTTTCGGGCATATCGAAGACATAATACAGATTATTGGATGCTTGCGAATTGCGTAAAGCTTTCGTTTCACTCTGTTCTGTATATACCAATTTAAGATCCGGGACTGATCTTAACCGTTTTTCTGATTGATATATATTTTGTGCTACTTTCATAGCCTGGTCAACAGTAATTTGCTTCGCATTCAGCTTTGTCAGTATTGAGAAACACAGGAGTAAAGCTCCGAATAATAGTAGTTTGTTGTTCATAAAAAGAAAATTAAATATATTATTTGCTAGTTGTATTTCAAATACACAAATATCTACATATACACGTCTACATAAGGGGGATTAAGCAGAATATTTTATACGCAAATAAAAAACATCTGTAAGGTTTGGCCTCTCTTACTAAAAAATGCGAAGTGTTAAGTATTTAAATAGCATTTCGAAGAAAGTATAACAAAAATAAGCTATTATCAAATAGCATACAACTGAATTACCTTTATGTAAACACAATAATCAAAAGTGGCAATAAAACCGGTATAAAATAGTTTATAAATTAAAAAACCAACTGATTTGTCATAAATCAGTTGGTTTTAACCCTTAATATATTTTTTGAAAAACAAAACTCTTTATGGTTAGTGTGAGATTCAACCCCTTTCTCACGAGAGAGGTTGAACATAGAAATATAAAAAATTACCTGTTAAGAGTCTGTTGAATATTTTTTCAGTATCATATTAATGCTTAGTCTCTGTCCCAGAAACCTGGTTTAGAGCGTGGAGTGTTGACTTCTTCTCCTCCACCAATTTCAAAACTATTTGATTGTGCTATCACATCTTCAAATTCTACTTCTATTACTTCTATCTCGGGTTTGATATATCTTTCTTTAGTTTCCATACTATTTTATGTTTTGTTGTAGTTTTATTTAATAATTACTTTCCGGCTGTTTACGAGATACACACCTTTAGCAAGGTTACTGATCTTATTATTACCTTTGTTGATTGAGTATACTAACACCAAGCGGCCATCAATGCCATATACCCTAATATCTTGTGCCTTTCCCGAAATAATTTCCAAGTGTCCATCTACAGAGTTCACAATAAAATCATTTTCAGCAAGTGTATCCATACCCGTAGGATTATCTTCACGTCCTATCCTCAATGGAGCTCCATCCGGCAATCCGACAGGGTCAATGTAACCGCGGAATGGAGATATCTTTGAATCTTTCGTACCTACGCCAAAGCCTGTGCCTGCTTCGTTAAGAACATATTTGCCCACACCGCTTATCTCTTTGTAAGTACCTTTAAAGATATAGTCTGTTGTCTCTTTTTCGACATCAACCGTAGCGGGCAGATAGGAACCGTCGAATTTATATTCTGCATTTTTTTGGCCTTCTACTTCATCAAAAGAAATAATATAAGGTGTATTAGCTCTAACTATTTTATCCGGTACATCTACAAAGTTTACAATATTACCGACATTATTATTCAGGCTTTGAAGCTTGTAGTCAACCGGCCGACCTGCCATATCATAAATACTCGTTACATCAAACGGAACGCAGATAGACTCCCACCCTCCATCAGTAAAACAAGTGCGTTTATAGGTTATCAAACCATCAATTACTATATCTCTGGCAGCATGGAAAGGATAGTTATCCACCAGTTGTATGGAAGGAGCCAGGCAAGAGTTCTCTCCCGATACAAAAACAACATTTGTCCAGCCATGAGGAGCATTCGATTTCAGGTAAATCAAACTGTTAGGATTTCTGTCCGGATTTAAGGAAACATTTTCATTCGGAATATCTATATGTGTCATATCTATATTGGTAGTGCCGGACAGGCTCAATAACGAGAAATCGTTTGCAGTCCAATCGCCAAATAAGGTGACAGATCCCTTATCGTCATCTTTTCTTGCTCCGAATACGGTAATATCAAGTGTGTTTTTAATCTCTGAAGAAGTGCCTTCTAAAATTTTAAACTCGGTATCATCATCTTTGGCATAAAATACACTTATAACATAGTTACCGGGAATTGCATCAGTAGGGAATTTTAAAGAGTGCCATATATTATATGATCCTACAACTTTAAGGTTTTCTCCGGAGTCATAAAGGATGTACTCATTTTTACTGTCAATACTTTTTGCTATCATTTTGTATCTACCTTTAAAAAGAGTGTTCGCCGGAATAGTTCCGATACGTAAAATATAATAATTGTATACTCCTGGTATAACTGAAGCAAGATTATGGCCATTTGTAGTAATATCTTCTACCAGTGCTATATCTTCATTTTCGTTTATATTGATATCTACCCTACCATCTGTACCATCGCTATAGTTAACATCTTTCCATTCTTCCCCTTCTTTCTTTACAGATATAGAGAGTTTATATTCACCTGCCGGGACATCTTCTGGGAATCTTATAGATTCAGAGATAATAAACATTTCAAATACGTTTATTTCCTTTTCTTCTGATGAATATACAACATTCCCATTTTTATCTGTAAGACGGATACAATAATTGCAATTGATTCCGGCATATTTTATGGTACTATAAATGGCAGTCTGTATATATGGAGAACTTCCTGGTCCAAAATCTTTTGTACCAAGCTCTATCCCTGTTCTCATGAAACATAATTCAGTTTCCAAAGGATTTGCAACAGTAATATCAGCCAGGTTATTATTTCCTCCGATTATTTGCCAATTAGTTTGTCCGGCAGCTTTCGCCATTAATTTTGCTGAATAGTCGCCGGGAAGTATGCCTTCAGGTATAGCAATATCAAACTCCAGAGACAACTTCCCTGTCAACACAATCTCTTTTTCATATAAGATTGTGTTTTTATTGAGTTTATCAGTCAGCATTAATGCGTAAGAACCTCTAAACGTATTTTTACCAGGTGAAGTTGATACGCCTGCAGTAACATCAGCAATCTCACCCGGAACACATTTATAACCTGAGACATTACTACAAGTCATATTTAAAGCCTGTGTCATCGTGAGTTCATTAGTTAATTGTCCGACCCCTGAAATATTTAATTCTATTTCATTGATAATATTTGAATTGGCTTTTCCTGCCAGTTGCCAACTGCCATTATTATTTGCCCTGTAGTAAATTTTGAGCCAATGGTTTCCTTCTTTTACTACTTGGCATTTGCCTTTTATATGGTTTATACCTTGAAAAGATATATTCTCGGGCTCCGTCTCTGTTATAATAACACCGCTTTTCTCCGTAACAACTATCTTATACTGCCCTTCAAATTTTCCGGTAGATTGATGATTATCGGTTTTTGCCATTAATATTGCCGATACTTCAATTTCCTGCCCGACAGTAACAGAGGATGGGTAGGCATCTATTTTAAGATCTTTGGTCATGACAAGCAAATTTGTTGCAGATGTCTTTGCCGGCTTTATACCGGAAAGAATGGCATGGGAGTAAGAATAACCACCTGTATTGTCTATAGAATAATAGCCATGGCTTCCTCGTCCCCAACCCCAATTGAAATGAATCAATGTCTGATTGTTAAAAGTGCGGTAACCATCACAAATAAAAGCATGTCCACTAGTAAGAGTCCTGCCCGAGTAGTATACAGGGCGTTTATTATGTAGATTCTCCTTGATTGAATCCATCCATGCTTCTTGTGTATACTGAGAACGATATATATATTTCATGGATTCATCATATCCGAAATATTTTATTAAAACATCATCTACATCAGAAGAAAAAGCTCCGCTACCACCCAGATCATAATCCATTTCTACGCTTAAGCCACAATCATACATAAGTTGTGCCACAGCATTTGCTTGTACTTCTGTGTATGGGACATTGTAAGCATAAACATTTATCATATTATCCCAATCGTAATAGTGCTTTGTGATATCTACTGCGGGCATTGGGATATTTCTTGTTCTTGTTACGTATTCTTTTGTGGGTTGTGTACCTCTTTCGGGATATTTATAATAATTCATTACCTGTGCCATTGCAGTAGCTACACAACCTGTAGGTGTTTTACGATTATCGACCAAAGGAGTTAATTTATCGAAAGGATCACCCTGACTCCATTCAGACGATAGCAAAGGTAGCACACCTTCTTCCCCATTTCTTGAATTGACTATGCTTCCGGACAAGAATGCCTCCCATTCTTTGCTGACTTCATTGTCGGCTTCCTGGCCTTTCTTAATTCTTTCTTCTATGCCATTGGCTACGCCTTCCATCCACCATCTCAGGTTTTCGGGCTGATTTTCCATAACATAGCTTCCTTGCTCGGAATAAGCTATGATAGGAGATACGACATCATCTGCTGCAACAATCACAAATCCGCCATCATCGCTTACATTAAATATATAGTAAAGATTACCGGATAGAGAAGAGTTTCGTAAAGCACTGTTTTCACTTTTTTGTGTATGGATTAAATCAAAAGAGGGGGTTGATCGAAGTTGCTTTCCTGACTGATAGATAGTTTGTGCTACTTTCAAAGCCTGCTCTACAGTGACTTGCTTTGCCTCTAACTTCATTAGCACAGAAAAACATAGTAATAGCGTAAAAAATAATAGTAGTTTTTTCCCCATAACAATAGTCATTAAGTTTGTGTTGTGATAATTATCATACAGATGCAGATTATTTTCTACATCCTATTGATACCTTAAACAGAAAAGGGGGTAAACTGTTTTTATCTAATGATAAACCACCGAATTGGTTTAATCAAAAGAAGCAAATATATGCAGTGTTAAGTATTTAACCACAATTATCAATAATTAAAAACAAAAGTATATGTTTATAATATCAAAGACAATAGTAATATTTTTTATGTAAAGAGATTTAGAAAAAATAATAATAAAACACTGTGTTAACATAAAAAAAATTAATGCAAACAATCAGAGAAAGTTAGGGGAAATTAAAAGTTTATCATACTAAGTATACGCTCGGAAGCACCCGAACGGCTCTTTACATAATTGCCGGCATTTGCTCCGATCTCTTTCAGGTATTCCGGCTCGTTTTTCATTTTATCCAGATGCCCGGCAAGTTCTTCATAATTGCGTATGGTAAGAGCGCCTTTCGTTTCAAGTAATTCCCGAGCTTCCATGAATTTCTTGTGCTTTGGCCCGAATATAACAGGCATTCCATATACAGCTGCTTCCAGTATATTATGTATACTGGCTCCAAAACCTCCTCCTACATAAGCAATTTCTCCATAGCGATAAATAGAAGAAAGCAGACCGAAACAATCGATTATCAAACAATCAGCATTGGCAACATTACTTTCATTGGCTTTTGAGTAACGCACATACGGACGCTTCAATTTATCTATAATTTCTACGAGATGTATTTCGTCGATTACATGGGGAGCAATAATTAATTTCATTTCCGGATGAGTATTAAAATACCGGATGAAAAGATCTTCATCAGGCCCCCAGGAACTTCCTGCAACCAATGTCAATGAATTGCCTTTAAATTTTTCGACCAGCGGTAAGTCTTTTGCCTGATTCCGGATCTCCAGTACACGGTCAAAACGTGTATCGCCTACTACTGTTACTTTATTGACTTTTATTTTTGAGAGAAAACGTTTTGATGCTTCATTCTGGACAAATAAATGATCAAAGTCTTTCAGTACTTTCCTGTAACTTCCGCCATACCATTTAAAAAATATCTGATCTTTCCGGAAGATCGACGATACACTATATACAGGTATTCTCCTGCGATGAAGCTCGTCGAGATAATTTTGCCAAAACTCATATTTAATAAAGAACGCCATGCAGGGGTGGATGATATCCAAAAAATGGCTTACATTCCTTGGTTTATCAAAAGGCAGGTAACAAACGATATCCGCACCATTATAGTTTTTTCTTACTTCATAACCCGAAGGTGAGAAAAAAGTGAGCAGGATTTTGTATTGAGGGTGCTTCTGTTTGATACGCTCGATCAGGGGCCTGCCTTGTTCGAACTCTCCAAGGGATGCTGCATGGAACCAGATGTATTGTGCATCCGGTTCTTTCTGCTGACGAAGGATTTTATATGCTACCCAGTGTCCACGAACCATTTTCCGGGGTTTCCTACTGAATATGGCAGCTATATGAACCAGGAAGTCGTAGAAATAGATCCCTATCGTATAGAGTAATGAGGTCATTTCTTTATTGTCTCTACGGCTCTTCTTAGTCTTGCTATTGTTTCTTCTTTTCCTATCAGGGCAGTAATATCAAAAATATGAGGTCCTTTTCCTTCTCCTACCAGTGAGAGACGAAAAGCATTCATAATACCCCCCATATTGTATTCTTTTTCGGCTATCCATGCCATGACTGTTTGCTCCTGATTTTCGGGAGAAAAATCTTCTATGCCTTCGATCAGATTTGCCAATTCGGTCATTTGAGCGGGTGAATCTTCTTTCCAGCGTTTTTTTACTGTTTTTTCATCATACCCGGTCGGGGCAACAAAAAAGAATTTGGATTGATCCCAAAGCTCCTTCACAAAATTTACGCGGGCTTTTACCAGTCCTACTACTTTCACAACCTTTTCTATAGGGGCATCAATACCGTGTTCTTTTAAATAAGGTATATATAGTTCGGCCAGTTCTTCATCCGGTTTCATCTGTATGTATTGATGATTGAACCACTTGCCTTTTTCATAATCAAATTTAGCTCCTGCTTTACTGCATTTGCGAATATCAAAAAGCTGGATCATTTCGTGCATGGACATAATCTCCTGGTCATTACCCGGATTCCAGCCCAGCAAAGCAAGAAAGTTGAGAACAGCCTCGGGCAAATAACCGGATTCACGGTAACCGGAAGATATCTCGCCGGTTTTCGGATCATTCCATTCAAGCGGAAAGACAGGGAATCCGAGTCTGTCGCCATCCCGTTTACTGAGTTTTCCATTCCCATCAGGTTTTAATAATAATGGGAGATGCGCAAATTCGGGCATAGTATCCGTCCATCCGAATGCACGGTAAAGCAACACATGCAGAGGAGCAGAAGGTAACCATTCTTCTCCACGGATTACATGAGTTATTTCCATCAAATGGTCATCTACAATATTGGCAAGATGATAAGTAGGTAACTCATCTGCCGATTTATACAGAACTTTATCATCGAGTATCGAAGAGTTTATAACGACTTCCCCACGAATGAGGTCGTCGACATGTACATCTTCATTAGGTTCTATTTTAAAACGAACCACGTATTGAACACCTTGTGAAATCAAATCTTTCACCTCCTCGCTGCTAAGAGTAAGCGAGTTTCGCATGCCCATACGGGTAGAAGCATCATACTGAAAATTAGCTATTTCTTTACGTTTCGCATCAAGTTCTTCGGGAGTATCAAAAGCGATATAGGCTTTATCATTATTCAGCAGCATATCCACATATTGACGGTAAATGCTTCTGCGTTCCGACTGACGGTAAGGGCCGAAATTTCCTCCGAAACTCACACCCTCGTCAAAGCGTATACCTAGCCATTTGAAAGACTCTATAATATATTCTTCCGCACCCGGCACAAAACGGGTTGAGTCTGTGTCTTCGATACGTAGAACAAAATCTCCGTCGTACTGACGCGCAAACAGATAGTTATATAACGCAGTGCGAACTCCTCCGATATGCAACGCTCCTGTAGGGCTTGGAGCAAAGCGTACTCTTACTTTTCTTTCAATCATAATTGCTTCGTTGTAAAAACAGGTACAAAATTAAACTATTTTTTCCGAACTACCATACTCAAAGGAGTTTAGTCGTTGATAGAGTTTATCTCACAATCATTTATTATCGTCAAATAATCTTTAAAACCGTTTTATTGTTCTACGTGTTGTAGCTAAAAAGATGTTTTTTGCTATTTTTTTTGTACATTTCACCCAAAATTTGTTTGAACATGAACAACAATAAGAGAAAAAAAAGATTTCCATATAAAGATTTACTATATAAAGCCCTTATACTCCTGGGTACTGTAGCTCTCATTGTCTACTTTATGCCCAGGGAGGGAAAATTTAATTATCTATATGAGTATAACAAACCCTGGAGATATGGTTTGCTCCAGGCTTCTTTCGACTTTCCTATTTATAAAGATGATGCTGTAGCGCAGCAGGAGCAGGATAGCATTATGAGCCTTTATCAGCCTTATTTTCTACTGGATACGGATATAGAAAAAACTGAGACTGATAAGCTGAAGGAGGATTATAACCAAACACTAAGGTCTCTGTTTCCTTCTACCGATTATGTGAGGCACATTGAAAGAAGATTGAGAGAGATATATTCTGTAGGAGTAATGTCGAATGATAACATGGATCAGCTGATTAAAGACAGCATACAGATCATAAAGATTGCAGACAATAAAGACTCCTATCCTCTGGTATTAAATAATATATTTACTATAAAAAAGGCATATGAATATATATTAAATGCGGATACGGTGCACTTTGATAGGAATATATTACGGCAAAGTAACCTGAACGAATATATTACACCCAACCTGATGTATGACGAACAGAAATCTGCCTCCGCCCGAAGGGATCTTATCAACTCTGTGTCGCTTGCCAGCGGGATAGTTCTTTCCGGACAGAAAATTATCGACCGTGGAGAGATTATTGATGACAATACTTATCGTATACTTGAGTCTTTGAAAAGAGAATCTATGAAGCGTAGCGGCTCTCTTCAACAGAAACGACTGATATTATTCGGACAGATATTGTTTGTAGGTATCCTCATATTCTGTTTTATGATGTATCTCGAACTTTTCAGAAAACAATATTATAAATCGAGAGGTAGCCTGCTGTTGCTTTTTGCTATGATCGTAGTGTATTGTGTTCTTACAGCTTTGATGGTGGGCAATAGTTTTTTAAATGTGTACATTATGCCCTTTGCCATGCTCCCGATGATTATCCGGGTTTTCCTCGACTCACGCACAGCGTTTATGGCTTTGCTGACAACAGTACTTATATCTTCAGTGATACTCCGCTCACCTTACGAGTTTATATTGCTACAATGTGTAGCAGGATTGGTTGCTATCTTTAGTTTGAGAGAATTATCTCAAAGGTCGCAGTTATTCCGATCGGCACTTGTTATCGTAATAAGTTATGTAGCACTTTATCTGGCGTATGAGATGATTCATGAGAGTGATCTTTCAAAGATAAATTTCAGAATGTACCAGTATTTCTTTATTAATGGTATACTGTTGTTATTCACCTATCCGCTGCTTTTCCTGCTCGAAAAGATATTCGGGTTTACCTCTAATGTAACTCTTGTTGAGCTTTCAAATATTAATAATAATTTGCTGCGTCAAATGTCGGAAGTAGCACCAGGTACTTTCCAACATTCTATGCAGGTGGCTAACCTGGCTGCCGAAGTAGCAAATAAGATTGGTGCAAATACACAACTTGTTAGAACCGGAGCTCTTTATCATGATATCGGGAAGATAGCAAATCCGGCTTTTTTCACTGAGAATCAATCAGGGGTGAACCCTCATAAACAATTGGGGTATAAACAAAGCGCACAGGTAGTGATCAACCATGTAAAAGATGGTATTAAATTGGCAGAGAAACATAACCTGCCTAAGGTTATCAAAGATTTTATTACCACTCATCACGGATTGGGGAAAACCAAATATTTTTATGTTTCTTATAAGAATGAGCATCCGGACGAAAATATAGATGAAAAGTCTTTTACATATCCGGGTCCCAACCCTTATTCTAAAGAAATGGCTGTGTTGATGATGGCAGATTCGGTAGAAGCGGCTTCCAGAAGCCTACCTGAATATACGGAAGAATCAATTAGCGATCTGGTAGATAAAATTATAGACGGGCAAGTGGCGGATGGTTATTTCAAAGCATGTCCTATCACTTTCAAAGATATTGCAACTGCTAAATCGGTATTCAAAGAAAAGCTTAAAACAATGTATCATACCCGGATAAGCTATCCGGAAGAATTGAAGAAGTAATCTTGCCTAAGGTAGTTTGTCATCTTTCCTAGGTAAGTGCTCTATCTTTCCTAGGAAGAATGGTGATCTTTCCTAGGCAAAATGTACTGTTTGCCTGGGCATATTACTCCTTTTAACCAGGCAAAACAAGTACATTTACGTTACCATAACCACAATAACTTTAACGATAAAACAAGAGCATATCTCTAAAAAAGAGCAAGTGCCAAAGACTTAAAAGTACACTCGGCACCCATCTTTTCGGGAAATTTAAATATTCAGTCCTTTATATCTTTTTGCTACAAATATTCCTTTGCTACCGGAGATTTCAAACTCACCGGCTATAGCTTTGTCATTTAAATATTTAATATCAAGCTTACCACCGCTCACATTTCCGTTTTGTATCACCTTGTCGTTTGCAAAATGATAAATGTGAGTAAGATGAACATATTGCTTTCCTGCCTCCAACTTACTTGAAGATGATTTTTCATTCCAGAAAGTCATATTAAGCTTATACTGGTTCTTCTTGTCATTACTGGAAGTAAAAAACAACTGGTATGATGAGTTAGATTGATTTACACCAATACACATATTATTGAGATCCAGTCCATCTTCTGCAACTGTTATATCATAATCCTTCCATTTCATCCGGTATTGTATCTCTCCGTCACCGGCCTTTTTAGTATCAACTTCCACATCTATATCGGTAGTTTTAGCTTCAGAGTCAGTCAATGTGACTTTGGCTTTACCGGCTGCAAGGAAGGTAAGATGTACTTTGTTATCTTTCACTTCAGCTGTTACAATCGATTTGTTTTTTGATGTTACGGAATATCCCCCGTTACCGCTAAGGATATCAATTGCCATAGAAGGAATAAGCAGTCTGCTTTCTATCTTTATATCATCTTTCGCAAGAGTAAGTTCTTCGATTTCATCATCGGAGCTGCAAGCAAATGCCAACAAGATGGGAAGTGAAAGTAGAAACATGTTAAGTTTCCTGTAAATTTTCATCATTTCTGTTTTAATTTATAAGTTTAGTTATAACACTAATATGAGTTTAGCTTATATGTTTCGTGCTTCAAAAGTATATTCTATTCTCCGCATATCCAACTATTTACAGGGACAAAGAAAGAGGGTCGGTAAAAAAGCAAACAATAATACGAAATTTGATAATAATATTATAATCAGGCAGATGGTTAAAGCATTCCAGATAAAAAAGATTGTTTAAGGGTTCCCTTAATTAATGGAATCGGGTTAAAATGTAGTGGGAACAAGGAGTTGTAAATATAAGTTTGCTATAGAATAAGATAGGGCTGTGATCTTACATCGTGGAATTAGAGAAAAGACTGATACAAGGGTTATTTAGCTACTAAAATGAGGATGTCCAAAAGGTCGTCTGTCATTGCGGACTTGATCCGCAATCTGTTGATCTATAAATTTAAGGGGGAGATCCCGGGTCGGGCCCGGGATGACAATTATAATTGGGGGACACTTTCAAGTGATATTCTTTCTAAAGACAGGGCGAGAGAATCATCTTTCTTTCAATCTACCTAGCAAGCCTTTACACGAATCCTCCAAGAGGTCTATTACGTTTTCAAAACCTGCATCTCCTCCATAATAAGGATCAGGTACATGATCAAAAACCTTATTTACTGCAAAATCACTCATTCGGTAAATCTTCTTTTCTTCTTCCAGGGAAGGAGCCAGTGAACGCAGATCGGAAATATTCTGTTCGTCCATACCTATGAGCATATCAAAGTTGTAAAAGTCTTCCGTACTTACGGGACGTGAAAAGTGTTCCAACTTATATCCTCGCCTGGACGCATGAGATCGCATTCTAGAATCCGGTAACTCGCCTTGATGATAACGGGCTATACCTGCTGAGTCTATTTCTATTTCTTCTTCAAGTCTTTCACTTCGTACCAGGTGTCGCATTACCCCTTCTGCCATAGGCGAACGACAGATGTTACCGAGACATACGAAGAGGATTTTCTTTTTTGTGGGATTGCTCATAATATATATTTATTTACTATTAAACAGGATCTACATCATAATAAACTATTGCAGAACGAAAACGTTCGTCCTCTTTTATCTCTTTTTGAATATAAGTCAATTGCTCTCTTACTTTATTTATAGAGGCATTAGCTTCTATTTTTATAATAATTTTCTTTATGTAATAGGTTTGAACACGACCCACAGGTGGATTGTCCGGACCAAGTATGCGACTTCCAAACACATCATACAACCTATTTGCCATATTCCTTGCCATAATATCCAACACATCTGCTTTTTTATGTTTTAAATAAACATATATCAACCGATAATGAGGAGGATACCTGAATAGCTGTCTCTCAGCAAGTTGTGTAAAATACATAGAAGAGTAATCATTGGTGATTACTTGTTGAATAATCGGATTATCTATAGAACGGGTTTGCAAAACCACTACTCCGCGTTTATTCTTTCGGCCTGCACGGCCTGCAACCTGAGCCATTAGTTGATAAGAGCGTTCGTAAGCACGGAAATCGGGAAAATTAAGCATTGTATCTGCATTTAATATCCCCACTACGCTTACATGATCAAAATCCAGACCTTTGGAAACCATCTGTGTGCCTATCAGAATGTCTATCCGACCGTTTTCGAAATCATCAATGATCTTTTCATAGGCAGCGCGTGTGCGGGTTGTATCTAAGTCCATACGACCCACTGTTGATTCGGGAAATAAGAGTTTGATATCATCTTCTACTTTCTCCGTACCGAAACCACGATTCAGCATTTCTGTTCCTTCACACGCCGGACATACTTTAGGAACCTGATAAGTGAATCCACAGTAGTGACAGGTCAACTGATTGATACCTTTATGGTAAGTCAAACTTACATCACAGTTTTTACATTTAGGTACCCATCCACATGTACGGCATTCTATCATAGGTGCAAAACCTCTTCGGTTTTGGAATAATATAACCTGCTCTTTGCGGGAAAGCGCTTCTTTTATTTTTTCAATAAGTAATGGTGAAAAATACCCACTCATTCTTTTCTTCCTCAAAAGTTCATGAATATCTACAGGTATAATTTCGGGCAACTGAATATCCTTATATCGTTCGTTCAACTCTACGAATCCGTATTTCCCGGTAGAGGCATTGAAAAAGCTTTCTATAGAAGGAGTAGCCGTACCAAGTAATACTCTGGCATCATACAGCGAAGCAAGCATAATAGCTGCATTGCGAGCGTGGTAACGGGGAGCCGGGTCTTGCTGCTTATAAGAGTTTTCATGTTCTTCGTCTACAATTATTAATCCCAGCTTACGAAAAGGAAGGAAAATTGATGATCTTGCTCCCAATATGACATCATAAGCATCTTCCCTTAACTGTTTTTGCCATATCTCAACCCGCTCGGCATCCGGGAATTTGGAATGATAAATGCCTAGTCTTTTTCCAAATACCTTTTTTAATCTCTGAGTTATTTGTGTGGTGAGGGCTATTTCCGGAAGCAGATAAAGCACTTGTTTGCCTGCATTTATAGTTTCTTCAATCAAGTGGATATATACTTCAGTCTTACCACTTGCCGTAACTCCGTGAAGAAGGCATACTTTTTTTTCTGCAAAATTCTCCACAATGGATTTATAGGCTCTCTGCTGATAGTCATTCAGTTGATTAATATCTGATACGGTAAAATCTCCTTTATCTAATCTCTCTATCGTTTCTTCGTAAATTTCCAGAATACCTTTCTCAACAAGCTCATTCAACACAGAGGTAGTTGCTTTCGACTTCTCCAACAAATCTTTCTTAGTTACTTCTTTTATTCCGGCCTTTCCTTCTTTATCATCAGATGTATAACCTGAAAGCTCCAGGTATTTTATCAGGACTGCTAATTGTTTGTGTGCACGGGATAATCTCATAAACACAAACCTTAATTGTTCTTCATTACGAAGAGAGGGTGACAACCTTACTCTTGTTTCGGTTTTCGGTTTATATACTTTCCTGAGTTCTTCCTTCACATAAACTGCATCTCTATCAAGTAAAGATTTAATTATCGGAAGAACATTTTTATACTTACTTGCCTTTTCCAGTTGGTCGATTGATAATTCTTTTTCTACAGATAATATATCTAACAGATATTGTTCCTTTTCAGGAAGGACAATAGATGCTTCAAACTCCGGATTATATTCAATCCGTGTTTCACTCTCCAACTTCAATCCCGCAGGTAAAGCGGCTTTATATACATCTCCTTGGGCACATAAATAATAAGATGACAGCCAGTCCCAGAATTTCAACTGGTTAGGCAATAATAATGGTTCCGGATCCAGTACCTGAAGAATATTTTTCGTTTCATATCCTTCCGGGCAATTATGATGAATGTCTACCACAATAGCCGTATAGTGTTTCCTGGCCCCAAAAGGTACAATAATACGACAACCTGTACGAATCATATTTTTATATTCATCAGGTACACCGTATGTATAATAACCGGGAAGCGGAAGGGGTAATATGACGTCTACGTATTTTTGCACTTTAATCATACTCTTTTCATCATGCAAAGATACATCATAGTCAACCAAATAATATCTAAAATACAGTTAATATATCAATTTAAGTTAAGTGACTGATTATACGGAATATAAATAAAAATATACACTTATATTGTTTTCGCTTACCGACAAAAAAAGCATGTATTTATTTACAATTATTCCGTTTATTGAAAATTATTAAAATATATTTGTATGGCTAAAACTAATAAATAGTCTAAGCTAAAGAGAAAGTAAGTGTTGCTGCAGGTAAATAAAGTATATATTGATGTGAATAATGCATCTTTAGGCGGAGGATACAGAGGCTATAACTATACCACTTTTGAAACTATTTCTGATGAAAATGGAAATTTTGAGATTGAAGTTCCGGCAGTACACACTCGCTATGCTCATACGGAACTGAGATCATCATCCGACCGGAAGCTTTTAACGGTAAAGTTTCTACTTTTTATGATATAAAAGATGGAGTACCTACCTTCAAAAGCAAGAAAGCAGTATTTCATACCCGGGTATCAAAACAAGCTTTACCTAATGATATTGTAGTTGCCAATATCAAATACGGATATACCAAGCTTGAAGATGATACTGAATTTAAAGAATATACTCCATTGCATATGAAAATAGGAATGGGAACACTCAAGGCGGAAAAACCATATTCTTATTATGAAATAATTCCTTATTTTACTTTTAGTAAAGGTGTAAATGTTCTTGTCGAGGTAACTTATCCTAATGAAGACGATTATTATAGCCCAACTAAAAGAACTTATGGTGCGACTACAGACGAAAATGGGCTATTTATTTTAAATATACCAGTCAAACAAAAAAACTGTAAGTTGGATCTTATTATAACTTTGCTTCCGGTTAAAGAAGAGGCTTTTACTTACTATTATGACAGATACAATAGTGGAGTAAACAAGCAGATTCTTTCCGGCTCATACAGACAATATAGCAATAGTTACTATTACGACGAACGATTAAATTCGTCAGACAGATTTAATAGCGTGACATTTTACGCAGATGAAAGTTCTAATACTTATATTGAAAGCAGAATGGTATTCGTACCTGATCCAAGTTTACAAACGTCTTATAGGCCAACGAATTATTCATGGCTTTATATTTCATTTTTTTGAAAATAACTAAACACAGGCTTATCAAATGAAAAAGATCTTACTTATTATCACAATATGCCTGCTTCCATTTGCAGGTACAAATGCGCAATAAACGGAGAAATCAATAAAAGGCTATCTTCCTAAAGCCAGAGATTAGGCTATTGGTATTGATGTGGCCCTCATTCTTAAATATGTAGGTAATGCATTCAACGGGAATAAAAAAAATTCTATGCTACAAACTATCGTACGTTAAAAGATAATTCAGATGGTTTACATTTCTACACCAGGCTTACAGGTAGTGCAGGCGTAGAATGGTTTATCTGTCCGAAAATATCTCTTGGGGCAGAAGTAAATCCAACAGCCTACTATCTATTTGGAACACAGACATATAGAGAGAGTGAAGGTTACAATGAGTCAATAGGCAGGGTAGAAACAAAAACCGATATACTTTCTCCCGGTGACAGAGGTTTCTATTTTAATATCCAAAGTCTGGGTAGATCTCTTAATACGACCTTTTATTTTTAAATAAACCAGATTGCATATATGAAAATAACGGGGGTAATTCCAATTTGCTACTCCCCGTTATTTTATGGGGTAATCAGACAATAATTTGAAACAAAGAGTAATAACTTTATTTTTACTACTTCCATTTATTTAGCCATAAATTCAACATTTCCCGTCATGCAGTTTACCTATTTCCTTATTCTCTTATAGAATCTTACTTTTGATCATTTTTTCATGAAAGTATATTTTGGGTATTGAAAATTATCGGATACTTTTGCGCCCCTAAAAACCATCATTTTTTTAATTCTTATTTAAAAAAAGCATTATGAAATTACGACAAAAATTAAATGTTTTGGCAGTTGGTCTTATCGCAACTGCGCTATTTAGCGGATGCTCACAAGATCAGTCATCCATATCTATTAACGATATTCAGGGAAAAGCAAAGATTATAGGTAATCTTTCTTATAGCGAAGGACAAGCTTATGAAGGGGGAAGATTTGTTGAATTAGTAAAGCCGGCAGCTGAAAAAAAGGTATATGTAGAAGTAAGTAATGCTTCTTTATCACCTAATGGTAGTGCTCAGGGCTATACACTTTACGAAACAGTTACAGATGCAGAAGGTAACTATGAAATAGAAGTACCCGCTGTGGCTAAATCAGCAGGTACAAGTGTCACTATTAGAACAGAAGACTTTGTAGGAGAACGTGAATTACTATATGAAATATCAGAACAAGTGCCTGTATTCAAAAAAACTGACGTTGTGTTTACTTGCAGTGAAAAAACAGAATCTGTAAAACCAAATCAAATTAAAGTTGCAGACATGAAATATGGTTTCAAAGAACGTGAATTGCTAGAAGAATTTAAATATGACGCTCCCTTACGCATAAAAGTGGGAAGAGGGGTCTTGAACTGGACCAACGGGGCGAACGAACCAAGCATGGTTGCTACATCTAATATTAATGTCATCGTGACTGTGACATATCCTAATGAAGAAGAAGGGGATCCTGCTGAACCATTAGTTAGAAAATACGGTGCTACAACTGTAGGTACGCAAGGAGAATTTACATTAAACATACCGGTAAAAGAAAAATCCTGTGCTCTGGAATTAAATATTAAAGCTGTTCCCTTTTTATCCAATGACTTTAACTACTACGTTGTACAAGGTGATGACTATGATACAAAACAGTTGAGTGGTTTATACAAACAATACAAAGGCGGTGCTTTCCAGGAAGATGGTTCTAACGAAGGACTCGTTCAGTTTGACGGTATTGCAGGTGTAAGTGTATACAGAGAAGTAAGAATGGTATTCGAACCGTTTGCCGGACACAATACAAATTACGCTCCTACTGGCTTTGACTGGAGTGGTGCTATAAAATAAACAAAGAACAGTATTAAATGAAAAAAATATTAATCCTAATCGTTTGTTTGCTACCAGTGGTAGGAATGAACGCGCAAACACAAAAAGCCCAGAAAGAATATTTACCTGTAGAAGGTGAATGGGCAATAGGTGTGGATGTTATTCCGATTTTAAAATATGTTGGAAACTCATTCAATGGAAATTTGGAAAACGGACTTGACAGAGTAACAGGTACTTCTTTTATAAAGAAGAATGAGAATAATAAATTCAAATTAGTGCCTGATGTATCCATCATGGGTAAGTATATGCTGACTGATGAATGGGCTTTACGCGCAAACATCGGTTTCATGATCCGCTCTCAGTATAACAGAGAATATAGTGTAGATGACAGAGCAGTAGTACTTGACCCATTGAGCGAAGATAAAGTTATCGACAAAGAACATCTTAGAAGACATGGTGTTAGCATTGCTTTAGGTGGAGAATACCGTAAAGGGACAAGAAGAGTACAAGGTGTATTCGGTGGAGGTGTGCTTTTTGCATGGCAAAAGGATAAATCAACTTATACCTGGGGTAATGAATTGACAAATGTTAATCAAACGCCTACTTCTAATTTCAGTCCTTTTGATGGTAATGGCTACCGTACACTTCAAGACTACTCTGTAGGTTCTGATTGGTATACCGGTATTACAGGTAGTGCAGGTGTTGAATGGTTCATGTGTCCTAAAATTTCTTTAGGAGCAGAAGTAAACATTACTGCTTACTATTTGTTTGGAAGCCAGACATACAGAGAAAGCGAAGGATACAACAAATCAACCGGTGTGGTTGAAAAGAGAATGGATACAATTTCTCCGGGTAGCAGAGGTTTCTATTTCGGAACTGAAAGCCTTGGTGGATCTTTGTATATGACGTTCTATTTCTGATCTCTATAGTTTAACATTTACAATATTTCAAAAGAGGCACTCTATGTGATATAGAGGCCTCTTTTCTTTTTTATTATCTTCTTTTAAAAAAAGAATTATTTACGTTTCATAAAATAGATTACTGCCACGAGGAATATACTGACAAGTAGTATGTTACCCAACCACATGGATGTAGTTTGCCACCAGGTTAACTCTTTTTCTATATATTTAATCTGCTCAACCGGATAGGGCACAGGCACTTCCACTTGTTTTTCTCTTTCTACATATTGTACTTTCACCGGGAGTGAGATATCTTTTGTATGAAGGCTATGGCTTAAATTACCGTTATTCCATTTGGCATACGATTCGGAATATTTATTTTCTAAATAACTAATCGTATCGGGTGTAACTATGGAATCATGTATAATATCCAGATGGTATTGGATAATTGTATCATGCAACGTCACTGTTTCTATTACTTTCTGTTCTAGAGGAATGTATATTTTACGGGCACAACTGACGAGGAATAACCACCAGATAATACTTGGAATTATCCACCATGTTTTACGTATAAATTCATGTTTATTCATTTTTTGAAGTATTATGCTATTTCAATTTTGATATCGCTTTCATTTTTCAATATTTCCATTAAACGTCTTTCATAACCGGTAGAGCTTATCACTTTTCCTATTACTTTATTCTCTCCTACAATGATACATCCGGCAGAGTCTTCTGCTGCATTTCCTTTATGTATAAGGATACCTTGAAAATGGGGAACATCCAGTAAACGAGGAAGATTGCGTTTGAATTTAGGAGAGTGGTTTACAATCACTTTATAAATACCTGCGGGAATAGCTGTTTGTGAATATACTTTTTCTTTACAGTTGCAATTAGCGCCTCTGGAAGTGCCGGGACAGACTTTTGGCAGGTCCCGGACTTTGTCTTCTATGGTATCGCAAAAATATTCTTCATTGAGGTATAAACGGCCGATAGTATAGGTATCACGGAAAGCGATACGTTTAAGAAGGAGGGTTACCATAATCTGTTTCGTTTAATAATCACTAGGGGGTTGTCTACTTTTGCAGCCTCTTATATCACATCTACGAATTATTGCTTCCTGCAACTTCAACTCCAAAGAATGTTTATCATAAATAATTTTCATCTTCTCACTTTGAAGTTGCCTAAGTTCTATATAAAGTGAATCTATCTTAGTATCTCTTTGCAGCAAACGCTCTTCCAGCCAATCAACCTGTTTTTTCTGATTATCTATTTCAAGACTATCAACAGAAGCTATATCTTTACGTCTGTTAAGTTTACGGTTAAAGAAGAAATTGACACACCATTTTATAGCCTCCCATCCGCCTAATGCACCTATGATTGTTAAATAATCAGTTAGTTCCATCTTGTTTTTATACTAAGATTTTAATTTTATAAGCCCCATCTATTTGTATTAATTACAAGAAAATTGAAGCTTCCATCATTGGTAGAATCATCATCTGCGGTTTTAACTTCAAAACAATCCAATCCCTGATAAACCAGAGATGCATATACCTGATTTGCCTTGTCTGATGAATATTTTATTCCGGTTAACATTACTGTATAATTGCTTATTGAAGAAAACGGAACTGAAAAATAAACACGATAATATCCTTGCCCAATACGTTCGGATGTCAACTTGCAGGTATCATATCCCATATATCGCTTCAATGTACCGTTCTCCACCAAACCTGAATACATAACAACAAAAGGGGAACCGGTACTGTATGTAGTGCTGGTAGTAGAAAATCGGTTTTTTATCAGCCATCCTTTAAAACTGTTATCTTCTCCTAAACCAATCATTTCCACACCCTGCTTTGGATATATACTTAATTTATTGGTTTGCTTTCCATTTTCATAGAAGAATTTTCCTGAAGGCGCAGTAGCCTCTATCATACCTACACTTTTACTATTGTTGTAATCTTCATTTAGAATAATAGCCGGAAAGCCATTATAATCCGCTGTAAAGGGGACATTAAAGTTTTGTATCCATCCGGCACTATTCCCTGTTATTATAACATGATTATTTTTTTGTAACCCTAAAGTACCTACTGTAATTCCACCGGATTCACCGATTGAGTAATAACCGTCTCTAAAAGAATTACGGTAAGATCCGTTAATCAGTACATCATTAAATACGCCCGATTTTGCATTTACTTTTCCGGTAAACTCTCCGCTTTTAATTTTTATACTTCCATTCTCTGCATCTACGGAAAAAGTCAGTTCATCATTTTTTACACCAAACAAACCGGTTCTTTTTTCTCCGTTTACAGAGATATCTTTACCGAAGGCAACCCCATTGAGCGTATTATCAGGATTTCTTTTTCCTGCAAACATTTTTGGGGATGCAATATGCTCTCCGCCTATATTTGTACCGTTTGATTGCCATTCGTTCAGCCACGGAAATACAATATCCGCATCTTTTCCATTGGTTCCATTAGTACCGTTACTACCATTAATGCCATCTTCACCGTCTGCCACAATCAATACACGTTCACTGTCAAGTATATTATTATTTGAAGAATTATCAACCAATTCGATATCTACCCATTCCATGTTCGGGTTTACATCCACAACTAACGTGCTCATTGTAGAATAGATCCAGGCAGAATTAATTGAACTGCGGTATCTGAAATTACAAACTTTATTTTCGGGTGCATGATTTCCTACTTGTTTGTAAGCCATAGCAGTAATACTAGTAACATTTAGTGCTCCATTTTTCTTTTTCTTTATTATGTCCGGGTTGATAACCAAATAATAAACTGTAGCATCTTCTCCACTTATACCGGCTTTGGATTTACTAATTGTAAATACAGATGAAGCTACTTTTTCTCCATTCAAAAGAGCATATATAATTACTTGGGTATTATCCAGATTTGCAGACATACTGGTAACGGAAAAAGTGTCTCCGGATTGATTTATAGTGATTCCCGGATTAGCTACCTCATATTGAAACACGACTTCTTTTACCTGTGTCTGTCCCAGAAAAAGCTGGGCAGTGGTCTTTGCCAATGTATAATTTTGGATTACACCTTCATAAGTAGCGGGAAGGGTTACATTATCATTTGTAAGATTAAGCAAATAAGGAGACTTTCCGCTATCTCCTTTTTCTCCTTTCAGATTATTCTTTGTCTCTTCAGAAAGGTTATCCCATGAGAGTACTACATTACCCTCCATGGAGACTTTATAGTTATCCTGATTATCCTTTTCCCATTTAATAGCACCACCACCGATATAGCCGCTGCCATCCTTATTCAACAGATATCCTTCTGAACCGACCAATGTGCCTTTCAGGTATACATTATCTGCCCACATGCCGTAACCCTGTGGCTGATTTTCTTTAAACTCCTCATCCGTCATCCCATTCAAACTACCCAGTATAACCCGGTTGCAACCATTAAAACTTTTACCGGTAATTCCATCCAGAATCTGGATTTTAGGTACCCCGGATTCTGTAGTTAAATAGATAGCAGACTGGCGATCTTTATTTTTACTGTTACCAAATTGCACAATATCGTCACCAGAAGCCGGGTAAGAAATTTCCATTTCTTTGTTATCTCCTTGTCCTTCTCCAGAGGCCGTGATGATAAATTCTGATTTTGATATTTTAATTTGTGGTTTACCTTTTGATCCATCCGGATTTATACCGTCCGTTATCCCGGTTACTTCCACCCAATAGCCTTTCAGCGTTTTGTCTACTGTATCAAAACGCTGGCAGCGGATGATGTCATTTTCCATAAAGCTCATTTCATCTTCTTCTATCGTGAGATAGAAATAATCTTCATCCTGAGTAACGGTTTCTACTTTACCACATGCCTGAGTAATTCCTAAAGAGCCTTTTAAGGCTCTTATTTTTTCGATTAGTAACTCGTAGACGGTCATGGAATTGCGAACCGTGAGGTCATCTATTTCCAACTTATATCTTTGTGATAAACTACCGTCTTCTTTTCTGTGTGAATGGTGGTTCCATATCTTCCAGCCCTCTCCCATAAAACCGGATATAAAGCGTTCGGAAGAAATAAATCCTTTAATTATTGTACTTAATAAACTTGCCATAATTATTGTTTATTTAAAAGGTTTTCAATTCGTCTGATTCTCTCGTTTAAAGTGATATAGTCAGCCTCGGGGAGGGTATTAGTTAATGCCATAGTAGGAATATATTCAGGTCCGTTTCCACCCCAACTCTTAGGAATTTCATGACTATTTTCTGCAGAATTACAATTTGTATAACAACTATTTTTATTTACAGTTTTATCATGATATTGAACCCATAAATCTGGTACTTTTGTAGTAATCCCGGAACAATAATAAAAACACATATTAAAATTATTTGCTAATGGACAATTATTAAATAACTCAAATGGGAGAGAATCTAAATCACTACAGCGACAAAAACAATAAGAAAAATCGGTTACTAACTGGCAATTATCAAAAAGACCAGAAGGGATTGAGATCAAACTATTACACTCACAGAAACAATAATAAAAAGTTTTTACTGACAGGCAGTTATGAAAAAGATTGGGAGGAATAGACGTTATTTTTTTACATTCATTAAAACACCTAGAATAATCCTCAGCTAACGAACAATCATCAAAAAGACCGGAAGGTATCGACATTAAATTGGTACATTTATAAAAACAATAAGAGAAATTTGTTACTGCAGAACAATTCTTAAAAATATCAGGAGGAATAGAAGTTAAGCTTTCACAATTTAAAAAACAACGACTAAAGTCTTCCGCTAAAGGACAATTACTAAAAAGACCAGAAGGCAGTGATACCAAACTTATACAATCAGTAAAACACATATGAAAACTCTTTGCTGATTGGCAATTATCAAAAAGACCGGAAGAGACTGAGATCAAATTAACGCAATAACCAAAAGAATTAGAAAAACTTGTTACTGCTGAACAATTATTAAAAATACCGGAAGGGATAGATCTGATACTTCTACAACCACTAAAACACCAGGAAATATATTTTATCCTTATACATTTATCAAAAAGACCAGGAGGAATTGCTTGCAATGTTGTACAACCACTAAAACATGAATTGAAATCCTGCACATAAGGACAATTATCAAAAAGACCGGAAGGGATAGAAGTTAGACAATTACAACCATAAAAGCAATTACTAAAATTTGTTGCTGCTATACATCTATTAAAAATATCAGAAGGAATAGAAATCAAACAACGACAGCTATAAAAACAACGACTAAAATTACTCCTATTACTATCATTTTTAAAAGCAGAACCAACAGTCTTCAATTTAGTATAAGAATCGAAACTTAAGTTTGATATATTACTATTACCGATGCTCCAGAAACAAATCAAACAATCTTTAGATACATTCAAATTGCGTATGGATCCACAATCTTTTATTTCTACCTGATAAAAATTATTATCTTTATATGAATGAGAATAACTTTGTATATCTTTTCCTTTTGCTAACTCCGTGTTTCCATCTCCCCAGTCAATACTATAATTATCCGTATCAGATGTTACTGTAAAAGAACTCTCCTGATTGCTTAATAGTAATTGAATATTTTCGTTTTCAACTGGCCGGAAAGGTTCTATATCTAATTTTATAGCTACATTAAATGTTGCAGAAATGGTACCCACTTCCAAACTACCGGAATAATCTAAATACCGGGGACATTTAACAATAAAATCATACTTGCCTTTTCCTAATGATAAAATACATTCTCCATATGAGTTAGTCACATAAGATTTACCTTCACACAAAACTGTGGCTCCATGGATTAAAGTATCAAATTCATTCTTTACAATTAACTTTACGTCTACTGATTTATAAACATATACCGTATTACTCGTATCCGAAGTGATACTGCCAAAAGAAAAAGAACTACCACTATATCCTGTTATACTTACATCTCCACTTACAGCTTCTTCTCCTCTCAGATAGATATTCCCTTTAGAATCACTGATATGATTTACTCCATTTATAGTAACTCTTGCTCCAGCCAAATAAACAGATGTGCCATAGACATTTACTCTAATTGTACGCAAAGGTATATATGCTACTGAATATTCCTGGGTTCGCGAACCTATTACCAGGTATTGAGTACTAAAAGGTTTATGGTTATCACATTCAAAGGTAATATCTACCTCTGCTTCTTCCGGGGCATATACTTCGTAGGTTGTATCTGATATCTTCTTAAAAGGGTGACTACAAATTAAGGTTGAATTAGAAATAACTCTACTTTGAGATGACTTAAACACAAACTTAGTAACGGGTGCGCCACCCCAGGCAATAGGAACGTCTTTATAATCTGTCATATTCACACACCCTTTGTAGCAATTGCTAAACACAAGAATAGGTGTATAACTGCTATTACGCTCCCACAATCTTGCACCATCACTATTCGAAGACTTACCTGTAATGCCTTTACAGCAATCAAAACATTGATTGACTATCGATAGCTTTTTGGAATCATAGAAGAACTTTTCAATGCTGCCTTTTAAGCTGCTGCCGGCAAAAGCTGCCGTAACGGATATTAACTCCGGCATCCCTGAACATAGATCATCTGGTACATTTTCGATTGTGGAATCCTCAAAAGTATGATTCATAAATTTGATTTTTGCCTTGCTACCACTCAGGAAAGTACTGTCCAGTGAAGAGAGCAATTTGTTTCCTTTCAACAAGAAGGAGATATCTTCCAGTTTCGGACAATTCCTTATATCAACTGATTCTAACTTTCTAAAGCCACTTTTTGAAGCCAGTGAAATAATTGCAGGGTTATCTACAGCAGATAAAGAAATGAGATTGTCACACTCTGAAATGTCTACATTAACACTGCTATTATTCAGGCTAATTACATTTATGTTGAGCGGGGTAAACTGTAAGTTCTTCACCTTTTGCAGATTATTGAGATTGAGTATATTTACATTCCCGCAATCACGGATATCTATTTCTTCCACATAGGGATTACGACTAAAATCACCTGTATATACGGTCGAACCCTTGGCTATAAATTTCTTTAGCAATACACAATTAAAAATATCAGCATTAAAGCCTTCTGAATAGTTACACCCATTGAGACATAACTCTTCCAGGTTGCGGCATCCTTTTAACTCCAATTCATTCAAGGTAGGGTTGCCCGAGAGATCAAACGTTTTCAGGGAAGAAGCGGTAGAAAGCTTTGCCTTGGTTATTTGTTTATTGGCAAATCCGCTTAAATGCGTGATCGGAGCTGCATTGTAAATACGAAGAATCTTCTCACTGGCTGTGCCGCCTACATTCTGGTAGGTATAGCTTACCTTCACTGGTGCTTTTCCGTCTGAATAAACATATGAGCTCTGGTTTTGGGCAAACGACACACGGATATATGCCGGAATATCCGTTTTCATGGTAATCTCAAATGTACCGCTGTAACGATGCTGAAAATAGACCATTTCACTTACTGCTGACCCTTGTGGCTCATAACGGAACAGCGAATCGATATAACTCAAACGATCCAGAATAAATTGATTGATGAAAGGTAATTTATTGCCACGGGCATTGACCAGATATTTTCGTTTGGAGTCTACTACTGCCTGAGAGTCATAATCTGTTCCAAGGTATTTATACTGGGCATCCTGGTTGTAAATACGTTCGCCTATACGTGAAATAATCTCCTTGCAAAAGGTGGATATTATAAAATTATGTGTTAATACACCCGTATCTGTGCCTTCCTGGCCATCCACTCCACTGCGAAGATCTGTATAACGCCTGATAATTGTATCACCATATAATGCAGAGATTCTTCTCCAGAAGCGGCTTTCGCCACAGTTGTAATTCTCAAAAGCATCTCCGTCGGGTTGATAATAAAGACTATTATTATGAATATTACCGATGGGATATTGCCATCCTTTGAAAGCATCTTCTGTCAACGTTCCCTGTACATTTGTTCCCAAAGCTGTATCCATATCATACATTACGGGATAGAACACAGGCATATTCCCCAACAGGGCTTTATTTAACTTGTCTATTTTCCGGTTGTCCCACTGCACGAAAGTGAGGTTACGTCCTAACTGATCAGAAAGGTAAAGGGTTATAGACAGGATGATATAATCGATACAGCTTTGCAGGTGGAAGTATTTACCGAATATTTCGGGATTGGCAAAACATTCGTCTGGCGCATTGTCTACCCATTTCATGGCATTGATGAAATCTGCATGCTGTTGAGAAGCCAGCTCACCTAATTCTTTGTTAATTTTACCGATACCCCCGTCTTCACTTCCAAGAAACGGTACTGTTTCACTTGTAAACATATCATTAAAATAGCCTACGGAGGGAGATCCTTTTTTACGCAGGGGCTGTCCTTTGACTATATCAAACTCATCCCATACCCAGCGTAATATTTTATCCGGGGCTTTCGAGGCCGGATCCAGATCGCGCGGGGAGATCAGGTTGTTTGTGGCCACCCATTTGCTATTTACCAGTTCTTCCCAATGACCACGCCCGAGTGACTTTGGATTACGGCATTCAAAGTCCATAACTGTTTCGGCTCCGACACGCCATTTCATCTGTTCGTCACGTATAGTTGCACGCTCGGGAAGATTGAGATCATAATAATCTATTCCTTCTACCAACCCTTTTTCACGGATATAATCATCGGATAGCGGCCTGTCGAGTAAATCTACTTTCAGGCTGATTTTTTCCAGATCGAAAAGGCCATAAGCACCCGCACGTAATTGTGGATGTACACTATCTCCATTTGACTCCGAACGCCAGATAGTATTTTTGTGCCAGGGATCTTTTTTATAATCGAGCATACCATATAGAAGTTCGTTTTGCTTTAATCCCCATGTAGTGAGCCCACCAAAGCCCAATGGGAGCAGATTACCTGCTGCGTCCTGATTCTGGCGCATTAATAAGAATGGATTGGCATCGATAGCCAACCGGGGAGGTTTTACCGGATAACGGCTTTTCGACCCGTCTTCAAGTGTATAATGCGGAAAAGGTTTCCGTGAGCCATTACAGTATTTAACGCAGTCTTCTTCTGTCCAGTTCCAGGGCACGTTATATGCGTAGTGTGCCAGCTTGGCTATGCCTTGATTATTACAGGCAGAAGAATCAATATAATTTGTCTTGCAATGATATTCGTCTGTATCATACCATGGACGAATTCCATTGAGATGTTTCACCATATTAAATTTTTTGCTTTCTCTTTCCCCTTTTTCATCTGGTTCGCTTTCCGGATCAAAGAAACCAAACTCCCAGTTTTTTATAGGATAAGCAAGAGAAGAGTTACCCTGCCAAGAAGCAGTAATCGGATGTCTTTCTGAAAGGTCGGCATATTGTTGTTCGACCTGGCTTTGCGCCTGTGGAGAGAAAAGATAGCGGTCGAAAAGTTCTGCTTCGCGACCTATAGTCATTGTGGCCCATGCAGGAACAGCATTTTCTTTAGTTGCTCCGGAAAGATTTCCGAATACGTTGAAACTGGAAAGGAAAGGGTTGTTTGGATCGTTGATAGACTCTGCATGTTCGCGATCTTTATCAAAAGTAATAGATGCAATATAATTGTTAAGTACGTCTTCAAAACCCAGGCATTTCTGATAGCACCTCACAAACTTAACTTTTCCTTCAGATTGTCCACCTATCGTTCCATCTTCTCTAAGATAGCCGTTCACTATCACCGGAGCATCTGTTTCTATCCAGGAAGCATCATTGAAAGTGGTAGCGGCAGAGATGACACCATTGCAGAATACCAGGACCAATTTGTTATATATGTCATACGTCACTGTGATATGCATATACTCATCACTGTTGGCTATAAAGTCTCCAGTTTTGGTCAGATAATCAGTGCCGGTCCTTACAGGAACGGTGATCGTATCTGTGGCACTGGTATAGATGGTCATACGTTGTGTATCAATGGTGAATCCTTTTTTCCGGGTTGCAAATGGATTTCCCACTGAGAAAGTATACATACCTGCTCCATATTTGTCCGAATTGTGAAGTAAGATTTCTATTGTCACTCCTTCTCCCACACGTTGAGACTTATTTGTAAAATTCCTGAAAGGACTGTAATTTATCAGACAAGCAGCTTCACCGCTACTATGCAGACAGTCGCCATCGGCAGGGCGGTTGCTGTTTCCATCGGCATGATCTATCCAACCGTTTATCCCGTTTATATATCCTTGTAATGTACCGTAATAATCTTGTGACAGGTAATATTTGTTTTTCCATCTTTGCCATTCGGGCAACGAATTACTCAACCCATTGGCTGAAAGGAATAATTCCAGATTATATTCCGGAGCTGTCAATACCGAATACTTTGATATAGAACGAACATTTAATGTAAGATTCTTACTATTACTCGAATAGTTGATTCCTGTAGGAGAGACTATCTCAGCCTGCAAGCAAATGGTATATGTATTGGCCTCATCGGGTAGGGCGAAAAGAAGTTCCAGTTTTTTTTCTGCTGATGTGGTTGTTTCTACGCTTATCGCTTCTGCATTTTGCACCCAGGCACGTACTTTATAAGTGCAATCGGTACCTGTATGATAAATATTGACCGGTATTAAAACCGTATCACTGACTCTATAATCAGCATACACATTAAAAGGGGAAGAAATATAAACGATATTATCTTCCAACACTACAATCCTTTTTGTGATTGTTTTGCTTCTCAATGTTTTATTTTCTTTTTCCCATACATTTATCTCCACGGTATATTCACCTGCTTCCGGAAAAGAAGGAGTAGTAAATGTTTGTGAATAGGACTGTGCAGGAACAAAGGAATCTTCGTCAGCCAGAGACAAATCAAACTCCGTAGTTTGGGCTGCAACATTCGTGTATACCAATTCGTTGCCTGCACGTTTCATTGTTTGCCCGCCTGTGACAATTTGCACTGTTACTTCACGTGCAACGGAAGATATACGGTAATCTACATTAATGGATTTATTTTTGTCATACGGTTTAGTTTCGTCGAAAGCAGACGTTACATTTACAGAACCTACCACCACAGTCAGGTTTACAGGATTTTCGCTGCGTCTGCCGAAAGCATCGTATAAATAGATATCCGAAAGCAACCATGAGCCTATACCAAATGTCTGCATACCGTTTTTACCAAATACCAGCTCTTTGAGATTCAGTTGATAAGCACCGGAAGAAAGGCCTTTCACCATGAAGGTATCATCAGTTCCCAGATAGGTTCCTTCAGGTTTTTTACCTACCAGCGTAAGTTCTCCTCCTTCTTTGTCAAACAACGTAACATCTATTGTAAATGAATCTTCCGGTTTGAAAATAAAACGATTTTCCTTTGTCAACAATACGGGGGGCGTGTTGACCTCCGGATATCCGGTTCCAAATTCACTTAAATAGTCAATTAATTCCTGGATTGTACTGATATTTTTTCCTGATATTTTTGCTGGTTTGATAAAAGCGTTTGATACAGGAACCCAGGTTTCTCCCTGCCTGATCAGGACAGAGCCGTTCAAAGCTATATCTGCCAAAGGGTCTACATTATCCAATTCTCCGAGCGTGCCACCATCAAAGCCACCGGCAGCAGCCTGCTCGGTAATGGCTACACTTAGCCGGGAAGTGTCTCCGTCTCCTTCTTCAATAATACCGCCGTACTCTCCATCTTCTGTAATAGCCGTAGAAGCATTCTTTCTTAAACGGTTTAGTGTCAGTTCGGACTTTACGATAATACCGTTTTCAAAAGTGATTTTTCCAGCAGCAGTATCTTCTTTCTGACGACTTAAGAATCGTTTGTTTACAGGGCTATCTTCGTCGAGGTCATGCGCTTTGTCAGCATATCCGGCTTTTATCTTTTCATCAATAATAAGTGTATCATCTGTTTCTTCGTCCAGCTCATAGGATCTTAACAGCAGATATTTTTCGTCGTCAAGTGCAAATTGGTTTAGTAATTCGAGGTTATTGTGCACATGATTTCCTGTTGTTTCAGTGCCGCCGGAACCGCCTTCGTTCACTATTAATGAGGAACCGCTTCCGTGGCCGGCTTCATTCCGGTTTTTGCTGCGGGCTTTGGCCGGATATTGACGTGTGATTGATTTATATTCTTTTTTATTGCTCATATCTATTATTGTTTATATTCGATTCCTACATAATCATCCTGGACAAAACGTACTAATCTAACTTCACTCTCGTTCTCTTTGAGATTTTGTAATTCACTGAGTGCGATATAATGACCCGGTTCTGAAGCATCTTTATAAGTACAGAAGTCGGATACTAACCTTGTTGTCCCTGATAAGGTATTCATCCTACCTGCATAGTTGCTATATGCAGTCCCAATGAGTAGTTTTTCCAGATAGTCCCTGTGCCCGGCACGCTGGAATGTTTGATGAATGCCGGATGAGGGAAGATTAAAAAGCAGACCTCTTGCCCCTGGCTTTGTCTCTTTCATCGTACCGATAACTGTTTCGATCTTCAACTCTTCTTTTGCGTGTGCATTTATCCATGCAACATGTTCTATATCTTCATTATCAAGAGACTTTCCATATTTATTTACAATGGTAATACCTGGATTTTTATAAAACATGTACCGTAAACGGGAATAAATATCCTTCACCTCACGCTTATAATCAAACTGGTGAAGGCCAGTACCTATTTTAAACTCCAGCCAGCCTGATTTATCGGGTAAGCTTATAAATTCTCCATCTCCCAGTTTATCTAAATAGCTGGGTATTCCATCCCTATAATATCCGATAATGGGTTTGTTCGTTTTCCAGCCTCCAAGCCCCGTATCACTTTTCCTGTTTCCCTTGTTGTAATAGCATAAATAGGCATCTCCCCATCTTCCTTCTCCCGCATACCAGCCACCTGAATTATAGAAACCGTTAGACTCCATTACCGCTTTATTTTTGTAATGATAGATTGCATTGCCATTGCTATCACGTAATGTTAGCATAATAGGGATATAAGCAAAATTGCACCAGTCTCTAAGTCGCTTCCAGTTGCCTTCTTCATTGGGTCTTGAATCGGGCTCAAAAGGATTATATTTTACATCACACATTACATCCAAAGATAGTTTGAGTTTGTAATCCTTGCTCTTGCTCCCTATATAACTGAGATAGGGGGTTTGTTTTATCCGGCAAAGTTCTTTGCTGACTACCCTGTTATCTTCGAATACCCTGGGCACGCTCCTAAGATATTGGGTTTCCAGGGGCCTGAATGAAGTTGCAAATCCATAACTTTCACTTCCGCTGTAAACAGGAGTAATATGAAAAAATCTGGCTCCTTCTTGAAGTTCTAATACTTCATTTTGCTGGCTGGAAAGCTTTATCCTAAACCCAAGCGGATTAAGAAATGTGCTGCCAACTCTTGAATTGTCCGTATGAACTTCAATTTCCTGATCTGCAACTGTACCAAAATCACTATCATTTATTTTTGCATCTATCAACTCTAACTTTTCGTAAGGGCTAAAAGTCAATTTGATATTATTGTAAACTTTATCGACTCCTAATATGGCATCTGTGCTTGCCCAGTACACTTCTTTTTGGTTGAAGGTTTGTATACTGCCATCCGGTTTCTCTTCAAAAAGAGCATTCAGGTCGTAAACGATTACTTTCCCGTTTTTCTGTAAAAGCCGCAGGGCAAAAGGTTGTAATGCGTTTTCCAGAACTTCGCGATAGGTCATCGGCTCACCATCTTCGTCGTAGAAGTTTTCGTTGAGTACACTAACCGTATCCATAATACCCGAAGCCGTGTTTACAGTGGTCGAGATATGCGTTTCCAACTGGCCGGGCACACTAATAGCAATGCCTGACTGATTTATACAGTTGCAAATCAGGGATTGGAGAGTATCGAACCCGGAACGGTTGTACATGATTCGGTCCAGTACCGAAAAATCACTAAAGGTAAGCGTTACTTCATATCCTTTTTTTGTGCTGAAAGGTTCTTCATAAAGTTCCGGGTCCAGTGTACCACTCCAATAAAGCTGCCCGTTACGGAATATGTCCATCCGTATTTTTTTAACTTCAACCGTATAAAGATCTATAAACTCCCTATCCGTATCACTGATAACCGTAAGGGTAGCCTTGCTACTTTGCACCGGCTCTAACTTATCTGTTTCAGTCCATTCTATTTCGAGGGGTTTATCAGCCGGAAAAGCCAGCCGGGTAGCTTTAGGTATGTTTGCATTGGTGTCATGATAGATATTTACCCGCCATACTACTCCGTTGACAGACCTGAACTCTCCGAAATATTTTAATTGTACCATACTGTATTTGTTTTTTTTATCTTGTTCTTTTATTCACTTCATTCATTTTGTTGAATATACCCACCAGTGTACGTCCTTCAATACGGAATTCTACATTTCCTCCCATACTACCTGCCGGCTGAATCATGCTCCTCAATTTATTAAGAGGGGCTACTACTTCCGGATTGTTCTGTGCTCCGGAATATTCTCCAAATAAGCCAAGTGTAGGTCCATACACAATACCGCCATTCGCAAAAGCCGGAATCTGAGCCACTGCAGCCCCAATTGCAGCAAGAGAAGTTGCAAGGGCTATAAGGTTCAGGGGAAAACCTACTGTTTGTGATTGTGCCGTAGCACCAGCAAAAGCCATTGCAATATTCCCTCCTATCACCTGGGCTATAGCGGGAAGTGCCTGAGCTACTGAATTTATAATATTAGCCCCATAGCCAAGCCATCCGGCAGCTCCTTCTCCTACAACACCGCTTAAGTTTTTCATTAATGCACCAGTATCGTTCAGAGCCCCTTGCATATTTTTTAAATTGGTGCCTGTGGATTCAACTCCTGAAGAATAATTATTTATGGCTTCTACCTGCCCGGGAAGTTCTTTGGGTATTTCGATTTTCAATTTATCGAGATCCAAACCTACCGGTTTCAGCTCTACATTTATAGCCAGAGGCTTGTCGAAGTTTTTGGTAGCTTTTACTACTTCTTCTTCCAATTCGTCATTCAGGTTGATATCAAGCTGGGGTATAATGGGTATAACCGGTTTTATGGCTGCCGTATTTTTAGTAGTAGTTGGATAGGCGGTTCCGGTTGCTGAAAGATCTACCGGTTCGATTCCTTTCACAGCTTCTTTATATTTTCCTACTGAAAGGGTAGCTTTGTCAAATTCTTCCGCACCCTGGCTACCCTTTCCCTGAAGCTTGTCAAATACTTCATTGGGATCGATTCCTGTCATCATTTTACCAAAGCTTGCTGCAGAGTCTTTAGCAGAGTCCATCGCTCCTTTAAAATCTCCCTCGAATAAAGCCCTGAATACTTTTCCTAAATTGCCGGCCAGCTCTGTGAGTCCTTTAAAGCGATTAACCAAATTATCTACAATGGCTTTTCCCAAAGTCTTAATTGCACTCCATACTTTATCACACACTTCCCTGAAGCCTTCGAAGTTGTTGTAGCAATAGATCACTCCTGCCGCAAGGGCGGCAATAGCTGTTATGACTGCCCCTATAGGGTTTGCAGCTATTATTCCATTTAATACGGCCTGCACGGTACTCCATGTTTGTGTAGCTATGGCGGCTATTTTCATGGCGGCAGTGCTTGCCATTGTTGCAAGTTTGGTGCCCTCCATCAGTGTTTTTAGTGTGCTAAACATAGATATCACGCCCTGTCCTACTTCAAATAAAGATCCAATTGCACCTATGTTTTCGCCTAACACCGCAATCCAGGGAGCGGCACTGCCAGTAGCTTCTACAAAAGATATTTTAATATCATCAATTGCCTGTTGCAATTGTGCCATTTTAAAGGCATTTGTTTCTGTTTGTATAGCTGCCTGGTCATAGGCAAGGGTAGTATTTCCCAGCAGGGTAGTTACCTGTCCAATAGCGGCAGCATTCTGAATCATAGATTCGGCAACTGCAAGATTTTCAGCTCCAAAGAGATTGACCAAAACTGCACTATCTGCCAGAAGTGGTTTTAATGCTTCGAGGGCAGTGCTCAGGGAAGTCTCACTTAAATCTACGCCCAATTGTTCTGTGAGTCCGGTAATAATGGCTTTCAGAGACTCGCCGGCAACAGCACCTTCTACATTTGCCTGACTGAGTACGGCCAATGCTCCGGCTGTGGACTCTACAGAGAGACCCATGGACGCAGCAGCAGCACCTACTATATTCAGACTTTGAGAGAGATTTGCTATATCCATCGACCCTGTCTGGCTGGCGGCAGCCAATACATTGATTACCTGGTTGGCCTGATCGGCAGATAAGCCAAATTGAGTAATAGTGGTGGCCAGTGCTCCTGCAGCAACATCCATGCTGGTACCAGTAGCTTGCGATAGGGTAATTGTGTTTTTCTGCAAGTTGTTAAAGTCCTGCAACTTCATTTCGGATACATCAATTTTTTTAGCCAAAATAGAATAAGCTTCCGCAGCTTTAGTTGCTCCTATACCGCTTTCGACACCTACTTTGCGTGCATGTTCTTCCAGTAGTTCAAGCTGACTGCCCGTTATCCCGGTCTGAACAGAAAGACTTGCCATTGCTTTTTCCAGGGAAAAACCAGAGGCGGCAGCTTCTTTAAATACCGTAAGAAAGCTTTTTGCGCCTTTTACAATGTTATCAAAATTTATTTTTTTTTGTTTCTCAAGCTCTTCACGCATCTTTTTTGATTTATCTTCCACTCCATCTATCGCTTGTTGGATCTGGGTTAAAGATTGCACATAAACTTGCTGAAACCGGGTAATAACAGTAGTAGTCCGCTTTATTATCTCTTGCAGACTTTTCATCTCTGTCGATACCCCTTTCAGGTTACCTTGTATATTTATTGACATTTCTGATTATTTGTTTTTGGTTAATATTCCGTCATTTCTATCTTTTGGAGAAGATCACAGATGTTTGTTTTGGAATTGATGAACAGAATATTTCTTTTTAAGGAGTATAGGTCATGGTAACAGGCAGCATCCGGATACAAGATGCTCTGACCTGCTACCAAAGATCAAGGAAAAAGATAGTTTATTTTACTTATATGGCATATCTTGCTTTAAATTATGTTTGTTTCATTGTTCATTACCCCACAGCTTTACCAACTCTTCGAACCGTTCTTTCGTATTTTTTTCATCCGGACTGATTTCTTTAATTTTTTTCTTTTCTGCCTTTTCCCACGAGAATTCGCATATATCTTTGGGGGTTAATCTTTTTTTCGAATAAGGTTGAAGCATACAAGAGGCAAGAAACCGGGTTTGTTCCCATCCATCACGTTCTGCACGTTCGCTGCGTTGTTTCCAGGAGTCGAATACTGCGGAGAATTCGGAAGGGGTGCAATGTTCAAAATCAGTAAGACTCATCCCTATGCACCCCACAGCAATTCCCATCAATTCTTCAATGTTAGCTGTTACTTCTCCGTCTTTTTTTTTGATGACTTACCACCGGCTGTCATGTTTTGCTGAAAATTGTTGAAATCCGTCAGATCCATACCATCGGCAAAAGTCTCGAAGTCAACCGGAAAGTCTATACCGTCTGCACGACATGCCGAACGTACGCAACAAAACATAAATATGGTCAGCATCTCCAGGTCGTTTCCTATCTCGCTGATGTCTTTTCCTGTTTCGCGTTTGAAGGCAATCATCGAACCCATTGTTACACGCATGGGATATTCGTTTCCGTATAATTTAATTTTATTCATTTGTATGTTAAGTTTTTAAAGAAGTTTATGCTATTAATGAAGAATAAAAGCCGGGAAAAGGTCATGTGTCCTCCTGCAAGGGATATCTTGTTGTTAAGAGTTAGTTTTAATTAGCATGGGCTTAAACTATTTTATCTGTAAAACAAATCTGGAAGGAGGGCTGTTATTGATCTGCATTCCGGACACAACTTAGAATAGCAGAAAAATATCGATTATCTTTTGAAGAGAGATACCCTCCGGAAAACACATTCCCTTCTCTTTTCACACGCCAGTGAAAAGACCGGCCGAAAAAGATTGAAATGGTAGTATGCTTATCCTTGTGGTAGCGCAGGATAAGATTTTACTTCACCTGAATTCTCGAACGAAATGGTATACGTTGCATCATCTTCTGCAGGGGCAACCTGTTCGAGACTGGTAATGATGAAATCGCCCTGTCGATAGGTGGTTGTTTCCTCCCCACGATAAGCATACTTTAATGTTACGGGTTTGGCAGATTCCCACATTTCAAGTAGTTTTTCGTAACCCATCTCATTGGTTCCGTAAAATACAAAACCTTCGGCACTTACGCTTACAGTAAGTCTGGATACAGCTTTCTCTGTCCAGTAGCCTGAGTTAGATATCTCTTTTGTTGCACGTTCTTTCGTTTCGGCAGTGTTGGTTATAGTACACGTTTTGCTGTGGCCTAAAGCTTTCTCACCAACAAATACTAATAAATCACTACCGTGGATGTAACCTGTTTTTTCTGACATAAGTTTTTTAATAATTAAATGATTAATAATAAATAAATTAAAAAGTTGAAAAAGCGACAGCTTGTAGTTAAGCAGCCTGAGAACAACTTAACACTAATCTTAATTTATGACTTTACTTTATATTTCACTATCGCGCTGGAATTTTGCCTGCTTGTTTTAGCCGCTTAACTACATTGGCTGATTGCTTTCTCAATTTTGATATTACAAAGATCGCTCATTTGCTCCTGTTGCTGAAATGCCTTTGTAACGGTTACGTTCTGAGACGTAACTGTTACGCTGTGAGACGTAACCGTTACAAAAGGATTCGCGCCGGAAAGGCAATCTGAGTACATTTGCCTATCATTTTTAAATTATATATTTTATGAACAAAGAAATTTTAAATCAAGTGTGTAACCGGATAAGCCAGGCAGCTCCGGCAGTATTAAATGTGAAAGCAGATGAGGGTGAATTAAACCGTAAGGCAGAGGCCCGCGGCGGACTTACGTATCCTGCCTGTCTGGTAGATGTAAGTTATGCAGAGTGCCAAAACATGAACAACCGTGCACAACGTATCAAAGCCGAGGTGAGTATTCGTATCGCTTTTGATCTCGAAGAGACTAACATTCCCGGCAATGTTACAGCATCAGACTTCCGGATGGACCTGCTTAATAATGTGCATCAGCATCTGCAGGGATGGAGTGCCGGAGATACGTTTCTCCCGCTAAACCGCCTGCAAACTGAGGCGGAACAGCGTGAGGACATGTTAAAAGTGTACAAGGTGACTTATGGTATGAGTTGCATTGAGAATAATGCCTAGTCCCACAACCAGCCGGGAAACTCCTGCCGCAACTGGCGTATGGTGATCGTTCCGTTATAGAGTTTTGAGTAAAGGGGTTGCAACTCTGCAATTGCATTGTGGATGGTTCGCTCCTCTACGAAAAACTCGTTTTCGGACAGTATACGTATCACATCGTCAAAGCGGCGGCGTTTTATTTCCGTCCAGTAATAATAGCGTGTTATCACAGCATAATTGCGCCGTTTCAGGCGGTGATAACGGTTGACATTACGTTTTTTCAGTCTTTGATTCTTCTTATCCGGTGTAGTAGCTTGCTGATCTGTCATAAAAGAATAAATTGATTAAGGTATTTAAAAGAGATAATATAAACTTAACAAGATTACCATACAGGTCAGATCAGGAAAATCCAATCTTCTTCTACAGCTTCCGCCTCTTCTTTTTCTTTCTCTTTCATCGCTTTATAAGCTGCCTTTAATTCTCTTTCCTTCTGTTTTTGTTTTTCCAGCAGATCCTGCCGGCGCTCTACCATTTCTGCAAATTTATTGCGGGTGATGTAGGTATGGAATAATTGTTCGTGTATGGTGTCCAGTTCGCGGCCGATAGATTCCGTAAGTTTCAGTAAGTGATTAAAGTGTTCGATTTCTTGTTTTAATGTTCTTGCTTCCATTGTAAATATGAGTTTTAAAAGTGTATAAGTTAATGTAAAATAAAAGAGGTTGAATATGGGTTTATCTCTCTTTGTCTATGATGCGGTACACATCAAACAGCTCCCGTTTCTTATTCTCCTGTTCTCTTTTGAGATTGGTACGCCGGGTGGTAAGTTCGTTGAATCTCTTTGCCGGGACGTATCCCGAGAAGAGTTCGTCATTAATTATGTTCAGTTGTGCCGGAATGGTATCCAGACGGTTAAGGAGATAATTTACACGTGTGATTTGCTTTTCAATTACATTTAAATTCATAACGATGTTATTTTTTTTAGGTGAATAAATTTGATTATTAAAATGATATGGATTTCTAATTGTATAAAGTGGTTTATGCTTAAGGAAGATTCAAAGTACGATTGCACTTATACGGGTTTTCTGATCTTTGCATCACGATCGTAAACACGAGATAATTAACCTTAGTATTAACCTTAAAACAGTTTCGTATGAGTATCAAGTATAGTATTGCGGAGATGAGAAATCCGCTAAGACCGGAAGATGAATCTCTATTCTATGCGAAAGCTCAGGCCCGGGAAGTAATCGGCATGAACCGTATTGCAGACGAAATAGCTTATGCTACTTCGCTCACTGACGGTGATGTATTGAACGTTCTTCGCGGACTGATACGGAAAACCAGAGAACACCTGGCAGATGGCGACATCGTAGATTTGGGTGAGTTTGGTAAATTCCAGTATCAGATTTCGAGCAGCGGAGCCATGACACCTGAGGAGTTTACCACTTCCAACATCCGTAAGGTGCGTATCCAGTTCCGTCCCGGACAGCTTATCAAAGAATCGATGGACAAGCTGAAGTTTGAGCGCGTCATCTCTGTAAAGGCACGCAAACAGGCGGCCAAAGGAGAGTAAAAGCGTAAGAGGGCAGCAAAACTACTACGGGAAAGTAAGTCATTTACCCCGTAGTAGTGAAGCAACCTTCCTTAAGTAATTAACAACTTACCCCGTAGTGGTCTGAAAAACTGTTACGGGGTATTTTTTATTAAACCGATAAATAGTAAATTATATGTTTATAACAAAAAGATATATGGGCATAAAAGTGTCTGAACTGGCCCAGTATTATTTTCCGAGAAGCACCAAAAGAAGTGCCGTCACCCAGTTTCAAAGATGGAGAAAGATCAATAAGCCTTTGCAGGATCGCCTCCGGGAATTGGGCTACAAGCCTTATCAAAGAGAGTTTACAGCTCTGCAATATGAGGCAGTGCTGGAGCTGATGGGAGATCCGTGAAGGGTATGAAAAAAGGGTGAACCAATTGGGTTCACCCTTTTTTGTTATCCTTTTCTTTCTTCATTACCCGAGTTTAGTGACAACTGATCTTGCTTTCTTTACCTATTGGTTAGTTCTCTCTATTGGTTTTGAACTATTTCTATACTTCGATTCCGGCCTGTGACGGGACATGTAATAAGACTCCACTTTTTCTACCCTATTATCTACAAAACGTATTGAAATTACGTCATACCCGTCAGTGTCGGCATAATACCTATATTTCCACTCCTCGCTATCCTGTGTGAGACTTCTGTTTTTAGGTTCTCCGTATATGGTATATACATCTTGTCTTGTCATTCCCAGTTGTACGTCCATTACTTTATTGGGTACGTACATATAGCTGTAAGTTTCACAACCGGTCAACACAAACGCTGTTGAAATTAAGATGACGATCGCCTTCTTCATACTGATTATTTTTTAGTTTACTTTCTGTTCTTTCTCTTTGTTGATGGTACAAAAATAGGACAGGGGATTTCCCTGTCCTAGTGGATTTCTCTATTTGGCAATAGGGGTTTTCCTATTTTTCTTTTTTTATAAACCGGCGGGTATTTTCAATATTCTCATCTTTATTAAGATACATCTCTTTGGCGATAACTGTACCTATATAGTCGGATTCTCCTTCCATTTTCAAAATTGCCGTAGGAGCGCTATAGGTATAAGTACCTTCTATCTCCTTTAGCAACACTACGTGACCGGGGTCTATTTCCGGGTCTTTCGAACCCGCACCTTCCTGAATTTGATAAATTGCATATTTAAAAGTTGATTTGTAGAAACTAATAATGTATTTTTCAACAGGGTCTCCACCCATTGTAATATATTCCCAAACGGTATTGTTCAAATCCTTAATTTGCGAAGTATTATCATCACTATCACAACTACTAAATAGAAAAGGGAGTAAAAAGGCAAATGGAATAATCAGTTTTTTCATCAAATACAGTTTTTATTTAGATTATTAATTTTCTATTCTTTTCATCTTTTAATTTCAATGGATATGCAAATATACTAATTATAATTGTCGAAGAATATAGTACAATAAATAAAAAGAGACCGCCCCTACCAGGACAGTCTCTCAATTGGGTGTATGTTTTGAACGAGAGTTTTTTTATTTGCCTATCACAACCTTCTCTCCTGCCACAATATAAATACCCGGCAACAGATCATTTACTACTGTTTCTCCTGCTGCTGCTTCAATTATGCGCACTAAGCTGCCATCGATACCATATACATCGAGGCGGCCCGGCATATCGGTGTTGATATAAAGCACGCCTTCGCGGGTGTACATCTGCAAATCTTGTGTTTTATGTGCAGATATTCCGGTTGGGAAGGAGAATGAGCGTATGCCGCTGACTTTCACTTTATCGGGTCCAGATTCTGCATTCATATTTGCGAGGTAAGAATAAAAAGGCATAAGGGGTTGGGCGTCTGTTTTAGCAAAATAATCTTCTTCTCCTGCTGCTCCACGAAATAGTTGGTATGAGTTCATATCGATCTCATTAATCGCGTAATTGGTAAGGAAAGCTACAGGGCCCGCAGGAATTCCGTAAGTTGGTTCCGGGGTGACTTCTATACCATAAGCTACAAAAGTGATTCTTCTGCCTTCTATACTTTTGTCTCCAAATTCATCACCGGGAAAAGCGATTAGGTAAGGTTTGTAGGGTATCAGGTAAGAAGTGCTTGGATAATCGAGAGCAATCTCGTCGGTTATGAATACACCTTCAGCCTGACGGGCAAGCCAGAACTCACCATTGGGGTCATTTTCATTCATTTGAGGATATTTAGTTACCCCGTCTACCATCACGTTGGCATAGAAAGGCAGACATATTGCATTCCAACCGTTGGCGTCATCGGCAAATTTGCCTGTAAAGTCTCGTGTGTAGCTTATTCTGTTTGCTTCATTGAGGATAAAACTTTTCGGGCAATGGAAGGGATATCCGTCAGTCAGGATAATATCTCCATAAGCATTGTTACCAATAATAAAGTTGCCATACCGTCTCCAGGCCTGAGGCATATCGCTTCCTTCAGGGAGATATTTCAAACAGTTGAGATTGCATCCGGTAAATGTATTTGTTGTCAGGTCAGCATCATCAGATATATTTCCTAATAGTATGTATCTCAGGTTGGCACAGCCTTCAAATGCATATGAGAGGTTTAGTGTACCTGTAAAATATTCCATATTTTCTATTTCGGTAAGTGACTCGCAACCGGCAAAGGTGCGGCTGAATGAATAACTTTCCCGAAGGTTGGTGATTTTAGGCAAAACCACTGCCTGTAAAGACTTACAGTCTGTAAAAGCTGCTTCAAAGGATGTGGCAGTTTCGTATCTTTCGAGGTTGGTTGCCTGCCAGATGTTTTGACATTGATAAAAAACAGAGTCGAATGATATGGAGTCTGATTCTGTTGTTGGAACGGGCAACGTAATTTGGCTTAATTCTGTACAACCTTTGAAGGTGGAAGTAAAACTACTTATGTTGCCGATATTTACGAAGTTGTTTATTGCCGTTAGTGATTTGCATCCGCTGAACATGCTGCTTGCATCAACTGTTACATCAGCATTTCTCCGGGTAGGTATGGAGATGGTTTCCAGAAGCCGGCATTCGTTGAAAGTACTTGTATAAGAGGAAACCTGATTGAACTTGTCAAAGTTACTTATAGCCTGTAGCTGATGACAACCGTTGAAGGTGTTTTCGAAGCTTACTGTGCTTCCCTGGTTTCCCGAGGGTAATGCGACATCCGGCAATTGCGCACAATTGAAGAAAGCGGCGGTAAGATCAGTTATGTTTTTCAGATTGCTCAGATTAACGAGTGAGGTTAATTTGTTGCATCCTGCAAATGTCTCTTTCAGGCTGACCCCGCCATTGTAAACATCATCCGGGAGAATAACTGATTCCAGCATTATACATCCCTTGAAAAAACCTTCCAGGCTTTCTTGTACATCTCCGGCAAACCGGGCATTTCCCATATCGATAGTGATGAGTGTATCATTCTGATGATTTTCATTGATCGATCTGCGAAGTCCTAAAAGCTGTTCGTTACTCCATATTCCTTCCGCTAACACATGTTCTCCTTCTGAAAAATATTGGTATTTGCTTTCGCTGGAAGCTTCGCTAAAATCGTACCATGTCCGTCCCCGGTCGGGAGAGGCTTTTTGGGAGTAAACATTGCCGGTCAGCCATACAGACAGACACAAAAAAAGTAGTAGTTTTGTCTTCATACACTTACATGTTTTAAGTTAATAGTGAATAATGTGAATCAGTAGTTAAAGAATTTATCGCCCAGATCTGCTGCTTAACTTCTAAGGAACAAAGTGACTGATAACTATTATTAACTACTTTAACTACTGATTCGCGTTAATAGTTAATATTTGCAGCAAACTTAAGAATTTATCATAATATAATGTATATGTGAGAATACATTTTTGGAGTTTTGTATATAATCTGATAAAAATTGGAGCGATATTCATCCGGTTAGCGACTAAACAGAAGGATGCAAGTATGAAATGAACAACCCCGTAAAGAGCATTTAATCTTTACGGGGAGTCATTGCATTTGTGTTGTCAAAAAGAAATGGAAAGAGTCTTCTGTTATTTAGAGCCTGAATAAACGAACAAGCAAAATTTAAACAGGCTCTAAATGTTTATCTGATTATATTTTGTGCCGACCTGGAAGCAGATCCCTGTCCGACTGTGTTACCGGGCATGAAATAAGCATCTACCTGCTCTACTACATCTTCTACAAAAAAGACGGAAACTACATCATATCCATCAGAATGCTGATTGTATTTGTATCTCCACTCTTCGTTGTTATATCCCTGGCTCCGGTAATCGGGTTTGCCAAAGAGTGAATGTACTTCCTGAAGGGTCATCCCCACTTCTACATCCATCAGTTTGTTTTTCTGTTGCACACATTTGATACTCAGGCAACAGGTAAAACACAAAACTACTACGGCCATGAAAATCATTACCTTTTTCATAATATCTGCTTTGTTACACTGATTAACTTCTGTTGTTCTTTATGACAGAACAAATATAGAACCGGAAATTTCCTTGCGCCAGTGAATATTTCTATTTGATAGTAGGGATTTCCCTAATTCAGTTGTTTAAGCGTTTCCTGAATTTCTTCTTTTTCAGGAGTAAGTTTTATCCAATACTCACTAATTGTTTTGATATGATTCCCTTGTTCATCAAGCTCTACAATATCTAAAAACTTCGAATCTTGATCATAGTTTACTGAATGAATACGAGTTTTTGTTGTAAGAGTTGTATCTACGGAGTAAGGATTAAAATATTCCGTAACCTCCACAACCATATCTTTATCCTTATATTTCTTTTCACGCACACTCAGGCTGTCATTACGGGTGATTATTTTAAACAGAGTATCGTTGAGCTGAGTATAAGTATAATTATTAATGTATACACTATTACCCGTTACACCTTTCTCCACGGTAGAAACTAATCTCCCCTCATTATCATAAGTTTTTTCAGAAATACTTTCCCCAGATAGAAACGGCATATTTTCTCTCATATATTCCCAAACAAAATTTCCTTTATCATCTTTTATACGACATACATACCTCAGAGTATCGGAAGGATAATTATGAAAAGACATATTTTCTTCTTTTTTATCTGAGTAAAGTGTTAATGATGACAGGTGTTTACCTTCTTCGTCTATACTAAAAGTTTCTTTCCTGATAAGAATATCGCGGTCGTCATAATAATACACTTCTTCGCTGCGATCTACTGTTTGTCCGAATTGATCCCGTGAAGTTGTCTTTATTGAACTACTTATAATTTTTCCTCTTTCATCATAATTATTTGTGTAAACTGTAGTACGCCTTTCATTCAAAATAAATTCTTCTTTCGGACTTTTTTGATTTTCGCACGAACTACATATCGTAAGTAAAACAATAATAAATAAGCTCTTAAAACTTCCTTTTATACCAATAGGGCCCATATTTCTTTTGCATTAATTTCTCATATCTAATGTATGCCGCATCATAATTCTTCAAAGCACTCCTCATTAAGTTATAAGTTCTATTGGAACCGCTTCTTTCGTAAGCCGCAGAACGCCTCTTATATTCATGTAACGTAGACCAATAATTATTTATTATGAATCTTTCGCTTTCATATATCATAACTCCTGCATCCCATGCTATTCCATACCACCCGGAGAATGATTTGATTGCCGTGCCAAATGCCGAGAAAAACTTTCCATCATAAATATCGTTTACAATAGAAATTACAGTCAACCCGGTACCTATCCTTCCAAAAGTTTTTCCAGAAGAAAATTTATCTGCAATGCCTAACGGGAGTCCTATTTTTTTATCTACCTCTGCTCCGATTTCCCATCCTATTGGTTTTGAAGATTTACCTTCACTATTTGAAGGTATACCAATATCAGGAATGGATTCTTTTATTGCATCTCTTTTAAGTGGTGGTACAGGATAATATGCCTGATATGCTATTGGATCAGTATACTCCAGTTGTTCCGGAGATACAACATGCATATTATATTTTGTTTTAGTCACCACTTTAAAGTGGTTCATCTGGCATATCAAAGATTCTGTATAACTCACCTGCTGATAATATCCTGATTGTCCAATAGTTGTAGGATCTATCCATACAAAATAGATCAATTCTGACTCCCACGAAACTTTTCCCAATCCTTCTACGAGTCCGGAGTATACTTGCCCCTTCTCGCATAAAGCTTCGAAATCGCTGAACGGAAGTACTTTACTTCTGCTTAATGGTGACATATTAGCTTTCCTTCCACTGATTATTGTGTGTAAAACCATTTATGGATACGATCTCAGGAGCAATAACCAAGGTCGTTGTTGTGCCCGACAATGCATTGATGCTTCTGTCCAGTCTTACACAGTGTGCATTTACAAAATCCAGTTCGAGTACCGTGCCACTCGATTTTGTTTTGAAAAGGACTTTTCCTGCTTTGGGTTTGTTGGCGCGCTTTGCCCAATCGAATATGTTTATATCTACCGTCTGGGTTAACGTAATATAAAGTTGTCCGCCCATTATCTCGTGCTGGGGTTGTCCTTTGTGGTCGATGCCTTGTTCAAAACGAACACGAAATTGCTCTATCTCATACTCTTTGCCATCCAGTACGAATACGGATTCTACATGCGTATCAACTTGCTCGAATAATCCTCCTATTCCTGCTGATATATCTAATGCCATAATGTATTCCTCCTCCTTTATTTTACCCAGTTATTATCAAAATCAACTCCATTCCCCAGTATTATGCGTTCGGCACGGATTTCTACCCGTGTGAAAACATACGACTTTCCTTTTTGCGTATAGTCAATATCGAGGCTGACACAGGCCGCGTTTTCAAACATGATCTTTTCTTGTGTCATATTCTCGTCATCAAGTACTACGACTACTCCGTTTTTATATTTCCAGGAGTTTAATGCCCATTCAATAATTACAACCGGTGGAAGCATGGGTAATGTAAGTGAGATAGAACCACCATAGACTTCTGTAGAGGCTTTCCCTTTTTCATCTATTCCTTGTTGAAACACATAATTGCAATTGGCCAGTTCATAGCCGCTTTGTGTAAGTGATAGGAAATCTGTCCCTGAGAAGTCTCCTAATTTCAAAAATGCTTTGTGTGAAAACATACTAGTTTGTGAGTTTTGTTAATTCAAGTTGTATGATTATAATACTTTAAGAAAGTCCAAAGATAAGTCTATTTCGGGTAAATCTTCTTTTCATTTTTCCCTATAGCTTTCTCATTCTTCTTAAAAACCGTCATAATCCCCGGTTTCTTCTTCCACCAAAATAGCTTTTCGGTCGTCATCATAGAATCTGGTAGTTTCACGGTCGAACATACAGATGAATTTCAGCAATCCGATATTTCTTCCTTTGGCTACATCAATAAGAGCCGTGCCTTTTGTCGGGGCATTTTCGTAAGGCGAAGGGTAACGGCGTGCATACACCTCGGGGCGATATATAAGCATCACTACATCTGCTGCTTCGGCTATCTGTCCGCTATCACGCAAACGGTTAAGGGAAGGGAGCGGATTGTGCAAATCCCGGTTAAGCTGCGAAAGGGCTATGATCCAGATATCGAGTTCTTTTGCCAGATTTTTCAACCGGCGGGTAGCTTCACCCATTTGCTGTTCTTTGGTGGCTCCTTTGAGGTTGACATTCAAGATCTGGAGATAATCTATTACCACTCCGTCAATATCGTATTTCAGTTTCATCGTACGAATGGAAGCAAGTATCATATCAATATTTGCCGTGCTGCGATCGTCGAAATATACCTGTTTATCTAATATACGGTGTACTCCTTTATCTACCTGTGTGAGACGGTCGGCTGTAAGACATTTGTAAAGAATCTCATTTGCCGGTATGCCTGACTCTATGGCCATCATCCGGGCTGCTATCTGCTCTTTTTTCATCTCCATCGAATAGAAAGCAACTTTGCGGCCGGTGTTCATAATCATGCTGACAGCCATAGAGGTTTTACCCATAGAGGTTTCTCCGGCAATCACTATAAGGTCTGACTTTTGGAAACCACCGGACTGTTTGTCCAACTGACGAAATCCGGTAGGTGCACCTGTTACTGAGGTTTCTCCCTGCATGTTGAGGTTAATTTGCTTGTATACCCCGTCTACCGCTTCGTAAATGGTAGATATACCGGTAGGGGATTCACTTAACAGGTTGTCGAGTTTAGACCGGGTTTCAGTGAGTACCTCACCGATTTCCAGCGCTTCAGAAAAACAATTCTCAGTCAGGTATTGCCCCAGCTCGAAAAAACGCCTGCGCTGTTCTTTTTCCTGAAGCAGGAGTGCATGTTGGTAAAGATCAAAACAATAATAACCCGTAATCATCAGAAAGTCGGCATGGGGAAAATCGTCACCCATTATCTTTCGTAATTCATTATTTACCATGATCATATCCGGACGTTCTCCACGCGCGTCAACAGAGAGGATAGCCTGGAATACCGTGCTGTGGAATTTATCGTAAAAGGTAGCGGGGGATAATAATTCACGTACTTCGTTGAGTGCATTACGTTCGAGTATAATAGTTCCGAGTACTAGTTTTTCTGCTTCATAGTCATGAGGCATTTCTTTGGTAATGTTGATGATATTAGCCATATGTTTTCTTTGCCCAATTTAAAAATGTACGGTAAACGTTGGTGTATTTAAAAATAGCTTCTTTATAGTTGTCCATTTGCGTGAGGATTTCAACAATTTGCCCGGTAGAGTATTTACTGCACATCTTATTAAATTGCTCTTCAGTGATTTGTTGAGGGATCTGTCTTATATAAGGAGTATACAGATTCATCCAATTATTGAACTTATCAAAAGCAGTTTCATCAGAATATTTATTTTTATTTTTTTCAGAAGAAGATAAAAAAGAAAATATATTTTCTTTTTTTACTTTCCCTTCCTTTCCTATACTATCCTCTCCTATACTTTCCTTTCCTATACTATCCTTTATAGTGGAGAACTGGTTCGGAATTGATTCGGAATTGAGTTCTCCCGTTCGGATCTTCTCTTCCAACATATTGATAAGCAACTCTTTAGGCATGCACGTATCTGTATAATTTGGTTTCTTTATAAGCTGATTATGCATAAAGTAGTCCATATAGAAGTAACGTTCATCCTGATAATAAAGCTGCAATATGAATTTATGTCTGATCAGCTCTTCCAACCATTTATCTACTTCCTCCAAATCAACAACTGCATAAGGAAACACTCTTGATTTAACACCGAGGGTGGAGCCGGGGATCACCCCCATATCATCTGCAAAATTCCACATCCCAATGTAGAGTAGTCTTGCATTGTTCGAAAGTTTACTTAGCCCTACATTATCCCAGAACGAGGGTTTTACTGTTCTTATTCTTGCCATTAGATCAATTATTTATATATTAAATTCGTTTTCTTCCCTGTATACATAGTGGTAATACGCATCACGGTTGTAAAATCCTGCTGCTTTATCAAGTTCTCTTGCTGCTTTTTCCGCAATGTTGGGTAATGTGCATTCACGCCTGTATGTATCTTTATAAATTTCTACATTTAAAATCTCGACTTTCGTATATCCACCTGCATCATTTGCTTTTATATCTACGAAAATTATTGCGTCGGGTGTAATATTTGCTTCAATTGTTACGGTTTCAATAGGCATATTATAAGCGATTTCACGCACAATACAGCGAATATTTTCGCGTATTTGAGTAATCTTATTCTTTCTCATGACCGTATTTCTCTATAAATCAAATAGATTAGAACTAAGCTAAATATCAGCAGGATTGCGGTTATCGCAGTAGAGACCACCCGGAACGGAGCCGGAGTAATCGCAGCTGAGGCAAATATACCAACGGCACATACTGCCACTAGTATCGAACATATAAACTGAAGGTATTTCATGGGGTTATTTATTGTGTGTTAGTGCCCCGTATCTCATCAAAGAGCAGGCTCAAAGGCCATACGAGGCTATTATTAAACTGTCAGCGTACAGGCGCCTTACCTCTGTATGCTTACTGATGAAGACATTTTCGGACTGACAGTTTTAATACTTTTGCAATAACAACCTCAGCTGGGTTCACGGCATTTCCGCTATCCGGCTTATTTGTCATTTGCTTATTTTGTTGACACTTCGGGCAGGCACAGAGCTCTCCCTGAAGTTCTTCACATTACGTCAAAGAACTATTATTTTGACAACGAATATGTTGTTATATTCTTAGTCTATTATATTTCAATAAGTTGAAATTAGATTTTCAATTCTAAAACTGCGAAAGTTTTTAGCATTCAAATCATAGTATACCATTACTTTATTACTCTTATGTCCGGTACTTTCCAAGGTGGTATCCAAGCCTTTGAGCGTACCTGTAGTTGTACATACCAACCCATTTATCCGCTTATATGAAAACTTTACAATTCCGGCTTCTAATGCCTTTTGAAGGCGATAAAGCTGCCATGCTTTCACTAATGAGATTGATCGTCCATAAGTGGTTGATCCGGCAATTTGATTTGCCAGCCTCATTATTTTCCGTTTGTAATTAGTTTCCATATTTATCATTTTTAAAAGGGTATAACGGTTTAAAAGCGAAAAGATGAATATCATTGTTTTCTATCGATATAGATTAATATTATCTTTCGACTTCGCAAACATAGTAGCTTTTCTATATATAAAAAATATATTCTAGTTAATAAATGCTAATAAGGAATTTGAATTAGAATAATAATCGATTAATTAAATTATAATCTATGAAATATCAGGTATTTAGGAATAAAAGAAAGATAAAAAGAAGAAACAAAAAAGTTTATCAATAGAATTATCTAGAAAATTAAGTTTTAAAATGACACCTTATTATATTTAGAAGAGACCGAAATGAAGGTTTCTAAAACTATAAAGACTAAATTATATTCAGGATATCTATTAACTATCTTAAAAACGACAATAGTATTGCCCAGCCTTATAATTACCGTTACATTTGTAAGCAATTACACAAACATCCGCTATTATGAAACTAAAAATTATAATTTCATTACCTATATGGTTCTTCCTATTTTTTTCTTTTACTTCCTGTAGTAAAGAGAAAAGGAAAAATATGCAAATACTTGAGAATGTAGAGAAAGCAATTAATCAGTATCCCGATAGCGCATTAGCCCTGCTAAACTCAATCGTTTACCCCGAAGATTTAAGCAAAAAACAATATAACAGGTATAAATTATTAGAAGTTCAGGCAAAAGACAAGACTTATAAGAACATTTCAAAAGATACCTTCATTTATAAAGTGAGAGATTATTATGCCAAAAGTAAGGATATAAAGAAATTGGCTATAGTTAATTTCTATTGCGGACAAGTATCAAAAGAGAATAAACGGATTGAAGAGGCGATGCAGTATTTCCTGAATGCAGAAAAATATGCAATTGAAGCAAAAGACCCCAATCAGGCAGGATTGGCTAATAGCCTGATTGGACACCTATTGTATACACACTTCTCGAAAAAGGAGGCAATAGCGAGATTTAAAAAGTCGGCAAAATATTTTATTGAGGCAGGGAATTATAAAAATGAGGTGTCATCTTACATGCGCATCGGTAATAGTTTCTCTGTGTTATCAGAGAATGACAGTGCCTTTTTCTATTTCAATAAAGGATTAGAAGTAGCCGATTTAAATAAATACGAAGAAGGGAGTGGAAGTGCCAGAAGCAATTTAGGTAAAGTATACAGGGATATTGGAGAATCCGATAAATCCCTGTATTATCTAAAAGAAGCTTTGAAATTTAACAATAACTCAATAAACAAAGCAAAGACATATTTGAATATTTCAAAAGTTTTTCATCAAAAATCAGAAATAGATTCCTGTATCCATTACCTACAAAAATCCCTAACTATAAAGAAAAACAGGAAAGACCTGCCCCTGCTCGGAAATATATATACTATGCTTTCTACAATAGAAGAAGAACAAGAAAATTATGAGAAGGCATTGGTTTATTACAAGGATTATGTTACAAATATGACCGAGATTATAAATGAAAACAGAGATCGGGCGATATGGGAAATACAGGAGAAATATAATTTTGAGATCGTACGCAATGATAACATCCGGTTAAAACTGCAACGGCAAAAGGCCTACCTTCATTCAACTCTGTTTATTTTAGTACTCATACTTATCACCATATACTTTTATTACAAATATTCCAAAAACAAAAGAGTTGCCATTGAAGCAGAGGATAAAGTATATGCTTTGATGGAAATGAGCAGGGATTTTGACGAAAAAAAGATTACATTAAGAAATATATTATTACAACACTTCAATGTATTAAAGAAAGCGGCCCTTTTGGAGATTTACTTAAAAAAGGAAGACAGGAACTCTAATTTTATCAAAAAAGTAAATGAAATTGTTTATGGTCAGGACACGTTAAATTGGGATACACTTTATCATACTATGAATGATTTAAATAACGGGCTATTTGATAAATTGCATCATAACTACCCACAATTGGATGAAATAGAGTTTAGGATCTGCTGCATGCTCTATGCAAAATTCAGTAGTGCGGAAATATCAATCATCACCCGGTTAAGTGTAAATACAGTAAATATGAAAAGAACATCCATCCGGAAAAAATTGGGTATAGAATCTTTCGGAAGCATAAGCGAATACTTAAATAAGCACCTGTTTTAGCCATCAAATCCAATTATACAGTAGAAAACACTCATAATTAAGTTATATCTTCACATTTGAATTAGCCTAATAATCAGCAATATATATATATAAACATTTCTAAAAAGTTATATATCGGTTACTCACTCTTCTTATTAAAAATTTAATATCCTACTTTTGATAAGCGATTTATTAAACACATTAAATTATAGACTTTTATGAGAATCTTGTTTTTATACTTAGTCTTATCTTTTTGTAATAGCCTATTGTTTGCTATTACTTTTCCCGAAGATAATACGATGGAAATATTTAGCCAGGAGTTTTTTAACATTGCCATTGACGACAACTGGGAAAGGGAAGGAGATTTAAATGATTTAGAACCCAAATCATTAAAACCATCAGTAGCTTTAACCCGAGAAGAGTATAATTTAAAAGTTATTTTTGAATTTATCTCAGAAGAAATAGATATTTATATCTATGACGAAACTGGTAAAATTAAATATTGGGATAATATAGGCACCAATGATCATAACTCAATAGATATTGACACAAGCAGTTGGGAAAAAGGTAATTATACAATAGAAATTATAAATCTTGAAAATGACAAATTAACTGGTCGGTTTAGGTTGTAAACATTTCGTTTACAAAAGGTGTATGCCGAAAAACCTTTGACAGAGTAGGCAAACTTAAAATACTAAACAAGAATCTCGTTCAACTATTTTAAAAAAGATTCTTTGTCATATTAGAAATGAAGCATTTATGTTGTAAAAGGGTGCAAACTGGTTTATATCAGATTGGACTTTTAGCCCTGGGAATACAAGGATTATAATTTTCTTTGTTTTCATCCGGGGGCATAAATGCTCCCCTATCTACTAAATATTTCATCTATCTCCCACAAAATCAAGTATCCTGCAAAAAATTTACAGCCATCAAAAGAATTAGTACAAATTACTAATAAAATAATAATTTAATTATCTTTGTAAATACCTTTATTTACACGAACTAATATGCTAAGAAAATTCTACGTTCTATTTTGTTTATCACTTTTCGTCATATCAGCATATGCACAAAAAGATTATACTGTAAGATTTAGTCAGTCTACTCCAAACAATTACCGGCTGAAATTCTCTATTGATGACTGGAAACTGGAAAAAGTAACCCTGGATGGGAATATATATGAGAAAATACTTTTTTCTCAAAGTACTGTAACACAAGATGAAGGGTATGCCGAACTCCCATTTATAAGCGCATCCGTACAACTTTCGCCTGATAAAGATGTTGATCTGCAAATCATATCAACAGAATATGAAGATATAATTCTTGATTATCCTCTGGTACCTTCACGAGGAATAATATTTCGTAACCAGGACCCCACTCATATCCCATATAAAATAGCGGAATCAGCTATGGTCAATCAGTTTTATCCCCAGCAATTGGCCGAGATGGAAAAGCCCTATATTATCCGTGATGTAAGAGGTACTTCCGTACGTATATTTCCATTTAACTGGAATGCCGTAACAAAAACATTACGTGTATACCGGAATATTGAAGTAGAATTAATTGAAAACAACAATCAGCCTACTAACCCATTGCTGAAAGTTAACCGGACTCCTATTATCGAATCTATTGGTTTATATGAAAGTTTGTTCCTCAATTTCGATAAATCCAGATATGACCTCACATTGGCAGAGCATGGCGATATATTGGTAGTAACTACTGCCCGCGATGAGGAAGCGATAGAACCCTATATACTTTGGAAAAGAGAAAAGGGTTTCAATGTATTTAAAGAAGTGGTTGAAAAAGGAACAAATGCGAAAACAATTATTAAGGAGAGCTACAACGCAAACAATAATTTAATGTATGTGTTGCTTGTAGGAGATTGGGAAGATATATTATCTGATTATGAAACTTTCTGGGGACTGGGCAGCGGTCCAAAAGACTCTATGCTTGGCTGTGTGATAGGAAATGATGATTTCCCGGACCTGGCTATCGGCCGGTTCTCTGCCAATAACCCTGAACATGTCACTACACAAGTTAATAAAACCATTAACTACGAAAAGTATCCGGATACGGAAACCGATTGGTACGAAACTTTCATTGGTATCGGTTCGAACGACTCTAATGTAGGCGATGATAGTGAAAGAGATTACACACATATACAGCGAATTTATTCTCAACGACTGGAGCCTTTCGGATACTCCATTCATAAAGAGAATTATGCTCCCAGGGCTTCATTGAACAACCTGATCGAGCATGTAAATGCCGGTGCCTCTACAATAGCATATTGTGGTCATGGAGATGTTACTTATTTTGTTACTACAGGATACAGCAATCAACAGGTTCTGGCTTCAACAAATGGCAGTCGATTGCCTTTCATTGTAGCTGTAGCGTGTTTGACCGGAGCTTTTCATTATGAACGCGGAGACTGTTTTGGAGAAGCCTGGCTGCGAAAAGAAAACGGGGGGGCTTTAGTTTCATGGATGTCATCGATTAATCAACCCTGGAATCCACCACAGAGAGGGCAAGATTATTTTTATGATATCCTCACGGGGGGATTTGACTATGATCAATACCGTGATCAAAGTGGTATTAACACATCAGAACAAAGAACTCACTGGGGATCGATTATCGTAAATACATTCGGTCTCATGCTGGCAGAATCGTCAAGAATCGATGACATCATGACGATAAAAACATGGACAACTTTTGGAGATCCTGCCGTACAGCTAAGAACAAAAGCTCCTGCCGTAATTTTATCTTCTAACAACGAAGTTATTGCCGGGACAAATTACGAAACTATCATCACATTAAACGATAAGCCTCTCGAAGGTGCCTTAGTTTGTATTTCCCAAAATGGCGTTTATGAGAAAGCCTTAACAGATGAATTAGGAAAAGTATCTATCCCACATGAATTTGAAGCGGGAGAGGTATTATTGGTAGTTACGGGTTTCAACACAACAACTATTTACGAAAATATACAATGCATCTCACCCGAAGGTTCGTATGTATTAGTAGATGCTGTGACTGTAAATGATGATAATCAACAATTGGACTACTATGATAAGTCTGTAAGGCTTAATTTGAGATTGAAAAATATCGGTAGTGAAGATGCAAGTGAAGTTAAAGTAACTATTGCATCTGATGATCCTTATGTTACTATTATAAATAATACTGCTATACTGCCTTCTGTTTTATCAAAAGATAATTCAACATTAGAAGATGCTTTTGAAATAACGATATCCAATAATGTACCTGACCAGCACATCATTAAATTTACTGCTACAATAGAAGCGGAAGATACTCGAATCGGCGAATTTATGCTTGTTGCCAATGCATACGCATTCGCTATTTCCGATATCCGGGTGAATGATGTAAAAGACGGCCTTCTTCAAAACAATGACCTGGCAGTGATCAAACTGAAAATAACCAATGAAGGTCATTCAGGAGCATTCTCTGTAAAAGGAAAACTCTCTACTGAAAGTCCTTATATAAATATTCCATCATTGGCCTCTGCAAAAATAGGAGATCTGGCTCCGGGAGAAAGTCAGGAAATTACTTTCTTTACAACCGTATCAGATCTTATTCCGGCAGGCCAGACAATAGATATGAATATATTATTTTCCGGTCTTCATGAGATATCCAAAGCAGAAGTATTCAAACTGTCTACTTTAGATTACTGCAAAACCGGGAGAACTATTTGTTCTAATGATGATATGTTCCTGAGCTTTATTTTGGGAGATATTGTCAATACGGATGAAACCTGTACGGAAGATGGATATAGCGATTATACGGATATGCAAACAATCCTGATTCCCGGACAGGAATATACTGTTAAGGCAATATGCGGTTATAACAATGAACGTATAAGAGGATGGATAGATTTTAATGGCGACAGGGAATTTGAAGAAGGAGAATCTGCTTTTGCTTTCAGAGGAGCGGATGCAGGAATAGAAGCATCTCATACCTTTACTGTTCCCGAAACAGCAGTGCCGGGAATCCATCGCATGCGTGTGCGCTTAAGATATGCCGCTCTTGTAGATACTCCTTGTGACAATTCTGTATTAAATGGCCAAACACATGATTACACAATTATCATTCCTCATACATACCCCAGGGTAGAAAACCTGAGTGCTATTTGGAAAGATAATAATATAAAAGTATCATGGGACGCTCCTGAAATAACTGATAACAATTTATCACTGGTAGGATATACAGTGACAAAAAACAATATACTTATCACTGAATCTCCGATAATTGATACTTTCTATGATGACGAGGATATTGTAGAAGGAGGTATGTATGTATACAAAATAATTGCTGTATACGAAGAAGGAAATTCTTTACCAAAATTATCTGATTATATATATATAGACAGCTATGAAGTTCCGTCTGCCCTGACTGCAACCACAGAAGGTACAACCGTCAATCTTACATGGACTGCTACAAAAAGGGAAGCATTAGGGTACAATATATATCGTGATGGCCATATTATTAATAAAAACCTGATAACAGGCCTTACCTATTCTGATAAAGATCTGGTTCTGGATACACAATATTGCTACGCAGTAACAGCAGAATTTGAGACAGGAGAATCTGATATGTCAGAAGAAAAATGTGTAACTACAGGAACTAATAATATAGAGGAATATTCAGATCATGTCCAATTTGAATTATTCCCCAATCCTGTTACAAAGACTCTGTATCTTTCGGGAAATACAAAACCTAAAAGCATTCATATATATAGTATTACAGGACGATTGATAGAACACATAAATAATTGTGAAAAAGAAATGACTATACCTGTATCTCAGTTATCATCGGGAATATATTTACTCGAAATTGAAACCGACAAAGGTATTGTCTCAAGGAAAATTATTAAAAAGTAATTCTTCCTTAAATATTACTACTATGAGAAACGGCAACCGGTCATTAGAAAACGTCATTTCTAATGACCGGTTCACTATGAATTAATTCCTTCTCCTCTCTCCTTATTCCAAACTTTTTCGTAAGTTTGCCTTTGATAATATCCGGATATAACTATGAAAAACAAGTTGTGTTTTCTTCTTTTACTGCAATTTCTGGCAACGATCAATCTTTATAGCACTTCACTTAATAATATCCAATATCATTTTAAAACTTTGGATATAAAGGATGGCTTGTCTCAAAATACTGCGCATACTATTCTTCAGGACAGACAAGGGTTCATGTGGTTCGGCACAAAAGACGGATTAAACAGATATGACGGTTTATCTTTCCGCGTATTTCGTAAAGAAAATGACCAATTGGGCAATAACTTTATAAAAGTTCTTCATGAAGATAAAGACGGAAAAATATGGATCGGTACGGATGCCGGGGTTTATATCTATTCACCGTTGGAAGAATCTTTCGAACATTTTACTGTGTCTACAGATGACAATGTGGTAATAGACCGCTCGGTTACCTGCATCAAAAGCGACAGTAAGGGAGATATCTGGATCTCTGCTGATTCACAAGGTTTATTCCATTATAATCCCCAACAAAAGATACTGAAAAACTATCTGTCTGATTATTTTTTGGATCGTGCTCCTTCCAACGTTACCTGTTTTTGGTTTGATAGCAAAGGTGTATGTTGGATAAGCCTGTATGATGATAACCTTTATTATACTACAGATTATTTTAATACAATGCATCCTTTTGCCACTCCCGAAGGAAAACAACCCTTTAAAGGAGATATTATTAATAAATTGCTATCTGCATCCAATGACAAACTATACATCGGTTCTTCAAAAGGCGGATTAAAAGAGTTGGATTTAAAAACAAATGATATCCGCGATTTACTTTTAAGAAATATAAACGGAGAAAATATATACGTACGTGAAATAACATTTTACTCTCCGAATGAATTGTGGCTCGGTACGGAATCAGGCATTTATATTTATAATATTCCTTCGGGAACATCTATCCATCTTGAAACCTCCGTCGGAGATCCTTATTCATTAGCTGACAATGCAATCTATTCTTTATACAAAGACAGCGAGGGAGGAATGTGGATTGGTTCCTATTTCGGGGGAGTTAATTACTATCCCAAACAATACACCTATTTTAATAAATTTTATCCGAGTGACAAGTATGAATCTTTAGGTAGAAGAGTACGCGAATTTTGTCCCGGGAATGACGGTACCATATGGATTGGGACGGAAGATAAAGGCTTGTTTAATTATAATCCTCAAACAGGGGCAATAGTTCCTTTTGTTCATCCTGCTATTTACCATAATATACACGGGCTATGTGTAGATGATGATTACCTTTGGGTTGGTACCTTTTCCGGAGGACTTAATAGAATAGACCTGCGTACAAAATCTGTAAAAACCTACTTGAAAGGAATCAATAGTAACTCTTTGAATGCAAATGATATTTTCTCTATTCTCCGTACAAAAGAAAAGGGAGAAATCTGGATCGGCACTACGTATGGTATGCACCGCTATAACCGCAAAACGGATGATTTTACACGTATACCGGAAATGAACGGGATTTTTGTATACAATATACAAGAAGATAGTAAAGGTAATTTATGGATAGCAACTTATGCCAACGGAGTATACAGATTTAATGTGCAAGAGAATAGTTGGAAAAACTACACGTATGACAAGAATACTCCCGGAAGCCTCCCCTATGATAAAGTGTTAAGTATATTTGAAGACAGCAAAGGACATTTATGGTTTACCACACAAGGAAAAGGGTTCTGCCGTTTTAATCCGCAAACAGAAACATTCACAACTTACGACTCTTCCAGGGGTTTCCCGAGCAATGTAATTTATCGTATCATAGAAGATGATAACGGCCTTTTTTGGATTACAACCAATGAAGGACTTGTCAGATTCAATCCTGACACAAACGAGATGAAGGTATTTACCACTGCAAACGGTCTACTGAGTAATCAGTTTAATTATCAGTCAGGATTTAAAGATGAAAATGGAAATATCTATTTCGGAAGTATTAATGGTTTCATCTCTTTTAATCCGTCTACCTTTATTGATAATACCATACTTCCTCCTGTTGTTATCACCGATTTTCTGCTTTTTAATAAGCGTGTTTCGGCACAACAGGATAAGTCGCCTTTAAAAAAGAGTATCGTTTTCTCAGATGAGATAGAACTGAATGCCAACCAGCATACTTTTTCTTTCAGGGTAGCTTCTCTGAGCTATCAGGCACCGGAAATGAATAAACTAACTTACAAACTGGAAGATTTTGACCAGGAATGGTATACAGTAGATCAATCACCCGTGATTACTTATTCCAATTTACCTTACGGCACCTACAGACTGATGGTGAAAGGATCTAATAGTGATGGTTACTGGAACCCCAGGCCTACCAGCCTACTGATACATATTCATCCTCCTCTTTACTTGTCTGTATGGGCTTACCTGGTCTACATTTTACTTTTGGCAGGTCTCATCACTTATGTATTTTATCATATCAAACGCCGGAATGAGAAAAAAAACATGCGTATAATGGAGAAGTTTGAACAGGAAAAAGAAAGAGAACTTTATACCGCAAAAATAGATTTTTTTACAAATGTAGCACACGAAATACGCACTCCTCTTACGCTTATTAAAAGTCCGCTGGAAACCATTCTTAAGGCAAATGATCTAAACACGGATATCAAAGAAGATCTGATCATTATGAATCAGAATACAAACCGGCTTCTCGATCTGACTAATCAATTGCTCGACTTCCGTAAAACAGAGAGTAAAGGATTTAAACTGAACTTTGTAAACAGCGATATATCTGCTATATTAAAAGGAGTTTATACACGTTTTACACCTTTTGCAAGACAGAGGAAAATCGAACTCAATTTCGAATTGCCCACTGAACCCGTAAAAGCCGATGTAGACCGTGAAGCTGTAACTAAAATTATCAGTAATCTTTTTTCAAATGCAATTAAACATTCCGATACTTATATTCGGGTACGCTTATATAAGGATGATGATAAAGATTGTTTTTATCTATCAGTAAGTAATGATGGAGGGTTGATTCCGAAAGAAATGCGCGAAGAGATATTTAAGCCATTTGTACAATATAAAGAAGGAGAAAAAGATATTGTAACAGGAACCGGTATCGGACTTGCACTGTCGCGTTCATTAGCCGAGCTTCATCATGGAAATCTCTTTATAGAAGATAACCCGGAGTGCAATTGTTTTGTATTAAGCTTACCGGTTAAGCAAGAACAAGTTGTACAGATTCTGGCAGAAGATATTGAAGTACGGAAAGAAATAGCGGAACAGCAGGAAGAGAAAAAGGAAGAAAAGTCAAGATATACTATCCTGATTGCTGAAGATAATCCGGATATGCTGAAATATATAAAGAAACAGCTAGCTACTTCCTATAACATACTGACGGCAGGAAATGGAGTGAAAGCCCTTGAACTTTTATCCGAAAACCATGTGAATCTTATAATCAGTGACATAATGATGCCGGAGATGGACGGCCTATCATTATGTGATCGTATTAAGTCTGATCTGGAGTTCAGCCATATCCCTGTCATATTGTTAACAGCCAAAACAAACATCCAGTCGAAGATTGATGGAATGAAATCCGGTGCGGATGCCTATATTGATAAACCATTTTCAATGGAATATCTCAAAGCATGTATATCCAATCTGCTTAGTAGCCGTGAAAAACTTCGTACAGCCTTTGCCAATTCTCCTTTTACTTCGGCTAACTCTATGGCAATGAGCAAAGCAGATGAAAAGTTTCTGAAAACACTGAATGAGATAGTCCTTGCAAATATGCAAAATCCTGATTTCTGTTTGGATGATATGGCAAGTATTCTGAATATGAGCCGTTCGAGCCTGAATCGCAAGATAAAGGGAATACTCGACCTCACTCCGAATGACTATGTACGTTTGGAAAGACTTAAGAAGGCTGCCCAATTATTAAGCGAAGGAGAATCCCGGGTAAATGAAATCTGTTATATGGTTGGTTTCAATACTCCTTCTTATTTTACGAAATGCTTTCACAAACAATTCGGAGTGCTTCCTAAAGATTTCGTTAAGAAGCCTTCTTGAATTATAAGGCTTGTACTTTGGGATTAAAGTCTGATGTCACCAAGTGAAGGATTCTCTTTACATTTCATCCAGGGCATGAATGCTTCCGGATTGAATTATAAAATAAAAAGTCTAAGTTGACGACATTAGCATTTACCCATATACTTTGGATTCCCAACTCCATATTCGTATAAATACCTCAATAAAGCCATAAAGTGAAACAATCCTTCTATGCCCTTCCATTTGGCTTTATTCTTGCATTTATTGGAATTATTATTCTATGCTTCATTGTTTAAAGTGGATAACTTTGTCTCACCAACAGCTTTCATGCCCTCCGTGAATGTCGGCAAAACCACCAGATTGTTAACTCAAAATTTGAAAAACAAATGACTTAAAAATGTTCATCACTGTAGTTAGTTCTCTTTGAACTTCAATCATTTAACTAAAATGAAAGTCGACTTAAAAGCTTTCTGTATTTTAAAATCTAATTCTATAAAAATGATCAAGAAATCTTTAATCTTACTGTTAACTATGTTTGCATTAGTTGTTAATGCACAAAACGTAGGTATTACCGGAACGGTAGTGGATTCTGAGGACAATCCGCTTATCGGTGTAAATGTATTGGTAAAAGGTACTACAAATGGTACTATTACTGATATTGATGGAAACTTTTCATTACCTGTAGAAAATGGCCAGACACTGGTATTTTCTTATATTGGTATGACCAGTCAGGAAGCTGTTTACAATGGTAAACGTATGAATATTGTACTTTTAGATGATTCGAAAGCTTTGGAAGAAGTAGTTGTTATCGGATACCAGACGGTAAGAAAGTCTGACCTGACCGGAGCCGTATCTGTTGTTAATGCGGATGATATGAAGAAAAGCGCATCGGGAACAATAGCTAATCAGTTGCAAGGTTTAGCTACAGGTGTGAATGTTCGCAGTACAGGATGTGCGGGAGAAGATGCTTCCATAGAAATTCGTGGAGTAGGTACATTAAGTGACCGCAATCCCTTATGGGTAATAGACGGGATGATCAGCTCGCCGGGAGTCGACTTCAATCCTTCAGATATAGAGTCTATCCAGGTGTTGAAAGATGCTTCTGCCGCAGCCATCTACGGATCGCGTGCAGCTAACGGAGTTATAATCGTAAGCACAAAAAAAGGGAAAAAAGGTCCGATGAAAGTCAATGTCAATGTCAAAGAGACAATGGAGTGGACCCCTAAATATGATTTGATGGATGCTACAGAGTATAAGAAATATAATGATATGGCTTATACCGAAGGTATCAAAGACGGGGTTTGGAAAGAAGGCTTACAGCAACATTCAAACCATAACACCAACTGGCAGGATGAAGTTTTTAAAATGGGACTTGTGCAGGACTATAATGTTTCACTCTCAGGAGGAGGAGAATCCGGAAATTATTTTGTATCGGGAGGCTATTATAATAACGACGGAGTGAGCTACGGCAATAGTTTCGACAGGTATAGTTTCCGCGTAAATACACAAGGTAAAAAAGGATGGTTCTCTTTTGGAGAAAGCTTGTCATATACCTATACAGACAAAGACCCTTTACAAACGAATCCTTATAATGATGTGGTAAGAATGATGCCTACCATCCCGGTATACGATGAAAACAATCCGGGAGGATATGGATATGGAGACGGAAATGCCAATACGTTTGGTGTAAATCCGATTGCCCGTGAAGACCTGGAAAAGATGAACGAAGTGCAGAATCGCATTAATGGTTCCGTATGGCTCGAACTTAAACCGCTTCCCTTCCTTTCATACAAGTTTAATGGCGGTATCGATTTTTATTTCTTTGAAAAGTCATGGTTCAGAGGAGAAGGAAACTGGACACGCAACCAGGAATACCGCGACCCTGAAACCCAGAAAGAACGTACTAATACATATAATAAATTAATTGAGCACACACTCAACTTTAATGATGACTATGGCAAACATCATATTGATGCGGTACTGGGTACTACTTACCAGACTTATGAATGGGAAACGTTATTTGGGTCCCGGTTAAAATCTCCGCTGATTGATGGTGAATATCTTACTGTATTGGACGCCGGCCGTGCAAATTCGCAGAATAAGAACAGCATCAAAAAAAGTGCAATGATCTCTTATCTGGGACGCGCCAATTATATTTACGATAATAAGTATTACCTGACAGCTACTTTCAGACGCGACGGCACTTCACGGCTTGCCAAAGAAAATCGCTGGGGAACTTTCCCTTCTTTCTCGGCAGCATGGAGAATCTCCAATGAAAACTTTTTCTCCGTATCCTGGATCAATGATCTGAAAATCAGGGGAAACTGGGGCAAACTTGGAAACTCTGCCATCGGAGAATGGGATTATCTGGCTACAGTAAATCAAAGTATGGTAACTTATCTGGGAGGAGGCCTCCAATCAGCTGCTGCACAGATCAGAATGGCTAACTATAATTTGAAGTGGGAAACTAAGGAAACCACCAATATCGGGCTTGATGCCGCATTCCTGGATCAACGCTTAGGAGTTAGTGCTGAATATTATATCTCTAAGACATATGATGTATTAACTGATATGCCTATTGCAATCTCTACCGGTAATCAGGAAAAAGCTCCAAAGGCAAATGCAGCCAGCTTGAAAAACTCCGGATTTGAAATGTCACTGAGCTGGAAAGACCGGGTAGAGGATTTTAATTATGGTATCAACATGAATCTCACCACATTGAAAAATGAAGTACTGGACTTAGGTTATGGTAAAGATGTATATTATTCGGGGAAAACTAAATCGGAGATAGGTAAATCTCTCTCTATGTATTACTTGTATAAAACAGACGGTATTTTCAGAACTCAACAAGAGATTGATAATTATGTAAATAGCGAAGGAAAGCCCATTATGATTGGTGGAAAGCGTCCGCAACTGGGAGATGTACGGTATGTTAATACGGATGATAATGCAGATATAACTGCCAATGACCGGCAAATTGTTGGAAATCCATGGCCTAAGGTGCAACTTTCACTAAACTTCAATGCGCAATGGAAAAACTTTGATTTTAATATGATGTGGTATGGTCAGTTTGGAAACGACATTTATAATGTTACCAAATGGCAAGGCCGTCTCTTTGCCGACAACTCAAATTATATCCGGTTTAAGAAAGGGGAAGAACCTTATCAGGAAAATCCGAATTCAAATACACCACGTATAATTTATGCTGACTCCCGTAATAATTACGACAGTGATCGTTTCCTTGAAAACGGTTCTTTCTTCAGGATGAAAAACATTCAGTTGGGATACAATTTCGATAAGAAGTTATTAAGCAATATTGCCGTAGAAGGACTACGTCTTTATATATCAGGTAATAACCTCATCACTCTTACTAAGTATAGCGGACTCGACCCTGATTTTATCAATAAAGATGTATGGGATAGAGGTACTGACAATTTTGCATTCCCCAATATGCGATCCCTCATGTTTGGTTTAGAGTTGACTTTTTAATAATAAACAGGTATAAAAGAATCATATGAAAAATATATATATATTATTGATCGGCGTACTTTTAATGTGCAATGCATGCAGTGCCGATCTGTTAAACATAGACAATCCCAATCAGGGAGCTGTTGGTTATTTCTGGAAAACGGCAGACGATGCAAAAGCCGGAATCAATGCTTGTTATAGTGCTTTTTATAAGGAAGGAATGTGGATGAGATGGCTGTCATTCAGATATGACTTAACATCTGACGAAGGTAAGAGTACTTCTCCATGGATAGAGTTAGCTGATTGGACCCGGTTTAACTATACCAACTATAATTTCTATGAAGGAAATAATATTCACTGGGAACATTTTTACATGGCCATTTTCCGGTGTAACCAGGTATTGAAATATGTGCCCGAAATAGAGATGGATGAAAAAGAGAAAATGAAGATACTATCCCAGGCACGCTTTTTCAGGGCATTGTGGTATTTCCAGATCAATATACTTTGGGAGAAAGCACCCCTGATCCTTGAACCTACAGATCCCAGTTACACACCACAAGAGGCTTCCGCCGAAAAAATCTGGGAACAGATTGAAAAGGACCTTACAACTATACTTACAGATGATGTATTGCCTGAAAAATGGGAAGACAAAGAGGTTGGAAGAGTAACAAAAGGAGCAGTAAAAGCACTTCTTGGTAAAGTATACATGCAACAACACAAATATGACCTGGCCAAAAAAGAACTTGATTGGTTAATTCAAAAAGAAAATTCTTTATATGGCCTGATAGACAACTGGGTGGATAACTTTACTCACCTGAATGAAAATAACATGGAGGGTATATTCGAGATTCAATTTGACGACACCAACAAAGGCGGAACCGGAAATGATGTAAGTATGGCAACCGGATTTCAACGTACACAGTTCTATGCTCCTAACGAAATCGGCTGGGCAGACGGAAAAGCATTGAGTTGGCTGATCGATGAATACTTAAAAGAGAAAAGAACAGATGGTACAAATGACATCCGTTTATACAACAGTATACTTTACAGGGATTATATGAAAGATTTCCCCGATGGAGATCCTAAATATTACTTTGTCGATACCCAGACTGAATGGGATAAAAGAAAATGGGGAGATGACTGTTATATCCGGAAATATAACACAGCTTATTTTCGTGAAAGAGAAGATTACTTTGCACCAAACAATTATCGTCTGATCCGTTATGCAGATATATTATTGAATTATGCTGAATGTATTATCGAAACCGGAGGAAGCACTACCGATGCCGCGGTATATGTGGATAAAGTAAGGACCCGTGTCAAGTTATCAAAACTAGCCGACAGCCAATATCGCGACTGTCTTAACTCGAAAGAAGCTTTCATTAAAAGGTTACAAATGGAACGTTCGTTGGAGCTTTGCTACGAAGGCTGGAGATGGATAGACCTGAAACGTTGGGGATTACTCGAAACCGATGAAGGTATTAATGAACTTAAGGAACGTGATCCTGACTTTGCTAATTTCAGAAAAGGCAAACATTCACGATTACCTATCCCTCAAATAGAAATAGATAACAGTGAAGGAGGTCTCACCCAGAACCCGATGTATTAATCTAAAGTGAATATAGATAGTGTCTAAAAAGTCTATTTGTTCCGGGCGATAAATCTGCCCGGCAATAAAATAGACTTTTTAGACACACTATCCTCCTAAATAAATACAATTTTATAAATCCTCTTTACCCAACTATTAAATTTGATATCAATGATAAAGAAAACACTCATTATAACTCCATTTTTACTTTTGATATTCTGTGGTTACCTGTTTCCCCAGAATATTCCTAATCCGGTATTGCCAGGAGTGGCTGATGCAGGTGTAATTAAGTATAATGGAAAATATTACATTGGAGGAGTCTTTACTAATGGGGATTTCTATATTTCCAAAGATTTGATTAACTGGGAAGGCCCTGTACATGTACTTTCAATGGACAACGACTGGACCCGGGATTCAGGTGCAGGAAATGATCAGATTCATGCTAATGATATGATTTATCTCAACGGTAAGTTTCATTTTTACTGGTCGGTAAACTACTGGGGAAAAGATAAACATGCAGTACACATCTCCCACGCAGAGGCTGATAATATACTGGGGCCTTATAATGAGCCGGAAAAAGCAACCTGGATGGACAACCGTATTGACCCTATGGTGTTTCGTGATGATGACGGAAAACTGTATATGTATATGGTGCGGTTTACAGACGGAAACACCATCTGGGGACGTCCGATGAAAGCCCCTGCAAGCTTTGACGGGCCACCTGTATGCCTTTTTGCTTCCCTGCCCGATACATGGGAGACGATGGATAACCGTGTAGCAGAAGGACCATGGGTAATAAAATACAGGAATCGTTATTACATGATATACAACGCAAACCACACCGGCACACAATGGGGCAACTACCAACTGGGCGTGGCAGAGGCCGATTCGCCCCTAGCTTTCAATCATGGAAATAAATATAGCCATCCTGTAGTATTATCAAACCAAATGGTATTAGAAGACGAATATGCTGATCTTTTACGTTACGGCAAAGGATATGATCCACTTTTCGTTTATGCACTGGAGTCACCACAAGGAAATTGGAAATCACCGGGGTATGATGACAGCTCATGGAAGAAAGGACAAGCCGGTTTTGCTTCGAACAAAGTAGAAGGCTCTACCGTCAGGTATTCAGGAACTGAATGGACAACACCTGACATCTGGTTGCGTAAACCCTTCTTTGTAAAAGATGCAGTAGAAAACCTGGGTTTAAGAGTAGCCCATGATGGTGATACCAAAATCTATCTGAATGAAAAACTTATTTATGAGAAAACAGGAACTGATTATTGCATTATCAATTTGGATAAGAAACAATTATCACTCATAAAAAATGGTGAGAATATACTGGCAATAGAAAGCAGCAAAGGCAGAAGATCAAACTTTCTGGACGTTGCCCTTTTTGACCTGAAAGAAAATAAAGCAGATGATATTTTATTCACACCCGGCCAGCCCAATATAGTGCGGGGGCCTAATGGATTTGAATGGTGGCTCGTATATATGGCGAATAAAAACAAAGAACGCCGCGGACAATATATCAACCGCATTCATTTCTTTAATAAAACTATGCACGTTGACGGCATAACGAGCAGCAACACACCCGGCTATTTTCCGTATCCCGCAAAACCTACTTACGGAGAGTTATTTGATGATAATCAATCCTGGAAAGACAACTGGACTATTTCACATCCTGATAACTGGTCGGTAAGCAAAGGTGAACTCCAAAAGACCGGCAGCAACTCTTCCTACGCCTTAGTAAAAAATCATCAGCCTGCTATCTCCTATCTATATGAAACAAACTTATCTACTGACAAGGAAGCCGGTATATTTGCCTGGTGGAAAGATGAAAACAACTGGTTGAAAATAGGAATGGATGCTGTAAATAACAACTTTTATACTACTACCTGCCTGGAGGGTAAACAACAAAAAAGCAGTTATCCGCTGAATCCCGACTTTAAATTTGGTGTATACCATAAACTGACAGTAGAGAGAGACGGAAAAGCCATCCGCCTGAAACTGGATGGTATTCCGGTACCGGGCAATCCGGATTTAAGCAATCTGCTGCCTGCACATGAAAAGGGCATTCCCGGACTGTATGCAGAAGCTGGTAATACATCTTTTGACGGAATCATCTATACAATAGGATGGGATGAATCCGATAATGATATACGCGGTTGGCAAGACTCTGAAAAGGGAAACAAACAACAAGGAGAATATGTGATATCATCCGGTGGAATACAAGTTAAGTCTTTAAATGACTTTCAGGCATTTAAAGGAGACCTGCTTAACACGTATGAATATTCCCTACAGCTATCAGCACTTTCCGATAAAGGAACATCAGGAGTGTACCCGGTATATGTTGATGAAAAGAATTATGTAAAGGCCGGGATCAATATGGATACCCGCTCATTGGATATTACAGTTGTGAAAAACGGCAAGCAGGTAAAATCCTTGTCGCATGCTTTACAGCAACTTCAAACCTTATATACAGATGTAAAATATACCGACAATATAGAAAAAGGCTATACTTTCCAGTATCCTTCATGTGTAAATGAAATCTGGCTCAACAGGCATGATATTAAAAATAAAGATATATTTGTAGATAATATGTTTGATAAATTTATTGTGGAATATCAAGCCGGCGGAAAGTGGTATCCATTGCCTGATGCAAAAGTAACAACTGCGTCTAATCTCATGTACAATGTATCATCTTTTAACCAGGTAAAGGCAGAGGCTTTACGTTTCATCAATAAAGAACCCGAAGATTTAGACAGGCATATTTATAAAATCCGGATTCATGAATTGTGTAAAGAGTCTTACAATGTAAGGACAGTGAAACTAAAGGATAAAGTTTTAATATTCCTTGATGGAAAACAGATCTGTTCGCTGGACGTATCTTATCCCGAAGCACAGGTCGGAATTTATTCTACCGGAGCTATGCCTTCATTTAATGGAATAATGAGATATCATATACACTAATAATATCCACTTAATTTGCACTACAATATGAAGAACTGTAATTTTTACTTGCTTGGCTTCTTGTTTGTTTTGCTCGCTGCATGCAGTACAAAGAAAGCAGACGAAACGAAGTCTGACCCTGTCCCTTTCGGAGACCCGTTTATAATGCTGTACGAAAATACATATTATGCATACGGAACAAACGCCGCAGATGGCATTGAGGTCTATATTTCTGATAACCTGACGGAATGGAAACGCCCTCCGGGAGATAATAACCTGGCCTTGCATAAAAATGATGTATGGGCTGACAGATGGTTCTGGGCTCCGGAAGTGTACCATGTTAACGGCAAGTTCTATATGTATTATTCTGCTGATGAACATATTTGCGTAGCTACTTCGGATTCTCCCCTGGGACCTTTTAAGCAAACAGTGAAAGAACCCATGATGCCGGGAGAAAAGTGTATTGATAACTCTCTTTTTATTGATGATGACAGCAAACCCTACCTTTTCTTCGACCGCTTTAATGACTGACTGAATATATGGGTAGCAGAACTGAATGAAGATTTAATCACAATAAAAGAAGAAACCTTGCATCCGTGTATTCATGTTTCCCAACCCTGGGAAGAGGTATGGCCACGTGTGAACGAAGGCCCTTTTGTATTGAAACACAAAGGGCTTTATTACATGACATATTCAGGCAACAGCTATGAGAGCCCTTTTTATGGCATAGGCTGTGCAACAGCTACCGACATAATGGGAGAATGGACCAAATATCCGGATAACCCTCTGCTACAAAAACCGGGCAATCTGGTAGGAATCGGTCACAGCGCCATGTTCAAGGATAAAAAAGGAGATTTGCGTATTGTTTTCCACGCCCATAAAAATGATAGTACGATTCATCCACGCGGTATGCATATCAGTAATGTCTATTTTAAAGATGTCGATGGAACAGACCGTATGGTAATCTCTCCGGACTACATCACCCCGACCCTTATTGATTAATAGTGTATCCAGATAAATAAACAGATATATGAAAAAGCTAATCCCCTTCTGCCTGATGCTTACTTTAGCATTTTCCTGCTCCTCATCAGAAAGAAAAAACAGTGAAGAAAAAAGGCAAAGTTATCATAATCCGGTTATCAACTATAGTCTTCCTGATCCTACTGTAATAAAAGGTGAAGATGGATATTATTACCTCTATGCAACAGAAGATATCCGCAATCTTCCTATTCATCGCTCCAGTGATTTAGTGAATTGGGAAATGGTCGGTACCGCATTTACAAACGAAACAAGACCCGATTTCGAACCCAAAGGAGGACTGTGGGCTCCGGATATCAATAAGATAGGGGATAAATATGTACTTTATTACTCTATGTCTGTTTGGGGTGGAGAATGGACATGCGGAATCGGAGTTGCTACAGCAGATAAGCCCGAAGGTCCTTTTACAGACCTTGGTAAGATATTCCGTAGTAATGAGATTGGTGTACAAAACTCAATCGATCCTTTCTACATAGAAGAAGGAGGGCGTAAATTCCTTTTCTGGGGCAGTTTCAGGGGGATTTATTTCATAGAATTGAGCAGTGACGGCTTATCCGTAAAACCGGAAGCTACAAAACAGCAAATTGCCGGTACGGCTTATGAAGGTGTGTACATCCATAAGCGCAACGGGTCTTATTATCTATTTGCCTCTATCGGTTCCTGTTGTGAAGGATTAAATAGCACGTATACTACAGTAGTAGGCCGCTCCGAAAATCTGTTTGGCCCTTATAAAGATAAAAAAGGCCAACTGATGATGGATAACCATCATGAAATACTTATCCGTAAGAATGATAAGTTCGTCGGACCGGGACATAATTCAGAAATAGTAACAGATAAAGAAGGACACGATTGGTTCTTTTATCACGCAGTTAGTGTAGATAATCCTTCCGGCCGTGTATTAATGATGGATGAAATAAAATGGGAAAACAATTGGCCGGTGGTTACTAATTCATCCCCATCTTCGACATCTCCTAAACCAGTATTGTAACTTTTAAATAATGAATATGGGATAGTAGTTAACATGGCTGGCAACTAATTCTGACTGGTTAATTACTGATTCCCTCTAACATAACTAATTATATATGAAAAGTATCTTTAAAACACCTTTATTTTTAATGACTATGGCATTTGCTCCTTTCATTGGGGCGAATGCCGTTGATTACTCTCCCGGGATAACTTCATCTTCTATCAAATTGAAAATCCCGGGTAATCCGGCGGTAACACACAGCTTAACTTATAAACAGCTTGAAAGTGGTAATTTTAATTACGAGTTAACTGCCCGCGAAAAATTACCGGTCACTATCTATCAACAAGTAAAAGATGTGGATGGTAAAAAACAGATAACCATATCCATATCTGCTTCGGAAGATGTATATTTTAATTATGGCCAACTGGTTAAAACAGGGTATACTCATACTGATTGTCAGTTCTACCTCCCCGGATTCTGGTACAGACGCAATTTGCGTTCTCCTGAGAAAGCTCCGTCTTTCCATACCTCAGACAGTTGGGTAGTGAGAGAAGACCGTTTGAGCACTCCATTGACAGGTATTTACAATGAAAAATCGGGTGACTATATTACCGTCATGCGCCTGGACGGATTTGAAAAAGATGCTTTGGCAACACATAAACAAGGAGAAGTAATCCTGTCCGGGGAAACATCTCTAGGTTATACCGGATTTGAAAATGTAAACGGTACAGCAACACTTTCATTTGGATTCCCTTATAAGGAAGCACCCAAAACCTATATCCGCAAGTTAACATTAGACCCACAGGTAGAAGCTTACCAATTATTGGAAAAAGGAAACAGCATTTCATTAACATGGGAAATCGGTAAAAGTAAAGTAAATGATTTCTCCGAATTCGTACAACATGTTTGGGAATACAGTTATGATACTTATAAGCCTGAAGCATTAAAAGATACATATTCTACTGAAACGATGAAAGAGGTACTAAGCGACTTTTTCGTAGAGAGCCTTGTTAAAGATAAACCTCTTTATTACTACTCGGGAGTTCATCTGCGTGTAGACGACTGCAAATCAACCGGACATGCAGAAGTTGGCTTTGTGGGACGCGTTTTACTAAATGCATTTAATGCATGGGAATACGGATTCGAGCAAGGAAGGGAAGATTTGAAAAAAGATGCTGCTGCAATCATCGACAGTTATTTGAAAAATGGCTTTTCTGCTTCCGGTTTCTTTAATGAGTTTATAAACTATGATAAGAATTTCGTTGAACCTGTACATAGTATCCGCCGTCAGTCGGAAGGAATTTATGCCATGCTACACTTTATGCATTATGAAAAAGAGAATGGTCGTAAACATCCTGAATGGGATAAGAAAATGAAAGCCATGCTGGATATGTTTTTAAAACTACAGAATCCGGACGGAAGTTTCCCACGCAAATTTAACGATGACTTTTCAATTGTAGATGCCAGTGGTGGTAGCACCCCGTCGGCCACTCTTCCTATGATAATGGGATATAAGTATTTTAAAGACAAACGTTACCTGGAAAGTGCTAAAAGAACAGTAGCTTACCTGGAAAAAGAAATCATCTCCAAATCAGACTATTTCTCTTCTACCCTCGACGCAAACTGCGAGGACAAAGAAGCTTCCCTTTATGCAGCTACTGCAACTTATTATCTGGCACTGGCCTCTAAAGGTGCAGAGAGAAAGCACTATACAGAGCTTACAAAGAAAGCTGCCTACTTCGCCTTGTCATGGTATTATGTTTGGGATGTGCCTTTTGCACCTGGACAAATGTTGGGAGATGTGGGTCTGAAAACCCGTGGTTGGGGAAATGTATCTGTAGAGAATAATCATATCGATGTATTCATATTTGAATTTGCATCCGTGCTCGACTGGTTGTCAAAAGAATACAAAGAACCTCGTTTTGCTGAGTTTTCAGAAGTAATCAATACTTCTATGCGTCAGCTTCTCCCGTATGAAAACCATCTTTGCGGAGTTGCCAAAAAAGGATATTATCCGGAAGTTGTGCAACATACGAATTGGGATTATGGTAAAAACGGAAAAGGTTATTACAATGACATCTTTGCTCCGGGATGGACAGTTGCTTCTTTGTGGGAGCTATTGACTCCGGGAAGGGCGGAGAAGTATTTTAGATCAAAGTAATTATAATTCAAAAGTATATTTAGCATCCCGAGCACTAATTGTCATCCCGGGCTCGACCCGGGACCCCCTCCTGGAAGCAGTTTCATTGGGAGATCCCGGGTCAGGCCCGGGATGACATTTATTACCCGAGAGACAGTATCAATCAAATAGAAAACGCATCAAACCCGCCATCCACAACCGCTACTGTTCCGGTCACAAATTTAGATGCCTCACTAATCAGATATTGAATAGTCCCGAATAACTCTTCCGGCTCTCCAAAACGTCCGAATGGAGTGTGTGCCAGAATCGTCTTAGAACGATCTGTTAATGATCCGTCAGGATTTATCAGCAAAGCATGGTTTTGTTCAGTTAGGAAGAATCCGGGAGCAATAGCGTTCACACGTAAACCCTCTCCGAATTTAATCGCCAACTCCCCTGCCATCGACTTAGTAAAGTTTGCAATTGCAGCTTTGGCATTTCCATAACCTACCACACGGGTTAATGGTCTCAGTGCAGATTCCGAACAGAAGTTTACAATACATCCTTCATTCTGCTTAACCATAATATCCGCAAATACCATTGTAGGAAGTACTGTTCCAAATAAATTAAGATCAACTACCTTCTTAAAAGCATCAATATCCAGATCAAAAACGGTTTTGTCGGGTGGGATAGTAGCACCTGCCATATTTCCGCCTGCTGCATTCAATAACGCATCAATACGACCATATTGTTTCACGATATCTTCTTTGTTCTTTTCTAATATCTCCCGGTTCAATACATCCGTATATAAGAATATAGCTTCATTGCCTTCAGCCTTTATCTCTGCCGCTAAAGCTTTTCCTGCCTCTTCATTCCTATCCAGGATAGCAATTTTAGCACCTTCCTGAGCTAAATACCTTGAAATACTTTTTCCTAATATTCCGCTACCACCTGTAATTACAACTACTTTGTCTTTTACACTAAATAAATTTGCCATGATTTTTAAATCTTATAAAATAGAACAGTAATGATTTATATGATACAAATGTAGTTTGAATTATTGGAATAAACAATATTTGTGTGCGCACACACTTTCGGTCAAAGATAATTATTTTTCTGATTATTAATACGTTATTTATTTCTATCCCTAATTATTTATGTAGATATATGTTGTCAAACATATTGCTATATCGGTATAAAAAATAAAAGCCTGCAGTATGATGAGGCAATTTTCTCTTGAAACTTAAATGAACTACTCCGTATGTTTACCTCGTTTCACGTATGTAAACCCTCCGGTTCACACGTGTGGTCTATATGATTCACGCCTGTGACCCAAACAGTTCACAGGCGTGAAACGAAGTAAACATACGAAGTAAAACTATTAATTTATAGGATCATCTTGTTTATTGGTAAGACGTCCCGTATTCAAAATCAGCAGTTGGCCTACTTGGTTTTACCATATTCTTTTCTACTTTAAACCCTTCTTTAGTTTTCAGTCCTGCATCTGAGTTTAACAGATTGCTTTCAAAGGTAACATGTTTGACACCTTTTTCTCCATCCAGGAAGTTAAATTGGATGTGACCTTTCTGATTGTAAAATACATTGGAACGAAAGGTTACATTCTCCGGTATTTTAGTCTGAATCTCAGCCCGTGCAGGATTTCCGTGACGTAAATTGAAACTTATGTTTTCACAGTCCACCAATATATTATTTTCAATTAGCACATCTTTTACCTGATGATATTCATTAGATTTAGGATTCTCCAGGGCATTCATCACTGAAAAGGCAGAATAAGAGCCTTTGCCTTTTAGTCCTTCGAGATAATTGCCTTTAATAGTATGTCCGGCATTGATAACCCGGATTCCCGCAGAATTCTTTTTTCTATTTCCTACGAATATATTATTTTCAACTGTATTGCGGTTGCCATGCCGTAATACGAGTGCTCCTGCACTTTCAAAGAAATAGTTATTTTTGAGAATGTTATCGCATGATTTTACGGAGATAATTTCTACTTCACCGTCACAATGTTCAAAATAGTTTTGCTCAACAATGGTTTGTGACGAAAGGAGGGAGGTATGCGAATCCCCGATACGAATTATCTCGCCGCCATTATCTGTATACTTAAGTACAGGACGCCGTCCGAAATAATTGTGATCTATCGAATGTTTATTTTCCGAACAGTCAATGCGTGATTGTTCGTTACCTTTTTCTTCTAATACCACTGCCATTAAAACGCCTTCGTTTATTTTATTGAGGAAGGTACAATGATCGATACGGTTATTCTTACCGTATAGTAGCACCCAACGTACTTTGGCTTTGTCATCCGGATTGTTATAGCCGTCTATTTTACAGTTCGTAATCCGGCAATGGTTGGCATATACGCCGGATTTGGAACGTAATTCCCATACATCATTATGATATCCGTTTTGAAACACGAGCCCATGTATTTCAAGGTATTGGCCGCCGATTCTCATGTTTGAGTTTCCTTCGATGAAAACCTGTCCGGGTGTTTCTGCCTGAATGATGATCGGATTTGATTCATTACCATTGCCATGCAATACAAGTTTTTCGTTCTTATATGTTCCGTTTTTAAGTGTAATAATATCACCCGGTTTGGCATCTCTGACGGCTTTATTTAGTTCTGCAATTGTATTTACCTGTCTTACATTTCCTGCAACTGATATTAATGATGTCAGGAATAATAATAGTAGGCAAAGGATTCGATTGATCATGCTCATAATTTATTCTCTTTATTTTATGAATCTACCAGCTTCGTTTCATCTTTGTGTTTCATAACTAATACAAATATACTATTGAAACGGCATAATGTGTATGGGTAACAGAGGGCATGACTTATTAAATCTTCGGCATGCCCTCAACCCACTATCTATTTCTGAAAGCCATTGATTTATTTAATAACAATTTTAGCAGTTGAGTCTGCACCTTCACTGTTTGTGAATTTTACAATATAGACTCCCTTGTTGAGATTAGTGTTATATTCTCCTGTGGTTTCAGCATTAACCACTTCTGCACCTGTCAGGTTAAACACTTTAATCGTACCTGATTGATCTGTCAGGATTGTACTTCCGTAAGCACGGATTGTGTTTTCCTGCACTTGACCTTTACCTATACTGCTTGTTGTGCTACCGATTGCATCAGACCAGCTTTTTGCCAGACGGATACCGCTAACCTGAGCTGCTAATGTACTTCTCTGACGGACAACAATGCCACGGATACTCTTTAAAGCAGTTCCTGTAATCTTTGTTGTTGCAGTAGGAGTTGCAGGCTCTGCATCTAACTCTGGATTAACGTATACAGCTGCTTCACCGGTACCATCACCATTAAGCGTAACTTTAATTACAGATAGGTAAGTCTGGTTAAAGTTAAGTGCTCCGGCAGCAAATGTGGAAGCGGCACTACCATCACCAAGGCCTATCTGATAGGTACTTTCATCAATACCTTTTACTGTATAACGTGCACGTTGTGCATTTCCGGTGTAGTTACCATCAAATGAAAGGAATTCGCCGGCAGATGTTGATGAAGCTTCAGACACATTGGATAGAAATGCTAAGTAATAGGTGTCGGCACCATACGTATTATCATTTGCCAGAGAGTAAATACTTGTTCTTCCCCCTGTTGTCAGTTTCAATAGATCAATGGCCACATCTTTTCCTGAATCGCTATAACCATTATAAACCAGCGGAGCCGCAGCTTCTGGCTTCGCACTTTCAGGGCTCTGATCGTTGTTGCCTGCTTTTCCGGAAAGGTTCCATTGATTAATCAATATAGGATTGGCTTCTCCTTGTGAAGTACTTGCATAAGCACCTTCCTCCACTTCCTTACCAACTTCGTATCCTGCAAGGAAATCATTCTTGATCAGTTGAGCATTCAGGGCCAATACTGCCGTACACATGGCAACTAAAGTAAAAATCTTTTTCATGTTAGTTAATTTTAAAAGTTAAACACTGTTTTTGATATGATCAGTCTGCAGTATTATAGATACTGTTCTTGATTTTTATCGATAATAAGTTTGCTTAATGATATGAATGAGAAGCTATTGGATTCTCACAATATCAAAATATCAGGGTTAATAAATTCAGAATGTTTTAAGCAGATCGTGCTTTATCAGTCGGATTCCGGTGGCAAATATATCTGACCACGGAAAATTGTGCTATTCAGGATGTCTTATTTATCAGCAAAATTATCCCAAAAGAGTGAAGTATTGCCGGCGTTTATCTCTACGTGTTGTATTAATTCAGGTTTTTGTATTTATCGTATTCATTTATGGAATCCCGGATCACACCGGGAGTTCCATAAAGCCTATTGTGTGTATAATATCAGCTGAAACACATACCTCCGTTGATGTCGATATTTGTTCCGGTAAGATAATCAGATTCATCACATGCCAGGAAGGCAACTAAATCTGCTACATCACCTGCATCTCCTTCGCGGCGAAGCGGATAAACACTTTTCATACGTTCGCGGTTTTCAGGAGTATTGAAGCGATCGTGGAACGAAGTTGCTATCGTGCCGGGAGCAACTGCATTTACACGGATACATTTAGGGCCTAACTCTTTTGCCATAGAACGTGTGAATGTCATCACCGCACCTTTAGCTGTTGCATAGATAGAAGCTCCGGGGCCACCACCGTCACGAGCTGCCAATGAAGAGAAGTTGATGATAGAACCACCTTCCGTCATATAAGGCACTGCTTCGCGGGTGCACAGCCAGCAGCTTTTCATGTTTACATCCATCAGCATGTTGTACCAGTTTTCGTCTTGTTCTGTAATAAGTTTACGTCCCATGATACCGCCTACTACGTTTACAAGGATATCTACTTTCGGGCCGAACTTTGCAACACCTTCGTCAAACAGGCGTTTAACATCTTCTGCTTTTGTCATATCGCCTTGTACGATAATTCCTTCCGAACCTGTTTCTACAACTTGCCTCAATGTTTCTTCGGCATCTTCGGGGTTATCAAAGTAGTTGATCACTACTTTTGCGCCTTCGCCGGCGAGCTTTACTGAGATTGCGCGGCCCAAATCACGTGCACCGCCTGTTACTACTGCTACTTTTCCTTTAAGTCTCATGTTATTTTATTATTTTTTTATTCGTATCAAGGTTCTCAATGCTACTTAGTATGCTTGATCTGAATCTTTTGATACTGGTTTGTTAGTAGTTAGAGTAGTTATCGCTTCGCTGGTAGGTAAGTAGGTAAGTAGTAAATTTAACTACTTGACTACTAAGGAGCAAAGCGACTGATAACTACTTTAACTACTCATTCATATTAATTTGTTCTATCTTACCTACTGTCACATAGATGGAGATGAGTGATAGCGGAACCAATGCTGCCAAGAGCCCGAACAGCAATGGCCAGCTGGATATTTCACCTGCAAATAAGATTGCAAGGATAGTACCCAACACAGCTGATGCTCCACCTAATCCGGCTAATGACCCGACAGACTTACCTGTGTGCAGATCACTTGCTATGGTTTGTATATTGGTCATTGTAAACTGGAAACCTCCTAAAACAAATGCCATCAGTACTACTGCCAACACTGCATTCTGAGCCATTACAGAGGCAATCACCGCCGGTACTATAATGCATCCGCCAAGTAGCATTGCTGTTTTGCGGGCTTTGTCTACACTCTTTCCTTTCCGGATGAGGTAGCCTGAGAACCATCCACCTGCGATACTACCGATCATAGCTCCTACATAGGGTATCCATGCTGAGAACGCCAGTTCTTTGATATTTAGCTGAAACTGCTCTACAAGATACATCGGTAGGAAAGTTACAAACATCCACCAGATAGGATCGAGGAAGAAGCGACCGAGGATTACCGACCAGTTTTTCTTGTTGGCCAGGAGTTCGCCCCACGATTTGCCGCGTTCGTTTGTTACTTTTGCTTCGGGTTGGCCGCTAAGGATATATTCCCGTTCTTCTTTTGTGATCCACGGATGTTCTTTCGGGCCTTTCTTGTTGATGATCAACCAAGGTATCAGCCACAGAAGTCCCATACAACCAACGACAACGAATGTCATTTTCCAGCCAAAAGAGATATATAGCATCAGGATAGCTATAGGAGCAAGAATGGAACCTATTGAAGCTGCTGCCCCAAATAATCCCTGAGCAAGTGCACGTTCTTTCTGCGGGAACCATTCTGCATTGCTTTTTGTAGTTCCCGGCCACGGCCCTGCTTCTCCGAGCCCGAGCATCATACGGAAAGCTGTAAGGGATATCTTACCGCGCGCCAATGAGGTGAGTGCGTCTGCTGTTCCCCAGAGTAATACGGAAACAACGAAGCCTTTTCTCGTACCTATCTTATCATATAACTTACCTGAAACAAGCTGACTTATGCCATAGGCTATCATAAAGAATATGGTGATAGTACCCAGGATATCTTTTGCCTGTCGCGATGCTTCTTCCGGAGAGGCATTTGCATCTACTATTCCCAGGTCGTAAGCAATGCCTTCGCGGTTTACAAGGATCTGCCCGTCTTTCTTAAAACTAACAAGATCTGCTTTCCTTATATTTTCGGTTCCGTTTTTGGCAACAAGACGGTAGGCATTCTGACCGGGCAGATAGACTGCCTGGTTTTCTTTGGGAGAACCGGCTATGTTTTCTACCACAGCATACTCGATATTGGCTACCCACATATAGTTGAGGGTACCACGGTCGAGATAGTTTATGATGGTAATGAGCATGATAAGCCCGATTATCCACCAGCGTAAGCCTTTTATTTTCATGTTGTGTTATTCTTATTTTTTTAGAAAGTCTTCACGCATCGGGCTGAATGTATCGATCAGTATACCCGCTTCCAGACAGGTTGCTCCGTGATATACATCGGGAGCAATGTAGATTCCGTCACCTGCTTTAACGATTTGCTTTTCACCATCTACATGGAATTCAAACACACCGCTGACTACATACGTGCTTTGTGAGTGAACATGGGCATGTCCGTTGCCTATTGCTCCCTTCTGGAACTCTACTTTTACAAGCATCAGGCTTTCATCATATCCTAATATCTGACGGCGTATGCCTTCACCGGCTGCTTCCCATTCTGTTTGGTTCTCAAGTACATAATTTTTGCTTCTTTCTTTCATAACCTTATATATTTAATTTATTAATCTGTAAATCTCTTTTCTATTTTATGATACGGTTATTTCCCCAGAGCCACCTTTACTTTTTCGCCGGATGTGAGTGTGAGCTCTACAACTGCTTTCGTTCTGGAATTCTCGATCAGGTTAACTTGTTTGATACCGGAATAGGGAGATTTTGTATATTCAAGTACCGGGTTGAAATCACCATGCGGTTCGATGATATTTACATACGTGCGCTTTGAGACATTCTTATCCCGCAGGATAAAGCAGGGATTGTTCTTCAGATTGAAGTTCGGGTCATTGGCCCCGATACGGTTGATAAACAGTTGCGTATCCGCATTGATTGTAGATGTGATGCTGTAAAAGCGATTCTCATTCAGGAAGGTAAGGCAGGCAGTCGGTTTGTTTGATCTTCCTTCGGCCTCTACCCACAGGTGTTGATAACCATTATCTTTGCCAAATGTATGGCGGGTTTGTGTATGAGCTGTATACTCGAAATCTGTGGAGATCAGATGTCCCATGAAATAGAATGGCAGATCATACTGATGATTTTCTGGAGCATCTACAGTCAATACATCTATCAATATCGGGAATTCGAAATGACGGTCTGTAAGAAGCGCCATCTTCCGGTTCATGTAAATACCGGGATATGCGGTTGAATCTTCTGCACCCACAGCCTGCAAATCTTTGGTGTTAACAAAGAAGAGGTGTTGGGGTGAGTAGTTTTCGGAGATATTTATGTCTCCTTTATAGTGAGATTCTTCGTCTACAACCACTGTATTATGTGCAATAGTTTGTTTGGCAAATGTGTTGTTCTCTTTCAGATAATGTCCTCCGTTTTTCGGCTCGATATTGAGGAAACGGGCGGCACCGTAGTCTTTGATAATTTCTTGGTTATTATCGTAGAAAGAGAATGTCAGCTTATCAAAGTGACCATGAGAAAGTCCATGAGAAGTGTACTTCATCAAGGCTGTGGTTTCTGTGGCGTTATTTGCACGAAGCAAAGCAATTGCCCCGTCTTTTCCTTCCGGGCCGTCTCTTAATAAAAGGGATTTGCGGACAAAGGGTTGGGCTTCTCCCCTGTTGAGGTCTTGTGCTACTTTCAATCCGGCTTCTGTCAGTATCACACGATCTTGTTCTTTGGCGATACTCAACATATCTTTGCGTTGAGGCTGTGCTTTGTAGGCAATGTCGAGGGCATATACCAACTCTGTAGTATGCCATGTTTTATCGAGCGCATCATTCAGGTAAAAGATCTGTCCGTTGGGTTCCATAAGCTGAAACTCTACATCTACGGCTTTTAAGATCATACCATCGTGATAGTTGAATATGTTAAGTGAAGGTTCGTTGTTTTCGATCACTTGCGCAAACATCACAAAGGGCTGTAATGCATAGCGCTGGTAGTAAGGGCCTTCGGTGAAATATCCGTCGGGTGAAAACAGCTTTTCTATTTGTTGGAGGAATCCTCCTTTTCCATCTTTGTTATATCCGCGGAGAGCTTTATCACTTAAGTCTTTATCGCCCATGGCATATCCGGCCATACCTACCGCTGCCACTGCCCACGTACCATGGTTATGGATCTTATTAAACGTGCTCATATTCTCGCGTGAGATAAAATCACACATCGGATAAAGAAGGTTCTTTTCTATCTTCGTACGCTCGCTCTTGCTGAGGAAGTCATACACACAGTCGTATGCCTGTGAAGTATGTACCAGCCATACACATTCGTTGAGTCCTTGCCAGAACAGCTTTCCGCGGTAATTTGATTTCTGTACGGGATGCAGGCCAAGAGTGGGATACATATCTGCATAGCGAAGCAACATGTCACGGATGAAGCGGGCATATTTCTCGTCGCCTGTTATTTGATAGATGACACCGGCATTGGCCATATTCAGGTAATTCTGTTTGTGAACTTCATGCGTATATCCACCTCCTGCATCTTTAGGTACAGGTACTTCCATTGGTTGCGAAAGAGTGAGGTCGAGGGCCTTTCTTGTGCTTTCAAACGTTTCATTGAACAAAGGTGCATTCATGCGTTGTGACTTGATTTCACTTACACCTTTCTTTGTCAACAGGAGCCTTGGATGGTCTGCTTGTTTTGCCTGCAAATGGCAGGAGGCTAAAACAGTCAGAGAGATTATAAGGATTTTGATTTTCATATTTACAGGTTATTCTTTTGATGATTTGTGATTGTTGTATTTTCATGTTTATTTATACAGGCTGTTCATTCTCAGTCTACCGGAATTATCATACCGTATGTTACTGAGGCGGATATCATCCCAACGGCATTCGTCGAATTTTATGGCAGCACCTCCCCGTCCGCTGTTCTTGAAACTGATGTGATCCAGTGAAGCGGTTTGAGCGCCAATTAGCCGCAGTGCTGCTCCCCTTTCCTGATTGCTGCAATCTTCGAATGTACAGTTTTTCATGTGCAGGGTAGGGCCGGTAGTGCTTTCGTCATTACCTCCGCGATATAAATTGACTGCCGTATTTAATATCTTCCTGAAATTACAGTCGGTGATGAATATATTCTCTACACTATACTTCCCGTCGTCATTCTTTTCTGCACCCAGCCCGATACCTTCTCCGGATATATCATGGAATGTACATTTGTTGAAAGAAAGCGTATCGGCAAAAGAGTTCTTTAATGCTTTAAACCCAGCAAAGGAGGATTCTTCAAAATGTTTGAAAGTACAGTTGTCTATCCATGCAGAGTAAGTTCCTCTCATTACTTTTGCAGGAGATATACCGGCATTGACACGTGCTTTGCCTTCAAAGGTTGCACCATCGAACACGATATTGCTTACGTATAGCTTACCGCCATCCAGGATTGTGATCATAGATTGGCCTCCTTTGGTGCCGTTGTATTTAATTACAGGGAGTTCGTTGCCTGCATTTTCTGTTGTAATGGTTAGTTGTTTACTTACGGGAATGCTTCTATCGATGATATAAGTTGCTCCGTTTTTAAGGATTAATTTGTCACCGTTCTGTACTCCTTCGGAAGCGTTTACGAGGGTATTTTGTCCGGGTTCAACTGTGATTGATTTGGATGCTTGTTTTGCCTGAATTGTCTTTCCGGGTGAATACCAGGAGGCTCCACACTCTTCCTTTTTTACCGGATATGTATATTCGGGTGCACTTTCCATTTTCACGATCTGTATTCCCGGAGTTGTTTTTGAAGAGGCTGTAACTGCCTTGTTATTTTCAAAACGGATACCGGACATATCTGTATGAGTTGTAAATACTTCTGCTTTTTCCGGGTAATAGAACAAATTATCTTTCACCAAAGTATTGGCCGGTGATACTGTTCTTTCGAAATCTGCTCCGACCCCGAACTCAATGTTATCGCAACGAACGAATTTATTTCCTTCGATCAATGCATTTTCAACCTGATGATAACGGTTGGGTAATGGATCAGGCACGGCATTCATGACAGCGAGGGCTGCGTAAAAGCGCTTTCCGGTAAGTCCTTCCAGATAATTGTTACGGATTACCTGATCGGCATTTACAATTCGTATTCCTCCGGTATGGGGTTTACGGTTGCCAATAAATACGTTTTCTTCTACCGTATTTCTGTTCCCATGTCTCAATACCAATTCTCCTGAACATTCATAGAATACGTTTCGTGCTATAAGATTGTCACATGATTTGATAGAGACGTGTTCTACTTCTCCGTCACAGTGTTCGAACCAGTTATTTACAATCCGGGTGTTTGATGAAATTAAAGAGTATGTTGAGTTACCCACGCGGATAGTCTCTGCCCCGTTTGATCCATAATTAGGACGCGGACCGAAATAATTGTGATCTATACTGTGATTGTTTTCCTGACTTCTTTCTTCATTTAACTGAACGATAAGTGTAGCTTCGGAATTCTGTTTTCCGATGAGGGTGTTGTGGTCAAAACGATTGTTGCGTCCGTAAAGCGCCACCCAGGCATTGCGTGTAGAACGGTCATCCGGGTTATAATCTTCAATCACACAGTTTGTTATGCGACAGTGGTTTGCTACATGCTCACCAGTGCGGTATTGAATCACACTTTCACCGGAATAGCCGTTTCGGAAATAAAAACCTGACAGCGTAATGTATTCTCCTGCCAACTCCAGATTGGAATTACCTTCTATATATACCTTTCCTGCATCTTTTGCACGGATTATTATCGGACTCTCTGCATTACCACTAGCATATATTTGTATATTTACATCTTTATAAGTACCGTTTGCTATTGTTATAGTATCACCCGGACGGGCTGCTTTTAAAGCTGCCGATAGTTGTTCGATTGTATACTCCCGTTCCTTTGAGCAGGAAGATAGCAGAAGAAGTGTAAATATGAATATAATGGTTTGCTTCATATAACAGATAATATAGTTCCGGTTAATCTTAAATTGGTTGACCAATTATTTGGTCTGCCAAAAGTAAGTATTAGACCGGTACTATAAAAATATAAGGATATGTTTTATAACATAAAAGGTAAGTTTCCTTTTCCCGCTTTTGAATGGGAAAGAGTTGGTGTTGCAAATTATTGAAGTTTGCATGACTACTCTGGTTGATCTGTCAGAGTAGTCTGGACAGATGACATGACTACTCTGGTAATCTGTTCTGACTACTCCCGAAAATTAATTCTCCGCAAGTGAAGCAATTGTTTAGAATGATCAGGATTTGATATAGAATAAAAAACGCCGGAATTACTCCCGGCGATCTCTATAAAATATTGTCTTTTATTATTTATCTCTTCTTATTCTTTCTGCGATCTTGCAAAGCTCATCACTCCGCTCAAATGTTCTTTCATAATGTTTTCTGCTTCTTCTGCATCTTGCCTACGGATGGCTTCGACCAATTGACGATGTTCTATCACGGCTTTACTCGTTTTTACGTTAGAGTCGCACACTTTATACTTGGTATAATTTGTCATAATATCGGGCATGATTGTCATTAACAATGACTTCAACACCATATTCTGACTTCCTTCTGCAAGGGCACGATGAAAGGCAAGGTCTTCTTCCACAGCGGCACTACCGTCGCCGATACGCTTTTCGTAATTGTCGGCAGCTTTTTCTATTTCGGCCATATCTTCTTCTGACCGGCGCAAGGCACACAAACGTGCACTGTCTGCTTCGAGAAGGAAGCGGGTTTCTACCAGTGAATAAAGATCGTAATTATCCAATTTAAGGATATCGGTAATGAGGCCTTCCATTGCAGAGGCTTCGAGTCCTGATATTATCGATCCGCTTTGCGGGTAAGTTTTTATAATACCGTAAAACTCCAGTTTTTTAATAGCATCTCTTACGTGTGTCCGACCTACTCCAAAACGTTCTGCCAATTGTCTTTCGGAAGGAAGGCGATCACCCGGTTTTAAATGACCGGCACTCAGTAAGTTCTTGATCTGCCTGATGATTATATCAACGGGAGATTCAATAACTACTTCTTCAAGACTGTTCAATATTGTATTATTTGCCATGCTATTATATTTTTTCTTTCTTATCTCTGGTTATTGGTCGACCAAAGGTACAAAATATTTCTTTTCATTTCCTAAAAACAGAAGAGAAAAATATACTCTTATGTTAATCATTTTAAAACTATTTTCTGTGTTTGAGTCGTGTATCCATTATCGAAGGCTAGTAAATAAATACCTTCCAGATTATTTGGAAGCTGGAAATGAAGAAGTTTTGCATCATTTGCAAAATCAGGCATATATACTATCTGCCTTTGCAGGTTGTATACTTTTATACTTTTGATCTCACTTTGCAAAATCACGTGTACTTCTCTGCCATTAACATATACCTTATCTATAAAGCTATCCGTGTTATTTATGGCGGCAACTGCAATGCGACTGGTACTTTTGTTGATAAAAGTACATCCGACATTTTGGGGCGTAGGCATCTCTATAGTACCGCCACCTGTGATCTCGAAAGCACCTATCATGCGTTGAGACGGACGCGGGCGGCCTTCGATATCGGTTGTTATTTCCGGGTTGTCTGATGTTTTATAAGAAGTTGTGATGACAGACTGGCTTGTTGGCCTGTATATGCCGTAAGCAGGGTTTGATGCCTGGAAATTGAGATTGGTTGTGGTACGTGCAAATTCTGTTGCGGATGGAGAAAAGTAGGTAAAACGTCCCTGATACATCAGGTTGTTTTTCCATGTTATTTCGCTTTGGGCATTTGCTATGTTCACACCTGTCTGGCTGTTGCTGGCAGCAAACACTACATTGTGGGCGATGGTACATCCTACTGGTGCCAGTTCTTTACCACCATCATATCCTATTGTGAATACATTCTTGCAATTATAGAACGTATTAAATGCTACAAAGGCATTTTTTACCTGGAAATATTCATTGAGTGCGGAATTGGTTTTCCCGTTAACTATACAGAGGGCTGAACGGTAACCGCTTCCCTGAATATCCTGAAAGTAATTGTTGTACACTTTATGATCTTCGCCGATTATACGTACACCACCAGCTTTTGAAAGATTATTGCCGAGAAAGTAATTACCATAAACTTTGCAATTGTTTCCGTGGCGCAGTGTAAGGGTTGCATTGTTGTTGTAAAATACATTGTAGCGATAAGTGTTGCCACAGGATTTATTGGAGATCAGCTCGACTTCGCCGTTGCACTCTTCGAAAAAATTGCGTTCGATGGTGCATTGCGCATCTGTCATTGAAGTGTTGCTGTCTCCTACACGGATTATCTCCTGCCCGTTTCTCTCTTTACCATTCTCATCGAGCAGGGAAACACGTTTGTAGAAGTGATTTTGATCTATTTTGTGTTTAGCTGTCTGACCGCTTACAAGCCACACAACCAATAGGGTGCCTATGTTGCCTTTTCCTTCGAAATAACAATGGTCTACACGGTTATGTATTCCATACATGGATACCCATTTATTGTCTGTGGCAGCCCATACGGATTCGTCGGCAGGATTGTAATTACGAATAGCAGAGTTTGTCAACCGGCAGTCGGCTGAATTCTTTGAGAAGGTAATTACGCTTGTCTTTCCTACGGTAGAGTTGCCTTCGAAAAGCAGACCGCTTACTTTTATATACTTCCCATCTATGTTGAGGGTGGAGCTTCCTGTGAAGATTACTTTACCGGCAGTCCTTGCTTTAAAGGTTATCTGGTTATCTGCGGTGCCTGTACCACGCAGACGTAAAGTTACATTTTCCCAATTGCCATTCTCTAATGTAATAACATCGCCTGCGGCAAAGGTTTTTCCCGAGATTGTCGAGGCCTGAGAGGGAGAGTAAGTATACTCAGCTGCCTGCATCATGTTTGCCAAACTTAAAGCTAACAAACTCAAGAAGGTGATCTTTATATTTTTAAGGTTCATAGTGTTACTATTTTAATTGTTATTTAAGATAAGGGTTCAGGTTAAGTTTACTTAATGATCTTTGTTGTGAATATTTCATTACCATTATTGGCTTTTATGATGAGTACACCTGAATGTGAAAGATCAATTTTACCGGCATTGGTCTCTGCAATCTTGTTTCCGGCTATATCGTATATTTGGAAAACATTCTCCCCGGGTAGGTTAAAGTAAATCTTATTATTGTCGACAACGGGTTGGAATGTTTTTTCTTCTCTGATCATTGCTACATTGCTGGCATTCATCAGTTCGGTAAGAAAGGCGATGATCTCATTACTAATCTGTGTATTGTAGCTGTCACCAAAACCACCATGTTTACCTCCGGGTATGGTTGTAAACTGATGGTGCACGCTGTGAGCTTTTAATTTTTCTGCTAAAGCTACAGACTGACTGTATGGAACGGTCGGGTCTGCATCACCATGTACAATGTAAGTTGGCGGGGTTGCATTGTTGACAAAATCGGCTGGAGAAATCGACTTTACAAAGTCTTCATCATCCGCTTTCGAACCCAGCCAGTTGACCAGTGAAGTGTAGAACATAAAGTCACTGAGCTGTGCCGGCCCGTATTTATCAATAACTGCAAATATTTTGATACCTTCTTGATAATCATTACAATTGGTATCATACACACGGTTGTTTTGCAGATAAGCTGCTGTGAGTGCAAGATGTCCGCCTGCTGATGCCCCCTGAAATACAATGCGATTAGGGTCGATATTGAGGCTGGCTGCATTTTTAAGAAGATATTGCATAGCGCATCTTACATCTTCAACTGCTGCCGGGGCTTTTGCCTGCGGGGTCATACGATACTCTACATTGGCTACAGCAAATCCCATCGAAGTAAAAGTACCGAACCCTGTTTGTTCTTCTTTGGCTCCGTGATTCCATCCGCCCCCGTGCATGTTGATTACTACAGGAGTTGGTTGTGCAGCATCTGCGGGATAGTAAAAATCCATCCTGCACATTTCAGCAGAAGCATCTGAATATTGTATATCTATTATCTCTGCATAATTGGCAGGCATATTCGGCTTTCTTAATGTCTCGAAGTTGAGGGTGTATGCATTGTTTGCATTCCGGTTGTCTTCTTTATCAATAAAGGCTCCTGCCGGAATGACCAGGGCGTAGGGTTTGTTGACACCGGGTGTGCTTTCCAATGTTACAGGTATTGTTACAGTTGTACCTTCAATACGGCATTGAGCAAGCGGGATTTCCGTTTCATTCAATAGCAGTGAACCGCTGCCGGCTATTACTTCTTTATTGAAGTTGACAGTGATCTCTTTCGTCAGGTTATAAAAACAAACTGAATTCTGAGCGGGAATTGTGCTGAATACATTCAGGTCTTTTACTTCACTCAGGCTGCGGCTGACTACTTTCCATATCACCACACTACCCCCTGAATTGTTGGAAATACGTAAACGGGTAGTATCGCTTCTTTCTATATTCAGGTAGAAAGTGCTGTCGGCTTTGATGGCGGAGAAAGTTTGTAAAGTAGTCCATTCGTTATTGGTGTATTCGTCTACATTAAATGTGTTTCCGGCTGTTCCTACGGCTGCGTGTATTTCAAGCTGTCCTATTGTTTTGAGCCAGGGTAGTTCGAGATTCCCGCCATTGTTTTTCTTATCAATACCGATACGGTTTACATGCTTCTCGCCCGACTTATCGGTTGTGCTTCCTGCATAAACAACGGCCTTGTTGAGTATGAAATCATTGATAGTGTCTGTGGGATAGCTTCCGGAGGATGGAAGGGAAGCAGCAATTGTTCCCCAGGTTCCATCGGCAAAGTTGGTAGTGATTTTATCATAGGCTGTCCGCTGATTGGGATCAACCGATTTGATACGTGCATTCAACTGCGCTTCGTAAAGCGATTCCGGTTGCAGACCGGATTTATTTTGTCCTTCCACATATCCCAAAGGAAAGTCACTGGCATTGACCGGTTTACCCGTAATGCTTTTGGCTTTACACCCAATGGCATAGTTCTGTGCAGTAGGAGGTTTTTGAAGCCCTATCTTTCCTTTTGAGGCATTTACATCACAGTTCCAGAGTACGGAGTGAACGGCAGACCATCCGTGTCCTGTACCCATAGCCACACGGTTATAAAGACCGAGCACGAAATCACGTTTCAGGTTGACTTCTTTATGATTATCATACAACATCCCCTGTGTCCATTGGCGATGTCCTTCGTTTACCGAATTGACTGCGTCGGAAATACATCTTAGAAATACATTCCCCGAAGTACTTGAAGCTCCGTTCGACATATAATGATGACGGCCGTTGCGGGCATAATTATTGCGGAAAAGATTAAGCTGTGAATATAGGTAGGTGTTAAAGTTATACATACGTTCGCCTGTTACTTTGGCAACCGGGTCTATAGCCGAACAATTTTCAAAAGTGCTGCGTGTACATGCTTCAGTGATTATTCCGGATTGCCCGAATCCACTCATTGTGCAGTTACGCGCCCAGGCATTTTCTACACTTTTAAAACGGATGGCCTGCCACGCATGCTCTTCATCCGTGCCTCCATCTGTTTCAATCTCAATACGAAGATTTTCGATACCTACCTGATAGACAGTTCCGTTAAAGTTTGCTTTGTAAATGTAACTTTGGGAAAGGCTTTTGTTTAATGTATAGAATACCGGGGCATCTATGGTGATGGTATTTCCGTTGATAGCTGTAATGTAACGGTTGTAGATAACAGGGAGTTGGTTCACTTTCCACCGTTCGTCCGGATCACTTGGGGCGGTAGGGTCAGGATAAGGGACACCACCCCTATTAACAGCTTCAAGCCATTCTTCCGTACAGGGATGATAGACTATGATGTGATCACCCACCTGATAGGGAACTGCATTCTCTACATTAAAAGAGTGAGAACCTACCGGAACGGTTGCATCCGTGATATTTGTTTTAGTGCCCGATACCTGGGTTCTCCCCCATATCTGCGTTGTATTTCCCATGAGAATAACGTCCCTTTGCGGAACGACAGTTTCATTCTTGGGAGCGAAAATAATTGTATTCAGGCTTTCATCTTCACCCTCTCCCACACCACGGATTATTACACCGTCATAAGCTACTTTAAGAGTTCCCATTACCGGATATCTTCCGGCATTAAGCATTAGTGTTCCCCGGAAACCATTTATATCTTTCGGCAAGCTACCTACATAATCAATGGCATCCTGTATATGCTGAGTATTATCTCCGCTTACAGGATCGATCGTTTTTACAACAGGTATATCGGGCATTTCCACACCACCACCCTTATAGCCGGCATGGCTGAAATCAGGAATAATAAAACCATCGGTATCAGCCTGGTAAGTTAGTGTACCATCAGCATTTTGCTTTACAAGATCAGACTGCCATTGAGCAGAGATACTGCTTGCAAATAGTGAAACCAACAGGTAAAAAGTAAGTTGTTTTTTCATACGGTATATGTATTTATTTATGGTTGATGTAAGCTTCGTAAGTTTAGAAAGAGTATTTGCTGTATTTTACCCCGGATGATAATAAGGGAAAACTATCCGTCCGGAAGGGTGAGGCCGGAAAGCCGTCTTCATTATACAGATTGCCTTCTGTCCAGTTTGTCCAACCGTAGCGAACGGCTACCGGATGTTTTACCTGGTCGGAATAGACAACCACTTTATTATTTTCGATGTAAGCTTTTGCCGTTACGAATTGTTTATCTCCGCCGCATATGGTAAAGCCTTTTAGCTCTCCCCGGCTTGTCAGTCCTTTGTGTACATGATCAAATGTAAGTATGGCTTTGCCATCTTTAAAAGTGGCTTTTTTATAGATAGGGCCGGAGTAAGGTGTTTTATAACCGTATACCTGATTGAAAGCACAAGCAGACAGGCGTTTTCCTACCGGCTCTTTACGGGTGGGATGGATATCGTTCTTTTCTCCTGCATCTATGCTTACCACCATTGCTGTATGATCTACACTTTGCCATGTTTTTAGCTGTGCCTCGCGAAGCTCTGCCCACATAGGACGCTCTCCGTAGGTGGGATGTGCATAGTTGGACAGTTGCACGAAAAGGAAAGGTAATTTAGGGTTTCTGAAATCAGAACGCCACTCTTTGATCAAGGCAGGAAACAGGGTTTGATATTGTTCTGCCCGTGGTGCGTTTGCTTCTCCCTGATACCAGATCACTCCTTTTGCAGTATAGGGAATGATTCGTGACAACATGGTATTGTACAAACCATACGGACGTTTGTAATGGCGTTCGCCCATAGGTTCCTGTGGACGGATGGCTTCATTAAATCCTTGCTTTACGGAGTCACGGTATATTTTCAATTTATGTTCGTAAGCTGTGTACTGTTCTTCGTATTTCGTATTCCCCCTTTGCCGGAGAAATTGCTCATAGTTCTCTACGATAGGTGCATGATCCGGTTGAGATAAGAGTGTTTCACGGCTCATCCATACTTCTGCGGCCGTTCCTCCTTTGTAGCAGCATATAATACCTATCGGAACATTGAGTTTTTCTTGTAATTCTTTAGCGAAAAAGTAGGCTACACCTGACATGGGAGCTACATTTTCTGTCGTAGCTGTGCGCCAGTTCATATCTCCTGATGGTTTGTGCCCTTCATAATTTTTGTTGGGTACGAGCAGGAAACGTATGTTCCGGTTGTTTGCGCTTGCAATGTGCTCTTTACCTTTATCAGATTTTTCGAGTGTCCAGCCCATGTTAGACTGTCCACCGGCAATCCATACTTCACCTACATATATCTCATTTAGCTGTATCGTTTCCCCCTGGCTTGCTACCGAGAGGGTATAAGGCCCGCCTCCTTTCAGGTTGGAAACCGTAACCATCCAGTTTCCGGACTGATCGGAAACCGTCTTGTAATTCTTTCCCTGAATACCGGCTCTGATCTCTTCATTGGGCTTTGCAATCCCCCAAAGATTTACCTTTGCATTCCGTTGCAATACGGCACCTTCATTGAAAGGCTCTGCCAGTTCAAGTGTCTGGGCAGAGATAGTTACCAGAGCAATTAGCCAAAAAAGAGTGAGTATGGATACTTTTTTCATGATTACTTATGAGGTTGATTGAGTTTCGACAGAAGCATTTATCACTTCAAAAAAGATTAAATGAAAGTGTAAACTGATTTAATCAGAGACGGATATATATAATCCTGAGAGCTTGATTTGTTGTCCTGAAAAATATAGAAACGACTATAGGGAGAGCATGAAGATTAATCAAAATCCCTTTGTCTTATAGCCGTTTCTATTTTAAACAACTTCTTACCTTATTATTTTATTTTTGCCAGAGAATGTCAAATGTCACTTCCGGTAAGCGGCCGTTACCTCCGGGTTGTTGAGATACACCGGTAAATTTGATGATACCATTTTTACCTGTCGTATAATTACGTACCCAACCGATGTTGAACTTATCAACGGAGAAGTGTGAAGTTCCTCCATTTTCGACAGAGCTGTAGATACGTGGTCCGCTTGTGCCCGGGGATGGTATTCCTTCGAAGAATTCATCATTCAGTTCTGTAATAGTACCCTTTTCGAATGCTTCGATTACTGCAATATGATTTACAGAGTCTTTACTCAGTACTTTAAATTTAGTTTCAATACCTCCTGTACCATAGAAATCATTCCAGTTAAGCGCACCGGAGTCTATAGATTTACCTTCGCACTTGAAGTTTTTCAACGTATTTCCACTTTGATGCGGGCCATATATCTGTACGTATCCGGACTGATCGTAAGCAAAGAAATCAACATCCAGACGGTTGTCATATAGTTCGCAACTACTGAAAATGGTATTTGTTTCGGCATCATAGAATGCTCTTTCTGTTCCGCTTGCGGCTTCACGTGCACTCAGTGTTACGTTGGTATGGGTAAAGAAGCGAGGTTCGTTCGGATCAGAATATACCTGGAAGTTGTCATTAAGTATCAGTTGACGTACTCCGTAGTAAATAGCCCTTAACTCACCGGACATATTGCCACCGAAATAATCGGTCGGCATATCAAACCTTATCTCCGTATCAGACTGGAATTTGATCTCTGCTTTGATCTCTCCGATATAAAGAGCTTCGATTAATAAAAGATGCTCACCTTCTATCTTAGCCGGCTGGTATTTGGTTAATGACTCAGGGATAACTGTGGCTTCAGGTTTTTCTTTTAATATATTGAATGTTCCTTCTCCCGGACCGATAAACACTTCAGTGGTACCATTAAAATAGTGTAATTTTATAGTTACCGGTTCTTCAGAATCCACGTAAGGTACACGGAATACAAGTTCGTCTTTGCTTTTGGCAATTAAACCCGCCTTTACATTATCCAACATTACGGAATCGATCACATGAAGATTTTCACCATTCAAGATAATATCCTCATTTACAGTACCTTCCGTAGGATAGTTTGTTACCGCAGGTGTCAGGTAAGTAACCGTGAATGCATCGCTTGATTCTGAGCTTCCTTTGAAGTTTGACACCTGCACTTTACCGGTACGTGAACTGGAAAGTACTACTGCTACCATTTCTTTCGGGTTGATACGGTATTTGATCTCAGCAAGTCCTCCACCTATACGCACAGTATCGGCACGTTGAAGGTTTTCTCCGGTGATGGTTATTTCTGTTCCCACAATACCGGTTTTGGGAGTAAAGTCCATTACTACAGGCATCGGTACTTCGTACTTGTCTACAATAGGATCTTCACTGCATGCGCTTAATCCACCTAAAAGCATGAACGCTATGGATGATAGCTTTATATATATACTTCTTTTCATTGTTATCTGTTTTTAGGATTAATATCCCGGATTTTGGGTTACGTTCGGATTGATATCTAACTCTTTTTGCGGAATAGGTAACAAGATCGACTGATTTGTTAACGGACCTACATTGCTTATAATAGGCTCATAAAATATTTCTGATTTATAATGAGCGTTTATAACTTCAAGAACACGGTTGGTGCGTATGAGATCAAACCAACGGTGGTTTTCGTAAGCCAATTCCAAACGACGTTCTTTCTCGATAGCCATACGCATTTCGTGTTTGTTGGGGACGTCCCTATCTTTCAGTTCAGACAATCCGGCACGTACACGTGTTTCATTTAAGTAGCTTAATGCTGCGGATGGGCCTTCCAGTTCGTTCAGAACTTCGGCATACAGCAGGATGATATCAGCGAAACGTAATACAGGCCAGTCATTTTCCGCATCCAAACCTGTCACTACATTCGAGAAATATTTGGTAACCCATGCACGGTCAATAGTCTGGCCCTGCTCGTTCACATAAGATAGAGCGATTGTCGGGTCCATACGCTGGTCATTGCGTGTATAGTTTTGTGCAAGATCAGATGAAGGGTAGTTATATCCGTTACCATTACCGGTAATAAAGTCACTTTGCAGGGGTGCGAAGTAGTTGGCAAAAGGAGAACCGATACCAAATCCACCGGCAGTGTATCTTACGGTAAAGATGATCTCATCATTTAATTCGTTCTCAATACTGAAAACAGAAGCGTAAGTCGGTTCGAGTTTATGACCGCTGTTAAGGTAAATATCCTGAAGCAGGTTTTTAGTTTCAACGTCTATCTTTCCGCGGGTCATCCACACTTTTGCCAGAAGGCTTTTTGCTGCCCACACGGTTACACGTCCTTTCTGATTATCAGCGTACGTAACAGGTGCAAGGTATTCGATTGCTGCATTCAAGTCTTCAAGGATGAATTCGTATACATCTTCAACAGAACTTCTGTTTTTCTTTCTGGCCTCATCGGCACTGATACGTTCATTTACAATGAATACAGGACCAAACAAACGAACCAGATTAAAATAATGGTAAGCACGGATAAAGCGGGCTTCACCTTCCAGTTGATTACGGAATTTGGTATCTTCGACTACCTGTAAGTTTGCCGGTTTCAATACAGAGTTACAGCGTGCGATATTATGGTATGTAGCATACCAATATTCATATACACGTTCGTTTGTTGATGATACTCTTGCCTGATCTAATTCCATTAACAACGTATTGGCTGTTGAGGAGGTAGCAGTATTATACAGACGACTGTTGTCCGAGCGTAATTCGGTCAGCATCCATTCGTTTTTCATCGGCCCATGCAATCCGTTATAGCAAGCTATTACGGCGTAGTTCATTTCAGTAGCGTCTTTGTAAAAATCGCCTTCTCCTATCTCTGATACAGGCTGTAGGTCAAGATCACATCCGGTCAGGGAAATAAGGCAAGCGACGGCAATATATTTTAGTGATTTCATAATTAGTATATTATAATATTTTCTTTACTTATTGATTAAAAACCTATAGCTGCACCAAAAGAGAATGTACGTTGTAAGGGAAATGCTCCTCTCTGATATCCATCGATCAATGGTGATGAATATTGTGAAGAAGTCTGCCTTGCCTCAGGGTTGATTCCTTTATAGTCGTTAGACCATAAGTAGAATAAGTTTTGTGCCGAAGCATAAAGACGAAGAGAACCAAGCCCGATCTTTTTCAGTAATTTCCTGTCAAACTGATAACCTACCGTGAGGTCTCTCAATGCTGCGTATGATCCGTTTTGTAATAAGTAATCTGTTAACTCCCATGGCATACCGTCTGAATTGGCAAAGGTTGGTGTTTTGCCATCACCCGGGTGCTCAGCAGAGATGTAACGGTTTTTGGTATAAGCTCTGTTTATCTTCTTTGTTTCCTGATAATAGCCATCGCCGTTAAGAACAGTGATTCCCTGTACCCCCTGGATGAGGAAAGAAACATCAAAGTTCTTGATCTTGAAGCTATTCGTCATACCCCATGTAAAATCAGGGAACGGATCGCCCAGCGTCACACGGTCGTAAGCATCAATTATACCATCTCCATTTTGATCTACAACTTTTAATGTACCCGGTTTTGTGTTTTTACCTACATTAGCAACTAAACCGCTATTATCAATTTCTTCCTGAGACATCCATACACCGTCTGTTTTGTATCCATAGTATTGAATCGACGGGCCGCCTACTTTTGCAATATATACTTCACTTCTTTCACCAAAGCTCAACACTTGTTCTTCACCACCGAGTTGAAGCAACAGGTTGTCATTGGTAGCAAAGTTGAGAGTCGTTTGCCATTCAAAGCCTTTCTTCTTGATGTTGAAAGTATTCAATTCGATCTCGAATCCTTTGTTACGTATCTTACCAATGTTGTTCCAGTATTCGGTGTAACCTGTGATAGCCATAGCAGGTTGTTTGAACAGCAAGCTCTTGGTCGTTGAATAATAGTAGTCCAGAGACAGGTTCAGTCTGCTTTGTAAGAAACTGAAATCAGCACCGATATTGAACTCATTAGTTTGTTCCCAGGTTATAGCCTTGTTGCCAAGAACATTACTTGAGTTCCCTAATCCGGTTGATATCTCATTACCCTTTCCAAATGAATAACCTAAGTTTTGCAGTTTATCGTAAGCTGCGTAGTTTGGTATATCGTTGTTACCTGTCACACCCCAGCTGGCCCTTAATTTCAATTGATTAAATACATCCAGGTTCTTGATGAAGTTTTCTTCAGAAGCTCTCCAACCCAAAGATACGGATGGGAACCATGCAAGGCGATTGTCTGGGCCGAACTTAGAACTGGCATCAGCTCTCAAACTACCGGAGAAAAGATATTTATCAGCATAGCTGTAGTTTATACGTCCAAGTCCTGATAATAAAACTTCTTCTTCTTTGGTTGTATACGTACGGCGGGTTCCGTTAGCTTCACTGATGAGGATCCCGGAAGCTGCGTTAATTGTATGTATATAATCAGTCGGGAAACCGTATCCCTGGATACCGGCTAATTCTCTTTTAACCTTATTAGCTGTATATCCCAGCATTACATTAAAATCATGCTTGCCGATAGTCTTATTATAGTTGAGGATATTTTCACTAAGCAAGTCTACAATAAGCATGTTGCTGTAACGGGCATAGTTTTCGTCTTTATCTCCCTTAGCACCTTTGTTGTGATAAAGGTCTGCACGCTGGTATCTTATATAAAATCCGTTTGTAGATTTGAAAGTCAACCCCTTGGCCAGATTTATGTTGATATACGCAGAGGTATTAATACGGTAATCATCAGTGAAACGTGTTTCATTGTCCATAATAGACCGTGGATTGTTGTTTGCTGTTCCCCAGGGATTTGCAGTAACAACTGTTTCGTTACCCTCTTCATCGATAATGGTATAATCCTTATTGTTGAAGTGGCGGCCATGTGCATAAGAACCGATCGGCTGGCCTGTAATGGCAGAGGTAGCAGCAGTATGACGTACCGGTAACCATGAATATGTTCTGTAGAAATCAATAAAGTTGGTAGAAGGTGCTTCTCTTTTTGAGTATGAAGGAGCAATATTCAAACCTACATCAACCTTTGAAGATAACATAGCATCCAACTTGGCACGCATATTGAATTTATCATATTTACTGTTGATCATAATACCTTCATCTCCGGTATAGCTTCCGGAAATATAATATTTAGCTTCTTTCTTTCCTCCGGAAACACTGAATTGCACGTTGTTGATATGTGCCAGGTCACGAGTTCCTTCTTTTTGCCAATCCGTATAATTGTCGATTGCCAGCCATGCTCTTTCATTTGTTGTAGGACCTGTGCCACCTTTTGAAGCGTCATCAATAAGCATTCTTACATAGTCGTGAGCATCCATCATATCATGATACTTATATACGGTTTTTATACCGGTATAAGCTTTCACATTATATTTAGGCTTGGCAATGTCACCACTCTTAGTTGTAATAAGGATCACCCCGTTTGCACCGCGAGAGCCATAAATAGCTGCAGATGCCGCATCTTTTAATACCTCTATAGACTCTACGTCATTCATATCTACGAAAGACATACCGTCTGCTACAGGATATCCGTCAACTACCACAAGCGGTTCGTTGCTTGCACTGATCGAACCCATACCGCGAACACGGATTTGAGGTGCCGCCCCTGCTTCGGTAGTTGTATTTTGGATGCTCAAACCGGCAATTTTCCCTTGCAATGCCTGATCTAACCGTGACACGGCCATGTCACCCAGATTTTCGTCCTGGTATTTGGAGATAGAACCGGTTAAGTGAGATTTCTTTTGTACACCATATCCTACAACTACTACTTCGTCGAGGCTTTGTGTGCTTTCTTCCAGAACAGTCATTATCTGTTTCTGTCCGTTTAGTGGAACTTCTTTATCTGTAAATCCCACAAATGAGAAACGCAAGGTAGCATTTCCGTCCGGAACTTCAAGAGAATAGTTTCCGTCAAAATCTGAGATCGTTCCGATAGTTGTGCCTTTCACAGTAATGTTAACTCCGGGAAGTGGAAAGTTGGTATTATCAACTACCACACCAGTCACTGTCATCTTTTGCGCATGTACTAGTTGCGATGTACACAACAGTAAGCCGACAGCTAATAGAAGCTGCCTGAAATAGCCAATCTGATGGGCCTTTTTTCTCATTGTAATTAAATTTAATAGTTAAAGATATAATTATTTATTATTCTCTTTGATTGGTTGACCAATTTATTGGTTGACCAAAAGTACGTGATTATTTAATATCTCCTATAAAAGATTATATGTTTTAAAACATAGAAAGACAGAAATAGGGGGCTACATCCTCCAGAATGGTCTGAAGAATACAGTAAAAGTTATTAAATCATTAATGTGTTAAAATGCGTCTCTATTCAAGACTAAATAGTAAATGCATCCTGCTTGCCGGTGAAGTTTTCCTGAATTTTTCGCCCATTAATTCATACCCTTTACCGGGGTCAAAAAAAGATGCCCGACGAAGTAACCATGTGGCTTCCTCCTGTTTTTTATCCCACTCTTTTATCTGCTGGTAGGGCCATTCTTTTTGAGGCTTACCAAGGTATTGCTTCATAAAATTAATGGCAGCAGAGATAGAGCGACCGTCTTCACTTTCCGAATTGTATATATTTATTCCTACATATTTTCCCAGGGAAGACATATCCAGCATGTGATGGATATTGAAAACTGTGTATCCGAATGCTGTTGTTCTTGCTAACTCAAGAGGCTGCTTTCCATCCGGTTCGATCTGAGTAAATAGCCTTTTGGCAGGAAATCCTTTTAATGTTTTCTCGGCCAGTTCATCATTACCGGTAAAAAGAGCATAGGCGGTCAACTGGACATCATAAGCCAGGCCGTGATTATTTTTGGCATTCTGCTCTTTTAATCCTATAGGGCTGGTTTGAAGCCATTCAACAAATTCGGTGAACCATTTCTTCAATTCGCTTTTATCTTTATTGCTCATCGCTTTGGAAGAGCTCATTAATTCTACTACATCAAGCATTTCGACTAATGAATAAACGTCTATGATTCCTTCGGCTCGGCCTTCTCCGTTATTTCTGCCGGGAATTACCTGACCATAATTCAGATTTGGGTTCATTCGGGTATCTTCATTGATAAACCATGTACGCAAGAAGTCTACAGCTTTCCGGGCATACTTTTCATTTCCGGAGAAATAATAGGCAATCCCAAGAGTGGTTACGGCATTTGCCATGCGACCCAGTTTATTGCGATCCAGTTTGTCGAGTTCAGGGTTTCGCAGACCGTCTTTACGAATATAGGGCAAACCATCGGCTTTCGTGGTGTCAGGCCACCAATAGGGCCCCATACTCATATAGTCATGCTTATCTCCGCTGGGAGGCATCATCTCCTTATCCATTACGGAGGGAGGTGTGCTTTTAAGCTGTTTATTTGCTTCATTTAACAGAGCTTTAATTGCAGGTGCGTATGCAGCATCTCCTTTTTTAGCTTTAACTTTTGCCAGCTTTTCTGCATCATAAATGCGTGTGTTTACAGACTGAGCATTTATAAATGAAGTCGAGAATAGCAAAATGCCAAATAATAAATTGATATTGAATGTTTTCATACGAGGGGGAAATAAGTTAGTTGCATCATAGTTAATAATTCAGCCAGATAAGCGGGTGACGAATGGGAAGATTCCTTATTACTTCTTCATTAACAGGAAAATGCTCCAACCCTGCCCACACTTTATAATAGTTTTCATCGTATCTATTCAAAAAACTGAATAACAAAAAAGGATGGGCCACAGGCCATTCTTCCCAAAACATGATATCCTGATCGAGCGGCCAACGGGATTTATCCTTTACGTAAGTAAATAAATAGGAAACACCTTTTTGCATATTCTTACCGTCCGGTGTAGTGTATTCCCACAAATTCTCGTTTTCAGTAGAAAGAATATGGCAAATAGTTGTCATTGCATCCAGATTGAAAAGTGAATAACCGTAAGGTTTTGTACGTGCCATTTCGAGAGGAAAGCTACCATCGCCGGCCATTTGGTTTGGTAACAACGTGTTTTTGTATCTTTCTTTGCAGAGCCGCAGCATTTCCTGGTTACCGGTAAATTTAGCAAAAGCAGCAGCTTGCATCACCCAGCATGTTCCATGATTGTTTTTAGCATTCATCTCATTGATTCCGTAGCGATGTGTAGACATCCAGGTGAGATAATCGGAGAACCATAATTTGAGAGCTTTTAATTCTGAAGCCTCTATAAGATTGTTCTCTTCAAAGATATAAAGTGAGCGGGCTACTTCAATGAGATGAATCGTATCGATGATTCCTACACCTCTCCCTGATACAACTCCTTTTATCGCTTGTGCATATAAGAGGTTAGGGTTCATTAGTGTAGCCTGATCAATAAACCAGGCACGGATATGTTTCATTGCAGCTTCTACATATTTTGTATCTTTGGTCAGTAGATAAGCAGATGTTAAGTCTCCTACAATCTGGCTCATACGTATCATCACTTTGCGATGACTGGTGAAGTTATCCGGATTTGTTTCACCGTCACGACGGATATAAGGGCCATCAGGGTCTTGTGGGTTTGGCCACCAATAGTCGCCTTCGGAATAGAAATCATGTATTCCTCCCATGCTTCTTTCTGCTTTAAAAGAAGTAATGGTAACAGGTTCCTCGGTTAATGCAGCTCCGGCACGTTTCAGTGTTTCTGCCTTTAAGAGTTTCTCTATTTTTTCCTGTATAGTGTTACCGGCGTACGAACCGTATACTGACAGCAATAATATGAGAAAGGATAAACTATACGTTTTCATAAATCAGTTGCCAGTTAGATTTGTATAAGCAGTTTTAATGCCTGATGATTTTACCGCTACATAACATTCGGAAGTGATATCTGCTTTTATTTTGGCCCGACCGTTATATGCTTGCACTTTACGAGAGCCGGTAGAAGTTCCCTGATTCTGGATGAGTTTACCATCGCCTGCTATTTCAAAATGAATCACGTTACGGGCGTCCAGGCAGGGTACTCCATTTTTATCGACTAATTGGGCTTCCACCCATGTCATATTATCATCTGACGGATAGGTTTTTACTAAAAAAGAGTGAGGTTCGCTCCATTTATCTGTTTGATAGATTACTGTAATCTCATCTTCTACCTGCACTTTTGACTTTCTGCCGATTGATTTGATAATGTTCTCTCCTTCTTTTAATTCGCATTCCCAGCGTAATCCTGCAGCGGGGAAATCGCTGCTGTTACGTTTTTTGATCCCCTGGCTTATTCCATTTACAAATAGTTCGGCTTCCCGGCAGTTTGAATACACAAGTATCTCTTTCTTTTCGCCTTTTTCTCCCCAGCGCATAGGCCAGCTATGCCCGTAAATATGTATCATTGGTTTTTCTGTCCAGTATGACTGAAATACATAATAACTTTCTTTCCTGGTGAGGTCACGTTCTACCACGCCTTTCTGATTCATATACGGAACCGGATTTTCAGGACGTACGGGCGTTGAGAAGTCTTTGAAAGGCCAATAAGCTGTCCCGGTAAGCCAGTCCATAGTTTCCTGCTCTTTGAGATGCCAGTCTATCAGGCGGACAATATAACTTTCAGACCAATCTCCGTCTTTGGATGCACGGGCTGTTCCACCATACAGAGAAGCATCTCCGGCACGTTCATCTGCTCCTTTACCTGTTACGATCTTATCCAGATTGATAAACGGATCTTCTGCATGACGGCGGGCATGGCTATCCCCTCCCCATTCTACATGAAGAAAATGCTTAACCCGTTTCATCTCATTGTGTGATACATTCTTATAATCAGTAAACATCCCCCTATACCAACCTGCCCAGATGGAAGGTGAATATACATCTACTATATCTTTGCAAAAGTCGCACCGGCGAATGGCTGTCTTACGTGTAGGGTCTAACTGATGTGAAAGATCATGTAATTCTTTCATAAAAGCGCGTATCTTCGCTTTATCAAATTCCGGGAAATCATTGGGCCAGTCATTCTCATTTCCCATCCCCCAAATAATAACGGATGGGTGATTACGATGTTGTGTGATCATGTTGGTAAGCATTCTCCTGGCTTGCACTTTATATATTTCTCCTCCCAATCCTCCACGACACCAGGGTATTTCTTCCCATACTAAAATTCCCAGCTGATCACAAAGATCAAGGATGATACTTGATTGTTGATAGTGTCCGAGGCGAATGAAGTTTACACCCATCTCTTTCATAAGTTGCATTTCTTGTGTCATCTGTTCTTCGGTCATGGCAGCGGCTACACCTGCATGATCTTCATGCCGATGGGTTCCTTGTAACAAAAGACGTCTGCCATTGAGCATAAAAGGACCTTGTTCTATAAACTCGAAGTGACGGAAACCAAATTTTTCTGTTACTGTCAGTTCCTGATTATTGGCTGATAGAGTTATCTCGCATGTATAAAGTTGTGGATTTGATACATCCCATATCTGCGGATTCTTTATCTGTACTTCAAATAGCTGCTGATTGCCCAGTGGCAAAACATTTGCTGAACGGCGCAATATTTCTTTGTCGGTTGCATCTTTCAAAACCATCTGAATACCTGCTTCTTTTATATCATCCGGATTATGGAAATTTGCTTCAATGGTAAATGTTCCACCCTTTAACCCTTTATCTAATGCAGAGTTGATAATGATGTTCTCAAAGGAGAGCTCAGGTACATACACTAAATTAAGATAACGGTAAAGGCCACCGTACAAGTTAAAGTCGGAGAGATCGGAAGGAATCATCTCCGTATCCCGGGTGTTATCGCAACGGATTGATAAAGGTATCTTTCCATTAAAGCGTTTTTTCCAGTCTTCGTTATTCTGTAATTCGTTGATGGCATCTGTTATGTCGATACTCCATTCGTCATAACCTCCGATGTGTTCTCCTACTTTCCGGGTATAAATATAAACTTCGGTTTTTTGCCCGGCGCCTTCAAAATCGAGAATAACTCTTCCATTCGGATAAGGATTGCGGATATCCAGCAAGGTCTTATACCACCCCGGGCCTTGATAATAATTTACATCCGGGTCTACTGCATCTTCTGCATTGAAGCAGTGGGGTAAGGTGACCTTTGTCCATAAAGGTACTCCCTCAGAATCACCGGGCCGGCCTGGCCTGACAGCTTCCCAGATGCTTCCCAGATCGCTACGTAAAAACTCCCAGTTATCAGTCAGTCTTATCTTATGTTGAGCCGGAATTTTGGCATAAGTATGGCTAAGAATGCACAATGTGCAAACCAGAAACAGTATCTTTTTCATAAGTAATGAATATATTTATCGGGTGTGTTGATTAGAATAAATTTTCTTTTTTTTCCAATTTAAATTTCCTGATAAGTGCTTCTACAAAATAATAATCAGCATAAATGATAGAAGTATCAATTTCTCCGTTCTGACTCATATCTCCGGTACTGTGCAAAAGCAGAAAACCGTTGTCGGCATTTAATTTTGCACGGTAATGGTTGGTAAGACTTTCCATTATTTTATCTGCCTCCTTTATATAATGATCGCCATTTGCACCGGTATATGTGGAAAGCTCATAAAGGGCAGAAGCTGTAATAGCTGCCGCAGATGCATCCCGGGGTTCGTTAGGAATATTCGGCGCATCATAATCCCAATACGGAACAAAATCAGCCGGCAGGTTTTTATTAGTGAATATGAAGTTCTCGATATTTTTAGCTTGTTCCAGAAACTCCGGCAATCCGGTTTCACGGTAACAAAGTGTGTACCCGTAAAGCCCCCATGCCTGCCCTCTGGCCCATGCAGTATGATGAGCATATCCCTGATGGGTATTCTTTTTAAGCACTTCTCCGGTAATTGTATCATAGTCAACTACGTGATAAGAGCTGTAGTCTTCCCTGAAATGATTTTTCAAGGTAGTGCGTGCATGATTGACTGCTATTTGGTAGAAAGTAGAATCTTTACTCTCTTTAAAGGCCCAGAAAAGAAGCTCAAGATTCATCATATTATCGATAATAACCGGGCAATCCCATTTATTTCGTCCGTGATCCCACGAACGAATGATACCGGCATTAGGCTTGTAGCGGGTAATAAGCGTATAAGCTGATTGCAGCAATATATCTTTATAGGTGGGATTTTTCGTAAGTCTGTATCCGTTGCCATAACTGCAATACATTTTAAAACCCATGTCGTGTGTGCCACCATTTAATTTTTCCCTTTCAAGAGTTTCCGTATGTTGTTCTGCTTTTGTTTTCCAGAAAGAGTCGCGGGTATATTCATACATATACCACAATTCTCCGGGAAAGAACCCGCTTGTCCAGTCACGGGAAACCACAAGGCGTAAACTTCCGTCGGGTTCCGTATTTCGTGGATTGGTGAGTTCGCCAAGATTTCGTTTCTCTCTTCTTTCCCGGCTTTCTGCTGATTCGTTCTGACGTGCTTTGTCTATCTCGGTAAAAGCATATTTTAATTGCTTTTCTGCAAAATCCATATTAGAAGAGATAATATCTTCTTTAGGTGTATTGCAACTGATGGTAAAAAATGTACCTGTAATTAGGAGTAAGGTTTTGAAGTTTGCTTTCATGGAAAATTTCATTAAGATAACAACTTATTGCAAATGTAAGATTTTAAGGACAGTAACGCTATTCTTAGTGTCTCATTTATGAATAAATATGTCTCAGAATAGTGTTTTTCCTTCGTCCAGAACACGCATAATGAAAAGATAAAAACTACTGCAAGGTAGTTGGCCGACTACCTTAGGGTAATTACCCTATTTACTACGTAGTAGTTGGGCGATTCTCTTAGGGTAATTTTTGCATTTGTTCCCGCATTTATTTTTTCTGATTTTACCCGGGCAAGTTAACCATTTTGCCCAGGCAAGACACATAACTTGCCAAGGAAAGAGAAGTGCTCTGCCCAGGCAAGAGCAACGTCTTGACCAGGTAAAACTGTACTCCTATTATTTTTTTGTCTCTTTCATATATTCCGTAGGAGAAACTCCGTAGGCAACGCGAAAACATTTCGCAAAATAAGCGGGAGTACTAAAACCGGTATGCATGGAGATTTCAGAAATATTCATCTGCGTTTCATTCAACATACGTATTGCTATTTCCAATCTCTTATTTTTGATCAGTTCGGCCGGAGAGAGATTGGTAATAGCTTTCAATTTACGATAAAAGTTAGCTCGGCTGAATCCAATCTCTTTACATATCAACTCTACATTTAAATCCGGGTCGGAGATATATTGCTCTACAATCTCAAAAAATTTCTGCATAAATCGTTCGTCGGCAGAAGTTGTGTCAATGCCCATTGATTCCAAAGAGAACTTTTTGCCGTATGTTTCTTTCAGTTTATCCCGAAGATTAAGGAGATTGTTTATACGTATTAAAAGCATTTCCGGGCTGAACGGTTTTACAATATAATCGTCTGCACCTGAAATAAATCCTTCTTTAATATGCATCACCATTGTGCGGGCAGTGATCAGGATAACGGGAATATGGCTGGTACGCAAATCATTCTTGATAAAAGAACAAAGTTCCAACCCGTCTCTTTCCGGCATCATAATATCACTGATCACTATATCGGGAAAACGTTGAAGTATAATATCAAATGCCTCTATCCCATTTTCTGCTTCAAGTATTTGATAGTAATTAGAAAGATACTGTTTCATATATTGCCTTATTTCCCCATTATCTTCTACTATGAGTACAGTTTTGGAGGAAGGTTGGGAAAGAATGGGATGATTGACTTCCTGCTGCTCAGTATGGTCTGTGAATCCTTCTTTCACGGTCATTAATTCTTCTTCCGAATAGGCAGATTTGTCGGTTGGTATGGCAACTGTGAAAATAGTGCCTTTAGGGGTATTCGTTTTCACATCGACAATACCATGATGAAGCTGCACGATAGAGTGAGTAAGGCTAAGACCTATCCCTGTACCTTCGCCGGCATTTGCATTATTATTGTTTGCCTGATAGAAAGGAGTAAATATGTGCTGTTTTTCTTTATCCGGAATACCCTTGCCCGTATCACTTACTTTGATGATAAAATAATTTCCGGTATTATAACTCCCTCTATTTTCTTCGTTGGGCAGATGAGGAAATTCGTCTTCTAACTTTTCTCCCGGAATCACACTTAAAGCAAGGGTAACGGTTTCATTTGCACTTGTAAATTTAAATGCATTTGATAAGAGATTAAAAACGACTTTTTCTAAAAGATCGTGATCGAAATAAGCAGTAATTTCTTCTTGCGGAGCCTGATAAGTAAATTCTACCTGCTTACTTTCGGATATCTGTTTGAATGCGTAATAAATCTCACGAAGAAAAGTATTGAGGTCTTCTTCATTTACATGCAGTTTCATGTGTCCTGTTTCATTTTTCTGCAAGTCCATGAGTTGATTTACCAGCAGTAAGAGGCGGCGGGCATTTTTAGTTATTAACTGGAGTTTTTGCTTCAATGTATTACTTAAATCACCTTGTTGCAATAATTCTTCTAACGGACTGATTACTAACGTGAGAGGTGTACGCAACTCATGTGAAAAGTTGGTAAATAACCTGTTCTTGGTATGATGGAAATCCTCAAGGGTTTGTTTCTCTATTTGTTTGATCCTCAAATCTTGTTTTAGCTTTTGCCGGATATAAATATTATATCCGATAGTGAGGATAATAGAAAGAGTAATCAATGTATAAAGAGTATAGGCTAAAGGAGTTCTCCACCACGGAGGAAGTATCTTTATTGAAATGCTTCTGCCTTCCTGATTCCAAAGCCCGTCATTATTAGCTGCAATTACCTGGAAAGTATATTCACCGGGAGGGATGTTGGTATAATATGCTTCTTTACGTGTACCCACATAATTCCATTCACGCTCATTGCCAAGTAGCCTGTAGGCATATTGATTTTGCTGGTGAAAGATATAATTAAGAGCACAATAGGCTATGGAAAAATGGTTCTGATTATACTTTAAGGTAAGCTGTTTGGTATCTTCAATTGTGTTTTCCAATATACCGGAATCATCAAACCGGGGTTCGATTGTTTTATTGTTGACAGAGAACCGGGTAAATACAATAGGAGGGATATATTTATTTTTAGTCAGGGTTCTGTTATTGAAAGACAGAAACCCGTTGCTCCCACTAAAATAAATATCTCCATTTGGTAAGCAGATACCACCCTGCGGAGTAAATTCGCGCACTTCTATCCCATTAAAGTAATTATAATTGCGGAATTGGAGATTGTTGGGGTTTAACTCAGATATGCCTGTGCCTGCACTAATCCATATATTGTCAACACCTTCTACAATTGCACATACATTATCATCAATCAGTCCGGTGGTTGTATCCAGGTTTTTAATTATTCCTTCCTCTTCTTTAAAAAGATATATGCCACTTCCAAAAGTACCAATCCATATATCTTCGTTTCTCATACGACTGATGGTACTAATGTAGTTATTGCCAAGTCTCCTCGAACCGGAAATTTCCCGGGTATTGTAGGTTATAACTGTCTGTGTGTTAGTATCATATTTAAACAGCCCGTTTGAGCGTGTACCGATCAGATAAACACCTTCCCGCAATTCTAAAAAACTACGAATGCTTGAAAAACCGATTTCTTGTTTCTCATCATTTTTAAGAAGAAACAAATTAGTTATTTCTTTATTCGGGGAAAGCTTATACAAGCCGTTTTCAGCAGTAGTACCAATCCAGAGATTGTGTTGTTTATCTAAAAAGATACTGTATATACCTAAATTTCCTTCAGGGCTAAACTGATAGTGAAGAGAAAACTTTTTCGTTTTTATGTGGAATTTATAGATAGCTCCTTTATTAGTACCACACCAGATATAGTCACCATCACACATAAGGGATTTGATAATATTATTGTTATGACTTCGTCGGGGAGAATCTTCCATTAAGTAATTCCTGAATGTCTTTTTATTCGGATTAAATTCAAGCAGTCCTCCTCCTTCCGTTGCCATCCACAGAGTGCCGTCGGGATGATATATCATTGTGCCGAATATCCCGAATAATTCGTCCGAACTATTCTGCGGATGATAAAATGTAAAACGGTTATTTTGCGGATTATAATAATTCACTCCTCCTGAATAAGTACCTACCCACAATGTCCCCACCTTATCAATGAAAAGGCTGTAAACGGAAAAGTGACTTAGATTGCCTTCGCGTATATTGAAATTATTGTATGGGCTTATTGTATCTGCATAAAGATCAAGAATGCTTAGTCCATTAAAAGTTCCAATGATAAGCTTTGAATTTAATTCTTCAAAACACCGGATATTATTATCTGTAAGGCCGCTGTTATCTTTTGTAAAATGATGAGTACTATTTTTAGCAGCATTCCATTTGTTGATCCCCTTGTTGGCTGTTCCTATCCAGAATTGTTTTTGTGAGTCAAGGAATATAGCACTAACAGCATTGCTGGTTAGTGACGGGCTAGATGTTTCCGTAAGATGGGTGAGTACATTTTGTTGATTGTCGCATACGTATAAACCTTTAGAATGTGTGCCGATAAGTATTTGATCTTTCTCTTCGTATACGTAAAGGGCTGTTATTGCTTCGCTAACTAAGTCTCCCTGTAAAAGCACTTTTTCGAATGTGTCAGAATCATAATTATAAATACTTAATCCGCTTCTCGTACCAATCCAAAGTCGCCTTTTGTTATCTAATGCCAAAGCTGTAATTTCACTTCCGGCAAGATCAGGATGATGTGAGATATGATAGGGGGTTACTCTATTAGTTGAAAAATCTAAATAATTGAGTCCATTATTTGTTCCGATCCATAATCCATTATTGATTTTATCTTCTTTCAACACGGTTATATGATTATCCGTAAGAGAATAAGGATCACGAGGGTCATGCCTGTAAATCACAAAGTTTTCGCCATCAAATCTGTTGAGGCCATTACGTGTAGCAAACCACATAAATCCCTTTGTATCTTCACAAATATCTATAACAGATAGTTGTGAAAGACCATCTTTAGGAGTCAGGTTTGAAAAATAGAATATACTACCGCTATCATCTGCCCGGACTGGAATTAATCCGATTATACTAATAAATATAAGTAGTATCTTCCTCATTATTGATTATGAACGGTGTTTGCCTGATGATATTATATAGAAAATATAGGTATTTTGCCTCTGTATTACAAAGATAGAATAATATTCGGACTAATATGCAAATAAAGAAAAGCCGGAAAATAGAAAGAGGGTGGTTTTTCAACACACCCTCTACAGGTTAATAAAGATCACTGTATTAAAAGATCAATAAAAGATCAAATATCGAGGAATTCAACTTCCCCGTTATCTATATGATAGATGGCACCTACAATTTGAAGTCCATCTTCTGAGCAAAGTTTGGATAGAATAGGTTTGGATTTACGTAATTGCTTAACTCCATGTATTACATTTGCACGTACCATTGCGCTGGATCTGTTCTCATTATCCTTTAAAGCTTCCTTTGCTTCTTCTTCACACTCAAGGAAATTAATAATCGAATAAATATGATCATGTTCTTCTTCACATTCTTCTTTATCATCCGACAATTTATCATGGTGATCTAACATTGCTCCAATGGCGCCACAACCTTCATGTCCCATTACTACAACCAGCTTTGTATGCAAGTGTTCGGCGGCATATTCAATACTTCCTTCTTCAATATCATTCATTACATTACCTGCGGTACGGATAGTAAATATATCACCTAACCCCTGATCGAATACAATTTCGGGGGGCACACGGGAATCGGAACAGGTTACTATCACTGCTTTAGGGTGTTGAGCTGTTGCCAGTTCTTTAATTCGCTCTATATTCTGGTGATCATGTTGCAACTTGCCGGAGTAGAATCGTTTATTCCCCAATTTGAGTTCCTCAAGAGGATCTGTTACATCAGATGAATGATTAGTTGTTACACCAGGTTGATCAAGGTGAGCACTTACATTTGTAGACTTAGAAGTACACGAAGAAGTCACGTAAGATAGCATGGTGATCATAAAACACACCAGAGGCATACGAATTGTTCTCATACGAAGACTTTTTTAGTTTAAATGATTTCAAAAACCGCGCGAATTTAGCAAATATTGTCTTATATGATATTTCGTAATTACTCTTTTTTTATGCTGTCTCTTAAAATTAACAGACTTTCCGGCCCCATGTTAAAGAGGAGGTCTATAATACTTAAATTAGGAATGAATCCATGCCGTGATTCAAATACCTGATAGTAAGGGCTAGGCGTAAAACACGGGTCTACCAGTTGATAATCTTTTTTGGGATGGATAATCTCACGGAAGTCATCTTCTACCCGATTAAATATTTGCTTATATTCATCAGTATGATTAATATTAGGCTGAATGTCGATTAACTCACAAACCAGTATCCGCAATTGCTCGTTGAAATCATACAGGAATTCATATTTCTTCTCATAAAACGGGCGGAAGTCATCTTGATAATAATCAAAAAACGGACTGTTTTTATATGTCGATTCTATTGCTACCCAATGTAAATGCCTCCATTTTCCATGATCGGAAATCCGGATATCCTTCATCGGACATTTCAATCCGTCTGTTTTTTCCGTAGGAATGGAAAGAGTTAAAGGCCCATCGGCAGATGCTATGGTACACCGATTGCGGTAGGTTTGTTTTATATAATTGTCGTGTCGTTCTATATATATGTTATTATACTTATAAAGCTTGGTATAATATTCAACAGGAGCGAGATAAGCGGAAGAAAGATAGACAGATTCTTTCATAATTTATTATTGAACACTTGTAAAGAAACGGTTCCAGCGAAAACCTTCAAAGACTCCTGCATTTCTATCTTTCGAAAACCAGATGAAAGAGGCTTTGCCAATAACATGGTCTTTGGGAACCAGCCCGAAAAGACGCGAGTCATTAAAGTTCACCGAGTTGTTGGATACCATCCAGTAATAATCTTTTGTAAACGTGTAAGATGTTACTTTTTGGTTGTTGATGATAAGTGTGTCATTTTCTACAGCAACTTCTTTTTCTTCATGAAGCAGTATAGTGTTGGCTATTAATTGTGCATTCCACGGATATATCTGCAAAGGAGTATCTTTAGCCGGTATCACAAATGGATGAATGGTATCGTCATTCCCAATTTGAAGAGACTTGAAAGGGATAAGTTTACCTAATTTTTGTTTCAACAGGTATATTTCATAATGACTGAAACTACGAATAAACTGGTCTTCATAATAAGATATCAATTCATTATTAGTGATATTGTATACCTTCATCGCTTTTAACAACAAATCTTCTTTATTTTTGGGATATGAATAGAGAGATTTATAGTCAGGGCTGAATATCGTTTGATGAGTTAGCGTTAGATTTTTATCCAACATAATCGTATCACCGGGAAGGCCTATACAACGGCTAATATAAATTTCCTGTGAACTAATGCTCTTATTGCGTTTCTCCGGAAATGGATTATTGAATACAACAATATCATTTTTACTAACAGGTTTTTCCAATATCCGGTGATAGGAAAACAACCACATCAGAGGTGTGCGAAATCCATAGCTCCATTTATTCACAATAACCCTTTCTCCCTGATATAATGAATTCTCCATTCCGGAGAAAGGTATCGTACAGGAAGTAAAAGCAAAGACCTTGATAATAAGAACAATTGCCAATGTAATCAAGAGTACTTTTATAAATTTCATATATGGAGCATGATATAGAAGTAGTGATTAATTAGCTATATTATATATGTTTGTCGTATGTTGATAAAATATGAAACTATTAAATAATGTGTGCATCAAGAGTGTCCTAAAAGTGTAGCTGTCATCCCGGGCCTGACCCGGGATCTCCTATATAAATTACAGAACAACAGATTGATGTTTTTCCAGACACCCTCTGCTGCCTATATTTTCAAGAATAGCTTTACTTAATATTATCTACTAATTTGAATATACGGTTCCAGCGTATCTTTCCTTCAAACCATCCCCTGTCTTTATCCAAAGACAACCAAATAAGTATCGGTTTTCCTACTACATGGTCTTCGGGTACAAACCCCCAGTAGCGGGAGTCTGCCGAATTATTACGGTTATCACCCATCATCCAGTAATAATCCATTTTGAAAGTATAACTGTTGGTTTGAACACCATTAATGTATATCTGCCCGTTTCTGATCTCAAGATCATTTCCTTCATATACACGTATAGGACGTTCGTATATAGGATAATTGTCTTCTGTCAGCTGTATCGTTTCACCTTTTTTGGGGATCCAAACCGGTCCGTAATCATTACGAGTCCAGTTTGTATGAAGGTTAGGCGGATAAAGACCACCGGGATAATCGGGTTCACGCTCTATCCTGGCTATAATATCCGTCCTTGCTGACAAAGTATTATACATTTCATGTGTAAGCGGCAGATAGTATACGGAATTCTCCCTGTTCAGAGGTCTGATATCTTCATTACTAATACCCAGCTGGCGGAAATAATCAATCGGGATTGGCTTACCGGTAGTATAAACAATATAACTGAATTGTACATTAAGCGGTTCTTGGATAGGAGCACCGTTCAAATATACCAAACGATCTATAATCTGAAATGTATCTCCGGGCATACCGACACAACGTTTCACATAATTCTCCCTTCTATCTACCGGACGGCTTACTACCTCTCCGTATTCCTGAGGATAAGACAAAATCTGTTTTCTTCCGGCATTGTAATAGGTATCATAAACGATCCGCTGCTGTTCGCGGGTTAAACTATCCATATTGAGATTGGAATTGGAAAATTTCTGTGCCCCTAACTCATAGGCTATAGAATAAAAATCTCTGGCCTGATAAAGGGGGGCAGTTGCAACCGTATCGCCTGCCGGAAAGTTAAATACAACAATATCATTCAGTTTAACATCTCCAAAACCTTTTACACGTTTATAGTCCCATTGAGGCCATTCGATATAAGATTTTGTGTTGACAATAGGCAATGTATGTTGTGCCAGAGGCATGGAAAGAGGAGTATTAGGTACTCTCGGGCCATAACTCATTTTGCTTACAAACAAGAAATCACCTACCAATAAAGATTTTTCCAGTGAAGATGAAGGTATCTGATAGTTTTGGAAAAAGTAAATATTAACAAAGTAAACGGCAACCAATGCAAAAACAATAGCATCTACCCAGCTCATTATACTTCTGACTGTAGGGTTCTTCGATTTTTTCCAAAAGTACCAGGGTATTTTTTTTGTGATATAAGCATCAAAAATGAAAGGCACCACAATAAGTCCCCACCAGCTTCTTACCCAGATAAGAAATATCAAATACAGAGTTGTAACAATAGCAAACATGATCCATTGTCTGCGTGTAGGCTTTCTTATACTATTTCTTCCTTGTTCCATGATACTTCAATTAGAATTTGAATAAATCCTCCATTCCCAGATATCCTTCATGGGCATGGGTATACTCTGCCGCCAATACTGCACCTAAAGCAAAACCTTTCCGGTTTTTTGCATCATGTGTAATGCTGATGCTGTCAGCTTCAGAATCATAACGAATAGTATGAATGCCAAAGACTTCGCCTTCACGTATTGATTGTATAGGTAATTCGTCAGGTGAAGATGCCTGCTCCTTTACCCATCGGCCTTTACGTTCGATGTTTTCCAGCAAACCTTCTGCAAGGGTTATTGCTGTTCCGCTTGGGGCATCGAGCTTATGGATATGGTGAGTTTCGCTCATACTTACATCGTATGTTGGAAACTGATTCATTACTTTTGCTAAGTATTTGTTCAGGGCAGAGAAGATCACAACGCCAAGACTGAAGTTAGATGCCCAAAAGAGTGTTTTCCCACCCGTGCGGCACAACTCTTTAATCTCTTCCCCATGTTCCTCCATCCATCCGGTACTTCCTGATACAACTTTAACACCCCCTTCAAAAGCTTTTATGTAATTGTTGTAAGCTACGGTTGGTGCTGTAAACTCTATGGCAACATCAGCAGATTTGAATTCAGCGGAATCAAAATCCTCCCGGTTATCTATGTCGATGATACTTACTATTTCATGTCCACGGTCAAGGGCGATTTTTTCTATCTCCTTTCCCATTTTACCATATCCGATCAATGCAATTTTCATACTAATGGCTAATTAAATGGTGCAAATATACTGAATTTGAGCATAAGTTCTTACTTTTGCGCAACATTTACGGCTCGTTAACATGGAACAACTATTACATTACGTTTGGAAACACAAGATATTTCCTTTGAAAGAACTAAAGACTACAACCGGACTTCCGGTAGAAGTTATTGACCCCGGTTTACAAAACAAAGATTCAGGCCCGGACTTTTTCAATGCAAAAATAAAGATCGACGGAACTTTGTGGGTCGGGAATATTGAAATTCACTCTTCCGCCTCGGATTGGTATCGTCATGGACATGACAAAGACAAGGTATACGATTCGGTTATTTTACATATCTCTCAAAATATAGATAAAGATATTTACCGTACAAATGGTGATATGATCCCTCAATTGGAACTGGAATGCCCGGAACATATACAAAACAATTTTGAGCAATTACAGCAAAGAGATATTTACCCTAGCTGTTATGGTATATTAAATGATTTGCCTAAGCTCACTATCCACTCATGGTTTTCAGCGCTGCAAACAGAACGCTTTTATCAAAAGACAGTGCTGGTGAATGAGCGGTTAAAAAACTGTAACGGAGATTGGGAAGATGCATTCTTTGTAACACTCGCCAGAAATTTCGGATTCGGATTAAACGGGGATGCGTTTGAAAAGTGGGCATCTATTATCCCACTCAGGGCTGTTGATAAACACCGGGACAATTTATTCCAGATTGAATCATTCTTTTTCGGACAGGCCGGCTTGCTTGAAGAAGAACTGGATGATGAATATTATAATAAGCTTCAAAAAGAATTTTTATACTTAAAACATAAATTCAATTTAGAAACAATAGATGCTTCTTTATGGCGTTTCCTGAGACTTCGTCCGGGCAATTTTCCACATGTCCGCATTGCTCAACTGGCTTTTCTATACTATCAGGAACGTGCATTGTTATCGAGGATATCAGAGGCAGAAACACTAAAACAGGTAAAAGATATCCTTCGTTCCCGCACGTCGGATTATTGGGAAACACATTATCATTTCTATGATAATTCTCCACGTAAAACCAAGTCATTAAGTGATTCTTCTTTAAACCTGATTACAATAAATACGGTAGTAACTTTTTTATATGCCTATGGAAGGCATAAGGGTAGTGACAGAATGTGTGAACGTGCCGAAACTTTTCTGGAAGAACTGAAACCGGAAAACAATCACATCATACGTATGTGGGATCAGATAGGCTTAAAAGCTCAAAACGCAGCAGATTCTCAAGCGTTAATTCAACTTAAAAAGGAGTATTGTGATAAAAAGAAATGTTTATATTGCAGGATTGGTTTTGAATATCTAAAGAAAAACAAATAGTTTATTAAGTCTTTTCACCAATTCATGACCTTTATACATATCTTTTAGTTTACTTTTATTTTTACTGTTTAGTTTATTTTGTAGCTTTGTAAATGATAACTCAATGTGTAACAACTAATCTGTTTTAATATATGAAGAAAAGCCTTTTGGCTCTGTTTTTGACTTTTTCCATGTTGACAGGGATTTTTACAAATGTCTATGCCCAGGATGAAGTTGATCAAGATTTTGAAAGTTTCCTGGAAAAGTTTACATCCAGTACGGAGTTTCAATATTCAAGGATTAAATTCCCTATTACAACACCGATAGTTTTGTTAGGTGATAATGGTGAAGAAATTGAAGTGCCTTTTACAGCTGATGAGTGGCCTTTGCTGGAAGCTAAAGATTTTATAGAAGGAAGGCATGAATCGGATGAAGGGATCCTTTTCGGGCGCTATACCAAGAAAGAGGATGATCAGGTCATGTTTGAAACCGGTTTGGAAGAATCCGAATTAGATTTAATAATCACATTCGATAAAGTAGATGGTAAATGGTATGTAACTGACTGTTACAATGGCTGGTATGGAAGTTTATATGCCTCAGATTTTGATGCTACCGTATACGAAGTTCAACAACGCAATACAGATTTCGCAGAAAAGAATCCTTAAAGTAAAATATACTTTTTTCTATCAGGAAGTTTTATTTAATTGAAATAATAAACGGGTCGGAATATAACAATATCCTACCCGTTTTTATTTATAATTAATTCTTTAATTCACGTTCTCTTTCTGTTAATACAATTTTCTAATGAGCATATACGGCAACCATAATCCATCTTTCTTATTTTTGAGCCTACTCCCATTATACCACTGACCGATTTAATCGGCATCATTAAACTATGTTCCGTCAATTCTATGCCACAGGGAAATTCAGGAAACAAAGAAAATAGTTTTTGCTGTTCATCTATACTCCATTCACAATAACCAGGACTATAACGATTACTGTGCAGCCATCCGTAATTACCAATATGCTTTCTTAAAACAAACTCCATGTAATCTGCTGTAGATTCTACTATGCAGCTACCTAATGAATCTGCAATGTAGGTAGACAAGATATCATCTTTAACTTTCAAACTATTCGTCCATGCCTCAAATTCTTTTCCACATGTGGCAACAAAGAAAACAAAGCATTCTGACTTTCTAAGTTGACGACTAATAATCTTTCCCAAATGAAATGTTTCGGTTTCCGTTTGCAATAAATCTTCTCTCAATATACCATCAGCAAAGAGGTAAGCAAAACGTGGACGAGTCAGTGTACCGGCATATTTTATTAAATGATTTGTTTGCTTTTGAATCTCATCTTCCGGCAACTGATTATGATATCCCATCACTTCATAAACATCCCTTACAGGCAGTTGCAAATCTCTAAAATCTACATTAAATTCTTGCATTATTATACTCGGCTAAAGCATCGAAAAATGCAGCTATATTTCCTATTGGAACATGCGGGGGAGTATCGCAGCCGGAAGAGAGAACAAAATTCGGATATGCCTTCATTGCTTCCAACAGATTTAAAGTTTCTTGCCTGACACTTTCCGGTGTACCCATCTTAAAGATACCTACGGGATCCAGGTTACCCATTGCCAGAGAATGTGCCGGAACTTCTTTTATTACTTCTTTCATATCCGCTTTATTGCCAAAATGATATCCGGCAGCTCCGGTATATACCATAGCCTCAGTACAATGTCCGGTGTTTCCACAATTATGCAGGATTACCGAAAAATAGTCGTCCTGAACAGCATCTACAATTTCTTTTATGTATATTGAAGAATATTGCCGGCAATCTTCATTGGACAATAATCCGGCAGCGGGTTCTGCGATCAATACACCATTCACGCCGGTTTCTTTTAAAGCTTTACAATAAGAAATTAGAAAATCTGTGCACTTTCTTAATAAAACATTTGCTGCATCCGGATTAATATAGATCAGCATCATTATTTCCGACATATCATAAAGTCTCCCGGCCAGTGAATAAGGCCCTATGCATCCAGCTAATATAGGTTTTTCCTTAATGGATTCTGCGGATAATTGATTTGCTTTTATGTATTCCTGTATCCTGCCTTTATCAAGAGTAGGAACTTCGAGCTTTTCAATATCATCTTCGTTATTTAACAAACGGCCGGTTACATTCGGAACTTCATCTTCTGGGAAAACTATCTTAGCTCCGAAAGCTTCTGCCTCCACCGTTAAATCCATGATGACACTACACGCAGCAGCAGGATATTGCTGATTTAGAACATAGATTGCATCAAAGTGAGTTTTTCCATCTGTTACTGCATCTTTTACTGTTTTTTTATTTAGTTCAATCCCCGGATGGGTCATGATAGGAATAGCCGCTTTTTTATTATCATGGATTATATTCTCAATCCATATTGACATATTTATTCTATTCATTATTCGTTAATTTATAATTTTAATCAATAAGATATTTAGATAAAAGACGGGTATTTAAAAAAAATGTACTCTTTTTAATATCTGATAATGGATAAAGAAGGCAATAAAGAGTAACTAATCTATAAACAGTGTGGGATTATCAAAAAAGATTTTATTTGTGATTGATATACTACATTAAAAAAATGGGAATATATAAATACGTTTATTTTATATATCCCCAATCATATTTTATACAGAGGCAATTATATATAATCTTCTCCTAATTTGATTTGTGCGTCATTAACGAATTTCCTTATAGTCTGCTCCTCGTCTTTTTTGCAAATCAACAATACATTATTAGATTCTGCAATGAGATATCCATCCAGCCCTTGTACAACTGCCAGTTTATCTTTAGGCAGTACAATGATATTGTTATTACAATCATACAGAAGAGATTGGCCTTTTAACACCGCATTTCTTTCATTATCTTTTGGATACATATCATATAATGAACTCCATGTTCCTAAATCAGACCAACCGAAATCTCCTAATAGTACAAACGCATTATTTGCTTTTTCCATTATACCAAAGTCAATAGATACGTTGGGACAAGCCGGAAAGTTTTCATCGATAAATTCTTTCTCTCTTTCTGTGCCATATACATCTTTGCCGGGAGCTAGTTTAGTTGCGATCTCAGGCAGAAGTTCTTCAAAAGCTTTCAGGATGGTATTTACATTCCATATAAAAAGACCTGAATTCCAATAAAATTCACCACTTTCAAGAAACACTTTTGCAAGCTCGTATTCTGGTTTCTCTGTAAATGTTTTTACTCTAAAGAAATCTTCCTGACGCTCCTCGTCGATTTGAATGTAGCCATATCCTGTTTCAGGACGATTAGGTTTTATTCCTAAAGTTACAAGTGTGTTTGAGTTTGCAACAAGATTTAACCCTTTCTGAATAGCCTCAACAAATTCTTGTTCTTTCAAAATGAGATGATCTGAAGGAGCTACTACAATATTCGCATTTTCATCCTTTGAACGAATATGATAAGAAGCCCAAGCGATACATGGTGCTGTGTTTCTTCGTGTAGGTTCTAACAGAATTTGATCAGATGATATTTCGGGTATTTGCTGTTTCACCAGATCTGCATATATATCGTTGGTCACGATAAAAATATTTTCTTTTGGAATTATTTTTCGGAAACGATCATATGTTTGCTGGAGAAGTGAACGCCCAGTGCCAAAGAAATCAAGGAATTGTTTGGGAAGGGTTTTCCTGCTTACAGGCCAAAAACGGCTCCCAATTCCACCTCCCATAATTACACAGAAATTATGATTGTTATTCATAATATTTTAATAATTGAAGTTTTTGCTAAATTAGTTTTTATTTTCAAAAAACAGAAATGTTAAACTAAGGTTTTATGTTTTTTATATTTTTTTCTTCGAGCTGTTTGTTGGTTAGGAAAAAACGCCTATCTTTGCACCGCAATTAAGCCCAGATGGCGGAATCGGTAGACGCGCTGGTCTCAAACACCAGTGGATTCACTTCCATCCCGGTTCGACCCCGGGTCTGGGTACTAAAGCGGAGAGAGTTGAAAAATTCTCTCCGCTTTTCTTTTTTACCTCTTAATTCGTCGTTTTGCTACAAGATTAAATCAAAAACTCTGTTACTACAATTGGTTTGATATCGTTATAAATTAACAGTATTATCATATTTATAGATTTTGAGTACGAGCCTCTTTTAAACTTTCAATCAAAGGTAAACCTGACGATTTATGAGGAATATAGTTTATAGATTCTTTTAGAATAATATTATTCCTTACTTCTAACTTTCCAATATCAAATTCATCTTTATAAAGATATCCTTTCGAATTAACATAATTAATATTGACTTTTACAGAAAGCTTTTCTTTTTCATTCGTAGTCAAATCAGGCATGAATTGTGATACTTTTATAATTCTTTGTTTACCTTCACTTAAAATGAATGAATTAAAATCAGATATTTTGCTGCTTACCTCTACAGCCTTGTTATTACTATTATATAAAATTATATTACAATCAGTGATACTTATATTTTGATTCCCTTTATTTATTAAAACCATACTTACAGTAAGCTCACAACGATTATAACCGCTAACATTGGTTAGGTTTACCGAGATTTCTTCTTTTTTGTGAAAAAATTGGTAATATAAAGAAATAAGTGAAGCGACTAAAGCAAAGCAAGCGATTACATCAGTAACATTCGTATAGAGAGTTTAATAATTATAAAACATCATTTGAACTATTTATAAAGATAATAATTTTTTCAATTATGGATTAGATATTCATCCTTTTAATTCATAAATCAAATTTAAATCTTTAAATAGTTATCTCGAAAACAAAGTGTCTAAAATTGGTTTTACTTATCCAGATGCTACTCAGTACCCACTACATAAAATAGGTTTACTTCTTTTACTTTTAATCAAAAATATTGTTACAATTTAAAAAAGTCACACACACATTCACATCAATTTCTTAAAATTTATTCCTTACATTATTATATAAATAATAATAACATTCATTACTCAAGGGTTAATTCTATTTCCGTTACTTTTCTTTCTTTTTAAACAAACAACTCCAATATCAATGCATACAAAATATTGTTTGAATGCATCCAAAATAAATTTTCAATGCATTCAAAATAAAATTTTGATGCATCAAACATATTTTTCTTATTTGAAAGGGGATAACGTAATAGAATCAATATTTAAAATGTATAGGAAAATATTAATAGGCATGTAGTACATATAATTCGTACAAGAAGTAAAATTGTGTACAATATCATTGCAAAAATTTAATTCATTTCGCCTTAACAGATGTATAGTTATAATGTTTTCTTTTAGCTAGAATATTTTACAAAAGTTTCTTATAAGTATGTCTTCTAAATTATCTTATATTATTTTGTATCTTTTATGTGATGCGGCGATAAATGTAAAAGTGCCAGCGATGGGAGGAATAAGACACTAAAAACAAGATGTAATTATTATTTAATAAAAAATTCTTCTGTAAAAACAGGAATTTTCCAACTGCAGCGGTTGGCTTTCGTGAACTGCTGCAGTTTGAAGTTGCCGACTGCAGCAGTTCACAACAGTCAACTGCTGCAGTTGGGAAGTGTCAACCGCAGCGGTTGAAAAAACCAGCCCCAAAAGCCTTCTGGGAGCGATTTTTATAGATGTAGGAATGGAGAAACAACGAGCTTATCATTTTACCGGCCTGTATGATATTTTCGCAAAAATTCCTAGCTCAGTACGTCGTTTATACTATACAGTTTTTATCCTGGATTGAGCAATAGATAAATTTCATATCACAAGTCGGTTATCTAAATGAAATAGTAATCACACTTTCATAAACATGCCTAACTTCTTACTCAAGATAAGGCTATCTAGAAAATTACCCTTTTCCTATCTTAATCCAGGTTGCCTTTTTCCACAACCATTCTAATGGACCCTGACGATGTGAACGAAGCCACCAACGACAAAAAAATAATTGTAAAAAGAACACGACTACACCCATAAGAAAACATACTGTAATTCCCGTATAAAGGTAAAGGCTTAATCCCCAGTTATAAAACAAGAATGCTCCAACTAAAGATTGGGATAAGTAGTTTGTCAAACTCATACGTCCATAAGGCGCCAATTGATGAAGAATACGTTTAAACGTTGTTAGGTAATAAACAATTATTATCCCTGCAAACAGTATCCCTGTAAATGCAATATTTGAAAGTGATTTAAGTATAAGGATAGAAGGTGTAAGTAACGCCTCACGACTTATAAAATCAGGGATTATAAACATTAAACCATAAATTGGGAAAAAGGATATGACAGCTATGATAAATACCTTAATCCACAATTTTATATTTTTTTCTGAATAGGGAAACAAGTTGCTACGTCCTATCAGCATGCCTACCATAAAAAGGCCTGCGGTTTGGGTAATTCTCCCATGTAATAACATCCAGCCCATATTAGCAATGTTACCTGTCCATATTGCAGTTTTGCTCATTTCCAGGAAAGAACCTTCTTTCTGAGCCGTATTAACTATTTCCCAGTATGGAGCATCGAGTTGAGCATTTATAACATACTCGGGGTTGATGAGTGCATAAATTATTTCTCCCCATTCCAAAGGTTGCAGCAAAAGAATAACCGCTATAATAGCAACTGTGCGGGTAGAAAGACGGCAAACCGCTATCAATACATAACCAACCAATGCATAAAGCACCAATATTTCACCGGGGAATAAAGTTGAATTGATACAAGCTATGAAAAAAAGCAATATTAATCGCCATGCAAATCGTCCACGAAAATCTTTTCCTTTGACTTTTTGTGAATTGTCTTGAATAAAAAAACTAAATCCGAAAAGCAATGCAAAGATACAATAGGCTTTACCGGAAAAAGCAAAAAATACACTGTCCCAAATTACCCTATCCGTAAATATTAAAAAGTTGGAGGTTTCTTCCGGGAAACTGTTGAGGCTGAACCTTTCGATAAAATGAACAAAGGTTATTCCCATTACAGCAAAGCCACGTAAAACGTCTGCTATTTCTATGCGATTATTATTAGTTAATGTGGTAGTTGAGTGCATGTTTTCCAGATTCTAAATATTAACGTATTCTTTTATTGGAGGCAAATTTATCACAAACTATTAATGTTTACTAACAAATACTATCCAATAAATAGTAAAATATAGCTATTAAGAGGTTTATTAGATTAATAGATTTGAAGAATTTATATAAGTAAATACTTAATTATAAACCTATTATCTGAAATGTATAAAGTAAATGCAATAAGGATGGCACAATAATGGGAAATAAATACATCTTAATAATAGGAAATTTATTTTTCACCACATAACCTCTTAATCCTATAATATTTCTTAATAGTTTTTCTATCTTCAATAAATTTACAAAATGACAATATTATTCAGCGTAATAAAAAGATGTCCCATCTACCAACTAAACAGTATATATTTAGGTAAATATCAGTTAAAAAAACAATATTTGAATTTTAATATATGATTCTATTTTCAATAAAACCCTACTAAAAATATAGAAAAAACAAAATATTTTATTATATTTGATTCTAATAAAAACCAACACTATGAAAGCGATTTTCAATTATTATGAAATGAAGTTACCGGAAAAACATAGAATACTTCTAATAGAGAATCGTAATGAAATTTATAAATGGATTGGAGAAATTGAAGGTATAGCCCCCCAAATGCATATTACTTTATTTTGGGGGCTTGTAACTTACCAAGACGAAACTTACGAAATCACCCTTTCGTGCTATGTAGATACAGGGCCTTACAGCAACTTGTCGATCAAACTATAAAAGAAATATATAATCCCATCAGACTACCTTTCCCTCCAGAATTAGATAAAGATTCTCTTTATAAACATTTCACTCTATAAGCTTAAATCAATAAAGCATTAACATACACAAAGTAAAAAGCCATCCCCTAAAAGAGATAGCCCTTTTCATTAATGAAATACTCTAATAAATTATCATATATCTTATGGTTTAGGAAACTCATATAACCATATCCGAAAATAAACTAATATAATATTACCAGAGAAATCCATAAATTATTAAAAATATAAGAGCAAATTTAATACAAATCAAATGATTTATATATTGTTTATAATAATAAACAAATTAAACTTGTTTTTGTTCAGTCCAATAACAAAAAATAAGGCGGATATCACAAATTCAGAGAGAAGGATTGGATATTATAAAATAAATTGAATATATAGTTAAACAAGCTGTGTCTGCTTTTGAAAATAAATTGTAACTTCCTTACAGATAATCTACAAAATATTTAAACTTTTTCATGATTTAATTGTTATATATAAGTTAGCGCTAAAACAAATATTCAGCTATAATCATACATAAATAAGATTTATAAAAAATAAAAATCTGATTACAATCACGAAAAGATTTTTATATACTTTTATGACAATAATATTCAGTTTACGTCAGGAAGATAATATTATTATAGCTAACTTGATGAATAATCTTAAAGTTCATGGATCATTGCCTGTAATATCATAGCAGAAGAATCAAAGATTCCAGTATCAGCGAATTAAGCCAAATAAAAGCCTATCTGATAGCTGCAGGTATAGATGTATTTGGTGTTATTATGGGAGAAAAACCGTTAGAAAGGGGTATTACTAATGATCTTTTATCAAAAGCTATAAATCAATGCAAAATGGTGATGATACATGGTGAACAATATAATACTGTCTATACGGAAAATGCACGGAATTTTGCAAATAGACAAAACAAAATAGGAGGAAATGTCACATTCCGTACCGTATTGGGTAATCATACAAAATCTGTAATACACTATTACCTACATACATCAGCCAACCTATTAATATATAAATAATTTTTTTCCTTACTTTTTAATTATAGTATGCTTACAATAAGGTCTGCAAAATAATATGCAGATCTTATTTATTTTTTATAAATATATTAAGAAAATATAAAATCAATATTAAAATTTAAATGAAACAACAGAAGACATAAATACACTTTAAATAAAGATAAAAAAGCAGATAAAAAAACTATATTATGTATATAAGCTAATAATATTTTTTCAAGCATGAAAAAGAAACAATATTACCGGAAAACATAAAATGAAGTAAATTAAAATAAACATTTTCATTAATATATTAACAATTTTCATTAAACCGCATCATTGTAATTAACTTTCCTTGCATGTTAAAAAAGTTATATATAAGTTCGTACTGATATACCCCAGAATTACAATTAACTATTTAAAAAGAAATTATGGAAAAGAGAATTTTACTTACATCTGTGAAAAGAATCTCCTGCATTCTTCTCGCATTTTCAATGATTGCTCTCCAAGCGTGCGTAAACACTGTCGAAGATTGCGTTGATATCAAAGGGGATAATCCTACAATAGCAACGCAAAACTTAAACGAACTTGGCGCTGAAGAATTACGTGAAATGAAAGCACAACTTCAAACCGCAGGAATCGAAGTATCCGACATTGAAATCCAAGAAGAAGATGCTTCTACCAGAGGATATATTAATGAGCGTCTGCTTAGAGTTATTAAAGTCACTACCAAGAGTCAGCATCCTGCAGATCCAAACAGAACAGTTGATCTTTCAGGGGTACTATTAGTTCCTAAAAAAACATCCAGACAACTCCGTCTTGTTGTAGCACCGGTTCCAACTTACACAAACAATGATCATGCACCATCTAAACTATTTCAGGAGATGTGCCTTTTCTCTAACGGAACTTTAAATTATTTGTATTTCTGGACATTACAAGCTTATCAGGGATTTGCCGTGTTATTGCCTGACTATCCCGGATATGGTGATTCGTATCAACAATGCTTCATTCCATATTTGGTGCAAAAACCAATGGTTAAATCTACCATCGACCTAACTAAAGCTGCACAGCAGGTGCTAACTAATGAAGGTTACAAATATAAATCAGAAATAATTGCAACCGGATATTCACAAGGTGCTTTCGTTGCTACAGCTTTAGCGAGAGAATTGGATACAAATACTTCTCATAACCTTCCTATAAAATTACTTGTGGCCGGAGGAACTCCTGCAAATCTAAAATATATAGCTGAAACAGTAATTGGTTCAGAAGAATTTCGCAGTCTTTATCTAATGGCTTACGCCATCTGCGGATATCATAGCAACGGATATTCAAATATAAATATCAGCGATATTTTGAAAGAACCCTATGCTTCTGAAGTATATAACTATTTTGATGGAACACAATCTGATTTCACGGATATATTCCCATGTAAGATATCTGATTTATTCACACAAGATATCATTGATAACTTTAATAATTCAAAATACCAATATTTAAGGAATATTTTAGAAGAAAACAGTATCCAACCATGGAAGAACAAATGCAAAATGACTATGGTGCATGGCACAAGAGATATTACCGTGGATTATGAAAATGCGAAAGGCTTTGTTCAGGATCAGAAAGATGCAGGTGGAAAAGTAACTTTCGTATCTGTGCCTTGGGGAAATCATGTTTCTACGGCAATCCGATATTATTCATATGCTACTGCCAGCTTATTGCTGAACAGATAAAACTCTCTTGTCGTTAATTTAGTATATGTTCGAATGAGATTAGTTTTTATATGGCTAATCTCATTTATTATATATTGAATATAAAGATTGATTATATAAATAATAAATTAATGAGGCAGACTTTTACTCTCCGGATTCATAATGACTTAATAACATTATTTATAATCTCCAATAAAAAAGCACCTCTTTATGAAAGAGATGCTTTCCCATTATTTAATTATATTAAATAAAATACTTTAATATCTTGATTATCTTAGAACATATATGCCAAAGATACTTGCCACATTTTATTCTTTGATTTGAAAACACCACCATCTATAATACCGCCGGCTTCACCTGTAGCAACGGTTTTCTTTGCAGAATCTGTAAAAGGAATATTATAATTCACACCAATCTGTAAATGATTGACAAGCTTAACACCTACTCCTATATTCATTCCGATTTCCGCAGACTTAGCAGCATTATCCATATTTACATCTTTACCGGCAAGTTCTCCTAACTCTTCCAAAAAGTTATCATTACTGATGTTAAATGAAAAATCCGGTCCGGCAGCAATAAATATACCTAAAAAATCACCTAATCCAAAAGTATATTTAAGATTGATAGGGATATCAATAGCATGCTGATTGATAGTGGTACTATTATCTCCGTAAGTAAATTTTGATCCTTTTTGTGAATAAAGTAAAGAAGCATCAACCCCGATACCAATAATAGGAACTGTAAATTCAGTCATAGGTCCGATAAAAAATCCGGCTCTGTTCTCCGATTTGAAATTATTATTCAATCCCGAAAAGTCCGCTTTATTAAGGTTCAAACCACCTTTGAGACCAAATTTTAATTGTGCTTGCGCAGGTATAACTACAAATAAACATGCAACTACCAATAAAGTACTAACAATCTTTTTCATAACCTAATAGTTTTTTAAAAGTTTGATGGCAAAGATATGTATTTTACAGTAAAAGTCATAAAATTTATATAAAAAGTAACAAATCACCTATTTAACTGTTAGCCAATAAGCTACCAATTGTAAAAGTTCAAATGTAATATTAATTGTCAAATACTTATACAATCTTTTATTTTCACAAATGCTTCTTACCCAAAATCAATCTACAAGAATAAAATCCAGAATAAATTTGCAGAAAAATCATTAACAATGTGATAATTATTTATTATATTTGAAGTAATTTCAGTGAGAGTTTATACGAATACCTTAACCTATCTGGATCTATATGAAAAAAGCCTTAACCTTATTAGCCATCCTTATGCCTATTTTGTGCATAGATGGTCAAAAGACCGGATACAGAGAAACTTTAAATGAAAAAAACTATAAATGTGAGAATGGTACTCTGTATTTTAAAAATATATTAAGCTTTGAGAAGCTTTTGAAGTGTGCAGAAATACATACGAATGAAGAGCAGCAAGATTGGGAACAATCTTTAGATTTTACTTCTCTATATACTTTACATTCTGAAAAATGTGAAGAATTGGATTATATCACAAACGAAGCGGAATACAATAAATTTAGAAATACCAATTCTGATAAGTTTATTTTTAACGAGACTGATCCTTATGATCTATCCATCTACCTTTCTACGAAAAGTTTTGCGCATGCCAAACTCGCTAACTGTGAAGGTATAGTGTATATAAATAACAAAGAATATAATCTGCTTACATTAAAGACATATAAAGAATACGAGGAAATATATGAAAACCCTTTTCTGCCTATTCCTGCCAATATCCGGGCTCATTCTAATGATTGCTCTTTCAAAAATAAAAACCGAAGCTTCCGTATAGTATATGGGATCAGTGGTAATGGCCCTGCATTAAAAGTATGGGCAGCCAAGAAACATCTATGGGGCTGGAAAGAGTATGAAGCAATCTATTACTGGAAGGTTTCTTCTACCGGCGAGCCTCAATATGGAAAAAGATGTAAAAGCAACTCACTCATTCCTGTTGACTCATTTTTGAAAGACGGTGAAACAATATATGTATGGACCCAATGTGTAGGAGAAGAGAATTGTGTAAAACTAATCGTAAGTTTGTTATGATTTGAGGCCGGTTGATTACATAGGTTATACAAATCGTAGACAATAGAATCAAAGAATACGAATATTGATGTAACCTATGTTTTATTTTATGATTCTCTTAATACTTTTCTTCTTCAAGATAGGCATCCACAGCTTTTTTAACAGAACCATGTAGCAATAAAAGATGTTTGGCTTGTTCATATTCCAGGTTAAGTTCTTCAGCAACCATCCGTGTTCCACGATCTACAAGTTTTTGATTGGAGAGTTGCATATTTACCATGCGATTCCCCTTTACCCGGCCCAGCTGTATCATAGCACTTGTCGTGATCATATTTAGTATCATTTTCTGGCCTGTACCCGACTTCATACGTGAGCTTCCGGTTATAAACTCCGGACCTACCAGCATTTCTATTGCTATGTCAGCCTCCCGGGAAACAGGAGAATCGGGATTACTGGATATAGAGGCTGTTAGTATTCCATGTTCACGCGCCTTACGCAAGGCGCCTATTACATAAGGTGTAGTACCGGACGCAGCTATCCCAATCACTGTATCTTTCGTATTTACGTGATGTTCGGAAAGTTCTTGCCAACCCCGTTCCATATCGTCCTCTGCATTTTCAACCGGATTACGTAAGGCGCGTTCACCACCGGCGATAATACCAATCACTAATGTGGGAGGCATACCGAATGTAGGAGGTATCTCTGATGCATCTAATACGCCGAGCCGGCCGCTTGTCCCTGCACCCATGTAAAAAATACGACCTCCCTGCCTCATACGCTTTACAATCTCAATCACCAGTTTTTCTACTTGTGGAATAGTTGTGTGGACAGCATCGGCTACTTTATGGTCTTCTTTATTGATTTCTTCCAGAAGCTCGCGTACGGATTTCTTTTCCAGATCGTTATATAATGAAGGCTGTTCCGTTATCTTAGTAAATGCCATATTAATCTATTGTAAATGATAATTAATTAATCCTTTTATAGGGTCTTGGGTTATATTCTCGATTTTTATGCCTAATTTATTTGCTACATCATGCAATATCTCCTTAAAAACAAATGCAATAGAACCAGTAAAGTGAACGCTGTATTTTTTATACTCATATTGCATAACATTGCGTATGAAGAAGGAGTTAAAACCTTCGTATACAATATTATATATTTCCGGTTCATGAATATTCTGAGAAATAAAATAAGAGAAAGCGGCTAAAAAACGGTTGGGGAAAGGTTGTTTGTATACACGATCCAGTATTTCTGCACGAGAAAGATTAAACTGACTAAAAAACTTCTCCTGCAATCCGGAAGAAAGCTGATTTTTCAGACAGTCACCTATAAGAGATTTTCCCAGGGCAGCTCCACCCCCTTCATCACCCAGAATAAACCCTAATGGAGGTACATTTTCCACTATCTGTTTACCATCATAACAGCAAGAATTTGAACCTGTACCCAGAATGCATGCAATCCCTGCTTCGTTTCCACATAAAGAACGGGCAGCTCCCAATAGATCGCTTCCTATCTCTATGGGTGCTTTTATATATTGTGATATAGCAGTACTCACAATTTCATTCTTCTCAGGAAAAGCACAACCTGCACCATAAAAATAAACTGCTTCTATCTTTTTATTACCTAACCGGGGGAGAAGCTCTTTTTCCAGTTCGAGGCTTATATCCTGTTGGGTTTGGAAAAATGGATTTATACCTTTTGTATGAATCCGGATAGGCGGTTTGTTACCATCCACCAGACACCACATGGTTTTAGTAGAGCCACTATCTGCCAATAATATCATATCTTGATGTATATTTTCTTTTTATAGAGTATATATCCTATTATCCAGTTTACAAAAACAAACAACAAAGCAAAAACTAAGGAAGCTGGATAAGCACCCAACAATGGTTGCAGTATGATCCTGTAAATATATCCCTGCAAGCTAATCGTAGCTCCGTTATAAGCGAAAAGGATATTTCCCACCACGATAGAAAGAAAAGCGGCTAATACATACATGAACAAGGGGTTTACCCCAAACGCTTCAAAAAAACGGCTCCACGTTTTATATCCCTTCACATCGATGATCCAGATAAGTATAGCCAGGAAACTGGAACATAATCCGCAAGTAGCCAATACATAAGTTGGAGACCAAACTTTTTTATTAATAGGGCAGCCATAATGTAGCAGGAACCCCATAAATGTAAGCGCAGTACCTATAAGGAACAGGCGTAACAGTTTGTCTCTTATATCTTTCACTTCCAACATAAATTTGCCGCAACAAAATCCGATAAGTACATGAGCAATAGAAGGCAGAGTGCTTAACAAACCTTCCGGATCTATACCATTATCCTTATACATATGGCTTTCTCCCAACAAAGTACGATCTACAATGGAAAGTATATTTGTTTGATTATGCTCAAACCCGTTACCTAAAAATAAGATAAAAGTATATATCACCAGAATTGCCAAAATAAGATAAGGTATATATCTATGTTTCACAAGCAATGCAATCAGTGCCGTAGCTCCATAACAAAGTGCAAGTCGCTGCATTACTCCCATAATACGTATTCTGTCGAAAGTCCAGACTGATTCTCCCAGCCTTTGCCAAATAGATATATCTTCTCCTGAAAGGGAATTAAATGTTTGACAAAAGAGTGAAAACCAAGCTATTGCCAAACCTATGAGAAAAATAACAATAGTACGTTTCAGTATTTTCTTTCCGGCATCCAAGCTGAATTCAAAATTATATTTTCGCAGGGATATATAAGTAGATATGCCCATAATAAACATGAAGAAAGGAAAAACCAGATCGGTAGGTGTCAATCCGTTCCATTGTGCATGGCGCAAAGGTGTGTATACATATTGCCACGAACCGGGATTATTTACCATAACCATACCTGCAATGGTTATTCCACGTAGAACATCCAAGGCAAGCAGACGTTTACTTGTATTTGTTTTCATTGAATATACTTTATCCATATTTAAACGTTAACTTTCTTTCCAAACTCCGGATCTAGTTTCTTTTTTACCCATACAGAAGCGAGGATACCGGGAATTGTAGATATACACACCCACCAGAAAAAGTTGGTATATCCTATTTGTTCCTGAATCCACCCTGCTACCATACCGGGTAGCATCATACCCAGTGCCATAAATCCTGTGCCTATTGCATAATGGGCAGTTTTATATTCCCCATCAGCTGTATAGATCAAGAATAGTGTATAGGCTGTAAACCCGAATCCATATCCCAGCTGTTCAATTGCTACGGAAGGAATGACAATCCACAGACTATTGGGAGTAAAAGCGGCCAATAATACGTAAAGCAGGTCGGGCAAATTAATAGCCAATGCCATTGGGATGATCCACTGCCTGAGCCCTTGCCGCGAAACGACAATACCGCCAATAATACCGCCCAATAAAAGAGCTATTACACCGATAGTGCCATATACCATACCTACGGTAGCTGTGGAAAGTTCCAGCCCCCCTTGTGATCCTGCATCCAGCAGGAAAGGAGATGCAAGTTTAGCTAATTGGGCTTCTCCCAAACGATAGGTTAATAAAAAGAAGAAGATAAGTCCGATATTTTTCTTGTAAAAAAATGATTTTAGTGTATTCCACAAATTATCCAGCAATGTGGAGGATTTGAATGTATGCTGTACATCGCTTACGGGACGAGGCAGTATATAAGCATGATAGAGCGTAATGGCAATAAACAATCCGGCCAGAAAGAAAAATGTAATACTCCATGCCATCGGAATATTACCTTTAAGAGAAGGGAAAAGTATGCCTTCTTCCATCAGACCTGCAATCATAACAAGTATACCTTGACCGAAAATGTTAGCCAGACGATAAAACGTATTGCGTATTCCTACGAAAAAAGATTGTTCTCCATTGCTAAGTCCAAGCATATAGAATCCGTCGGCAGCAATATCATGTGTAGCCGAACTGAATGCCAGCAGCCAGAAAAAAGCCAGCGTAGACTTTACGAAAAAAGTAGTTGGTATGAAAAATGCAATCCCTGCAAATCCTGCTGCAATCAGAGCTTGCATGGCAATGATCCACGAACGTTTTGTCTTTATCAGGTCTACAAATGGACTCCATAAAGGTTTGATCACCCACGGTAAATAGAGCCAGCTCGTATACAAAGTTATCTCCGTATTTGACAGGCCAAGCCGCTTATACATAATTACAGCTACTGTCATTACAGCTACATAAGGAAGCCCCTCTGCAAAGTAAAGAGTAGTTATCCAAGCCCATGGAGATGTTTTTTTACCGGACATATTATTTTTTAATAAGTAGTTTAGTAGTTAAAGTAGTCAGAGTAGTTAAGTAGAAATAGTCTCATTATAAAGTAATCATTTACTCTAACTTCTCTGACCACTTTAACTACCAAATCAATATATTTTTTCCACTGTTGCTCCTACATAATAATGAAGCAAAATATCATTGTAAGCATATCCTTCATTGCCCATTACGGCGGCACCAATCTGACACAATCCTACTCCATGTCCCCAACCGGCACCGGTAAGAATAAATTTATCATCTTCTTTATCAATTACAAATGCTGAGCTATAAAGATGTGAATGTGAAAGCACACGGCGTATCTCCAATTCTTTACCAATAGTCATACTGCATTTTGTACCTATAACTTTCAGCTTTACAATTCGTCCGGAAGTTCCCCTTTCTGCCGGGACCAGTTTTACAATAGTACCAAAATCTATTCCTGTGCGTTCAAACACCAATTCCGAAAGTTCCTTTACTGTATACTCCACTTTCCAACGATAGAAATCGGTGGTTTCCTGGTCATAATTGTTCAATACCTGAGAAAGTATACGTTTGTTTTGTGTATTGCAAAATGCTTCAGGAGAAATTCGTATCCATCTTTCGGCCTGCTCTTCATGGCGGAAGTCCGGGAGATAGCTTTTAGTCACACAATCACGCTTTCTTCGCAAATAGGAATAATTTACATCTTCCCAGCAGTTATGAAACTCTTCCAATGCACCTCCGCAACACTTTGAAAAACGTGCATCGCAAATACTTCCTTCAGACATAAGCACCTGTCCGCGTGTTTCTACTACAGCCTTTACCGCCGTTTCAGTAAAAACCCGGGTAATACCCTGATAACGCTGGCAATGATCATCTGCACAAACATCAAAATTATCATGGTCTTCATGATCATACCAGCATATATGTTCGTTTCCTTTGGTAATGAATGAATTATAGGCCTTATCAGATACTCCTTTTGTCTTATTGATCTGTGCCATCAACCAACTGCGTGAAATTACGGCATGGGCTTTCAATAGTTCTTCAGAGGCTTCAGCACTCATCTCTGATGATATTACACTTTCCAGATAGTTTTCAATAGGGACAATGTTAACAGCAGTTATATTCTCATTCTCTATAATAAATTTTAAAGCTCCCCGGAAAGATTGACACTCTTTCCGTTCCCAATGAAAATTAATTCCAATAGTTACATCTTTTAACTCGAAAAAGGATGCAGATTCATCAACTGGTTCAAATACTAATTCCGGGTATATCCGCCCATTCCACCTGATAGCACCTGATTCGTAAACTACCTGATGCTCTCCGCGGATAGTGGAACCTTTGTATGAATAACCACCATGAAATACAACCCGTATTTCACTATCATTCATAATCCCTACTCTCACTTTCGGTTCTTTCATAATAGCTTGTTTAAGTATTCTTTGAGTTTATGCATTTGTCTGTCATCCAGAGAGACTTCCTGCATAATACCAGCAATATCTTCTTTTGTGATCTTGTCAAAATCTTTTTTAAGTGGGCTTATAATTACACCTCCCATATCCACCGCCCCGGGACTGACTAGTATATTTTTTTCTCCTTCTTCATAATAACAGGAAGGACGATGTTTTTCCCGAAGGAGTAAAATTGTTACCAGAACATTATCACTATCATACCAGGTAATGATATTCATACCCGGTTCTTCCTCTTCCGGTTTTATTTCGAGTGAATGATATATATCTTTAAAGAGCTTTATTGCGTTTTCTTTATTTTCAGATCGGATGACAAGTGTACTACGCAGATAGTCTTTTAATTCATAAAGCTCTATTCCTTTACCCTGATAGATAAGATCATTCTCTACGTGCATCCATTCTTTCTCTACCGGAAGGAAACCCTTATTTCCTGCCTGAAAATGTACATGATCCGGTACGGAAGCCCCACTATGCGGTCCATTGTAAAAGACTACAAACCGGTCTAGTGCCTGTGACATATCGAGCATATCGGCAAAACGGTACAATATACGCTGAGGCAGATGTTTCAATGCAGGGATGGTAAAATGCTGTGGAAAAATGGGATAAGGATTTACCAATATCTGGTAATTTTCCCCAAAGAGAATTCCCTTTTGTTGTTCCGGGAGGTTTTCCGGGCAAAGAAAGCATTTTTTATCTTTAAGTGATCTCTCATCTACTTTGGCAGAAGCAGAAACAATACGTGCCGGATTAAACTGGACATTTACATGGAAATTTCCATAAGAAAACTCTCGTGTCTTTACATGTTGTAATGCACGATAGTTATCTCTTGCCAAAGGCCAGCTTTCCAGTTGACTTTGCAGAAGCTCAAGCACCTGTCCGGATGATACCGTTTGTTTCATGTCTTTTTATTCATAGCAATACGTGCCTGGAGTTCCCATGTACGTATACGATCTTTATAGATATTATGCGCATTCATTTTCACAATATCCAATGATGCATCTGAATTGTCTTCCCAACGACGACACAAATATACAACTTCATACACACGTCCGACCTGATATTGACGTGAAAAATTTAACCCCAGTGCATAATCTTCGCCATAACTTGTATTAGGAACCTTTATTTCGCGAAGCAAAGGTGTGTAAAAAGCGCGCGGAGCACCAAGGCCATTAATACGAAGAGCATTGTTCCGTCCGTTCTCCGGTGTCCATTCTTTATGGTCTATCATCCCCGGAGGTATTTCATTCAGGTGGAAATCAGTCATTTGATAAGTGCCTACTACCATGGCACATTGTTGCTCATAAAAAGCATCTACCATGACTTGCAGCGTATTTTCATCTTTGTAGACATCATCGCTATCCAGTTGTACAGCAAATTTTCCACACAGAGGATGATGGACACCGACATTCCAACACCCACCTATACCCAGATCATAGCGTTCAGGGATAATATGGAGCACTCTCTCATCAGAAGTATATTTTGAGATCACTTCAGTTGTACCGTCTGTAGAATGGTTGTCAATGATAATCAGATTAAAACGGAATTCAGTCTTTTGTAAAAGCACCGACCGGATAGCATCTTCAATTGTACGTATACGGTTACGTACCGGGATGATAACGGATGCTTCAACCGGGAAATCTTCCGCATCAAATGCAACAGGCTTAAACTCCGGTTTGAGATAACCTCCAATTGCCTTAAGGTGATCTGTACAAGCCTGTTCCATCTCTATCTGTACACTACGGTTCTTCGGATCTACATAATCAAATATCTTTTCTTCACTTGCACGCATATCATTTTCTATCTCAGTATAAAGATATTCGTTTATATGAACTAAAGCCGCTTTTTGAGAAACCCGCAACCGCAAATCATACAATCCGGCATGTAGATAACCCGATTTCATTTCTGCTACTGCATCTTTTAACACATCAGTCCTATATAATAATACGGAACCGAAATTGAAATCATCCCTTAAGCTCCCTTCCTGGTAACCGATCAACGGAGATAAAATTTGCTTACCGTCTTTCAACTGATAATGATCAGCATATATCATTCCGGCATCACTGTCAAAGGCAATACGTACCATACGTTCGAGCGCAAACATGCCCATTTCAAGCCGGGTATATTTCGTGTAGATAAGTGAATAGCATGTATTTGAATATATAGCTATTTTCTTTATTGTTTCGGAAGAGGTTAGGGTATTTATATAAAGAGTTTCACAACCCGGAATCTTTTCCGCATCAGGATTTGAAGCCAGTAAATAAATCTTATTTACCGGTACGCATCTCTTTAAGTTTGTAATAGTCTGTTCTGCCTGAGTTTTTCCCTGATAGGGAATAAAGCAGTTGATAATTGCATGCATGAAAATATACCCTTTTATAGATTATTTATTTAGTCCCTTTGTGAAAAAGGACAGTACAAAGTTCGCATTTGGCAGCTAATTGCCAAATAATTAGGGGGTAATTATTTTTATAAGTACGCTAATTAATAACAATGAAACAAGAATACAACATAAATGAATAAAGAGATTTAAAATAGAAAAAGTTATTTTGCCTAGGCAGGTCATTCATCTTGCCTGGGCAAGTACCCTTGTTTTCCCCGGTAAGATGTGTTTCTTACCCAGGCAAGACGGTTAACTTGCTTAGGCAAAATCAGAAAAAAGAAGTGTGGAAATAAGTAGAAAAACTACCCTAAGGTAATTAGCAAACTACTAAGTAGTAAAAGGGGGCATTACTACGGGGTAGTTTGCCGATTACCCCGTAGTAATTTTTATCTTTCCATTAGTGGATTACGGAGTTATAAGAATATCTAAAATATTATCTTCTGATGGAGTTATAACCTTCTCATTGACAATCGCTTCCAATAGAATACATTTATTATCTTTAAATTTATATTTCACATTTACCAAAAAAGCAGCTCTCTTATAAATTTTCTCAGGAAGTTGAAGATACATATTATATTAATAGTTTCATCTGCATTTACAATCAGAAATAAATAATAATTAGTTGTATGCAATAATTGAACATTAAAACAGTTTAAACATAATATGCAGGTTATGAGACAATCAAATATTTCAGTTTTTTTTGATAATACAAAACATAAGATGTAAATCCGACAACAAATATTTATAACTTTACGCCCCAAATTATAACAATTTGGATGGTAGATGGTGAAACTAATAAACCATAATAGAGATTACAAATTAATGAATAAGATATGTCCGTTATTCAACTTATAAAAGAACGTAAATCTGTCCGTAGTTACACTGGAGAATCACTAACAAGTGAACATTCGGATAAAATAAAAGATTGTATAAATCAGCTTATCGTTCCATTTGGAGCAAAAGCAAGAATTGAATTGATACATACTCAAGTCGGTAATGAACCAGTCAAGCTGGGTACGTATGGCGTCATAAGTGGTGCTACCAGCTTTCTGGCACTTATCGGCGAAGAGTCTCCCATCTCTGAATTAGGAGCAGGCTATATATTCGAACAAGTAGTTCTGTATTGCACCAGCCTCGGTCTGGGAACATGTTGGCTTGGAGCCACTTTCAATTCAAAAGACTTTCTTTCCCAAATAAAACTGGAAAACAATGAGAAATTGCTCATTATATCTCCGGTTGGTTATAAAAGAGAAAAGAAAACTTTTCTCGAATCAATCATGAGAGCAGGTGCGGGAAGTGATAGCCGAAAACCTTTCAACTCCTTATTTTTTAAGGGAACCTTTGATACACCTCTCAATGAAACAGATGCGGGCGAATATCAAGTACCTCTTGAAATGGTGAGGCTTGCCCCGTCAGCCAGCAACAAACAGCCTTGGAGAGTGGTGATGGAAAATGGTAAAATTCACTTTTATCATCGCCCGGGAAGATTTTCTATCAATGATATTGGTATTGCCTTATGCCATTTTGAAATGACATGCCACGAGCTTAATTTAAAAGGACGATACAGCGAAGTATCCTCTAAGCCGCTATCTGAACAATTTGACTATATAACTTCATGGATTCCTGAAATATAAACCTTAATTCATTTCGATATAATATACATGTTTTTATATATAAAAATGTATCTTTATCACATAAATAAGAGAGAGGTTATGATTGACAGATCAATTATAAAAACAGTATAATTGTATTATAAATACGAATATGACATGAAAAAAATATCTCTATTCTTTTTACTTACGTTACTGATATGTGCCTGCCAGAACGAAATTCCTACTCCTGCCGACGAACCGGAAGACAATGCTTCTTCTTTTGAATTTTCAGAAAATGATGTTGTAAAAGGGCGCATGCGGATAAAACTGAAAGAAGAACCTAATGGAGAAGTTTCCGTGAGGAGTGTCGATGGAGAAACTACAACTGGTATACGTGCGTTGGGCAATTTTGCATCTACCTTCGGTATCACACGGATGGAGCGCACCTTCCCTCCCGCCGGAAAATTTGAAGGACGCACCCGCAGGAAAGGACTTCATCTTTGGTATGATATTTGGTTCTCTGAAGAAGTGGTTGCAACAAGGGCAGCAAGTGATATATCCATACTGGAAGGAATAGAAATCGCTACCCCGGTAGTAAAAGTTGTATCTCTAGCAGCTCCGCCCGAGCCGGCTTACATTACCTACGGACGTATGTTTATCCGCAATAATAATTTTCCTTTCAATGATCCGAATCTTAATCTGCAATGGAGTTATCATAATACAGGGACAGAAACCTGGCAGGAAGCCGGAGCCGACATACGCCTTTTCGATGTATGGGATCAATATAACGGGCACCCCGACATAATTGTAGCTATTGTTGATGGCGGCATAACACTGGATAATCCTGATTTGCAGGCAAACCTGTGGATCAATAAAAAAGAGATTGATGGTAATGGCAAGGATGATGACGGTAATGGGTATGTCGATGATATTTACGGATATAACTTTGTTACAAACAGCCCCACTATTACTCCTCACAGGCATGGTACTCATGTGGCAGGTACGGTAGGTGCTGCCAATAATAACGGTGAGGGAGTAGCAGGCATTGCAGGAGGGGACGGCTCTCCGAACAGCGGCGTAAAACTTATGAGTTGCCAGGTATTTCATCATCCTAATGGAAATGATATTGCAGATGAAGTTTCCAACAACATCGGCGCAGCAATCAAATACGGAGCTGATAATGGAGCCATTATTAGTCAGAATAGTTGGGGATATGCCGTTGGTTCTAATACGCGTTCCTCCTATATAGACCCCGCACACAAAGAGGCAATTGATTATTTCATTGAATTTGCCGGATGTGATGATGATGGAAATCAGTTGCCGGAAAGTCCTATGAAGGGGGGAATAGTACTTTTTGCATCAGGCAATAATAATTCTTCAAACGCCCGTGTTAGTGCACCGGCCGATTACGAAAGAGTGCTGGGTGTAGCTGCTATAACCCCCGATTATAAAAAAACCGCTTATTCAAACTATGGAGATTACATGGATATCTCTGCTCCCGGAGGAGTTGAAAATGGCATAAAAGGCATCTACAGTACTACTACATCAGGACGTGGTTATTATGAATACCGATACGGTACATCCATGGCATGTCCGCATGTTGCCGGGGTAGCTGCCCTGGTTATCCAAAAATATGGAGTAGGTGAAACCGGTTTCACAGCTCGTCAGTTGGAAGAAATTCTGCTTAGTACTGCATACGATCTGGATTCTCACAATCCGGAATACGCAGGAATGCTGGGAGCCGGATGTGTAGATGCTACTGCCGCTCTGTTTGGGGAGCTGCCGGAAAGTCCTGCATTTGCACTGGAAAGTAATCCCGTGATAAATAACACGTTATCATTCCGGGTAAATATGGAGCTGGCAGGCAATGCCGTGATAACAATTTACAATAGTGCAGGCAGCAAAGTATACACCAAAAATATGGATGTGAAGCGATACATACTTTCATCGATAGATATAAGTAAATTATCCGCAGGCTACTATGTTCTTGAATACAAGTGTAACGGAAATAAAATCAAAGAGTCTTTTATTAAATATTAATATTAGACAGTAGTCACGACAATCTTTATTTTATCAATAAACAGGAAAAGAATATGAAAAGAATTGCATCTTTTATACTATTTCTCAATCTAATTATATTAAATATATATGCACAAAATGACCTGGAAACTATAAACACCGGGGCAGCCAATTTCCTGACTATAACTCCCGATGCACGAACAGCAGGTATGGGTGGTGTAGGTGTAGCCTTGACAGGAAATGACAATACCGTTTTCTATAATGGTGCATCTTCACTTTCAGATAAATATCGCAAGGGTGGTATTACATACAACCTCACTCCCTGGATGCGTGAACATAAATCCGGCTATTCTTTTCACTCTCTTGGAGGTTTTTATAAGATCAATCAAAAAAATGCAGTTATCGGAGGCTTCCGTTATTTAAATTATCCGGAAGTTGAACCAATGGGCAATAACAAAAATATTCATCCTAAAGAATGGGCTGCAGATATCGGCTATGCCCGCGAGGTATTCAAAGGTTTTGCACTCTCTGCAACCTTCAAATATATCTATTCCGATATGGGAAATATAGGAGAAGCTAAAAGTTCCGGGGCTATTGCCTTTGATATCGGAGCGTTATACAAAAGAGAAATCTCCGTCATGCAAGATGCCTTCTGGACTGTCGGGTTACAATTGTCGAATATAGGTTCTAAAATAAAATACCTGGATACTAAAGAGAGTCTTCCTTCTATGGTTAAACTTGGCGGTTCGATAAACCTACCTTTCAACCCTACGCACAAACTAATATTTGCTACTGATATGGGATACAGACTTGCACCTTCTGACGCTCAATCATTCAACTTAAGTCTCGGCGCAGAATATATATTGATAAACCATTTTAAATTCAGGGGTGGTTACCATTACGGAGATAATAAGAAAGGTGATACAAGTTATGGCACTTTAGGCTTAGGTATTAATTATTATGGTGGACATCTGGATTGCTCATGGTTATTTGCAAATAATGATAATATACTTAGGAATACCTTCTGGACTTCGGTTGGTTTCTCTTTCTAACTGTTTGGGTATAAATCAGTGGCGTTGGTTCATAAACCACTGGGTCGCTTTCTCACTATATGTTTTGGAGAGGTGACAATGAAATACATTTGTCTCTGCCAAGCACTCTTCTATGGCTTATAATGAGTTACGGAACATAAATTTTGCCAATTGTTCTTTGTTGAGATACCATACACACACATAATTATCTGCTGATTTCTGCTATAGCAACCATTGAAATCTGTTTTTTATTCCACAGAGAGGTTTAAAAACTTTCTTTTGCATCATTTGTTTTCCTCTTGTTCACTTGCATAAAAAAGCGGATCATTATGAATATTTCAGAGCGTACACAGTTGTTAGCCAGCCTGTTTTCCTACGAAAGAGAAAGTGTAATTGAAGACAGCATGATAGAGATCATTCCGTTTCATTTTACTCAAACAACAGGGGCGGAGGAAATAAATGCGTTTCAGAAAGAACTGGCTATACCGGAATTTTGCCCCGTCACAGATAATTATATTGAAGAAAATAAAAACTTTATCTATAATATCTTTGTGCCGAAGGGAAAACGTAAAAGTAAAGAGGCTATTATACTATTACATGGACTTAATGAACGCAGTTGGGATAAATACCTTACCTGGGCCGAATTTCTGGCAAAAGAGACCGGGAAACCTATTATCCTTTTTCCTATAGCTTTTCATATGAACCGAACTCCTCCGCATTGGTGCAACCCGCGAAAGATACTTCCATGGGTGAATCAACGTAAAGAAGAGTTGAACAGTAATTGTAATACTACTTTTGTAAACGCAGCCTTAAGCAGTCGGTTATCCAAAAATCCGTTACGCTTCTATGCTTCAGGGAGAGAGTCGGTTTTTAATCTATATCAACTGGTCAATGAAATGAAGAACGGACAGCATCCTATCTTCCATGAGAATGTATCCGTTAATTTGTTTGCTTACTCGATCGGTGCATTATTATCACAGGTTATATTACTGGCCAATCCGGGAAAATTGTTTAGTGATTCACGACTATGTATGTTTTGTGGTGGCTCCCTTTTTGCTTATATGGATGGGAACGCACGCGACATTATGGACAAAGAATCGTATGCGCAGATAAGAGATTATTATGTAAATGAGTTTGTAGAAGAACGTAAGTTGCCATCTTGCTTTCCTGAGGATTCATGGGAACAGGCTTTTAAAATGATGATACGTGATGACAAATTTAAAGAACAACGGGAGTCTTTCTTTTTGCAGGCCTATCGTCGTGTGCGTGCTATTTCTTTGAAAAAAGATATTGTGATACCTACAGAAGGTATCATGAAAGCATTAGGAAAAGCATCTGATAAAATACTCGAAGAGCTTGATTTCCCATTTGATTATTCGCATCAGGTACCGTTTCCAACAAATTCAAAAACGGATAAAAGTTTAATAAAGAAAGCATTTGATGCGGTATTTGGTAGGACCGCAAGCTTTCTATAAGAAGCAATAACTCATTAAAACAGACTTAATTTTATATATTGGAAGATATCAACATTCATCTATAAAAACAAATTGCGGGATGAACCCGCAATTACAATTGATAGTTTAATATTATAAAAATATCTTTGACACTAATCTACTCCCTATCTTCTTTGTCTGCGAACTGATGCTCGCGGAGCAGAAGACGATGATGATTTTGAAGAAGATTTACTGACAGACGTTTTACTGCTACCGGAAGAAGCAGCCTTATCCCGCCCTACTTTCTTAGAGTTTCTGGCAGTAGCTTTTGCTTTTCTGCTGGATTTAGGCGGATCGTCATCTGCTGCAAGGCTAAGTGTATCTTCAGGTACTTCAGGGGTAATACAAGTAGATTCCCACAGATTCTTTCTGAATGCTTCTAATTGTCCTTCTATCTTTTGTTGTTCTTTCAGTAATAAACTATCAGATTCACAATATTGCCTCAATGTCCGGTTGAACATATTGGTTGTCTTGTATATGTCTCCTTTGTATTTATTGGTAACAAAATAATCATCAATACTCTGGTTAGAAGTATTGTTAAGATTACTGGTCATAATAGGCATACGGGAGAGATAAGGACTTAAGTCTTTATAATCCAACCAGAACATCGGATAAAGGGTAGCCTCCATGCTAAAGTCTCCGGCACGGTGAATTACGGGACAGATAGCTACAACTTGAGAATCGTAAGTGGAGGTACGATGATCGAAATACCAGTCTTCTTTAATATAATAACTAAGCACTTCTGATGAAGGTATATCACTATTATCGACTGTAATAATAGTATCCCTGCCTTCTACTTTTTCTTCATAGTAAATATGAAAACGATCCAGCAAATCCTGGACAGTAGTTTTATTTTCTTCAATCAGATTTTCATTTCCATCCATACGGTATTCATATACAGGAATTTTATCTTCAAGTATAAGTTTAAACATATAGGTGAAAAGATTCATCCTGTCTCCAATTGGTTCTACAGGAAAGTAAAGGGCTGCATTCTCGTCTTTGTTCAGATCAAGTATGCGATAAATCTCTCTTTTCCATACAACTTCTTCAGGTATGTTTATCTGCCCTGTATATTGTGTCTGGGCTCTTACTGAAAGAGCAGGGGCCGAATTATTTTTCTTTTGCTGTTCCGCTCTGCGGGCAGGTGGCTGCGCCATAGAGTGATAAACAACAAACCCCATACAAAGAAACGTAATTATGCAAATAAAGCGTCTCATATCTTATTCCATCTGTTTTTTTAATTTACTATTACTTCCAGAGCCGTAGGCAATGAACGCTCTATACCGTCGGGGCCTATTGCCCTTACACGGGAAATATAAAAGCGCCTGCCTCTTGCCAGCCGGCGGAACTGGTCTTTCTGCCTTCCTGAGAACTTATCTCCTGAAGAGACTTCGGGCACCGCATTACCCATATTATCATAGAACACAGTCTCAAAGCTAAGAACTTTAAAATTGATATTCAACAATCCATCGTCGATAGCTGCTACTATTCCATCCGTATTCATCAACAGGGATTTAGCAAAGTTTCCCCCGCGGAATCTCTTGGTTGTACCGTTTTCATCTTTATACTCGAGAAAAGGAGTCGGATCCGGCAATTGACGCACACGGAAGGCATATTGTCCCATTACTTGTGAGCGATTGTCTACATTTGCCGTTACTTGTATCACTGCATCTTCGCCTACTTTTGTAGGATGTGCAATAAAACCTGTAGCTGATTTGGTCAACCGGCCGTTACCGTTGGATATAGCTGCATTAATTTGCTGATTAGGTACACCCGGTACTGATATGCTAATCGGATTGTCATATCCGGCGTATAATACATTCATCATAGTAGCAGATACGGTTGCCGAGGGTTCTACTACGGTATACGGTTGATTGAATGTGCGGGTAAGCATACTACCGTCAGCTTGCAGCAGTTCCAGACGGCCGGCGAGATTAAATGTACCGGTAGTATTGCATATGGCTTCATAACTACCATTCTGCTCTGCCGGCAAAAGTTTATCACCTATATATATGTTAGGTTTCTGTGTAGAGTCAACTGCTGCCAGTATGATGTCAGCAGTAAATTTACCACCACGCACCACAGTTTTCGTATTAGGTATCACATACGCATTTATCTCATTTACACGTAAATCGCCGATGTCTATATTCTTTGCCAATGTATGTAATACTTCTCCTTCCGCATAACGTATATCGCTTTGCAGCTTAGTAAGCAACGTGACGGCAGCAGCTACCGGAGTATTTTCAAAGATATATTCCTGCCAGTTTTTTCCTAATGTAGAAGTTTTGTTAGGAACTTCAGTACTTAAGTTATCCCTGATGATCTTACGTTGCAGGGTATCACCAATCATAGTAAGTATCCTGTCTCTATAAGTATTTATTCTATTGTATAAGTTCTTTCCTTGTCCCGAAGCCGGAGCAAGCATCACATACGAAGCAGCTTCCAGATCTTCTCTGTTAGAGATATTTCTGGGATCTCCCTTTTTGCCGTCTGCCTCTTGTACGATACGTAATTTTAATTCATCAACATAATTATATAATGAGTCGGATATATTTTTCACATCCATAGCTCTGTCAAACCAAGCCTTAACTTTCTCGGGGTTTTTCTCCATGAAATAAGAGAAATCCTGATACAATGACTGATTTTGTAGTGTAGAGTTTGCCGTAGAACGGTTTAAACTATCATCCACTAACGAAAAGCCATTGAGCACATCCGAAGAAACATTCAAAGCAAGAAGAGCCATTAAGACGATATACATCAGATTTATCATCTTCTGCCTGGGTGATTCCGGTCCGTTAGATGCAGCCATTTCTTTCTATTAAATTATCTATATATTCAGAGGTTAATAATTCAGATATTATTTCTTCCCGATCAACCTTCTTCATTTTTTAATCTCATATTCACGGTCATTGCTTCAAGCATACGCGCGTATACCTGGTTTAACTCTTCTATTTGTTTTGCCATTTTACGGGTCTGCTCATTAATCTCGTCTATAGTGCCGAGTTGTGTACTGATATTCCTTAACTGAATTTCGTATATGGCATTAATACCAGACAGGTTTTTATTCAATATATTGATCTGTTCGGCATCTTGTCCCATATCTTTTGTCAGATCAGAGAATCGGGTTAAGGCTTCCGTCATTCCCTTCAACTGCTCCATGTAATCTTTTGTAGCTACTTCCATTTCTGAGGTAACTTCTACTACCGGAGTTGCCGATGCTCCCGAACTAAGGTTAATAACCGGCGGAACTATTCCTTGCATACCTCCTTGTGCTACCTGTCCGCCTGCCGGAGCAGCACCTCCACCTGATACTGTAGCAGCAGGTACAGCACCCGAAGCTGCAGGTGAATATCCACCACCAATTATTATCGGTGCAGCGCCTCCGCCTGCTTGAACATTTCCTCCCGCTTGTGCCTGCATAATAGCTGCCATAGCATCATCCGGTTGATCTGTTGCTTCTTCCTGTACTTTCTTTTTATCAAATTCAGATCCGGATATTTTCAGGTTGGGGAAAACACTTTCCCATTTATAAGATTTATAAGGACGGTCGAAAGCTGAAATAAAGAATACCAATACCTCAGTTCCCATACCGATGAAAAGCATTGTGTTGGCACCTTGTATGTGCACCAGCTTAAATAGTGTACCCAAAATTACAATAGCTGCTCCCCAGCTATATGCGTAGTTAAGGATCACTTTCCCTTTATAACTAGCCAGAAAATCTTCAATCTTATGTATCAGACTTTTCTTTTTCTTCTTATCAGTCATAAGTATTATATCTTTGTTATTTACCTTTTTTGTTATATCCAACCTGTGTTCTTACACAACGGAAACCTACATAAGAGCGTCCTACATTCTGATATTCAAAAGAACGGGAGTCAGAACGGATGAATGCAGCTACATCTTTCCAGGAACCACCCCTTATTGTTTTCTTCTTCATCATATAAGGGTCTTCTTTTGCTGCATTGTATGTCAGATCGGGGTTCATATCACTCATTGATAATACACCCGCCTCAGTGTAAACGGTAGATGTCCATTCGGAAACATTACCTGCCATATCAAACAGACCGTTTGAGTTGGGCGAATAAGCACCTACGCGGGTAGAGATGAGGTTACCGTCTTTGGTATAATCTCCTTCATCCGGTTTGAAGTTCGCATAGAAACATCCTTTATCAGATTTTAATTCCGCTTCACTCCATGGATAGATATTGCCTTCAGGTCCGCGTGCTGCAAATTCCCATTCCACTTCAGAAGGGAGACGATAGCGCTGAATCTGCCTGGAAGGTCCTTTCATTCCGGCCATTAAAAAGCTGGTACGCCATACACAGAAAGCATTAGCTTGTTCCCAGCTTACTCCTACCACGGGATATTCATTATAGCTTGGATGGCTGAAATACAATTTCATGTAAGGTTCGTTATAAGCATTTTGAAAGTCATTTACCCAGCAAGTTGTATCCGGATAAATATTAACGATGTAACTATGTTGAAAATCATGCAAGCTGTTTAAAGGCCTGGTTATTGTCTGACGGACAATACGTCCTTCATCATCCAAATAAGCCGTATCTTTAGAGATTGTTATTACGTCTTCGTAATTGACCGGGATATCCGTATTCAGATTTCTCTCTTCCGGGTTAAGGCGATTCCTGCGTAAAGCGGCCTGGGCATGATCGAAATATTCATAGTAATAGTTCATTTGCTTAGCATCCAACATTTTTGTTCCTTCTACCGGATGATGCATATTTACGCTCTCTATAGCCAGCAGCTCATCTTCAGTAGCTTTTCGCCAAGGTATCGGACGATTCCAGTTCAGATAAGGTTTGATGGGGTTTCCATCACGGTCTTCTTCTATCTTGAATAGTTCATTTCCTCCGTAAGCCGGATCAGCCAGACGCTCGCGAATGATAGAATCACGTACCCAGAACACAAATTGCTTGTATTTTGAGTTGGTGATCTCTGTCTCATCCATCCAGAATGCATCCACTGACACTTCCTTAGTAGGCACTGTCATTCCCCAAAGGCTATCCGGTTTTTCTGGTCCGATCTTGAGAGAGCCTCGCTTGACTAAAACCATACCATAAGGGGTAGGCTCATTCCATGCAGTAGCACTGACTCCTGTCAGCTCTCCACCGGATGATCCTCCTTTGGGTCCCATGCAGGAAGTCTGCAGGGTTAAGATTAGTATGGAAGCGATTAACAACGACTTTTTCATATTCATTATAATATGCGTATACTCTTATGTTTATTTTTACTTTTTCCTTTAAAATTCATGTCCATAGAATATCCCAGATAGATATCGTGGCTTCCGTGCAAAGCACCGATCTTAGACGTAAACATTTCATAGGCATATCCTATATTTATGCCTTTCAGGTTAACTCCAAACAAGAGGCTTACAGAGATGGTAGGACTATACGAAAATCCTCCATAAAATACCTTTTCGTCTGATGTATAGGATACACGCCCTGTGAAATTGGCTTTAAAATTCAGCAAATCACTCATCATAAATACGGAGGGCTGTATAGAAATCAACGGATTTTTTGTTTTTATATTGCATCCCCCCGTAAAATAAAGTGCAGGATCAACTTTCATTTCGTTGGTTTCACCGAGATCTACAGTAGGAGATGTCAGGTGATTAGCAGAGAAACCGGCATAGAAAAGCGGATGGTTATAGAAAATACCGGCTCCAAGATCAATACCCATTCCGTGAGATGCACTACTGGGAAATGCGGGGTCATCTTTTTCTGCCCCCTCATGCTTTCCAAAGTTGATATCACTAGGATCAAATGAAAGATTTAGCGCTCCTCCCTGAATACCTGCACCGAATGTCCCTCCGAAAAGGCTTATTTTAAAAGAGTATTGTGCCCAGAAGCGTTGATTTGTAAAGAGACCGATCGTTTCATTAAAGAATCCGGCTCCTACACCATGTTTCTTCTTCAAAAACCTAAACGGCATATCTGCCCCAAACGCCATTGAATTCGGAGCATTCGTAAATCCCAGAAGCTGCAAACTATATGTACCGTAAATATTTAGCTTATCTACTTGTCCGGCATAGGCTGGATTATAAAAACCATTTAATGCCCAATAATTACTGAAAGCCACATCAAATTGAGCCTTCCCAACAAGAAAGCAAAGTGATAGAAGAAAGGAAAGTAACAGTCTTTTACTATTCATTAATTTGATGCATACAGTTATCGTATCTTATTTAACTGATAAATCGTAAATAAATTGTGTTTATATATATAAAAAAGAATAGGAGAACAGCGACTGGTCATTATAATAGAAATGATAACAAATAAAGATAATCCTTCAACTTAATCCGCAAAATCTTCAACGCCTGGGTGATCCGGTATTCCACAGTCTTTACCGACACATTCATTTGCTCTGCAATTTGCATATTGGTTAAATCACTAAATCTACTCAATTTAAAAGTTTCACGATATGACTCCGGTAATTCTTCAATGGCCTTCTTAATATTTTGTGAAAGTTCATCGATCATGTAATAATCCGGATTTTCAAATTGCTCTTTCAGTTTGTCATATATAATATTATGTATCCTTTCATGGTATAAATTCTTTTTAATAGCATTAAGGCATCTGTTTTTTACAGATGAGAAAAGATAAGTACTAACAGCGTGTTCTACAAAAATATGTTTTCGGGATTCCCATACATAAAGCATCAGATCCTGTACCACTTCTTCCGCCTCATTATCTAATACATATCTTGAAGCATACTCCCGTAAAGGCGCATAATACTTTATAAATAAATCCTTGTAGGCATTTTCATCATCCTGTTGTAATTTATTAAACAGTTCACGGTCGTTCATCCGATGCTATTCTTTTCTGCAAAGATAATAATATTTACAGGCTGGTTATTCTTTTTCAACTTTTTGTTTAGGGTAACAAAATGCGGTATTGTCTAACTAATATAGAATGAATAAAATATGCATCAACAAGAAAGAAACGAAATAGACGAAACGGATAGTCATTTATTATTGTGCTACTTACGTGGGGCAACTTCTCCTGAAGAGAATATTGCCATAGAAAAATGGATAAATCAGACTCCGGAGAATGAGAAAATGGCCCTGCAGGTAGGACAGATATATTATGGACAATACACCCGCAAACGCATAGAAAGTTACAATCCATATATGGCATTCGAAAGAAATCGAATCCGGCGTAAACACAAGAAGTTAAAACGAATATTGAAATATGCCGGAGGAGTTGCCGCATGTATCTCATTTATTATATCTCTTACTGTTTCATTCCTATATATAAGAAAAGAACATAGTGCCGAAACGCAATATGTGACTATATGTACCAATCCTGGTGTACGGACAAACTTCAATTTACCCGATGGTACATTAGTCTATCTCAATTCGGCAAGCAAGCTGATTTATCCCATTCCCTACCACCCGGATGAAAGGCGGGTCTGCCTCGAAGGAGAAGCATATTTTGAGGTAGAAAGCGATAAAAAGTATCCGTTTATAGTAAGCGTAGCTGAAGATAAGATGCGTGTAAAAGTAACCGGCACCTCTTTTAATGTTACTGCATATCCGGAGGAAAAGGAGATATATACTACTCTTGTAGAAGGAGCAGTTGACATACAGGTGATGAATAATATCAGCAAAAAGGTGATACGGACTTTAAAGGATTCTTCGCAACAGATCATTTACAACTATGATACGGATAATCTTATTATTGCTCAACGTACTATCAAACCGATGGAAAAAGCAACATTCAACAAAGAAACGCAGAAAGTAAATACCAAAACTGTTGTGCCTGACTATGAATATGCATGGAAAGATGGTAAACTTATATTTAAAGACACTCCACTTCCTGAGGTACTATGCAGAATGTCATCCTATTATAATGTAAAATTTGAAGTGAAAGACCCTGTGATAGAAACATATCGCTTTACAGGAACTTTCCAGCACAAGCAACTATCCCAGGTATTGGACTACCTGCAACAAACAAATAAAATAAAATACACTATTAAAATAGCAACGGAAGATGACAGTAAAGGAATAAAATACACTCTAATACTTTTAGAGAAAAAGGAATAATGTTAAACCCATAAAAGTATCGCCTATGAAACACACCTAAGTACGGTTATTAAAAAAACATACGAAAAAATGCGCCAACATTCTTTCGTATGAAAAAACTCCGGCAAGCAAATAGCCGCCAAAGAATTTAATTTTTAATCTTAAAATCAATACAAAAGTATGAGAAAGAATCTTTTTAGCCAACTGATTCAGGAATTTTATTACCCGTTCAGATTGAGCCGTAAATCTATACGTATTATGAAAATATCAACATTGATGCTGTTCATTGGAATATCATATGCAATAGCTGCACCAACAAATGCGCAAAATACAACACTGACAGTACAGCTGAAAAATGCAGCCATAGTAAACGTACTGGAGAAAATAGAGGAAGAGACCGAATTCAGGTTCTTCTATAATAGTACGTTAATTGACACAGAGAGGAAAGTTTCGGTAGATATGAAAAAGACAAATGTTTTTAAACTACTGGACTACATATTTAAAAACACTAATGTAACTTATAAAGTTATTGAGAATGACATTCTTCTGGTAGTTAAAGAAAGTGACTTAACTTCACAAACAAAACCCCTGATAAAAGGAACTGTACAAGATGTTTACGGAGAGCCTGTAATTGGTGCTAATATATTAATAAAGGGTTCAGGTGATGGTGTTATAACCGATATAAATGGAGAATTCAGCATAGCTGCTCCTATAGGTTCCGTACTTCAAATTTCTTACATCGGCTATCTGTCGACAGAAGTTACTGTAACAGACGACCAGAAACTAAGTATTGTACTTACCGAAGATTCACAGGCACTCGACGAAGTCGTTGTTGTGGGATATGGTATTCAGAAAAGAGCATCTGTAACCGGCTCGGTAGCGTCTATACAATCTAAAGAAATTACTACAGTAAAAACACCTAATGTCACCAATGCACTGGCAGGAAAGTTACCCGGTTTAAGAGCCATTCAGCGAAGCGGCGCTCCCGGTGATGATAATGCTACGCTTGATATTCGTGGTTTTGGTAGTGCATTGATTATCGTGGATGGTGTAGAACGGGATTTTAGCCAGATAGATGCTAATGATATCGAATCAGTGAGTATCCTGAAAGACGCTTCCGCTGCTGTATATGGGTTCAAAGGAGCAAACGGAGTTATACTTATCACCACTAAAAAAGGGGAGATTAGTAAACCGAAAATCACTTATTCCGGATATTACGGACTGCAAAGCATTACACGTTATCCTGACCTGATGAACGGTTATGAATATGCAACACTGTATAATGAAGCACAACAAAATGTAGGTGTAGCACCTCCTTACTCAGCCGAAGACCTGAAAAACTATAAAAACGGAATCGGCACGACCGACTGGTATAACGAAGTGATCCGTGGCTCCATTCCGCAAACTTATCATAATATCAGTATTTCCGGCGGGTCCGCAAGTGTAAAATATTTCTTCTCTTTAGGATATACTTATCAGGAAGGTATTTATAAATCTAAAGATTATGATTATTCCAAATACAATGTTCGCTCTAATATTAGTGCTGAAATTGTAAAAGGGTTTACGGTTGATTTGCAATTAAGCGGACGCTTGGATACACGTAATAAACCTTATGAAGCAGAACCACTTACCAGAAGCATTCAAATGGCAAGGCCCGTATTCCCGATTTATGCCAATAACAATCCGGATTATTGGTCTAATCCCGGCGATAAAGGTAACCCTATCCATTTATCTGATATCGATAACGTGGGATATGATCGCCGCGACCGCCGTGAATTCAACGGAGCCATCTCTTTCAATTGGCAAATGCCCTGGTTGAAAGGTTTATCAGCAAAAGCCCTGATGTCTTATGATTATAACAACCTTTACAGCCGCAAATGGTATAAAGAGTATTATGAATATATGTATGACGCTACCAAGGAAAAATATAATGTACAGTCCAGTCATAAGATCTCTGAACTTACTACAAAATCTGAGAACTATTTCAAACCAAATGTCCAGTTATCAATGAATTACCAAAACACATTCGGGAAACATGATATCGGCATTCTGGCGCTGTGGGAGTTTTATAATGACCGAAAAGACTGGGTAGAAGCCTATCGGCAGTTTACCATCAGTGTAATCGACCAGATCAATGCCGGTAACAAAGTAAATATGAATAATGGGGGAAATGCGGAAGTATCATCACATGCTGGTTTGGTGGGACGTCTCAATTATGCTTATGCCGGAAAATATCTTTTGGAAACAAGTTTCCGTTATGATGGCTCCTATAAGTTTGATCCTGACAAACGCTGGGGATTCTTTCCGTCAGTATCTCTAGGTTGGCGCATTTCCGAAGAAAGTTTCTTTAAGAATGCTCTTCCGTTTTTCGACAACTTAAAGATACGGGGATCTATTGGTAAAGTGGGTGATGAAACGAGTTATAAAATCGGTGACAAATGGTACATGCTTCCGTATCAATATCTTACAGGATACAAATATCCCGACGGCAACTATGTGCTAGGTACGGATGGACTTACCAATGGTGCGAAAGACCGTGGTATGCCGAATCCGAACCTCACCTGGTATAAGGCTACTACATCAAACATCGGTTTTGAGGCATCTATTTATAACGGAATGTTAAATGTAGAATTCGATTACTTTAACCGCAGTCGAAAAGGGTTACTTGCTACCCGGCAATTAACACTACCAACAACATTCGGACAATCCCTTCCGGATGAAAACCTGAATTCGGATAAAACACGCGGGTTTGAAATTGTATTGGGACACCATAATACGATAAAAGATTTCACTTATGATATCAAGGCTAATTTTTCTACGACCCGTGAATATCACAATTATGTAGAACGGGCAGCATCTTCCAACATGTATGACAACTGGCGCAACAATACAAATGGCAGATACAAAGATATCAAATGGGGAAAGAAAGTAGTAGGACAATTCCAGAGTTTTGAAGAAATACTGAATTCGCCAATTCAGGACGGGAATGGCAATAAGTCATTATTACCCGGTGATATGAAATTTCAGGATTGGAATAATGATGGAATTATTGACGGAAAGGATGATCAACCAATAGGCCACGGCGAAAGCCCCAGAATGTACTACAGCTTAAATCTTTCCGGTGCTTACAAAGGATTTGACCTGACGATATTCTTTCAAGGTGCGGCAGGACACGAATTAATTACAGGAGGTGATTTCCTCGACCCTTTCATTCAACAGGGTTTGGGTAACGGTATTGATCTATGGACAGACCGCTGGCATCGTGAAGATCCGGCTGACCCTTCCAGCAAATGGATTCCCGGCTACATGCCGGCATTGCGCCCTACAGGCTTCCAGGCAAATCGCTCGGATAATACCTGGACTATGCAGAAAGCCAATTATCTGCGTTTGAAAACATTGGAATTAGGATATACCTTACCCAAAAGCTTATTAACCAAGGCTGGGATAGAAAACTTTCGTGTATATATAAATGCATTTAATTTGTTCACCTTTACAAACAGGGAGGGTCTGATGAAATATATGGATCCGGAGAATAATGAGAAGGCATTCCGCTACTATCCTCAAATGAGAACATTTAATTTCGGTGTTAACCTTACTTTTTAACAGATACGTATGAAAACAAGCTTAAAGAAAATAATCGGTTGCGGCTTCGCGGTATTAAGTCTGGCTGCATGTAATAATTATCTTGATAAAGAAAACTTTGAGATAATAACTCCTGATCAGGTATGGAACGAGCCAAAACTAATCAATGCAGTGTTAGTTAACTTGTATAACAATCTGCAAATAGAAGGTTTTAACTACTGGTACAGAGATGCATGGCGTTTGATGAATCCGACCACTCTCTCTGATGAGGCACAGGGTTCTTTCCAGAAAGATCCTGCATTTGATAATGGAAATGCAACTTATACTTATGAGGATGCATTGTTCGAACAAAAATTTTCAGACCGTTATAAGCTGATTCGCAACTGCAACGATTTCATTGCTCAACTTGAAGAAGCTAAAACACTTTCCGATACAGACAAAAAACTCCTTCTGGCAGAAACCCGGTTCCTTCGTGCAATGCATTACTTTACCCTGGTTAAGAGATACGGAGGTGTGCCCATTATTGAAACGTCGCAGGCTTACAACGCTTCTGACCTCGAATCATTAATGGTAGAAAGGAATAAAGAGATTGAAGTATATGATTTTATAATCACAGAGTGCAGGGAAGCAGCGGAGGTTTTACCCGCAACCCGCGGCAATTCGGATAAATATCGTGCTGAAAAAGGAGCAGCTCTGGCACTGGCTTCACGTGCCGCACTTTATGCAGGAGCCATAGCCAAATACGGGACCGTACAACTTAACGGAATTGTGGGGATACCTTCATCAGAAGCTAATCGGCTCTTCCAGGCGGTTTATGATGTATCTAAAGAATTAATCGCTCTGGGAAGATATCAGCTTTATAATAAGAAGCCCGATGATAAATCACAGAACTATTGTGATATTTTCCTCAATGGAAATGGTGACAACGGAGAATATATTTTCCAGAAACAATATGATGTAGCCGGAGATAAAGGGCATGACTGGGATAAGCGGAACGCACCCTTCTCATTCCGTGCCGGAGGTTGGGGTTGTGGAGTTGCTCCTACACTTGAGATAGTGGAAGCCTATGAGTATCTCGACGGAACTCCCGGAACTTTACAACTAACAGATGCAGACGGCATACCACGCAGATTTGATAACCCATATGAATTGTTTCAGGGAAAAGATCCACGCTTATACGCTTCGGTCTATATGCCGGGCTCTCCCATTAAAGGATCTGTGATGGAATGGAGAAGAGGTGTGATCGATCCTAACGGAAACCGCTATGTGGCAACCAGTCAACCTGATGGCGGTAATACCGTAGAAATTGACGGCACAACTTACAGTACAAGCGGTAAAGATGGTGGGGCAGATGCCGGAGACGCTTCCAAAACAGGTTTCTACCAAAAGAAATTCTGGGACGAGACTTTAGAGAATATGGATATGGGTAAATCTGAAACACCTTGGGTAATATTCCGTCTGGGAGAAATCTACTTAAACTTGGCTGAAGCTGCCATGGAATTAGATAAAACTGATGAAGCACTTACCGCTGTAAATGAAATACGCAAACGTGCGGGGATGCCTCTGCATACAGCTATTGACATGATTAAGATACGTCATGAACGGAAAGTTGAGCTCGCTTTTGAAGGACATCGTTACTGGGATATGAAACGATGGAGAATTGCACATCTGGATGTAACACAAGGCGGATTGAACGGTTTCCGCGGTACAGCCCTGTATCCATGGTATGATATCACAGACGGAAAGTATATTTTTGAAAGAGGCAATAACTCTCCCAAGCAAACACGTATTTTCCTTGAAAAGAATTATTATACAAAGATCAATGGAGATGATATGAACTCAAATCCGAAACTGATTCAAAATCCGGGATATACCAATTAATCACATAAGATATAAACGATAGAATATGAAAAAGATAAGTTTAATGTTAATAACAATCATTTATACGCTCATCTTAACAGGCTGTCTGAATGAACTCGATAATTATAAAGCTCCTGATGGAGGAATAAAAGGCCGCGTAATTGACGCGGAAACAAATGAACCGATACCGTTACCTTTCCAGGGGTCGACCGGAGTAATTATAAATATGTTTGAGCAAAATACGAATGCTACTAAGTCTGTGGATTTCTATGCCAAACATGACGGGACTTTCGAAAATTCAAGAATGTTCAACTGTGAATATCAAATAGTAGTCAACGGACCTTTCGTTGAGAAATGTGAGAGTATGGTTACCATAAACGGACAAACCAGTATCGATTTAAAAGCCACCCCTTATGCGCGTATATCAGCATCAGCCACAACAAGCGGAGAGAAAATAACGATCACTTATAAAGTAAATCCTACAAATCCGTCTTTCCATGTTTCCGAGGTATATGGGTACTGGAATTTTGTACCCGGTGTTGACAACGGGAATGCAAACCATGCCGAAAAAGTGACTGTCAATCAGCAAGAAGGGACTATAGAATTTGATCTCAGCGATAATGACACATTTAAGTCAAACCTGTACAAGATAAAAGCAAACGGAAACAAAATGTATGTACGCATAGGTGCGAAAACAGAGAATGTCATTAATTATAGTCCAACAATAGTAGTAACATTATAATGTCATGAATAAATATCTTTATATATTAATTGTTGCTTTATTTATATGCCCATCTTGTAAGAACAAAGCCCTTCAACAAGGCGACACCCAATCTAATGATTTGCCGGAATGGGCTTTGGGAGGTTTTGAAAGACCAGCCGATATAAATCCAATAATCACCCCAGAAACTTCAACTATGTTTGATTGTCCTATGAGTAAAACATCCGTAGGGTGGGAAGAAAGCGACACCTTCAATCCGGCTGCCGTAGTAAAAGATAATAAGATTTATGTCCTTTATCGTGCTGAAGACAATTCAGCTACCGGTATAGGTAAACGTACTTCCCGCATCGGGCTTGCTGAGAGCAGTGATGGATTGCACATGAATCGCCGAAAAACACCGGTAATGTATCCCGATGAAGACAATGCCAAAGAATATGAATGGCCGGGAGGTTGTGAAGACCCCAGAGTCACTGTTACTGAAGATGGGCTTTATGTAATGATGTATACCACCTGGAACCGCAAAGTTCCCCGGTTGTCAGTAGCTACATCACACGATCTTTTAACCTGGGAGAAGCATGGGCCTGCTTTTGCTAAAGCCTATGACGGGCGATTTAAAGACTTGCCCTGTAAAGCCGGTTCAATCGTCACTCAGCTGAAAAACGGGAAACAAGTTATAGCCAAGATCAATGGAAAATATTTTATGTATTGGGGCGAGGCGAAAGTATACACTGCAATATCTGATGATCTTATTACATGGACTCCCGTATTGGATGAAAATAATGAATTGCTACCCCTCATCAGTCCGCGGAAAAACTACTTTGATAGTGCTCTCACGGAATGCGGGCCTCCGGCAGTGATCACTAAAAATGGGATTCTCCTGTTGTATAATGGTAAAAACAGAAATGATGAGGAAGGACGGGACAAGCGTTTCAATGCAGGAACCTACAGTGCAGGACAAGTACTGTTCAGTTTGGATAACCCCTACAAAGTTGTTAGCCGTTTGGATGTTCCTTTTTTCCGTCCGATGGCAGATTTTGAGAAAAGCGGCCAGTATGTAGACGGTACTGTTTTTATTGAAGGACTCGTATATTTCAAAGATAAATGGTATCTGTATTACGGTTGTGCCGATTCGCAGGTAGGAGTGGCGATATATGACCCGGCAAAGAAAACTCCGGGAGATCCGGTTCCCGTAGTATAATAATAACAAATAATATAAGGGTTTTAAAAGATTGAAATATCGGGAAGCAAATATTGAGTCTTAACCTATAAAAAGAGTTTTCGATAGTTTATATATCTGGTTATTTACACAAAAAGAGGTATTCTGGGTTTGAGATACCTCTTTTATTTATATACTTCTATGAAAATAATGTCTCAGTATTAATACTCTTCTTCATTAAAGAAAAAGTCTTCCTTACTAGGATAGTCGGGCCAGATATCTTCGATACTTTCGTAAATTTCTCCCTCATCCTCCATCTCCTGAAGATTTTCAATAACCTCTAAAGGAGCTCCCGAACGCATAGCATAATCTATCAACTCATCTTTCGTTGCAGGCCATGGCGCATCCTCTAGTTTTGATGCTAATTCTAATGTCCAATACATAGCTTCTAGTATTTAATTGTTAATAACTAACTATCGTATCTCTAATTTTCCGCAAAAGTATAATAAAATATTTCACATACAACTTTTATCCCAAAATATTTCATCATTTTTTTCGCACAAATTTATCTTGCGCGATAAAACAAACAAATAATCAGACAGACGGTTCACATAGGCCATCACAGTATCTCCTACAGGGTATTTTTCTGCCAACGCAAGTATTTGGCGTTCTGCCCGCCTGCAAACGGTACGGCAAATATGACAAACTGCTGCTCCTCTGGCGCCTCCCGGTATTACAAATGCACAGAGTGAAGGCAAAGAAGAATCTATTTTATCTATTTCCGCTTCTATAGCTTCAACATCTTCATTAGATATAATACTTGCACAATTCAACTGGGTTACCGACTGGTCTGTAGCTAAATACGAGCCAACTGAGAAAAGTTTATTTTGTATGCGGTATATAAATTCGCTATCACTGTTGTCTGTTAGATAGGTGCGCAAAAGCCCCAACTGAGCATTCAACTCGTCTATCGTACCATAAGATTCGAGCCTTGCATGGGTTTTACTTACCCTTGTCCCGCCTACAAGCGAAGTTTTACCTTTATCGCCTGTTTTTGTATATACTAAACTTTTCTTTGTTGCCATGTCTGAAAATAAATTAGATTAAGTAAACACACAAATATAATCAGAAGTTGATAATGTAGTGTTGTTTTATTTTTGTTTTATCGAAAAAGACTAAACCTATATGGTATAAATCAAAAGTAATGCCCGTATATTTATCTGCAATGATTTCTTTCCACCAGGCCGCCATTTCCTTAGAATCATATATGCCTGTTATTACATACAGAGAGTTGCTGTGGGCTTTCTTCATACAATAGTCCCATAACTCTTTATTAACTTCTTTTTGATTGAAAAGAATAAAATTGAGGGGTTTTATTTCATGTAAAAGAGAATATATATTCTCTTCTGTTTTAGCTATTGAAAAACGGATGTCCAGCTTTGATTCATTAAATAACTGTTGTGCTATTTTGTTATCTGCTGATTCGAAATCAAATGTATAACATGGTACTTCTTTTTTGGCAGATGCTAAGTATAGCGTAGATAGTCCGGTATGCGTACCTACCTCAAGAATATTTTCAGGTTGTATGTAATTGATCAACCGGAAAAGTAATTTATCAACCTTTTGTGTGTTCAACTGCTTACTTTTATACCCGTATTTATTTAAAATCTTTTTCCGTATATCTGCCAATGTTTTATAGACATAATAAAAAAGCTTTTCATAAATCACAAAAGTTATCAGGTTAAAAGCAAATGGAGAATGAACACCGTAACCCTTACGATGCCGGAACCGCCGCAACCATATCCATGAGTTTAAAAGGAAATTAGAACTATCCATTAATATAATTATCCCAGATTTGTATGTTAACACAAACGTACATATAAATTTTAAATATACAATATCTAAGAACCATCTATTCATTAGAATATTCTCACTCTAATTCCCTTCTAAGCAATCCTCACAGACAATCATAAAGCAAAAGCCACTGTGGAAGGGCTTTTAATTTTGCCCTGTACGCAGCAGCTTTCTCTTAACAAACTAGAATGAAAAAAGTATACGTCTGTCTATTGCAATTTAAATGTTACGGGTACTGTATATTTCACACGTACGGCTTTTCCTCTTTGCATGCCCGGTTTCCATTTAGGCATTGCCATGATTACACGCAAAGCCTCTTTATCCAGATGTGGGTCTCTGCTCCGTACAACAACCGGGTCTGTAATCGTTCCGTCTTTATCTACAATAAATTGTACGATAACTTGCCCTTGCACGCCATTTTCCTGCGCGATAGTAGGATATTTTACATTTTTCCTGAAATATTGCATGAGCTCTGCATCACCTCCAGGGAAGTGAGGCATCTCTTCTACAATCATAAATACATCATTACTGTTATCTACTTCTTCTATCACGGGTATATCTATAATTTTCACCTCTACTCCTACATCTTTTATATCTTCGGTTGTTTCCACATTGGTCTGCTCGATATTGGATTCATCATCAATTATGTTAATAACCTCCGTTATTGTTGGTTTGGGAGGGGGTGGCGGAGTTGGTTTATCCGGAAATGTAATCGGTATCAGGTCTTGTGTAAATATGGGTTCCATTGCCCTAATATTCACATTAATATCTTTATCCTGTTGTGTCCATTCGAATGTTACAAACATACAGGCAAGTACACTCACGAATCCGATCAGCAACCATGTAGCACGCTTGGATTCTATTTCCGCTTTCTTTGATTTCTTTACTTCCATAATGTCGTCATTTAAAAATGAAACATAAATGATATTACTGCAATCTGAAAGTTACCGGAACGGTATACTTCACACGTACGGCCTTAGCCCCCTGATATCCCGGCTTCCATTTTGGCATGGACATAATCACGCGAACTGCTTCTTTATCCAGATAGGGATCAATACTTTTAACAATTACCGGATCGATGATAGAGCCGTCTTTATCTACAACAAATTGAACGATCACCCGACCCTGCACATTATTTTCCTGAGAAATGGTCGGGTACTTAATGTTTTTACTGAGATAGCGCATCAACTCTTGCTGACCACCCGGGAAAGCAGGCATTACTTCTGCCCAATCTCTTGTTATTTCAGGTTCGTCAATTATTTCCGGCTCGGGAGCAGCTACATACTTTATGTCTACACCTTCATCCGGTAGTCCTTCGGAACTTTTAATTGTTGTTTCCGGTGCATCTACATCATCAGGTACTAACGTAAGTATTTCCGGTGTAGCTTCTTTGGGAGGGGGTGGAGGAGCCGGTTGGTCTGGCATAGTAATCGGGATCAGAATTTCTTCAAATACCTGATTATTGTACATCTGACTAAGATCAAATTCTTTTTCTCTTTCTGTCCACTCAAACGCAACGAACATGCAGGCAAGCACACTAACAAATCCAAGTAATAACCAGGTGCTGCGTTTAGTTTCAATTTCAGCTTTCTTCGATTTCTTCACTTCCATAATATAAGTTTTTTAAGTAATTAATAATAGAGTAATTATTATAATTGACAACAATGCCGGCTTGCCTATATATTGATATGTTATAAATTACTTAAAGTGTTTTCCTCTGATAGTGAATATAGTATATTTTTAGTTAATATAGCACTTTGTATATCATCTTTTAATTAAATCCGCAGGCTTTTTTCTTAATTTTACAATAAGACGAGAAAAGGCGTGTTTTGTTAACTTAAAATTATAATTTATTCCTGCTGTTATTTCATAATGTTTTAAAAAATAAAGGAATTAAAACATTTAATTTGACATTAATGAAAAGAGAATGTCCAAAAAGTCGCCTGTCATTGCAGACTTGATCCGCAATCCGCTGTTCTATAGCTTACAGAGAAGATCCCAGGTCAGGCCCGGGATGACAACTATACTTTCGGGACACTCTCTTTTATTATATAAAGCAAATTAGTATTTGCCACTAATTAGCCAGTAGCTTATTATAGGTAACTTCTCCGTTGGCAGCTACAGTTTTAATGATGTATAATCCTTTAGCAAATCCCATTGTAGAAATTTTCTTAGCATTACCTTTATATATTAGGTTACCGTTTGCATTATATATTTCTGCCTGTTTAATATCCATATCGAGTGAGATTTCTTTTAATACATTATTATAATATACACTTTGTTTAATCTCCTTTTCAGAAGTGATATTATCCGTACCTGACCTGAGAGGCAGATCGTAAAATTCCGTTGTACCATTACGGTATTTTATATACAACTTTATCGGCAATAAAGTGTGCGGATCATATATGAAACTACCACTAAAAGGGTCTCCGTATTCTTCCGTATAAGTAAAGTCCAACATGGCCGGTTTGTCAGATGCTGCTATTTTGTAATGCACTTTATCAAACTTTCCTTCAGGAGTAAGACCTTGGTAAGAGAAGAAAAATTCATGCTCATCGTCTGTATTGAATAGATGAGGGTTTAACAATGAATTGTCGATTAAAATGCTATAATAAGCAAAGTTACCGTTTGACACTTGCAAATTATACGTATTTGACTCCTCACCATCTTTATTAAAAGATTTTACGATACAATTCCAATAACCGTTTTCATCTTTAAATGCTGAGGTCTGGGTAGCAGCAAACATATATTCATAGTTGTCACCTTTTTCAATTCTATCATAAAAGGACGATTCAGCAGCCAGAGTAACTCCTTCGCGTATTAAATCAATTGCCGTATCTTCCGTCCAGTCTTTTATGTTGAAAATTTGCATTGTGGGTTTATCAGACTCATCATATAAAAGAAATGCCATTTGGTCGGCATGGCCTTCTATACTTGAAAGGAATTTACTATCATATACATCTTTATCGTAGCTTTTGACAACATTACCGCTTTCGTCCAATACAACGTAGTTGATCCATTGTCTGTCGTTAGGTATATTGTAGTATACTATACCTATAATAAATTCATATTTATCATCTTCATTAAAAACTCTCTGCGTCATATCATACTCGTAATCAAACAAGCCAAAGCCGGCCATAGGAATCAGGAGAAACTGATCTACCATAGGAAGCGGATATTTAATCTCATTAATCAACTCTGTTGTTTCCGTATCATATAGTTTCAAGATAAAACTATTATCAGGAGTGGGCTCCATGGTTGAATTATTCACTAAAATCTTCTCATAGTGTGATATCACTATATATTCCTTTCCATTAAACTCCTGGATAGACAGTGGAACTGAGGGCATCATCGTAATAAGACTTATATCCAGAGAAATATTCTTCTTCTCTTCAAAGGTATTTCCATCTAAAATTTTATAATTAGCATTTTGCTGGCCTTGTTGCATTAATAAAATATTGCCGTTTTTTAAGATTGCCGCTCCGGTTCCTCTAAATTTCTCTACTATTTCACCTGTATGGGTTATAAACCAAACACTATCACGCTGGTTGTCAGGATTAACAAATCCTTCAAAGCTGTGAGTATATAATGCGAAATAGGAAGATTTCATATCATATTCTATCCTGTAGCCATTTGTATACGTAGGGAGGTCGAATTTGAACGTTGTAATCTTTTCCATATTATCATCCAAGGGAGATATCTCCAGATTCGAATGATATGTCATATTATATACTTCTGACTCGAACAGAAAAAATGATTCTTTCTCTGTTTCTACATTATAATATACTCCCCAATTGCCGAAAATGGTATTCGAAGGTTTGATTTCATCATCTCTTTTTATGGCATTAAGAGTTTCCTTAGTGAGATTTTTATACTCTACCCCTTGTGGACTCTTCTTTTTGTTATGATCCCAAAAGTTTACAGATTTGCTTCTAAACCTATATGTCATCTCATTCAGACGAGTTTGAGAACTTTGTGCATTAACAGCCGCAACTAATAAAACGGCAAATAAAAAAAGTAAGCTTCTTCTCATATTATTATATATTTTATAAATGGTTAGCACACAAATGTAGCAATATTTATCAAAATACCATTTTCATCTTGACATAAATAGTTCTTTATGAAAAGATTTACTTATCTATTTATTGACGAAAGCATAAATAAATAGATGAGTTTACGAGCTATCTTACTTTACAAATTTTGATTTACATATATATCTTATACTTAAAACATTGATATATTATCACCATCTCACATCCATGAAACTAACGTCTCATATCTCTTAAAAAATCGTCCCATATCCATGAAACATATGATCCATGGATATGGGACAGTTAACTTTTGAGATGAAGATTAGTATTCTGCCGGTGCAGACACACTATTCTCCGCAGGTATAATCTTCTATTTCAGACAATTAAGTGGTTTTATTTACGTCATATCAAAAACGTTTCACCAAAACCATCCCATCATATTTTCTCAGTAATCCATCATCCATAAAGATGATATTTCCTCCATTTTCATTGATTACTTTAAGCAATGTCATCAGCAATCTGTTATTTTCTGTTTTATCGGCAGGAGGATCGGATACTTTTAGTTTATCTTCTTGTTCTACCACTTCAACTTCACCATTTAATAAGTAATTATTTTCCAGATATAACGTCTCAGCATTTCCCTGGATTGCCATTTTGTAGATTTCTTTAGGATCATTCTCTAATAGAATGCCGGACTTTCCCCTGTCAATGTCTGAAAGATATTCGGATTGTTTCTCATTCCTATAGGTCTCAATAACCGGACTCACGGCATCAAGTATCTGATGAATAGAAACTTCGTCATAACTTCCATTAACTTCTCCGAGTATCATATAGTTTTTATCCATCTCTTCTCTGAAGTAAGCTATATTTTTTACATCTCCTGTAAATATAATGGGCAGCGGGAATTGATTGACATACTTCTGGAGCCTCTTATCCGCATCATTAAAAAACTCTTTGATCTGATTCTCGGTAAAAGTATCCAATGCCAGTTTCGTTTGATCTTCGGTATGATAGTCGTTATTTACGAATGGAAAATCATTATTATTGATTTCCTGAACAAGCTTGTCATTGAATGCTTCGATCAGACGAATTTTATTTCTACTTATATTCATTATGTAGTAGCGACGGTTTTGCTGCCTGGTCTTGTAGAGAGGTCGAAAATCAAAATCAGGCCCTATCATGACTTCATTTTCCAAATCAATAGGAAGTTTAACTATGGAAGAAAAGTGCTCATTGGCATATAACACCATTCCATCCAGGTTCAGACTGAAATCTATATATCCTTGGGCTTCCCTGATATTTTCTATGATAGATGCCGCCATACGCTTGTCTACTTTCCCAGACAAACCCTGTTCTGTTTCTGTAATCAGATTTTTCAACTGGATCATATCTGTATGATAATCTGGTTTGTATCGGTGTGTAGGCATAGTGATTGTTACACATATATCACTTTTCAAATCTTTCAAGTCATTTATTTTTTCTCTTAATTCAAAAGATGTTTCAGGAACAAGAGTTTTGTCACGAAACAAAAAGTGCCTGATTGCTTCATTTGTTGTCAGCTTAAGATATTTCTTCATAACAGTTATTTTTAAATTATTTAATTAGTACTTTATCAACAGGGTTTATAATAAAGGAGAAAATAAACGAAAGACGGATTCGATGAACCTCGTACGTCTTGAGCGGTTTTTCCATTCGGTAATATTTACCAAGGCACTATCATCCATATCTTTCATTATTATTTCTTTCGCTTTTAAAGCAGTCTCTCTATCATAAATAAAAACGTTTGTTTCAAAGTTCAGTTCAAGGCTGCGCATATCCATATTTGATGAACCGGCTACAACCAGCTCATCATCAACCAGCATTAGTTTTGAATGTATAAAGCCGGGGAGATAGCGGTATACTTTTACTTTCGACTCAAGCAACTGCATGACATAAGAATTGGCTGCATACTGTACTTTCATATTGTCAGACCTATCAGGCATAATCAAGCGAACGTCCAAACCGGAAAGTCCGGCACACTGAATAGCAGTTAACAGACTGTCACTAGGAACGAAATAGGGAGTCTCTATATAAACACTTTCTTTGGCACGCATAATAGCCTCGATCATTCCCTGCATTATATTTTTAAATTGATCGATAGGCTCGGAAGTAACTATCTGGAGTGGATTAGTTCCAAAGTTTCCGACTACAGGATAATACTCTTCCAGAAACAGGAACTTGTTACATGTATAAAACCAGTCTATGGCGAAAACAGTTTGAAAACCCTGTGCTCCTGATCCCTCAACCCTTAAATGTACATCCCGCCAAAGCCCCCATTTAAGCCCATCGACATATTCATCTTTCACGTTTATACCACCGGTATATGCTATTTTACCATCTATAACGACGATCTTTTTATGATTCCTGTAGTTAACAGTGCGTAATAGACGGGGAAACTTTATCGGTGAAAATACAGCCAGCTCAATACCGGCTTTTTCCATTTGCCTGAAATAGCATTTATGAGTTTGATTGCAGCCCATATCATCATACATCACCCTTACTTCAACCCCTTCCTTTTTCTTTTTTATCAGGATATCTTTGAATTCATTTCCGATTGTATCATTCCCGATCGTATAATAAAGTATATGAATATGATACTTGGCCTTCTCAATATCTTCAAATAGGTGTTTGAACTTCTCTTTCCCACTTGCATATAAATCTACGTTATTATTGGTAAATACCGGAAGAGGATACAGGTTCCTTAATAATGTCTTCAGGTAACTATATTCATTCAGTAGCTCGTCATTATTCTGTTTATAAGCATCGAATCCATATTCAAAATAGCCATGCTCCTTTATCTCATCGCTTAGTTTCCTGAAATAGGACCGTTTTTTGCTAAGATTTCTTCCCAGAATTATATAAACTATCAATCCTATGATGGGTAGAAGCAATATTGCCAATATCCATGCAGTAGTTTTTATCGGATTAGTATTGTCGTAACTTATAATGATTTTATAAATTACCCGGGCTATTATTATCAGATAGATAATTATTAATAACGTGAATAGGCTTATATACATACATTCAAATGTGCTATCTTATTAAAAATATAATTAAGGCGTAATGAACTTTGAAAAGTTCTTTTCGTCTGCAAAGAGAAGGGCCGTATTTATCAGTTCCAGATGAGAATAAGCCTGAGGAAAATTTCCTAACAGCCGCTTAGTTTTAAAATCCATATCTTCACTGAAAAGATTCAAATGATTGGAATAACTAATGAGGCGGTCAAATATCTCCCGGGCTTCTTTCTCTTCTCCGATTACATATAGTGCTCTTATCAACCAGAAAGTACACATCGTAAATGCGGATAAAGGTGCACCAAAATCATCATCCATTTTATACCGGTATGTAAGTCCGTCATGGTAAAGTTCTTCTTTTATCCTATGTACTGTTTTAACAAAACGTTCGTCCTTCGGATTTATAAATCCATAATATTCCATTAACAATAAAGAACAATCCATATCCAGTGAATCATAAGCTTGTGTAAAACTTTGAATCTCGCTGTTCCATCCATTAGTGAGAATATCTTTTTTGATCATCTCTGCTTCTTCCTTCCAGGTAGTTTCATATTCTGTCTTATTCAGATATCTGGCAATGTTAACAGCTCTGTCTAAAGCTACCCAACACATCACTTTGGATAAGACAAAATGCTTCTTTATATTTCTAAATTCCCAAATACCATTGTCCGGTTCTCTCCAATCATCATAAATAGTACGTACAATGGTTTTTACTATTTCCCACATTTCTTCAATCTCATCCAGTGTACCGGGAAAATGGATATAATAGTTATATATTACCTCCATTAGGTAGCCCAGCGAATCGTTTTGATGCTGGATATAAGCTGCATTTCCTATCCTCACCGGCTTACTGTTCTCATATCCGGCAAGATGCTTTATTTCCTGCTCTTCCAGTTTCCGGCTACCATCAATTGCATACATGATCTGGAAAGAATCAGACTTCGATTTGAGTATCCTTTTTATAAATCCCATAAACCGACGTGCAGCAGACTGGTGACCGAGTTTCAACAAGGTATTGATAGACATAGAGGCATCTCGTATCCAACAGAAGCGATAATCCCAGTTACGCTCTTCCCCAATGGTTTCGGGAATACTGGTGGTCACAGCTGCAACGACAGCTCCCGATTCCTGAAATGACATGAGTTTCAGTATAAGGAGACTACGGCAGATTATATTATTATACTGATAAAACTTTCTGGAACGATTGTTCCAGTTAAGCCAGTACACTTTGGTACGCTGAAATTCAAGTTGTATACGTTCAAGATCAATGGGTATCAGCTTTTGGTTGTAAGATAATAAAACATACTGCTTACCTTTAAGCTCTATCTCTTTCTCTTCCAGTATAGCATCAGAATCCAAGCTGGAGTAGAGATACATATTATCTGTTATATTCTTTTTTGAGTATGTTTTAATATAACCTTGTTTCTTTTTATGTATCACTTCTTCACGGGCGTAGTTCATAATGGGGTTATATTTGATCTTAACTTTAGGACTACCTTTCAATACACTTATATAGCGGTATATTTCAGCAGGCATAAAATATTGATTCTCCCCGGTACGATACCTGGGCATGAAATCAAGTACCTCAAATATATTATCCCGGGATACGAACTTGGTAGACAATATATTTGTTCCATAAACATATTCCTGGAGGCACTCATATTCCTCAGAAACTACGAAAGCAAAACTGCCTCCCGATTCTTCGTCCAATATCCTGGAAAATACGGAAGGAGAGTCAAAGTTAGGCAGACATAACCAATCTATACTTCCACATTTAGAGATTACTGCTGCGGTTTTGCAGTTACCTATTACTCCGTAATCCAGATTCTTTTCTTGCCCGGTATCTCTCATACTTATATCCTTTCTCACTCATTAACCATATGTAAAAACAGGTTTTACTGAACCAAACCATGTGTAATTACGTTTCAATTTCACAACCCCATTTTACATATGAAACTTATAATCATATCTAACAGATTGCCTTTAAAGATTGTTGAAGAAAACAATAAGTTTAAAGTAATACCTAGTCAGGGAGGCGTGGCGACAGGACTCGATTCCCTTGAAATAAAAATAGAAAAACATTGGGTAGGATGGCCCGGAATGTATGTCGAAGACAACAAAGAAAAAGCAAATATTGATGAACAGTTAGAAGAGAATAATTTTCACCCGGTACATCTGACTCCACATCAGATCGAGAGTTATTATGAAGGCTACAGCAATAGCACATTATGGCCTTTATGTCACTATTTCACTAATTATATACAGTATGAAAGTAAGTTCTGGAAAGAGTATAAGAGGGTAAATGCCTTGTTCAGCAAAGCAGCGTTAGAAATAACCGAACCGGGAGACATCGTATGGGTACAAGACTATCAGCTGATGCTGGTACCCGAAATGATAAGAAGACACAACCCCAATATCAGTATCGGATATTTTCATCATATTCCTTTCCCGTCTTACGAACTATTTAGAACTATACCTGAGCGGGCTGAAATATTGAAAGGACTCTTGGGGGCAGACATGATAGGATTTCACACACATGCGTATATGAGACATTTCATCAGTGCTGTTTATCGTGTTTTAAAATTGGATTGCCAGGTTGACGAAATACAGCTCGACAGAAGAGTGGTTGATGTTGACGCTTTCCCTATGGGTATCAATTACTCAAAATACAATAATGCCATATTAACAAAGGAGGTTGAAGATAAAGCAAAAGAGCTGAAGGAAAGTTTCGGCAATGGAAAATTAATGCTGTCAGTAGACCGGCTGGATTATAGCAAGGGAATACTTATCCGTTTAAAAAGCTTCGAAGAATTTCTGGAAAACCATCCCAAATATACAGGTAAAGTATCATTAGTAATGATCGTATCTCCTTCTCGTGATAATGTGGATATATATGCCGAGCTGAAAGATGAGATAGATAAAAAGGTGGGAGCCATCAACGGCAGGCTTTCTACTGTTGATTGGACTCCCATATATTACTTCTACCGTTCATTTGATTTTGAAGAGCTGGCAGCTCTTTATCATATTGTAGACATTGCCCTTGTCACACCTTTGAGAGATGGTATGAATCTGGTAGCCAAAGAATATCTGGCAACTAAAAGAGATCAACCCGGTGTGCTTATATTAAGTGAGATGGCAGGTGCATCTATCGAATTAACGGATGCAATAATAGTGAATCCTACCGATACGAAAGAAATTGAGAAAGCAATACTTAAGGCACTGGAGATGCCAAAAGAGAAACAACTGAAAAAGCTTTCTTCTATGCAGGATATTATTTCTCATCAGACTGTAGGACAATGGGCTAAAGATTTTGTCACCGAGTTGCAGAACGTAAGGCATGCAAATGAACTTCTTGAGAAGAAAATAGTAGAAAAGGATAACTTTTACATCATCAAAGGAGCTTATGAAAATGCCCGCAAGCGTTTACTATTATTAGACTATGACGGAACATTAGTCGGTTTTCATAAAGACCCCTTGCAGGCCTACCCTTCTTATGAGTTATTAGAACTTCTGAGAGAATTGAGCGAAGATCCCGCAAACCATATTGTGATAAGCAGCGGCAGAGATCGGCATACACTTGAAAAATGGCTGGGAAAGCTTCCTATTGATTTAGCTGCCGAGCATGGAGCATTTTATAAAGAAAAAGGGAAGTGGTATAAAAATGCTCAGGAAATAGAGTGGGACAAAGAGATATTAAATATACTGGAACATGCTGTTGAAAAAACACCACGTTCGAAGTTGGAAATAAAAGATACAGCTATCGTATGGCACTATAGAGAGGTAGATATGTGGTTGGCAGAACTGAGAGTAAATCAATTGCTTAATGGTTTAATTAATCCTTGCTCCCGCCATAACCTACAGATAATGAAAGGAAATAAGATCATAGAAATCAAATCCTCCGATTTTAGTAAAGGTTCGGATGCCAGACGATTGATTGTAAAAGAGAAATATGATTTTATCTTATCCATTGGAGATGACACTACAGACGAAGAAATGTTTCTGGCACTGCCGGATAATGCCATCACCATCAAAGTAGGAAAGAATACAAAAGTTGCTAAATACAACCTGCCGAATCAATCGCAGACATTAACATTTCTGCAAAAAATAGCAGAGAAAAGCTTAGTAGAAACGGAGTTATAGACAAGGTTTGGTAATTAAGATGTCCTTGAAATAAAGTATATTATGGACTCATTCAATAATTTTATGCATAGCGATACGGCACATCGTATACTCACTGTTATCCTATTCTTATTGACACTTGCCGTCATTTATGTTATTTATAAGTTTGTACTAAATAAAGTACGTGAGAAGGTCAGTAAAACAACTACCATGATAGATGATTTTGTTATTGATCTGATGCGGATACCTACATTATGGATGTTGTTCTGGATTACATTCAGGATTTTTACAGAACATTCTTTTCTTTATAGCACGTCCTTCTACGGAACTTTATCCCGTATAAATAACGTACTCCTTATTTTTACTGTCGGCTGGATAATGATCAAAATAGTAAGAATCATATTCTACTACTTTGAGCAAAAGCTGCAATTAAAAGAGAAAAGCGTTAAAAGTGCCAGAGGCAACCTTACAAAAATGAAAATATTCGAAGGGATAATTGTAGCAATACTTACCGTATTCTTTATCTCTATAGCATTAATGACTTTCGAAAGAGTACGCACCATCGGAGTAAGCTTACTGACTTCAGCCGGTATTGCCGGTATAATTGTAGGATTGGCAGCGCAGAAAAGTATCGGTGCTGTGCTCGCAGGTATACAGATTGCACTGACCCAGCCCATAAGCCTTGATGACCAAGTACTTGTAGAAGGAGAAAACGGATTTATCGAAGAAATAACATTAACGTATGTAGTAGTAAGAGTATGGAATGGAAAAAGATTGATCCTGCCTGTTACCTACTTTCTCGAAAATCCTTTTCAAAACTGGTCACGCAACACAACCAGTGTGTTGAATACTTTATTCTTATATTTGGATTACAATATACCCGTTGTTGAATTAAGAAAACAGTTAAATATATTGGTAGAAAATCATCCTAAATGGGATAACAGAACTGCTATCATACAACTAACGGATTCCACAAAAGAGCATATTGAACTAAGAATTCTCCTTAGTAGTATAGATCCTTCCGCAGGGTTTGATTTACAGGTAGATATCAGAGAAAAGATGATTGCCTTTATCAATAAGAACTATCCAGGCTGTTTCCCAAAAGTAAGAACAATGGAGTTGCCTTACGACGCGCAGTGTTTAGTGGAAGAAAAGAGTAATAGTCCGGGTAATGAAATTACCCGGTAAGGTAATGAACTGACAGATTATCACTTTGGAAGAACTTATTCCGATTTCCTTATCGCATAAATCAATTCATCCATATATACTCCATTTTTAAATAATGCGTTCGGTAAGCAAGCTTCCTTTACAAAACCCGCCTTTTCCAAAACCCGTTGAGAAGCTTTATTTATGCCAAAAGGCCGGGCAAAGATACGAGTGATATTAAATGTCTGGAAACCGTATTTTACCATCTCTTTAATAACTTCCGTCATGACACCTCTTCCCCAATATTCTTCAGCCAGCCAGTATCCCATCTCTGCGTTTTTACAGTGAATATCACTTTGAGGGAATATACCGATTGATCCGGCTGCTTTACCATCAATTTCGATAGCCAGAACTCTAGCCGGATCATCTTTACTGATTGACATGAGATAGTTTTTACCATCTTCTTCTGTATATGGATGAGGGAACTGATTTGTTAGGAACTTTGCTATATTATAATTATCGGCATATTTCACAAGATCATTAATGTCACTTGACTGCCACTTCCTAAGTTTCCAATTTGTCTGATCGTTAATACTTTCTTTCATAGTAACTATTATTTATTGAAATTAATGTCTTCTTCTTTATCTACATGATCACAAAAAAGCCGGACAATCATTTATCAATTGTCCGGCTTTTATATAAAAAGTTATTTCTATTGCTATTCTTCTACTGGCTCAAAATCTTCTTTTCCAACTCCGCACAATGGACAAACCCAATCTTCCGGTATATCTTCGAACGCTGTTCCCGGTTCGACACCTGAATCCGGATCACCCTGTGCGGGGTCATAAATATATTCACAAACCGTGCAAATGTACTTTTTCATAATCTTTGGTTTTAAAAGTTTATTCTAAATTTATTATATAACACAATTAAACTCTTTTCTGTTTAATTGAACTCAGTCAATATTCTCATTAATTCTTCCATCCCTTTACTTGCTCCTTTTTGAATAATATGTATCTGGCGTCCGGCAGGAACAGGTACTTGTTTAGGATCGATCAGATATATGGAAGAATTCTTCGGTACATAATGTAATAATCCCGCAGCAGGATACACATTGAGCGAAGTACCTATTATTACAAATACATCAGCTTTTGCAGCAATATCCATGGCTCTTTCTATCATTGGAACAGATTCGCCAAACCACACAATAAAGGGACGAAGCTGCGAACCGTCTTCTGCCATATCTCCTAGTTTGATTTCATACTCATCCGCTTCTAATTCTTTGACAAAAGCCGGGTTGTTAGGATCGAAACTGGAACAGACCTTTATTAATTCTCCATGCAAATGGACAACGTGACTGCTTCCTGCCCGTTCGTGCAAATTATCAACATTCTGGGTTATAACAGTAACATCAAAATATTTTTCAAGCCCAGCTACCAGCCGATGCCCTTCATTAGGATCCACTTCAAGCAGTTGCTTACGCCTCTGATTATAAAAATCAATAACCAATTGCGGGTTCCTGGCATAAGCTTCAGGAGTGGCTACATCTTCTACCCGAAATTTATCCCACAAACCTCCTGCATCCCGAAAAGTACTGATCCCGCTTTCTGCGCTCATACCTGCTCCTGATAAGACAACTAAGCTTTTCATTTATATCGTTCTTTACGCGTTTAACCGTTATTACAAAAATATGAAAAAATTAACCGTAAAAAGAAGATTCATTCCAATAAAAAAGGTTATTTTTGTGTGCTTTTTGATAAAAGATTGATTTACACATATATAAGCTAAAATAGTTATTTGATATAATTAGAAAAATGGATAAATTTAGTTATGCTATTGGTCTGGGCATTGGACAAAACCTTTCGAGTATGGGAGCCCGCGAATTGAACGTTGAAGATTTTGCTCAGGCAGTGGCTGATGTATTAAATGGAAATGAAACTGCTATAAGCCATACGGAGGCACGTGATATCGTAAATAAATACTTCGAAGAATACGAATCCAGAATCAATGCGGATAACATCGAAAAAGGGAAAGACTTTTTGCAAAACAATAAAAACAACCCTAATATTGTCACACTGCCCAGTGGACTTCAGTATGAAGTATTAGTAGAGGGTAATGGCAAAAAGCCAAAAGCCACTGATAAAGTAAGATGCCATTATGAAGGCACATTAATAGATGGCACATTGTTTGACAGTTCCATCAAAAGAGGGCAACCTGCCGTATTTGGTGTAAACCAGGTAATCCCGGGATGGATAGAGGCACTGCAACTTATGACAGAAGGCTCGAAATGGAAACTCTATATCCCTGCTGAATTAGGATATGGAGCACAGTCGCCCGGCGAAATGATTCCTCCCCACAGCACATTAATATTTGAAGTAGAACTAATAGAAGTATTATAAATTAATAAGCAAAATGAAGAAGACAAGTATTTTTATGGGTATTGCTGTCGCAGCAAGCCTTGTTTCATGTACTGCACAGAGCCCGAAGGCTAGTTTCAAGACAGATGTAGACACTTTATCTTATGCTATCGGTATGGCTCAGACACAAGGTCTGAAAGAATATCTGGTAGGCAGACTTAATGTAGATACTGCTTACATGAATGATTTTGTTAAAGGTTTGCATGACGGCGCTAACAAAACAGGTAAAAAAGATGTTGCTTACATGGCAGGTCTTCAGATCGGACAGCAGATCAAAACCCAGATGGAACCAGGTATCAATCGCGAATTATTCGGCAATGACTCTACTCAAACCATAAATATGGCTAACTTCATGGCAGGCTTTATTGCCGGAACTACAGGAAAAGCTGGTATGATGAGTGCAGACAGTGCTCAAAGATATGTACAGGAAAATATGGAAGCTATAAAAGAAAGAAGTTCTGAAAAGCTATATGCCGAAAACAAAACGAAAGGAGTTCAGTTCCTGGAAGAAAATAAAACTAAAGAAGGCGTTCAAACTACCGAAAGCGGACTTCAATATAAAATAATCACTCAAGGTAAAGGTGCGGTACCTGTAGCTACGGACAGAGTAAAAGTAAACTATAAAGGAACTTTAATTGACGGTACAGAATTTGATAGTTCTTACAAACGTAACGAACCGGCTACATTTGCTGCAAACCAAGTAATCAAAGGTTGGACAGAAGCATTGACTATGATGCCTGTTGGTTCTAAATGGGAACTTTATATTCCTCAGGATTTAGCTTACGGCTCAAGAGACACCGGTACTATTCCTCCTTATTCTACTCTTATTTTTGAAGTAGAATTACTTGATATTGTAAAATAAGCTGTTAACAAACAACCTTATATGCAAAAGAGCGTGAAACCTGTTTCACGCTCTTTTTGTACCAAAAAACATTTTTCGACTAGTGAATGGGTATTTATTCCATTTTTTACCCACTTTTCATAGATAAATTAAAAAAGATTCCTATATTTGCTTACAGATTGATAACTCAAGCACATAATATTTATTTATATGGAAAAAATAGATAACCTCGACAGACAAATTCTGGATATTATTTCTCAGAATGCACGTATCCCCTTTAAAGATGTCGCTGCAGAATGTGGTGTTTCCCGTGCTGCCATCCATCAACGTGTACAAAGACTGATTGATTTAGGGGTAATCGTTGGTTCAGGCTATCACGTTAATCCTAAGAGTTTAGGATACAGTACTTGTACGTATGTTGGAATTACTTTAGAAAAAGGCTCTATGTACAAAGATGTAGTAGCTGAACTAAAGAAAATACCCGAAGTAGTTGAATGTCACTTCACTACTGGTACTTATACTATGCTGACAAAACTTTATGCACGTGACAATGAGCATTTGATGGAACTGCTTAATGTAAAGATGCAGGAAATTCCGGGAGTTGTTTCAACTGAAACTCTAATCTCTCTTGAGCAAAGCATAAAGAAAGAGATTCCAATCAGGCAAGACAAGAAAGAGTAATATTTCTACAATTTGATAATATTGATTGTCATTGCCATTTCTATTTTGGCAATGACATTATTTTATATACAATATATTATTACAACATAACATGATGGATTTTCTCGATACTTATCATCTTTCCGGTCTACTTATCGGTATTTGTACTTTTCTTATTATAGGCCTGTTCCATCCTATCGTAATTAAAGCTGAGTATTACTTAGGTACAAAGTGCTGGTGGATATTCCTGATATTAGGAATTTTGGGTGTTGCCGGTTCACTCTATACGGAAAACATACTTATCTCTGCTTTACTGGGAGTATTTGCATTTTCTTCCTTCTGGACAATCAAAGAGGTGTTTGACCAGGAAGAAAGAGTGAAGAAAGGATGGTTCCCTAAAAATCCGAACAGGAAATATAAGTTCTGAACTTATATGTATTTTTTAGGCGTTATTTCTCCTCTTAATACCCTCAGACCATTAAGTGCAAGAGCCTCCAGTTCATCCTCTCCGGGATATATGTGCACCGGCGCCAAAAAACCTACTTGCTGTTTAAGATCTTCCATGCAACTTGTGTTGTAAGCAATTCCACCGGTAATCAAGATAGCATCGACTTCCCCTTTTAAGGCTGCACACATAGCACCTATCTCTTTTCCTACATTATAAAACATGGCTTTCAATACCGTCTCTATCTCTTTATTCCCTGCTTGTGCTTCTTCTAGTAAATTACCAACATGGGTATTTCCAAAATGCGCCATTAATCCCCCATTACCACAAAGTAATTTCCGGATCTCATCCTGAGTATATTTTCCGCTAAAACATAAACTCACAAGCTCGGCAGCCTGTAAAGTCCCTGCTCTCTCCGGAGAAAAAGGTCCTGTTCCGTCTAATGCATTATTCACATCTACTATCAGTCCTTTTTTGTGGGCACCTACAGAAATACCTCCTCCTAAATGTGCTACTACTAAATTTAATTCTTCATAAGGTATGCCAATCTTATCAGCATGCTTACGTGCTACCGCTTTTTGATTAAGAGCGTGGAAGATGCATGTTTTCGGCACTTGTGGAAGACCTGTTACACGGGCAATATCGTCCAATTCGTCTGTAACTACAGCATCTGCAATATATGCTTTACATCCTGGGATAACAGAGGCTAGTTCCGAGGCAATTAAACCACCCAAATTCGATGCATGCTGGCGGGAACTAGTCTTAATTTCAGACTTCATTTTTTCATTTACTTCAAATACACCACCCGGTATGGGTTTTAATAATCCTCCACGACCTACAATAACTCTAAAATCTAATGGTATACCGGCAACTTTCAATTCTTCCAATATCAGTTGCTTCCGGAAATCATACTGATCGGAAATATTATGATACGGAGCAAGTTCTTCTGCCGAATGTCTTATCGTTTGTTCCCAGACCTGATTTTCGTTTTCATATACTGCAATTTTTGTTGATGTAGAACCTGGGTTTATAGCTAAAATTCTCATGAGGATATATAATTGTTATTATGAATTACTTGTCAGACATGCCATTGCGATACTATAATATTTCGATAATCCCGAATCACTACGGGAAGGAAGGACTACAGGACACACGGGTCCTTGCAACAATCCCGCCATCTCTGCGTGGGCAAATAATGATAAAGACTTGTAAAATGTATTCCCAGCCTCTATATTTGGGAATATCAATACATCTGCTTCACCATTAATAGGAGAAACAATACCTTTAATATCTCCACTTGACTTCTCGCATGCAGTTTTTACATCCAAAGGACCGTCTATGATTACATCTCCGAATTCACCGCCTTCGGCAAGTTCTACAATATTTACATAATCAAGCGAATTGGGAAATTTAGAACTGACCTTTTCTGAAAAATGGATCAAAGCAATACGCGGTTTTTTTATTCCAAAAGCACGACAGGTATGAATAGCATACCAGATCATCTCTATGCGTTGTTGTAAACTGGGACGGGGAATGACGGCAGCATCCGAGAAAAATAAAAGCTTATCATATCCTGGGATTTCCATAACAGACAAATGTGTCAGTATCTTACCTTTTGGCAATAATCCGTTTTCCTTATCCAGAATAGCACGAAGAAGATTATCAGTATTAATGATACCCTTCATTAAAATATCGGCCTCACCTGCACGAACAATCCGTACCGCTTCACGGGCAGCCTCATCCGGATTTTCAATGTGGATCTTTGACACAAGTTCCGGATACTTCTTAAGCATAGGATATTTTTCAAGTGTAAAAGAATCACCAATCATCAGGAACTCTGCAAATCCTTCTTCCAATGCACGTGCTATTGCGTACTCCGTATTGGGATCTTTTGCACATACTACTGCTATTCGTTTTCGCCTTTTTAGTGTTTGTAGATGAGTCGTTAACTGCTCAAAACTTTTTATTTGATCCATGCCATCAGATTTTCAGCAAATATCAGAAAAAGTATCGAAATAACAGATAGTGAGACTCAAAATTCATATAGAATTCCCAAAAAAGATTATCATAATGTTATATTAGCCTTCGCGCTTAACTTTTTATGTAAATTTGTACCGTAATCAGAGTAAAGCCTATGAATAGTTTAAAATTACCCCCGTTTCTTACCGAAGGTGATAAAATAATGATAGTTTCACCTTCGGGAAAAGTAGATAAAAAGATTTTAGAGAATGCCCGCAAACGCCTGAAATCATGGGGGCTCGATGTTGTCGTCGGCAAACATGCTAAAAGTTCATCGGGACGATTTGCCGGAACTCGAAAACAAAGAACATCAGATCTACAAAAGGCTATGGATGATGAAGAAATAAAAGCGATCTTTTGTAGCCGTGGCGGTTATGGAGCAATACATCTGATTGACCATTTAAATTTTGACTATTTTTGTAAACATCCGAAATGGCTGATAGGTTATAGCGATATTACACTTCTACATTCACTTATCCAATATAATGGCTATGCTTCTTTACATTCGCCTATGGCTAAACATCTGGCACTTGAAGCAGCCGATGATTATTCTACCCAGTCTCTTAAAAATACACTATTCGGACATATCCCGGAATACGAATTCGGAAGCCACAAGCTCAATAGGAAAGGGAAAACAACCGGTATCCTCCGCGGAGGCAATCTTTCCGTGTTATACAGTTTACGGGGTACCAAATATGATTTAGTCACGGAAAACACCATACTCTTTCTGGAAGATATCGGAGAATGTCCTTACCATATAGACCGGATGATGAACAATCTCCGTTTAGGAGGCGTTCTTGAAAAACTATCGGGGCTTATTATCGGACAGTTTACTGAATATGAAGAAGATAAATCTTTAGGCAAAGAAGTTTACGAGTTAATATCCGATATAGTAAAAGATTATAAATATCCTGTATGCTTTAATTTCCCGGTAGGCCATATATCACATAATTATCCGTTGATATGCGGTAGTAAAATAGAATTAAAGGTAGGTAATAAGACCTGTAATTTAAAAACGTTACATACAAATCAAGAGTAACTCCTGAAATTTTACTATTTTTGGGATTCCAAATAAATGAGACAATATGAAAAGTCATTGGATAGCAATTTTCAGTATACTGTTTGCTGCGATTTCCTGTAGCACAAACTCAGGAAAGAATGCAGAAAAAACGGAAGAAACAGCTACACCTGTAGAAGTACCGACATTTAATGCAGACAGCGCTTATGCATATATACAAGCACAAGTAGACTTTAGCCCACGTATACCTAATACGCAGGCTCATGTAGAGGCTGGAAATTATCTTGCAACAAAACTGGAAGAGTTTGGTGCTAATGTTTCTAACCAGTATGTTGACCTTTCAGCATACGATGGCACTATACTAAAAGCCAGGAATATAATCGGTTCTTATAAACCGGAAACAAAAAAAAGAGTGCTTCTTTTTGCACACTGGGATACTCGTCCGTGGGCAGATAGCGACCCAAACCCTGAGAACCATCGTAAACCAATCCTAGGAGCAAACGACGGGGCAAGTGGCGTCGGTGTGTTGCTGGAAATAGCACGCCAGATAAATCTGAAAGAGCCTACAATCGGTATTGATATTATATTCTTTGACGCAGAAGATTATGGCATTCCTCAATTCCATCAGGGAAATTATATGGAAGATACCTGGGCTTTAGGCTCGCAATATTGGTCGCGATATCCCCATGTAAACAATTATAATGCAAGATATGGTATATTGCTGGATATGGTTGGCGGAAAAGATGCAAAATTTTACCGGGAGAGTTACTCCGACAGATATGCAAAATCTATTGTAGACAAAGTTTGGAATACTGCCCAGGAACTCGGATATGATTCTTATTTTATTAACAGAAAAGGAGGTCCTGTAACAGATGACCATTATTATGTAAACGAAATTGCTGGAATCAGAAGTATAGATATTATTCCTTATGATGAAACCGGTGATTCAAGTTTCGGTTATTTCTGGCATACAGTTGAAGATAACATGAATGTAATAAGCAAACCAACCCTCGAAGCAGTAGGACAAACAGTGATGACGGTAATCTATAATGAAAAGTAACAAACTTAACATCCCTAAATATAAATGACCATTAATGAAGCCCAAGACGAAATCATTGAAGAATTCAGTACCTTCGATGATTGGATGGATAGATATCAATTGTTGATTGATCTCGGTAATGATCAATCTCCACTAAATGAAAAGTATAAGACTGAGCAAAACCTGATTGAAGGCTGCCAGAGCCGTGTTTGGCTAAATGCAGAAGAAATAGATGGGAAAATATATTTCGAGGCAGAAAGCGATGCATTAATAGTAAAAGGTATTGCAGCTTTATTAATTAAAGTGTTATCAGGACACACTCCGGATGAAATATTAAGTAGCGAACTTTATTTTATCGATAAGATAGGATTAAAAGAACACTTATCTCCTACAAGAAGTAATGGATTACTCGCTATGGTGAAACAAATGCGAATGTATGCATTAGCATTTAAAGCCAGAAGTAAATAACTTATTATTGCCTAAAATATTGATATTTGTATTCATGTGAATCAGTACTTAAAATCTCTGCTTATCTACAAATTACAAACTTCTCAGAAGTATAACCGGATAGGTATGATCAATGCAATTATCCTTTTATGTATTACAAACAATTTCAAACGTTTGCTGATCATAGAAAATTTGCACGTTATTTTCTGGTATAGCCCCTTTTGAGCATACTTCCGGTATATCCATACGAAGTAAAACACGTACTTCATCATTAGCCAACAAGCAAGTCAAAGTTTATCTGACAAAAGCAGCTATATGCCATGATCCGCAGATGAAAGCATATTAAAAGAAAAGTAGAACAGGGAAAACATAAGGCATCCGTCATAAATGCTATAAGGGCAAAGATTATTGCAAGATGTTTTGCAATCATACGCAGATGGACACCATATGTCTCGCTTGTAGCATAGTAAACTCATCGCTCGGGGGAGCGTCCAGCGGCAAGGGTCGGAAGCACCTGTGCTAACGAACGAAAAGTATAAAATAATACCCAAGTTCCAACAAAAAAAGAACTTGGGTAAATATTTAAAATTTTAAAGTTGCAGGAGACTCAAAATTCATCTCCATTAGTCCTTCACCATCTTTAAAAGATATTTATATTGATACATCCAGTAAATTGTTTTTAATATTGATTTAAAAATCAGATCATTGGTTATTTATTAAGCAGATCGCTTATAAAAAATTATTATTTTGGTCTTTCATCGGGGAGCATATTAATATTGTAAGTATCACAAAATTGAGATAATATAATATTAGACTTTTGATCATAAAATACACCAGCATCATTTTTATGAGGGGGGAATAAATATAAAAAAAATTTATTTATAATTAAAGAATAAAGCCATGAATGTGAATGAAAGCCTAGATATCCACGTTCAATTATGCCGCCAGATAAAGCTTTGGGATAATAATTATTTTGTCCTAATACTACATAATCTAGTTTTTTTTCTTGTGCTATTTCTATACTACGAATTATTGTATTGAAGTAAAGGCATTTAACATCATGATAGGTATAGTCTATTCCTATATAAATTGGAATAAGCTTTTTTTTACATTCAAAAATTAATTCAATTGATTTTATTGCACCATCTTTATCTTGTACTAATAACAAATTACATTTATCTTTCAAATTTTTAGATATATTCTTAAAGAATGTTGAATTTAACTTCTCAAATTTTGAGTTACTTTTATTCAATACATTAGTGTATAATTGGCAAGCACTTTCTGCATAGTCTTCAAAGTTTTCTATCAAATTGAATTGAAGTTGATTTTTTTCAAAATCTCTTTTTGCTCTTTTGAATCTCTGTCTAGCTTTTGTTTTCAAAAGAGCTGGATAAGGTCTAAAATCTTCTGCTATGGGAACATAACTATTAGGCAAAGAATCCACAAAAACAAAATCTTCAAAAATCTCCGACACTCTTTTTAGATGAAAATCTGGTACCTCTTTCACCATAGATATTTTACAATTCAATTCTTTAGTTTTACTATTTAACTGGTCTATAATATATTTATGTGTATTATTACCTAATCCGTTTTTTATACCAATATATTCTTCTACAGTCGCTATATAACTACCCACAACAAAAACTTTTACAGAAAAGAAATTATTCCAAATCTTTCTTATAGCATTAGTCATTGACTGTACACTATTTGGTGCTACTACATCTAAATTTAGTCGATATTCAAAACATGGTAAAATACATATTATTTCATTATTATTATAAACACATAAATAATGATATTTTATCAAGTCTTTAAAAGAATCTTCCATAGATTTAAATAAAGACCTACTTTTCAATACCTCATCTGAAAAAATCTCATACCATTCTTTTGCATTGACATCCATTATTGAGTCATACCATATAACTTTTAGCATAAAACCAATATTATGATAAAAATGGATTATTAGTAAGGTTTGCTTTAAAAAGCAATTCATAAGGAGAATCTGCAACAACTGCCCATATATATTCCAACATAGAATTATCTGCGAAATGTTTCATTAGTCTATTGGAAAAATCCTCGATGTCATTAAGCACCTTCGGATTACTAGTTTGATCATTCCATTTTGTTATATAAGGAACATGAGTTATTACAAAACTATCAACTGGAATACTTACAGATGTTATGCCATATTTCTCGGGTTCTTTGTAGATTGGGCTATCTACAGCTAAACCAAATGTATTTAAAGTTCCAAAAAATGGTACTTTTTTAAGAGCCTCTTTATTGTCAACATAAAATTCTATTATCTCCTCACGCTGCTCGGTTGTTTCCGAAGGAAACCCAAGAATATGACAAAAATGTATCCCAATTCCAACAGAAGCGGCATTATTTAATATAGAAGCTGCCTGATACTTATAAGAGGAAGCATCCTCCGTCTTATTCATTTTCTCAATAATTTCCTCATTAACATGCTCTAAGCCAACCCAGAGCTCTCTTAGACCAGAATCATATAATTCTTGTAATGTATCCTTTGTCATTTTTTCATCTATTCGAGTACGTAATGACCATATAATTTTTATATTATTCTTTTTTAATTCCTTAGCAAATTTAGTTGCATGTCCCATTGGACAAGCTTCATCAAGAAACCAAAAATATTTTACCCCATATTTCTTTTGCATTATCTTTATCTTTTCAACTGTTTTGTTAATTTTATGGAGTTGTTTATGAATATTTTTATGAGCATTTATACTACAAAAAGAACATTTGGCCCAAAAGCATCTAGTTGATAAACGATCTACAAATACAGTTTCTGGAACAAAATATTTTTTCAAATCTAGGTCAGAATAATCTGGAATTATTCCATCATCGTAAGGCTGTGATTCTGTTATATTATTAAATATAACATTATTATTATAATTATATACTAAATTATCTATATCAGAAAGTTCTACTTTATTTCCTATATTATCTATTAACTTCAAAATTCCCTTGTCATCTCGATAAAGGAAAACACTATCGAATTTACATAAAAATTTATGATCTGTTTTCAAGTTATCTCTTAACCGTGAGAAATTAAACTCATCAAAACTAATTCCTGAATAATTTATATGTGTTTGTGGTAATTGCTCCTTAATCAAAGTATTTAAGGTTAATGCCCCTACAATATCAAAAGGAAACATTATTTCAATAAAAATAATATCTGGCTTAATCTGCTTTATAAGAGGTAATATTTTATTACGATAAATAGAAACTAATGGATTTCGTTTTTCATCATTTGCGATCTTATAAATATTCTCAATATTGTTATAATCAAATCCTATGTGATTTCCCCAATATGGAAGATGAGTAGTAAAAAAAGTTCCATATTGATGATATATTAATGTAAGTGCATCAAAATAAATTTTTTGAGCATAACAAAATTGATTAAAATCATACATATCCTTACTTTTTATAATTGTATTCGCAATAGATATCTTTTCTAATACATCAATTTTCAATAATTCGAATTCTTCTTTTTGTAAAGTTTGGCAAAAGGGACAATCTAATTCTCCCAGTAAGCTTGCATTATAATATATTTCTTTTAAATAATCATGGCTTAAAAGCTCATTCCATACCATAAGATTAATATCTAATTGAGAAATCTCTCTATCTTCACTTTTCAAATATCCAATAAGATAACTTGTGCTATAAGGAGGAACAGAAGCTTGAAAAGAGAAAGAGTTTATAGCTAATAATTTATTTTTCATACCGATTTTATTATTTTAGTTTAGCGAATATTTTTCAAAAACATTATCTATTACATTGATTAGTTTATCCAAATCTTCTTGTGTATGAGATGCCATTACGCTTATCCTTAAGCGCGATAAATTAGGAGATACAACAGGTGGAAATATATAGTTGACAATAACTCCTCTATCTGTAAAATCTTTAGACATCATAGTAAGTTTATGTTCATCACCCACAACAATAGGAATAATTGCAGTTTCTGTATTTAAAATATTATATTTCTTTTTTAGTAAATTACTCCTCAAATATTCTGAATTAATACGCAATTGTTCAACTACGTTTGATCTTTTCATATATCTAAACACCTCTATTGCGGATGCACATATACTTGGAGGTAAAGATGTTGAATACATATTACTACGCGCAAATATCCTTAGATAATCTATTATTTTTTGATTTGCTGTAATAAAGCCTCCTACTGTACCGATAGCTTTACTTAGAGTTCCAGTTACAATTATATCTGATCTATCCTCTATTTTAAAATGCGATAAAGTACCGGCTCCTTTTTCTCCAATTTGACCTGTTGAATGAGCATCATCAATTAATAGCATTGCTCCATATTTTCTCACAATTTTCAATATTTCAGGTATATTAGCAATATCCCCATCCATACTGAATACACCATCAGTTACAACAAGGATCCCTCCGGGATATTTATTGACATTTTCCTTTAATATTTTCTCTAAATCATTTGGATCATTGTGTTTATACCTAGTCATTTTTGCACCAGACATAATTGTACCATCTAACAGACTCGCATGGTTCAATTTATCATGTATAATTAAATTATTTGAGCGCATTAACCCTAATAAGACGCCTAAATTTGTTGCAAAGCCTGATGAAAATACAATCGCATCATCAAATCCTTTTGTTTTAGCAATTTCCTGTTCCAACTCAATCTGGTAAATAGTTGTTCCTGATAGAAGTGGTACCCCACCACTACCTATTCCGTATTCTTCCGTAACTTCAATTGCTTTCTTTATAGCCTCTGAATTAGTAGTCGCTCCAATATAACTATTAGAACCAAACATCAACAACTTCATATTACTATTTGTATGACGATCTAACATAGAAACCTCTCTATCACACCGAGAAATCATAGGAGACTTTTTTATGAGATTTAATCCTAATTGCTCATGCTGGGTAAAAATAGTTTCCTGAAATTCATTAATCTTACCCATAATTGATCCGTCTTTACTTTTCTTGTTTGTTTGTAAGTCAATTTTGTAATTTGTAATTTTTCATTTGTCATGTATGTTTTGATATTAATTATATAAAATCTCTTCCAACAACAAAGTTGCATTGAGATTTTTTGAGACACCTTTTTGTATTTTATATGCATAATCTATTGAGTCCGAAATATTTATTTCAAAACAATAATTTTGAAATAAATTAGGTTCTTCATTTTCTAATTTACTAAGCTCCAAATCATGGGTAGCGATAATACCTGTTACAGCTTTTTTCTTCATTTCTTTCAAAAACATAATTGAACCTTTTAATTTATCCTTCGAATTTGTACCTTTTAATATTTCATCCAGAATTAGTAATGTATGTTTGTTGTTATTACTAAATTTGATTAACTGCTCAATTCGCATTAATTCAGCATTAAAATAGGAGATCCCAGATGATAAATCATCAGTATTCCTCATATTACTAAATATTTTAAACATTGAGAAATGAAACTTTGATGCACATACTCGCATACCATTTACAGCCATTATATAATTAATTCCAGCACACCTTAGAAAAGTACTTTTTCCTGCCATATTGGCTCCTGTGATAATAGAAAAACTTGATCTATAAACACAAAAGTCATTGGTTACCAATTTGCTTTTCTCAATAAATGGATGCCCCATATCTTTTGCTTCAATCAATATTCCATCCTTAGTTATTAATTCAGGTAAACAATAATCCGGATTATTAAAAATAAAATTGGCTAATGAAATACAAGCTTCAAATTCGGCTAAAGAATTAATCCATTTTTCTATTTGACCCGAATATCTATTTTTCCATCTAAAATAAGTTCTTAATAAAAATAAGTCATTCAAAAATAAAGCATTTAAAAGAACTAAAGCATATGCATTTTCTCTTTGATCAAAGCGTTTTAATATAGTAGCCAATTCCTTAAGCGCTGATAACGAATTATGTGTTCCAAATAAAGATCTTTTTAAAGAAAGATTATCTGTAGTTTTAAAATCTTCAGACTCAATTAATTTCAGTAATTCCGAGTATCTAGCTATATTTTTATATAGCTTACCTACTTCTGCTGCATGTCTATTCATTTTTTTAAAAAGAATAATTGGAATAATTAATTGGCAAACAAGAAAAATCGATGGAATTATAAAGGAGATATAATTTAATATACCGAGTGATAGGGTAATTATAGTTGAAAATATTGATAAATATATTAATAAAGAAGCTGTCTTAGAAGTAAGAAAGGATTTTATTTCATTATCTATATGCCCATAATAGTTATTTTTGTCTAAATTAAAACCTCTACATATCGCCAGAAAGTTGAATCTAAAACTTCCCTTATCAACCAATTCTGCTAAAGCATCTTGTTTACGTAAGATATCTTCTGCCGAGTCAGAAATATTATTTAATTTGTTTGCTAAACAAACAGTTCCTTCGTAAGTTTTCGCTCTGTTTATTCTTTGAAAAAATGATTTTTCTCCATAAACATCTAAATCATAAGAAAATTCATGTTTTTTATCAACAAACATATCTCCGTTATAAAATATATTATAATTTCCATTAAGGAAATGCACTTCATCTTTATAGACTTCATTCAAATCAGTATAGTAACAATATATTTTGATATATTTAGCATCTTTATATTGAAAAATAAAAAAAGCAATAATCGAAATAAAAGAAATTACATAAAAAAAATCACTTTCCAAATCTTTTTGAAAAGCGAGTATTAAAAATATTAATGCCAATAAAAAAGAAAAAATTTTTAATATTAGTATTACTCTTATTATCGATTTCAATTTTATTAAATATGTTTCGTTATGCTCAATTTTCTCTTTATAAAAATTAGTA